>Ga0228635_1000004_pt1 | contig 423529 bp, 428 predicted proteins | sample 44DmetaG_FD_182699 | JGI IMG/M metagenome (GOLD analysis project Ga0228635, IMG submission 182699) | Seawater microbial communities from Monterey Bay, California, United States - 44D | ecosystem: Environmental > Aquatic > Marine > Coastal | place: USA: California | collected 2016-09-30 | reverse complement strand
CCTTAGGACCGTTATAGTTACGGCCGCCGTTTACCTGGGCTTCAATTCAGAGCTCTCACCCCTCCTTTTAACCTTCAGGCACCGGGCAGGCGTCAGACCCTATACGTCGTCTTGCGACTTCGCAGAGCCCTGTGTTTTTAGTAAACAGTCGCCACCCCCTAGTTTGTGCCCCCAGTATCTACTTGCGTAAACACTGGGCCTCCTTCTCGCGAACTTACGGAGGTATTTTGCCGAGTTCCTTCAAGATAGTTCTCTCAAGCGCCTTGGTATTCTCTACCAGTCCACCTGTGTTGGTTTAGGGTACGGTCTGATGGAGGGCTATTTCCAGGAACCAATTAGCGGCCCACTCAATCCAATAAGAGTGAACAACCTTCATGATCCGTCACATCCTCCTGGCCCACGAATATTAACGTGGTTCCCATCGTCTACGCATTTCTGCCTCGACTTAGGGGCCGGCTTACCCTGCTCAGATTAGCTTTAAGCAGGAACCCTTGGACTTTCGGCGACAGGGTCTCTCACCCTGTTTGTCGCTACTCATGTCATCATTCTCACTAGTGATCTCTCCACGGGATCGCTCACGCGCCCGCTTCACTGAAAGCTCCTTGCGTCCAACGCCTTCCGAAGAAGGCTAAAGACGCATGGAACTATGTCACACTACGCTCCGCTACCATGCACTATGTGCATCCTCAGCTTCGGCTCATGGCTTGAGCCCCGTTACATCTTCGCCGCAAGACAGCTTATTTAGACCAGTGAGCTGTTACGCTATCTTTAAAGGATGGCTGCTTCTAAGCCAACCTCCTGGTTGTTTTGGCCGTCTCACCTGCTTTCCCACTTAGCCATGAATTAGGGGCCTTAGCTGGAGGTCAGGGTTGTTTCCCTCTTCACTACGGACGTTAGCATCCGCAGTGTGTCTGCCATCTAGTACTCCCGGGTATTCGGAGTTTGGTTAGGATCAGTAAGCCTGTGGGGCCCCATTACCCATCCAGTGCTCTACCCCCCGGGGTATTCGGATGACGCTCTACCTAAATAGATTTCGCGGAGAACCAGCTATCTCCGAGTTTGATTGGCCTTTCACCCCTAGGCACAACTCATCCCGACCTTTTTCAACAGGTGTGGGTTCGGACCTCCAGTAAGTGTTACCTTACCTTCATCCTGGTCATGCCTAGATCACTCGGTTTCGGGTCTGATCCATCTAACTCATTCGCCCTATTAAGACTCGCTTTCGCTGCGCCTACACCTAACGGCTTAAGCTTGCTAGATAGACCAAGTCGATGACCCATTATACAAAAGGTACGCCGTCAGCTCTCAAGGAGCCTCCGACTGATTGTAGGCGTCCGGTTTCAGAAACTGTTTCACTCCCCTCGTCGGGGTGCTTTTCACCTTTCCCTCACGGTACTGGTTCACTATCGGTCAGTAAGGAGTACTTAGCCTTCGAAGGTGGTCCTCCGATCTTCAGACAGAATTTCACGTGTTCCGCCCTACTTAATACGTCCTATTGAGCTTCATTTACGGGACTGTCACCCACTATGGTTGGCCTTTCCAGACCATTCAATTCACTCTCAAGGCTCGGCTGGTCCCCGTTCGCTCGCCGCTACTAGGGGAGTATCAATTGATTTCCTTTCCTCCGGGTACTTAGATGTTTCAGTTCCCCGGGTTTGCTTTTATAAACCTATGTATTCAGTCTATAAATACCTGGTTCAGCCGCCTATAAATTGCCGAAGCAATTATAGAAAACTGTCAGGTGGGTTCCCCCATTCAGAAATCCATGGATCAAAGCTTATTCTCAGCTCCCCATGGCTTATCGCAGAGTATCACGTCTTTCATCGCCTCTTACTGCCAAGGCATTCACCAAACGCCCTTCTCGCGCTTGATTTGATCCAGAAAAAGACAGGCTTACGCCTCTCGCGACACCAAGCTGGTTCAAAGCAGGTGTCTTTATTCTGGGATCAAAAGCATACATTTTCCCGCCAGACCTTAACAGATCTGACATAAGCTACATTCCTGTATGAAGGGAATGCGCTTAAGCTTAAGACCGTGCGATCTTAAGCTTGGTTAGTGTACTTGACTTGGACAACTCTGTTCTTTTCAAACTGGCAGACTTTAGAACTGAGCGAGGAAACACCCGTTGTCTAAAGCTCGCCCCGAAGGGCACCAATCTGAGGTGATCCGCTTACTCGCAGTCACCAACAGTGTTGATTTTGATATCTCTCTATACGATGTCAAACGCACATCCGAAGATGTCCGCTATGTCGTCCGATTGGACGGCTAAACACTCGAAAGTGCTTAGCGATCAAATCAGTCTTTAGTCTGTAAAACCTTGGTGGAGCCTAGGAGGATCGAACTCCTGACCTCCTGAATGCAAATCAGGCGCTCTCCCAGCTGAGCTAAGGCCCCTTAAGGAATGGTGGGTCGAGGAGGACTTGAACCTCCGACCTCACGCTTATCAGGCGTGCGCTCTAACCACCTGAGCTACCGACCCATACAGGCCGGTAGGCCTGAAACTATGTTCTGAAGAGATATGAGGACGGCCTGGTCCGGTGCGAGACACCGAAGTGTCTCTATATGTCACTAAGTGACTGCTAAGTGTTCGTCGATATCGAGCAAGCTCAATATGCCAGAACATCCTTAGAAAGGAGGTGATCCAGCCGCAGGTTCCCCTACGGCTACCTTGTTACGACTTCACCCCAGTCGCTGATCCTACCGTGGTCCGCTGCCTCCTCCGAAGAGGTTAGCGCACGGCCGTCGGGTAGAACCAACTCCCATGGTGTGACGGGCGGTGTGTACAAGGCCCGGGAACGTATTCACCGCGTCATGCTGTTACGCGATTACTAGCGATTCCGACTTCATGGGGTCGAGTTGCAGACCCCAATCCGAACTGAGACAACTTTTGGAGATTAACTCACTGTAGTTGCCATTGTAGCACGTGTGTAGCCCAACCCGTAAGGGCCATGAGGACTTGACGTCATCCACACCTTCCTCCCGCTTATCACGGGCAGTTTCCATAGAGTGCCCAGCCGAACTGCTGGCAACTAGGGATGTGGGTTGCGCTCGTTGCCGGACTTAACCGAACATCTCACGACACGAGCTGACGACAGCCATGCAGCACCTGTCACTATGTCCCGAAGGAAAGCCTGATCTCTCAGGTTGTCATAGGATGTCAAGGGTTGGTAAGGTTCTGCGCGTTGCTTCGAATTAAACCACATGCTCCACCGCTTGTGCGGGCCCCCGTCAATTCCTTTGAGTTTTAATCTTGCGACCGTACTCCCCAGGCGGAATGCTTAATCCGTTAGGTGTGTCACCGAACAGTATACTGCCCGACGACTGGCATTCATCGTTTACGGTGTGGACTACCAGGGTATCTAATCCTGTTTGCTCCCCACACTTTCGCACCTCAGCGTCAGTATCGAGCCAGTGAGCCGCCTTCGCCACTGGTGTTCCTCCAAATATCTACGAATTTCACCTCTACACTTGGAATTCCACTCACCTCTCTCGAACTCAAGACTACCAGTATTAAAGGCAGTTCCAGGGTTGAGCCCTGGGATTTCACCTCTAACTTAATAGTCCGCCTACGCGCGCTTTACGCCCAGTAATTCCGAACAACGCTAACCCCCTCCGTATTACCGCGGCTGCTGGCACGGAGTTAGCCGGGGTTTCTTTACCAGATACTGTCATTATCATCTCTGGCGAAAGAGCTTTACGACCCTAAGGCCTTCATCACTCACGCGGCATGGCTGGATCAGGCTTGCGCCCATTGTCCAAGATTCCCCACTGCTGCCTCCCGTAGGAGTCTGGGCCGTGTCTCAGTCCCAGTGTTGCTGATCATCCTCTAAAACCAGCTATAGATCGTAGACTTGGTAGGCCATTACCCCACCAACTATCTAATCTAACGCGGGCCGATCCAAATCCGATAAATCTTTCCCCCGAAGGGCGTATAAGGTATTACTCACCGTTTCCAGTGGCTATTCCTTAGATCTGGGTACGTTCCCACGCGTTACTAACCCGTCCGCCGCTCCACCCGAAGGTAGCGCTCGACTTGCATGTGTTAGGCCTGCCGCCAGCGTTCGTTCTGAGCCAGGATCAAACTCTCAAGTTGAAACACAATTGCTTGCGTATCCTTGACGTCGAACCTCTGCACATCTACCAAATGACCTTACTGAAATCATTTGGCATTTTCATTGTTTGAAGTGCTTTCAGTTACCAAAGTAACCAGAAGCCGTCCAAACAGTGAAGCTGACTATCCATCATCGGAGCCGAAACTCCTAGGTAGTTGATATGAAGAGGTTGATCCATCGAATGAACCAAACCGCCCACATATCTCTTCAGTTATTATCAATGTCAAACAGCGTCGGGGTAAACCCCAGAGACAAAAGTGACTGGATGCGCTGTAACTTACTAGCGCGCCCCGCCTCATTAACCTCAAAATTTCTCCGCTTCAGAACCTCCCGAGCTTCGCTCCGTCCGTCCCTGCCGCGTCCCGTTGTGCGCCTCAGCGCCGCCGGTGAAGTGGGTTCTAAGCCCAGTTCACCAAACCCGCAACCCCTTTTTTGAGAAAAAAGAAACTCTTCTCGTTTTTCTGTTTTGACCCCTATTTTTAAACACCCAGAGCAGGATCATCCGAGAAAGGAAGCACCTCAACAGGGTGTGTCTTGATAGAGAATGCACTCTTTCCCCCCCAATTTCTCCATATGAATCGCAGTCTTGGCTCGGATTCTCAAAGCGACTCGGAATCGGCGTGATCGAAAGGGATCACCGTCACGTCGATTCTCCAATAAGGTGCCCTTAGGGAAGCTGAAGCGGGGTGGCTTCCACGAGTCGCTTGCCTCAATACTAGCTCATATATTGCCCGACTTCATTCGGCAGACATCAGCTTTAGTTTTGGGTGCAACTGGGGCCGAGATGTCTGACCCAATAACTCGCGCCAGCGGCCATGGCACATTTCGGTTTGGTGTCAGTGCCCGCACAAGAGCCCACAACACTCCCATTCGTTACGGACATGTCTTTTTCTTACTCTATGTATCCCAGGCGGTCGCATTGCACGAAGTGCACTTCGATGTCTCACCCCCTAAGCATCATCTCCGCCACCTTCTCGGCAATCATGATGGTCGGCGCATTGGTGTTCCCACTGACAATCTTGGGCATCACACTTGCGTCCACCACGCGAAGGTTACCAACAGCCTTCATGCGGCATTCAGCGTCCAGAGGCGCGCTGTCTTCCTGCCCCATCCTCACCGTGCAGGTCGGATGGAAAATCGTGGTACCGATTTCCCCCGCCGCGGCCACCAATTCACCATCGGTGCTCAAATGCGCACCGGGCTTCATCTCCTCTGGAGCGTAATGCGCCATCGCAGACGAACCCATAATCTCACGGACTTGGCGGATCGCGGCCACTGCCACGGCGCGGTCTCCCTCCGTGCTCAGATAGTTGGGCGCGATTCTGGGCGCATCCTTTGGATCATGAGAGGCAATCTCTACAACCCCACGGCTCTCAGGACGCAGGTTGCAAACACTCGCCGTCATCGCGGGGAAGTCATGCAGCGGCTCGCCAAACGCTCCGAGTGACAAGGGCTGCACATGATACTCCAGATCCGCAGTCGCAAGGTCTGGCCGTGATTTGGCAAACGCTCCGAGCTGGCTCGGCGCCATGCTCATCGGCCCCGACCGCTTCAAAGCGTATTCCAGCCCGATCTTGGCCTTGCCCCAAAGCGAGTTCGCCAACGTATTGAGCGTCTTGGCGCCCGTCAGCTTCCATGCACATCTCAGCTGCAAGTGGTCCTGTAAGTTTGCACCCACCTCCGCGACATCAGCCAGCACGTCTATGCCATGCTGAGCCAAAAGCGCCGCAGGACCTAGCCCAGACAGTTGCAAAATCTGCGGACTGCCGATCGCCCCCGCACTCAGCACAACTTCGCCCCCCGCGCGCGCCACGCTGACAACGCCGCCCCGCTCATACTCTACCCCTGTGCAGCGCCCGTCTTCTACAATGAGCTTGCGGACATGTGCGCCCGTCACCGTCTCAATCATACCTTTGGGCGCGCCGCGCAAAAAGCTCTTGGCCGTATTGACCCGCCAGCCGCTGCGCTGGTTCACACGGAAGTAGCCAACGCCTTCATTGTCGCCACGGTTAAAGTCATCCACCGCAGGCAAGCCATAGCTCACCGCCGCGTCGCGCCAGTCGTCCAGCACATCCCATCTGAGCCGCTGTTCCTCCACACGCCAAGGCCCGCCAGCGCCGTGCATCTCGTCAGCGCCTGCATAATAGTCTTCCGAGCGCTTAAAATAGGGCAAGACATCGTCCCACCCCCAGCCCGTGAGGCCCATCTGGCGCCAGCCGTCATAGTCCGCTGCCTGCCCACGAAGATAGAGCATCCCGTTGATCGAAGAACAGCCGCCCAAAACCTTGCCGCGCGGATATAAGAGAGAGCGCCCGTTCAGTCCGGCTTCTTCATCGGTGCGAAAGCACCAGTCGGTGCGTGGATTGCCAATGCAGTAGAGATAGCCCATCGGGATATGCACCCAGTGGTAGTTGTCCTTGCCACCCGCCTCCAGCAGCAGAACCTTTCGCCCACCATCAGCCAAGCGCCGCGCCATAACACAGCCTGCACTGCCCGCCCCGATAACGATGTGGTCAAAGCCCATCTTCTGCTCCCGCCTTGTGATTGCGGCAGACGCTAGACTGTTAAATAAGTCTTGGCAAACTGACGGAAGCTTCAGGCAAATAACTCAGTAAGGCAGACGCCTCACCGTATCCAAGCCGCAAACGAGATCCGTCCCCCGCCAGACTCGCGGTTCCGTCCGCCTGACAGGCTGCTCCCTCGGCAAAGATCATCGCCTGCGAACTCAAGACAAGCCGCAAGTAACTGATGTGCTTGCAGGGCCTAAGTGCGATATCAAATCCATTGACCAAAACCAAAGCAGGTACATAAAGCTCGGTGTGGCCCTGATAGGCGCAGGAATCAGGCAGCCGAATTAAGACAGGTTGGCTCTGGCGCACACGCAGCGGCATCTGGTTCCCGACAATTCCGGGACTAAACACAACAGGTGCATTCGTTCTGATCCCTTCACCTTGCCACACATCAAAGCTGATCAGCATTTCATGGCCAGTTTCTGTCAAAAGCCGATCACCGGGCCAAAGCGCATCAACGCGCAAATCGCCCATCGCCGTGGCAACACAGGTGCTTGCCTCCAGCCAACACTCAACGCCAACAGCAGGGTCTTGAGCAGACTGCGTCTGACCCGCCAAAGCGCACCATCGGGCCGTTTGCCTTTGCTCTTGGGTCTGTCGCATCTGCTCGCTTTCAAAGTCTCGCGCCAGACTAGGCTTGCGAAAGCTAAAACAAGGTAAAACGCCCAGCGCCCCTTACCCCCAATTTAGCTAAACTTTTGGCAACAGCGGCCAAGCGCTCAGACAGGCAACGCTGTGGTCTTAAACACGGTGCGCAGTGCAAAACTGCTTTGCATCTGCGCCACGCCCGGCAAGCGCGCGAGATGCTGGCGGTGTATGCGCGCAAAGTCGTCGGTGTTCTCGGCGACAACTTTGAGAAGATAATCCGCTGACCCAGCCATCAAATGACATTCAAGCACATCAGGAATCCGCCCGACGGCCTTTTCAAACGCATCGAGCACTTCATCAGCCTGCGCCTGCAAGGTGATCTCAACAAAGACAGTTGTCGGGACGCCCATCTTGCGTGCGTTGAGCAGCGCCACATAATCGCGAATGTAGCCCTCTTTCTCCAGCCGCTGCACGCGCCTGTGGCAAGCGCTTGCGCTCAGATTGGCCGCCTCGCTTAACTCGGCATTGCTGATCCGCCCCTGCCGCTGCAAGACCTTCAAAATACGGCGATCCGTCTCATCAATAGCCATTTACGCACATCCCTTCGAAGATTTTACTCTTTATGCGAAGATTCTCCCAAATAGTCCACATCACACGCCTCATTTCTCAAAGCACTTGCATTTTACCTGCGACATTCTGGCACAAATCACCTCATGACTCAGGGAGACAAGTTCATGAAAATCGGTTGCCCAACAGAAATCAAACCCCAAGAGTTTCGTGTCGGCATGACACCAAACGCTGCGGGCGAAGCCGTCGCACGCGGACATCAGGCTCTCGTGCAAAAAGGCGCAGGCCTTGGCGCGGGATTCTCTGATGACGACTACACGGCCGCAGGCGCACAGATCATCGACACAGCAGAAGAAATCTTCGCAACGGCCGACATGATCGTAAAGGTCAAAGAGCCCCAAGCAGGCGAGCGCAAGATGCTGCGCGAAGGCCAACTCCTCTTCACCTATCTTCACCTCGCGCCAGACCCCGAGCAAACGCATGACCTGCTGGCTTCGGGCTGTACCGCCATCGCTTATGAAACCGTCACAGATGATCGCGGCGGCCTGCCGCTCCTTGCGCCAATGTCTGAAGTGGCTGGCCGCCTTGCGCCCCAAGTCGGCGCATGGACATTGCAGAAGGCCAATGGCGGCCGCGGCGTCCTGATGGGCGGCGTGCCGGGTGTTGGTCCTGCCAAGGTTGTCGTGATGGGCGGTGGCGTTGTCGGCACACACGCCGCCAAGATCGCCGCAGGCATGGGCGCAGATGTCACTGTACTGGACCGCTCTTTGCCGCGTCTCAAATATCTGGATGACGTTTTCGGCGGCACGTTCAAGAACCAGTATTCAACAGCTGGCGCCACAGCCGAACTGATCCGCGACGCGGATATGGTCATTGGTGCGGTCCTCATCCCGGGCGCCGCCGCGCCCAAACTCATCAGCCGCGCACAACTTGGCGATATGAAGCCAGGCGCCGTGCTCGTAGATGTGGCGATCGACCAAGGCGGTTGTTTTGAAACCTCCAAGGCCACAACACATGCCGACCCAATCTATGACGTCGACGGCATCATGCACTACTGCGTGGCCAACATGCCGGGCGCTGTCGCACGCACCTCGACAATTGCGCTTGGCAACGCGACCATGCCCTTCATGCTCGCCCTCGCGGACAAAGGCTGGAAGCAAGCGTGCGCCGATGATGCACATCTGCTCGCTGGCCTCAATGTCCACGCTGGCAAGCTGACATATTACGCTGTCGGCGAAGCCCTCGGCCTTGATGTGATGTCGCCTCAACTGGCGATCAAATAAGAACCGACGGAAAGGCGGGGAAGCGCCGTATAAATCCTGACAACAACAGGATTAGTACAATGCTTTCCCGCCTCTCTCCCTATTGGCTCTGGCTCCTCCTCGCCATTCCCGCCTTCGGCATCCTCAGCGATGTGCTCACCTCAACAGATCCTAAAGCGCTCAAACACGCTCTGCACCCATCAGGCGAGTTCGCCGCGCGCTTTATGATTATCTCGATGATGGCCACACCCCTCGCAATGCTATTCAAAGGCAGAAGTTTCCCCATCTGGCTCAAGAAAAACCGTCGCTATTTCGGTGTGGCTGCTTTCGCTTATTCTGCCTTACACCTCGGGTTTTATCTCGTCTCGCGTGGCAGCCTCGAGAAGATCCTCGGTCAAGCCACCGACTTTGATATCTTAACAGGTTGGCTCGCGTTCCTTATCTTCCTACCGCTGGCAGCTACATCTTTTGACGCCGCCGTGCGCGCGCTTGGTCCCCGCTGGAAAAGCGTTCAACGCTGGGTCTATGCCGCCGCCGTGCTCACGCTTTTGCACTGGGCCGCAAAGGACGGCTGGGAAGGTCTGCCCCCAGCATTGGTAAATTTCGCACCACTCGCTCTGCTGGAAGGTTATCGCATCTGGTATTGGTATATCCGTCCAAAGCCAGCCCGCACCGCTTGAGCCAAACAAAAAGCCCCGCGCAATTGCACGGGGCTTTTTCATTGTCAGTTTGTGGTAGCGTGAGGTGGACTTGAACCACCGACCCCAGCATTATGAGTGCTGTGCTCTAACCAACTGAGCTATCACGCCATTCACAACCGATGTGGGCGAATTAGCCAAGCCGAAAGGCGGAGTCAAACACAAAACTCAATGCAAACCACCTTGTGCGCTAATTTCACGGCAATCCTGCTTAAAAACGTAAAAGGCCCCCTCAACAAGAGCGGGCCTTTCTCTGTATCTGTGCAGAAGATTTACTTCTTCGCGAGCGCGTCGCGAATTTCCGCCAGAAGCTCAAGCTCGGTTGGCCCGGCGGGCGCCTCTTCAGCGGCTTCTTCTTCCTTGGCGGCGGCGTCTTTGGCTTTGTTCACGTAGCGCACCAGCATAAACACCACAAACGCGATAATCAGGAAGTTGATGATCGCCATGATGAAGCTACCATAGGCAAACACAGCCGCACCGCTCTCGCGTGCTGCTTCCAGCGTTGCCCCTTCAGCCACAGTCCCCGACAGAACTGCATAGAGGTTCACAAAGTCCACACCGCCCATCACAAGGCCAATGATCGGGTTAATCAAATCAGCCACCAAAGAACTGACAATCGCCGTAAAGGCCGCACCGATGATAATCCCGACGGCCATATCCATCACATTGCCCTTGGCAATGAAGTCTTTAAATTCGCTTAGCATTGGTTCACTCGTCCCTGTATATACTGTTATCGCGCCCCTGGGGCTGCCGACACGTTAACACATCCGCCTAATAAAGCAGCAATTGTTTCAGGGGGAATATTTGCCATTGTGGCCCCTTAGCGCGGCAGCGCGCCTTCCAGCACGTAGCGCAATATTTGCGCCACCTCTTCAGGTGCGCGCGCCACAGCCAATGCCGCCGCATCGACTTCTTTCAAAGCATGGTCATGCTCAGGCTGCTGCAAAATGATCAGGCTCTTGCCAAGCGCACTAGCATAGCCAGCGTCAAACGCCGCGTTCCACTGTTTGTATTGCTCGCCAAAGCGCACCACAACAACATCCGCCGCGCCAATCGCGCCCCGCGTGCGGATCGCGTTGACCATGGCGCCCTTGCGATCATGCCAGAACTTGTCGGGCTCTTCGCCCAAGATCGCCACGCCGCAGTCGTCAGAGGCGGCATGATCCGTCACAGGCGCGCTAAAGCTCACATCGAGCCCCTCGCAAGCCGCGATGATCTGCTCACGCCAGTCAGTATGAATTTCGCCCGAAAGGTAAACCTGCATTCTATTCTCCCTCAAATCTTTCGCGCCACAACATAGCGCGAAATTGCAGGGAAATTCCCTGACTCCAATGTCTCAAATCCAGCATCCGCAATCCGGCGGTCCACATCGGCAATCCGCCACAGCCCCACATCCGGTGCTTTGCCGATCCGCTTCAAAATCGGCAGCATGCCCGCCACCAGAAAACGCTTCCAGCCGAAGGCTTTGTCCATCAAGCAAGGCGTCTTGCTGATCATAAGCCCGCCAGGCTTGAGCATCTTGAATATGTCGGCAAGGACGGCGTCAGCATCAGGCACAAGGTGAAAGAGATTAAACCCCATCACCACATCAAACCCCTCCTCAAGCTGCGCGCTCTCAGCCGCGCCAAGCACGCGGAACTCTAGGTTGCTATGCTCGTCCGCCGCCTTGTCGCGTGCGATGCGGATCATCTCGCTGGATTGGTCCGTACCGACAAACGCCTTCACGTGCGGCGCCAGTCTGAGCGCGGTTGTCCCCGTGCCACAACCCATCTCAAGCACGCGCATCTCAGGCGTGAGGTGGCTGAGGGTGCGCGCCAGTGTGTGTTCATAATCCTCCACACTGCGCATCTGGCTTTCGGCATATTTGGGCGCCATCTTGTCCCAAAACGTCTTGCTATCCACCATCACACACCCCCTAAAGCTTACCCGCGCAGGCTCCCGCCCGTTGCCTTCGTGACTTTCTCAACAATCTTGGCCGCAACAGCCTCGATGTCTTCGTCCTTTAACGTCTTGTCTTGGGGCTGCATTCGCACAGTGATGGCAAGGCTCTTCTTGCCCTCACCGAGCGAGCCACCAATGAACTCGTCAAAGACGCGGACATCTTCGATCAAAGCCTTGTCAGCTCCCGCCGCCGCATTGATAAGCGTCAGCGCTTCGACACGTTCATCCACCACAAAAGCAAAGTCACGCTCCACAGCCTGCAAATCGCTCGACTTCAGAGCTGGACGTGTCGCGCTCTTCTTGCGCGCTTCAGGAACCTCTTCTGGCCAGACGGTAAAGGCCACAGCTGGCCCCTTCACGCCCATCTCCTTAAGCACTTTGGGGTGCAGCTCGCCAAAGATCGCCAAGACTTTTTTCGGTCCAAGACAGATTTTACCGTGCCGTCCAGGATGCCACCAGCTCGGCCCGTCGCGCATGACCTGCACCTTGGCAGGCGCACCAACAGCGGCCAGAACAGCTTCAGCATCCGCTTTCGCGTCAAACACATCAACAGAACGGCTCTCGCCCAAAATATCCTTCGGACCCGTCTTGCCAACCAAAAGCCCAGAGACTTGCAAAGCCTGCTCTCCCGGTTCGCCGCCGTGAAACACTGGCCCAACCTCAAACAAAGCAAGGTCTGCAAACCCGCGCGCTTGGTTGCGTGCCGCAGCCTGCAACAGCCCGACAAGAAGATCAGGCCGCATATGGCTCATCTCGCTTGAAATCGGGTTCTCAAGCCGCGTGGTATCTTCCCCGCCGCCAAACAGAGCCGCGCTCTTCTGATCGACAAAAGAGTAGGTCACGCACTCGTTGTAGCCAAGGCCCGCCGCCGTGCGCCGCGCTGCCTGCTCGCGCTTCTGAAGCGGCAACAAAATTTGCTTTGGCACGCCCGCGCTCGCCCGCGTCAGAGGCTTACCAACAAGCTTGGTCAAGCTCGCAATCCGCGCAACCTCTTCGACCAAATCCGCCTCACCCAGAACATCAGGCCGCCAGCTCGGCACCTGCGCCATATTGCCCTCAAGCTTGAAGCCCAGCGCCGTCAGCGTCTGCCGTTGCTCCGTCTCGGGAATATCCATGCCCACAAGGCTCTGCACCCGCTTCGCATCAAGCTTATACGCGCGGCTCACATCAGGTGCCTTGCCTGCCACGGTCACATTGCTCGGCTCACCGCCGCACAGCTCCATGATCATGGCGGTCGCATCTTCCATGGCCTGCATGTTGTAAGCAGGGTCAATCCCGCGCTCGTTGCGGTACCGCGCATCAGAGTTGATCTTGAGCGCACGTCCCGTCATGGCGATCTGGATATGGTCCCAATAGGCGGCCTCAAGGAAAACATCTGTTGTCTCCTCGGTGCAGCCCGTGGCCAACCCGCCCATAACGCCCGCAATGCTCTCAATGCCGTTGTCATCCGAGATCACAACCTGACCGCCAGAGAAGGTATATTCCTTCTCGTCCAAGCCAACAATCTTGTCACCCGCCTTGGCGCGATGCACCCGCAGATTGCCGCTCACCTTGCCCGCATCAAACACATGCAAAGGGCGGTTACGATCGTATGTGAAGAAGTTCGTAATATCGACAAGCGCCGAGATCGGACGCAAACCAATCGCTTTGAGGCGCTGTTGCAGCCACTCAGGCGAAGGCCCGTTCTTCACACCGCGAATAAGACGACCCGCAAAAACAAAGCAGCCGTCTACCTTGGCGTCGTCCTCAATGGTGACACTGATAGGGCATGCGAATTGCCCGTCATGGCTCGGCGTTTCCACAGGCTTGAGCTTGCCCAGCCCCCGCGCCGCCAAGTCACGCGCAATCCCGCGCACGCCCAGCGCATCAGGGCGGTTCGGCGTGATCGCAATCTCGATGGTCGGGTCGACCTTCTCAGGCGCATTCTTTGCCAGCCAGTCAATGAACAACTCGCCAATCTCACCAGAGGGAAGCTCGATAATCCCGTCATGCTCGTCACTGAGCTCAAGCTCGCGCTCTGACGCCATCATCCCGTGGCTCTCGACCCCGCGAATTTTGCCAACAGACAGCGTCGTGTCGATCCCCGGCACATAATCACCGGGCTTGCACAAGACGATAGTGATCCCCGTGCGCGCATTCGGCGCGCCACAAACGATCTGCTTGCTGCCCTCGTCAGTCTGCACGGTGCAGACACGCAAACGGTCCGCATCAGGATGCTGCTCCGCATGGGTCACCTTGCCCAGCGTAAAACTCTTAAGGCGCTCGGCAGGGTTCTCAACCCCTTCAACCTCAAGCCCGAGGTCCGTGAGCGCTTCACAAATCGCATCAACGCTGGCGTCGGTGTCGAGATGGTCTTTCAGCCAAGAGAGTGTGAATTTCATCGGCTCAGCCCTCCATGAAGTGTCGGTTGATCAAGGCTCGCGAAGCCATAGTGGCGCAGCCAGCGCAGGTCTGAGTCAAAGAACGCCCGCAAGTCGGGGATGCCGTATTTCAACATAGCGATACGGTCGATGCCCATGCCAAAGGCAAAGCCTTGCCATTCGTTCGGGTCGATCCCGCCCGCTTGCAGCACCTTGGGGTGGACCATGCCTGAACCGAGAATTTCGAGCCAGTCGTCGCCCTCGCCAACCTTGAGCGTGCCGCCTTCCCATGAGCAGCGGATGTCGACTTCGGCAGACGGCTCCGTAAACGGGAAGTGGCTCGCGCGGAAGCGCAGCTCCACATCATCGACTTCAAAGAACGCCTTCACAAACTCTTCGAGCACCCACTTGAGGTTGGCCATCGAGATGTCCTTATCCAGCGCCAGCCCTTCGACTTGGTGAAACATCGGCGTATGCGTCTGGTCATAATCCGCCCGATACACACCGCCGGGGCAGATCACGCGGATAGGCGCGCCCTGCTTCTCCATGCTGCGGATTTGCACGGGGCTGGTATGCGTGCGAAGCACATGCGGGGGCCGTTCGTCGCCCTCGGCACGGTGCATATAAAATGTATCCATCTCCGCGCGCGCCGGGTGATGGCCCGGAATGTTCAGCGCGTCGAAGTTATACCAATCGGTGTCGATCCGCGGCCCTTCGGCCACAGCAAAGCCCATATCCGCAAAGATCGCGGTGACTTCTTCTGTCACTTGGCTGATCGGGTGAATGCTCCCCTGCCCGCGCAAACGGCTCGGCAATGTCACATCAAGCCACTCGCTGCGCAGCCGCTCATCCAGCGCCGCATCTTCAAGGCCTGCCTTCTTAGCTGCGAGCGCCGAGTTAATCTCGTCTTTCAGCGCGTTGAGCTTCGGCCCAGCCACCTGCCGCTCCTCGGCAGTCATCTTGCCCAGCTCCCGCATCTGAAGGCTCACTTCGCCCTTTTTGCCGACCGCTTGCAAGCGCAAGTCCTCAAGCGTGGCTTCATCAGACGCAGCCGCAATCGCCGCGATGTATTTGTCTCTTAGATCGTCCATGTCTCATACCTATCTGGCTCGCGTTTGACCTAGCGCGCCCTGCACCATTTCGCAAGCCAGCAACCCTCTCAGAACAAATTGACTCAAATTAAAGCCCAGTTTACCTTTTGATAGCCTTAGGGGGTTTTGGTTATGGGTTTGTTTTTGCTGTTCAGCCTCGCGGCTGGGTCCGCTGCGCTCTTAGGCGTGATCAATCTGTTTGACGGCGGCAGTGCCACACCAGAGGCCAGCGCCGAAGAAATCGCCCTGCTTGAAGGCGACGCCATCACAGCCACAGAGCAAATGCTTGCCGATGACCTGACCCGCGGAGAAGACATCGAAGCGCTCGACCTCACGCCCTTCACAACAGAATACGACGAATACTATGTCGACTTCACAGCCACGCCCGACGACGATCTGATCGTGCTCCCGCAAGAGGGCTCCACTGATTATCCCGACTATGGCACAGGCTCGGTTATCTTCGGCGATGCGGGCGATGACACCATGATCGGCCAAGACGCGGGTGATGTCTTCTTCGGTGAGGCCGGCGACGATGAACTCTTCGGCGGCGGCGGTGATGACCAGCTCTTTGGCGGCGCGGGCAATGATCTCTTGTCAGGTGGCGCTGGCAACGACCTCCTCACAACAGAAACAGCCGACGGCAGCGATACGCTCTATGGCGGCGCTGGTGACGACGAAATCGCCGCCTTTGGCGAGATCGACACAGACGCTATTCACCACATTTCAGGTGGCGCTGGCGATGACAACATCACCCTTCAAGGCGGCGCCTATCTGGTCAGCCTCGGAAGCGGAGCCGATATGGTCACGCTTCAACCCGAAGATGGCGAAAGCGGTGTCAGCTCCGCCGCGCTGATCAGTGACTTTGACGTCATTGAGGACACCCTAATGATCATGGTCGAAGGCCCGAGCAGCAGCGCCGCCACCGCGCTCACCTATACGCTCAGCCAAGTCGAAACAGACCTTGGCCTCGCAACCCTTGTTGAGCCTGCAGTCTCCAACGTAGCTATCGCCACCGCCCTCGCAGGAAGCGTCAACGGCGGGGTCGCGCTTTTGCTTGGCGTCACCCCCGACCAGCTCACAGCCGCCAATATTCAGGTCGTACTCGGCTAAGCCCTGCACGCGATCTGCCCTCTGATTTGAATAAATCTCTCGACTTAAGGCGCAGTCCTGCCCGAATTCGGCCAAGTCTCTGCCGTGCACGGCCAGCATCTTACCTCCAGATCAAACTGGAGGATCATGCAATGACCAACGCAACCAAAGTTTTCGCCGCTGCCGCGCTTTTCGTGGCCTCAACAGCCCCTGTCGCAGAAGCACAGATGCGCCCGGCCGTTGGGTATCAGAGCCAGTGGTACACAACGCCAGACGGCTGCTCATATTCGCGCACACATGCCCCCGGATATGGGGTGTCTTGGGTGCTGATCCAAAATCCACATCACATCAATAAGCCCAATGTCGGCGACCATTGTGCAAATACGCTCTAAGCCCTCCAAGGCCCCTAGGGGTGCGCATCTGCTGCGCACCCTGCACAGGCGTACGCCTCGTTATCTTAATTTCTGTTAACGATTGCCCCACAAGGCGGTGCACGGGTTGTGCACGCATTGTGCACGCTTTTCACCCCCCTAGAATCAGCCATTTTCAGCACCGTTAACCAAGCGGAACGCAGACTTAACGAACAAGAAAAAACGCCGCGAACCTGTTGGTTCACGGCGTTCATTTTATAGGCTTTTAGCGTAGCTTAAGCAGCCAGCGCGCCTTGTGCTTGTGCAACAATCGCACCGAAGGCTTCGGGCTCATGTACAGCCAGATCGGCGAGGACTTTACGGTCCACTTCGATACCAGCAAGGCTCAAGCCATTGATAAAGCGCGAATATGTCAGCGTCGCATCGTGCGAACGCACAGCCGCGTTGATCCGCTGGATCCACAGAGCGCGGAAATTGCGCTTGCGATTCTTGCGGTCACGGGTTGCATATTGGTTTGCTTTGTCCACCGCCTGGCGCGCGACCTTAAAAGTATTTTTACGACGGCCATAATAACCTTTGGCTGCCTTAATAACTTTCTTGTGACGTGCGTGTGTGGTTGTTCCGCCTTTTACTCTCGACATATCTAACCCTCCTTAGCGTGCGTATGGCATCATGGACTTGATGATTTTGGCATCAGGTGCAGATAGGGTTGTCGTACCGCGAGCATCGCGAATGAATTTGTTTGTGCGCTTGATCATGCCGTGCTGCTTACCAGCCTGGCCGGCTTTGACCTTGCCACTTGCCGTCATTTTGAACCGCTTTTTGCAGCTCGATTTGGTCTTCATCTTGGGCATTTCCGTCTCCTTAGTTTGGGTCGGTCTATAATGCGCGACTCGGCATGCCACTTCTGGCCGGTCCCGCAGACGAAAGCGGTGTTTAAGACGGCTTATGCTTTATTGCAAGGGCTAATCAGCCCAAATATCGAGCTACAACATTGATGATCACATTGGGGATCTGATCCAGCGTATATCCCGCAGGCTTTGACGCTGCGGCCCATGCCACAAGCCCGCCGCTGATAATCAAAACAATTGCAGCAGCCCGTGGCGTGCGATTGTCCGACAGAGCCGAAACAACCGCAGGTACAGAAAAGACCGCAATCACCAATCCGATCACGAGATAGAGATCGTAGTCCATCGTGCGCACCCTTCACAAAACCATTTATATTTTGGAGTCTACTCTGGGTCGGAGGCAAAAATCAAACTTTGGTCACAAGGCGCCACACGCAAGATATTTGTTGTGCCTGGAACATTGAAAGGAACGCCCGCAGTCACAACAATCTGATCTGCCGCTGTCGCGTATCCAGCGCTCTGCGCAGCGCGCGCAGCATTCACTACAGCTTGCTTAAATCGCTCAAGTTCTCCCGTCATGATGCAGTTGGTGCCCCAACTTAGAGCCAGCCGCCTTGCCGTGCCACGCAAGCTCGTTAGCGCAATGATTGGAACACGTGGCCGCTCACGCGCGGTCAAAAGCGCGGTTGTGCCTGACTGCGTAAAGCAACAGATCGCCTTGATGTCTGTCGATTCGGCAATCTCGCGCGCCGCCGCCACGATCCCATCTGCCACGCTTTCGCGTTTGACCACACGAGAGGCTTCGATGATCTCGCGATAAGTTGGGTCTGACTCGACCTCAACTGCCACATTATTCATCGTGCTCACGGCTTCCACAGGATACTGGCCCGCAGCGGACTCCGCCGAAAGCATAATTGCATCCGCGCCCTCATAGATTGCCGTCGCGACATCGCTCACTTCTGCACGCGTTGGCATTGGGCTCTCAATCATGCTTTCAAGCATTTGCGTAGCCACGATGACAGGCTTGGCCGCCGCACGACAACGTCGTACAAGCCGTTTCTGGATTGGTGGTACGTTCTGCACAGGCAACTCCACACCCAAATCGCCGCGTGCCACCATAATGCCGTCCGAGACAGCCAGAATTTCATCAAAGCTGGTCACCGCTGTCGGCTTTTCAATCTTGGAAAGAACAGCCGCACGGCCATCAATCAACGCTTTGGCCTCTTCTACATCTGCTGCACGCTGCACAAACGACAGGGCGATCCAGTCCACACCCAGCTGGCAGACAAACTCTAGATCCGCACGATCTTTCTCCGACAAAGCCGCCAAAGGCAGCACCACTTCAGGCACGTTAACACCTTTGCGGTTGGAGATCGCACCGCCTGCGGTGACAATACAATCCGCAAAATCAGCGCCGCATGTCTCGACCTTCAGACGGATCTTGCCGTCGTTCACAAGCAGGGTCGTACCATCTTCCAACGCCTTGAAAATCTCAGGATGCGGCAAGCAAACACGGGCGTTAGTGCCAGCGGTTTCATCAAGATCAAATCGGAATTTCTGCCCCTCAACGAGCTCTTCTTCCTCGTTGGCGAAGACCCCGACCCGCAGCTTTGGCCCCTGCAAATCCGCCAAAATCGCGATCGGACTTTCAAGTTCGCGCTCAATTTCACGGATGATTCTATGTCGCTCACGAATCTCGTCATGACCACCGTGCGACATGTTTAGGCGGAACACATCGGCCCCTGCCTCGTGCAAGCGCTTGATCATCTCATAATCGTTCGAAGCAGGCCCCAACGTCGCCACGATCTTTACATTTCTGAGCCGTCTCATATGTTCTGCCTCTCGATATTATTAGTGCGATGCGCTTCTACAGATTATCGCGCGTCTGTGACACAGGCACAACAGTGCGTTTACGCGCTTAAAAGGATTTTACGCCATGAACTACAAGCCATTTGAGATCGTAGGAGCCGAAAGAAGCGGCCCCTGGGTCATCGCTTGTGATCATGCATCAAACCTAATTCCACCCTTTGTAAATAACGGCAGCCTAGATCTTCCCGCTGGCGATATGGGCCGACACATAGCATATGACGTCGGAGCAAAAGGGGTTTCTCTCGCGCTCGGGGCCTTGCTTGATGCGCCAGTCATTTGCTCCAATTTTTCCCGCCTCGTGATTGACCCCAACAGAGGCGAGAACGATCCAACCTTGTTGATGAAGCTCTATGACGGAACCATCATTCCTGCCAACCGCCATGCTGACGCAAAAGAAAAGGAGCGCCGCCTAGACGCTTGCTACAGACCCTATCATTACGCTTTGGCAGACCTGCTCGAAACCCGACCAGAGGCTGCTCTTCTTACGATTCATAGCTTTACACCACAGCTCGCTGGACGACCCAAGCGACCATGGCATGTGGGCATTCTTCATGCAGACGACAGGCGCCTCTGCGATCCGCTATTGGAGCTACTACAGCAAGACCAGTCGCTCTGCGTGGGCCGCAACGAGCCCTACGGCGGGCACCTCCCGGGTGATACGATAGACAGGCACGCCATTTCTCAAGGGCGACACAACACCCTCGTTGAAATTCGCAACGATCTTATCCACACTGTTGAACAACAAGCGAATTGGGCAGAGCGCCTCGCCCCCATGTTGCAAAATGCTCTGCGCATCACCTTAGCAAACGAGGTCTGAAATCATGGACGATCAAACCAAATTGGAAATCGAAGCCGCCGCTTTTCGCACCTTGCAAAAACATCTGATGCAAGACCGTACCGATGTGCAAAACATCGACTTGATGAACCTTGCAGGCTTTTGCCGCAATTGCCTTGCTCGTTGGTATCAGGAAGCGGCAAACGAGCGCGGCATTGATATCTCAAAAGACGAGGCCCGCGAAGCCTACTACGGCATGACCATGGACGAGTGGAAAGCCAATTATCAAACAGAGGCTAGCCTCGCAAAGCAGGCGGAGTTTGAAGTGGCGTTCAAAGAAAATGTGACAGACAAGAGTTAGGATATACTTCCCTCCTCTTGCAGGTCTTTCCAAAAAAAACGAAGGCGTCCGCTTCTAGCAAGGCCTATTGGCACAGAGAATTGCAGGCACCGCTCGAGCCCTAAATTGCTTTTTTAAGGCTCTCATCGAGGTAAATCTCGCGCAGGCGTTTAGCGATTGGACCGGGCGTTCCGTCTCCCATCGTCGCGCCATCAATCTCGACAACAGGCATCACAAACGCACTTGCAGATGTCGTGAACGCCTCATCAGCTTCTTTGGCTTCCTCAATCGTAAAGCTACGCTCTTCGACTTCCATTTGAGCCTCTTTCGCCATCCGCAGAACAGCGGCACGGGTTATCCCATGCAGGATATCGTTTGAAAGCCCACGCGTGATGATCTTGTTACCCTTCACGATATAGGCGTTGTTAGACGTCCCTTCGGTTACAAAACCTTCTTCGACCATCCAAGCGTCATCACAACCCACTTTTTTTGCCATCATTTTACCCATTGAAGGGTAGAGAAGCTGTACTGTTTTGATGTCGCGTCGACCCCAACGAATGTCCTCAATGGAGATGATCTTTGCACCTTTCTGAGAGGCGGCGCTGTTCGCCATTCCTGGTTTGCTTTGAGTAAACAGTACAAGCGTTGGTTTGGTCGTTTCAGGATCAGGGAAGGCAAAGTCACGGTCGCCATCAGAGCCGCGGGTGATCTGCAGATAGACAAGACCCTCGTCAATCTCGTTGACGCGCACAAGCTCACGGTGGATTTCCAGAAGTTCATCCATCGTGCACGGCATTCCCATATCCAACTCATTCAATGAGCGTTCTAGGCGCACGGCATGTCCTTCAAAATCGATCAGTTTGCCTTGGAGGACTGAAGTTACCTCATAGACCCCATCAGCCATCAAAAATCCACGATCAAAGATCGAGATCTTGGCTTCATTTTCAGGCACATAAGCGCCATTTACAAAAACTGTGCGTGTCATAGTCGGTTTATCCCCAAAGCTCTGGTTTCGGCGCATGAACGCCGTTTTCGTCAAAATGAAGTGGCGTATCACGGTCTTCCGCCAGAAGCAGCGGGCCGTCAAGATCGGTCACTGTCGCACCTTGTGCGACAAGCGTTGCTGGGGCCATCGCCAGCGATGTGCCAACCATACAGCCAACCATAACGCCATAACCCTCTGCCAATGCCGCGTCTTTCAAGCGAAGCGCTTCAGTCAACCCACCAGTCTTGTCGAGCTTGATGTTCACAACGTCATACTTGCCCTTGAGATGAGGCAGGCTAGAGCAATCATGGGCGCTTTCATCAGCACAGACAGGCACAGGCCGTTCGATCCCGATCAACCCGTCATCATCGCTTGCGGGCAAAGGCTGCTCGACAAGTGAAACGCCAAGGCGCTGAAGATGTGGCACAAGATCAAGGTAAACAGCTCGAGACCAGCCTTCATTAGCGTCAATAATGATCCGCGACTTCGGCGCCCCAGCCCGGACAGCTTCAAGGCGGGGCATGTCATCAGGCGTGCCGAGCTTGATCTTAAGAAGCGGGCGAAACGCGTGCTTTGCCGCCTGCTCTTGCATCTTTGCAGGCGTATCAAGCGAGAGGGTATAGGCCGTAATCTCGGGCTTCGGCGCAGGCAGCCCCGCAAGCTCCCATGCGCGCTTTCCAGAAGCCTTGGCTTCCATATCCCAGAGCGCACAATCGACTGCGTTGCGCGCTGCCCCTGCGGGCAGGAGTTCATAGAGCGCAGCGCGATCAAATCGGTCTGGCAGGCCGTTGATCTCTGCTGTGACAGACTCGAGCGTCTCATCATAGCGGGCGTAGGGCACGCATTCGCCCCAGCCGTGGTTTTCACCATCTTGCAAACGCACCGTCAGCACCTTGGCCTCAGTGCGCGAGCCTCTTGAAATGGTGAAGACCTGCGCGAGCTTGAAGCTTTCTGGTGTGACTGTGATTTTCATGGTCTTGCCTTAGCTCAGTGCCGCAAGCGCATCAACCAGCTTGCCCGCACCATAGCGGTAAGGGTCTGTTGCTGGTAGGCCCGTTTTCACTTCAATATCAGCAAGGTAAGCGCGAGCAGCATCATCATCCATGTTCTGGGTGTTTACGGCATAGCCAATCACTTCACAGGCAGGATTAGCCACGCGTGCAAGCTGCAAGGCCATATCGCGCACTGCTTCAAGGCTTGGCAGCGAATAGCCGGGAAGGCCGCGCATATGCTCGCGCGTTGGCTCGTGACAGACCACCAATGCATCAGGTTGGCCCCCGTGGATCAGAGCCATAGTCACGCCTGAATACGAGACATGAAACAAGCTGCCTTGGCCTTCGATGATATCCCAGTGGTCTTCATCGTTATCAGGCGTGAGCCACTCGATCGAACCCGCCATGAAGTCGGCAATCACAGCATCGAGCGGAACACCCCCACCCGTAATCAGGATGCCTGTTTGGCCAGTTGCGCGGAAAGTCGACTTCATACCGCGGTCCTGCATCTCTTTGTCCATGCAAAGCGCCGTATACATCTTGCCGACAGAGCAATCTGTGCCAACAGCCAAGAGGCGCTTACCTTTGCGAGGCTCGCCATTGGCGATGGGATATTTCACTTCTGGAATACGCACATCATGAAGCATACGGCCCGTCGCTTCGGCGACGGCCACAAGATCAGCCTCCTCGCGCAGCAAGTTGTGCAGGCCAGACGCAAGGTCAAAGCCTTCCTCGAGTGCTGTCACCAGGACTTTTTTCCACTCTTGGCTAATGATCCCACCACGATTGGCGACGCCAATCACGAGCGTCTTTGCGCCTGCGGCTTTTGCCTCTTCCAAGGTCATATCAGCTAGGCCCATGTCTGCCTTGCAGCCATCCATGCGAAACTGACCTACGGCATTTTCGGGGCGCCAGTCCTTGATGCCTTGTGCAACTTTTGCAGCGAGTTGATCTGGCGCATCGCCAAGAAAGAGAAGGTATGGTGTTTTGATCATGGCTAAGCCCCCAATGGTTTAGGAGAATTTTAGTGATGCTCAGGCGAAACACTTCTCATTTCCACTAAGATTCAGCTAAATATTTCAATATTCTCCCGATTATAAGTTAACACTTCGAAGATTCTTCGAAATTTGCCTCACATTCCGATTCTGCGCCGCGCCACACATAATGCTGCAGGTGCAAAGAGCGCTTGCAGCCCCGGCTGTAATTTAATATCCAATCCACAAGCTCAAACGCAATTTCATTACCTGAAAGGCTCCTTCACCATGAGTTTTCGTATTCAACCTCAGGCTCCTAAGCGGCCGAACCGGTGTCAGCTGTTTGGACCAGGGTCCAACACCAAACTTTTTGCCAAGATGGCGGCCAGTGCTGCTGATGTTATAAACCTCGATCTTGAAGACTCCGTTGCCCCATCGGACAAAGACGCTGCGCGGGCCAATGTGATTGAGGCGATCAATACGATCGACTGGGGCAACAAATATATCAGTGTGCGCATCAACGGGCTCGACACCCCCTATTGGTACAAAGACGTTGTGGACATCATGGAGCAGGCTGGTGATCGACTTGACCAGATCATGATCCCAAAGGTCGGATGTGCCGAAGATGTCTATGCGGTCGACGCTTTGGTCACCGCTATTGAGCGCGCCAAAGGCCGTGCAAAGCCTGTTTCCTTTGAAGTGATCATCGAGAGTGCAGCAGGGATCGCCCATGTTGAAGCCATTGCAGCCTCAAGCCCGCGCCTTCAGGCAATGAGCCTTGGTGCGGCCGACTTTGCGGCCTCAATGGGCATGCAAACAACGGGTATCGGCGGAACGCAGGAAAACTATTACATGCTGCGCGAAGGTGAAAAGCACTGGTCAGACCCGTGGCATTGGGCACAAGCGGCCATCGTTGCAGCCTGTCGCACACATGGCGTTCTGCCTGTCGACGGACCCTTCGGCGACTTCTCGGACGACGAGGGCTACCGCGCGCAAGCGATGCGTTCGGCCACGCTCGGTATGGTCGGAAAATGGGCGATCCACCCCAAGCAAATCGCGCTGGCAAACGAAGTTTTCACACCGTCCGAAGCGGCTGTCGCAGAGGCCCGCGAAATCCTCGCCGCGATGGAAACCGCCAAAGCCAACGGCGAAGGCGCAACCGTCTACAAAGGCCGTCTGGTGGACATTGCCAGCATCAAACAGGCCGAAGTAATCGTCGCTCAGGCCGAGCTGATCGCAGGCTAATACCAAAAGGTTTTGACAAAAAGCGGGCGCCTTTGGGCGCCCGTTAACGTTTGGAGCTCTGCTGATTCTAGGGGGGTGAAAAGCGTGCACAACCCGTGCACACCCCATGCACCGCCAAAACGGTTTTTACGATTTTGGGCAAAACGGCCTGTTTGTTATAGCAGCGTACGTTGTGCAGGTGCAGAATGCGTCCGTTTTGGACTTTTAGCCCCCGTGAAAGGCGCGCATATTGCGCCAATGACATATGACATCTTTCTCGCCCTCACACTTTTTGCTTTTGTGACCTCGGCAACGCCGGGGCCGAACAATATGATGTTATTGGCCTCTGGGGCGAACTTCGGCTTTGTACGCACCATCCCACACATGTTTGGGATCAGCCTTGGCTTTGGATTAATGATCTTTCTCGTCGGGATCGGGCTGATGCAGGTCTTTGACACCTATCCTGTGAGCCGGACAATCCTGACCATTGTGAGCGTGGTTTATATGCTTTGGCTGGCGTGGAAGATCGCCAATTCGGCGGCGCCCGAGGGCAGTGCAACTGGCGGCACACCGATGACATTTTTGCAGGCAGCCGCGTTTCAATGGGTCAACCCGAAGGCGTGGAGCATGGGGCTGACGGCAATCACGCTCTATGCAGGAGACAGGTCGGTCTGGCCGGTCGCGCTGGTGGCTTTGGCGTTTATGATCGTGAACTTCCCGTCCGTCACGATCTGGGTTGTACTTGGGCGCGAGATGCGGCGCTTTCTGACTTCACCTGCGCGGCTGAGAGCCTTTAACTGGGGGATGGCCGTACTTTTGGTGCTTTCGCTCTATCCCGTTCTATTGCCTTAGACGGCTGAGGCAAAGCTATGTTGAGGATATTGATTTAGGTCAATACTCACATTCTAACTTCAATATATGATCTCGCCATGTGTATGATATTGGAGAGTAAAATGAAGTCTATCTTGTTTGGCGCGGCAGTGGCGCTTGCCCTTGGAGCCCCCAGTTTTGCGCAGCAAAACCAACCTGCACGCGAGATTTCGGCGCCGATTGTGGCCTTCACACCTGTGATTGTAAAAAATGCCGATGCGCTTGAGCTGACGGAGGCGCAGCGCGCTGACCTGAAGCAATGGCTCGATACAATGCCAGCAAACCGCAAAATGATTGAAGAGGCGGCCTTGGCCGCGCGCGCTGAACTGCGCGCCGCGATCATTGCGGGTGCACCTACGGACGAGCGCCAAGCGCTCGCGGCAAAAGTCGGCGAGATGGAGACCAAGCTTGTGATGATGCGCTCCAACTGCACCGATCACTGGCGCGCGACGCTCACGGAAGCGCAATTTGCTAAAATGCTCGAACTGGCGGCCATGTAAGGCTCTCCTGCGCGGCGCGGGAGCTTATGCTGCCTGCGCCGCGCGCAACGATTGCATTTGTTTTGCGGAGCAGCCATATAGTTTTGACGATTTGGCAGGAGCAGAGCATGACCAACTACCTCGATTTTGAAAAGCCACTGGCCGAGATTGAAGGCAAAGCGGAAGAGCTGCGCGCTATGGCGCGGCAAAGCGAGGGAATGGATATTGAGTCAGAAGCCGCGGCTTTGGACAAGAAAGCCGCCGATATGCTGGTTGCGCTCTATAAAGAGCTGACACCTTGGCGAAAATGCCAAGTGGCGCGGCACCCAGACCGCCCACATTGCTCTGATTATATCAAAGCGTTGTTTACAGAATACACCCCTCTCGCAGGCGACCGGAACTTTGCCGACGATGACGCCGTGATGGGCGGCTTGGCGCGATTTGATGGGAAACCTGTAATGGTGATCGGCCATGAGAAGGGCAGCGACACCAAGGGCCGGATCAAACATAACTTCGGCATGGCGCGCCCTGAGGGCTACCGCAAGGCGGTGCGCCTCATCGAGATGGCCGGCAAGTTTGGTCTGCCTGTGATCACGCTGATTGACACAGCAGGCGCCTATCCCGGAAAAGGCGCGGAAGAGCGCGGGCAATCAGAAGCGATTGCGCGCTCCACGGAAGCCTGTTTGCAGGCGGGTGTCCCTCTGATCTCGATCATCATTGGCGAAGGCGGCTCTGGTGGGGCCGTGGCGTTTGCAACGGGCGATCGTGTGGCCATGCTGGAGCATTCGATCTATTCGGTGATTACACCCGAAGGCTGCGCCTCTATCTTGTGGAAAGACTCCGAGAAGATGCGCGAAGCCGCGGAAGCCCTGCGGCTAACGGCCAAAGACTTGACCCAATTGGGCGTTGTCGACCGCGTGATCAAAGAGCCACTCGGCGGCGCGCATCGCGACAAGCCTGCCACGGTGGACGCCGTGCGAAAGGCCTTGGCGGAAATGCTCAAAGAGCTTGACGGGAAAAAGGGCAAAGCGCTCATCGCGTTGCGCCGAAAGAAGTATCTTGATCTTGGCTCAAAAGGGCTGGCTGCCTAAGCTGGCGAGAGCGCTTCTCTGCTCTTCTTCTTTTTAAAAATATCCTGGGGGTATGGGGGCAAAGCCCCCATCGGGTCGGATTTGCGAAGCAAGTTCGAAGTCCTTACAGCGCGCCCTCAAGTCCGAGCGATGCAATCAGATGATAATATCCGATAAGAACCATGACAAAGAAGGCAACGAGGACCAGCTCGTGCTTGAAATGGTTGCTGTGGAAAAAGTTGCGATCGCGGTGATGCATGACATCCATCAGCTCGTCACCAAAGCGCACCGAGAGGAATGTGCCAATCCCTGACAGGAGGATCACGCCCCAATAGGGCCATGGCGTGAGCAGGATTTCTGCAAAGATCCGGGTGAGCAACGTTGTTTGGTAATACTCCGGCGCGAGCAGGAGCGTGACCAGATTGACTACAATCGCGAGCGCCCAGACGGCGAGCTCGGAAACAACCATCCGAATGCCAAAGAGCAGACGCAGGGGGAAATCGAGCAAAAAGCCAGCGTCGGCGACAGGGGTGCAGAGCACAAAGAAGCTCCATGTCAGCGCGACGGTCACGCCACCTGTGGCGAAGTCATAGGTCAGACCGAGGTAAAAGAAATACCCAACCGCAAGAGCCAGTAGGGCTGCGAACTTCCAGATCACTTGTCGGGAGGGGGCGTGTCCTGTGCTGTCGCTCATCGGGTGACCTATCGGTTTTAGCTTGCGAGAAGTTTGAGGCCCGCGGTGACATCAGACCGAACGGCGAGGCGTAGGCCTGGCTCGTCGCCAGCGCGCAGCGCCGCAACTATGGCGCGGTGGAAATGGGGCAGCTCCGTGCGCTGCAGGCGGCCATAAAGCGCGCGCATTGTAGGCCCTAGCTGCAACCACACTGTCTCGCACATCGCCAGCATGGCGGGGGCTTGAGCGCGCAGGTAAAGCGTGCGGTGGAACTCTAGATTGGTGCGGATGTAGGCCACAGCGTCTTTATGGGCGATGGCTTCGGCAATGGTTCCGTTGATGGTCTGAAGGCGCTCGATCAGTGCCATGTGCGCACGGGGCAGCGCGCGGCTGGACAGCTCGACCTCCAGCAGGGCACGCAGGGCGGCAAGCTCTTCGATCCGTTCATTGGAGAGCTCAGGCGTTGCGACACGGCCCGAGGAGGACATAAACAGCGCCCCTTCCGCGACAAGCCGCTGCACCGCCTCGCGCGCGGGCGTCATAGAGACATCAAACTCCCGCCCGATGCCACGCAGCGTCAGAGCATGGGCGGGGGGCAGTTCGCCATGCATGATACGCGTACGGAGCCCACGATAGACTTTGTCGTGGGCCGAGGAGGTATTGTCGCTGCGCGGGCTCGCGGGGGAGGGTATATGGCTTTGCATACACACTTGTGATCACAAAAATCCGCCGCTGTCAATCTGAAGGATTTGTGATCACGTAGATGAGGTGAAGCGGTATTTATGCAAGCTCGCCCCATGCTCGCGCAGCCAACCGCGTTCACGGTGGTGTGCGCCATAGAGCGTCTGCACCACCTGCCAGAAGGCGGGGGAGTGATTCATCTCGGCGAGATGGGCCACCTCATGTGCCGCCACATAGCGAAGCACCTCAGGCGGAGCCATAATCAGCCGCCAAGAATACATCAGCGTGCCTTGCGAACTGCACGAGCCCCAGCGCGATCGGGTGTCGCGCATTGATATCCGGTTAAAGGGGCGGCCAAGAGCAGCGGAATAGGCATCAGACGCGGCTGTAAGCCGATCACGCGCCAACTCTTTCAAAAAGCCGCTGAGGCGCGCGCCCGTGCGCTCAGGCGGACCAGGGATTAGGAGCTGATCTTCACTTAGCACAATCTTACGGCCCGTGCCTTGGATCACACGAATCATCTGGCCTTCAAGAGGAAGAAGGCTGCCCTGCCCCACAGGCACATCCGCCTCAAAGCGCGCGACGTGACGGCGCAGCCATGCGGCCTTTTCGCGGATAAAGCCCGTGGCCTCGGCCTCAGAGGCATAGCGCGGCAAAGTGAGCGTAACGCGACCATCAAGCTGAGACACACGCAAAGACAGGCGTTTGGCTTGTGAAGAGCGCTTGAGACGCACTTCAACGCGCGGTTCATCCGTTTGCTCGCTTTCCAGAACGAAAGTACTCATTGATTTCCCTTGTGGCGCAAAGGCCCATGCTCGGAGTTGTTTTGGCGAAAGGCTTTGACACCCCTGCTCTGTTATGGCAGTTGGCGCTGATCACCGACAAGACCCGAATTGAAAGAGGTATACCATGCCTAAGGAAGAATGGGGCATCAAACGCTTGTGCCCGACCACTGGCAAACGGTTTTACGACCTGAACGCCAAGCCCGTTGTGAGCCCTTACACAGGCGAAATTGTTGAGTTTGACGCCAACAAGAAGAGCCTGATTGCGCCCGACCAGGAAGACGCAGTCACGAAGAAGGCGAAAGAAGCAGAAGACGATCTTGAAGTAGATGTACTTGAAGATGATGTTGATGTGGATCTCGACGACGATGATGATGTGCTAGAAGACGACGATGACGATGATAACGTCTCGCTCGACGATCTTGCAGACGTTGCTGCCGAAGGCACCGACAACGACTGATGTTTTATCATCTATGATTTCGCAGAGGGGCGGATTTGGGCTTGATCCCGCTCGCCCCTTTGACTAAGACCCGCGCAGTTGCTTTTGCAACGCTTGGTTTTGGGGCATTAGCTCAGCTGGGAGAGCGCCTGCATGGCATGCAGGAGGTCAGCGGTTCGATCCCGCTATGCTCCACCAAAACCCTTTCTTTATGATTGATCTCCCAGCATTTGACACGACGATCAGAGCGCGCCGCGTAGGTTCCAAAGCTCTGGGAAGAGTTCGACCTCAAGCATCTTGCGCAGATACTGCACCCCGCTTGTGCCCCCTGTGCCGCGCTTGAAGCCGATGATGCGCTCGACAGTTGTGACATGGTTGAAGCGCCAGCGGCGGAAGTAATCTTCCAGATCAACCAGCTTTTCGGCAAGTTCGTAGAGGCTCCAGTATTTCGACGGGTCTTTATAGACTGTGAGCCATGCCGCCTCGACGGCTGCGTCAGCCTTATGCGGGGCGCGCAGGCGGAAGACCTCGGGAGCGAAGCTTGCACCTGTTTCAGCTTCCAGTGCACGCAAAGCGACGTGATAGAGCGAAGGGCGCGCGAGCTCGTCTTCAAGGAGCTGGTGCAGTTCGGGGCGGTGAGCATGTACCTTCATCAGGTTTTCATTGCGGTTGCCAAGCACGTATTCGACGAGGCGGTATTGGTGCGACTGAAAGCCTGACGAGTGGCCCAGCGTCTCGCGGAAAGTGGTGTAATCTGATGGCGTCATGGTGCGCAACACGTCCCATGCGGAGTTGAGCTGATCAAAAATACGGCTCAAGCGTGCGCACATTTTAAAGGCGGGGGAATAGTCACCCTTTTCAAGCAGTGCACGGGCAGCAGAAGCCTCGTGGAGTGCGAGCTTGATCCAGAGCTCGCTTGTCTGGTGCTGGATGATGAAGAGCATCTCGTCATGCGCTGACGAAAGCGGCGTCTGGGCGGAAAGGATCTGATCCATGTGGAGATAGTCACCATAGCTCATATCCTTGGCAAAGGACATTTGCGCGCCGTCTGTCTCGGGGTTGTAGCTGTCGCTCATCAAGCATCCTCTCAGGTTTGTGGCGAGGGTATTTCTGTGAGTCATTTATTTCAAGCTTAAAGGTTTAGGCTTGAAATAAATCCACTCCTGCGCAAAGCTTGACCCGAAACGGATAGGGACTCGGGGAAATGTCATGCGTGTAGCCTGTTTGGGAGGCGGTCCAGCGGGACTGTATTTTGCGATCTCGATGAAGCTGCGCGACCCGGCGCATGATGTTGTCGTCTTTGAGCGCAATAAGGCGGATGACACTTTTGGCTGGGGGGTTGTTCTCTCAGACGATGCTCTCGCGAACATGCAGGAGAATGACCCGCAATCGGCCAATGCGATCCGCGAGAGCTTTGCCTATTGGGATGATATCGCCGTGGTGCAAAACGGTGTGCGTACGGTGTCTGGCGGGCATGGTTTTGCGGGGATTGGCCGCAAGAAGATGCTTCTGCTCTTGCAAGAGCGGGCGCAGGAGCTGGGCGTTGACCTGCGCTTTGAGAGCGTTGTCGGACCCGTGGAAGACTACAAGGACAACTACGACCTCGTGGTGGCCTGTGACGGGATCAACTCGGCGGTGCGCAAGGCTTGGGCTGAGCATTTCAAGCCTGATGTGGATGTGCGCCAGTGCAAGTTTGTCTGGCTTGGCACGCACCAGAAATTTGACGATGCGTTCACCTTCATTTTTGAGAAGACCGAGGCTGGCTGGGTCTGGGTACATGCTTACCAGTTCGATGAGGACACCGCGACTGTGATTGTCGAGTGTCAGCAAGACACATGGGACAGGCTCGGTTTTGAAGGGATGAGCAAAGAAGCGATCATTGGAAAATGCGAAGAGATTTTCGCCGACCATCTCGGCGGGCATAGTCTGATCTCCAACGCTGATCATTTGCGCGGCTCGGCTGTGTTTATGAACTTCCCAAGAGTGCTCTGCGAAAGATGGCATCACGAAAATGTCGTGTTGCTTGGCGATGCATCTGCCACGGCGCATTTCTCAATTGGATCTGGCTCGCGGCTGGCGTTTGACTCAGCGATTGCGCTGGCTCAGCTCTTACACGAGGAGCCTGTGATGGAACGCGCCTTCGAGCGCTATCAGAGCGAGCGGCGGCTTGAGGTTTTGCGCCTGCAATCTGCGGCGCGCAACTCGCTGGAGTGGTTTGAAGAGGTCGAGCGCTACCTCGGCATGGACCCCTTGCAGTTTAACTACTCGCTTCTGACGCGCTCTCAGCGGATCAGCCACGAGAACCTGCGGCTGCGCGACCCAGAGTGGCTTGCGAGCGCTGAGAAGTGGTTTCAAACGCAGGCAGGCGCGCCTGAGGATGCTCCAGCGCGTGCACCTATGTTTGCGCCTTACAAGCTGCGCGATATGGCACTCGCCAACCGTATCGTTGTGAGCCCTATGGCACAGTATAAGGCCGAGGGGGGCTGCCCGACCGACTGGCATTTGATCCATTACGGAGAGCGTGCCAAAGGCGGCGCTGGCCTTGTCTTTACCGAGATGACCTGCGTCAGCGCTGAAGGGCGGATCACCCCTGGCTGCCCAGGGTTATATGCACCCGAACATGAAGCTGCATGGGCGCGGCTAACGCGTTTTGTTCACGCGGAGACGGACGCAAAAATCTGTTGCCAGATCGGCCATTCAGGGCGGAAAGGCTCGACACAAGTCGGCTGGGAAGAGATGGACGCACCGCTTGCCGAAGGCAACTGGGAGACAGTGAGCGCCTCGGCTTTGGCATGGTCTGGCAAGACCGCTTTGCCACGGGAGATCAGCCATGACGAGATGGCGGCTGTGAAGGCGCAGTTTGTGAACGCGACCGAGATGGCACAACGCGCAGGCTTTGACATGATCGAGCTGCACGCGGCGCATGGCTATCTCATTTCGTCATTTATCTCGCCTGTGTCGAATGTGCGCACAGATGCCTATGGCGGGAGTTTAGAAAACCGTATGCGCTATCCTCTCGAAGTGTTTGAGGCGATGCGAGCTGTCTGGCCCGAAGACAAGCCTATGTCTGTGCGCATCTCCGCCAACGACTGGGTGGGTGATACGGGTGTGACGCCTGACGAGGCGGTGCAGATTGCCGCTATGTTTGGGGCGGCGGGGGCGGACCTTATTGACGTTTCTGCAGGGCAGACGAGCGTTGATGCGCGGCCCGTTTACGGGCGCATGTTTCAGACGCCATTCTCAGACCGTATCCGCAACGAAGCTGGAGTGGCGACCATGGCGGTGGGCAATATTTATGAGGCCGATCACGCCAACTCCATCCTGATGGCAGGGCGGGCCGACCTTGTGGCCGTGGGCCGCCCACACTTGGCAAACCCTTATTGGACACTTCACGAGGCGGCCAAGATTGGAGATCGCGAGGGGCATTGGCCCCTGCCCTATGATGCGGGCTGCGAGCAACTTTGGCGGCTGGCGGACAGGGAGGCCGAGATGGTGGGCAAGATATGAGGCGGGTTCTGGTGACGGGCGGCGGCTCTGGCATAGGCCGCGGGATTGCGCGAGCCTTTGCAGAGGCGGGCGAGGCTGTGACGATCGTTGGGCGACGCGAAGAGGCGCTCAGCGAGACAGACGGCGGACGCGGGATGCAGGCAGTTGTTTGCGACATCACCGATGAGGGCGCTGTCGAGGCGTTGTTTGAGGCGCCCTATGACGTTGTTGTGGCCAACGCTGGCACGGGGCGCGCAGCATTTTTGACGGAGGTGAGCCTTGAGGAGTGGAACGAAACGCTGGCTGTGAACCTCACGGGCACGTTTCTGACTTTTCGTGCGGCTTTGCGGCAGATGCCTGAAGGGGGGCGGCTGATTGCTGTGGCCTCGACACAGGCGTTGCGCGGCGGCGCGAGGGTTTCGGCCTATTCGGCGTCAAAGCATGGCGTTTTGGGGCTTGTCCGCTCGGTCGCGCTGGAAGTCGCCAGAAAAGGCATCACATGCAATGCGATTTGCCCGGGGTTTGTCGACACGCCGATGGCGGACGCGGCTGTGCAAAGTGTGATGGCGTCGCGCGGAATTGACAGGGCGGCGGCGGAAAAGCTGATTGTTGCGAGCAACCCAATCGGGCGGATGATCGCGGTGGAGGAAGTGGCCAGTGCGGCGCTTTATTTGGCGTCTGAGGGCGCGGCGATGGTCAACGGCCATGCCATGAGCGTGTCGGGGGGTGAGATATGAGCCTTGATACAACAGGGAGCAAGTCACGGCTCAGGCTGTGGCTGAGGCTGCTTAAGGCGTCAAAGTTGATCGAGACAGAGCTGCGCGAGCGGATGCGGCGCGAGCTTGATACCACCTTGCCGCGCTTTGACGTTATGGCAGCGCTGAGCCGTAACCCTGCCGGACTTAAGATGTCGGAGCTATCTGGCGTCCTCAAAGTCTCGAACGGGAATGTCACTGGGATCGTCGAGCGGCTTGTTGAGGAAGGCTTTGTAAGGCGTGACGCTGTCAAAGGCGACAGGCGCGCTTTTTTGGCGCGGCTGACCGAGGAAGGGCGCACCGAATTTGAACGCCAAGCGAGCGCGCATGAGGGCTGGATTGACGGACTTTTGAGCGACGTGGAGCCAGAACGCGCCGAGCGGCTGGCTGTGCTTTTGGCTGAAGTCGCAGCGCATTTGGAAGAGGGAAAGCACCATGAGAACTGATGTAAAGCACTTCAAATGCAAGGTGAAAGACGGGGTTGCTACTGTGGCGCTCGACCGGCCCGAGCGCAAGAACCCGCTGACCTTTGACAGCTATGCCGAGCTGCGCGACTGGTTTCGCGATCTTGTTTATGATGACGAGGTGAAGGTTGTTATCTTTGCCTCCAATGGCGGCAACTTCAGCTCGGGCGGGGACGTACATGACATCATAGGGCCTCTCACCAAGATGAGCATGAAGGAGCTTCTCAATTTTACCCGTATGACGGGCGATCTTGTGAAGGCGATTGTGAATTGCGGCCGGCCTGTGATTGCGGCGATTGACGGGATTTGCGTGGGCGCGGGAGCGATTATTGCCATGGCATCTGATCTTCGTATTGCCACGCCCGAAGCCAAAGTGGGCTTTCTGTTTACCCGCGTGGGGCTTGCGGGCTGTGACATGGGCGCTTGCGCAATTTTGCCGAGGATTATCGGGCAAGGACGCGCGGCAGAACTGCTTTATACAGGGCGCAGCATGAGCGCCGAGGAAGGCGCAGCCTGGGGCTTTCACAACAAGCTGGTTGCGACAGATCAGCTTGACGCAGAGGCGCTGGAGTGGGCCACACGGCTCGCGGCGGGGCCGAATTTTGGACATATGATGACCAAGACGATGCTGGCGCAGGAGTGGGCCATGTCGATCGAGCAGGCGATTGAGGCGGAGGCACAGGCGCAAGCTATTTGCATGCAGACGGGCGATTTTGAGCGCGCCTATAAGGCGTTTGTTGCCAAAGAGCGCCCTGTGTTTGAGGGCGACTGATGGCGGACAAAAGCTTTCTTGACTGGCCGTTTTTTGAGGCGCGTCACCGTGACCTTGCCGAGCGCTTGGACGCTTGGGCGGGCGCGGAACTTGGCGGGATCGACCACAGTGATGTAGATGCGGCGTGCCGTGAACTGGTCACTGCTTTGGGCCGCGATGGCTGGCTTGAGCACTCGGGCGCCGAGGGCGATGCGCGGCTTGATGTGCGCACGCTTTGTCTCATCCGCGAGACACTGGCACGCCATGATGGGCTCGCGGACTTTGCCTTTGCGATGCAGGGCTTGGGCACGGGGGCGATCAGCCTCTTTGGAAGCCCTGAGCAGCAGGCCGAGTGGCTGCCGCTGACGCGGACGGGCAAGGCGATGTCGGCCTTTGCTTTGACAGAACCGCAGTCGGGCTCAGACGTGGCGAACGCGACGATGACGGCTGAGGAAGATGGCGAGCACTTCATTCTCAATGGCGAGAAAACGTGGATTTCCAACGGCGGGATTGCCGATGTTTACACGCTGTTTGCCCGCACGGGCGAGGCCGAAGGTGCGCGCGGGCTGAGCGCTTTTATTGTGCCTGCGGGCCTGAAAGGATTTGAGGTCACCGAGCGACAGCAGATGATTGCGCCCCACCCGCTGGCGACGCTCAGGTTCACCGATTGTCGCATCCCGAAGAGTGCTTTGCTGGGCGAGCGCGGGGCTGGCTTCAAGATTGCCATGTCTGTCTTGGATGTCTTCCGCTCGACTGTTGCGGCAGCGGCGCTTGGCTTTGCGCGGCGAGCGCTTGACGAAGCTTTGGCGCGGGTGAGCGAGCGGCAGGTGCAGGGCGCTCCGCTGTTTGAGCTGCAGATGGTGCAAGGGCATATCGCGGATATGGCTGTAGACGTGGACGCCAGCGCGCTGCTTATTTACCGCGCGGCTTGGGCGAAAGACAGTGGTGCGGCCCGCGTGACCCGAGAGGCGGCAATGGCGAAGCTCTTCTCCACTGATCAGGCGCAACTTGTGATTGACCGAGCGGTACAGCTGCACGGGGGCGACGGCGTGCGCCACGGCCAAAAGGTCGAAGAGCTTTACCGCGATATCAGGGCCCTTCGGATTTATGAGGGTGCGAGTGACGTGCAGCGTGTTGTGATTGCGCGGCAGACTATGGGAGCCTTTCTGGGAGGGACGTGATGCTTGGACTTTCAGCACATGAGGACACTTTCGCGCGCGACAGCCTGCCTGCGCCCGAGCTTTGGCCCGACTTCAAGCTTGAGGGGTTTGACTACCCCGAGCGACTCAACGCGGGATACGAACTGACCGATGCAATGGTTGGCAAAGGGTTTGGAGACCACACTGCTCTGATCGGAAACGGACGGCAGCGGACCTATAAAGAGCTGGCCGACTGGACCAACCGCCTTGCCCATGTGCTAGTCGAAGAGCTTGGTGTGCGACCAGGGAACCGCGTCCTTATCCGATCGGCAAACAACCCAGCCATGGTTGCTTGCTGGCTTGCCGCGACAAAGGCTGGCGCTGTTGTGATCAACACAATGCCGATGCTGCGCGCAGGCGAACTTGGGCAGATTATTGATAAAGCCGAGGTTGAATTTGCGCTCTGTGACATGCGGCTGATAGAGGAGATGGAGGCTTGCGCAGCGGAGAGTCACCACCTCAAGCGCGTTGTCGGGTTTGACGGGACATCCAACCACGAGGCCGAACTCGACCGTCTCGCCCTTGAGAAGCCAGTGCGTTTTGAGAGTGTGCAAACGGGGCGGGACGACGTGGCTTTGCTTGGTTTTACTTCGGGCACAACGGGCGAGCCGAAAGCAACGATGCACTTTCACCGCGACTTGCTGATCATTGCGGATGGTTATGCGAAAGAGGTTCTGGGTGTGACGCCAGACGATGTGTTCATCGGCTCGCCGCCTTTGGCCTTTACCTTCGGGCTAGGGGGGCTAGCAGTCTTTCCCTTACGCTTTGGCGCGACGGCAACTTTGCTTGAAAATGCGAGCCCGCCCAACCTCATCGAGATTATCCAGAAATATAAAGCGACTGTGTGTTTCACCGCGCCGACAGCGTATCGCGCCATGCTTCGGGCGATGGAGGAAGGGGCGGACCTGAGCAGCCTGCGCGCAGCTGTCTCGGCGGGGGAGACCCTGCCTGCGCCTGTTTACGATGAGTGGATCGCGAAGACGGGCAAGCCAATGCTTGACGGGATCGGCGCGACGGAGATGTTGCATATCTTTATCAGCAACCGTTTTGACGACCATCGCCCTGCCTGCACCGGAAAACCTGTGACTGGATATGAAGTCAGGATCATCAATGACGCGGGCGAGGATGTGCCTCTGGGAGAAATCGGTCGGCTCGCAGTGCGCGGACCGACAGGCTGCCGCTATCTGGCGGACGATCGCCAGCGCGCTTATGTGCGGGACGGCTGGAACGTCACTGGCGACAGCTTCATGATGGACGCGGACGGCTATCTGCATTTTGCCGCGCGCAATGATGATATGATCCTCTCGTCGGGCTATAATATTGCTGGCCCCGAAGTTGAGGCAGCGCTTCTGAGCCATGCGGCTGTTGTGGAGTGCGGTGTGATTGGCGCGCCTGATGAGGACCGTGGCGCTATTGTTGAGGCGCATGTTGTTTTGGCCGAGGGCTGGGCGGCGGACGAAGCCACGAAGAAGGCGCTGCAAGACCATGTGAAGGCGAAGATTGCGCCTTATAAATACCCTCGATCTGTTGTGTTTATCGACGCGTTGCCAAAGACGCAGACTGGCAAGATCCAGCGGTTCCGCTTGCGGGCGGGAGGCTGAGGGCGTGGTGTTTGAGTTTCAGCAAAAGGTACTCTTCAAGCATTGCGACCCAGCGGGAATCGTTTTTTATCCGCGTTACTTTGAGATCATCAACGACTGTGTCGAGGCGTTTTTTGACGAGGTATTGGGCTGGCCTTTTGAGACCCTCCTCAAGGACGGCGGCGTGCCGACTGTGCAGATTGCGACTGAGTTCAAAGCGCCGAACAGGCATGGCGACTGGCTGGTGCTTGAGCTGCGTGTTGCCAAGCTGGGGCGCACAAGCATGAGCCTTGAGATTGCGGCGAGCACTGGGGGCGAGGCGCGGTTTGAGGTGAAACAGACACTGGTTTGTGTGGACAAGACGGGCAAGCCGCGCGTTTGGCCAGAGGCGGTACAGGACATGCTGAAAGCGAAAGGGACAGATCAATGAGCCACAAAGTTATCCAGCCCGAGGGATGGGCTGCTGCCAAGGGCTATGCCAACGGGATCCTGACAAAAGACGGCACGCTTTATGTGGGTGGGCAGATCGGCTGGACAGCGGAGCAGCGCTTTCATAGCCACGACTTTATTGGCCAGATGGAGCAATGCCTGCGCAACATCATGGCTGTGGTGACTGCGGCAGGTGGTGTGGCCGAAGACATCACGCGGCTGACATGGTATGTGACCGACAAAGCAGAATACATGGCGCGGCAAAGCGAGGTGGGTGCGGTGTATCGGGACGTTTTGGGACGGCATTTTCCGGCGATGACCATGGTTGTGGTCGCGGGATTAGTAGAGGACGAGGCGCTTCTGGAGATCGAGGCGACAGCAGTGATCAGCGGGTAAGGATGCCATCGCAGATGAAGGTGACGTGACCTTCAATGTAGCGCTCAAGCTCGATCGGATCCAGCTCTTGAAACGTCAGATGCCAGATTGCGGCAAGCATGACTGGCGACATGACAAGTTTCATGTCGTAATCCAACACATCATTGCGTAGCTCGCCACGGGCGAGGCCCTGCTTGAGGACGGAATTGAGCATGGTCATCGCCGCCTTGAGAGCGGTGTCATGATAGCGCGCGAGCAGTTGCGGGAACTGCGCCCCCTCGGCTACGAGCACCTTGAGCAGCACCAGAGCCTCGGACTTTACGATGCGCCTGTAGAGCAGCGTCAACATCTCGTGAAAGACCTCACGGAATGGACCAGAGGACAGCGCGGCCCCCTGCCCTGCGGCGGCAAAGGCCTCGCCAAGCCGAGCCTCAAAGGCAGCCGATATAAGCGCTTCCTTATCGGCATAGTAGAGATAGATCGTGGAGCGCGCGATGCCTGCGCGTGCTGCGATCCGCGCCATGGATGCGGCGGAATATCCGACCTCTGCAAACTCAGCCAGCGCTGCATCGATGATCTCTTCGGGGCGGGCGGCTTTGCGACGGGTACGCTTCACATTCGTCATTTCGCATCTCTTGGCTTGCAGTTTCTTCAACTAATGACATATATGTCAGTAAGTGAGTTTTGCCAAGGCCGATGATATGAGTGACAAGACAGACGCAACGCCTGAGATGCCTCTGAAAGACAATGGGATTGGCGCAAGCGGCGCGACGCTTGCGACCCAGACAAGCGGGTTGGGCTGGAAAATCTTCCCGCTGCTTCTGGTGACGTTTTTTATGGGTGGAGTCACAGGTCTTTACTTCCAGCCGCCCGGGATGAAGGCCTTTTTCGGCCTCACAGGGCTTGAGCCAGGCGGCGGGACAGAAACGCCGATCGCCGTGGCGATGGCGCAGATTCAGGCGCAAGAGCAGGTCGCCGTTGTCAGCGAAGGCGATATCGTCGCGCTTGGGCGGGTCTTGCCAGACGGCGATGTCTTGGCTGTGGCCACGCCTTATGGCGCAAGTGATGCGCGGATACAGGAGATACGCGTCAGCGAAGGCGAAACCGTCAAACGCGGCGATGTGCTGGCTGTGCTCGACAACCAGAGCCAGCTTGAAAACGCACTCAACACCGCCAAGGCGACCTTACGGGTCAAGGAAGCGGCCCTACTGCAAAGCCAAGAGACCATCCGCGCAAGCCGAGAAGAAGCGCAGGCCAACCTTGAGCGCGCATTGGCAACTGCCGAGCAGGCACAGAGCGAGCTTGACCGCCTAACACCCCTCGCAGAACGCGGCGTCGCCACACAGGCGGCGCTTGATACAGCCACGGCACGCGCGGATGAAGCCAAGCGCGACGTGGAACGCAACCGTGCGACGCTATCTCGCTATGAGGCAGGCTCTGGTGCTGTGCAGGCTGATATTGCCGTTGCCGAGGCCAACCTTGAGGCGGCGCGCGTGGATGTGAGCCGTGCCGAGAGCGACATGGAGCGCGCACTTGTGAAGGCGCCAATTGATGGAATGATCCTCGCGCTCAATAGCCAAGTGGGCGAGAAGCCTGCCAACGAAGGCCTTGTCGAGCTTGGCGACACAAGCCAGATGATGGTGGAAGCTGAGGTGTATCAGACCATGATCGGGCGCGTCGCGATTGGCGATCCTGTCACGGTTTCAGCAGAGGCTTTGGACGGCGATCTCACGGGCGTTGTGAGTGCGATCGGGCTTGAGATAGGTCGGCAGTCGATCACATCGGACGACCCAGCCGCAAACACCGATGCGCGGGTTGTTGATGTGATTGTTAAGCTTGATGCGGCCTCGTCAGAAAAGGCCAAGCGGCTTACCAACCTTGAGACAATTGTTCGGATTGATGCGGGACGGCTGGAAACAGGACAGGGCGAATGAGCAAGCTGCTTGAGCGCCTGCTGGGGCGGCTGCCTGTCGGCTGGCTCCAGCTTACCCATTCGCGGACGCGATTTGCGGCGGCTGTCGCGGGGGTCGCGTTTGCGAATTTGTTGGTCTTCATGCAGCTTGGCATTATGGGCGCGATGAGCACCGCGACGCTTGCGCCATACAACTTCCTTGACGCCGACATCATGATTTCAGCGGAAGACGCCAACACGCTGACCGACGGGAGCAATGTTGCGCGGGCGCGCCTTTTCCAGGCGATGACTGTTGCTGGCGTCGAAAGCGGCGCGCCTTTGTTTGTCGGGATTTTGGAATTCAAGCTGCCGGACGGGACCAACTCGACCTTGCAGACCTTTGCGACAGAGGTGGCGGACCGCGACTTTCTGAGCGCTGAGATTGCGGCCCAGTTTTCGCGGCTGACACAGGAAAACACCGCTTTGATCGACACCAAGACGCGCGGCGTTGATGCCTCAGTTTTTGCCGATCTGAAGGATGGCAAGCCGTTTGCCTTTGAAGTGAATGGGCAAACGCTCACGGCAATTGGCACGCTAGAGCTTGGTGGCGGGTTCTCCGCAGACGGGACATTGTTTGTCTCGGACCAGACTTTTCTTCGCTTTTTTGGCAAGCGTAGTAGCGGCGCGCCAAACCATGTTTTGCTCAAAGTCGCGGACGGGGTTTCGCCTCAGGTGGTTGCCGAGCGCTTGCGCAGCATTCTGCCAGCCGCCTCTGTGCAGGTGAACACGCTGGCGGAGTACAAGGCGGCGGACCTTGCCTATCAGTCGCTTGAGCGGCCCACAGGCATCATCTTCGGGTTCGGGGTTTTGATCGGGATTATCGTCGGGATTGTGATTGTCTACCAAGTGCTCTCAACAGATGTGGCCGACCACCTCAAGGAATACGCAACCTTCAAAGCGATGGGCTATGAGCACCGCTTTTTCCTTGGCATAGTTCTGGAAGAGGCAGGCATTCTGGCCGTGTTCGGGTTTATTCCCGGTTTCATTGTTTCGATGGGGCTTTATGCAGGGCTCTCGGCTGTGACGAGCCTGCCTGTCTATATGGACGGAACGCGGCCCTTTATGGTTTTCTTCGGAACGCTGGCGGCCTGCGCACTGTCTGGTGCGATTGCCACGCGCCGCTTGGCGGCGGCAGATCCAGCGGATTTGTTCTGATGACTGATATGGCCATTCAAACTCAGGCGCTTGACCACTTCTTTGGAGAAGGCGAAGCGCGCAAACAGGCGATCTTTGATGTGAACCTAGAGATCGAGCGCGGCAAGCTCACGATCCTTATGGGCCCATCTGGCTCTGGCAAGACAACGCTGCTCACGCTGATGGGCTGTTTACGGCATGTGCAGAGCGGAAGCGTGACCCTGCTTGAGCGCGAACTCAAGGGTGCAGGCGAGGCAGAGCTGGTGCGCTTGCGCCGCCGTCTTGGGTTTATCTTTCAGGCACATAACCTGCACGAAAGCCTCACTGCGACAGAGAATGTCTTGATGGGGCTGCAAGTCCACGGCAAAGGAAACGCGGCCAAGCAAATGGCGGCGGCGCATCATATGCTCAGGCTCGTCGGACTTGAGGATAGGCTCGACTACTTACCAGGCAATTTATCAGGCGGCCAAAAGCAGCGGGTCGCTGTGGCGCGGGCGCTTGTCTCCAACCCTGATGTGATCTTTGCGGACGAGCCGACGGCGGCGCTTGATAAAGTCTCTGGGCGCAATGTTGTAGATATGCTGAAGACCATGGGCCGCGAGCGCGGCACAACCACTGTCATGGTCACACATGACAACCGCATTCTGGAGCTTGCCGACAGGATCATCACCCTCGAAGAAGGCCGCGTTGTGAGCGATGTGCGGCCCTAGGCGCCCATCTTGGGCGCCTGAGGATCAGGGGATCAGGGGATCAGGAACAATGTGATCGCTGGGAAGAGTACAAGGATCACAACCCGTACCAGATCGGAGCCGACAAACCACATTACGGCGCTATAGGTGTCGCGCATAGGCGTTGTCTTATCCATTGCGTTGATGATGAAGAGGTTCATGCCAACAGGTGGTGTGATAAGCCCGACTTCGACAACGATCAACACGAGGATCCCGAACCAGATCGCCACATGCTCCGGTGTCATGCCGAAATCAAGCTGGCTGATCACAGGAAAGAAAATCGGGATGGTCAGCAGGATCATCGAGAGGCTGTCCATGAGGCAGCCAAAGACGAGGTAAAACGCCAGCACGATGATCAGCACCGTCCATGCGCTATAGCCTTGGCCGACCACCCAAGAAGAAAGTTCCTGCGGCACTTGGGAAAGGGCAAGAAAGCCGTTGTAGAGCGCAGCACCGAGAACGATAAAGAAAATCATGCCCGTGGCTGTCGCTGTGGCGATGATGCTTTCTTTGAACACGCTCCACGTCATATTGCCCGAAACGAGCGCGATGAGGCCGGTGCCTGCCGCGCCAATCGCAGCACCTTCTGTGGGCGTGAACCAGCCCGCATAGATGCCGCCTACAACGAGGCCGAAAACAACCAGAACGGGCCAGACATCCAGAAGCGCGCGCCAGCGCTCGGCCATGGGAACGGGCTCGCGCGTACCCGCGGAATCAGGGTAGACGCGCACATAAATCGAAATCGTGACGATATAGCCGAGGGCTGCGAGAATCCCCGGAATAAAGGCCGCGAGAAAAAGCTTCGCGATGTTTTGCTCGGTCAGGATCGCATAGATCACGAGGATGACCGACGGAGGAATAAGAATGCCAAGTGTCCCGCCAGCGGCGAGCGTGGCTGTCGAGAAGCCGCCCGAGTAGCCGTAGCGGCGCAGCTCTGGCAGGGCGACGCGGCTCATTGTGGCGGCTGTCGCGAGCGACGAACCACAGATTGAGCCGAAGCCTGCGCAGGCCCCGACGGCCGCCATGGCCACGCCGCCTTTGCGGTGACCAAGAAAGCTTTCGGCTGCCTTGAACAGCGCTTGGGACATGCCAGAGAGCGTTGCGAACTGGCCCATGAGGAGGAACATCGGAATGATCGTCAGAGAGTAAGACGAGAAGGTGCCGTATGTCTCCGTTTTGAGACGGGACATGAACATGTTGGTATCACCTGTGGCAAACCAAAGGCCCCCGATACCTGCAAGCAACATGGCAAGCCCAATGGGCGCGCGCAGGAAGATCATCAGAAGGAGGACGGGGAAGGACAGAAAGCCCAGTTCAAGCATGCTCAATGGGAAGCTCCTTCGGAATGAGGCAGGTAAGCGCGGCCTGTGGCCAGCTCAGCGATGCGCGCCAAGGCACAATAGAGCGCGACAACACAGGCCGCGAGTGAGGCCACAAAGCTAGCGGCATAGGCCCACCAGATCGGGAACTGAAGCAGGAAGGTTGTCTCGTTGTATTGCATTTTGTCGAGCATACCGACGTAGAGGCGCGCAGCGATGAGCAGGATAACCGCTGTCAGCACGACCTCCCAAAACGCCATCAGCGCCTTATTGGCGCGCCGCGGTAGAGCCGAGGTAAAGATATCAACTGTGGCATGAGCGCCGTAGAGCTGAGTGATCGGGAGAAAGGCAAAAATGGCGAAGGCAACGCCAGCTTCAAGCAACTCGAAATCGCCAGTGATCGGACCAACGCCCGTGCTGATCAACCACTCGCCAAGAGCGCCGAGGCTACCAGCGTGGCCAAGAGTGTTAAGGGCGCGGCCAAAAACGCTTATAAAAGTCAGTACGACCAACGCGGAGAGCACAAGCCCTCCGAGCACCGCCATGACGCGGGCCAGTTGTGAAACGTATTTGAGCATGAGCCCCCCCGATATTCATATTTTCGACCAATCGGTCGAAAATACTAGTTGCGCGTATAACTACACAGAACCCTAGAGCGATCAAGTGCGTGTTTCTACTTATTTCGCTTTTCATGTCTGAGCTTACGCGCAAGCCCAGCGATCAGCGGGTCACTTCTGTTGGTTGAAAAATCGGCCCTTGAGCAGTGTTTTCATAAAACACACGGATGCCGAAAACGGTATTGAGCCGCTCGGGCGTGAGCACCTCTGCAGGCGAACCATCGGCAATTAGACGCCCTTGGGAGAGCATCAATATCCGTGTGCAATGCCGTGCGGCGAGGCCGAGATCATGCAGAGACACGATAACCGATTTGCCCTCGGCGGCGAGGGCTGCGAAGCTTTCCATTGTCCCAATCTGGTGGGCGGGGTCGAGGCCAGCGATTGGCTCGTCCACCATCAGAAGCGGTGTTTGCTGCGCCAAGGCACGGGCAATAAGCACGCGGGCCTGCTCGCCGCCAGACAGCTGGTTTGCGAGGCGGTCAGCGAAATCTGTAAGGTCCATTTCCGCGAGGGCCGCATCTACGGCGGCCTGATCTTCGGTACGCAGCTTCGTGCCGCGCGGGAGATGCGGGATACGGCCCAACGCGACCACTGTTTCAACCGTCATAGGCCAAGCGATATCACGCGCCTGAGGGAGCCACGCCACGGCGCGGGCGCGCTCGGAGGGGGAAAGCGCCGTCAGGGAACTTGCGCCTTTGGCGGGCAAAAGGCCGAGTGCAGCGCGCATCAGCGTGGTCTTGCCCGCGCCGTTGGGACCGATCAGGCCGACACATTCGCCCGCCCCGATAGACACCGAAACGTTGTCCACCACAGGGCATTCACCGCGCAGAGCCGTCAGGCCATCAAGAGAGAGAAGCGTCCTCATGACAGCTCCTTTCGGGTCTTGAAAATAAGGTGCAAAAACAATGGTGCGCCGATGAGGGCCATGACGACCCCGAGCTTCAAATCCCGATCAGGCATGATCAGGCGCACGGCAATATCTGCAGCCAGAACCAGCGCCGCGCCACCAAGCGCAGAGGCCCAGAGAAGCCGCGAGGGGCGACCGCCCACGAAGGGACGCAGGATGTGCGGGACAACAAGCCCGACAAAGCCGATCGCCCCAGCGACAGCCGTCCCTGCGCCAACAACGCAGGAGACGCCGACAACCAGCGCCATGCGCAGGCGGGAGAGATTGATCCCCATGGAGCTGGCCGCATCTTCGCCCAGAGTAAGCGCATCAAGGCCGCGGCCCAATGTACCGAGCAAAACCCAGCCCAGCGCCATAACAGGCAAGGCAAGAAAGACGTGCAGCATCGAACGGTCCGCCAATGAACCCATCATCCAGAAGACAATTTCATTGGCGGCGTACGGATTGGGCGAGAGGTTGAGCACCAGAGAGATGAGCGCCCCTGCCATCGCAGAGATCGCAATCCCGGCGAGAATGAGTGTCATTGAGGCCCCACGTGGGCCCGCCAGCAAAAGCACAAGGAGCACGCCGACAAGAGCCGCTGCCAGCGCCGAAAGCGGCAGCGCGAGCGCGAAGGCGGCAGCGAAGCCTGTTTGCAGCGAGAGCACAGCCCCAAGCGCCGCCGATGAGCTGACCCCGATGAGACCCGGCTCTGCCAACGGATTGCGCAAGTAGCCCTGCATCGCGGCACCTGCGAGGCCGAGCGAGGCTCCGATCATGACCGCGAGGAGCGCACGCGGGAGGCGAATTTCTCGCATCACCAATGTGAAGGGCGTTCCGTCGTCGGTCAGAAGAGAGGACAGGCTTTTGGCAAAGGTCGCTTCGGCAGGACCAATCGCAAGTGAAGCTGCAAAAAGCATCGCCACCAGAGCACCAAGAAGAAAAAGCAGGCGCATCATGGGAACAGCGCCTTTCGTTTTGCAGCCAACTCATCGATGGCGCGCAAGACAAGTGGTGTGCCACAGGACCAGTCGCGGCTGACCATACTCACAGGGGGGGCGCCGCCTGTGACAGCGCGCACAACAGGGTGCTGCGGCACCTCTTCGGCGCGGGAGGCCCCTGCGTAGGGGGTCGAGCTCATCACCAGATCTGGCGCGCTCATGGCAAGGAGTTCAAGCGGCATGCGGCCACCATAGTCGATGCCAAACTCGGAGGCGACATTGATAAAGCCTGCCGCCACAATCATTTCGTCGGGCAAGGTATGCGCACCAGACGTATAGCCGTTGGCCGCATAGCTGAGCGCACGGGGGCGCTGCTCTGGCGCATTGGCCTTCAGCCGTGCAAGCCCCGCCTCAAAAGCCGCCACAAGTTCGGCAGCGCGTGCCTCGCGGCCAAGCACAGCGCCCATCTCGCGCAGGCGCAGAGGCACATCTGCAAGCGAATTGGCGGGCGCAAAGCGCACAACACGCAGCCCCAACCGTTCCAGCATTTCGACAGACGCGCGGGCCGTATATGTGCCTGCCAACACCAGATCGGGCTTCATCAGATAGATTTCTTCGGCGCGGGCGGAGTTGATATGAAAGGCGCGCGCCTCCTCAACCATCCCCGAAATACGAGGGTCAACCGCGAGGGCCGAGAGCGAATGAAGCTGGCCTTCGCCCGCAAGCAACATGGCAAGCTGATCGGTACAAACATTCATCGAGACAACCTTCTGAGGTGTCTCGCCATAGGCTGCTGCGCCAGCCACAAGGGCCAGCGCAGCAGCGCTTATGAGCTTAGAAAGACGCACTGACGCCGAAGTACAATGCGCGGTCGGATGTGCCGTAACCAGCAACAGTCTGATACTGCTCGTCAAACAGGTTATCGACGCGCAGATAAAGCTCGGCTGTATCGCTCACCGCATAGTTCAGGCCCGCATTGACCACGGTGTAGTTCTCCATCACACGTCCGCCATCGTTGGCGCGCCCTGCAACATGGTTCAGCTCAATGCCCATTGCGAGTTGGGCGCTGAGATCGGCGTTGACGCCAAGTGTTAGGCTGTGCTCTGGAACACGCTCAAGCTGGCGGTCGTTTTCTTTTTTGGAGTCCGTGTAGGTGTAAGCGCCAGTAAGCTGAAGACCATTAGCAAATTCATATTCACTCGAGAGCTCAAGGCCCTTTGATTTGCTCGTGCCCGGAACTTGGCTGTAAGCCCCTCCGGCAAAGCCGATCACATTGTCGATGCTGTTGTGGAAGACAACCGCTTTGACCACAGCACCCGAGCTGAACGTGTGCTCGACACCGAGATCGTAGCTGAGTGAGGTTTCTTCTCTCAGGCTGGCGTTGCCGTAGGGGCCGAAGCGCTCATAGAGCGAGGGTGCGCGGAAGCCGTTGCCGACAGACGAGCGAATAACAGTTGCCTCACTGACACGCCAAGCCAAAGCTGCACGGCCAGTGAGAGCGTCGCCAAAGTCGGAGTGGTTTTCATAGCGGCCTGACAGCGACAGATCAACGTTGGAAGACAGCGGCATGATCGCTTCTGCATAGAGCGCCGAGCTTTTGAACTTGTCTTTTGCTGCGCCGTCCAGCGAGGCTGTTTCGATGCTGTGGAGCAGCCCGAAGGACAGTGTTCCACCCCCCAGGTTTGTGTTGCCAAGGTAGTTCAGCTCGGTGCGCGTGCCCTCAAAGCGCTTCGTATAGCCCAGGGGGTCCTCGCGGTCAATGTTGGCAAAGGAAACGCTGAATTCGTGGTCGATCCTGTCGCCATCGACCTGAGCAAAAATGCGGGCCGCGGAGCGGGTTTGCTCGTTTGGACGATCAGCATCGCCAGCAGGATCGCCAAAGGCATCAATGTTGTAGTCTGCAGTTTGATACAGCAGCGTCGCGCCAACCTTAAGTGTCTCGGTTGCGTCATAGGTTGTCTTCAAAATAGCTGTTGTGCCCTCGTAACCATCTGCCTCTGTCGAGCCTTCGGCTTCGTCAGCAGCCGAGAAGCCATCGGTCTTCAGGTGCGAGAGCGTAAAAGAAATATCGGCCCGCTCTGTCTTGCGCAGGTAACTGAAGGACAGCGCCTTTGTATCATAGGAACCGTATTCAGCGCCAAAGCTGTAGCGCTCGCCCTCCTCCGCCAGAGTGAGAGGTGTGATGTTGATGACACCGCCGATCGCCTCGGAGCCATAGAGCGCGGATTGCGACCCTTTGAGAACCTCAACACGGCCAATTCCTGCGGCGCCAAACCCGCCCCAGTCAAACGCCGTTTGCGGCGCTGTGGTGTCTGTGAGGTCGATGCCATCAAAGAAAACAGGCACATATTTCGAGGGCAAGCCGCGCACAAACACGCTTTGTTTTGTTCCAGTCGGGCCTTCTTGCGTGAGCGAGACACCTGGCAGCGCATTAAGCTTGTCGCCCACTTCCTGCTGGCCCTGCTTGGCGATATCTTCTTCAGTGACAACTTCGGTTGTCGCGCCTGTGCTCTTTGTTTCGACAGGAATTTTGCTGGAATACAACGTAATCTCGCCCAGATCGAACACCTCTTGAGCGTAGGCAGGGGTATGCGAAATGAGCAAAGCCAGAGCGGCAGATGCCTTGAGTGTTGGGTACATTTTGGTCCTTCTCCTGCGCGATGCGCGCAAGTCATATAGACGGGAGAAGACATAGCTCCCCCGTGGTTACAGCGAATGCCACCACGACGGAATGTCCGTTACCTATGCGCCCCTCGCACATCGGTAGGGTGAACATCCTGGCAGGTCTCCTGACTTGCGGGTCGGGGCTTGGCTGAACCTTCCCACCCTTTTGGGGCAGTGGCTTATGTCAGCTTCGCTCGCCGCTTACAGTTGCGGGGGCAGTTGTGGATTGGGCTCAAGAGCCGCACCACATTCCCTATTCACCGGCAGATGCCGGACCAGAATGACGCAGTCCTATTACGACTCCTTCGTTTGCGTCAAGCACGCAGATCCGCGGGGAGCCAATTAACTTTTTCTTTCTAAAAATATCCACGGGGGAGAGGCCGAAGGCCGAGGGGGCGCGTGCGCCCCACCCCTTCTCAAGCAAACCTGTGCGCGCAAAGCGCGCTCCGCTGGATCAGGTCTCTGCTTCAATCAGCGGTCCAGCCGCCATCAATCAGCATAGAGCTACCCGTGACGAGGCTTGAGGCGGGTGAGGCGAGATAGAGCACCGCGCCCATGATGTCCTCCACCACACCAGTACGGCCCAGCTTAATCTTTTCTTCAATCCAAGCGACACGAGCGGGGTCGGCGAAAGTCGGCTCTGTCAGCGGCGTTCGGATGAATGTCGGGCAGATCGTATTGATGCGGATACGGGACTTTCCCCATTCAATCGCCATTGCTTTGACCATGCCCTCAAGGCCAAATTTCGAGGCGCAATAGACCGCCCGATCGATCCCGCCGACGTGGCCCATCTGTGAGGAGATATGAATGATGCTCCCTTCAATGCCAGCATCTTGCATCGCCTTTGCAGCCCAAGCAGATAGAAAATATGCACCACGCAAATTGATGTTCATCACGGCGTCAAAGTCACTTGGCTCTGTCTCGGTTGCGGGGGTGTGTTTGGCATATCCGGCCGCATTGACGATAATATCAAATGGGGCTTGCTCTGTGAGCGCTGCTTTAATGACATCCAGATCGGAGACATCGAGCGAGAGGGCCTCGGCAGAGAAGCCCTGCCCCGCCATCTCATCCACAGTCGATTGCAGCCGCCCCATGCCACGCGCGGAGCAGACAACATGCGCCCCCGCTTCGGCCAGCGCCACGGCGCAGCCTTGACCGATCCCCGAGGAGGCGCCTGTCACGAGCGCACGCTTGCCTGTCAGGTTCATCGAGGGCGTTTTGGGGAGGGTCATAGGCGCAATCCTTCAGGTTGTTTTTGGGCTTGGGTCGAAGAGCGGCTCATTCGGCCTGCTCGCGGTAGGGCGCGCCTTCACCATAGGGCACATTGATGCCACCGTAACGGCGCACGCGGATGTTGCATTGCTCGGCGTGCCCGACAAAGCCTTCGAGCATGCAGAGGCGCGAGCCGTATTCGCCCACCATGGTTGCGGCCTCATCGGTGAGAACGCGCTGGTAGCTGTGGGTTTTGAGAAATTTGCCAACCCAGAGACCGCCCGTGTAACGGCCTGCTTTCTTGGTCGGCAGCGTATGGTTTGTGCCGATGACTTTGTCGCCATTGGCGACATTGGTGCGCGCACCAAGGAAGAGAGCGCCGTAGCATGTCATGTGCTCAAGGAACCAGTCGTCGCGGTCTGTCATGACTTGCACATGCTCGGAGGCGATATCATCGGCCACTGCGAGCATCTCATCATAGGTGTCGCAGACGATCACTTCGCCGTAGTCTTCCCAGCTTTTGCGCGCAGTGTCGGCGGTGGGCAGGATCGTAAGTATGCGCTCGACTTCGGCCATGGTGGCGCGGGCGAGCTTCTCGGAGTTGGTCAGCAAGACACAGGGTGAGTTATAGCCATGCTCGGCTTGGCCCAAGAGATCTGTGGCGCAGAGTTCAGCGTCAGCGGCTGTTTCATCAGCGATGATCATCGTCTCGGTCGGGCCTGCAAAGAGGTCGATCCCGACGCGGCCAAAGAGCTGGCGCTTCGCCTCGGCCACATAGGCGTTGCCGGGGCCGACGAGAAGGTGAACAGGGTCGATTGTCTCGGTTCCCAGCGCCATAGCGCCGACAGCCTGAATGCCGCCGAGCACGTAGATTTCATGGGCACCACCGAGGTGCATTGCGGCGATCACGGCGGGGTTTGGCACGCCGTTGAAAGGCGGGGTGCAGGCGATGATCCGCGGCACGCCCGCGACAGAGGCTGTGGCGACTGACATATGCGCGGAGGCGACCATGGGAAACTTGCCGCCCGGAACGTAGCAGCCGACAGACTGCACGGGGATATTTTTGTGACCGAGGATCACGCCGGGGAGGGTTTCGACTTCGATATCAAGCATGGAGTCCCGCTGTGCTTGGGCGAAGTTGCGAACTTGGGCCTGAGCGAATTTAAGATCTGCCATTTCCTGCGGGGTGACTTGTGCGATGATCTCTTCAATCTCGGCGTCCGTGAGGCGGTATGTCTCGCGGTCATAGCCGTCAAACTTATTGGCCAGCTCGCGCACGGCCACATCACCGCTTGTCTCGATGTCTTTTAGAGTGGCCGCTACGGCGCCAGCGACCTGTGCATCTTCTTCGGCACGGTCTGCTGCGGGCTTGCCTGCTTTAAGATATGCAATGCTCATTTGGATGTTCCTGTTCGCTCGTTTCACGCCACTTTGCATCGGCTCTTCCAAACAAGTCCAGCCGTTAAGCACTGGTTGGCATCGCCTGTGCCGTAGCGAAATTCAGACCAATTTCAAATTCTGTCGACTGCCGAAATCTCCAAGCCTCTGCGCAAGGCTGAGCGCAAAAGACAAGGTCGTTGATGATGTATTAAGATTCATGTTTACAAAACTAGATATATAGTTATGTTTGGTCGCATGATGACACAAGCCTCCACAGCGCTCGCCCTTGCCGCCCTCGGACATGACACCCGTTTGGGTATTTTCCGTTTGTTGGTTCGTGCCGGGCATGACGGAATGAACGTAGGCGACATTGGCCAGCATCTCGGCATGGCTCCCTCAACACTGGCCCACCACTTGGGCACGCTTGTTGAGGCAGGGCTGGTGACGCAAGAACGGCAAGGCCGCCTGATCCTCAACCGCGTCGATTATGACGTGATGAACCAGACACTCGCCTTTCTGACGGCGGAGTGCTGTGTTGGCGTGAAGCTCACGCAGGAAGATGCGGCATGAAACGCGCCTTTGTTTTTTTGGCCCAAGCGTAACGACTTTTTCAGGGATATAGATATGACTGACCACGCCCTCCCCCCGCGCACTCCGATGACCGCGTTTCTGCATATGATGTGGAGCAAGGAAAAGGTCTGGCTCTTTTCGGCCCTTTTGCTGGCCGTTTTGTTTGTACTTGTCCCCGCACAGGGCGCGACGAGCGCAGCCTTTGCAGCGCAGAACCTGCTCAATGTCGCCCCATTTCTCATCCTTTCGATCGGAATTGCCGCTTACGCTGGCGCGACTGGGGCCGACGGCCTGATCGCGCGCGCCTTTACGGGCTCACCCATGGTGATGATCCTGATCGCTGCGGCCGCTGGCGGGCTTTCGCCCTTCTGCTCTTGCGGGGTCATTCCCTTGATTGCGGCGCTACTGGCTATGGGTGTTCCTTTGTCGGCGGTCATGGCCTTCTGGCTGGCCTCGCCTGTGATGGACCCGTCAATGTTTATGCTCACCACGGGGGTTCTCGGCTTTGAATTTGCTGTGGCCAAGACCATTACGGCGGTTGCCCTCGGAGTCTTTGGCGGCATCACTGTGCATCTGATTGCGAAGGCGGGCGGGCTTGCAGACCCGTTGCGCGAGGGTGTGGGCAATGGCGGCTGCGGGGCTTCTAAAGTGCGCACGGTGCAGCCTGTTGTTTGGCGTTTCTGGACCGAAACCGCACGGGTGACAAAATTCTGGCGCGAGGGGATCAAGACCACGCTCTTCCTTGTCAAATGGCTCACTCTGGCCTTCCTGCTTGAAAGCCTGATGCTGGCATGGCTGCCTGCTGATCTTGTGGCCTCGGCCTTGGGCGGCACAGGGCTTGCTCCCATCGGGATCGCCACACTTGTGGGCGTGCCTGCTTATCTGAACGGCTATGCCGCACTCCCCCTTGTTGGCGGGCTGATGGAGCAGGGCATGGCGCCCGGAGCGGGGCTTGCTTTCCTTGTTGCGGGGGGCGTAAGTTCGTTGCCTGCGGCTGTGGCCGTCTGGGCCTTGGTCAAGCGGCAGGTGTTTGTGCTCTATATAGCCTTGGCGCTGGTCGGGTCTTTCGCTAGCGGGCTTATGTTCCAGCTGTGGACCATGGTCTGAGCGACACTAAACCTTATTGAAAAGCTTTAGCCAAAGCGCGCGCGGCGTGAAGCGTGCGAGCGAAAAGAGCCACCCGAAGGGCTTGGGGAAGGCCGTTTCAAAGCGATTGTTTTTCATGGCTTTGATGACATGATCCGCCGCTTCTTCAGGTGTCATCAGTTGGGGCATGTTGAATTTGTTCTTCGCCGTGAGGCGGGTTTTGATGAAGCCCGGGTTGATATTCTGGACCTTTACGCCTGTCTTGTGCAAATCCGCATAGAGCGTTTCTCCCATATGCATGAGCGCTGCTTTTGAAGCGCCGTAGCCTATAGACCCTGGCAATCCACGGTAGCCCGCAAGCGAGCCTATCAGAACGATGTGGCCTGCGTCTTTGGCGACGAAGGCAGGCACGGTCTGGCCCAATACATGAAGCGCGCCCGTGAAGTTGACAGCGCACATCTGCTCGACGGCCTCTGCGTTCCAGCTTTGCGCCTTCATCGGGTCATAGTAGCCTGCGAGATAGATCACACCATCAAGCGGGCCAACAGACGCGGCGGCGGCAACAACGGAGGGCTTATCCGTTACATCAAGCGGCGCGATACAGGCGTTGGGTATTTTGGCCGCAAGAGCGGCGAGCTTGTCCTCGGAGCGGGCCGAGAGGACAATGTGCGCGCCCTCAGCCGCGAGCTTCAGTGCCAAGGCTTCGCCAAGGCCTTCGCTCGCCCCAACGAGCCAGTATGTCTTGCCCGAAACGTTCATTTGACGGGGCGCATAGTTGCGATCAGTTCGGCGACTTTAATGCCGAATTTGCGCATCTCCGAGCGATTGAGAATATTGCCGTTTTCCATGAGGTAGAGCCAGTCTGTGACATCGAGCACGTGGCTTCCAGCCTCTTCGGGCAAGCGAATCTTGTAAGTCATGCGTACGGCGTTGCCCATTTGCTGCCCCATGGCTTCGCCGATAATGTCACTGGCCGTGGCTGTGAAGTGGCCATTTTCGCCCATGGTCAGAAACCACTTGCGAGACTGGGTGTTGCCTGTGTCATAGGTGAACTCTTCGGCAAGCGAGCCTGTGGTTCCCTCCCATTCACCCGTGAACTCAGCAACAAAGCGCGAGGTGACGCGGCCTATCGGACCATAGATTATTCCCTCGGAAACAAGTGGGCCGCTAAGGGCAACACGGATGTCAAAGGGGGGCGTATTGCCCGCGTAGTCCGTCAGCTTTTGGCTCTTGAACGAAAAACCAGGGCGGAAGGCAATGAGCGCCAAGATGGCGATGACGAGGAGCATGACGATCTTCATGGTGTGTTTACCTCCTGAGGTAGGCGAGCGACGAGGATGATTGCCGCGATTTTGATGATGCAGGGAATGACCGCGTAGGCAAGGGTGAGCGTTGTCAGTGCTTGCGGTGTATTGACGGCGTTTGGTGTGTAGCCAGCCAGTTGAAGCGCGGGGAGTGCGAGGGCAGCGGCAAGGGCGAGAGAGAGTTTGCCTGCAAAAGACCAGAGGCCAAAGGCGGCTCCCGCAGACAGGCCTGCACGGGCAAGGGCTGTCGAGAAGAGCACAGGCAAGATAACCATATCCGCGCCCAAGGCGGCACCCGAGGCGAGACAGATCAGCGCGAAGGCCAGCGCCGCGCCTTCGGGAAGCAGGGCTGCCCCCATGAAACTCACAATCGCCAGTGTCATCGCCAGTGGTAAGATACGGCGCGCACCATGGCGACGCACTAGCGCGCTCCAAAGCGGAACGCTGAGCGCAGCGGCGAGGAAGAAAAGCATCAACAGCGGGCCTGCGAGGGCGTCAAGACCAAGCTTGTCCTGCACAAAAAAGAGAAAGAGTGTCGAGGTCAGCGCCACGGGCAGGCTGTTGATCAGTGCGATCCAGAGGAGCTGCACCCCGCCAACGCTTTTGAGGGCAGAAAGCTGCATGGGAGAAGTGGCGGGGCCCGTGATCTGCCAGAGGCGGCGGGTGAGCAGCCAGACCGCGCCCGCCATCGCCGCAAGGCCGAGGCCAAACGCAGGATAACCACCACCACCCGCGCCTGCGGCCACGAAAAGTGTTGGTGCAAGGGCCGCAAGCAGGACGCCAACAAGGCTTCCGCCTTCACGATAAGCAGCGAGTTTGACAAGCCCAGCCTCTCCGCCTGCAAGCGCAGTCGACTGGCCATAAAAGAGGATACTGCCGAGGCTATGGGCCGTGAAGAGCAGCGCGAGGCCGAGAATGAGCCAGAAGAGCTGGCCCGCCGTGGGCAGGAAAGTGAACACCAGCACAAAACCAAGCCCGAGGCCAAGAAGCGCCAAGGCCGCAAAAAGCGCACGGGCGTTAGGAAAGCGGTCAACCATGCGGCCCAAGAGCGGGTCTTGGACAAAATCAAGCACGCGCAACCCGATCAGCAGGCCACCCAAAGCGCCGAGGCTCATGCCAAGTTCACCACTCGCATAAGCGGGTAGATGGATATAAAGTGGTAAGCCCGCAGCCGCGAGCATCAGCGCAAACAGGCTGACTTGGGCGTTGGTTCGGCGCGACATATCAGAGGCCTTTGAGCTTACGGGAGGCAGCGATGGACCGACTGTTTTCGGAAAGCCAAATATTGAGGAAGCGCTTGCCAATGCTGGCTTGAGTAAGTTTGCATGTCTTTGCGCCATTGAAAAAGAGATCAACCGAAGCCGCATTGCGCGCGACAGCTGTGAAGCGGTCTCCGCGCGTCACGTCACGCAAGCAACGATTGAGATCAGCCAAAATTGCTGGGTGATCAGCGCGACTGCCTTCGAGGCGCTTCAGCTCATCTCGGGTCGCGTTGACGAGCTTCGCGCGCGGCAATCTGCGCGCATAGGTTAGCTCGATTGCCATCGGATTTTGCCAGCTGAAGGCGGCACCACTCGGCGTATAGAGTGAGGCATCATAGAGCTTCAAACCGAGCCATGTGAAAGGCACATCGGAAATGGCTCTCGGATTTTTCACTCCAGCAGACTCGATATAGGATTTGGCCCCCACGGGGTTGGCCAGCAGAGGGAAACAGAGCACTAGGAACAAAAACAGTTTACGCATGAGCAAGCTCCACTTGCACCACATCCGTTTGCTTTACACCAAAAGACGCGGCACAGATCTGCAAATAAAACTGCCAGCTGCGAAGATGTTCATCAGTATAGCCGATCTGCTTGATGCGCTTCACATTGGCATCCATACGAGAGGACCAGTGACGCAAAGTTTGGGCATAGTCCTGACCAAAGGCAAAGCTGCCCTTGACTTGCAGCCCCGCGCGGCGGGCCTCATCGGCAATCACCGCATCAGACAAAAGCATCCCGCCTGGGAAGGTATATTGGCGAATGAAATCAGAGCTAGAGCGATAAATATCAAAATAGGCATCAGGCACTGTGATCGCCTGCACAACGGCGCGGCCATCACGCGCAAGTCGCGCCTTGAGCATCGCAAAATAGCTTGGCCAGTAGCGCTCACCCACCGCTTCGATCATCTCGATGGAAACGATATTGTCATAAGTGCCCGTGGTGTTGCGATAATCGCAAAACTCAATGGAGGCACGGCCATCAAGGCGCGCATCTGCATAGCCTTTTTGGGCTTTGGAAATTGTGATGCCCGTTACATTGCGGCCCTGATCAGCCGCGCGCTCGGCAAAGCTGCCCCAGCCGCAACCGACCTCCAGCACGCTTTCGCCGCCCCCAAGGCGCGAGAGGACTCGGTCAAGCTTGCGGTCTTGGGCGCGGGCTAGGTCTGTGTCGCCTTGCGTAAAGAGCGCAGAAGAATAGCTCATGCCTTCGTCCAGCCAGAGCTGATAGAACTCGTTGCCAGTGTCATAATGCGAGCGAATATTACGCGCGGCTCCTTTGACAGAATTGGCGCGCAGAAAGCGATCCACCGCACGGAACTTGAGCGTGTTCCACCGGTTTGGGTAGGCGTAGGGCTCAAGCGTGGCGAGATTGGAAATCGCCACACGGCCCAGCGCCTCAATAGATGGGGTGCTCCAGAGGCCAGCCACATACGTTTCGCCGAGACCAACGTCACCGCGCGCTGCGATGGCGGTCACGGCGGACCAGTCGTGAATAACCATCTCGGCACTGTCGCCCCCGCCATTGCCAAAGCTATGACGGTGGCCCTCGGGTGTGACGATCTCTAGCGCGCCTTCATCTATCTGGCCGCATGTGTCTAGAAAGTCGTGAGCGACGCGGCGTGTGATAAAGCCCATTAGCTTACCTCCTCTTCGGGTGGCAAAGGACGGCGACGGAACGGCGCGCCTTTGATGTAAAGTTTTACGGCCTGCCAGTGAATCAACACAAGCGCACGCATAGGCCCAAACGGGCGGCGCAGAGCAGAGCCGAGAATGCGACGGTTGGAGAGCGGTGCACGCGGGCCAAAGAGCGTGGCAATGAGCCCCTCTTCACCATTTTCATGGGCGATACGGATCGAAATGCGCTCTGCGGTGATATCGAAATTGAACTGGTAGGTGCCTTGCACCTCCTGAAAGGGCGAGACGTGGAATATCTTCTCTGCCACGATCCTGTCCTCACGGCGGATCGGAGCAAAGCCTGCGCGCTTGCAAAGATAGCTGTGGCGGTCGCCCATCGTATTGCTGACTTCTGCGATCACAGCGACCAGATCAGCGCCTTTGTAAGCAAGCCAGAAACTCACCGGGTTGAACACATAGCCCAGAAAGCTGGGCTGGGTGAGCAGGCGAATACGACACGAAGGAAGACCCGCCGCGGCGAAGACCTCTTTCGCCCACGCCAGCCCCCTGCCCTTTTTGGGGGCGCCGCCATGGTTCTTGTCATTTACAGACGCAAGATTGAACGCGTTACGCGAAAACAGTACCAATTTGGAAGGCGCGTCAGGGTCAATCAGCACGTAATCAACGCTGTAGCGGAAGGCGTTTTGAACCTGACCGCGGCGCGCGTGGGTTGTCGCTCCTGCGATATGTTCGGGTCTGGCGTTCATACCTTAACGCGCTCTATTTCGCGTGCGACATGCACTGCGCTAGCGAAACCATCTTCATGAAAGCCGTTGCGCAGCCATGCGCCTGCGAACCAAGTGTTGCGCGTGCCTTGTTTTGCCTTGATCTCTTGCTGGGCCTTCAAAGCTGGCCCGTCAAAGACAGGGTGGCGGAAGCTCTTCTGATCATAGATCATCTCATCGCGCACAGGCGTGTACGGGTTGAGCGAGACGAAAAGTGGGTCCGTCTCGGGAATATTCTGCAAACGGTTCATCCAGTAGGTTACGCCGATAGAAGGCGCCTCGATGTTGCCATCTGCCTTGTAAACCCAGCTCGACCAGCAAGCCTTTCGTTTGGGCATCTGGCCTGAATCACGATGCAGGATCATCTGGTTGTCCTGATAGCCTACAGCCGAAAGAAGCCGTGCCTCATCGGCGCAGGGATCAGCAAGAAGCGCGAGCGCCTCATCGGAGTGGCAGGCCATGATCACCTGATCAAATTGCTCTGTGCCGCCCTTGGCATTGATCGTGACCCCGTTTGGATCACGCTTCACTGCCGTGATCGGCGTGGCGGTGCGCAGTTTGACGCCTGTGGCCCGCAAATGGCGCTCAAGTCGGGTGACATACTGGATGGAACCGCCAGAAACTGTATACCACTGGTGTGGCTGTGTGGCGGTAAGCAGCGCGTGATTGGAGAAGAAGCGGACAAGCGACTTCGCGGGGAAAGCGCGGATATCTTGCGTGGGGCTTGACCAGATCGCACCGCAGATCGGCATGAGATAATAGCGCTCAAACCATGTCCCGAGACCAAGCTCGCGAACCAACTCGCCGATGGTCATGTCATCAGATGTGGCCGTGGCTTCGGCACGCGCGTTGAACCGCAGGATATCGCGGATCATCCGCAGATACCCAGGGCGGAGCGCATTCCGACGCTGGCCAAACACACTCTTAAGCGTTTGCAGGCCATATTCCACGCGACCTTCATCAATCGTTGCCCCAAAGCTCATGTTTGATTTTTCAACAGGCACATCGAGATCATGGAACATCCGTGTAAGGTGCGGGTAGTTCACATAGTTGAAAACGATAAACCCTGTATCAACGGGCTGATCGCCCTTGAGACCCGCAAGTTTGGTTCGGGCATGGCCACCAAGGCGCGGGGCAGCTTCATAGAGCGTAACGTCATGCTGAGGCGACAGCTTATAAGCCGCGCTCATGCCAGAAATACCGCCACCAACAATGGCAATGCGCTGGCGCTTCATAGGGGGGGCATCAAATGACATGGAAACTCCGATTAGATTTGAGGTGGTTACGCCAAGATCAGCTCAATAGATCACTTTGCACAAAAAAATATGATCCGCGTTTCAACTGCTCCCGTAACAGACTTATGTTGAGTTTTGAAACAGAACCAGATGTTGCACCTGCCCCACCACTTGTTAGTGTGGCGGCCGTGAGAAATATTCATTCTTTTCAAGGCAAACCAAAGTTGAACCCTTATTCCGAAGAGACACGTCTGATGCTGGCCGTCCGCGACAACCGCGACAAGAGAGCTTTCGGGAAGCTCTTTGATCATTTCGGCCCACGGCTGAAAGGTGTTGCGATGCGGTCCGGCCTCAGCTCTGGGCAGGCTGAAGACATGGTGCAAGACGTGATGCTTACACTGTGGCGTAAGGCACATCTGTTTGATCCGACGCGCGCCCAAGTCTCTAGCTGGCTCTATCAGATCGCGCGCAACCGCCAGATCGATATTCTGCGCAAAGAAAACCGTCCGATGCCTGAGGCTTTGAAGGCCGAAAGTGAAACAACAGAAGAAAACGCAGCGGACACGCTGGCACTGGATCAGGAAGTTAGCGCACTCAAGCTAGCGCTTGCCAAGCTTAAGCCAGCACAGCGCGAGATGGTCGAGAAGGCCTATCTCGGAGAGCTGTCGCACACAGACATAGAAGCCGAAACAGGCCTGCCACTGGGGACCATTAAATCGCGCATCAGGCTTGGCCTGGAAAAACTGCGCCACGAACTAGACGGAATACGCAAGTCATGACCATCAAACATCATATCCCCGATGCGCTGATGCTGGAGTACGCCAGCGGCCGTATGGCCGAGCCTTTTGCGCTGGTTGTTGCAGCGCATGTATCGCTCTGTGACGAATGCCGTGCGCGCCTCACAGCGCACGAAGTTGCCGGCGGTGCTGTCATGGAAGCGCATGAAGGCTCCGAGCTGTCAGGCGGCCTGCGCGACAATGTCATGTCCATGCTGGATGACTCTGTGGAAGACACGCCTGTTTATGAGCGCTCGAGCATTTTCCCTGCGCCTGTCATGGAGGCGCTGAAGGGCCGCCCCCCCACGTGGAAGCCTTTGGGCCGTGGTGTGCGCCAGTCCATACTCAGCCATGGAAAGTCAGGCTCTGCGCGCCTGCTCTATATCCCACCAGGGCTTGATATGCCCGATCACTCACATGGCGGGCTTGAGCTGACACTTGTGTTGCAGGGTGCCTTTAGCGATGAGGGCGGACGCTTTGGTGTGGGTGATGTTGAAGTCGCTGATGACGATGTGGAGCACAAACCCGTGGCGGCCAAAGGCGAGGCCTGTATTTGTCTTGCTGCCACAGACGCAGCATTGAAGTTCAATGCCTTTATCCCAAAGCTCTTTCAGCCAATCTTTCGCATCTAAAGCTTCTTCTTTTTAAAAATATCCCGGGGGGAGTTTGAGGGGGGGCTGGCCCCCCTCAACGGGTCGGATTGTGCAAAGCACAATCCGAAGCCTCACTAGGCAGAACGTGACTTGTTCAGTGAAAGCTTCCGTAGAAACACGGCAACAAACATCAGCGTCTGGATCAAGATAATCGTCGGCGCAGGCGCACTGTCGATGAAAAAGCTCGTGTAAACCCCCAGAAGAGACGAGCTCAAACAAACCAGAACCGACACCCAGAGCATCGTCCGAAATTCCCGTACGAGCAAAAAGGCAATTGCCCCCGGCGCAATGAGAAGGCCAATCGCCAAGATCAGACCTACTGCCGAGAGCGTAGCGACGATTGTGGCCGAAAGCGCCGTCAAGAGGCCGTAGTGCAGCCACGTCACTGGCAGACCAGATGCCTGTGCTTGAGCGGGGTCAAAGGCGTGAAGCAGGAGGTCCTTCCATTTGATCAGAAGCGCAGCGGAGACAAGTGCTGCGATAATCGCTGTGGTCCAGAGCTCTTGGGCAGAAATCCCCAGCATGTTGCCAAAAAGAATGTGGTCAAGATGCGCGTTTGTCTCAACGCCGACATAAAGCACGATCCCGAGCCCGAACATCCCAGAGAAGACCACACCCATGACCGTATCCTGCTTTACGCGGCTGTTCTCGCTCAGATAGCCCGTGGCCAGCGCACAGACCATACCCGCGGAGAACGCCCCCAAAATCAGCGGCGCACCGAGGATGTAAGCCAGCACAATGCCAGGCAAAACGGCGTGGCTGACGGCGTCCCCCATAAGTGCCCAGCCTTTGAGCACAAGAAAGCAGCTCAGCAGCGCCGTCGGCACAGAGATCAGCGCGACGATGAGGAAGGCCGTCTGCATAAACGGAAACTGGAACGGGAGAAGCAGTTCGCTCATGCCACCTCCTCCAGAGCTTGTCGCGCCATGCGCCGCGCCGCGAGGCGTCCATGCTTGGGTGCAAACACGAAGGCGAAGAGAAAGAGAGTGGTTTGGAGGCAAACGATGATACCGCCTGTGGCCCCGTCAAGGAAGTAGCTGGCGTAAGCGCCAAGGAAGCTTGTCAGCGTACCAATGGCGACAGATGTCAGAATGAGCCGCGGGAAGCGGTCACATAAGAGGTAAGCCGTGGCCCCTGGCGTGACGACCAATGCAATGACCAAGAACGCACCAACGGTTTGCATGGCGGCAACGACGGACGCGGACAGCAGCACGAAGAAGACAGCCTTCAAGCGCGCAGGGTGCAGCCCTATCGAGCGGGCGTGGCTTTCGTCAAAAAACGTCACCATCAAGTCTTTCCATTTCGCCAAAAGCACCACGAGGGTGACCCCGCCAATCAAGGCCAGTTGCAGCGTGTCTTCGGGCGTGATTGCGAGAATATTGCCCATCGTGATGCTTTGCAGATCAATACTGACAGGCGAAACGGAGACGATGAAGAGGCCGAGGCCGAAAAAGCTGGTAAAGATCAAACCGATGATCACGTCGGTCTTGAGGCCAGAGCGCTCTGTGAGAAAGAGCATGGCAGCAGCAGCCAACCCTCCCGCAAGGAAAGCTCCCAGCGCAAAAGGCAGGCCGAGCATATAGGCCCCTGCCACACCCGGCACAACCGAGTGCGAGAGTGCATCGCCGATGAGAGACCAGCCTTTGAGCATGAGATAGGCCGAGAGAAATGCGCAGACCCCTCCGACGAGGGCCGAGACCCACATGGCGTTGAGCATGTAGGTGTAGCTGAAAGGCTCTAGCCAGCTCATTGGTCGCGATCCTGCCGTTGGGTCTGTTCGCCGTATTGCACAAAGGGGCGCTCGTCATCTGTCAGGATCGTTACGGCGCGTTCGTCACTGTCTTCGTGGAGCGTATCGCCGCCGATTGTGATATGACGGAGCACCCCTCCGAAGGCTTCTTCGAGGTTGTCGCGGGTAAAGACCTCATCGGTATGGCCATAGGCCAGCACTGTGCCTTTGACGAGCACTGTGCGGTCGCAAAACTCAGGCACAGAACCGAGGTTGTGCGTGGCAACCAGCATGACCCGGCCTTCGTCGCGCAGCTCGCCCAAGAGGGTGATGATCTGGTTTTCTGTGGTCACATCGACGCCCGTAAAAGGCTCATCCAGCAAGATCACCTGACCCTCTTGCGCCAAGGCACGCGCTAGAAACACACGCTTGCGCTGCCCCCCCGAAAGCTCGCCGATCTGACGCTTGCGGAAGTCTTGCATGCTGACGCGAGTGAGCGCCTGATCCACCGCTGCGTGGTCAGCGGCTTTGGGACGCCGCAGCATCCCCATGTGGCCGTAGCGGCCCATCATCACCACATCCTCAACCAGAACAGGAAAGGCCCAATCGACCTCCTCTGCTTGCGGTACATAGGCGACAAGGTTTTGCTTGAGCGCCTCGCGGATAGGCTTGCCCAAGAGGGTGATTTCGCCCTTTGAGATCGGCACAAAGCCCATAATCGCCTTGAAGAGTGTCGACTTGCCCGCGCCGTTGACACCCACAAGTGCTGTCACTGTCCCACGAGGGATATTGAAGCTGGCGTCGCGCAGGGCGGTATGGCCGTTGCGGTATGTGACTGTGACGCCTTTGGCGTGGATGCCATCCATCACTTGTCTCCCTTGAGGCCGTGAGCGACCGTTTCGGTGGTGACGCGCAAGAGGTCTAGGTATGTCGGCACGGGGCCGTCCTCGGCGCTGAGACTGTCGACATAGAGCACGCCGCCGTAAGCCGCGCCTGTTTCGCGGGCGACTTGTTCGGCGGGCGATGTACTGACTGTGCTTTCACAAAAGACCGCAGGAACCGAGTGTTCGCGCACCCCGTCTATCACGCGGCGGACCTGTTGAGGCGTACCAGTCTGGTCGGCATTCATGGGCCAGAGGTAAAGCTCTTGAAGGCCAAGGTCTCTCGCCAGATAGCTGAACGCGCCTTCGCAGGTCACAAGCCAGCGGTTTTCAGCAGGAATAGTCTCGATCTCGGCTTTGAGCGGCGCAAGCGTCTCGCGGATCTGGTTGGAATAGGCATTGGCATTGGCCTGATAGACGGCAGCATTGGCAGGGTCTGCCGTGCTGAGCGCACGTTCAATATTGGCGATATAGACAAGCGCGTTTTCGAGACCCATCCACGCGTGCGGATTGGCCTTGCCTTCATAGCTTCCAGAGCCAATCGAAATCGGCTCAATCCCTTCGGACAGCGTCGCAGACGGGACATCGCCAAGATTGGCGAGGAATTGTTCAAACCAGAGTTCAAGGTTGAGGCCATTCCATAGGATCAGATCGGCGTCAGAGGCGCGGACAATGTCGCGTGGCGTGGGCTGATAACCGTGAATTTCGGCACCTGGCTTTGTCACGGAGACAACATCAGCGGCCTCGCCAGCCACGTTTTGCGCCATATCAGCGAGGACAGTGAAAGTTGTCACGACTTTGAGCTTGTCTTGGGCCGCGAGGCTTGTGGCCGTCAGAAACGCAAAACAGAGCAACAATGAACGGAGCATGAAAGAAGACCTTTCTATGAGTCAGCTAACTGTAATTGCAAATCACTCGCAACTACAAGAGGCAGATCAGAAATAGTCAGCGGCCGAGCGCTTGCAATAGGCGCATGAAGGGTTAGCTTGGCGAAATGACACAAAACGCACTCATCATCGGCGCATCTGGCGGCATCGGCGCCGCTGTAGCGCAAGACCTAGAAACACGCGGCTGGCAGGTGACGCGGCTCTCGCGCGCACATGACGGCTTGGACATAAGCGATCAGGCCAATGTGGATGCACATTTGGAAGCACAGAACGGTCCTTACGAGCTCGTCTTTATGGCGTCTGGCGTGCTTGCCGCCGAGGGCGGAGCGCCTGAAAAAGCACTGAGCCAGATCCGACAGGAGAGCTTTGAGGAGGTCTTCAAGGTCAACACTTTTGGTGTAGCCTATGTCTTGCGCCAGGTCCCGAAGCTTCTGCCGAAGAAGGGCCGCTCTGTTCTGGCTGTTTTGACAGCGCGGGTCGGCTCTATCGGCGATAATAATATTGGTGGCTGGCACGCCTACCGCGCCTCCAAGGCCGCTGCAAACCAGCTTCTGCGCGGCGCGGCTATCGAGCTGGGACGCAGCCACAAAGAAGCGATTGCTGTGGCACTGCACCCCGGGACTGTGGCCACAGACTTTACCGCAAACTACGCTGCACGGCACACTACAGTTCGCCCAGAGGCGGCCGCGAAAAACTTGGTGGACGTTATGCTGGGGCTCACTCCCGACGACAGCGGGCAGTTCTTTGACTACGCTTATAAACCGATTGAATGGTAAGTGCGGAATGGGCGACACCCTGCATCTAACGCATTTGAGCCAAGTTCTTTGGCGGATGTACACCCATCGTTGACGAGTTTGACAAAACAAGGTTAGCGCGATGTTAACGCGCCAAAAGAAAGAGAGAGCCATGTCTGTGCCCGCGCTGGACGCCAGCACCGTGATCGAACCGATCCGCCAGCTTTCTGATGCGAGTGGGGCGGGTGTGCTCTGTGTGATCACCCATGTTGACGGCCCGTCTTATCGTCCGCTCGGCGCAATGATGGCCGTTCTTGAAGACGGGCGGCGCATCGGCACGCTCTCCTCCGGCTGTGTCGAAGCCGATATTGCGCTTCATGCTGCCAAGGCGCTGGACACAAACACGCCCTATACGGTGCGCTACGGGAAGGGCTCGCCTTTTGCAGACATCGTACTGCCCTGCGGTGGCGGGCTTGAGATTATGCTTTTGCCACGCCCTGATGTCGCCGTGCTGAACACGCTTCTGAACCATCATGTGGCACGACAAGCCTGTGTCTTGGACGTGGACCAGCGCAGCGGAGCATTGATTGCTGTGACCCAAGGGGCAACAGGCTGGACCGGAGATGTATTCAGCATAGCAATTGACCCTGAAATTCGCTTTTTCATTTTTGGCAAAGGGCCAGAGACAGCAACATTTGCTGGGCTGGTACAAGCGGCGGGCTATCCAAATCTTGTTCTGTCGCCTGACGGCGAAACAATTGACGCCGTGGGCGCGGCAGGCTGCGCTACCCAACATTTGACCCATGCGCATTGTCCCGCAGGCCTCGGCATTGACGAGCGCAGCGCCGTTGTTTTGTTTTTCCATGATCACGATTGGGAGCCCCCTATTTTGGCAGAGGCTTTGACAACAGACGCGTTTTACGTGGGCGCCCAAGGCAGCATGCGGGCGGCCGAGATGCGGCGAATGGAGCTCATACGACTTGGAGTTTCTGATGACGCCATAGCAGAGTTGCGGGGGCCCATCGGGCTTGTGCCTTCAGTGCGGGATGCACGCAAACTTGCGGTGAGTGTCTTGGCAGAAGTTTTAAGCGTCTAGGGATTGTGCTAGCGCAAAGCCAAAGCGCCCCGCTGGGGGCCTTTGGCCCCCAGACCCCCTAGGATATTTCCAGAAAGAAAAAGAGCTGGGTCCGCTTTTGGTTTAGGTTCCACAGAAGGTTTTATAAGGACCAAAGCTGTCGGGAGCAGCTAGGCTGTAACTCTCGGCATTTGGCTGCTCTGTGAAAGGCGTTTGCAGAACTTTGAGGAGTGCCTCAAACGGAGCCATATCGCCCGCTTCCGCCGCTTGGAGCGCCTCTTCAACTTTATGATTGCGCGGGATGTAGAGCGGGTTCGTTGCGTTCATCTCGGCGGCGCGGCCCTGAGGCGTTTGGGCCTCTTCGCCGATCCGTGCGAAATAGGCGGCGAGCCAACCATCGAGTTCTTTGCTCGGATCATCATACAGAGCGCGCAGGGGAGATGTGTTGCCAAGCACGGCCTCCGCGAGAGCGCGGAAAGCTTGCGTATAATCGACATTCTGGCCCTGCATCGTCATCAGAAAGCCGTTTGCGAGCGCGAGATCACCTTCTTTGTCCTGCAAGAGGCCAAGCTTTTGGCGCACACCCGTCAGCCAAGCAGCTTGATAAAGCGTGGGGAAATTATTGATCACAGCCGTTGCCTCTGCGATGGCCTTGTCATCATCTGCGTTGATCAGGCCAAGGAGGCATTCGGCAAGGCGGGCGAGGTTCCATGCGGCCATGTTGGGCTGATTGCCGTAAGCGTAGCGGCCTTGTTGGTCGATGGAAGAGAAGCTCGCCTTCGGGCTGTAGCTGTCGAGAAAAGCACAGGGGCCATAGTCAATCGTTTCGCCAGAAATGGTCATGTTGTCGGTGTTCATCACACCGTGCACAAAGCCGATATTGACCCATTGCGCGACAAGGCTTGCCTGCCGCTCGGCAACGCGCTTCAGGAAGCTGAGGTAGCGGCCTTCGCGCCCCACAAGATCGGGATCATGGCGCGCGATGGCGTAATCCGCGAGCTTTTGCAGCATTTCAGTGTCGCCGCGTGCCGCAAAGAACTGAAAGCTGCCGACCCTCAGGTGAGAGCTTGCAATGCGCGCCAAAACGGCACCGTCCTTGGCGCCTGTTTCACGATGGATTTTCTCCCCCGTTGTGACTGCGGCCAAGGCGCGGGTTGTGGGGATGCCTAGGGCATGCATGGCCTCACCGATGAGGTATTCGCGCAGGACGGGACCGAGCGCGGCCTTGCCATCGCCACCACGGGAAAAGGGCGTGCGGCCCGACCCCTTCAGGTGAAGGTCGCGACGCCTTCCAAAACGGTCGATCAGCTCACCCAAAAGCAGCGCACGGCCATCGCCGAGCTGGGGCGAGAAGCCCCCAAACTGGTGGCCTGCATAGGCCATGGCCAAGGGAGCCGCACCTGTGGGCGCACGCATGCCTGTAAATACAAGCGCGCCCGCTTCACCTGCGAGCGCATCTGCATCAAGGCCAAGCTCCTCGGCCAGCGCCACATTGAGCTTAAGCATCTGCGGCGCGGGAACTTTATCACCCTGCCACTGCGCATAGGCGCCAGACAGCTCGCGGTGATAGCTATTGTCGAAGGCAAAATCGGGGAGTTTGGTCATGATGCGCGCGTCCTCATTGGGCCTTGCCAATGTAGGCCAAAGCGGGCGGGGATCAACCTTTCGCGCAGCGAGAGTTCAGCGCATCACGAAAGGGTCGGGAATCGGCTCATCCGATGTCCGAAGCCAGACCGCTTTTGTCCGCGTATAATCTAGCGCAGCTGCAAGTCCGCCCTCGCGCCCATGCCCGCTGAGGCCGTGGCCACCAAAAGGCGCGATGGGGCTAACGGCGCGGTAAGTATTGACCCAGACAATACCTGCCCGAATGCCACGGATCATCCGATGGGCGCGCGTGAGGCTTGTTGTAAAGACGCCCGAGGCAAGACCAAACGCTGTATCATTGGCGATATCGAGCGCTTCGGCCTCGGACTCAAAGCTGACGGCAGACAGAACGGGACCGAAGAACTCTTCGGTCAGGCAAGGCGCATCTGGCGCGGCGGAACAATCAAGAATGGTGGGCGGGAAGTAGTGCCCTGCCCCTTCCAAGCGCGTGCCGCCTGTAACAAGCTTGGCACCTGCCGCGAGAGAACGGGCGATAATATCTTCAGCGCGCGCGACTTGGGCAGCTGTGCAAAGGGGGCCAACTTCTGTGGCCATATTATCGGGTGCGCCGATGATGACGGCCTCGGCCTTGGCCTTTAGCTTCGCAAGGAACGCCTCTTTGACGCTTGCGGCCACAACAAGCCGCGAGCCCGCGACGCAGCTCTGGCCAGACGCGGCGAAAATACCAGAAACTTGCGCGTTGGCTGCGCTCTCCAGATCAGCATCCTCAAAGACAATAAAGGGCGACTTGCCACCCAGTTCGAGCGAAGTGGAGGCGAGATTTTCAGCCGAGCCACGCACGATATGGCGGGCGGTATCGGGGCCACCTGTGAAAGCAATATGCGCCACTTTCGGATGGCTTGTCAGGACCGCCCCGCAGCGCGGACCAAAGCCTGTGAGCACATTGACCACGCCTGCTGGAAAGCCCGCTTCATGCACCAACCGCGCAAAAGCAAGCAAGGGCGCAGGGCCTTCCTCAGACGCTTTGAGAACCACTGTACACCCTGCCGCCAAAGCGGGGCCAAGCTTGACTGCCGCAAGGAAGAGCTGCGAATTCCAAGGAACTATGGCGGCGACCACGCCAACAGGCTCCCGCCTCAGCCAGACTTCCATGTCGGGCTTATCGATCGGCAGATGCGCGCCTTCGATCTTGTCGGCAAGGCCAGCATAATAGCGATAGTATTCGGCAACATAGGCAATCTGGGCCGAGGTTTCGCGGATGATCTTGCCAGTATCGCGCGTTTCTAGGCGGGCCAGCTCGCTGGCGTTTTCGGCCACAAGATCGGCCAAACGATAGAGCAGCTTACCGCGCGCTGTGGCCGTCATGTCAGCCCATGCAGGAGCAAGAAACGCCGCGTGCGCCGCCTCAACCGCTGCGTTCACATCGGCCTCACGGGCCTCAGGCATAAGCGCCCAAGCTGTGCCTGACGCGGGATCGAGGCTTTCAAAATTGGCGCTCGCTTTGGAGAAGTCGCCACCGATATATTGCTCAAACTCTTGCATTTTATGTCCTTAGGCGAAGGCAGGCATGACATCGTTTATGAAGCGCTCAAGGCTGGCGCGTTTGCGCTCAAAGCTCATTCCTGAGTCAATCCAGAGCGAATATTCGTCATAACCCATGTCCTGATATGTTTTGATCCGTGCGATAGCATCATCAGCTGTGGCGATCACATTGTCACGCAGCATAGCCTCTGGTGTATAAAACGGGTGTGACGCTATTTCTGCGTCCGAGAGCGGCGCAATCAGCCCTTGGCTGACGGGTCGCTCGTTTTTAAACCATGCGCCGAAGTAGCAATAGAAGCGGTTGATTTCTTCTGCAGCTTGGCGCGCGTCTTCGGCGCTCTCGGCGATGTAAGTATGGTTCAACAGCATGATCTCGGGGCGCGGAATATCAGGAAATTTGGCGCAGGCGGCATTGAACGTTTCCATCAGTTTGGTCACTTCTTCATCGCCCTGCCAGAGTGGTGTCACTTGCACATGACAGCCTTGGGCCACGGCGAACTCATGGCTGTTCGGGTCACGCGCCGCGATCCAAACGGGCGGTCCGCCCTCCTGAACAGGCTTGGGCGAAGACGTTGTCGACGGGAAGCTGTGAAACTCTCCCTCTTGGGCATAATCTCCGTCCCAGAGTGCTTTGATTGCAGGAACAAGAGCGCGCATGCGCTGGCCTGCTTCCCAAGCATCCATCCCTGGCATGATGCGCTCGTATTCGTAATTATATGCGCCGCGCGCGATACCAAGATCAATACGGCCCTCTGTGATCAGGTCCGCCATCGCGGCTTCGCCTGCAAGCGCGATTGGATGCCAGAAAGGCGCGATGATTGTCCCTGTGCCGAGGCGAACATGTTTTGTTTGGCGTGCGACATCGATCAGGCTCAGGAACGGGTTGGGCGCGATTGTGAAATCCATCCCATGATGCTCGCCAGTCCAGACTGCATGCATGCCGCCCTCATCAGCCATCTTCGCCAGCGTCAGAAAATCTTGATAAAGCTGGCGTTGGTCCTGATCGGGGCTGACGCGCTCCATATGCACAAAGAGAGAAAACCGCATGAGGCTTACCTTTCGTAAGAAACGGGGCGGATTTTGCCGCTGGTTTGATTGCCAAAATAGACGCCGTAGTTGCCAAGCTTGTTCTCGGCGGCAAAGCGCGTGAGCATGGTGCGCATGACACTGTCGGTGACAGAGGCAAGCGCCTCTTCGGTCAGGGGAACAAAGCGCCCCAGAGAAGGCGCGCCCTCTTCGGTCTGACAGAGAAACGCGATGTGCTGGCGTTTTGCGGCATCGTCTTCAAAGACCGAATACACAAATCCCGGCTCCGCCGTGAGACCTGTAGTGGCGAGGAGCTTTTGCAGCGTCTCAGACGCACCGTGTTCTTTTACAGTCCTTTCGGGGAGCGCCAATCCGCCCTCGCTATTTTCGACCAGAAGCACCTGCCCGTCTCGCTCGATAAGTGCTGACACCGTGAGGCCGATGTGTGGCTCAAGCGCTTCGGCGGCTGTGGAGGGCGTTACATAAGCGCCGCGCGCATAGCCAAGGCCAGCAGTTGCTGAACTATCAAACGCCTCGACACGACCAATCAGGACCGCATGATCACCCGCCTCGACAATCTGGTGCATCGAGCAGTCAAACCACGCCGAGACGCCCTCAAACACTGGTGCGCCATGCGGTCCATTTTGCCAAGTTACGCTTGCGAAGCGGTCATCCACGGGACGGGCGAATGTGTTGGACACTTCGACCTGCGTTTCGGCCAGAATGTTGACTGCGAAGCCTGTGGCTTTGGTCATGTTTTCATAGTTGCTTGAGCTATTGGCGATACAGACCAGCACAAGAGGCGGATCAAGCGAAACAGAGGTAAAGGAATTGGCCGTAAAGCCAATAGGCGCGCCTGTAGCATCATGGCTGGTTACAACCGTGACGCCCGTCGTGAAGGCGCCAAAAGCGGAACGCAAAGCGCGCAGATCAAAGCCGCTCATGAGGCAACCTCGCGGGGGAAGGGCTGAAAGAGCCAGTTCGCCAAAGCATGATTGACCAGATTGGGCGCTGTGAGATGGGCCATATGGCGATGTCCTTCGATTATTTTTGTCGTCCCGTTTTGGGCCGCTTCGGCAATGGCGCGGGCCATGGCAGGGGTAGAGTTGCCATCGCCGCTGCCGGTCAGGGCGAGCAGTGGCGCTTGGATATCGCCGATGCGATTGGCATAGGTGTCATCACCTGTCGCAAAGGCAGTATAGGCAGTGGCGTAGCCCTCTGGAGAGACAGCACGAAGCCAGCCTGCCGTTGCCTCACGTGCTGCCCGCTCGCTTGCCGCTCTCGAAAACCAGCGGTCCAGCGGGGTCGCACTATCGAGTTCGCCACGGCTAATCTCGGCAGCGCGCGCCTCAACGGCGGCGCGGGCCTCTGGGCTCCGACGAAAGACAGGGTTGAGCAGTGCGACACGGCTCACAAGATTGGGATATTCAACCGCTACTCCCCCTGTAATCAGAGCGCCCATAGAATGCCCTGCAAGATTGACAGGACCAAGGGCAAGGGCCTCCAAAGCTTCCGCGGCCCACACGACAAAATCTTCAAGAGCGCTGCCGTTTGGCAATGGGTCACTCCCGCCATGACCGGGCATATCAAGTGCGACGACATGATTGTGCTCGCTCAGTGTTTCGACTTGCGGGCCCCATGCGGCAGACTGAAGCCCAACCCCATGAATGAGCACTAAAGGCGCACCACGCCCGACGGAGTGAAACGCAACCTGAGCGCCCGACTTAGACAGCCGCAGGGTTGTCAGCGTCATGGCCGAGCTCCTTGAGATCTTGATAACGGTCACCAATGCGGTGATGAGGCCTTCCTCCGATCGATGCGCCCAGTGCGATGACAATTTCATCAGCGGCGGGGGCATCTGCGATTGATGTCTGGATCGTAAGATAATGCGAACGACGGCCGCCATCATTTTTATCCATCAGCGGAATCATAAGCGGCGCATTGGCTGGTCCGCGGGTATTGCAAAACGACAGGTAGGATTTTGCGCCAACGGCCTCTCGGAAGATATTGCCAAAGTGCAACGTGTGTATCAGTGCGGAGGCATGCTCAACCTCACCATCAAGACCGACGATCGCAGATTTTCCATAGCCCTCAACACGCTCGCCGCTACCAGCTGCGTCAAGAATCATATCAGTCAAAATCTGGCCGAGCCCTGGCGCGCAGTCACGAATGACAGGGGAAAGGTCCTCGACAAAACCCTGCCCTGCCCAAGGATTTTTAATAACAGCCATTGCAGCGATGAGCTTGAGCGGTGTCGCAGCCACTTTGCCGCCTTCGATAAGCGTGTTTTCAATATGCAAAAGCGTTTTTCTGATCTCTGCTGGCACAGGCATGTTCCTTTTGCTGTGGTGAGTCTCCCTGCAATATGGTATACCATCATACAAATTGTCAATTCCACTGTGAGGCTAAATAGGCCATGGGTCAGGACCGCGTAAAACTCGAACGGATTGAAGCTGTGCCTCAGACCCTGCGCGACATTGTGCAGGCGAAGATGCGTGATGCGATCATGGCGGGGCATTTTGCGCCTGGTGAGCGGCTGGTTGAGCGGCCCCTTTGCGAGCAGCTCGGCGTCAGCCGTACGGTCGTCCGCGAGACGATCCGCTACCTTGAGGCTGAGGGACTTGTCGAAACGATCCCACACAAAGGGCCGATCGTCGCGTCGCTCAACTGGAGCCAAGCCAAGCAGATTTATGATATTCGCCGTCAGCTTGAGAGCGCTGCAGCGGAAGCCGCAGCAAAGGCAACTTCGCCTGCGTTTGACGCTGCCCTGCGCGCTGCTTTGGCCGAGCTTGGTATTGCTATGAAAGGGCAGGAGTGGAGCGCGATCTTTGTCGCAACAACCGCGTTTTACGAACTTATTTTTGCGCAAGCGGGGCATAGCATCGCTTGGGAAGTGGTGCAGCGGCTCAACGGGCGGATCAGCCGTTTGCGCGCGCTCACGCTCTCAGCCAAAGACCGCTCGACCTCCGGCTTAGCTCATATGACAGCAATCGCTGACGCGGTCCTGAGCGAGGATGCACGCGGCGCACGCGAAGCCGTTAAAGCCCATATCAAGGAGGCGGCCAAAATCGCGCAGGCCGTTCTGGCAAAGGAGACGCACAATGACTGAAGCTTATTGGATCGCGCATGTGACCGTCACAGACCATGAGGCTTATAAGGGCTATCAGGCCGTAGCTCCTGAAGCGTTTGCCAAATATGGCGCCGTGTTTCTTGCCCGTGGCGGAAAAGCACAGGCGCTTGAGGGGGCTCCCTTTGAGCGCCATGTCGTCATTCGATTTGACAACTATGCGGCGGCACTTGAGTGCTATAACTCGCCAGAATACAGCGCCGCGCGAGCAAAGCGTAAGGGCGCATGTGAGGCGCAAATCGTGATTGTAGAAGGACTTGAGACACCATGAGCAGTTTTGATGAAGACTTGTTTTTGAAAGGTCTGGAGCAACGTAAGGCCACATTGGGCGCAGACTATGTCGAGAAAAATCTCGCGGCATCCGACGACTTCACCCGTCCGTTCCAGGAAGCGATGACGGCTTGGTGCTGGGGCTTTGGCTGGGGCGATGATGTCATTGATGCAAAGACCCGCTCGATGATGAACCTCTCCATGATCGGTGCTTTGGGCAAAATGCACGAGTGGGAACTTCACTGCAAAGGCGCACTCAACAACGGTGTGAGCCGCGACGAGATCCGCGCCATTATACATGTGATCGCGATTTATTGTGGCGTTCCGCAGGGGCTTGAATGCTTCCGCGCTGCACGCAAGGTTTTTGAAGAAGCGGAACAAAGCGCATCGTAAGATTTGCGTAAGCTTTGTAAGGTTCGCGTAAGCTTCACTTGATTGAGGGCAGGAAACCAAACGGATTCCTGCCACCATGACTGACCAACCTTCTACTCCTCAAGGCTTGAACCGCCTGCGTACGGAGCTTGTCGCGCGCCCGTTGACGCTGCTGGCGAGCGTCGTCTTATTTGTACTTCTCGTGGACAATAACACCTTCTGGCGCATCGGTTCTGATGTCTTTTCGGGCCACCCCTTCGCTTTTGCGGGCATGGTGGCGGCGCTCTACTGTCTGACAGTTGCAGTGTTTTCGCCTTTTGCGCTGCCAGTCTTCGTCAAGCCGTTCAGCATCTTCATTCTGATTTTGAGCAGCGTGACAGGCTACTATATGGACACGCTCGGCGCGTTTATCGACCGTGAGATGATCCAGAATGTCATGGTCACCACAGTGACGGAGTCAAAGCACCTCATCACCATCGGCTTTTTGCTTCATGTCGCATTCTACGGGCTTTTGCCGTCAGCCTTTGTTCTTGCCCTTCGGCTCAAACCACAGCGCAAGCTCATGGCCTTGGGCACACCGTTTCTAGCGGGTGCAATCTGCCTTTTACTGACGCTTGGGCTGCTTGCAACCAACTTCAAAACATATGCTTCGGTGCTGCGTGAGCGGAAAGACTTTCTGGCAAGCTATCAACCTGGCGCGCCGATTGTGAGCACCTTTCGCTATGCGGCCATGATGAGCAAGACGCTCAACACGATTGCGGCACCCATTGGAGAAGACGCCACCAAAGGCGTCAGCTATGCCCGCGCGGCCAAGCCAGTGCTCACCCTGCTTGTCGTGGGCGAAACTGCGCGCGCTCAGAACTTTGGACTCAACGGCTATGGACACGAGACGACCCCCGAGCTGGCCAAACTACCAATCGTGAACTTTGAGGAGGTAAGCAGCTGCGGCACATCTACGGCCGTTTCCTTGCCCTGCATGTTCTCAAAATTGCCGCGTAAGGACTACTCGTTTGAAAAAGGCAAAGCCCAGCAAAATCTTTTGGATGTGCTCGCTCATGCTGGTCTAAAAGTGGAGTGGTGGGACAACAACACAGGCCATAAGGGCCTAGCGGACCGTATTGAGGCCCGTAGTTTTGCGGGCAACGAAGGCGAACACTGCCGTGAAGGCGAGTGCGACGATGGCGCTTTTCTACCCGCGTTGCGCGCCTATGCTGACAATATCACAGAAGACACTGTCTTGGTTTTGCATCAGATCGGCAGCCATGGGCCATCGTATTTCATGCGGTATCCGCCCGAGGCCGAAAAATTTGCACCCGCCTGCCAGACACCAGAACTCAAAAGTTGTTCGCCCGAAGAAGTCTTGAACGCCTATGACAATACCATTGCCTATACGGACAAGACGTTGGCAGAAACGATCAACTTTTTGCAAGCTCAGGAAAGCCTTAGCACGGCAATGCTCTATATTTCGGATCATGGCGAATCCCTTGGGGAAGGTGGGCTTTATCTGCACGGAGCGCCCTATTTTCTAGCGCCCAAAGAACAAACTCATGTCCCGATGATCCTGTGGATGTCTGACAGTTTTGCTGCGCAGTTTGGCCATAATACAGGCTGTCTCGTTGACAGCCGCGCGACTCCCCTGAGCCATGACAACCTGTTTCACTCGGCCCTAGGGATGCTTGATATCGAGACGCAAGTCTATGACGAAGCGCTCGATCTCTTTGCGCCATGTGCTGCAAACAAGGAGCAAAGTTGATTTGAGAGCTTTGCGCAGCCGCTCAAAGCGGCTAAGTGCTGCGCAACCCTCTTTTAACGACCAGAAAGAACGCTCATGAATATGCTCAAAATCGTCGCCGTGCCCATGCACAAGGAAGGCCGCAAGTTCGTGGCCGTTTTCGCCGCCATAACTGTGGCGCTGAGCTTTCTCTGGGAGCCGCTCTTTTGGCTTGGATGTGGCGCGACCGTCTGGTGCTATTATTTCTTCCGCGATCCGGTACGGATGATCCCACAGAATGACGCGCTTGTACTATCGCCTGCTGATGGGGTTGTCTCGCTGATCGAAGAGGTCGTGCCACCTGCAGAACTTGGGCTTGGCCAAGAGCCAGTCACGCGTGTTTCGGTCTTTATGAATGTTTTCAACTGCCATGTGAACCGCGCGCCTATCGCGGGTAAAGTGACACAAATTACTTATCATCACGGCAAGTTTCTCAATGCCTCACTGGACAAGGCCAGCGAATTTAACGAGCGCAACTGCCTGACTATTGAAACCCCAGCAGGCGCCAAAATTGGTGTGATCCAGATTGCTGGCCTCGTGGCGCGGCGGATCGTCTGTTTTGTCAAAGAGGGTGACGAGCGCGCCGCAGGTGAGCGTTTTGGCCTTATTCGTTTTGGCAGCCGTCTTGATGTGTTTCTTCCCGTCGGCGTTCAGCCGCTTGTGCCGCTCGGCACAACAGCCGTGGCTGGCGAAACTATTCTGGCCGATCTCTCAAATCCGCAACCCAATGTGAAAGCTGTCAGCCGATGAGCTCCGAACGTACCATAAAACTGCGCCATGTTGTGCCCAGTATCGTCACAGTCTTCGCGCTCTGCGCGGGGCTGACATCGGTACGTATGAGCCTTGAGGGGCATCTGGAAACGGCGTTGGCGTTTATCCTGATCGCCGTGTTCCTTGACGCGGCGGACGGCAAACTCGCACGCTTCCTTGATACCGCAAGCCCCTTTGGCGCCGAGCTTGACACGCTTGCCGACTTCTTCAACTTCGGGATCGCACCAGGCTTTTTGCTCTACAACACGCTCTATATCGGTACGCCTGCGGCCAATCTCGGCTGGCTGGCTGCACTTGTGCTTGCGGTTTGCTGTGCACTGCGGCTCGCGCGGTTTAACCTGTCGATGAAAGACACAACAGTGGCGCTCGCCAAAGACAACTTCTTTGTTGGCGTGCCTGCTCCTGCGCTGGCCTGCCTCGCGCTTATGCCAATCTTTATTCACCTTTCGGGCTGGAAACACTTGGACTATCCGTTGGTACGCACACTTTACATCATTGGGGTCGGTTTTCTCGCGGTGAGCACGATACCGACCTATTCCGTCAAACATGCCTCCATCAAACGCAAGCACCTTGCCATTGCGATTGTGGCCGCTGTTGTGATGGTCGTCTGTCTGATGTCGTATCCTTGGCCAACGCTTATGGCGATCAACCTGCTTTATCTCACCACGTTGCCCTTCTCTTACCGCGCACAAAAGCGCCAAATTGCCAACGAAAGCTAAATCATGCGCATCCTTCTGATCGAAGATGAGAAAGACCTCGCCGCGCCGGTGATCGAACATCTCAAGGCCGATCAGAATGTTGTTGACTGGTTTGAAACCGTGTCCGACGGCGACACAGCTGCGTTTGGTGTCCCGTATGATGTGATTTTACTGGATCTTCAGCTCCCCGATGGTGACGGGTTAGACCTGCTCAAGACCCTGCGAACGCGGAATCTGCGCACACCAATCATTATCCTAACGGCACGCGACAAAGTCTCTGACCGCATAAAAGGCCTAAACCAAGGGGCAGATGACTATGTGATCAAACCCTATGATCTGAGTGAACTGACCGCACGGATCAACACGGTCTGCCGCCGCAGCAGCGAGCGAGCAGCCGAAATCGTTTCTTTGGCAGATATTGAAGTCAACATGGCTGAACATAGCGTCGCGCGCGCAGGAGCGCCCGTGAAGCTCACCGCCAAAGAATGGGGCGTTTTTGAATGCCTACTTCTACGGCGCACCAAAATTGTCCCCAAGGACACGCTTGAGCAGGCGCTTTATGCGTTTGGTGATGAAGTGGAAAGCAACGCGATTGAAGCCCATATCAGCCGCTTACGCGGCAAGCTTGGAAAAGAACTCATAGTCACACACCGCGGCTTGGGATATCGACTTGAAGTATGAACAGCCGCCCACCCAGTCTTCTTAGAGCGCTTCTTCGCTCCCTGCTCTGGCCAAGCCTTATCGCAATTGCTGCCGGACTAGTCCTGTCTTTTTGGACTGTGCGGCAGGAATATGACGAGATGCTCGATATCGGGCTAAACAACAAAGCCCACTTGCTGCTTGAGAATCTCACAATGCAAGACGAAGGCATCCTCGGGTTATCTGAAGTGTCCGACCTTTTGGCCTTTGAGACCCGCATTCTCGACCCTGAGGAACGCACCCTCTTTTGGTATATCGATAGCGAAGGCCACATCTTACAGCGCTCGGGCCTTGCCACACCCGACATGATGCCACGCGAGCAGCCCGAGGGCTTCTTTACCGAGCATGACTATAGATTTCGGGTGTTGAGCGCAGAAGGTATGCCTAAGCGGCGCATCGTTGTTGGTGAACCGCTCGTGGAACGCAACGAAGCCATGCGGGATATCTTGGCAGGTGTCATGCTCAGTTTTGCGGCATTGGTACTCATTATGGCCTATGCTGCCTCGCGCGCCTTACAAGGTGCTGCGCGCAAGATTGACGGTCTTAGCGAAGACATCGCTGCCAAGAGCGAACACAATCTGAGCCCGATTGATCGCGCGTTCTCTTTTGCAGAGTTTGAACCCGCAATTGATACCCTCGATGAGCTGATGGCGCGGCTCGATGCGGCGATCAACGCAGAGCGCGATTTTGCAACGGTGGCGGCACATGAATTGCGCACGCCCGTTGCAATCTGTCTTGCGCAGGCTCAACGGCTCAAGGCGACAGCCGCAACGGAAGCCGACGCTGCAAAGGCCGCCGCCGTGGAGCAGGGCCTTAAACGGCTCGCGCGGCTGATCGAGCGGCTGCTGCAGCTTTCCCGCGCACAGTCAGGCCTTGGCACAGACGCCGAGACCGATGATCTCAATATGGTGTTGCGCTTGCTGCTCAGCGAACTGAGCGAGCGTAAACCAAAAGCACTAAGGCTAAACATCCTGCCGCCTGAAGGCGTCTATATGAGCCATATCAACCCCGATGCTTTCGGAATTATCCTGAACAATCTTTTTGACAATGCGCTGAAGTACAGTGACGGGCCACAAGGCATAGTGATCGATGCCAGCCAAGCGGGCGTGATCACGGTTTCCAACGATTGCGACGCATTGACGGAGCAAGAAATTCAAGAAATCACACAACGCTTCGGGCGCAAATCCAATCTTGCAGATGGGTATGGCCTTGGGCTTTCCATCGTTCAGGCGCTTTGCGAACAAACAGGCTGTGACTTTGATATCTTCTCGCCAATGATAGGCCAAACACGCGGCTTTGTCGCGCGGATCACACTGCCCTAAGTGCGCTTTCGCTTGCGCTTCGCCGTGAAGAGCAAGGCGACCAACGCACCAATCATTCCACCCGCAAAAACCGCCGACACCGTATGCGCTTCGAGCATCACGCGGGCATACATCGTCAGCCCTGTTACCGGCAGGCAGAACAACAAAAACCACAGACTGAAGCGGCGGGCCATAAAGAAGCCCCCAGCGCTGGCAAGAGTAGAGTGCCCAGACGGCATATTGTGCCGCGACTGAGGCCCGCTCGGGCGCTGACCCAGCCGTGTGCCCAAAATAGTAACATCGTTGAGCAGCCGCTTTGGCCCGTGCGAGGCAGCTATGCCTGCAACGACAACGCCTGCCAACTGGCCCGCGCCCCTCCAATCGCGCAGCACCACAATGGTCGCGATGGGCAGCATAGCATTGACGTGGCGCATGTGCTTTTCTGTGCCCTGAACAACGGTTGAGTAATGTTCAGAACGACAAATCGAATAGTCTCTTGTTAGATCCGAAGGATAAAACATTGCCGCGCCAATCAAGAGGCCAGTTAGCCCGTAGGCAAAGCCATGGCGGCGCAAATTGCGCCAGGGCAAAGCAAGGTTTGAGATCGTATCCATGCCACGGCGTTTGGCAAGCAAACCTTATGACAACCTTACAAACCTTTGGTCTGCGTCAGCGCGGCAGATGAAAGATGTCAAACTCGGGCTTGTAGATATCGCTTGTCATCCCGAACGCGCCCATCACGCTGTGAAACGGGAAATCATGGGGAAAGCTTTGAGGCGGCATAACGCTCGCTGCCGTCAGTCCACGACTGCTGGCAAAACTGTCTGACATCCAGACCAGAAATGGTACATCACGTTGCTCTTTGGGGGCAACACTGTTGGGCAAGCCATGAAGATAATAGCCCCCCTCGCCAAGCGACTGACCATGATCCGAAACATAGATCAGCACCGTTTCTGCATCGAGGCTTTCCAGCTGCTTAATCAGATCGGCTAGCAAGTAGTCGGTATAAAGGATCGAATTGTCATAGGCGTTGACCAGCTCTTCATGTGTGCACTTGGCCACCTGAACCGTTTTGCACTCTGGCGTAAAGCGGGCGAAATCTTGGGGATATTTACTGAAATATGCGGGGCCGTGACTTCCTGTTTGATGCAGGGTCACAAAAATGCGCCGCGCTTTTGACTGTTCAATCCGCTCCGCCAGCCTCCAATTGAGGGCAGCATCACCCTTAGGACAGTCTTCTTCTGTGCACTCCAAGCTGATCTCGCCTGCGCGCTCTTGCACAGTGGTTTTCACTGGCGGCGGACCAGAGTTATTGCTTCGGTAAATCGTTTCGATCCCTTGTCGCGTCAAATAACTTGGCAGCGGCTCGGCCAGCGTGTGCGAGGAAGCCTTGCTGCCTTCGTGGGTGAGGATACAGGCGGTCGAGCCAATCGTATTTGTAGCGCAGGACTGCCCCAAAGGCAGAGCAAAGAGCGAGGTCTCTTTTGTGAAAGTGTTGGTCTCTCGACCATAGCCATAGAGCTCAAAGTTCTCTGCGCGCGCCGCTTCTCCTATCACCAGAACCACGACTTGCTTTTTGTCTGGCCGTTCCTCAGCGAATGTAGCAGGCGGCGAGAGTATAGGCTCGCGCTCGTCCAGATAGCGCTTATTATAGTAGCGCGCGGTGTTGATCACATAGGACCAAGGCAAGACTTTACTGCCCATCCGCGAGGCATGCTGATCAAACCAAAGCCAAGTTGTTGACGTCGCAAAAAGCCATGCGATGAGCAGCCCAAAGCTCGCCACTCCCGCAAACAACCGCACAGAGCGCTTTGGCGCACGGAGATCAACGCGCCAGACAAAAAGTGCCGGCAGAGCACCAAAACCAGCGAGATAAGGCAAGATCGACCAGTGCCAGAGACCAGAGGCTTCGCCCGTATCTGTATTGAGCACATTGGCAATCATCGAGCGGTCAATTTCGATACTATAGGAGAGCATAAAATAGAGCGCTGCGGCGTTCACGATAAACAAAAGTACCACCAAGAGCTTCATCAACCTGAGCGACAAGGCTGACACCAAAAACAACACTCCCATAAAGAGACAGAGCTGCACAATTTGAACAGAAGCAAGCTGCAGCCACCCCGTGGCATCAGGGAGACTAGACACAGAAAACACAAAAGCTAAGAGCGGCTTTTGAAACAAAGCAAGATTGGCAAACGCGATCAAAAGCACAAAGCCTGAGAGGCGCATATTGGGCTTCCAAGGAGTTTGCTTCACATGTGTCATAGTGACTGTCTAGCGAGCTTCCTAGCCCAGCGAAAGCACTAGATAGGGGCCCAAATCGCAACGGAGCACGAAGAGACAGGCAAGCACTCCGAATGGGACCGTGCGCTCGGTTACGAATATGTAAATCTGAGCGCAACAAACATGCTGGCTCATGTCATTATTCCTTGGAGCCGTTGATGCCCGATACTTCCCACGCCCTATCTTTGCCGTTGATACAACCCTCTCAAGCGCAAAAACATGTGACCCACAACGAAGCCCTAAGGATTTTGGATGCGGTCGTGCAATTGGTCGTCATTGCAGCCGACCAAAGCGGTCCACCGACAGCTCCCCAATCGGGTGATCGCTATATTGTCGCGCCCTCCGGAGTGGGCGCGTGGCTGGGCCATGACGGGGATATCGCGGTTTATGCAGATGCTGCGTGGAGCTTCATAACGCCGTTGCCGGGATGGACCGCTCAAGTCTTAGCGCCACAAAGCGCCGTATTGTTTGATGCTGTCTTGGGCTGGCAAACAGTCTCTACAACACTGGAAAACACACCTGAACTCGGAATCAACGCCACGGCGGACCCAACAAACAGACTCAGCGTATCGGCGCCTGCGACTCTGCTCAATCATGAGGGCGCAGGCCATCAGCTCAAAATCAACAAGGCCACCGCGAGCGACACATCAAGCCTTTTGTACCAAACAAACTTTTCTGGGCGTGCGGAAATGGGCTTGGCAGGGAATGATGATTTTGCCGTTAAAGTCTCAGATGACGGAACAACATGGCGCACGGCCCTGAATGTGGATGCCCCAACGGCGCGGGTGATCGCCCCCGAAGGTCTCGAGAGTATTCGCATAACCGCAACACACAGCGCCACAACGGTGCTGAACCCGCCGTCTCCCGCAGGGTTTGCAATGCTTTCATCAGTCAGTTCAAATTTCCCACAGGCGAACGCAAGCATGATTTTATGCTACGATGTGGGCGCGTCTCCACAGTTGATCGTGATTTGGAACGGAGGCGCTGTCACCAATTTGGGAGCCACAGCCCCGACAGACACAAATGTCCCCGACGGGCTAATCGGGATCGCAGCTCAAAACAACGGAACACTGCTGCTTCGAAACGAGTATCCCAATTCTCTCGCACTGGACTATTGCATCACTTGGATCAACGGCTGGCGATAAATCAGCCTGCCTGAATGTCTCCTGCGGGGTGCCCGCCCCGCAGACGATCATACGACAATCATATCCTGAGAAATTGCATCCAACGCAATTTCTGCAAAGATAATGTTAACGCCTTGGTCTGAAAAGATCACAGAGTCGCCGCTCTGGTCAAAATGCCCAAGCACGGCCTCGGCGTCCGCGTAGTCGAACCCCTCAAAGCGCAGCACATCCCAAGCCTCGAGATCAAGCACCGTATTGTTGCTTTTGTGATCGGCGTGAAACACAAACATGTCTGCAAGCGCGCCCCCAGCAAGGGTATTGCTGCCGCCACCGCCCATCAAGACATCCTGAAGTCCCTGATCTTGCACCCATTCTTTCAGGCCGGGCGTGGTGGCGTTCACAAATTCTCGGCTTTGTGCGAAGGCTTCAACGACCGCAGCACGGCTGTTGCCTTGTTCCATCCAGTTCAGCCAATTCTGTTTTCCGGCCACGTCAGCTGCGCGGCCCAAAACGTTGTAATAAAGCAGATCAACAAAGCCCTCATTGTCAGGCTCTGCATAGCGGTTGGAAAACTCTTTTGACCCGACAAATCCCGCAACAGCTTCACCAAAATCAAGTCCTTCCGCGAGCGCGCTCACCCAGTTATCAAAGCCGCCTTTCTCAGGCGCGCGGCCCAGCGCAGCCGTATACAGGCGGAAGATATCGTCGCTCCAATTGGCCTCCATGCGCGCTTTGGAAAAGGCGTCAGAAGCTATGTTTGTCATGTTTTGAAACTCGCGGCTTTCAGAAAAGCCGTGCAAAGCTTGCGCACGGGTATTGTCAGGATTTTCTAGAAAGGAAATCCAATTTATACGCCCCTCCGCATCTGCCTCCCGGCCTAAGACATTGCGATACAGCAGGTCCACAAAGGCCTCGGTTGAAAGATCGCCATAGGTTTTTTGAAACTCCTTGGACGTCACAAACTTGCCTGCGACGGTCAACAGACTTTGCTCGCTCTCAAATATACTCTGCGTCCAGTTGCGGTGGCCTTCCACGTCAGGGCTGCGGCCGAAAGCTGCCTGATAGAGACGAAACATCTGAGCTGACTCTTGCGGCGCATACCCTGCAGCAAAGCCCCCAGCATAGAGGTGATCATCGCTCCCATCGCCGACCACAGACGTGCCATTGTAAGCTATGTGTCTGACGTCAGCCCCTGCTGGACAGATCTGAGCATTTGAACAACGGAGGATTTCTGGTTCATCTTATCGATTAGGAGATCGAGATGACAAAGAAGCCTACCACATCGAAAGATGCCGCCGACAAGGTGGTTAAGAACATCCGCCGCAAGACACGGCAAACCTATTCAGCGGAGGAGAAGATCCGCATTGTTTTGGCAGGTCTGCGTGGCGAGGAAAGTATTTCTGTGTTGTGCCGTCGTGAGGGGATCGCTGAGAGCCTGTATTATAGCTGGTCTAAGGAATTCCTTGAGGCAGGCAAGCGACGTCTGTCTGGGGACACTGCGCGTCAGGCGACGTCGCCAGAAGTGAAGGAGCTGCGTTCAGAGTCGCTGGCATTGAAAGAGTGCGTGGCGGATCTGACTCTTGAAAACCGGCTGCTCAAAAAAAGCATGACAGGAAATGGGGGATACGAGGAATGAGGTATCCAGCATCCGAGAAGCTTGAGATCATCCGCACCGTCGAAGGCTCACACCTGCCAGTCAAACAGACGCTTGATATGCTGTGCATTCCGCGCAGCACATTTTATCGATGGTACGATCTTTATCTCGATGGTGGTCTGGACGCGTTGGCGGATCATTCGCCGCGTCCCAAGTCTGTCTGGAACCGTATCCCAGACGTCAGGCGCGATGATTTGATCGAGTTTGCATTGGAGCACGAGGCGTTGTCGACACGCGAGCTTGCCGTCAAATACACGGATGAGAAGCGGTATTTTGTCTCTGAATCATCAGCTTACCGCATTCTAAAAGCAGCTGACCTGATCACTGCGCCTGATTATGTGGTGATCAAGGCTGCTGACGAGTTCACAGACAAAACCACAGCTATCAACGAGATGTGGCAGACTGATTTTACCTACTTTAAGATCATCGGCTGGGGCTGGTATTATCTGAGCACAATCCTGGACGATTACAGCCGCTACATCATTGCATGGAAACTCTGCACAAATATGCGTGCTGAGGACGTAACAGACACGATCGAGCTGGCATTGGCTGCATCCGGTTGTGATCAAGCCACTGTTCGGCACAAGCCGCGCCTGCTCAGCGATAACGGCTCCTGCTACATCTCGGGCGATCTGGCTGAGTGGCTGGAAGGGCAAAGAATGGATCACGTTCGCGGAGCACCGCTCCACCCGCAAACGCAAGGTAAGATCGAGCGCTGGCACCAGACCATGAAGAACCGTGTTCTGCTGGAAAACTATTACCTGCCCGGCGATCTCGAGCGTCAGATCGGGGCTTTTGTCGAGTATTACAACAACCAGCGCTACCACGAGAGCCTGAACAACGTCACACCCGCTGACGTCTACTTCGGGCGCGACAAAGCCATTTTGAGGGAAAGGGAGAAGATCAAAAGCCAAACAATCCGCCAACGCCGCTTGCAACATCAAAAACAAGCAGCATAATCAATCACACGAACGAACCAGAGCCTCCTGTGCTCAAGCCGATCTGATGTCCAACTTTATATGACGACGGACAAACAATGGCCAGATCCGACGGCTGGCAGGCCTCAAACTCCAACGTGACCGAGCCTCAGAAACAGAATTGCTGCCCGCAGCGGTCAAAAATATCGTCGCCTCTGACATGATTTTCGGCCTCACAGAGCATTTCGACCATTTCATTCAGCGTCTCCATGCGCTGGGTCTGATTGCAGGAACACCTGATATGCGCGAAAACATGGCCCCCCACCCGGCCAATCTTGCAGAGGCTTTGGCAACGCTCACACCCGATCAAGCAGCGCTCTATCAGGCCTTCACTGGCTGGGATGATATTTTTTACAACATCTGCGAACAGCTTTATTTTGCCCAAGATATGCCAAAAACGGGGGCTATATGATCCACCACCAATGCCTCTTACCACTCAGCCGAGCACGCAACACTTCAGCCATACGCCTAGCACATGACAGCCCGATCTCTTACTCTAGGTCACAGATTACCCGTTAAGGATGCTTTTTAATGATTACACCCGTTCTCCTCTGTGGAGGCTCAGGCACACGCCTCTGGCCCCTGTCTCGCAAAAGCTATCCAAAACAATTCGCCTCGATTCTGGGCGATGAAAGCCTCTTCCAAGCCTCTGCCAGACGCTTTTCAGGCGAGCATTTTGCCGACCCTCTGCTTGTCACTGCCGATAGCTTCCGCTTCATTGTAGGTGAACAGCTCGAAAAATGTGGCCTCAGCTCACGCGGAACCCTGATCGAACCTGAGGGGCGAAACACCGCACCTGCAGCCATTGCTGCCGCACTCATGCTTGCCAAATCTGATCCTCAAGGCTTGATGCTCCTTGTCCCATCAGATCACGCTATCTCTGATGCACAAGCGTTCCGTGATGCAGTTTGTTCGGGTACAGTGGCCGCACGAGACGGACAAATCGTCACCTTCGGGATCGCCCCTGATCGCGCCGAAACAGGGTATGGCTGGCTTGAGAGCGGAGCGGAGACCCACCCCTCCGTGATGGAGCTCAAACAATTTGTCGAAAAACCCGACCGCAAAAAGGCGGAAACTCTGCTCAAAGACAAACGCTACCTCTGGAACGCAGGTGTGTTCCTCGCGCGGGTCGATGTCATGATCAAGGCCTTCCGAACCCACGCGCCAGAGGTTCTCACTGCCGTGGAAATCGCCTTGGAAAAAGCCACACTTGATCTTGGCTTTACCCGCCTTGATCCCGAAACATGGGTCCGCGTGCCCGATATTTCTATCGATTACGCCGTGATGGAAAAAGCCGAGAACGTCAGCGTGGTGCGCTTTGATGGAGCATGGTCTGATCTGGGCAGCTGGGAGGCCGTTTGGCAAGAATCCCCCCGTGATGAACATGGCAACGCAATGACAGCACATGCCACAGCACTTGATTGCGAAAACACGCTTCTGCGCTCGGAAAGCGACGAGATTGAAATTGTCGGCATCGGCCTGAAAAACGTGGTCGCCGTCGCCATGCGCGACGCCGTTATGGTCGCCGATATCTCCGACAGCCAGAATGTAAAAAAGGCGGTCGCCACACTCAAAGAGCGCAAAGCAAAACAAGCGGTGCAGTTCCCCGTCGATCATCGCCCTTGGGGCTGGTTTGAAACGCTGATCTTGTCAGACCGCTTTCAAGTGAAGCGCATCCACGTACACCCAGGAGCAACCCTGAGCCTGCAAAGCCACAACCATCGTTCAGAACACTGGATCGTTGTGGCCGGAACAGCAAAAGTGACTGTGAATGATGAAGTCAAACTCGTCACTGAAAACGAGTCGATCTATGTCCCACTCGGAGCAAAGCACCGTATGGAAAACCCAGGCAAAGTGCCCATGGTCCTAATCGAAGTTCAAACAGGAGCCTACTTGGGCGAAGATGACATCATTCGCTACGAAGACGTCTACGCGCGCAACTAGCCTGACTTTGCAGTTCCGTCTCAAAAATGGCTCCAGCAAACAGTGGGCCGAAAGATCCCAGCGGGTCACATGACGATTGTTAACTTCAAGACATGACCTTCTGACACCGTGATCAAGTGCAAAATGGAGACTCCCGCATAGCGCAGAGTCACGTCCTCAAAACGCGAGTGAGAGTTCTAATACTAGAGGGCAGCCGATGTCGCCTCAAGCAAGCTTGTCCCGCCTGCGGATATTGCCACTACAGAAACAAAAGTAGGACACACAGAGCAGAGACTATAAAAATATAGAACGGTAATGCGTTTAAAATAGTCACTTTCTTTTTGCAACGGCTGCACGTTTCTTCCCCGAAGCGAACTCTGTGCTTACAACTGCCACATCGGAAAATTCGTGTTGCCATACAATCAATCTCATCTCTAGAACTGGTTAACTTCAAATTCAGCTTCATATAAGTCTAAAATTTATACTTAAATGAACGAGCCACAAAAGTTAATAAAAAATTTATCGTTAATGACGGGCCGCGCTTCAGCCAAAGCACCAACCAACAAGAGTGAGTCTTCGCCCATATAACGTGTGCCAAACCGCAGAGCTAAAATCTCAAACCAAATACCATCCAAGGATACATCGGACGCCCAAGCAATCGCTGGGCTGCATATCAAATACGGTTGATCGGGTGATGGTTCTTGAGCAGCGGCCTTCTGCTGACAGCCCCCCTACTCACCACACCTGTTAGATTCGGGCGCCCAAACCTCTTATTCGATGTTTGTAACTTTCCACCAAAAACAACAAAGGCGCCCGAAGGCGCCTAAGTCGTTACTTTATCGAGATAAAGTGGTGAGCCGTGATGGGTTCGAACCATCGACCTACTGATTAAAAGTCAGTTGCTCTACCAACTGAGCTAACGGCCCACTAGGCGGCCTATCTAGAAAGAGAGAGGGGGGCGGTCAACCCCGAAAATCACGGAAAGTGAGGCGGATACTGGATTATATTGCGGCGGGGGCGTATATGCGGCCTATGAACACGCGCGAGACACATATTCCCTTCATGAAAATGCACGGGCTGGGCAATGATTTTGTCATTATCGACTCGCGCGGACAGCTCGGCCGTGTCGATAACACGCTTGCGAAGGCTATGGGCGACAGACACCGTGGCGTCGGATTCGACCAGCTCGCAGAGCTGACCGATTCTCCCACCGGGGATGTTCACCTCACATTTTGGAACTCTGACGGAACAGCGGCTGGCGCGTGCGGCAATGCCACGCGCTGCATTGCACACCATATTCTTCTCGAGACAGGCAAGACAAAGCTACACATCACAACTGAGCGTGGCGATCTCTATGCACATGACGCAGGCGATGGCCTCACCTCCGTCAATATGGGCGCCCCACTTCTGAATTGGGACGAGATTCCCCTCGCCGAAGCCATGGACACTCTCGCGCTGCCGATTGAAGGCGCACCAACAGCCACCAGCATGGGCAATCCGCACTGCACATTCTTTGTCGAGGATGCTGAAGCCGTCGCAGTCACAGAGCTAGGCCCCATTTATGAGCATCATCCGCTCTACCCTGAGCGCACCAATGTCCAATGGGCGAGCCTGATCGGCCCTGATCATATTCGCATGCGGGTCTGGGAGCGCGGCGCAGGCCTCACCGAGGCCTCTGGCACATCCTCTTGCGCCACGGTTGTAGCCGCTGCACGGCGCGGGCTGACTGGCCGCAAAGCCCGTGTCGATCTGGATGGCGGAACGCTCTTTATTGACTGGCGCGATGACGGCGTCTGGATGACTGGGCCAACAGCCCATGTCTTTAACGGGCAGTGGCGTCTGACATGAGCGCACCAAGATTTACGACACTGGGCTGCCGTCTCAACGCCTATGAGAGCGAAGCAATGCGCGAGCTGGCCACAGCCGCAGGCCTGAGCAATGTGCAGGTCATCAACACCTGTGCCGTGACAGCAGAGGCCGTGCGCAAAGCCAAAAAAGAAATTCGCAAACTCGCCCGCGAGAATCCTGATGCTCCCATCATCGTGACAGGCTGCGCCGCGCAGACCGAGCCTGAGACATTTGCCGCCATGGCCGAAGTCACCCGCGTTGTTGGCAACCATGAAAAGATGCAGCCCGATACGTGGCAAAGCCTCGCGCCTGACCTCATCGGCGAGACAGAAAAAGTTATCGTCAACGATATCATGTCGGTCACAGAGACAGCCGGCCATATGATCGACGGCTTCGGCACCCGCAGCCGCGCCTATGTGCAGGTCCAGAACGGTTGCGATCATCGCTGCACCTTCTGCATCATTCCTTATGGCCGCGGCAACTCTCGCTCCGTGCCAGCGGGCGTTGTGGTAGAACAGATCAAGCGCCTCGTCGGACGCGGCTTCAACGAGGTTGTCCTCACAGGGGTTGATCTCACGAGCTGGGGCGCCGACTTGCCTGCCACCCCGCGCTTTGGCGATCTGGTGATGCGCATCCTGAAGCTCGTGCCAGACTTGCCGCGTCTGCGGATCTCGTCGATCGACAGTATCGAGGCCGATGACAACCTCATGCAAGCCATCGCCACAGAGCCGCGCCTGATGCCGCATCTGCACCTCAGCCTGCAGCACGGCGACGATCTCATTCTAAAGCGCATGAAGCGGCGGCACTTGCGCGACGATGCAATCCGCTTCACTGAAGACGCCCTCAAGCTGCGTCCCGAGATGACCTTCGGTGCTGATATCATCGCTGGCTTCCCCACCGAAACAGAGGCGCATTTTGCGAACTCCCTCAAGCTTGTCGACGACTGCCAGCTCACGTGGCTGCACGTCTTCCCCTACTCTGCCCGCGAAGGCACGCCCGCCGCGCGGATGCCCGCCGTGAACGGTGCAGCCATAAAAGAGCGTGCCGCTGCCCTACGCGCCGCAGGAGAGCGGCGCGTCGCCATGCACCTCGCCACTCAGCAGGGCCGCCAACATTCTATCTTGATGGAAAACCCTCACATGGGCCGCACCGAACAGTTCACTGAAGTGCGCTTTGATTTGCCCCAAACCGAAGGCGCGCTTGTCAGCGGTCGCATCACAGGACAAGACGGAGCTGTGCTTCTCGCCGAGGCGCTCTGATGTTGCCTGTCCTCTGGTCGTTCCGCCGCTGTCCCTACGCCATGCGCGCACGGCTCGGTCTCGCCTCCGCAGGACAGCAGGTCAGCCTGCGCGAAATAGTGCTACGCGACAAACCAGAGGCTTTCCTCAAAGCATCAGAGAGCGCCACCGTCCCTTGCCTTGATTTTGGCGCAGAGCAGATCGACGAAAGCCTCGATATCATGCTGTGGGCACTGTCACAGTCAGACCCTGAAGACCTGCTGGCTATGCCTGCGCTTGGCCACGCGCTGATCGCCGAATGCGACGGCCCCTTCAAGGCCGCGCTCGACCGCAGCAAATACGCAACCCGCTATCAAGACAGCGACCCCCTCGCAGAGCGCGCCAAGGCCAGCGCCTTTATCGCCAAGCTTGAGGCTCAGCTTGGCGCAAGCCCGTGGCTCTTCGGCACGGCTCCCAAACTTGCTGATGTGGCGATCTTGCCCTTCGTGCGCCAGTTCGCTCATATTGATCAAACATGGTTTGCGTCTGAGCCTTGGCCAGCGGTCCAAAGCTGGCTTGCCGCCTTCAAAGCCTCAGACCGCTTCATGCGCATCATGCAAAAATACCCACCCTGGCAGCCCTCCGACTCGGGCCACCCCTTCCCCGAGAGCTGACATCATGCATCCAAACCCAGCCTTCCGATCTGCCGAGACAGAGCAAAACCTCGCCTTCGCCCGCGCGCAAAGCTTCGGTCTGCTCGCCCTCAGCACCGAAGGCGCGCCACTGATCAGCCATATCCCGTTTCAGCTTTCAGAAGACGGAACACACGCCGAGCTACACCTCGTGCGCTCCACCGAAATCACCCGCGCGCTAAAAACACCCACACCCGCGCGCCTCGCCGTGCAAGGCCCGCACAGCTATATCTCACCCGACTGGTATGGCGTCCCCGATCAAGTCCCGACATGGAACTACGTGGCCGTTCACCTCACAGGTACGCTCGAGCGCCTGCCAGACAGCGCCCTTGAAGGCATCCTTGCGCGCCTCTCGGCCCAGTTTGAGGCCCGCCTTTCGCCCAAGCCAGAATGGACCATGGGCAAGATGACCCCTGATGTGCTCGACAAAATGATGCGCCAGATCGTTCCCTTCCGCCTCACCATCGAGAACATCGAAGGCACATGGAAGCTCGGCCAGAACAAGCCTGACGCCGCCCGCCTCGGCGGCGCTGATGGGGGGGCAGAGGCAGGCCTCGGCCTTGAAACCGGTGCCCTAGCCGCGTTCATGCGCAAGCCCCCCGCCTGACGCTAGACAGCGCCGCCCGCCCCCCCTAACGTGAGCGCTTAACAAGCCCCGCGAACAGGAATCCACCATGCAGCTCATCTCCTCACAAGCCTCTCCCTTCGTGCGCAAAGTGCACGTCGTTCTGCACGAAACAGGCCAGTCGCAAGACATCGAAGTTATCGAGGCGGGCACAACCCCGATCAACACGCCAGACCACGTGCGCGCCGCCAATCCGACAGGTAAGATTCCTGCGCTGATCCGCCCTGACGGCCCCGCGCTGCACGACAGCCGCGTCATCACCCGCTTTCTTGACGCGCGCGCCAAGAGCGGCCTCTACCCCGAGGCGCGCATATGGGAGGTGCTCACGCTAGAAAGTATGGCCGACGCAATCATGGATGCCGCCGTGCTGATCACATACGAAGGCCGCGTGCGCCCAGAAGAGCAGCAGTCAGATGTCTGGAAAGAGGCCCAATGGGGCAAAATCCGTGCCGCGCTTGATGTGATCAACACCCGCTGGATGAGCCACCTCGCCGGCCCGCTTGACGCAAGCCACATCGCCGTTGGCTGCGCCCTCGGATACCTTGATTTCCGCCATGACGCGCGAGGCTGGCGCACCGGCGTGGATGCGCTCGCAAAATGGAACGAAGCGTTTCAGGAACGTGAGAGCATGCAAGCCACAGCCCCCGCGTAAGCCAAATCAAAAACGCCCCCGACCATCACTGGTGGGGGCGCTTTCTTTTCAGGTGTCAGGCTCTAGAAGAAGCCGAGCTTGTTGGGGTTGTAGCTCATCAAGATGTTCTTCGTCTGCTGGTAGTGGTCCAGCATCATCTTGTGGTTTTCCCGCCCAATGCCCGACTGCTTATAGCCGCCAAAGGCCGCGTGGGCTGGGTAGGCGTGATAGTTGTTCACCCAGACACGCCCTGCTTCCACAGCGCGGCCAAAGCGGTAGCAGCGGTTCGCATCGCGGCTCCAGACACCGGCGCCAAGGCCATACATCGTGTCATTGGCAATCGCGAGCGCCTCGGCCTCGTCCTTGAAGGTCGTGACAGACACAACAGGCCCAAAGATTTCCTCTTGGAACACGCGCATCTTATTGTGCCCCTTCAGGATCGTTGGCTGAATGTAGAACCCGCCCGCGATATCGCCGTTGAAGCGCGCCGCATCTCCGCCCACAAGCACTTCAGCGCCCTCTTCACGCCCGATCGTCAGGTAAGACATGATCTTGTCTTGCTGCTCCTGGCTCGCCTGTGCGCCGACCATGGTGTTGATGTCGCGCGGATCGCCCTGCTTGATGGCTTTCACACGCTCGATGCAACGGGCGATGAACTCTTCATAAATATCTTCCTGAACAAGCGCACGGCTCGGGCAGGTGCAGACTTCGCCTTGGTTGAAAGCAAACAGCACAAAGCCTTCGACGGCCTTGTCCAGAAACGCATCATCTTCCGCCATGATATCGGAGAAGAAGATGTTGGGGCTCTTGCCACCAAGCTCCAGGGTCACCGGGATCAGGTTTTCCGTCGCCGCCTTCATGATGATACGGCCCGTTTCCGTGGAGCCTGTGAAGGCAATCTTGGCAATACGCGGGCTTGTCGCAAGCGGTCCGCCCACATCAGGGCCCATACCGTTGACGATATTCAGCGTGCCCGCAGGCAAGACATCAGCCACCAGTTCGGCAAAGACCATGATCGCCGCAGGCGTCTGCTCGGCAGGCTTCAGGACAATACAGTTGCCCGCAGCCAACGCAGGCGCAAGCTTCCACGCCGCCATCAGGATCGAGAAGTTCCAAGGGATGATCTGTCCCACAACGCCAAGGGGCTCGTGGAAGTGATAGGCCACAGTATCAGCATCGATCTCGCTCATCGTGCCTTCTTGGCCGCGCAACACGCCTGCAAAATAGCGGAAGTGGTCAATCGCCAGCGGAATATCCGCCGCCATCGTCTCGCGGATCGGCTTACCGTTGTCCCATGTCTCGGCCTGCGCGAGCAGTTCGAGGTTTTCTTCCATGCGGTCGGCAATCTTCAAAATCAGGTTGCTGCGCTCAGCAGCAGAGGTCGCGCCCCAAGCGCCCTTGGCCGCATGTGCTGCATCAAGCGCAAGCTCGACATCGGCCGCACCAGACATGGCGACTTCGCAAATTTTGCCGCCTGTGATGGGCGTGATGTTGTCAAAATATTTGCCACCAACAGGCGCAACAAACTTGCCGCCAATAAAGTTGTCGTAGCGTGATTTGAAAGGTGAGGCATAACCCGCACCTGTATTCTGTGTCATCTCGTTCATGACAGTCTCCTCCTAAAAACCAGATCCTCCATCTGGATTAAGAGAGACCAAATCAAAGCTTTCCCCAGCGTCATAGAGGGGCAAAGCACACCATAGGGCACACCTGTCTCACTGCTGAGACAGTTTGCTCAGATGTCGTCGAGTCCCAGCCGTTTCATACGGCGATAGAGCGTGGCACGCCCCACGCCAAGCTGCCGCGCAGCTTGGCTTACATTGCCCTCAGCGCGCGCAAGCGCACGAATCACAGCGGCCCGCTCGGCCTTCTCGAAGCCGCTGGGGCCATCCCCACGGCCAAAAATATCAGCCGCAGGCCGTGGGGCAAGCGCTCCCGTTGCATCCAGCCCAAAGACCCGCCGCGCCTCGCGTGTGGCTCCGATAACAAGATCATTCTGATCAATCGCCAGAAGCGTGGAGGCCTCGGTGTCGTCACTCTCGCTCACAACAATCCGTGCCTCGGCAAAAGCCGCCCTGAAATGCGCCTCTTCAATAGCGCGCGCAGTTTGCGCCACTTGTGCGCCAATCAGGCGATTGAAGCCCTCGGTTTGGTCCGAGCGCGCCGATGAGACATCAAGCGCCCCGAGGATTTGCCCGTCGTAGCCATAGATTGGCGCATCAATACAGCTCATCGCCGTGTTGCGCGCAAAGAAGTGCTCGTCGCGGTGAATAATCACCTGCCGTCGTTCCTCCAAACACGTTCCAATCCCGTTGGTGCCTTCACGCGCCTCGCTCCAGTTGGCCCCGCTCCAAAGACCCCAGCTCGCAAAAACATCGGCGTCGCTCTCGTTGACCCGCTGATCAAGCACAACACCCTCAGAATCAGTCAGCAAAACAGCACATCCCGACTGGCCAACAAGTGAAAACAGGCGATCAAGCCGAGGCGTCGCAACCATGAGAAACTTTTCGTGGTCCTGACGGCGCGCATCCAGCGCCTTTCCTTCAAGCCGCTCTGGTGCGCGGTGCTCGGCTGGGTCAAGCCCGTGCCGCGCCCGCGAACGATACCAACTCGCCGCAAGCCGCGACCGCGCCCCCGCCGAGGCTGATTGGGTGACCTCCATCACCCGCTCGATATGACCACTTAATCGTGACATTGGCTCTCCTCCCACTGTCATCGAAACACCATATGCGGATTCGCCGTTTTCTCAAAACACTGGTTTTAAACAAGATGAAACGTCTCGAATGCCCTTTATCAGCCGCGACAGAACGTATCTGTAACCAATCTAAGCTAGACCTGCGCGAAAAGCAGGTTTAAGAAACCCCGCAAGAGGCTGCAGGAATCTGCGGTCCATATCCCGTATAGGCGCATAAGCCTGAGAAAAATGGAGAATGCTCGTGTCCAACGCAGAAGATCACGAAGGCACACGTAGAGACTTTATCTACTACGCCACAGCTGGTGCTGGTGCTGTCGCCGCAGGCGCTGCAGTCTGGCCAATGGTCAATCAGATGAACCCATCCGCCGATGTTCAGGCTATGTCGTCTATTCGTGTCGACACGTCAGGCGTTGAAATTGGCACGCAGCTCACTGTGAAGTGGCTGGGCAAGCCTGTATTCATTCGCCGCCGCACAGCCGAAGAAATCGAAGCTGCGCGCGCCGTGACAATGGACGAGCTCACAATCGACCAGACATCTCAGAACAAAAACAACTTCGATGCAGACGCAAGCGACGAAAACCGCGCGCTCTCAGAAGATGGCGAATGGCTGGTGATGATCGGCGTCTGTACACACCTCGGCTGCGTTCCCATCGGCGATGGCGCTGGTGATTACGGCGGATGGTTCTGCCCGTGCCACGGCTCGCACTACGATACATCAGGCCGTATCCGCAAAGGTCCGGCCCCCCTCAACCTTCTCATTCCAGTTGCCGCCTTTGAAGGCGACGAACTGATCCTCGGATAAGGAAGCGCGCAATGTCTGGTATTCCACACGACCATTACGAGCCGAAATCGGCTGGAGAAAAATGGCTTCATAAGCGCCTGCCCATCGTAGGCCTGCTTTATGACACACTGATGATTCCAACACCAAAGAACCTGAACTGGTGGTGGATCTGGGGCATCGTATTGGCGTTCTGCCTTGCCTTGCAAATCGTGACAGGCATCATCCTCGCGATGCATTATACACCGCACGTTGACATGGCGTTCGCCTCTGTCGAGCACATCATGCGCAACGTAAACGGCGGCCACTTCCTGCGCTATCTGCACATGAACGGCGCATCGCTCTTCTTCTTTGCGGTCTATATCCACATCTTCCGCGGCCTCTACTACGGCTCATATAAAGCCCCACGTGAGGTTACATGGATTGTCGGTATGCTCATCTTCGTTCTGATGATGGCGACAGGCTTCATGGGCTATGTTCTGCCTTGGGGTCAGATGTCCTTCTGGGGCGCGACCGTTATTACAGGCCTCTTCGGCGCGATCCCATTCGTGGGCGAGGGCCTGCAAACATGGCTCCTTGGCGGACCAGCCGTTGATAACGCAACGCTCAACCGCTTCTTCTCGCTGCACTACTTGCTGCCCTTCGTGATTGCCGCTCTTGTTATGGTTCACATCTGGGCCTTCCACACCACGGGCAACAACAACCCAACAGGTGTGCCAGTGCGCACAGACTCCAAAGCAGAAGCCGAGAAAGACACGCTTCCGTTCTGGCCATACTTCGTCATCAAGGATCTCTTCGCTCTCGCGATCATCCTGATGGTTTTCTGGGCAATCGTCGGCTTCATGCCGAACTACCTCGGTCACCCCGACAACTACATCGAAGCCAATGCGCTCGTGACACCGGCTCACATCGTTCCCGAATGGTACTTCCTGCCGTTCTACGCGATCCTGCGCGCCTTTACGTCAGAAGTCTGGATCGTGATCGCGGCCAACTGGCTTACAGGTGGCATCATCACAGCAAAATTCTTCGGTGTTCTGGCCATGTTCGGCGCGATCATTGTCATGGCCCTCGTGCCATGGCTTGATACTTCCCGCGTTCGCTCAGGCCGCTACCGCCCCATGTTCAAATGGTGGTTCTGGCTTCTGGTTGTCGACTTCATCATCCTGATGTGGCTCGGCGCAATGCCAGCTGAAGAGCCCTATGCAACATGGTCGCTCATCGCCTCGGCGTACTGGTTCGGTTACTTCCTCGTCATCCTGCCTCTCTTGGGCGTGATCGAGAAACCACTGCCAATGCCGAACACAATCGAAGAAGACTTCGAAGCCCACTATGGCGCCAAAAGCGCCACACCGGCCGAATAAGAAAGGACAAGGGAATAATGTTTAAGAAACTTGCACTCTCCGCAGTCGCAGCCCTCGCCCTCTCAACGGGCGGTGCGCTTGCCGCGGGCGGCGAAAGCCACATCCACGATGTGGACTTCTCCTTCGAAGGCCCGTTTGGCGCCTTCGATCAAAACCAGCTCCAGCGCGGCCTTCAGGTCTACACAGAAGTCTGCGCTGCATGCCACGGTCTCCAGTATGTGCCCCTGCGCACATTGGGTGACGAGGGCGGCCCACACTTCTCAGATGCTGAAGTGCGCGCCTATTCGTCAAACTTCTCCGTGTTTGATGCTGATCTTGACGACGACCGTGATGCGATCCCAACAGATCACTTCCCGGGATCAGCGCTCGAAAACGCGCCTGATCTGTCTCTGATGGCGAAAAAGCGCGCTGGCTTCCACGGCCCTTACGGCTCAGGCATGAACCAGCTCTTCAAAGGCATGGGTGGCCCAGAGTATATCTACTCGATCCTCACAGGCTACACTGGCGAAGAGAAAGAAGAGAACGGCACAGTCTTTTACGAAAACACCGCCTTCCCAGGCGGCTGGATCGCAATGGCGCCACCGCTCTATGAAGACCAGCTTGAGTATAACGATGGCCACAGCAACTCCGAGCACCACGTTGCCGAAGATGTTTCAGCTTTCCTGATGTGGACAGCAGAGCCCAAGATGATGGCCCGCAAGCAAACAGGCTTTATCGGTGTCCTGATGCTCGCGATCCTCGCATCGCTGCTCTACCTGACAAACAAGCGCCTCTGGGCGCCTCACAAACCAAAGAAAGACTAAGCCAAAGGCGGCACGCCGCCCCCAAGCTTCTTCTTCTCTAAAAAACAAAACCCCCCGCTTTTAACAGGCGGGGGGTTTTGCTTTTGCATATCCGTCTTAAGCCACTGCACATGCTTGGCCCTTGGCATCTGAAAATCCCGTTCAAACGAAAGTGCAAACGCCCATATATCTTCGGTCTAACGTTGCTGTCGCAAATGCCTTGCCTTGTCGAAAACAGAACAGATCACGGCTCCAAGATGCGCAGTTTGTTCTTATGTTTGAGCGTCGTATCCCCGAGTGGCTCCGCCACGCGCCCGCCCCCTCTGTTCATGGGTTTGGAGTCCTTGCTGGCTTTGAAGGCATTACCCGAGGCATGCTGATCTCGGTCTTCCCACTCGCCATGTACAACGCCCTCGGCGACGCTGTGGCCATCTCACAGGCCTATTTCTTTATCGGGATCGGCTCTCTGATTGTCGGGCTCCTCGTACCCGCCCTTAACAAACGGATACCGCGCCGCTGGCTCTACAGTTTCGGCACGCTTTGCTTTATCGCAGGCGCGCTTCTCGCCAGTCTGGGCACACCGATGACGCTCATATTCGGGCTGATGCTCAACTCCTTCGCCACAGTGATCACCTTCATCTGCTTCAACGCCTATGTCCTTGATTACATCAAACGTATCGAGCTTGGCCGCAGCGAAACCCTGCGACTGCTCTATTCCGCCCTCGGATGGACGCTGGGGCCGGCCGTCGGCGTTGCACTTTACACCTACAATCCCGTGTTGCCCTTCTATATCTCAGCAGCCTCTTCTCTCGGCATGCTCGCCGCCTTCACCTATATGCGCCTTGGCAACGGCAAGCTGATCACCCGCGCCAAACGCCCCGCACCAAACCCGCTGGCGTTTATCGGCCGCTTCGTACAGCAACCCCGCCTTGTCGCAGGGTTCAGCTTCGCTGTGATCCGCTCCTGCGGATGGTGGGCCTATATTGTCTATATGCCGCTCTACGCTCTCAAAAACGGCCTGCCAGAGCAGCTCGGCGGCTTCCTTATGTCAGGCACAAACGCCGCGCTCTTTCTGGCGCCCTTTATGCTGCGCTGGATGCAAAAACGTTCCGTTCGGATCGCCGTGCGGACGGGCTTTGCCATGGCCGCAGGTTTCTTCACTCTGGCCTTCGTGCTCGCAGATTGGCCTTGGGTCGTGATCGTTACGCTCTTCTGTGCCAGCTTCTTTCTCATCCTGCTTGATATCAGCGCAGGCCTGCCGTTTCTCATGGCGGTAAAGCCCTCCGAGCGCACCGAAATGTCGACGATCTATTCAAGCTACCGCGATGTCTCGGGTATCCTCACACCAGGTTTTGCCTGGGGCGTGCTGCTCGTCGCACCGATTTCGGGGATTTTTCTGCTGGCAGGGGCCGCCCTCGCAATCGCCTACACAGTGGCTGGCTCCGTTCATCCGCGGCTTGGTGAAAAGCGGCTTGTCCCAGCCGAGTAGCGCACGCCGTCTTAAGTTAATTTTCCTTAACCAAATCGCATTTTGGCGGTGCACGGGTTGTGCACGCATCGTGCACACTTATCACCCCCCTAGAATCAGCAATTTTGAAGGCCATTAACCAAGCGGCACGCAGGGTTTACGATTCAGTGATGGCCCAGATAGTCGCGCAGCGCTTTGGGCGGCTTTGCAAAGAGCGTCGCCGTGTCTTGCGGCGGCTGCGCGACACCATCAGCAACAACAATAACCGCATCTGCAAAGTGCTTCGCATCGCGCGGTTCGTGACTTACCATCAAGACAGCCCGCCTGTGCTCTCTTGCAATTTCACCAACCAGATCAAGCATTTCATGGCGCAGCGCAGGGCCAAGAGCTGCAAAAGGCTCATCCAGTAGAAGCAGCGGCTTGTCTTGGCAAAGAGCTCTCGCCAGCGCCGCACGACTCGCCTGCCCGCCTGAAAGCTGCGCAGGCTTGCGCGCTCCAAAACCCGCCAGCCCAACGCGATCCAGAGCACCAAGCACCCGCGCCTTTTCCTCAGCACTCAGCCTTAAGCTCACATTTACGCCCAGAGCCGCATTCTCATACACGCTCAAATGCGGGAAGAGATTCCCCTCCTGAAACAAACTCGCCACAGGCCGCGCGCTCGGCGCGTTTTCTGTGATGTCCTGCCCGTCCCACAAGAGCCGTCCAGACTGAGGCGTGATAAAACCACCGATGAGGGAGAGAAGCGTCGACTTGCCAGCGCCAGACGGACCAATCACCGCAACCCGCGCCTCTGGCGCAAGACGCCAGTCCGCACTCAAGACAAATTCGTCCTGCTCGTATCTCACAGTCTCAAGCGTCAGCATCTCGCCGCCCCCTCCAATCAAACAGTGCAAACAGTCCAAAACTCAACAGCACCAAAAGCAGTGCAGCCCCAGCTGCCACATCCATCCGATAGGCCCCCATGAGGCGATAAACCTGCAAAGGCAGTGTCGCAGTTTCACCATCCGCAAACAGCGCAATCACCCCCAAGTCACCCATCGAAAGTGCCGCTGCAAGCCCTGCTGCAAAGCCAAGCGCTGGCCGTATTTGCGGCCAGATCATGCGCCGCATCCGCGCCGCTCCATGAAGTCCCAGAGCGTCAGCCAAACGGCCATAGTCGGCCTCGGCGCGTGCATATTCAGGTGTGATAATTCTAAGCGCAAAGGGCAAGGCCATCAGCGCATTGACCAACATCGTGATCGGCAGGGCAAGCCCCTGTGGACTCACATATGGGTTGATTAAAAGGAACAATCCCGTGCCCAAAACCAGCGGCGAAATCGCAAGACCCAAGAGCCCTATCATTTCAGTCCAACGCCCTCTCGAGGCCGCCAAAGCCAGGGCCGCTGCGATGCACAAAACTGTCGAGCCAAGCGCAATAACCAAAGAGGTCAAAGCCGCGCTCCAGACCGAAGCAGGCAAGCTTATAATCTGCACCGCACCCCGCAGCACAACAACCGCCAACGGCAAGCCAATAAACACGGCAGCCAACGACAGAACCAATGTATCTTGTGCCTTCAAAAGCAGCGTGCCCGCGTCCCACCGCTGCCGCAAAGCGCCACGCCCCGCGCCAAAGCCTGCCACTTGTCCAAGACGCAGCGCAACCATCCCGACAGCAAGCACAAGCATCAACTGCATCAGTGCTAGCAAAGCGGCCCGCGCCAAATCAAATTCCAGATGAAACGCTTGATAAATCGCCAGCTCCAGCGTGGTTGCAGCAGGCCCGCCACCCAGCGTCAGCGCAACAGCGAAGCTGCTCAGGCAAATCAGGAAAACAACCAACATAACCGCCGGCAGGCGCTCTTTAAGCATCGGCCATTCCAGCAAGCGAAACACCTCACGAGATTCCATCCCAAGGCTTGCAGCCAGCCGAAAGCGCTCTTGCGGAATGGCATCCCAGCCTTGAAGCAAAAGCCGCGTCGCCAATGGAAGATTGAAAAAAACATGAGCCAAAACAACCCCGTGCAGCCCATAAATCTGAAGCTTCGGCAGGCCCAATGCGCTCAGCGCTCCGTTTAAAATGCCCGCCTGCCCAAAGACAGCCAAAAGCCCCATCACCGCAACAATCACAGGAAGAATAAATGGGGCACCCATCAGCAAGACAAGCGCGCCACGGCCCAAAAACTGTCTTCGCGCCAAAGCCCTCGCCACAGGGACAGCAAGCGCCGCACTGAAGAGCGCAGAGAGGCCAGCCTGCAAGACCGTGAACTTAAGCGCAGCCCAATCGGCAACGCCAAGGCCCGCAAACGCACCATTTGAAAAGCCCGCACGCATGGCCACAGCCCCGATCGGAACCAGCACCAAAAGCATCACCAGCGCAGTCGAAACCGCGCTGGTGGCCTTACTTATTGAGACAGCGCGGCGCGCCATTCTTCCAGAGCTTCGTCACGAATGCTCGCTGCCTCTTCTGCTGAGAAGAGCAGCGCCTTCTCTGGCTGCACAAGGCTTTCAAATCCGTCAGGGAGCCCCACTTCTGGCGTCACTGCAGGATACATCCAGTTGGTTGTCGGAATCACGCTTTGGAAAGCATCCGATACCATGAACTGGAGGAACTGATCTGCGAGCTCAGACTGATCGCTCGCCGCCAGCTTGCCTGCAACTTCAACTTGGAGGTAATGCCCTTCCTCAAAGACTGCCGCCTTCTTGCCGTGATCGTCCTCGGCAATCATGTGATAGGCGGGCGAAGTCGTGTAAGACAAAACCATATCGGCTTCACCCTCTAGGAAGAGGCCATATGCCTCTGACCAGCCCTTGGTCACAGTCACGATATTATCAGCCAAACCCTCCCAAATCGCAGGGGCCTCTGCACCATAAGCCGCTTTGACCCACATCAGTAAGCCAAGCCCGGGTGTTGAGGAGCGCGGGTCCTGAATAAGGATTTTGGCGTCACTTTCGGCCAAAGCCTTAAAGCTTTTCGGCGCATCAAACCCTGCCTGATGTACAAAGGCAAAATAGCCCCAGTCATAAGGCGCAAACATAGTGTCCTCCCAGCCGACAGGTAAACTATAGTCAGCGCTCACAGAATGCTCGGCAAAGAGGCCCGTTTCGCGCGCAGCCGCGGTGAGATTGGTATCAAGTCCAAGCACAATATCAGCATCCGTGCGCGCCCCTTCCAGACGAAGGCGCGATAGCAATGCTGCACCATCCCCCGCTGCAACAAACTTCAGATCACAACCACAGACCGCTTCAAAAGCCGTCTCGACTTGCGGCCCAGGGCCCCATTCAGACACAAAACTATCGTAAGTATAGACAACAAGTTCAGGCGTCTCTGCCGCTGCGAGTCCCGCAGCCGACACAAAAACTCCCGTAGCAAATGCAAGATGTTTCATCTCATCCTCCTAATATTGCGACGGGCGGAGATAGTGGGATGAATATCCAACCTTCCCTCCGCCGGTCCTAACCGGTTCAGGTTCAACGGGTCCGCTTTCGCATCTCAGCTCACATGAGCCCCCCGAGGTAAGAAAAACCTACGCGCCAATCCTGCCTCCTTCAAGCCCTCCTTTTTCTTTCTACACATATCCCAAGGGGTCTGGGGCTGCCCCCAGCTCTGGCTGCAGTTTCAGGCTAGGCCAAAACGGATCGGATTGCGCGTAAGCGCAATTCGACATAAAGCTTTCTCCAAAGGAGCCTGCCCCATGAGCATGAACACATTCGGACACCTTTTTCGCGTCACCACATGGGGCGAAAGCCACGGCCCTGCTCTGGGCGCAACAGTTGATGGCTGCCCCCCTGGCGTGCCACTCGACGAGGCGATGCTTCAAGTCTGGCTCGACAAGCGTCGCCCGGGTCAGAACAAGAACACCACCCAACGCCAAGAGCCAGATCAGGTTCGCATCCTCTCTGGCGTGTTCGACGGTCAGACCACAGGCACAACCATCCAGCTGATGATCGAAAACACAGACCAGCGCTCAAAAGACTACGGTGAAATCGCACAAACGTTCCGCCCCGGTCATGCTGACATCACCTACCACCAAAAATACGGATTGCGCGACTATCGCGGCGGCGGGCGCGCGTCTGCCCGTGAGACAGCGGCGCGCGTAGCAGCAGGGGGTGTGGCCCGCGCCGCGCTAAAGGCGCTGGCCCCAAAGCTAGAAGTCATCGGATATATGACAACGATGGGCGAGATGGAGATTGATCGTTCCGCGTTTGACTGGGACGCAATCGAACAAAATGATTTCTGGATTCCGCAAGATGAGGCCACAGCCAAATCTTGGGAAGCCTATCTTACAAAAGTGCGTAAAGACAAAAACTCCGTTGGCGGTGCCATCGAAGTTGTCGCGCGCAATGTACCGGCAGGCATCGGCGCGCCGATTTATGCCAAACTCGATACAGATCTCGCCGCTGCAATGATGAGCATCAACGCCGTGAAAGGCGTCGAGATCGGCGAGGGCATGGCTGCTGCTCGGCTTTCGGGCACAGACAATGCCGATGAGATTTTCATGGGTCCGCACGGCCCCGAGTATAGCTCTAACCACGCTGGTGGTATTCTCGGTGGAATCTCGACGGGGCAAGATGTTGTCGTGCGCTTCGCTGTCAAACCGACCTCTTCGATCCTCACGCCGCGCGCCTCAATTCGACTTGATGGCAGCGCCACCGAGGTTGTCACTAAAGGCCGCCACGATCCCTGCGTTGGTATCCGTGCTGTGCCCGTGGGCGAGGCCATGATGGCCTGTGTGATCCTTGACCATATCTTGCTGCACCGTGGCCAAGTTGGTGGTTCTGTCGGCGAAACGCGCGGTAAGATAGGCTGATATGATCGCCGTCCTCGGCATCACGCTTCCCCTCTTCGCCGCAGTGTTGCTCGGTTATCTTTGCGTGCGCGGTGGGCTCTTCAAGCCAACGGATATGCGCCTTTTCGGGAGTTTCGTGCTCAACGTAGCACTGCCAGCGCTGCTCTTTCTGGCCGTAGCCACGCGCGATGCCCGCGATGTTTTCAACATCACATATATGGCCGTCTTCGCCACAGGGGCGCTTCTTACAATCGCCGCATCCTTCATTATTCTCACTCTGCTCAAAACCACCCCAAGCCGCCGTGCTGTCGCTGTCATGGGCACATCTTGCGCCAACTCTGGCTTCGTCGGCTATCCGCTCATGCTGCTCGCCTTTCCCGACAGTGCGGGGCAAATTCTCGCCCTCAATATGCTGGTGGAAAACTTCCTCATCATCCCGCTCTGCCTCGTACTCTTTGAGTTATCAAAGGAACGCAACGGTACGGGTATCATTCGCCTCATTGGCCAGATTGCTCTCAATGTCCTGCGACGCCCTATGGTCATAGCGTTACTGCTCGGTCTTGCTGTCTCGCTGCTCAGGGTGCCATTGCCCGAACCGATCCTGCGCACGACCAGCCTCTTCGCCGCCTCGGCGTCGGCGCTGGCGCTCTTCACAATCGGGGGCGCGCTTGTGGGCCTCCCGTTCAAAGGCCACCGCGCTTTGGCGGCACTCACAGCCGCGGGTAAGCTTTTGCTACACCCGGCCTTGGCAGCACTAGCGCTCGCCGCAGCTATGGCTCTCGGCCTGCCACCTCTCTCTCGTGAATTGGCGGCAGCAGTTATCCTGTCCGCCGCCATCCCAATGTTCTCAATCTACGCGCTCTTCGCCGCTGAGCTTGGTCATGAAGGCATGGCCTCGATCGCCCAAGTGCTTGCGACAGGTGCATCGTTCCTTACCTTGAGTGCACTCATGCTTTGGCTCTTATGAGCTCACCGCAGCCGCCAAAGCCACATCCATCAAAGCTTTGATCTCGTCTTTGCCTGTGCCCGCAACAATACGTCCTAGCTCTTCTTCGCCTTTCAGGACAACAAGCGTCGAGCGGCGCGGAATATTAAGCTCTTTCACAAGCGCGCCTTTACCGTGGGCGTCCCAATCGACATTGATAAAAGTCACTTTGGCCTCATAGTCAGGGTTCTCGCCCTTTAGGGCGTTAATCACCCGCTCCTGCGCCTTACAGGTTCCGCACCAATCCGCCTTAAAGTCCAGAAACACGACTTCACCCTTGGCGAGATGTGTCTTGGCAAGCCCGTCTGTGTAAGCCACAGGGGCAGCCAGCACGAGGCTGGGTGTGGCAAGAGCGGCAAGGCCCGTGATGACAAAGCTACGTCTGTTCATAAGAAGTCTCCTAGAGGTTAAATAGATACAGAAAGGTCAACAAGCCAAGCAGGCATCACATCCAAAGCCCAAGCTTCGACCACGTGGTGAAAATTGAAAAACAGCGCGAGGCCGACAGCGACAAACCCCCCGCCCATGACGGGACGCGCCGCAACAGCGATCTTTTGCATTCGCGCGCGGTCCCGCATGAGCCAAGCGCGCGTGCCATAGCCCAGTCCGATGATCAGCGTCGAAACACCCAAAGCAAAAGCGATCATAATCAGCGTGGCAAGCCCAAGACTCTCGCCCTGTGACGCCAGTGCAATCGCACCGCCAAGTGTCGGGCCGATACAAGGGCTCCAGACCGCGCCAAGCAGCAACCCGCCCGCAAACTGGCCTCGCAAAGACCCTTGATCAAGCGTGTTCATCTGCGCATCAGCGCGCGCAGACATGCCAGCTGTCGCGCCTGAAAGAACCATGCCAAACCGCGGCACCAGCAACATAAGACCGAAGGCAACCATAAGCACGGCCCCTGCCTGCGCAACACTTTGCTCATCGAGCCCCAGCGCACGGCCAAAGGCGGTAACGACCACACCAAGAAGCACGAACGAAACGCTCATCCCGGCAGCCAAAGCCAGCGGCCCCTTCGGGTTTGCCCCCAGAGCACCCGCCAATACGACAGGAAGGACGGGAAGCACACAGGGGTTGATCAGCGTCAGCAAGCCGGCTGCATATGCGAGGACAAATTCCATGATCAAGGTTTAGGCGCACACAGCGACCCTTGTCATCAAACGAAGCTCTGACGCAGCTTCACGAAGGTGTGGGCTTTTGTTTCGAAAGTTGGACCGCGAGAATTCCAAAGGCAATAATTGCGACGCCAAGGAAGTCGTGCCAGTCCAGTGCCTCACGGAGCACAACAGCGGCAATCGCCACCCCGATGAATGGATTGAGAAAGTGAAAGGTCGCGGCTTTAACCGCGCCGATACGATCCACCAGAAAGAACCAGACCAGCGTCGCCGCCAGCCCTGGCACAAGTGTTGTATAAATAAACGCCAAAACGAGCGGTGTGCTCATCTGTACCTGCGGGGTCTCAAAAAACACTGCGGCAAGAAAGAGCGCAAAGGAGCCAACAAGCATTTGCAAGCCGACAACCATCAGAAAATTGCCACCCGAAGTGGCACCACGCAACACAAGCGTTGCTGTCGTCAGAGCCAGAACACCGATCAGGCAAAGGCCAAGACCGTAGATATCAACCCCGCCGTTGAGCCGTGCGCCCATAATAATGCTCACGCCGATCACACCTGCAATCAGGCCCGCCAGCGCCAAAGGCTTCACCTTGTCCTTAAAGAAAAGCCAGCCCGCGACCGCGACGAGCAAAGGCATCGTCGACGCAATGATTGCCGCAAGCGAAGCCTCGATTGTCTGCATCGCAACAAAGTTCAGCCCGAGATAGAGTGCGTTTTGGCACAAACCAAAGACTATGGTTGCCCGCCACTGGTTGCGCGTGAGCGCCCATGTCTGACCCATCAGCCGCGCAATCAGAACACCGAGCAATCCTGAGATCAGAAAGCGCAGTGATAACGCCCAAAGCGGCGAAGCATATTCAACAATGATCCGCGCGGATGTGAAGGCGCTTGACCACATAAAGGCAAAGGCCACGCCCATAAAAACTGCTCTGATATCCACGCGTTTTGACTCCAAATGCAAAAAGGGCCGCCTCTGAGGCGACCCTTTCGTAAACTTGTGAAAGATACAAGCGTAAGGCTTAGCCGTTTACGCTGTCTTTCAGAGCTTTCGCGATTGTCATTTTGACAACTTTGTCCGCGTCTTTTTTGATTTGCTCGCCTGTGGCAGGGTTGCGAACCATACGCTCTGGGCGCTCACGGCAATAGATTTTGCCAACGCCAGGAAGGGTCACTGCACCGCCGCCTGAAACTTCTTTTGTGATGATCGCGATGATTGAATCCAGCGCGCCTGTCGCTGTTTTCTTGTCTGAGCCCATTTCTTCAGCAAGTGCTGCAACAAGCTGGGTCTTTGTCATTGGTTTTGTCATTTTTTAGTCTCCTGTAATTGCCCGATTTTGGGCCCCATCGAAGCCATATAACTGTATGATGCGATGCAACACAACGAATTGTGTGCCAAAAATAAGCCAAAAACAGCATTTAGGGGCGATTTTTCGCCCTAAATCACCCCTAAAGGAAGGCTGTTTCGTTAAAACTACGCAGTTTTCGGCTGTGCAGACGCTCAAGCGGCATAGTTCTAAGGGACTCCATCGCTTTTATTCCGATCATCAAATGCCGCTCTACTTGGGTTTTATAAAAGTCGCTGGCCATCCCTGGAAGCTTGAGTTCGCCGTGCAACGGTTTGTCTGAAACGCATAAAAGCGTCCCGTAAGGGACGCGAAAACGAAAGCCATTCGCAGCGATTGTGGCGCTCTCCATATCCAACGCGACAGCACGGCTCTGGCTCAGGCGTTGCACTGGTCCCTCCGTTTCGCGCAGCTCCCAATTTCGATTGTCGAGGCTGGCCACAGTCCCCGTCCGCATCAGCCGTTTCAGCTCATAACCCTTCAGTTCGGTGACCTCAGCGACCGCCTCTTCGAGCGCAATCTGGATCTCCGCCAGCGCCGGCACAGGCACCCAAACGGGCAAATCATCGTCAAGGACCTTATCTTCGCGCAGATAAGCATGCGCCAAAACAAAGTCGCCCAGAAGCTGGCTGTTTCTCAGTCCCGCGCAATGCCCCACCATAATCCAAGCATGCGGTCGCAAGACTGCAATGTGATCGGTCGCGGTCTTGGCATTCGATGGACCAACCCCGATATTCACCAGCGTGATCCCCGAGCCGTCCGCGCGCTTAAGATGATAAGTTGGCATCTGCGGCTGCTTGGACGAAGCCTCCAAGGGAGCATCGGCGTCGGTAATCTCTGCGTTGCCCGTACCGACAAAGCTCGTATAGCCGCTGGTCTTATCGGCCAGCATAGTGCGGCCATAGGATTCAAACTCGCTCACATAAAACTGGTAGTTTGTGAAGAGAACATGGTTCTGGAAGTGCTCTGGCGCTGTCGCCGTATAATGCGACAAACGCGCCAAAGAATAATCGACGCGCTGCGCCGTAAACGGCGCAAGTGGTCCCGCCACCCCGTCGGCAGGCTGGTGAGTTCCATTTACGATGTCGTCGTTTGTCGTACTTAAATCCGGAACATCAAACACATCACGAAGTGTAAATTGTGCTGCCCCCTCTTGAGGCACAGAAATGCGGGAGTCATTGGCCACAGCAAAATGGATCGGCATCGGTGTATCCGAATACCCGATCTCCACATGCACACCATGGTTTTCCATAATGAGTTCGATCTGCTGAATGAGATAATTTCGAAAAAGATCAGGCCGTGTAATGGTCGCTTCGTGCCGCCCGGGCTGGCTCACGTGGCCATAACTCAGACGACTATCAATTTGCGCATAACTCGTCGTCTCAATGCGCACCATCGGGTAGTAAGCCCTGATCCGCTTGCCCTCTGGAGCAGCCTTCATCGCTTTGGAAAAGGCCTTACACAAGAACTCGCAAGACGCTTCATAAAGCGCCTCCAGCTGAGCCACAGCAGAGCAAGCGTCGTCAAATCTCTGGAATTCACCCAGATCTGGTGTCACAAATTGCGAAGGCATGTGCCACTCCTCGCCAGATACACATTTACCGGCGGCGCCGGAGTGGTTCAAAGGTTGCACGAAGCCTGCCCATGTTCAAGGAGAGCCGAATGGATTTTGAAACCGTCAACCCAGAAGACTTTGGCGCTTCCCTCAAGGGCTTTGGCCTCAACTTACTGGTCACCGATGTAAAGCGGACAGCAGTCTTTTTAGAGACTGTCTTTGGAATGGCTGCAAAGCGTCTCTCGACGGATTTCGCCATACTGACACATGGCGAAAACATCCTTCAGCTTCATGCAGACAGCACCTATCACTCCAACCCATTGTTAGGCCTCCTGCCCGAAAATCCGCCCCGCGGCGCAGGCCTCGAAATCCGCCTCTACGATTGTGACCCCGAACAGGCTGCGGCCCAATGCGTCGCCGCTGGCGGCACAATTCTCCAAGCGCCCGCTGATAAGCCGCATGGCTTGCGTGAGGCCTATATCCTCTGTCAGGATGGCTATGCATGGGTTCCCTCCAAACCCCTTATTTCACAGGAAGAGCTAGTATGAGCACTCCAAACCTAACCCACTGGCAGGAGCGCGTTGATCTCGCAGCCGCCTTCCGCTGGACTGCACGGCTCAAAATGCACGAAGGCGTCGCCAATCATTTCAGCCTCGCCGTCAATGACGATGGCACACGCTTCCTGATGAATCCCAACCAGATGCATTTCTCACGCATCAAAGCCTCGGATATGCTTGAGATCAACGCCAATGATCCGTCGACCCTCAAGGGCCCAGACGCCCCCGACCCGACAGCATGGGGCCTACACGGCGGCTTGCACCGCGCCTGCAAGCATGCCCGTTGCGCAATGCACGTCCATTCGATCCATGCGACAGTGCTGGCCTCTCTGGCAGACAGCAGCCTGCCACCCATCGACCAGAACTGCGCTACATTTTTCAACAGATACATTGTCGACGAAAGTTACGGCGGCCTCGCCTTTGAAGACGAAGGCAAGCGTTGCGCCGCACTCTTCAAAGACCCCAAACAAAAAGTCATGATCATGGGCAATCACGGCGTTCTGATCATTGGCGCAACAGTGGCCGAAACCTTCAATCGACTCTACTATTTCGAGCGTGCCGCAGAAACCTACATCCGTGCTCTGCAAACTGGCCAACCCCTACGCATTCTGCCCAACGACATCGCCGAAAAAACAGCCCAAGAGCTTGAGAGCTACCCCGAACAAGACACACGCCACCTTGCCGAGCTCAAAGCCATTCTGGACGAAGAGGGCTCAAATTATGCCTCCTGACCCTTCCTCTTTCCAGAAATATTCTGGGGGTCTGCGGGCAAAGCCTCCAGCGGGTCGGACGCAAAGCGTCCGAACTCCCTACCCCACACGCTCATCGCTCGGCCTCAATCCAAACTCTGCCTTATACGCCCGGGCCATCGCGCTTGCGTCTTGATAGCCCGCACGCAAAGCCACTTCGGCCATCGGCAAGTCGCTCTCCTTCAAGAGCTTCCGCGCAACCAAAAGCCTTATGCGACGATAGACAGCGCGCGGCACCGCGCCCAACTCACGTTTCATCCGCGCCTCAAGGTCTTTCTGACTGCGTCCGATCTGCCGCGCGATCTCGCCCATCGGCAAGGGCTGCTCAACATGTTCCTGCATGAGCCTGATCGCCCGTGACACGCTTCTCCCCCGCGCCACAGGCACGTCTTGTGGCGTTCCTTCATCAGGACTCATGAACAATGTCGCCAGCTCCAGTCTGAGCGCCTGCCCATGCCGTGCGCCAATACGGTGGCTCATAACGTCAAACGCGGCCTGCGCCCCCGAACACGTGACACGGTCCTGATCCTCAACAAATCTCACCCGTTCGGTTTGCACATCTGGAAAGGCTTCGCCAAAACGCTCCAACTCCTCCCAGTGAATGGTTGCACGCCGCCTGTCGAGAAGCCCCGCATCGGCCAAAAGCCAGCTGCCTGTGTCAAACCCCGCCAAGACTGCGTAGCGCCCCGCTGCGGCCCGCAAGGCACGACGCGTGGTCTCATTCGCGTGACGCGCGAACTCATAGCTCGGCATAGCAATCAGCATATCCCCGCTCTGCCCGCTCAGCGCACCATGCGCAGCAACAGACATCCCGCTTGAGGAGGTTGCAGGCTCGCCATCCACTGTCAGCAAGCGCCAGCTATACAATGCCCGCCCCGCCAGCGTATTGGCAGCGCGCATCGGCTCAATCGTGTTCGCAAGGCAAAGCCCTGAAAACGCATCAAACAAGAGCACGTCAATCTGCTGCACTGCAGCGGTGTGATTCTTCCAAATCTGCATGAATACTTCTAAATCTGCACGACATCACCATGCAAGCGCCCTAAGCTCTGATCAACCAGCAAAAGGACAGCCCCATGCACTTCGCCCCGACCGAAGAACAACAAATGATCATCGACACCACCCGCGCCTTTGTCGAAAAAGAGCTATATCCGCATGAAGCACTGGTCGAGCGCACGGGGCATCTGCCGATGGAGCTGATCAAGGAAATCCAGCCCAAAGCCATGGCTGCAGGGCTCTACGCTGCCAATATGCCCGAAGAGGTCGGCGGCGCAGGCCTCGATACGCTCTCATGGCTGATGTATGAAAAAGAGCTCGGGCGCGCCAACTATGCGCTCCACTGGACCTGCGTTGCGCGGCCCTCAAACATTCTGCTCGCAGGTTCGGACGAGCAGCGCGAAAAATATCTCTACCCCTGTATCAAAGGTGAGAAATGGGACTGCCTCGCCATGACAGAACCAGGTGCTGGGTCCGATTTGCGCGGCATGACGGCGACAGCCAAAGAAGATGGCGACGACTTTGTCTTGAACGGGACAAAGCACTTTATCTCCCACGCCGACATTGCCGATTTCGCAATCGTCTTCATGGCGACAGGCGAAGAAGAAACGCCCCGTGGCAAGAAGAAGCTGATCACCGCATTTTTTGTCGACAAAGGCACACCTGGCTTCACCGTGCGCGAGGGCTACCGAAACGTTTCGCACCGTGGCTATACCAACGCAGTGCTCGAGTTTGACAACTGCCGCCTTCCACGCTCCGCCGTTCTGGGAGAGGTACACAAAGGGTTCCAAGTGGCCAACGACTGGCTCGGCGCAACGCGTCTACAAGTCGCCGCAACGTCATTGGGCCGCGCTGAACGCGCGTTTGAGCATGCGCTTCAATATTCAGCCGAGCGCAAACAATTCGGACAACAAATTTCAAAGTTTCAAGGCGTGTCCTTCAAGCTCGCCGATATGGCGCTCGAAATCAAAGCGGCCAACTTGCTCACTTGGGAGGCTGGCTGGAAGTTTGATCAAGGCTCAGTGACCGAAGCCGACATGTCGATGGCCAAGCTCAAAGCAACCGAAGTGCTCGCAATGGTCGCCGATGAAGCGATCCAGATTCACGGTGGTATGGGGCTGATGGACGAACTGCCACTGGAGCGCATTTGGCGCGACGCACGGGTTGAGCGGATCTGGGAGGGGACCTCTGAAATCCAGCGCCACATCATCAGCCGCGACCTTTTGCGGCCCTTGGGCGGCTGAGGGTTTGCGGTTTGGCTTCGCCAAATCGCGGTGGTGCGAGAGGGGCTAGCCCCTCTCGCGCTCTCCCCAAGATATTTTTGGAAAGAGGAAGACGATGCGCCGTGATTTACTAAGGCTTCTGAACCCGAGAGCCATCGCCGTGATAGGCGGCGGAGCCTGGTGCGCTTCTATCATTAAAGCCGCCAAGATGATCGGTTATGACGGAGAGATTTTCCCCGTCCATCCGGAGGGCAAAATGATTGCGGGCCGGCAAGCTGTGCGCTCTTTGACCGAATGGAGCGGACCGATTGATGCAGCCTTCATTGGCGTCAATCGCAAGGCAACGATTGATGTCGTGCGCGAACTTCGTGCACTCAAGGCGGGCGGAGCGGTTTGTTTTGCCAGCGGGTTTTCCGAGGCCGGCGCAGAGCTTTCTGACGGGGCTGATTTGCAAGCCGAACTTGTGGAGGCCGCGGGCGACATGCCCATCCTCGGGCCGAACTGCTATGGCTTCATCAACGCACTTGAAGGGGCCGCGATCTGGCCAGACCAGCATGGATGCAGCCGTGTCGAGCGCGGCGTAGCGATCCTTGCGCAAAGTTCCAACATCGCCATCAACCTCACCATGCAGAAGCGCGCCTTGCCCATTTCTTATGTCGTGGCCTGCGGAAACATGGCGCAAACATCGCAGGCAGAGATTGCCATGGCACTGCTCGATGACCCTCGCGTCACCGCGATTGGCCTTCACATAGAAGGCTTTGGCGACACCGCAGAATGGCACGCGCTGGCGCTCAAGGCTGAGGGCAAGGGCATTCCGCTCCTTGCGCTGAAGGTTGGTAAATCGGAGCACGCTCAGGCGGCGACAGTCTCACATACCGCTTCACTTGCGGGCAGTCATGCAGGCGCCAATGCTCTGCTGGCCCGCCTCGGCATCCCGCGCGTCCCTGACATCCCCAGCTTTCTGGAAACACTCAAACTCCTCCATACGGTTGGGCGACTTGACCGCGCGAGCCTTGCGACTGTCTCGTGCTCGGGCGGGGAGGCCAGTCTTGCCGCAGATACGGCCCACGGCCGCGCCTTGAGCTTTCCGCCGCTTTCCGAGCCACAGCGCAAAGCGCTTTTCGAAGCCCTTGGCCCCAAAGTGGCACTCGCCAATCCGCTCGACTACCATACCTATATATGGCGCGACACCGCGCGCATGACAGAGACCTTCGCCGCCCTCGCAGGCCCCGACACAGGGATAACGCTCGCCATTGTCGACTACCCACACACCGATGCGACAGACTGGGCCTGTGCAACAGATGCGATCCTCGGTGCGGCGCAGCAAACAGGGCGGCCCTACGGGGTCGTCGCGACATTGCCAGAACTCCTGCCCCTTGATGTGGCAGCGCGATTTATGGCGGCAGGCGTCGTGCCCTTCATGGGACTTACCGAAGCGATCACCGCCGTAGAAGCTGCTGCGCTTCCCGCTGCCGTGACCCCGCAGCCGCCACTCCCGGGCGGCGCGCTTGGCCTCGCAGAAACGCTAAGTGAACACGCCTCAAAGACTGAGCTTTCAAACGTTGGCGTGCCTGTTCCTGCATCCTTGCGATTGACCTCCCTTGAAGGCCTTGCCGCTCACCTCGCCAAACTGCGCTTCCCTCTCGCGCTCAAGGCTGAAGGGATGGCGCATAAGTCTGATGCAGGGGGTGTCGCCCTTGGTCTGATGTGTGCGGAAGAGGTACAGACTGCCGCTGAAGCAATGGGCGGGGTGAGCTGGCTTGTAGAAGAGATGGCGACAGGCGCTGTGGCCGAGCTACTTGTCGGCGTGACACGCGACGAGGCCCATGGCCTCTTACTTACGCTGGGCGCGGGGGGTGTCCTGACAGAGCTTCTACAAGATACTGTTTCCATGCTCCTGCCTGTGACGGCGCACGACATAAAACAGGCTCTAACAAAGCTCAAATGTGCGCCTTTGCTCACAGGCTACCGCGGCAAACCTGCCGCCAATATTGACGCGATCGTTGAGACGATCCTGAGCGTTCAAGACTATGTCATTGCACATGCGCCGCATATTGGCGAAGTTGAAATCAACCCGCTCCTCTGCACGCCAACCCGCGCCGTTGCTGTAGATGCCCTCATAAGAAAGGCCAGACCATGAGCCCCATAAAGACACGCCGCGACGGTGGCATCCTCGAAGTCACACTGGACCGACCCAAGGCCAATGCAATCGATCTTGCCACCTCACGCATCATGGGCGAGACCTTTGCCGCCTTCCGCGATGACCCCGATCTGCGCGTCTGCATTATCACAGGTGCTGGCGAAAAGTTCTTTTGTCCGGGTTGGGACCTGAAAGGCGCAGCCGACGGTGACGCTGTTGATGGTGACTATGGCGTGGGTGGCTTTGGCGGGCTGCAAGAGCTGCGCGACCTCAACAAACCAGTCATCGCTGCGGTCAACGGTATCTGCTGTGGGGGCGGGCTTGAGTGGGCGCTCTCTGCCGATATCATCCTAGCAGCCGACCATGCCACCTTTGCGCTGCCCGAAATTCGCTCAGGCACGGTGGCCGATGCGGCGAGCGTTAAACTGCCCAAACGCATCCCCTATCATATTGCGATGGAACTTTTGCTTACCGGCCGTTGGTTTGACGCCGACGAAGCAAAAGGCTGGGGCATCGTGAACCATATCCACCCCGCCTCTGCGCTCATGGATCAGGCCTGGGAAATGGCCCGCCTGCTCGCGTCTGGCCCACCCCTTGTCTATGCCGCAATCAAAGAAATCGTACGCGACGCCGAAGACAGCAAGTTTCAGGATGCGATGAACCGGATCACCCAGCGACAGCTCTCTAGCGTAGACATTCTTTACGGCTCCGAAGACGGACTAGAAGGCGCCCGCGCTTTTGCCGAAAAGAGAGACCCTGTCTGGAAGGGGCGATAAACACCCGCAACGAGGCTAGTCTTCTGTGCGAAAGTAGTCGCGTCGCCCAACAGAAACATAAGCTTCAAAGCCCGCTTTCTTGGCGTCACGCTCTGAATAAATATTGCGCAAGTCGGCCAGCTTGGGTGTATTCATTTTCTTGGCTATCTTCTTCAGATCAAGCGCGCGGAACTCGTTCCACTGCGTCAAAATTACGATCAGGTCAGCGTTCTGCGCTGCCTTATATGCGTCTTCTGCCCATTGCACGCCAGGGAGCTGGGACTCGCCTTCATGCCTCCCCTGCGGGTCAACGACACGCACTTTGGCTCCGCCACCGATCATCGCTGGTACAATCTTAAGCGCGGGACTCGCGCGCATATCATCGGTGTTTGGCTTAAAAGTCACGCCAAGCACCACAACGATCTTGCCGTTGAAGCTCCCTTCCACAAGATCGAGCAGCTTCTGAATCATGCGGTCCTTGATCTCTTCATTGACCTTGATGACCGTCTCGGTGATCTGCATTGGCAGGCCGTGCTCCTGCCCAATCCTCGCAAGCGCCTTCGTATCTTTAGGAAAGCAAGAGCCACCATAACCGGGACCCGCATGTAAAAACTTATTGCCGATCCGCCCGTCGAGCCCAATCCCTTTACTCACCTGTTTCACGTCCGCTCCCGTCAGCTCACAAAGCGCGGCAATCTCGTTGATAAAAGTGATCTTTGTCGCCAAAAACGCGTTGGCTGCGTATTTAATCATTTCAGCGCTCTCAAGATCGGTCGTCACGATCGGAAAGTCACGCAAGAACAGTGGCCGGTACACCTCGCGCATGATCTCGTCGGCACGGTCCGACTGCACGCCCAAAACCACACGGTCAGGCTTCATAAAGTCATCAATTGCCGCACCCTCGCGCAGGAATTCGGGGTTTGACGCCACATCAAAGTCAAGCGCAGGGTTGGCCTTGCGCACAGCCTGTTTCACTTGCCGGTTTGTGCCCACTGGCACCGTCGACTTCGTCACAATTACAGCATAGCCCGTGAGGGCCCGAGCAACCTGTTCAGCCGCAGCCATCACATAGGTCAGGTCGGCATGGCCATCGCCCCGCCGCGTCGGCGTACCCACAGCGATAAACACCGCTTCTACCCCCTGCACGGCTTCTTCAAGATCGGTGGTGAATGTCAGCCGCCCAGCAGCTACATTCTTCGCCATCAACGTATCAAGACCAGGCTCAAAGATAGGCACTTCGCCCCGTTTGAGCATCTCAATCTTGGCAGGGTCCATATCAACACAAACAACGTCATGCCCAAAATCGGAGAAGCATACCCCCGAAACAAGACCCACGTATCCCGTGCCAATCATCGCGATCTTCATAAAACTGCCCTTTACTCGTACAAACTTTTTAAAACCTTGTCGCAGTGCCCAAAGTGCCTGTCAACGCAGCCTGAAAACCTCAATTCAGCTTGGCACAAAAAAGTAACGATCCCCTAAAGCGGTTCGGAAAGCTCAATTAAATTACCGTCTGGATCCCTAATGTAGATCGAATTGATCGGCCCCCGTGCGCCCGTACGCCGGATTGGCCCATCCACAATGCTGACACCGAGCGCCTCAAGCGCAGCAACTGTCAGGCTCATTCCACCCTCAAGCAGAAAACAAAGATCCGCACTCCCCACCGTGGGTCGCCGCGCATGTGGGGCAAATTCTGCTCCAGCCTGGTGTAGATTGATCTTCTGCCTGCCAAACAAAAGCGCGTGCCGCTTCGTGCCGTCAGTGCCTGTAAATGTCTCGTGTCGCATCCCAAGCGCCGCCTCATAGAAAGCCGCGCTGCGCGCCAAATCCGTCACTGTCAGAACCAAGTGATCAAGCGCCGCAATTTTCACGCTCATCTTGTCATTCCTCCCAAGCAAGCTAGTTTGCCCCTAAACACTATAGGTCAGCTTAATGGAACACAGAACAGATATCCTCGATCCTGCCCGCGCAAACGCATGCGCCGCCAGCTTGGGCCTGTCCACACGCTTTCAAACGGGTGACCCTCTCCCACCTTTCTTCCACCAGCTCTATTTCTGGCAGGCCGAGCCGCCCGAAGCCTTGGGCCGCGATGGTCACCCCGCCAAGGGCAGCGCGCTCATCCCTGATTTTGGCTTACCCCGCCGCATGTGGGCTGGTGGCCGTCTTGCCTTTCATGAACCACTCATCTCAGGGCAAAGTGCGGAGAAACAAACAACACTGGATACCGCCAAGCAAAAGCAAGGCCGCACAGGACCGCTCGCCTTTGTCACCCTACGCCATGATATCCTGCAAGACGGCGCACTCAAGCTCACCGAGTATCAAGATCTCGTCTACCGTGAAGACCCATCGCATGATGCGCCCAAGCCCATCGCACCCCAAGCAGCCAAAGACGAAACCCACCTTGAATCGCACTGCTTTAACACGACGCTACTGTTTCGTTACTCAGCGCTCACATTCAATGGTCATCGCATTCACTACGACGAAACATATGCCCGCGAGGTCGAGCACTACACAGGTCTCGTTGTGCACGGGCCACTGCTCGCTCAACGTCTTATGCTCATGGCCACGCAGCACCTCGGCCCGCTCAAAGCCTTCTCTTTCCGCGCGAGCTCTCCACTGATGCATACCGAAACAGCCACTCTCTGCCTGAAAGACAACATCCTCTGGGTCCGTGCTGCAGATGGCAGACAAATCATGACAGCCGAAGCTGAGGTCTAAGCCTTCCTCTTTCTAAAATATTATTGGGGGGCGCGCGCTGGGGGCAAAGCCCCTCAGAGGGTCGGATTGGCGCAGCCAATTCGAAGAGACTAAAGTGAGGCTTCCGGTGCAAACTCTGCTGGAATAGTGTCTATTTCTTCCAGAATCAGTGAGGCCAACACCCGCCCGACTTCAACCCCCATACCAAACCCGATCTTAAACCCGCCATTCGCAATATACGCCCCCTCAACGAGCGGATGTCGCCCCAGCATAGGCGCACGGCTCTTGGCGCGCGGCCTCAGGCCTGCCCAGCGTTCTAACACTTCGGCCTCACGCAAGACTGGCAGAGCTACACAAGCCTTTTCCAAAACCAAATCAAGCTGCGCATCGGTGTCGCTCGCATGCTCAAAAACCCGCTCACTTGTCGAGCCAATGGCAACAGTCCCGTTCCAATGCGGCACCATATGAACCGTATTCGCAAAGATCTGCGGCCCGTCACGCATATCAAACCTCAGCAAAGCCCCTTGGCCCTTCACAGCATTTCCAACATCTTTGTCAAAATGCGCCGAGAGCCGGTCAAGATCATGCACGCCGCTCGCCCAGACAACAGCGCCTTGGTCGTCGCCCTCGCGTAGAACCTCGCCGCCCCGCGCCACAATCGCTGCCGCAAGCGCTTTGCAAGCCTGCCGCGGAAACATCCGCGCCGTCAGCGTATCAAAGACATAAAGCCCCGTTTCGCTCTCAGGCAAAGGACCACTGAGCGCTTCACGGCCTATGACCTGCCATTCTGCCTGACCGCGCCACAGCTCTTTTGCGCTTATGGCCCGTGCTCGCGCAAGCGCCACAGCGCGCTCGTCGGCCAAGGGCTGAACCCTGCCTGTACGTGCATAACTAGTCTCTAACTTGGCCCAATTACCCACATTTTCCCAAAAGGCTTCTGCTGCGATCAGACTTTGAAACTGGAACTCCTTCTTCTCGTTCCAATTCTCGGGCACATGAGGCGCAAGGGCTCCCACAATGCCGCCACTCGCCCCGCCGCCAATACCGTTGGGGTCAATCACGCGCACACGTGCCCCCTTTTCCAAACAAGCCCATGCCACCGACAGGCCAAATATTCCCGCGCCGCGCACTGTTACGTCTGCCATTGCCATTCCCTCAAAGCGGTTGCATGGTCCTTCAATTACGTCTCTATCGGATTAGCCCCAGATGAACCAGCCAGCCGAGCTTACGTGGCGCGAAGGCCAAGTGCCCGTGTCCCAGCGCTTTGATGACCCCTATTTCAGCCTTGAAAACGGGCTGGAGGAGACGGCCTACGTCTTTCTGGACGGGAATGATCTCCCTGCGCGCTTCCGTGATGGCTTTCACATAGCCGAACTCGGCTTTGGCACAGGGCTCAATCTGCTCGCCGCCCTTGCGCTTTGGCGCGAGAGCAATCAAAGCGGAAAACTTCATTTCACTAGTTTTGAAGCCTTCCCCATGGCGCCCAAAGATATGCTTGCCGCCCAAGCCGCTTTCCCCGCACTCGCAGCACTCAGTGACGAGCTTGCACCACACTGGACCGCTGGCGAAACTGCGTTTCAAACGGATGATCTGGTCTTCACCCTTGTTCTCGGTGACGCTCGTAAAACAGTCTCTAATATAGCCCAAAAAGCTGATGCATGGTTTCTTGACGGATTTTCACCCGCCAAAAACCCAGAGCTTTGGGAGCCCGCCCTGATGGCGCAGATCGCAGCACAGACTGCGCCTCAAGGCACCGCCGCGACTTATACCGCAGCAGGGTTTGTACGCCGCGCCCTCGCGGAGGCGGGCTTTGATGTCACCCGCCGCACGGGCTTCGGCCGCAAACGCCACATGACCACAGCAAGGATGCTTTAAAATGGCCGACAGCAACAACACCCGCCTCGGCGTCCTCCTAATGATCGCAACGACCTTCGTCTTTGCGGTACAAGACGGCATCTCGCGGCACCTCGCCAGCGAATACAACGTGCTCATGGTTGTGATGGTGCGCTATTGGTTCTTCGCGGCCTTCGTCACAGCCATCGCCTATCGCAAAGCAGGCGGCATCCGCGCCGCCGCGCGCACAGAACAGCCCCTCTTGCAGATTTTACGAGGCCTTATCCTCGCAACAGAGATCTGCGTGATGATCTATGCTTTCACGCTCCTTGGGCTTATCGAATCACACGCCGTTTTCACAAGCTATCCCCTCCTTGTCGCCGCGCTCTCTGGGCCAATTCTCGGCGAGGTCGTCGGCTGGCGGCGCTGGACAGCGATTTTTATCGGCTTTGTCGGTGTCTTGATCATTCTGAAGCCAGGGTTTGGCGTTTTCTCACCCGCCGCCATCGTCCCGCTCGCCGCAGCACTGCTCTTTGCGCTCTATGGGCTGCTCACGCGCTTCGCCTCGCGTAAAGACACAGCCGCGACATCCTTCTTCTGGACGGGTGTTTCTGGCTCCGTGATGATGACAGTGATTGGCGCCAGCTATTGGGAGCCGATGATCTCATCAGATTGGATATGGATGGGCACACTCTGTATCACAGGCGCACTCGGCCACTGGCTCTTGATCAAAACATATGAGGCCGCCGAGGCCAGCGCCGTTCAGCCTTTCGCTTATCTTCAGCTTGTCTTCGTGAGCTTCATCGGCGTTTTGGTCTTCGGTGAAAGCATCGAGCTCAATGTCGCCATCGGCGCGGCAGTCGTCGTCTGCGCAGGCCTCTTCACGCTCTGGCGCGCACGCCAAGCGGCCTAATTACTTACACGCAATGTTGTGCCGATAAGCTCTTCTGTAAACGGCACAGGATGCGCCGCCTTGCCGAGCCGCGCGCGATAAACTGGCAGGCTCTCGGCCACGCGCATCACGTAATTGCGCGTCTCATTGAAGGGGATCGCCTCGATCCAGTCTATCACATCCATCTCGCCCTTGCGTGGGTCTCCCTGCTCGCTCACCCAGCGGTCAGGCCGTGATGGCCCCGCATTATAAGCCGCAGACATCATCACAACGTTCCCGTCATAGCGCTCAGAAAGGGTCGCAAGGTAGGCCGCGCCGAGCGTGGCGTTGTAGCTCCAGTCGTTCAAAACACTGTCGCGCGCGTAGTCGATGCCCAGCCCTTCAGCCACTTCCTTGGCCGTCGCAGGCATCACTTGCATAAGCCCGAGCGCGCCAACTCCACTGGCAACAGAAGGGTCAAACTCGCTTTCGCGCCGCGCAATCGCCAGCGCCATTTCCATCGGGACAGGCAAGCGCATTTCCGTCATCGGGTGCAGCGCATAATAGTGCGCAGGCAAAACAATCCCTCGCCCCGCGGCGTCCTTGCCCAGCATCACGGCAAGATGCGGCGCCCCAAGATCCGTTACAAAATTGCCCAATTGGCCAAGTGTGCTGCGGTCCGCTTCCGCCGCCATCGCAAGGATAAATTGCTCCGCCAAACTCAACATATCATTCTTGATTGCCAGTTCCACAATCCGCGCCAGATCACTCTTATAGAACTCAGCGTCTTGCCATGCGGGGAAATACTCGGCTCCCTTTAGGGCAATATCAGAGCCAGTTTTGGCCCGTTCTGCCGCCAAAAGCCCGTAGAAGCTGGTCTGATGTTCGGCCCCCGCCCGATAGGCTATGAGGGCCTCATCGGTCCGGCCCATCTGTTGCAAGGCCTCACCTTTCCAGAAGCCCGCGCGCCCAAGAGATATAGGCGACTCAACCGTTTCTTTCATCCGCTCAAAATGAACAAGAGCCTGCGCGGCATTCCCCAGTTTTCGCAGCGCAATATAGCCCGCAAGCCACTCAAGATCCGCATAGGCGCTGCCGTCGTGCAGCCCGTGGTTTACAGCAAGCTGATAGGCCACCTGCGCATCGCCTTCGCGCATCAGCTGGCGCACAAGGCTGCGCCGCCAGCCTGACCAGCGCAACGGCTCGCCAAGATTTTCAGCCGCGCTACTGGCCATCATCTTGGCCACAGCTTCGTCTTTTGTCCCGCGATGATAGGTCCAGAGAAATTCTTCATACCCAAGCCCCGGATGCCCGAGCAGCGCCGCGGGCACAGCCTCAATCAAAGCCGCAGGATCAGATGCACCAGCGCGCAGCCCTTGCCGCGCCTCAGCCAAAGCGCGCTGTTCGGCACTCACCAAGGGCAGCATGCGGCTGACATCGTCAGACAGCCCGCGCCAAAGCGCCATATCGAGCCGCGCCTCATGATGCGGGGCAAGCAAATCGGCATAATTCTCCAAATACTCGGCCTGCAAAGCACCGTCCATGTCATAGCTGCGCCATGCCATTACAAGAGTTGCCTCAGCTTCGCCACGCTCACCCGCAGCCATCAACGCTCCAACATAACTCAGAACCCCACGATTGCTTTGAGGTGGAAACGCACGAAAAAATGCGATGCGCTCAGCACCGCCAGCCTCAGAAACAGCCGCTTCGCTCATCTGTGCCAGCCGCGCAAGACCAGGCCAATGAGGGTAGTCGCGCACAAAGCCCAGCGCCTCTTCGGCGCTGCCTTTGCCTGCGCGCAACTTGACCCATTGCATCAAAACTTGCGCTTCAGGAGCAGCCTTTGAGGCCAGAAGATCGGCCATCGCCCAGTCGCCACGCGCCGCCGCATGAAACGCAGCACTCAAAGGCCGCGGCGCAGCAAGCTTGTCTGCCAAGCTTGCAGACGGCAGTAGGGCAAGCCCCACAAATAGGGCGATATAGCGAAACATCTCTTGCATTTTTCCTTATGAAACAGGATAGAACAGGCCCACCATACCCTGCAAACAAGCGCCCCTCCAATCACGAAAGGCGGCGCACTGCATAAGAAGCGAAAAGGAGCGTATCATGTTCAAGGGATCTATGCCTGCACTGGTCACGCCGTTCAAAAACGGCGCACTGGATGTTGATACACTCAAACAATTGGTCGAATGGCACATCGGAGAAGGCTCGCATGGCCTCGTCCCCGTGGGCACAACAGGCGAAAGCCCGACGCTCACACATGCCGAACATGACAAAGTTGTACAAATCGTGGTTGAGGCCGCAGCTGGCCGCGTCCCTGTGATCGCAGGCGCTGGCTCAAACAATACACTTGAATCGATCCGCCTTGCCCAAGCCGCCGAAAAAGCGGGCGCAAACGGCATCCTTGTTGTCACACCTTACTACAACAAGCCCACACAGTCGGGCCTCATCGCGCATTTCCGCGCCGTGCACGACTGCTGCGATCTTCCGATCATTGTTTACAATATCCCGGGTCGTTCGGTTGTTGATATGTCACCCGAGACGATGGGTGAGCTGGCAAAACTCCCGCGCATTGTTGGTGTCAAAGACGCCACAGGCGATCTGAGCCGCGTACCACAACAGCGCATCACTTGCGGTCCAGACTTCATCCAGCTCTCAGGCGAAGACGCAACCGCGCTTGGCTTTAACGCCCACGGCGGTGTCGGCTGCATCTCGGTCACGGCCAATGTCGCACCAAAGCTCTGTGCAGACTTCCAAAACGCTACCCTTGCAGGCGATTATGACACAGCGCTCACGTTGCTCGACAAGCTCATGCCACTGCATATCGCAATCTTTAAAGAGCCAGGTGTAGCAGGGGCAAAATACGCAATGTCCCGTCTTGGTCTTTGCAATGCGGAAGTGCGCCTCCCGCTCACATCGATCAGTTCCGCCACGGAAGCATTGCTAGATGACGCCCTGCGTCACGCAGGCCTGCTAAACTAAAACTGGGTCAGAGTGACACCCGCCGCGCTCAGCTTGGTTCTGAGCGCGCGGGCCATCTCGACAGCCTCGGGCGTATCGCCATGCAAGCAGATTGTATCGATCTTTGCTGGAATACGCTTACCACTCTCCGCAATAATCGCATCTTCGCGCAGCATGTCGAGAATCCGCTCAGCCGCCATATCCGCATCATGCAAGACAGCACCAGCCTTTGAGCGGTCAACAAGCGTTGCATCGTCCTCATAGGCGCGGTCGGCAAAAATTTCGCCAGCCCAGTTTGCGCCAAGCTCCTGCACAACAGCCTGCTGCGCGGTCTCTGCCAAAACCATCAGAATAATTTCAGGGTTCACTCGGAGCGCCGCGCTGTAACATGTTTTTGCCAGTGTCGCGTCTTCCGCACACATGTTTGCCAACGCACCGTGCAGCTTGAAATGGCGGATTTTCGCGCCCACGCTCTTGGCCACTCCCTCAGCTGCGCCCAGTTGATACGCGATCATATTGCCAAGCTCATCGGCGCCTATATTGAGCCGCCTGCGCCCAAAGCCTTTCAGGTCCGCAAACCCTGGATGTGCGCCAATGCCCACACCGTTCTTGGCAGCAAGCCGCATCGTCTCCGCCATCACATCAGGGTCCCCCGCATGAAAGCCACAGGCGATATTGGCCGAGGTGATGACATCAAGAAGCGCCGCATCATCGCCCATGCGCCAAGGGCCAAACCCCTCACCCATATCTGAATTGAGATCCACTTTCATGACCATATCCTAGTCCTCCTGTCCTGTAATCATCCCGCTGATCAGCTGATAGCCCAGCAGGTCATTCATATCATAAGGGTCGCGCACGAGTGGCTCAGATGCGTCTCTAATCCTGCGCAAAAGCTCTTTTTCTGTGAGATAAAGCCCATCAGCCTCTTCAAGCGAGATTCGCTCAAACCAAAGTTCGGCCCCCGCATTCGCCTGCGCAATTCGGGCAATATCCTGTGGGATCACAGCGCCAATCCGCGGATAGCCCCCCATGGTCTGATGCTCGGCCAAAAGCACAAAAGGTTCGCCTTGCCCCGTCATCTGGATATCGCCCAAAACAATCACTTCAGAAACAATCCCAAGCTGCCCCTCAGCCGAAAAAGGCACGCCGTCATGCTCAAGCTTGGCTGCCTGTCTGTTCGCATGTCCACTTTTTCTAAAGCGCGTCGCCTCGAAAGCGGCCAACATCTCTTCGCTATAAAGCCCTGTCTGCGGCCCCGTCACAAAGCGCAGCCGCCCGCCATCAAACCGCGCATCTGGCTTTAAGCGGCGCGGCGGCGCATCCGCCTTAGCGTCTGCACCCAGCGGCAGGACAGTGCCCGAGACAAGCGCTTGCCCAAGCCCGCCTGTGAAGTGCGTCGAACGACAACCTAGCGCAAAATCAGTCTCTATTTCACCGCCAAATGCAATATATCCGTAAAGTCCCCACCCCGTGGGGCGCACGCTTAGTATCTCGCCAGCCTCAAGACTATGGCACGCCCCCCACTGAATCGCACGGCCATCCACTTCCGCCAGCATCGGCGCACCCGTCAGCGCAACACGCTGCGGCGCACTCACACTCAGCCTCACAGGCGCACTCGGCAGCTCAACAGCGCAGATATCAAGCCCCTGCCCCAGCAGCGCCGCCGCTTCAAGCAGCGCAATACGGTCCATCGCTCCGCCGCGCGACAGCCCAAAGCGCAGATAGCCTTCGCGCCCAAGGTCTTGCAGGCTCGCGTTCGGACCAATCTGATGCAGCGTCAGCTCAGGCATCACGTCGCCTCCTCAAGCTGCGCGCCACCCATAGGATCAGTTTCTAACATGGCCCAATCATGCTCAGAAACAGCCGGAAAGAGCAGCTCATCCCCTGGCCTCAGCACAAAGGGCTGCGGCGCATCAGGTTGAAACAGCTTCAGATGCGTGGTCGCAATATGGCGCCAGCCTGTCGGCGTCTCATTGGCAAAAAGGTTGAACTGCCTCACAGCCAGCACAAGCGCGCCCTGCGGCACACGGGGGCTCAGCGCGGTCTGACGCGGCACATCCCAGCGTTCAGGCAACATCCCAAGATAAGGCTGCCCAGGTGCAAACCCGATCGCCAGCACCCGAACACGCGCAGCACTCAGTTCGCGCACAGCAGCCTCTTCAGTGACACCGACAAGCTTGGCCACTTCGCCCAGCTGCGGCCCCGCCGCCCCGCCATAAAGCGTCGGCACGCGCCAGAGCCTCGGTGGCGCCGCGCTCGCTGCAGTCAGCCAGTCGCGACCGTCGAGCAACGCTTGCAAGCGCAGCACAAGATCCGCACGCGCGATCTGCGTCACATCAAAACGCACAAAAACAGACGCCAGCGCCGTCGAAATCTCAACAATCCCCGCGACATCCTCTGCCTCAAGCGCCGCCGCAAAGCCGACAAGCGCCCGATTCGCCGCGTCATCAAGACGGTCGGCAAAGCGCACAAGATAGCCCTCGGTCCCGATCGGCGCGATATGCGGCAGCTCAGCCATGGTTTTCCTTTACGAAACTTTAAGACCCCAATCTCACGCATGATGTCGCAATTGAAAAGCGCTTATCCGCAATCCGGCCCATGGCTTTCATCAACTGGCCCCACTATGCAGATGAAAAGGAGCGCCCATGGCCGAAATCTGGCAAGGCATCACAGCCGCCTTCTGGCTGATCGTCACATTTGACGCCGATCTTTACGAGATCGCGGCGCGCTCGTTGCTTGTCACATGCTCGGCTGTGGCGCTTGCAGCACTTGTTGGCCTGCCGCTGGGCGCGTGGCTCGCTGTCTCGCGCTACCGCTTTCGCCGCCTTGTCATAGCGCTGCTCAATGCACTCATGGGCCTCCCCCCTGTCGTCGTCGGCCTTGTGGTCTATCTATTGCTGTCGCGCTCTGGCCCCTTTGGCGTCATGGGGCTGCTCTTTACACCTTGGGCCATGATCATCGCCCAAGTCGTCATCCTCACGCCGCTCATCGCCAGCATCGCGCATCAGTCCATCCGCGATCTCTGGGCCGAGTATCATGACCTGCTGATTTCGCTCAATACAACCCGCCCCCAGCGCATCAAAACACTCCTCTGGGATAGCCGCCGCGCGCTTCTCACGGCCGCGCTCGCTGGCTTTGGCCGCGGTATTGGTGAAGTCGGAGCGATCATGATCGTCGGCGGCAACATCGACCATGTCACCCGCGTCATGACAACAGCCATCGCGCTCGAAACCTCCAAGGGTGATTTTGCGCTCGCCATAGGCCTCGGCTTTGTCCTCATAGGGCTCGCCGTCGCAGTCAATCTCGCGCTGCATATGCTCTCTGGCACAGAGGTACGCGACAGATGGTAAATATCCTGCCCCTTTTTGTCCAAAGCGCCTCCGTCAAGAAGAACGGCAAATGCCTTCTTGGCCCCGTCGATCTTGAGCTTGGCGAGGCGGGCCTCACCATCATCCTTGGTCCCAACGGCGCGGGCAAAAGCACACTTCTGCGCTTGCTTCACGGGCTGGAAAAACCATCCGAGGGCCGTGTCCGCTTTGCTGCACCACGTGCCGAGGCCTATGCACAGCAAGCCTTTGTCTTTCAAACGCCCGTGATGCTGCGCCGTACAGTGCTCGGCAATCTGACATATCCGCTCACTGCCCACGGAACGAAGCGCGCCGAAGCTCAAAAACAGGCTCTAACTTGGCTTAAAATCATCGGTCTCGCCGGCCACGAGCACCAACGCGCCAGCCAGCTTTCGGGAGGCGAGCGCCAGAAACTCGCCCTTGCCCGCGCCCTGATCCGCGCGCCACAGCTGCTCTTTCTCGACGAGCCCTGCGCCAACCTTGATGGCGCCTCCACCCGTGATATCGAAGGGCTTATCCTCAAAGCCCGCGAGGCTGGCACACGCATTCTCATGGCAACGCATGATCTCGGCCAAGCCCGCCGCCTTGCCACAGATGTGCTGTTTCTCAACAAAGGCAAAGTCACAGAAGCCGCCAGCGCCGACAGTTTTTTTAGCAGCCCTCAAACCTCAGAGGCACAAGCCTTCCTCAAAGGAGACCTAGTTATATGATCCGTTCCCTCTTTACCGCCGCAGCGCTTTTTGCATCGGCAGGCGCCCTCGCCGCCGACACACTCAAAATGGCGGTAACGACCTCGTTTCACAATTCGGGCCTCTCTGATGTCCTCCTCCCAGAGATCCAGAAAGACCTCGGCCTTGAAGTCCAGCTCATCGTTGTTGGCACAGGGCAGGCGATCCGCCTCGGTGAAGCAGGTGATGTCGATGCGATCCTTGTGCATTCGCGCAAAGCCGAAGAGAAGTTCCTTGAAGGCGGCTACGGGACGCACCGCCGCGAGATCATGTATAACGATTTCGTCCTCGTCGGCCCCTCTGATGACCCCGCCAAAATCGCAACAACCAAAACAGCCAAAGATGCCCTGATAGCCATCGCCGAGGGCCAAGCTCCTTTCGCCTCACGCGGCGACGACAGCGGTACACATAAGATGGAGATTGCCCTCTGGACAACCGCAGGCATCGACGAAGCGCTGCGCAGCCCAAGCTGGTATAATGAAGCTGGCGCAGGTATGGGCGCGACCCTCAACACAGCGGCAGGCCTCAACGCCTATGCCCTGACAGACCGCGCGAGCTGGCTGAATTTCGGCAATAAACAGTCTCTAACACTGCTCTTTTCGGGCGATCCCGTATTGTTCAACCAATACGCCTTCCTGCCCGTGAGCCCCGACAAGCACGCCCATGTAAAACATGATCTGGCGATGAAGCTTGAAACCTGGCTGACAAGCGCCCGCGCAGCAGATCTGATCAACAGCTACACAATCAATGGCGAAACCCTCTTCACGTTCAACGCAGATCGGATGCTCAAAGTTGCCGAATAAGCGCTTTGCACTCCTACAGAGCCTCGCCTAAAGTGAGGCCCTGTTCCGGAGGCGCATATGGTCGGTTATCTCACTCTCATTCTGTCTTGTCAGCTTCTCGGCGAGGTCATTGTCGGCGCACTTGGTTTGCCTGTGCCTGGCCCTGTGCTCGGCATGGCGTTCCTCTTCGCTTTTCTGCTCATTCGCGGCCATGTACCCGACGCCCTCGGCGCAACAGCTGACGGCCTTCTTCGCAATATGTCGCTTCTGTTTGTGCCCGCGGGCACGGGCGTGATCATGCATGTCACGCTTTTGTCCGAAGCGCTCGTCCCGCTCTCTCTCGCCGTCGCCATAAGCACCTCCGCTGCCATTGTCGTGACGGCTCTGATGATGCGTGTCCTAAGCAAAGGGGCCCCCAATGAATAATCTTGCCGAAACATGGGTCTATCTCTCCGCCTCCCCGCTCTTTCATCTCACGCTCACCCTTGCCGCATTTCAAATTGCGAGCTTTGTGTTTGAAAAAGGCGGGCGCAATCCGCTGCTCAATCCAGTGCTTGGCGCGGTCGCCCTTGTTGTGGCTTTACTCGCGCTCACGGGAACAGATTACTTCACATATTTTGAGGGCGCTCAGTTCGTGCATTTCCTTCTTGGCCCCGCCACAGTTGCCCTCGCGATCCCGCTGTACCGCCAGTGGCATCATGTGCGCGCATCGTGGCTCGCCATCGGCGCCAGCATGCTCACAGGCTCGCTTGCTGCTATCATAACGGCTGTGGCAACGCTCTGGTTCGCAGGCAGCTCCGAAGCGCTCATGGCCACGATCGCGCCCAAATCAGTCACAGCCCCCGTCGCGATGGGCATCGCCGGAGAGCTGGGTGGATTGCCCTCGCTCACGGCCGTCCTTGTCATCGTCTCGGGAATTTTCGGCGCCATGTTCGGCCCGCTGCTGCTCAATCTGATCGGCGTAAAAGACTGGCGCGCCCGTGGCCTCGCCATCGGCACAGCCAGCCATGGCATAGGCACAGCCCGCGCGCTTCAAGTCAACGAAACAGCCGGCGCGTTTTCTGGCCTCGCAATGGGTCTCAATGCAATGGCAACAGCGCTCTTGCTGCCGCTGCTATGGGGCCTGTTCTTCTAGCGCTCCCGCGCGGCCATCATCTCGTGGACAGCCTCCATACCGCGTTCGACCATCGCGCTCACTTCGGCCGCATGGGTGTGAAGCGCGGCAACAACTTCGGGGTCATCCGAGGTCTGGATCACAATAATCCCGTCCTCAGTCACGTCCATCTCGGTCACAATGCTCGCACGTCGCTCAAACAAAATATCAAGTGTAGGTGACTGAATAATCACCTCAGGGTCGCGCCCCATATCGACACGGTCAATCATCCCTATCACATGGCTGGTGACAATACCCATGAGCTCTTCATCTTCCGCAAAAGTCACGGTGCGGATGCCATTGGGCAGGTTTTCAACAGTGCGTGTGATCTCCTGAAAACGGCGGAACATGACGGCAAGCTCTTCGCTTTCCTCTGCCGTCGCATCGCGCCCCTTCAGGCCGGGCATATTGGTCATGTCGTGCTCGGCGTGCATCCCGTGTGCGCCATCTGTGCCGTGCATTTTCGCGTGCATCGCCGCATGCGCATCATAGCCCCGCATCTGCGCAAACCAGAAGCCAATAGCCATCGCCAGAAGCACAGCAACAAAGCCCCAGAACAGTTTTGATTTCACGACATTCGGCATCATAGCCCTCACTGGTTAAACACACGGCTCGGGTGCAATTCGCCCGCTTTATATATACCCACGGCCACAGCCCTGCCGTCAAGGCTCGCCCAGCATTCGTCGCCGTATTCCGCATCACTGGCAAAAACCATTCCAGGGTTGCCGTTGCGCAGCTTGGCCGCGCCTTCTGCGGTGGCTTTTACTTCGGGCAAGTCCTCAAGTCCCATCTCAAGCGGCTGGATATAGCTCTCAAGTTCTGGCGTCTTCGCCATTTCTTCAATCTGCTCATAGCTCAGGCCTTTTTCGGCTTCAAACGGTCCAGACCAGACCCTACGCAGGCGCAGAACATGCCCCTTACAGCCGAGCGCTTCGCCCAGATCGCGCGCGATAGAGCGCACATAGCCGCCTTTGCCACAGACCATTTCCAGCCGCACATGGTCAGCGTCCGTACGCTCCACCATGGTCAGCTCATCCACATACAAAGGCCGTGCTTCAAGCGTCACATCCTCGCCCGCACGAGAAAGCTTATAAGCGCGCTGCCCGTCGACCTTAACGGCGGAAAACTTCGGCGGAACCTGTTCGATGTCGCCGACAAATTTCAGCAGCGCTTCCTTGATCTCTTCGTCTGTTGGCCGCGCCTCCGAGGTGGCAATCACTTCGCCTTCAGCGTCGTCGGTATTGGTCGCTTCGCCAAGCTTCACATCAAACACATAGGCCTTCAGAGCATCAGTGATGAAAGGAACCGTCTTCGTCGCCTCCCCCAGCGCCACGGCCAAAACGCCTGTCGCCTCGGGGTCAAGCGTGCCAGCATGGCCCGCCTTGGCAGCACCAAGCGCCCAGCGCACCTTGTTCACCACAGCGGTTGATGTCGGCCCCGCAGGTTTATCCACCACGAGCCAGCCCGAAATATCGCGCCCTTTGCGTTTGCGTCCCATGCGTCTTCCTTAAGTAAAAATGCGCCCTAGCCCAGTGCCGCGCAGGCGTCAATCAGCCGTTTCAACAACGCCCACAATCGGCCCAAGCAAAAACCCCGCATCCGCGCGGTTCAGTTCAGGCGCATAAATGCGACTCACATTGCCGTCAAAGTATAGCGCTTGGGGTAGTTTGAGCCCGTCGCGCACAAATAAACCCATCTCATAAAAGGTGACCCGCTCGTTTGAGATAATAAAAACAGCGCGCCCACCGTCCTCAGACGTTGCAACGCCGTTTCGGACATAGCGGCTGTCACTGTCGCGCAGAAACCGCGGGTGCAAGGCCCCATCAATCACAAGCATCGGACCGCTTTGCGTCGCATGCCTGCAGTCAGGAGCCTCACGCAAAAAGCGCTTCGTTTCGACGACATCGGCGCGTCCTTCCTGCACACAAAACACACCGTTCGGGAGCAATCCAAAGTTACCTGGCCCCGCATTGGGAATCACCCGCATCAGCTCCTCGCCATTTTCGCGGTAATGTCCCACAGGCGAGCGATCTTCGTGATACATTCCCGCGTTCATAGCAAAGCCAAGGCGCTCGCCCTGCGCCTTCAAGCGATCATCCACAGTGAAAAATTGTCCCAAGAGCTTGCCGTTCTCATCCTTGAGAAAAAGCCTGATCTCTTCTTGCGCCGGATTTGCCTCGCAGATCGTATAAGAGCGCCCGTCAAAGCTTCGGTCTTCACAGCTTGTCGCCAAGGCGGGCTGCGCAGCAAAGCTCAGCAACAGCGCCAAAGCGCAGGCGGCTTTAGTCGTCCAAGTCACGCTTCACCTCGTCGCGCGAAAACATCTCGCGCGTGGCATCCATCTGATCAAACGTCTCATCCAGACGAAAGCGCAGATCAGGCGTATACTTCAAGCCGACTTTCTTGCCGATCAAACGGCGCAACTCGTGCTTGTTGCGCGCCAGAAAAGCCACAGCATCGTCGCGGCCAACGCCGCCAAGCGGCATTACATAGGCCGTTGCGATCTTCAGATCGTTCGAACAGCGCACCTCGCCGACGGTGATATAGAGGCGGTTCAGGTCAGGATCATGAATATCCCCTTGCGCCAATACCTGCGCAAGCGTGCGGCGAATAAGCTCGCCCACCCGCAATTGTCTTTGTGTGGGGCCTGCCCCGTCTTGAAAACTGTTCTTTCCCATAAGCCTCCCCTAACCTCTCAGCAAGGTTTTGCCAAGCGTCCATGGCTGCGCTATGAGCAGACACAGAAGAATTTATGAGAGCACAGATATGTCTGACCTGCCAGGAATCGTTATCACAGGAGCCACGGGCCGCATGGGCCAAATGCTCGTCAAAACAGTCGTCCAGTCTGGCAAGGCCCGTCTCGTCGGCGCCATTGAGCGCGAAGGCAGTGAGGCCATCGGACAAGATATCGGCACGCTCTGCGGCCTCGGCCCCCTCGGCGTCCTCGTTGAAAGCGACCCGCTGCCAAGTTTTGCCCGCGCCCAAGCGGTGATTGATTTCACAGCGCCTGCAGCAACGCTGGAGTTTGCCGCCCTCGCAGCTCAGGCCCGCGCCGTTCATGTGATCGGCACAACAGGCATGACGGAGGCCGAAATAGAGCAGCTCGCCCCTGCCGCACTCCACGCCGTGATTATCCGCGCAGGGAATATGAGCCTCGGGGTCAATCTGCTGACACAACTTACAAAAAAGGTCGCCGCCGCACTTGATGAAGACTACGACATCGAAGTGATCGAAGCCCACCACAACCAAAAAGTCGATGCCCCCTCAGGCACGGCGCTGATGCTCGGCGAAGCCGCCGCTGAGGGCCGTGGTGTCTCGCTCAAAGACGTATCTGATTCAGGTCGCGACGGTATAACAGGCGCACGCAAGCGCGGCGATATTGGTTTCTCTGCCATCCGCGGCGGCGATATCGTCGGCGAGCATGACGTCATGTTCGCCGCTATGGGCGAGCGCATCATCCTGCGCCACATTGCCTCTGATCGCTCGGTGTTCGCCCGTGGCGCGCTCAAGGCCGCGCTCTGGGGCCAAGACAAATCCCCCGGCCAATACGACATGATAGACGTGCTCGGCCTGTAAAAAGGGCTTAAACACCCGTTCTTTTTCTGTCCAAAATATTCTGGGGGTCTGGGGGCAAAGCCCCCAGTGGGGCGCAATCCCTCTTTAAAAGTCGATAGCGATGCCCTTTTTCTCCCAGTCGCCGTAGCGTGCAGGGTCGGGGCCGTCGCGCCCGCCCAGCTCTTTAGGCCGCGCCTCAAGTTCTGCTTCGCGCGCGATACGTCGCTCTTCGGCTTCGGCCAATGCGCGTATGGCGGCCTCTGGTAGCTCTTTCTTGTCTGACATCAGATATTCCTTTCAGGCTCGCCCTGATATATGCCCCAAGCAACCCAATGCCAAGGATGCCCTATGCCAACCCCCCGTCAAGCCGCGCTTTCTATGCTCAATCAGGTGCTTGCAGAAGGCCGCCTCATGTCCGAGCCCGCCGCCCTGCGCGCGCTGGAAGGGCTCGATGCCCCCTCAAAAGCCCGCGCTCTGCGCCTCGCCAACGAGACCCTGCGCAACCTTGAGCGCGCCGACAAGCTCCTCAAGCCACATCTACGCAAAGAACCCGCCTCCTATGTGATGAATCTTCTGCGCCTCGCCACAATCGAACTCGCCCAAGGCGGTGATGCCCATGGCGTCGTCAATGAAGCCGTGGCCCTCCTTAGCAAACACAAGAAATATGGCGCCATGAAAGGGCTGGCCAACGCCGTCCTGCGCAAAATCGCGGCTGAGGCTGTCGAAAAGATCAAGATCCTGCGCGCGCCACGCCTGCCCAAGTGGCTGCGCGGCCCCCTGACAGAGGCTTATTCCTCCGAAATCATGGGTCAGATCGAACTCGCTCACCTCGCAGGCGCGCCACTCGATATCTCAGTCAAATCCGACGCCCCTGCATGGGCCGAAAAACTTGGCGGGACGCTCACGCCCTTTGGCTCCATCCGTCTCCAAGATGCAGGACAAGTGACGGCGCTCGCAGGCTTTGAGGCAGGCGAATGGTGGGTTCAAGACACTGCCGCCGCACTCCCGGCGGCTCTGCTCAAAGCCAAGATGGGCGAAAAAGTGCTCGACATGTGCTGCGCACCGGGTGGCAAAACCATGCAGCTCGCCGCCACGGGCGCCACCGTCACAGCGCTTGACGCCTCCGAGAGCCGCCTTGCGCGCGTGCGCGAAAACCTGACGCGCACAAAGCTTGCTGCGACACTCCTCTGCGAAGATGCACTCACTCATGAAGGCACATATGACGCCGTTCTGCTCGATGCGCCCTGCTCCGCAACAGGCACGATACGCCGTCACCCCGACCTGCCCCATGCCAAAACTGGCGAAGAGTTTGGCGCGTTGATCGAGCTACAGGCCCAGATGCTTGCCCACGCAGCTGGTTTGGTCAAAAGCGGTGGCCGCCTTGTGTTTTGCACATGCTCCCTGCTGCCCGACGAGGGTGAGGTTCAGGTCGAGGAGTTTCTTGATATGCACCCCGACTTTACCGCCGATACATCCGTGCTCGCCCACGAAGGGGTCGATCCCGCGTGGATCACAGAAGAGGGCGGCCTGCGCCTGCGCCCCGACTATTTTAACGAGATCGGTGGCATGGATGGCTTTTATATGGCTGTGCTGAATCGCGCCTAATTCACTCTGCCCGCATTTGTATGGTGACCGACGCGGCCTTGCGGTGTAAGCTTGCCTCTCAAGTCGCCGCAAGAGCGCATGAGGCAGTGAAGTATGTCAAAGCAAGACCCGCTCAGCGCATTTTTCGCGCGAATGTTCAACAAGATCGCCGCACGCTCGGGGGCGTTCTCCTCCGCGCCCACAGCATTTGTCTCCTCTCCTGAGCCCCGCACCATAGGGCTTTATGCCCGCGGCAAGCAGCTGGTCGCAGGCAATTACCTCTTCGCAGGGCAGCTCCTCTCTGGCGCGCGCCTTGAGTTCTGGGACCTGCCGCAAGCCAGTCCAGAGTTTCAGGCCGAGGCCCAAGGCTTCGCATGGCTGGATGATCTAGCCTCAGTTGGTGATGCCTCCGCGCGTCAGGCTGCGCAAACTTGGGTCTGGCAATGGCTTGAGCGCTACGGCCGTGGCAAAGGCCCGGGCTGGACGCCCGATCTCACAGGCCGCCGGCTCATCCGCTGGATCAATCATGGCTTCTTTCTGCTCCAGAACCGTGAAAAAGAGCAATCCGATCTGTTCTTTCGCTCCCTCGCACATCAAACACGCTTTCTCGGCAAAAGATGGCACGCCGCCCGCCCTGGAATTGCGCGCTTTGAGGCGCTCTCGGGCCTGCTTTACGCCGCCCTCTCACTGGAAGGCATGGAGCGCTTTATCGCCCCCGCGCAAAAGGCTCTGTCACGCGAATGCGCCAGCCAGATAGACAGCATGGGCGGCCTGCCCACGCGCAATCCTGAAGAGCTCTTAGAGGTTTTCACGCTCTTGTCATGGTCCGCCCTCGCCCTGCGCGAAACGGGCCACCCCGTCACCCCAGAACATGAGACAGCGCTCCTGCGCATCGCACCCACCCTGCGCAGCCTGCGCCATGCTGACGGTGGCCTCGCCCGTTTCCACGGCGGCGGCAAAGGTATCGAAGGCCGCCTTGAGCACGCCCTCGCCGCCTCAGGCGTCAAAGCCGGTGCACCAGAAGGGCTGTCGATGGGTTATGCGCGCCTCTCTGCGGGCCGCACAAGCCTGATTGTAGATGCCGCCCTGCCGCCACAAGGCCGCGCCAGCCATAATGCCCACGCCTCCACATTAGCGTTTGAGCTCACATCAGGCCGCCGCCCGCTCATCGTGAGTTGTGGCTCTGGCGCATGCTTTGGGGCCGACTGGCGCCGCGCTGGCCGTGCAACGCCCTCCCACAGCGGGCTCTGTATCGAAGGCGTTTCCTCTTCTCGCCTCACCAACACTGCCCGCGACGGAACCGAACTAATCTCCGCAGGACCAGCCCATGTTCCGATCGAAATCAGCTCCGCCCCCGATGGCCTACGCTTTCAAGGCGGGCATGACGGCTGGTTGCGCACCCACGGGCTAACCCACGCCCGCACCCTTGAACTCACAAGCGATGGCCGTGGCCTCGCGGGCGAAGACATGCTCTTTGCCGTCGAGGAAGCAGATAAAGTCATATTTCAAAAAGCCCTCGCGCGCGGCGTCGATGCTGGGCTGCTCTTCCAGATTCGCTTTCATCTTCATCCAGAGGTCGATGCGGCCATTGACATGGGCGGCGCGGCGATCTCGCTGGCCCTGCGCAGTGGTGAAATCTGGGTTCTACGCTGTGAGCCAAACGCCGAGCTGAGCCTTGAACCGAGCGTTTATCTGGAAACTGGCCGCCTCAAGCCACGTGCGACGAAACAAGTCGTTCTATCTGCCCGCGCAATGGAGTATGCCACGCGCATCCGCTGGTCGCTGGCCAAGGCGCATGACAGCGCCATAGCCATCCGCGATGTCCAGCGCGACGAATTAGAACTCTAGTTAGGACTGCTGCCACATGACATCTCCCGCTCTCGCCCCGCTCAACCGCGCGCTTCTTTCCGTCTCCGACAAAACGGGCCTCGTTGAGCTGGCCACAGCCCTCGCAGCACGCGGTGTCGAGCTTCTGTCCACAGGCGGCAGCGCCAAAACCCTGCGCGACGCGGGCCTTGATGTAAAAGATGTAGCAGAGATCACAGGCTTCCCAGAGATGATGGACGGCCGCGTCAAGACGCTTCACCCGATGGTCCACGGCGGCCTCCTCGCACTGCGCGACAACGCGACCCACGTTGACGCCATGACAACCCATGGCATCGGTGCAATTGATCTCTTGGTCGTCAATCTCTACCCTTTTGAGGCCGCGCTCGCCCGTGGTGCTGACTATGACGAGATGATCGAAAACATCGACATCGGCGGCCCCGCCATGATCCGCGCCGCCGCGAAAAACCACAGCTTCGTCACAACAATCGTTGATGTAGAAGACTATTCAGCGCTTCTGGCCGAGCTTGACGCCAACGATGGCCAGACAAGTTATGCCTTCCGTCAGCGGCACGCCCAGATCGCCTATGCCCGCACAAGCGCCTATGATGCCGCCGTCTCCACATGGATGGCTGGCTCAATCGGTGAAGAAACCCCACGCCGTCGCGCTTTTGCCGGAACTCTGGCACAAACGCTGCGCTACGGCGAAAACCCGCATCAGCAGGCTGCTTTTTACAAAGACGGATCTTCGCGCGCAGGCGTCGCAACTGCGACCCAGCACCAAGGCAAAGAGCTGAGCTACAACAACATCAACGACACAGACGCCGCCTTTGAGCTCGTAAGCGAATTCGCCCCCGAAGACGGTCCCGCTGTTGCGATCATCAAACACGCCAACCCTTGCGGCGTGGCCCGTGGCGATACGCTTCTTGAGGCTTATTCCCGCGCCTTTGATTGCGATCGCACCTCGGCTTTCGGCGGTATAATTGCGCTCAACGGCACACTTGACGCTGCGACAGCGTCAGAAATTTGCAACATCTTCACAGAAGTTGTCATCGCACCCGATGCCACTGAAGAGGCCCGCGCCATCTTCGCCGCGAAGAAAAACCTGCGCCTCCTCACAACAGGTGCGCTGGCAGATCCACGCACTCCACAGCTCTCTTATCGTCAGGTTGCAGGCGGGCTTCTGGTACAGGACAAAGACACTGGCCACATCACACGCGATGACCTCAAAGTCGTGACAAAGCGCGCGCCTTCCGAGGCGGAACTGGCCGATATGCTCTTTGCATGGACTGTCGCCAAGCATGTGAAATCAAACGCAATTGTATACGTTAAAGACCGCGCAACCGTGGGCGTCGGCGCAGGCCAGATGAGCCGCGTAGACAGCTCCACTATTGCCGCGCTCAAAGCCGCGCGCATGGCTGAAGAGTGCGGCTTGCCGCAGAGCCTCGCACAAGGATCTGTTGTGGCATCTGACGCGTTCTTCCCCTTCGCGGACGGTCTTCTTGCCGCCGCAGAGGCGGGTGCAACAGCCATCATCCAGCCTGGTGGATCAATGCGCGACGACGATGTGATCAAAGCAGCAGATGATGCTGGCTTGGCAATGGTCTTGACCGGTATGCGCCATTTCAGGCACTAGAAGGCAGAGGTCAAAACAGAGCGGGAAACGCTCTGAGCAGGAGGGCGCGATGCGCATAATGTTTTGGGTCGCGCTACTCACATTTGTAGCCGACCAGATCAGCAAGTATTTCGTGGTGCATTGGCTCAATTTGGCCCAAAGGCTCTCGATTGATGTTTATCCGCCTTTCCTCAATCTGCGCATGGCGTGGAACTACGGGGTCAACTTCGGTCTCTTCGCTGAAGACAATGACCTGACACGCTGGGTTTTGATCACCGTTGCACTGATCATTTCAGTTGCCGTTTTCTGGTGGATTTCTCGGGAAGAGCCGAGCACACCTGGCCGCATCTCTGCGGGGCTTCTCGTCGGTGGTGCGCTGGGCAATGTGATCGACAGGGTCATTTACGGCGCAGTGGCGGATTTTCTCAACATGTCCTGCTGCGGCTTCAACAACCCATTTTCCTTTAATATCGCGGATATCGCGGTGTTTATCGGGGCCGTGGGGCTTGTGCTTTTTACCTCAGGCGAGACTGAACAAAACCCCTCGTGACCTCGCCTGAAAAAAGGGGTAAGACATGACCAACTTAACTGGAGGTGCATGATGCGCGCGCCATATCTTATGTTTGTTCTCATCGCCTCACTGGGCGTGTCTGCCTGTTCCGTCGGCCAAGAGCGCGATATTTCCATGCGTCAGCTCGACAAGCCAGGCGAAGGCCCTGACGAATTCGGCATCCTGCCAAGCCGCCCACTTGAGGCGCCCGCCGATTATTCGGCGCTACCCACGCCCACACCTGGCCAAGCAAACTTGAGTGACCGTGACCCGATTGCCGAGGGCATAGCAGCCCTCGGGGGCAACCCTGCCAGTCGCGCTGCAACAGGTGTACCCGCTTCGGATGCAGCCCTTGTTCAGCACGCCTCGCGCAATGGCGTTGCGCCCGATATTCGCAGCACACTTGCAGCAGAAGACAAAGACTTCCGCACGCGGAAATCACGCTTCACCAAAATCCGCCTGTTCAAAACAGACCGTTATGCAGAAGCCTACAAGCGCCAGACGCTCGAGCCCTATGGTGAGTGGTATAAATACCGTCGCACAGGCGTACAGACTCCCGCTGCCCCGCCACGCGGCGAGTGAACCACAGCCTTTCACATCTGCGTCAGTTTTGCGCCGCCTGCTTGATGCGCGGCCCAAAGCGCTTATCTTTCCCAGTATCTATTTAGGAGTGACTTCATGCGCGCCCTCTTGCTGACTCTTGCAACAAGCCTCGCCCTTGCCGCCCCTGCAAAGGCCGACATCCGCGATGCCGTAACAACCTTCACGCTCGACAACGGCATGGACGTGGTGGTCATAGAAGACAGTCGCGCGCCCGTGGTCACCCATATGGTCTGGTATCGCGCTGGCTCCGCAGACGAATTTCCCGGCACATCAGGTGTTGCGCACTTTCTTGAGCATCTCCTGTTCAAAGGCACAGACACACTCGCCCCCGGTGAGCTTTCGGCCACGGTCGCGCGCAATGGCGGCACAGACAACGCCTTCACAAGCTATGACTACACCGCTTATTTCCAACGCGTGGCCTCTGATCGACTCGAGCTGATGATGCGCCTTGAGAGCGACCGCATGGTCAATGTCCGCCTCTCGGATGATGACATCCTCACAGAGCGCGAAGTCATTATTGAAGAGCGCAACCAGCGCACCGAGAACAGCCCTGGCGCGCTTTTCCGCGAGCAAAAGAACGCCGCGCAATATCTCAACCACCGCTACGGCATCCCCGTGATCGGCTGGCGCCATGAGATGGTCACCCTCGATCTTGACGCCGCCCTTGCCTATTATAAACGCTTCTATGCCCCCAATAACGCGATCCTCGTCGTCGCAGGCGATGTCACGCCAGAGGCCGTGAAGGCCTTGGCCGAGCAATATTACGGTGTGTTAGAGCCTAATCCCGAGCTCACAACGCGCGCCCGCCCCGCCGAGCCGCCCCAAACCGCCGAGCGCCGCCTTGTCTTCCGCGATGCCCGCGTGGCCCAGCCATATGTGAGCCGCAGCTACCTCGCCCCAGAACGTGACGCAGGCGCTCAGCGCGAAGCTGCAGCCCTCACATTGCTCGCCGAGCTCCTCGGCGGCGGAACCACAAGCTATCTCACAGAGCGCCTACAGTTCGAAAACCAAAAGGCCGTTTACACAGCGGCCTTCTACAACGGCGAATCACTTGATGACACCGACTTCACAGTCCTCGTCGTTCCTGCCGATGGCGTGACACTCCCCGAAGCCGAAGCCGCGATGGACGAGGCCATAGAGAGTTTTATTTCCAAACCCATCGACACAGACGCACTCGCGCGCATCAAGATGCAGATCCGCGCCTCACAGATTTACGCCCGCGACGATGTTGGCAACCTCGCCAATGTCTACGGCAGCGCTCTGGCAAGCGGCCTCACAGTGCAAGATGTGCAAGATTGGCCAGACGTCCTTGGCTCGATCACACCCGACGAAATTATCGCCGCCGCCAAATCCGTGTTCAATCTTGACCACTCGGTGACGGGCTATCTGATGAAAGAAAAAGGAGACGCCTCATGAGAGCTTTCCTCGCCGCAGCCTTCAGCCTCGCGCTCGCGATCCCCGCCACCGCAGGCGTTACAATCGACGAATTCAAGACAGACGGCGGCCTCACAGTATGGCATGTGCAAGAAGACTCGATCCCCTTTGTCGCCTTAGAACTGCGCTTCCAAGGCGGTGCTTCACTCGACGCCGAGGGCAAACGCGGCGCAATCAATCTGATGACAGGCCTCATTGAAGAAGGCGCAGCCGAGCTTGATGCCCGCGCCTTCGCCAAGGCCCGTGACGGCCTCGCCGCCTCATTTTCTTACGCCGTCTACGACGATACGCTTTCAGTCTCCGCCAAGTTTCTCACAGAGAACCGCGACGAAGCGCTCGAGCTTCTGCGCCAGTCGCTCACCAGCCCCCGCTTTGATCAAGACGCCATCGACCGCGTCCGCGCCCAAGTCATTTCAGGCATCCGTTCTGATGAAAAAGACCCAAGCTCTATCGCGGGTCAGGCTTTTGACGCTCGCGTTTACGGCACGCACCCGTACGGCACAGACAGAAGCGGCACGGTTGACTCTGTCACAGCCCTCACGCGCGACGATATCCTCGCCGCCTTCCAGTCCACAGTGGTGCGCGACAGGCTCTATATCAGCGTTGTTGGCGACATTTCCCGCGAAGAGCTCGCTCCCGTGCTCGACACGTTACTCGCCGATCTCCCCGAAACAGGCGCGCCTCTGCCGCCCGCTGCCACCCCCGCGTTTGACGGCGAAACCGTCGTGATTCCTTTTGAAACGCCACAGTCTGTCGCCATGTTCGGCCAGTCTGGCGTGCCCTTTGATCACCCCGATTACTTCGCCGCCTACCTGCTGAATGTCGTGCTCGGCGGCGGTGGGTTTGAAAGCCGCCTGATGCAGGAGGTCCGCGAAAAGCGCGGCCTCACATATGGCGTCTACTCCTATCTCGTTGATAAAGACGGCGCCGATGTCTGGCTTGGCTCGGTGCAATCCGCCAACAACCGCATCGGTGAGGCGATGGACGTCATCAAAGCCGAGTGGGCGCGTATGCAAAGCGAAGGCGTCACAGAGACAGAACTCGAAGACGCCAAGCGTTACCTCACGGGCGCTTACCCTCTTCGCTTTGACGGCAACGGCCCAATCGCCGACATCCTTGTCGGAATGCAAATGCAAGGCATGGGCACAGACTATATCGCCACGCGCAATGACCGCGTGAACGCCGTGACGCTAGAGCAAATCAACCGCGTTGCACGCGAGTTTCTCAGACCTGAGCAACTCAGCTTCACAGTTGTTGGTCAGCCCGAAGGCCTCTAAGGCAACCAAGCTTTACAGCATCCGTTTCCCAGACGCGCGGCCCAGAAAGCCGCGCGCCGCTGGCGTCAAATCACTTCACCAGCGCACGCTCTCTTATCTTAATTTTGCTTAACACTTTCCCATTTGGGCGGTGCACGGGTTGTGCACGGAATGTGCACGCATTTCACCCCCCTAGAATCAGCGCTTCAGAGCTCCGTTAACCATGCTGAACGATAGGGTCAGAAGCGCTTAATCTCATTCCCCATAAGGGACCCAAATGGTCTTCACATCGCTCGCCTGCGCCAAGAATGCGCGGCCCTCACCCGCCGCGCCAAACCAGTCACGTGCCTGTCCGTTGTTGACCCATGTGCGCTTCAAATTCGTCGCACTTTCCCGCTCAATCTCGCCCGAAGTCTCACTGCTGGAAAAGCTCCAGACACCGTCCACATCCATGTGGCTGGCGAGCGGTTTCGCAAGCTCCGCGTGGCTTCCGCTCAACAGGTTCACAACCCCCGCAGGCACATCAGATGTCTCCAGAATTTGCATCATATCGAGCGCCTCTAGCGGGTAGGCTTCACTCACCACAAGCACAGCTCTGTTGCCCATCGCCAGCGCTGGCCCCATCACAGAGACAAGCCCCAAAAGCGGATGAGCATCATCACAAAATGCGCCAATCACACCAAGCGGCTCAGGCATGGCCAAAGCCACGCCACGGATCGGAACACCCTTGACCGCACCATCATATTTGTCCGCCCAAGCCGCATAAGAAAATAGCCGCTTCACAGAGGCCTCAACTTCTTTGGCACCGCTCTTTCCGCCCTTCATCGCGTCGATGCGGCGGGCAAATTCTGCGCCCCGTGCTTCAAGGTTTTCAGCCATGAAATAAAGGATTTGCGCGCGCAAAGCCCCCGTTGTTTTGCCCCATCCCGCAGCACCCCGTGCCGCCTCGACAGCGTTTCTGATATCCTTACGGCTGGCAATCGGTGCCTGAGAGACAAGCTTGCCGTTCTTCGCAAATATCTCGCGCGAATACCCCCCGTCAGGCCGCGCCTGTTTGCCACCGATATAGAGCTTTTCAGTGCGGTCGAGAGCGCCACTTTCCAGCCCGCCCTTGCCCGCGTTCGGTGCTGTGTTCACCAGCGCTTTCAGCTTGCCCTTGGGGCGCGTGTAGGCCTTCAAGCCTTCCCACCCGCCCTCGCGACCAAACCCACTTTCACGCACCCCACCAAAGCCGGCGGCAGCGTCAAACAAGTTCGTCGCATTGACCCAGACAACCCCCGCTGCCAGCTTTGGCGCGATGCTCAAAGCAAGGTTCACATTCTCGCTCCAAACCGTCGCCGCAAGCCCATAGCGCGTATTGTTGGCGAGGCTCACTGCCTCCTCTGGTGTGCGGAAGGTTGTGGCCACCAGAACAGGCCCGAATATCTCCTCCTGCATGAGCTTCGCGCTCGGCGAAAGCCCCGTGATCAGCGTCGGCGGATAGAAGCTCCCCTCCACGGGCAGTTCAACGGGTGCTGCGTAAAGCTCTCCTTCATCATTGGCGGCGATCATATCTGTGATCGACTTGAGCTGCACAGGATCCACAATCGCCCCAACGTCGATAGATTTGTCCATCGGCGAACCAACGCGCAGCTTTGCCATCCGTGCTTTGAGCTTTGCATAGAACGTGTCTGCAATACCCTCCTGTACCAGAAGCCGCGAGCCCGCGCAGCAAACCTGCCCTTGGTTAAACCAGATCGCATCGACCAGGCCCTCAACCGCTGAATCAAGGTCGGCATCATCAAACACGATGTAAGGAGATTTCCCACCCAACTCGAGCGTCAGCGCCTTGCCACTTCCTGCCGTCGCTTGCCGTATCTTGCGGCCAACTTCAGTTGATCCGGTAAAGGCTATCTTGTTGATATCGGTATGTTTTACGATCATCTCACCGACAGCGCCATCGCCTGTAACAATGTTGACAACGCCCTTGGGAACACCCGCCTGACGACAAATATCAGCGAAGAGAAGAGCGGTCAGCGAAGTATATTCCGCAGGCTTCAAGACCACAGTATTGCCCATAGAAATCGCAGGCGCGACCTTCCACGCCAGCATCAGCAGGGGGAAATTCCACGGGATAATCTGTCCGCAAACGCCCAGCGCCTCAGCGTCAGGCAGCTCGCTTTCCATCAGCTGCGCCATGCCCGCATGATAGTAAAAATGCCGCTGCACGAGGGGGATATCAATGTCGCGACTCTCGCGGATCGGCTTGCCGTTGTCGAGGGTCTCAAGCACCGCAAAAAGGCGGCTGTGTTTTTGCAACAAACGGGCAATCGCGTAAAGTACCCGCGCCCGCCCATGGCCTCCGAGTTTCTCCCATTTGGGCTGGGCTTTGCGTGCCGCTTGAACGGCCAAATCAACGTCGGCGGCACTGCCCTGAGTAAGCGTAGCCAGCGTCTCTCCGTTGGCAGGGTTACGGCTCAAAAAGCCCTCGCCCGCTTCGGTAAATGCGCCGTCGATAAAGTGCCCAAACCGCGCGCCATTGTCGGTGATCCATGCAAAGGCCTCAGCCGCGCTCTCAGGCGCTTCGCCGTACTCCATGCTCTCAAAAATCTCTTTAACTGTCATAGTCTTACCCCGCCGCATGACGGTATGACGCCGAATAGGCTCCCGTCACATAATGTTCCAACTGTCGCTCGATATCGCCCAAGAGACTTGACGCACCAAAGCGGAAAAGATCGGGCTGAAGCCAGCGGTCGCCCAGTTCCTCTTTCATCATCGAAAGATAGACCAAACTGTCCTTCGCCTTGCTGATCCCACCCGCCGGCTTATAGCCAATCCGAAAGCCCGTAGCCGCCTCATAGTCCCGTATCGCACGGATCATCACGAGGCTCACAGGTAGGGTCGCATTGACACTTTCCTTGCCCGTCGAGGTCTTGATAAAATCAGCCCCCGCCATCATGCAAACGAGGCTTGCACGCGCCACATTGCGCAGGGATCCAAGTTCGCCCGTCGCCAGAATAGCCTTCACATGCGCATCACCACAGGCCGCACGAAAGGCGCGCATCTCGTCGTAGAGCGCTTGCCAGTTTTGCGTCAAAACATGCCGCCGCGAGATCACAATATCAATCTCGCTCGCGCCCGCCTTGACGCTCTCTTCAATCTCTTTCACACGCAGATGAAAGGGCGACAGCCCCGCAGGAAAGCCCGTGCTCACAGCAGCGATTGGGATACCTGAGCCCGCAAGTGCCTCAGCCGCAGGGGCGATCATATCGTGGTAAACACAAACCGCGCCAACGGTGATCGGCCCCATTCCGAGCGCGTCCATAATATCGCCCCGAATAGGCTGGCGCGCCTTCGCGCAGAGCCGCTTCACGCGCCCGGCCGTGTCGTCTCCAGCAAGCGTTGTAAGGTCAATACAACTCACAGCCTTCAAGAGCCACGCAGCCTGATGCGCTTTCTTCACAGAGCGCCGCGTTCCAAGGGTAGCCGCACGACGCTCGATCGCCGATGTATTAGCCTGTACCCGCGCCACCCAGTCCAGATCAAGTGGCAGCCCCGCATTGCGCGGCTCGGTTGTCTGGGGCAGCTGCGCCAGCTTGTCTTGCTCTTTAACATTCATCATTTCGCCCTCTTTGGCCTTGGCCAAAACGTCTCACGCGTGTGCCCCAAAGGCAAGCGCTGACGTGGCTCCGCGATCTGCGCAAAAACTGCTCAAACGCGCAGAAACCCCTGCACATGCGCACGCCATTAAGGAACCAATCAAACAAGCCGAGGACAGTGACATGAAAACATTTTTGATCAGAGGCGTGCCCAATTCCGTCCAGATGGACGGCTGGTGGATGTCAGAGCCGCCCCGCGAAACCAAACCCAAAACAGGCACAAAAGAGCAGCCTTTCTTCCCACGTATCATAGTGCTTCTCGCCCTTGTCATCGCGGGAGATGCACTCACATGGCAGGCCGATGCAGGCCTCTCCCTCGCACTCTTCGGGCTGCTCATCCTGCTGGCCCTCTGGCTCCGCAATAGCCGCCGCGGCTGGGGCGGCCTCGTGGTCTATGTGCTCCTTGCCCTGCCACTGGTCGAGCAATCGCAGGCGCTTTCGCTTGCCTTCTTCGGCCTCGGCCTCGTGTTGGGCACAAGCTGGATCGTCCTAGGAGGTTGGCAAGGCATCACGCAATGGCTCTCCACGGGCCTAAGATTTGTGCTCAGCGCACCCGCCGCAATAGGCTCAGAGTTTTCTGCCGCTGCGCGTTTCTCCACGGCTTATCGCCCAGAGTCCTCTCTCACCTCGATGGTTCAAGTCTGGCTCCTGCCACTGGGCTTCGGCCTCGTCTTCGCCTCACTTCTCCTTTCAGCCAACCCTATGATGGAAAGTTGGCTCGCCACCATATCTCCCTCCCACTGGCTGAGTCCCAGCACTATCCAACGTATGCTATTCTGGTGCGGCCTCGCCCTCGTCTCCTTGCCTTTCCTTGCCGCACCGAGCATGCAAGAGCGCCTCAAGCTCGGCTTAAATGGCCCGCGCTTTCCTGTTGCTCCGGCCACGCTCAACGCTGGCTCTGTTTGCCGCTCGCTCATCCTCTTCAACGCGCTCTTCGCGCTCCAAACCCTTACTGATATCACCTATCTTTGGGGTGGTGTCGCGCTCCCCGATGACATGACATATGCCGCTTACGCACATCGCGGCGCCTATCCCCTTCTTGCCACAGCTCTGCTCGCAGGTGTCTTCGCGCTTCTTGCCCGCCCCTTCACGGAGGACAGTCCTCTGCTGCGCATCGCCCTCCTTGCCTGGGTCGCGCAGAACGTCTTTCTCGTCCTCTCCTCGCTTTTGCGCCTTGAGCTCTACGTGGCCCAATACGGCCTCACGCATCTGCGCATGGCCGCCGCGATCTGGATGGTCGTTGTTGCCCTCGGCCTTGCCTTGGTGATCTATCAAACCATCAGAAACAAGCCCGCCAGCTGGCTCCTTGGCCGCGCCGCGCTCCTTGGTCTGGTGGCGCTTTATCTCGCCTGTTTCGTCAGCTTCTCCGCCACAATCGCAAAACATAATCTTGGCAAAGAAGTGGTGCTTGATCCGCAATATGTCTGCTTTCTGGGCAAACATGCCGAGCCAGCCATCCGCGCCTATGAGGCCGCCCAAGGCCAAAGGCTCTGCTATGGCCGCGGGGTCAAAGATATTCAAATCACTGACTGGCGCGAATGGGGCTTTCGGGATTACCGCTTGCAAGCTAGCCTAGCCCTACCTTTAAAGTTCGAGGAGGCCACGGTATGGCCAACATATTAATCATCGACGATGACCCGCAGATCCGTGATGTCTTGCGCATCACCCTTAAGCAAGCGGGCCATGTGGTGCGCGAGGCAGGCGACGGAGCGGAAGGCCTCGCAAAAGCCCTAAATGGTCAGGACGACCTCATCATCCTCGACATAGGTCTCCCTGCAATGGACGGGATAGAGCTCTGCCGCCGCCTGCGCGCGGAAAAGGAAACACCCGTGCTTTTCCTCACAGCCCGCGATGACGAAATCGACAAGATCATCGGTCTCGAGATTGGCGGAGATGACTACGTCACAAAACCCTTCTCTCCCCGCGAGTTGACCGCCCGCTTGCGTGCCGTACTCAAGCGCAGCCAAGGCAACAACAGCGCACATGGCCCGCTCACGCGTGGCGCGCTTCAAGTCGATGCCGCCAAGCACCTCTGCCGTTTTCAAGCGCAGGATATTTCCCTAACACAGCGCGAGATGGCTCTTCTTTCGTTTCTCATGACGCGTCCCGACAATGTCTATTCACGTGTGCAAATATCAGATGCCGTCTATGGCCCCACCATCCATGTCTCTGACCGCACGGTCGACAGCCACCTGCGCAATCTGCGCTCAAAGCTCGCCGAGCACGGCGCAAGCGATGCCATCGAAACGGTGCATGGCGTCGGTGTCAGGATGGGCCCATGTCTGGGGGCGTGAGGCGGCAGATCATAAAGAAGTGGCGCCCGCCGCTCGCGCTTGTCATTGGCGGCACGCTGGCCGCTGTCCTCTGCCTGCCCCTCATAGGCATCGGCTATTTCAAGCTCGCCGGCAATATCCTCGGCTGGGGCGAAACCACATGGCTCATCGGCTGGATGGCCTACCTCTCGACAGCCATTCTCGCCTATCTGCTCTGGCGGCTGGTCCTGCGTCCCGTCTATGCCCTCACAGCCTATGCAAAGGCTGTCGAGGCGGGCCAAACAGATGCGCCCCTGCCGCCTCACTTTGGCACGCCCGAGTTTACAGCACTCGCCGCTTCCGTCGATGATATGGCCAAAGCCCTACAAAACCGCGAAGCAGGCATCCGCGCCTACTCCGATCATGTGACCCATGAACTCAAGTCTCCTTTGACAAGCATCAGCGCGGCCGCGGAGCTACTGGAAGCAGGAGTTGATGACCCTGAAGATCGCGCGCAGCTCCTCGCGTCTATTCGCACCTCTTCAACGCGGATGCAGAGCTTGCTCAACAGCCTGCGCGCCCTCGCGGCAGCGCGTGTTCCCTACGGGCGTGGGCCGACGCTTCTGTCTGATGTTGTCAGCGCTTTGCCCAGCACCCTCACTGTGACTGTACGCGAGAATGCTCCGCTGCCGCTCGACGCAACAGGCCTTACTGCCGTGCTAGAACAACTCACACAAAACGCCGCCAGCCACGGTGCGACAGAGCTACAGCTGTCGTCAAAAGACGCGGTTCTCACACTCACGGACAACGGCAAAGGCATCGCTGAAGGTGATCGCGCGCGCATCTTTGATCCCTTCTTCACGACACGGCGCTCTGGTGGTGGTACGGGCATGGGCCTCGCAATCACCCGCGCGATGCTTGAAGCCAACGGCGCAGAAATCACACTTCTTCCGAGCACCAGTGGCGCAAAATTCGAGATCCGTTTCTAGACCCGTGTCACCCAAGCCGCCTGCGCGCGCAACACCGCTTCATAAGCATCAGCCAAAGCGCCCGCGCCCATCAGGCGCAGGTCCGCGCCGAGCCAAAATGCGCGTGTTGCCGCAAGCTCCGCCCCAATCAAAGCACCCAGCGCCGCGCCGCTTTCGCCTGACACTTCGGCACTACGTAATAGCCCCGCGAGCCTTTCGGGCTGACTCATCGCGGCATCCGCAGAAGCGCCTTCCGGCGCGCCCGCAACGCCCAAAGCCTGCGCCAACCGCCCTGTAAGAAACGACTGAAAGCTCACAATCTCACCCGCAGACACCTGCACCCAATGGCTGACATCTCCGACGATCAGAATAACCCCGCCCCAATCAGTCGCTGTCTCAAGATAGGCTGCGACACGCCTACGCTCAGCCTCAGGCAATAGTCCGCGCGGGCGCTCCTGATGAAGATCACACCAGACGCCAGATTCAGGCGTCGCTCTCGCAGGAACTGTTTCTATAATGGCCAAATGTGCCTCCTCAGCTCGCAATAAACGGGGCGTCAATTTCAATCATAACAGGCCCGCTCTGCCCCGCCTTCGGCTGCATCGCTTCCGCCAGCGCAGCAGGCTCGGCTGCAACACGCGCATAGGGCATCCCGCAGCTGGCCGCGACATGTTCAAACAAGGGCGGCTTCGGATCACAGCCGACAACATCGATGCCCGCGTTTTCCATCGTTAGCTCAATCTCGCCATAGCCACCATTGTTCCAGATAATAAACGTGATCGGCAGCTTCTCCTGCGCAGCGGTCATGAGCTCAGGTAGCGTAAACTGTGCGCCACCGTCCCCCGCAATCACAACAACAGGCCGATCTGGCTGCGCAAACTGCGCCCCAATTCCCGCAGGTATCGCATAGCCCAGAGCGCCAAAGCCGGTGGCGGCATTGAACCAGCCACCTGCCATATCGTGATCATAATAAAGATTACCTGCATAGATCGGCTGCGTGCTATCGCCGACAATCAGAGCGCCAGGCCGCGTGTCACGCACCACATCAAGCAAGCCACACATCAGCCGATAATCATCGCTGAGTTCAGCCCAAGCTCCCTTACGTGCAGTCTTGGCCCGCACTGCACCGTCGGCAATCGGCTTGTCACTCACCTGCGCGAGAAGCGCTTCCAGCGCTGCGCCAGCGTCAGCGCGCAGACACATTTCGGCCTCATGCCGCGCCAGCTGATCTGCGCAAATATCAATCCGCACCAGCCGCTTCATCGCAGGCATATCGCCAATCGCATACATGTCATAATCCGTAGGGCCAAACTCAGTCCCTACCGCCAAGACTATATCTGCCTCGGCAATCGCCTCTCGCACAGCATTTAAGCTCGGGCTCGCCGGAATACAGAGCGGATGTTTATGCATCATCCCCCGCGCATTCACCGTGAGCACTACGGGCGCATCAAGCTTTTCAGCAAGCTGCCCCAGCGCCGCATCAGCCCGCTTCGCGCCACCACCCGCAAGAATCACGACGCGCTCCGCCGCCATAAGCGCAGCCGCCAGCGCATCGATCTGCTCCACATCCGGCGCCAATGGCGCTGGCTGCGCGGGCGCTTTGCCCACTTTGTCATGATCATGTTTGGCCACATCAATCGGAATCTCGATATGATACGGCCCACCCCGCGCAACAGACATACCCTCGAACGCCGCATCAATCGCGGGCATCAGCTCCGCCGCATTTTCGATTTGTTCAGCTCTAATAGAGACTGTTTTTGACAAAGCCAGCTGATCTGGCAACTCATGCAGGCAGCCAAGCCCCTTACCAAGGGTATGGGTTTTGTTCACCCCTGACACGACAAGTATCGGCACAGAATCCGCCCGCGCTTGCGCCATCGGTGTGAGCGTATTCGTCAGCCCGGGGCCAGTGATGACAAAGGCCACCCCGGGCTTGCCAGAGGCCCGCGCATAGCCATCCGCCATAAAGCCAGCGCCCTGCTCGTGACGCGGCGTGATATGCGCAATCCCCGAACTCGCTAGCCCACGATAGAGCTCGACTGTGTGCACGCCTGGAATACCAAACACATGGCTGACTCCATGCGCTTTAAGCCGCTCAACAAGCGCTTCTCCAACTGTTGGCATCTCGTTCTCCTAACCTTGTGGTGTCATTCCGCGCCGCGCACGGCCACGCTCCAGACCAAGCTGGTGTTCCCGCCAGATGATGATCACTCCTGCCAGAATGACAAGAGCGGCGCCGCCAATAGTGCGCAGATCTGGGATTTCGTTGAAAAAGAACATCCCAATCAAGATCGCAAACAGCATTGAGGCGTAGTCAAATGGCGCAACGACAGACGCAGGCGCAAAACGGTAAGCCGAGGTCAAAAATATCTGGCCCATTCCGCCAAGTAAGCCTGCCAAGACCAAAAAGGCGGCCTCTTGCCCCGTTGGCAGAACCCACCCAAACGGCAACGTCAAAAGTGAAAGACTTGCCGAAGTCACCGAGAAGTAAAACACAATCGCCGAGGTCTGCTCACTCTGTACAAGCTTGCGAATATAGATCTGCGCCAGCGCAGCACAGAGCGCCCCAGTGAGAACAAGCATCGCTCCCAGCGCCGCAGTCTTTTCGACAGTATCACCAGAAAACGCGCTGAGCCTCGGCCCCAAAACGATCAAGACACCAACCATCCCAAGCGCTACAGCTCCAAGCCGAAACAAGCGGACTTGCTCACCTAGAAACATCGCCGCCAAAATAACCGTCATCAAAGGCGCCGCATATCCGATTGCCGTCACCTCAGGCAGCGGCAACAGGCCCAACCCAGCAAAGCCAAGTCCCATCGCCGCTGTGCCGACAAACCCGCGCCAGAAATGTCCCATAGGCGAAGCCGCCTTCAACCCTGTGCGCAGATCACCCCGCACCGCGAGCCAAGCAAGGATCACAGGCAGCGCAAAAACTGAGCGAAAGAAAACAGCCTGCCCCGCAGGCACATGCTGTGCCGTCGCCTTAATAAGCGAAGCCATCGTGATAAAGGTGATGACAGAGCAAATCTTGAGAGCGATGCCTTTGAGCGGGTGCATTGGGCGTTCCTTTTGGCGTGACCATTGCGTGCACACGATCCAAGGTCAATTCCTCTCTTGCACTCGCGCTTACGCACGCGCAGGATTGGTGCGCAAGTTCGAGAGGTCCAATGCCAGATAACTATCTCTTTTCCCGCCTAACGGCTTATGCCAAAGCCCACCCTGACAAGCCCTTCGCCGAGCAGCCAGATGCGCCGTCACAAAGCTATGGGGCAACTCTGCACAATGCCCTGCGCCTCGCGGCTGTCCTCACAGAAGCAGGCCTCAACCCGGGCGATCGCGTGGCGGTGCAGGTCGACAAATCTCTCACCGCCATCGAGCTTTATCTCGCAACAGTCGCCGCGGGCGGCATCTTCCTGCCGCTCAACACCGCCTATACCGCGAGCGAGCTTGCCTATTTCCTTGATGACGCCGCGCCCAGCATCGTTGTCTGCGATCCTGACCGCGAAAGCGAAATCACTCCGCTGGCAAACACTGCGCGCCTTTTCACACTCGACAAACGCGGCCATGGTACACTCACTGCTGCACTTACAGACATGATCATAACGCCTGTCCCCCGCAGCGCTGACGACCTCGCGGCAATCCTCTACACCTCAGGGACGACAGGCCGCTCCAAAGGCGCTATGCTTAGTCACGACAACCTCTATTCAAACTCGGCGGCCCTGAAAGATCATTGGCGCTTTACCGAAAATGATGTGCTCATCCATGCTCTGCCTATTTTTCATACCCATGGACTCTTTGTCGCCACAAACATCGCTCTGATCTCTGGCGCGACCTTAAACTTCATGAATGGCTTCTCGGCCGAACAGATCATAGCCGCCCTTCCCACGTCGACGTGTCTCATGGGCGTGCCCACATTTTACACCCGCCTTTTGCAAGACCCACGGCTCACGCCCGAACTCTGCGCCAATATGCGCCTCTTCGTCTCTGGGTCTGCCCCCATGCTGGTTGACACCCACGAGCAATGGCAGGCCCGCACAGGCCACAGAATACTAGAGCGCTACGGCATGACTGAAACCAATATGAACACCTCAAACCCGTATGACGGCGAGCGCCGCGCTGGAACAGTCGGTATGCCTCTTCCCGGTGTGGAGCTTCGGATCATGGAAGCCGAAAGCGAAGTCGAACAAGGCGAAATCGGAACGATCGAAGTGCGCGGTCCCAATGTCTTCAAAGGCTATTGGCAGATGCCTGAAAAAACAGCAGAAGAGCTGCGCCCCGATGGCTGGTTTATCACGGGAGATCTTGGTCAAATCGATGCGGATGGCTACGTTAGTATCGTCGGGCGCGGCAAAGACCTGATCATCACAGGCGGCTTCAATGTTTATCCAAAAGAACTCGAGAGCCTGATCGATGATATCGATGGCGTCCTTGAAAGCGCCGTGATCGGTGTTGCACATCCTGACTTCGGCGAAGCCGTCGTTGCCGTCGTTGTCCCTTCAAACCCCGCGCTATCAGCAGAGGCTGTCCAAGCCGTCGCCGCTGAAAAGCTTGCAAAGTTCAAACAGCCCAAACACGTCTTGCTGCTCTCCGAGCTACCACGCAACACCATGGGCAAGGTCCAGAAGAAGGCTCTGCGCGACACCTACGCAAATCTCTTTACCTAAAGCCTCTTGGCTTCCTCTTTCAGGCTATATCCTTAGTCCGGCGCGAGCATATACCCCGCCCCGCGAACAGTCTGCAAATACCGCGGCTGCTTGGGGTCACGTTCAATCTTGCGCCGCAATCGCGTGATCTGCACATCAATTGCCCGCTCCTGCGCCTGCCCACGGTCGCGGCCAAGCTCTTCCACAAGCGTAACACGGCTGATCGCCTCACCCACGGCTGCGGAAAAAATTTTCATAAGCTGGTTCTCGGTGGCCGTCAGTCGTATGGGGTCTTCCCCCTGCCAAAGCTCGCCACGCTCGATATCATAGCTAAACGCGCCCAGCCCCAAGACTTTGGGGCGGATCTGCTCTGCCACGACTTCAGGCACCCGCCGCAAAATAGCGTTGATCCTAAGCAAAAGCTCCTTGGGCTCAAAAGGCTTGGCAAGATAGTCATCCGCGCCCGCCTCAAGCCCAACAATACGATCTTCCGTCTCGCCTCGCGCTGTCAGCAGCAAAATCGGAACCTGAGATGTCTCCCGCACAGACCGCGTCAGGTCGATACCGGTTTCTCCAGGCATCATCACATCCATAACGATCAGATCAAAATCGAGCCCCGCCAAAAGGCGTCGCGCGTGTGCAGCGTCCCGCGCCCCCGAAACCAGAAACCCAGCGCGCATCAGAAACTTCTGTAAAAGCATCCTGATCCGCTCGTCATCATCCACAATCAGAAGGTGCGCATCGACGTCATTCATTCACTCTTGTCCCTCAATGCACCGTACTTCTTGTGCAACTCTTTATCCATCATCGCCTCCAAGACCTGGCGAAACCCGCGCACAGCCTCTGGCCCTGCGGCACGATACGCATCTCGCATCCGCGCGCGCTGTACATCAGAAAGCTGACGTTCAAGGTCCGCTCCAGCCTCCGTCAAGAAAAGGTGGCGTTCGCGGCGATCGCTCCCACCGACTTTGCTCTCCACAAGGCCATCCTCCATCAAAGTACGCAAGACACGGTTAAGTGACTGTTTCGTGACTCCAAGTATCTCTAGCAGATTTTTCACAGTTGTGCCCGGTGCACGCGCCACAAAATGCACAGCCCTATGGTGGGCGCGGCCATAGTTCTGATCACGGTCGCGGTTGAGCTCTTCGAGAATACGATCAGGATCTGCCGTAAACCCGCGATAAGCAAAGAACATACCCTCAATGCCTTGCTGCAATTGCTCATCCGTCAGAAACAACAAGCCTTCGCCGCTGATAGGTTCACTCATGATCACTCTCTTTCTCTTGTCCTTCCAATTTTAAGTCAGCTTTGTTGACATTCCAAGGCACGAATGGTAGCGATTCTCAGTTTTTGCGCAACTTTATGTCCGCTTCGGACGTTTTTGACGCAACATTCTTAAACTGACGCGCGGAGGAGACCAAAATGTCAGGCTATGATGATCGTGACGGCAAAATCTGGATGGATGGCAAACTCGTCGAATGGCGCGACGCCAATGTCCATATCCTGACCCATGCTTTGCACTATGCCAGCTCTGTCTTTGAAGGCGAGCGCTGCTACAACGGCAAAGTCTTTCTGTCCCGCAAACATTCTGAACGCCTGCACAAATCAGGCGAGCTGATGGATATGAAGATCCCTTATACCATCGACGAAATCGAAGCCGCCAAACGCGCTGTGCTCGATGCCAACGGCCTGACAGACGCTTACGTGCGCGTTGTCGCATGGCGTGGCGCGGGCGAAGACATGGGCGTCTCAGCCGCGCGCAATGCGGTACGCATGGCCGTGGTCGCATGGGAATGGGGAAGCTACTACGGCGACGCCAAGTTCAAAGGCGCGAAGCTCGATATCGCCAAATGGAAGCGTCCCTCACCCGAAACAATCCCGACATCTGCCAAAGCAGCAGGCCTATACATGATCTGCACCATGTCCAAACACGCCGCCGAGGCCAAGGGCTGCTCCGATGCGCTCTTCATGGATTACCGCGGCTATGTGGCAGAAGCGACGGGCGCCAATATCTTCTTTGTCAAAGACGGAGAAGTGCACACCCCTGATCCAGACGCCATCCTGAACGGCCTGACGCGCCAGACCGTGATCAAGATGCTGGAAGAACGCGGCATAAAAGTTCACGTCCGTCACATCATGCCCGAAGAGCTGGCTGATTTCGAACAATGCTGGCTCACAGGCTCCGCCGCAGAAGTCACACCCGTTGGCCAGATCGGGGACTATACCTTCGAGGTTGGCGCCCTCACCCGCGAAATAGCAGAAGCCTACGACGCACTCGTGCGCAGCTAAACCAACAGCCACTCGCACCCCTAGATCTTTCTCTTTCTGAAAATATCCTGGGGGTGCGGGGGCTAGCCTCGCCTTAGTCGGAGTGCGCGTAGCGCAATTCGATCCCTAAAAGTCGACCCCGCGTTGCGCCTTGATGCCCGCTTTGTAGGGATGCTTTACCTCCTCCATCACAGTCACCAGATCAGCGTAGTCCACAATCTCCTGTGGTGCGTTCCGTCCCGTCAGGATCACACCAGTCTTCGGGCTGCGCGCCTCTAGCGCCGCAATCACTGGCCCAACAGCGATTTGGTCGTAGCGAAGAGAAATATTGATCTCGTCCAAGACGATCAGATCATACTCTCCACTCTCCATCATTTGGCGTGCTTGGTTGAGTGCCGCTTCAGCCGCAGCGATATCGCGTGCCCGGTCCTGACTGTCCCAAGTGAAGCCCTCACCCATCATATGCCAGTCCACGCCGCCAAGTCGGTCAAAGAATTGCTTCTCGCCAGTGATCCATTTCCCTTTAACAAACTGCACGACGCCAACCCGTTGCTTCCAGCCCAGCGCACGGGTGATCACTCCGAAAGCTGAGCTGCTCTTGCCCTTGCCATCGCCTGTGTGAACAAGAACAAGCCCCTTTTCAGGGTCTCTCAACTCTTTCTGTTTCTCCTGATGCGCCGCCTGAACCGCTTTCATCTGCGCGCGATAATTCTCTGCCTCTGACATTTTCTCTCCCTTCAATCGTTGCCACACCAACACAGAAACCACAGTGAGCTTCCAGTCCAATCAGTTCAAAATTTCATCGTAAAATCACAGTCTCGGCACGCTTTGGTCAGACTTTCCTGTCACGCTTCGCGCCTAACACCGCTCAATAGGGAGACACACAGTTTGCATACGCGACGCATTCGCCTGTTCTCTGCGCTTGGCCTTGCCTTAGCGGGGAGCGCTCTTGCTGGAACGCTGCTCTCAGCTCTGCCAGAACCCGTTGCCAGCCTCTCGGGGCCGCCAAGGGTGTCTGTCGCGACGCTCAATTAGTGCTCTGATAGCCCCGCTGGAGCTTTGCCATCCCGCCAATCCAACGGTCATAATCCATCACCTTTGCACGCAAATAATCGTCTACTTTCGGATGCGGCAGAATCAGAAAACGCTCGGCCTCGACTCCGTCGAGCGCTGCCTTCGCCACAGCTTCTGCACTCAAGACCCCATCAAGCGCAGCAGGATGGTCCGCCGCGCCTTTGATCATATCCGTGTCGACTCCCTGTGGGCAGAGAACAGAGACCCGTATTCCGTCATCACGATGCGCAATCGCAAGATTTTCGGCAAAGCCGATCGCCGCGTGTTTGGTTGTAGAATAAGCCGCACTCCCGATCTGGCTCAAAAGTCCTGCCGCCGAAGCGGTCTGAAGGAAGTACCCGCCACCCCGCGCGCGCATCAGCGGAACAAGAACAGCGGCCGCATGCACATGCGCCATTACATTAACATCCCAAGCGCGCTGCCACTCTAGGGCATCAGCGCCCGCCGCGTTGTCAAAATTCAGCGCACCCAATATGCCAGCATTTGAGCAAAAGAGATCAATCGGCCCCGCATGAGCCTCGATCTGCTCAATCGTATCGCGGATCACTTCTCGGTCTGAAACATCGCAAATATAGCTGCTGTCCGCCCCCAGAGATCGAACCCCCTCAGACAAATCAAGGGCGGCCACATGGACCGCCCCTCTATCTTTAAGCTCTCTCACCAATGCTGCGCCAATTCCCTTGGCCGCACCCGTGACAACAGCAATCTTGCCTGCAATCAGCATTGTCTTAGCTGGGCGACATACCGCGCAGACGCTCTGAACGGCGGCGCAGAACTTCCAATGTCGTCAGAAGCGCAATCGAGATCACAACCAAAATCGTCGCCACAGCAAGGATCGTCGGACTGATCTGCTCACGCAGCCCCGTGAACATCTGCCAAGGCAGCGTCTTCTGGCTCGCTGAGCCAACAAACAGCACAACAACGACTTCGTCAAAGCTGGTGATGAAGGCAAACAGGCCGCCCGAGATTACGCCTGGCAAAATCAGCGGCATCTGCACGCGGAAGAATGTTGTCACAGGGTCCGCACCCATATTCGCCGCCGCGCGCGTCAGCGAACGGTCAAAGCCCACAAGCGTCGCGGTGACGGTGATGATCACAAAAGGAATGCCCAAAACAGCATGCGCAAGGATCACTTTGATATAGCCAACAAGGTTCTTATCAAGCCCAAGCGAGCCTTCCATCCAGTTTCCGATCTGGCTGTAGAAAAAGAACATACCCGTCGCCGAGATGATAAGCGGAACAATCATCGGCGAAATCATAATCGCCATAATCGCGCGTCGACCCGGCACATGAGACTGGCTCAAGCCAATCGCCGCCAGCGTGCCCAGCGTCACAGAAATCACAGTCGCAATCGGCGCGATGATCAGTGAGTTCTTAAAGCTGCGCTGCCATTCGTTGTTTGTGAAAAAGTCTTGGTAGTGCTTGAGTGAGTATCCTGCAGGATCAAACCGAAGCATCTCTGGTGTGAAGGTAAAGAAGTTCTGCGCATTGAACGACAGGGGCAGAACCACAAGGATGGGTGTGATCAGGAAAATGAAGATCACAGCACAGATCATGCGGAAGCCGAAATACCACAGCACCTGATACCAAGTCAGATAGGGCGCGATGTAAGAACGGTAGCGCCCTTCATAAGCCCAGTAGATGAGCCAACCCGCTATTGCGCCAAGAATACCGCCGATCACAGCCAGAGGAATACCCCCCGCCGCAAAGCCCAAGACGCCCCCCGCAACAAACGTTATACCACGCCCGATGCGTTCGTTTTTCAGGATGGTGATATAGACAAACGCCAGCGCAATCATCAGCGTCGCGCCAACCACAACACCGATAGGGCCTGAGCCGTTCGCCGTGCCCAAAAAGAGCCCGAAGAACGCACCAAAGCCGCCAGTGATCATTGCAACAAGCCAGAATGGTTTGCGAGAAATAGGAGTGAGTGCTGCCATGGTCTTTACCCCAGTTTCACGTTGTCGATGCCAACGATCTTATCGTAGGCCCAGTAGAGAATGAGTACCGCTCCAAGCAGGATCGAGCCAAGTGCAGCTGCGAGCCCCCAGTTGAGCGATGTCGAAATGTGGTAGGCGATCCGGTTGGAGATAAAGACGCCTTTGTTGCCGCCAACGATCTCAGGCGTGATGTAGTAACCAATCGCCAAGATAAACACGAGAATAGAGCCCGCACCGATCCCCGGAATAGACTGCGGGAAATAGACCCGCCAAAACGCCGTCCAGTTGGTTGCGCCAAGGCTCTTGGCCGCGCGCAAATAGGTTGGCTGGATCGTCTGCATCACCGAATACATCGGCAAGATCATGAACGGCAGCAGGATGTGCGTCATCGCAATGATCGTGCCGGTCGCGTTGTTGATAATAATAAGCCTGTCATCATCCGCCAGAAAGCCAAGCCAGACCAAGACGTCGTTAATGACACCTTGCTGTTGCAACATCACTTTCCAAGCCGAGGTCCGCACAAGAAGCGAAGTCCAGAATGGCAAAAGGACAAGGATCATCAGGAGGTTCGCTTGACGCGCTGGCAAATTAGCCAAAATCCATGCCACGGGATACCCAAGCAAGACACACAGTGAGGTGATCACAAGAGACATCCACATCGTCCGCCCAAACAGCTTCAGCAGAACCCGCTTGTCTTCGTCTTGCACTTGCGCGCCATCAGGCGTGCGCTTCATATCGACAGCATTGAGAAAGTAGCCATTGGTGAACTTTACAGAATGAGTCTGCATCGTCTTCCAAGTCTCGACTTTGCCCCAGTCTTTGTGTGTGTCGATCAAGAGCTCTTTAAACGGCCCGCCATTTTCAAGATCAAACTTCTTCGCGACACGCCCGGTCTTCCGAAACAGCGATGAGAAACCGCTCTCTTCGTAGTTCAGTCGTCCACCAATCCGCGTGTGAGATTTCTCAGCAGCGGCCGCCTTCATATCGCGCGCAAGAGCGGCGTAAACCGCCTCATCAGGCAACTCGCCCTGAGACGCATCCCAATTTTTCAGCGCTGCCACAGTGTAGGGCATTGTCTCATCAACGATACGGTTGTCCACAGAGCGGAACAGCATCGAAACAATCGGGATGATGAAAGAGATCAGCACAAAAATAAGCAGCGGCGCAATCAGCATGAGTGCGCGGGTTTTTTCAACCCTCAGCGCGCGCGCCAAGCTCTTCTTGAGCGGCGTGCCGTCTGCGGCCAGCACTGGCCCGTTTGTCTTCGTGTCGCTCATAATCGTCCCCGTTTCGTCTCGGTCGTTGGTCGCGTTTAAGGTCTTTTCGCCTCATGCGTTTTGAATAAGGCTCGCTCAGAGCCACATACAAAACGCAAGGAAGAGGGAGGCCCAAAAGGCCCCCCTCAAAGTCATCGCTTATTTCGCAAGCCAAGCTTGGAATTTCGCGTCAAGATCGTCACGGTTGTCTGCCCACCAGTTGTAGTCATAGATGTGGACGTTTGCCGCGTTCGCTGGGTCTGTTGGCATGTGTGGCGCCATGTCGATACCCAGTGCTTCGTGCTTGCCTACGAGAGGCGCTGACGATTTACGCGCAGGGCCGTACGAAATGTATTTCGCTTGGTCTGCAAGGCGCTGTGTGTCTGTCGCAAAGAATACATAGTCCAGAGCACGTGCCTGACGCTCGGGCGAAAGACCCGCTGGGATGATCCAACCGTCAAGGTCGAATGACTGCATATCCCAGAGCATACCAATCGGCTGGTTCTGCTCGGCAATAGCTGAGAAGAGACGGCCGTTGAACGTGGAGCCCATAACAACTTCGCCATCGGCGAGAAGCTGTGGTGTTTCCGCGCCCGCTGTCCACCAGACAACGCTTGATTTGATGGTGTCGAGCTTGGCAAGTGCCTTCTCTACGCCTTCGTCTGTGCCGAGGACTTCATAAATGTCGTCCTTTGCAACGCCGTCACAGTAGAGAGCCCATTCCATGTTGTCGATTGGGCGCTTCTGAAGCGAACGCTTGCCTGGGAAAGCTTCCAGATCAAAGACGTCACAAACAGTTGTTGGAGCCGTGTCACCAACGAGGTCTGTGCGGTAGCCGAATGTTGTTGAATAAACGATCTGCGGGATGAAGCAATCGCTGACCAAAAGGTCGCCGAAGTCTTCTGTTGCAGATGTTCCATCAGGCGCAGGCGCGAGCATGTTGTCGAAGTCGATTTCCATGGCGAGGCCTTCGTCGCAAAGGCGCATCGCGTCAGACGCAACAACGTCAACCACATCCCATGTGATGTTGTTGGCTTCGTTCATGGCGCGCAGCTTGGCTACGGCTTCGGCTGAGCTGTCATCGCTGATGATGTTGACGCCAGTCTTTTCCATGTAAGGCTTGTGATAAGCGTTCATTTGCGAGTCGGTGTAAGCGCCGCCCCATGACACGATGGTCATTTCGTCAGCCATATCCGCCGCACCGGAAACGCCAGCAACCATTGTGAGTGCTGTTGTCGCCATAAGTGTCTTGGTGAATTTCATTTCATTCTCCCGTTGTTGCCCTTGTAAACTTAAGTGATTTGGCCTTTTGGGCTTTCAGTCAAACCACATACAATCAACACGCGCCGCAAACGGCACGCGCGATATTCTCATGCTGCCTTACGCGTCAAGCGCGCGGCAATCTTCTGGCAGCCAACCGATCTCGATCTGCTGTCCTGGTTGCAGACGCACCTGGTCAGGCGCGTTGCGTGATTTGATGATGAACTCGTCGTTTCCAGCCACACGCAGACGCGTGCGGAAGATGTCACCCATGTAAATGAATTCGAGCACTTCGGCCTTCAGCGTGTGCGCGCCCTTCTTCAAGCGCGTTTTGTCAAACTCGACACGCTCTGGACGGATAGAAACAGTCGTGCGGTCGCCAACCTTGCTCACATTGACAGGCATCGCATCGATCTCTTCGCCGCTATCAAGCTGCACAACGCACGCGTTGCCACTGATCTTTTTCACAACACCATGCAGCGTATTATTCTCGCCGATGAACTGCGCCACAAAGCTGTTCTGTGGGTTTTCATAAAGCTCTGCCGGCGGCGCAATCTGCTGGATGCGACCATCGTCAAACACAGCGACACGGTCTGACATTGTCAGCGCTTCTGTCTGGTCGTGGGTCACATAAACAGTCGTGATGCCGAGATTGTGGGCAAGGTGTGTAATCTCGAATTGCATCTTCTCCCGAAGCTGCTTGTCAAGTGCGCCGAGTGGTTCGTCCATGAGTACGAGCTCAGGCTCAAACACCAGTGCGCGCGCCAGAGCAACGCGCTGTTGCTGGCCGCCCGAAAGCTGAGCAGGACGCCGTCCGCCAAAGCTGCCCATCTCGACCATATCCAAGGCGCGTTTGACCTTGGCTTCGCGGTCCGATTTGCCAATCTTGCGAACCTCAAGCGGAAACGCGAGGTTCTCAGCGATCGTCATGTGTGGGAAGAGGGCGTAATTCTGAAACACCATCCCGATACCGCGCTTGTGCGGTGGGATATTGTTAATGCTCACTCCATCAATCTTGATCTCGCCGTGTGTGGCGGTTTCAAAGCCAGCCAACATCATGAGGCAAGTCGTCTTGCCAGAGCCTGACGGCCCAAGCATTGTCAGAAACTCGCCTTTGGGCAATGTCAGGTTAAGGTCTTTTACGACAAGCGTCTCGCCGTCGTAACTTTTCTGAACACGTTCGAACGCTACGAACGCATCTTCATTATGCGTGTTGGCCAAAAATCGGCTCCCCGTCGTTTTCCTGTGGCTTGAACCACTTATCGTCTCGCATCTAACCTCAGGTAAGAGGTATCATGCAACAGTATAACCAAGTATTTTTTTATGGACCCTCTCTGATCAATTTAAAGTCAGAAAACGCACAAAAAGTTCATTTTTGCGCCAGAAAATTTTTTGTGTCTGTGAATTTTCGCAAGATTATTTCGCACCTGCAGCAAGCTTCACTTGTAAACAAACGGAGAATCAACCCTCCAAATGTCGCAAACCGCCCAATCGCGGCGCTTTACTGGCTAGACCAAAGCACAGCTTCTGGACCTCATAAGACAAATCAAAACAAACCGAGCCAAGCACATGAATTTTCAGAGAACGCCTTTTTCCGAAGTCGAATACGCCGCCCGCCTCACCAAGACACGGCAGGCCATGGAAGCCGCAGGCATCGACCTGCTCTATGTGCAAGACCCCTCAAACATGGCTTGGCTCACAGGCTATGACGGCTGGTCGTTTTATGTCCATCAAGGCGTAATCATCACGCATGACAGCGCACCTCATTGGTGGGGCCGCCGCCAAGATGCCAATGGCGCCATCCGCACCGTCTGGATGGAAGACAGCCACATCCACGGCTACGCCGACCACTTCGTCCAATCCACCACACGCCACCCGATGCAAGACCTTGCGGAGCGCATCAAATCTATCGGAAAAGAAGATGTCCGCATCGGCGTCGAAATGGACAATTACTACTTCTCTGCCAAAGCCTTTCAGACCCTACTGACAGAGCTGCCCAACGCGCAGTTCCTTGACGCCACAGCATTGGTCAATTGGCAACGCACCGTGAAGTCCGAAGAAGAGCTCGTCTTCATGCGCCGCGCTGCCAAGATAAGCGAAAAGGTCGTCGATGGCCTCCTTGAACGCGTCGAAGTCGGCATTCCCAAAAACGAGGTCGTCGCCGATCTTCAGCGCGATCTGATCCTCGGCGCCGATGGCCACTGGGGCGATTATGCTGCCATCGTACCACTCCTGCCGTCAGGCTCTGACGCCGCCGCACCGCACCTCACATGGGATGGCCGCCCCTTCCAAAAAAATGAGGCGACCTTCTTTGAAATTTCTGGCTGCTACCGCCGCTACCACGCTCCCTTCTGCCGCACGATCTTCCTTGGCGAGCCCAGCGATTTCCTCAAGCGCGCCGAGGCCGCCCTTGTCGAAGGTCTAGAAGCCGGCCTTGATAAAGCCCGCGCGGGCAACCGCGCCTGCGATATCGCCAATGCCCTCGCCGCCCCGCTCGAGGCCGCAGGGATCGAACGTGGCGCGCGCTGCGGCTACCCCATCGGCCTGAGCTACCCGCCAGACTGGGGCGAGCGCACAATCTCCTTGCGCCCCGAGGACGAAACCGTGCTTGAGCCAGGCATGACCTTCCACTTCATGCCAGGCCTCTGGATGGACGACTGGGGCATGGAGATCACAGAAACGATCCTGATCAAAGATGAGGGCCCCGCCGAAGCGCTCTGTGATCGCCCCCGCAAGATGTTCGTCAAACCATGAGCACACTCGCCCGCACCGTCGAGATACTGGAAAAGCTCATCGCCTTTCCAACCATATCGCCTGACAGCAATCTGGAGATGATCGCCTTTATGGCCGATCATCTCGGTCAGCTCGGTGCGCGGGTGAATACCTTTACGTCGCCCTGCGGAACCAAGGCCAATCTCTTCGCCACATTGGGCCCCGAAGGCGACGGCGGCATTGTGCTCTCGGGTCACTCCGATGTTGTCCCCGTTGCCGAGCAAGACTGGACATCTGACCCCTTCACGCTCGCACACCGAGACGGCCTCCTCTTTGGGCGTGGCACATGTGACATGAAAGGCTTCATTGCGGCGACGCTTGCTATGGCAGAAGACTACGCTACGCTTGATCTCACCCGCCCTGTCCACTTCGCCTTCACACATGACGAAGAAACAGGCTGCATCGGCGCGCAAGCACTGGTCGAGGAACTGAAAGCCCAAGGCCTCAAGCCCGCGATCGCCATCATTGGCGAACCCACAGAAATGCGCATCATCGAAGGGCACAAAGGCTGCTGCGAATACACCACGCGCTTCACGGGGCTTGAGGGCCACGGCAGCCAGCCCGCACGCGGTGTCAACGCGGCCGAATATGCGGTGCGCTATGTCACCAAGCTCATGGAGTTGCGCCACGATCTTATGGCACGCGCGCCCAAAGGCAGCCGCTTTGAGCCGCCCTACACCACCGTCAACATAGGCCGCATCGCGGGCGGCGTGGCCCATAATGTCATCGTCGGCAAAGCCGAAGTCGAATGGGAGTTCCGCCCCGTTCAGGACACAGATTATGATTTCGTTCACGCAGAGCTCGATGCCTATACAAACGATGTTTTGCTTCCTGCCATGCGCGCGGTTCATCCAGCAGCACATATCGAAGTCGAAACCATGGGGGAGGTGGCTGGCCTCATGCCAATGGAAGACAACGAAGCCCGCGATCTCTGCGCCGCGCTGACAGGCGGCAATGGTGTCGATGTGGTGGCTTTCGGCACAGAAGCAGGCCTATTCCAGTCGCTCGGTATGTCCGCAGTGGTCTGCGGGCCCGGCAGCATCGAACAAGCTCACAAGCCAGACGAGTTCATAGCACCTGATCAACTTCAGGCGTGTCTCACCATGCTCCAAGGTCTCAGCAAAAAGCTCACGGCCTAAAGGCCAGCGCACGCTGCATTAGGTAATTTTGTATTAACAAAACCCTGTTTCAGGCGGTGCACGCTATGTGCACGGGTTGTGAACGCATATCACCCCCCCCAGTTTTGCACCAACGACAAGGCGTTAACCCTGCTGTACGCACCTCAACATTCCTGCTTTTTCTTTCCAGCAAGATCGCAGGCGTGTGGGGGCAGAGCCCCCACTGGGTCGCCTGCGCCAACAGGCGAAATTCCTAGCTCATCGCCTTGAAAAGGCCAGCCGCTTTCACGTTCTCATAGCCCTCATCCAGAGCCTTCCGCGCCCGCACAATCAGCGTGTCAATCTCGGCTTTCGTGATCACCAAAGGTGGGCTGATCACCATACGATCTCCGACATGGCGCATAATAAGGTTGTTGGCAAAACAGCGCTCCCGCACCATAAAACCAACAGTCCCCACATCCGCAGCAAACTTCGCTCGGGTGGTCTTGTCAGGCGTCAAAGCCAGTGATCCCATCATCCCCACAACCTTAACTTCGCCGACCATCGGATGGTCGCCAAGGCTTTCGAATTTCTCTTTGAGATAAGGCGCCAGCTCCTGCGCAGCGTGGCTCACGATTCCCTCCTCGTCAAGAATCCGCAAGTTCTCCAGCGCCACAGCACAGGCCACAGGATGGCCCGAATATGTATAGCCATGGTTGAACTCACAGGCCCCCAAAACAGCCGCAACTTTGTCGTTCACAATACTCGCCGAAATCGGCGCGTACCCTGAGCTAAGCCCTTTTGCTACCGTCATAATATCGGGCTTGATCCCCATCGTTTGCGAGCCAAACCAGTTGCCCGTGCGGCCAAATCCGCAGATCACCTCATCTGCAATCAGAAGGATACCGTACTTGTCACAGATACGCTGGATTTCTGGCCAATACGTCGACGGAGGAATGATCACACCACCCGCGCCCTGCACCGGCTCGCCGATAAACGCCGCGACTTTATGTTCACCCAATTCAAGGATCGCTTTCTCAAGCTGCTGGGCGCGCTCAAGACCAAAGTCTTCGGGGCTCATATCACCACCCTCGGCCCACCAGTTCGGCTGATCAATGTGATGAATATCAGGAATCATACCGCTCTGCGCGTGCATCCCTGACATGCCACCCAAAGCAGACGATGCAACGGACGAGCCGTGGTACGCGTTCTTGCGTGAGATGATCACAGTCTTCTCGGGCTGGCCCTTTTCTTGCCAATAAGTTCGCACAATACGGATGTTTGTATCGTTTGCTTCAGAACCCGAATTGGCAAAGAAAACGTGGTTCAAATCATAGGGCGTCAGCTCGGCCAAGCGCTCCGCCAAAGCAATTGCAGGAACGTGAGTCGTTTGGAAAAACGTGTTGTAATATGGCAGCTCGCGCATCTGGCGGCTGGAAACTTCAGCGAGTTCGTCACGGCCATAACCGATATTCACACACCACAACCCCGCCATCGCATCAAGGATCTCGTTGCCCTCACTGTCCGTAAGCGTCACGCCCTTCGCACGTGTGATCACCCGTGCGCCCTTTTTCTCAAGATCGTCGTTTGTGGTAAAAGGATGCATGTGATGCGCCGCGTCTAGGCGTTGCAGCTCTTCTGTCGGCATGTGGTTGGTGATCTGTGTCATATCAAACTCCCATCAGCGCTGGCGGCGCCTGCGCTATCAAATTCATCCCCGCCAGAATATGATCAAATTATTTTCTGTCAATCTCTTGTGGTCTCGGCAAGCGCGCGGCGCACTTGCTCCATACCTTGTATCACATCTTCTCGCATGGCCTTGGCCGCCGCCTGCGTATCGCCCGCACGCATCGCGCTCAGCGCCTCATGATGCTGGTCGGGGAGGTTTTCTGTCCCAACGCGCCCACAAACCACACGCAAACTTGGCCCAAAACGTAACCAAAGACCGTCTGCGAGTGCTGAAAGAATAGGCGCATCCGCCATCGAGTAGAGCCGCGCATGGAACCGGTAGTTCTGTTCAAGATAATTTCTCACGTCGCCCTGCGCGATCGCGACATCTAGCGCTTCATCGATCAAGGTCAGCTCCGCGATGTCCGCATCCGTTGCCCGCTCGGTTGCTCTAATTGTCAGTTGAGGCTCAATCGCCTGCCGTGCAAAAATTAGCTCATTCACATGCCCGACAGTCAACACTGGCACGACAACACGCCTGTTTCCCAAGAATTCGAGGGCCCCTTCGGCAGTCAGGCGGCGTATTGCTTCTCTGACAGGTGTCATCCCTGCGCCAAGCGTCTCACAGATTCCCTGAATTGTCACCGCTTGGCCTGGGGCCAGCTCACCAAACAAAAGCAAATCTCGCATCTCGCGATAGACTTTTTCATGTGCTGGCAACTCCGGAGATAACATGGTGGGGTAGGCGGCAAAACTCACCAAACTGGCCGAGGTCGCGGGGTCTTGCGTCATGAACTATCCTTCCGAATCTCTTGCATTTTTCTGCGCATCGTGCAGGCATCTTAATTGAAATGTTGCCAAGACAGTCAAAACTTGATCAAATATTTCGTCAAGGGGAATGACCTCGCAAACAGGGAGAAACCAAATATGAAAACGTATCTGCTCTCAGCAGTAGCCTCACTCGCACTCGTCGCAGGCATGGCCTCGGCCGAAGAAGTGCGCGTCTATAACTGGTCGGACTATATCGATGAAGAACTGCTTGCCAAGTTCGAAGAAGAGACTGGCATCAAGCTTATCTACGACGTGTTCGACTCAAACGAAGTTCTCGAGACAAAGCTCCTCGCAGGTGGCTCTGGCTATGATGTGGTTGTGCCATCAGGTACATTCCTGCAGCGCCAGATCACTGCTGGCGCATTCCAAAAGCTTGACACGTCCAAGTTCACAAACAAGGGCAATATGTGGGACGCAATCGAAGCCCGCACAGCCAAATATGACCCTGATAATGCGTACTCCATTAACTATATGTGGGGCACAACAGGCCTTGGCGTGAACGTCAACAAAGTTAAAGAAGTTCTCGGTGATGATGCGCCTGTTGGCTCTCTCGATCTGGTGCTTAACCCTGCCAACATGGAAAAGCTCGCGTCATGCGGCGTGCACTTCCTTGACGCTCCAGCAGAGATGATCCCAGCGGCTTTGGCCTACATCGGCGAAGACCCCGACAGCCAAGACCCTGACGTGATCGGCAAGACCGAAGCTGTGCTGTCCGCGATTGCACCATATGTGCAGAAGTTCCACAGCTCTGAATATATCAACGCGCTCGCCAACGGCGATATCTGCGTTGCCTTTGGCTGGTCTGGCGATATCCTTCAGGCCCGTGATCGCGCAGCGGAAGCAGAGAATGGTGTTGAAATCGCCTACAACGCTCCCAAAGAGGGCGCGCTCATGTGGTTTGACCAAATGGCGATCCCTGTTGACGCACCAAACGTAGACGGCGCGCACAAGTTCCTCGACTTTATCATGAATGCCGAGAACATGGCCGCAGCTTCAAACTATGTCTATTACGCGAACGGCAACTTGGCTTCACAGCCTATGCTGGAAGAAGACGTCATCGGCGATACAGCAATTTACCCTGATGCGGAAACGCTGGAGAAGCTCTACACAACCTCTCCTTATGACGCAAAAGTTCAGCGTGTCGTCACACGGCTCTGGACAAAAATCAAATCAGGTACATAAGCCTGAACTCAGCCCGCAAACTACGGTTTGCGGGCTTCTTAAACTTCGGGGGATACGCATGGCACAGACAGTTTTCGCACCTTGGCTCGACGCAAACGAAAAACCGTTGATTCAATTCAAAAATGTCACCAAGCGCTTTGGTGATTTCGTCGCCATCGACAACCTCACACAAGATATTTACGCAAAAGAATTCTTTGCGCTCCTCGGCCCGTCAGGCTGCGGCAAGACCACAATGATGCGCATGCTCGGCGGCTTTGAAACACCGACAGAAGGCCAGATCCTGATTGCAGGACAAGACATGGCAGGCGTGCCCCCGAACAAGCGCGCCGTGAACATGATGTTCCAGTCCTATGCGCTTTTCCCACACCTGTCGGTCGCAGAGAACATTGCTTTCGGCCTGAAGCGCGAAGGCAAACCTAAGCCCGAGATAGATGCGCGCGTTGAAGAGATGCTCCGCCTCACCCGGCTCACCAAATTTGCCAAGCGAAAGCCCCACCAAATTTCTGGCGGCCAACGTCAGCGCGTGGCCCTCGCCCGCTCTCTCGCCAAAGCGCCCAAGCTTTTACTTCTAGATGAGCCGCTCGGCGCGCTCGACAAAAAACTGCGTCAGGATACCCAGTTTGAACTGATGGATATTCAGGAAAAGACGGGAACAACCTTTGTCATCGTGACACACGATCAAGAAGAGGCAATGACCGTCGCCTCACGCGTTGCCGTGATGGACGAAGGCGAAATCATTCAGGTCGCAACACCTGCCGATATCTATGAGCGCCCAAACTCTGTTTATGTGGCCGACTTCATCGGTGATGTGAATATTCTCAACGGCCATGCCACACGCGCTGGCGATGGCTACGACATAGCCTATGCAGAGGGCAAGGCGCCCCTTCACGCCAAGACAACCAGTGATCTTGGCGAAAGCTCCAAATGCGCATTGGCCATCCGCCCCGAGAAAGTTTCGATCACTGCGGCAAAGCCCGCAAAAGTGACAAACGCAATCAAGGGTAAAATTATAGATATCGCCTATCTCGGGAACCTCTCGACCTATCATGTCGAAATCGAGGGGGGCCACATGATCAAAGCACAAACCGCCAACACCACACGCCTTGAGCGCCGTAGCTTCACTTGGGAAGACACCGTCTGGCTCAGCTGGACTGACACAGCCGCCATCGTGCTGGAGGGCTAGAGTATGCGCCGCTTTACTCTGATTGCCGTTCCATATGTCTGGCTCCTGGTGCTCTTCCTCGTGCCCTTTGTGATCGTCTTTAAGATCAGTCTGTCAGATACAGCACTGGCCATTCCGCCCTACACACCTACGCTTGATTTTTCTTCAGGTTGGGCCGGTATCCGAGCATTCTTCGCGGGTCTCGATTTTGAGAATTTCACGTTCCTCACAACCGATGACCTTTACTGGAAGGCCTACCTCTCAAGCTTGCAAATCGCCGCAATCTCGACAGTGCTTACACTCCTTGTGGGATATCCAATCGCCTATGCAATGGCACAATCCCCCGACGAGTGGCGCCCAACACTGATGATGCTGGTAATCCTGCCCTTTTGGACATCATTCCTGATCCGCGTTTATGCTTGGATGGGTATCCTCTCCAACGAGGGCTTCCTGAACCAGTTTCTCATCTGGACAGGCGTTATCTCCGAACCGCTCACAATCCTGAACACCAACACAGCCGTCTATATTGGCATCGTCTATACATACTTGCCCTTCATGATCCTGCCGATCTACGCCGCTTTGGAAAAACTAGACTCGTCTCTTCTTGAAGCCGCAGAAGACCTTGGCTGTTCGCGCCTCACCGCGTTTTGGCTCGTGACAGTACCGCTGTCAAAACAGGGCATCATTGCCGGCTGTTTCCTTGTCTTCATTCCCGCGCTTGGCGAGTTTGTTATCCCATCACTGCTCGGAGGGTCACAAACCCTGATGATCGGTAAAGTCCTCTTTGAAGAGTTCTTCTCAAACCGGGATTGGCCCGTCGCCTCCGCTGTTGCAGTGATCCTGTTGCTCATTCTAATCATTCCGATCGTGCTATTTCAGCGCAACGAGCAGAAGCAACGGGAGGCTGAAGAATGAGACGCTTCACTTGGTTCAACGCAACATCGCTTAGCTTCGGCCTCGCCTTTCTCTATCTACCAATGCTGATCTTGGTCATCTACAGCTTCAACGAGTCCAAGCTCGTGACAGTCTGGGCTGGTTTCTCGACCAAATGGTATGGTGAGCTTTTCCAGAACGAAGCCTTCCTTGATGCCGCATGGGTCACTGTCAAAGTCGCAGTGATGAGTTCCACAATCGCATCGATCCTCGGAACAATGGCAGCCTATGTCCTTGTGCGCGGTGGTCGCTTCAAAGGGCGCACGCTCTTCTCTGGGATGATCTACGCGCCGCTCGTTATGCCCGAAGTCATCACAGGCCTTTCGCTTCTTTTGCTCTTCATCGGCATAGGCCTCGACCGCGGCGTTCTGACAATCGTGCTGGCGCACACGACGTTCTCAATGTGCTACGTCTCTGTCGTCGTCTCATCACGCCTTGTAAGTTTTGACCGCTCCCTCGAAGAGGCGGCGCTTGATCTGGGTTGCTCGCCTTTTGAGGCCTTCCGCCTTGTCACCCTTCCAATTATCGCCCCTGCGGTGATCTCGGGCTGGCTTCTTGCCTTTACATTGTCTCTCGATGATCTCGTGATCGCCTCCTTCACAGCAGGCCCCTCGGCCACAACTCTCCCGATCAAGATTTTCTCTGCTGTGCGCCTCGGCGTCTCACCCGAGATCAACGCCCTTTCAACCATCATGATCAGCATCGTTACAGTCGGCGTTATAACAGCATCGCTTATGTCAAAACGCGCCACAGTGCGCCAGCAGCGCGAGGAGCGGGCAGCCGAAAGGGCCGCAGACTGATGCGGCGTATATTCTCTGATCACGCCTACTCAGACGACCGTACGGCAAAAAGCTATTGGTCCCAAACGGTCAGTGATGAAGCCCTCAAGCGCCCCCAACTGACAGGCGCCCAGACAGCTGATGTCGCTGTTATTGGCGCGGGCTTCACGGGACTTTCCGCCGCTCTTGCGTTGGCCGAGCAGGGTATCTCAGTCACAGTTCTTGACGCAGGATTTCCCGGCTGGGGCGCGTCTGGACGCAATGGGGGCTTCTGCTGCCTCGGTGGCGCAAAAGCGAGCGATAAGATGCTCGACCGCAAACATGGAAAACCCGCACGGCTTGCCTATCGCCGAGCTGAAGCAGATGCGGTTCGACATGTCGCAACACAACTTGAAAGACACCAGATCGAGGCCGACACGCACAGCAATGGGGAAACCCAACTCGCTCATAAAGCCAGTATCCAGTTTGATGATGACGCCCGCGCGATCGAGGAAAACTACGGTGTCACACCCACGCTTCACAGCAAGCAGGAGCTCCCCGCCCTCGGCATGTCGGGCCACTTTCACAGTGCCATCACAACACCGGTTGGCTTTGGCCTGAACCCACGTAAATACCTCGCTGGTCTCCTCAAGGCCGCAGAGACTGCAGGGGTAAAAATCTTTGGTCAAAGCCCTGTCAGCAAAATTGACCGTGCACAGGCCTACAGCCTCAAAACCCCTCAAGGCACGCTTGCCGCAGAGCAGCTCATCATCGCGACCAACGGCTATTCCTCCGAGGACGTCCCTACATGGATGGCAGCGCGCTATATGCCAGCGCAATCTTCAGTGCTCGTAACACGCGAGCTGACCGATACAGAGATCGCCAGCGGCTGGTCCTCCGATCAAGCCGCCTACGACAGCCGCACACTGCTGCACTACTTTCGTCTGATGCCAAACCGCCGCTTCCTCTTCGGAATGCGTGGTGGCCTTATGTCCTCCAAGAGCGCCGAGACCCGCAACAAACGCAAAATCCGCGCCGATTTCGAAGCCATGTTCCCCGCTTGGGCAGAGGTAGAAACACCCTTTTACTGGTCTGGAATGGTCTGCCTTTCCACAGGCCTCACACCCTTCGCAGGCCCTATTCCCGAGATGCCCGGCGCTTACGCAGGGTTTGCCTATCACGGGAACGGTGTCGCTATGGGGAGCTACACAGGCGCGCTTCTCGCCGACCAAGTCTTAGGCGCACGAAAACTGCAGACCCCAAAACTTATGCTGCAGCCGCCCAAGCGCTTCCCTCTTGGACCTGCCCGCCGCGCCCTGATGTATGGTATCTACGCAGGCGCAGCTCTCAAAGATCTCTAGTCTTTTTCTTTCCAAAAATATCTTGGGAGAGCGCGAGAGGGCAAAGCCCTCTCGCCTACCGCGACGCGCCAAAGGCGCGGCGCAATTCCTCACACAGAGCCAAAGCCCACATCAAGCGCGCTCAACACAGTGTCAATCTCAGCTTCAGAGATCGTCAGGGGCGGTGACATCAAGATGTTGTTCCCCCCCAGACGGACCATCGCCCCCGCATCATAGGCCGCCTTGTGGATACGCTTCATCGTCGGCATATCCATCGCCGCTTTGCTAGCCTTGTCAGACACGATTTCGATCCCCGTCATAAGCCCGTGACCGCCGCGCACATCGCCGATGATATCGTATTTTTCCGCCAGCTTGAGTGCACCTTGATAGAGCTGCGTGCCGCGTGCCGCCGCGTTTGTTTTCGTGTCCAAACGCAATGTCTCGCTCAGCGTTGCCGTCACAGCCGCCGCGCCAACAGGATGCGCAGAATAGGTATAACCGTGGAAAATTCCGGCCTCGCCCTTGGTATCTTTCTCAAACACATCCGCCACAGCCTCGCTCATCAACGCTGCGCCGACAGGGAAATATCCTGAAGTAATCCCCTTCGCCGTACTCATCATGTCAGGCTGTACACCCCAGTGCCGCGCACCACTCCAGTGGCCTGTTCGCCCAAAGCCCGTGATCACCTCGTCAGAGATCATTAGGATACCATGTCGTGTGCAAATCTCGCGCAGAAGCGGCATCAGGCTTTCATGCGGAACAATAACACCACCCGCACCCTGTATCGGCTCCATGATAAACGCCGCAATCGTGTTGGCACCCTGGAAGTTGATCTCGTCTTCCATCGCCTGTGCAATGAGTTGCGCCAGAACAGCTGGGTCCGTCTCGTTAAACGGATTGCGGTAGGTATAGGGGCTAGGCAGATGGAAGCAGCCAGGCAGAAGCGGCTCATAAGCAATACGGAAGCGATTGTTCCCATTCACACTCGCGCCGCCAAAATGCGTACCGTGATAGCCTTTCTTGAGGCTGAGAAACTTGGTGCGCGTCGGCTCCCCTTTGATGCGGTGATACTGCCGTGCAAGGCGCAAGCATGTCTCCACAGAGTCAGAGCCGCCCGATGTAAAGAAGACGCGCCCCATTCCATCGTCCTTAAAGAACTCGCGCACGGCATAAGACGCCTCGATTGCTGTGGGGTTGGAAGTGCCCGCAAAGGCCGAATAGTAAGGCAGCTCATATAGCTGCTTGGCGATAGCGTCTTTCACCACATCGTTTGAGTAGCCCAGATTGACACACCAAAGCCCGCCCACAGCGTCCACAACTTCCGCTCCGTCCAGATCGGTGATCTTCACACCGTGAGCACTTTTAATAATCGTCGGCGGATGCTCAAGGCTGTCGCCCGGCGCGCCCATCGGATGCCACATATGGCGTGCATTGTTCTCTTTGAGGAAGTTGTCGTCTTTCATCGCGCTCTCCATCGGGCTATTAAAGCTGGGCTCTACAAGAATTTGATCAAATCTAGCATGCCGCCCGATTCTGTCCAGCGCGATTACGTCCTGTAGCGCTCTACAAACGCCCTCAAGATATGCTCAGGAACCGTCACGCTCGCCGCATGGCACATTGCAATCAGGCTTTCGGCCTCTTCTGGTGCAAAATACCCCTTATGCTTATAGATATTGATCCGCGCTTCAAACTCAGCCGCATCTGCCTCGGGGTGAAACTGCGTCGCATAAACATTCTGCCCATATCGGATCATCTGGAATGGACAGCTTGGCGCCTCAACAAGATGCACACATCCCTCCGGCAAGCTTTGCAGCGCTTCCTTATGGCCCACAAAAGCTTCAAACCGCTCTGGCAACCCATGACAAAGCGGGTCAGCGCGCCCTGCTTCAGTCAGTCGACAATCTGCAGTGCCCACAGGCTCGCCATACCGCTCCTTACTGACGTTCTGCGCCAGATGATGACCCAAAACTCCGATCCCATAGCAACATCCCATAAACGGAAAGTCGCACTCTGTAATCGCTGGCATCAACGATAGAACGTCACGCTCGATCTTAGCTTCAATAGCGGTTTTTTCCTCGGGTGCGTCACTTACACATCCGGGCCCACCCCCAACAATCACACCTGAATAGTCACTCAAATTCAATGCGTCAGGCAAATCTTCACAATCCAACCGCACGCGACACACATCTTCAGGCCCAAGCCCTCCTTTGGCGCAAATCGCAGCAAACTCATTGTCTGCCGCCTCTGCCTCTGGACGCAGTTGCAAGATCAGAAAGGGTTTCATGGGCCATATCCTTTTGCTATGGCTCACTTGCATCGCCTTGACCCCAAAATGCAATCCCTTAGGTTGGTCAGGCGCAACACGCAAAGGGGCTTAAAATAGCACAGCGCTGTCTCATAGTCGCAGAATACAAGCGCCACTGCGCACAAGCGCGAGGCCAATAAGCTATGAAACCTCTTCTATCAGGTCTCATGGCGCGCCCCCGTCATTCTGGCGGTTCCTCGCCCAAAAATAAGATTGGCAAGGCACTCACGGTCGATCTTTGGTGTCACGCCACAGAGCCTGCACATGTGCCAGCCTTTGCCCAGCTGCGCCGCAGCATTGCTTTAGAGCGCCCAGATCTAACCTGCCTGATAACGACAGATGGCAGCCTCTCCATTCCTGATAGTCTCGATGCGTCGATCAACACAGCCGTGATCCCTCGTGAAGGAAACAGCATCACTGCGTTCTTTACCCAATACGCACCGCGCCTTTGCCTTTGGGCTGGCGGCTGGATTAACCCAGCTCTCGCGCAGGAGGCTGACAAACGCGGCATCCCTCTTTTTCTGCTCGATGCCCATGCCGAAGGGTTTCAGACCAATGTCTGGCGAGGACAAGGTCTGTCACAGCGCCGCGCGCTCAGACTATTTTCGACTTTTCTCGCCCGCGACAGCGAAGCTGAAACAGCTCTGCGCAAAATGGGCGTAGAAGCGGATGATATCTTTGTCGCAGGACGGATGCAGCAAGGCATCCCAACTCTGCCATGCAACGAAACGGACCTGAACGATCTCTCCGCCGCACTTAACTCACGCCCCTCGTGGCTGGCCGCTTGCGTGCGTGCAGAGGAGCTCGACATTATCCTACCTGCACATTTCAAAGCCAGCCGAGCAGCTCATAGGCTCTTGCTGATCCTCGTGCCCGATGACGAGAATGAATATGAAGCCTTCAAAGACGCCTTAGAGCAACACCAGCTGCGCTACACCATCTGGCCCGAGACAGACGGGCTAAGCGATGAAACAGCTCAAGTCCTCTTGGCAGAAGATCCGTTTGAGTTGGGCCTATGGTTTCGCGTGTCTCCTGTGAGCTTTATGGGCGCATCCCTTGTGCCAGGCCACGGTGGCCACAATCCCTACGCCGCAGCCAACCTTGGCTCAGCGATCCTTTATGGTCCGAATGTCGGCAAATATCTTGAAAGCTATTCCCGCTTTGCTGCAGCAGGCGGCGCGCGTATTGTGCGCGATGTAGATACACTCACAGCTGCCGTCAGTCAGCTTTCCGCTCCTGACCGAGCCGCTCAAATGGCCATGGCGGCTTGGGAAATTGCCACTGAAGGTGCAGATGTCACAGATCGCATCACGTCGCTGGTGCATGACGCCCTAGATCATCTGGAGGAAAGCTGATGCAAACGCCCCGCTTCTGGTTCCGCCCACGCAGCTGGCAGTCGGTGCTCCTTGCCCCTCTAGGGGCTCTTTATGCGCTTGGCACAGCGCGCAGAGTGGCGCGCGCAGAGACGGTAAATCTGGAAACGCCCGTGATATGCGTGGGCAATATAAACGCAGGTGGAACAGGAAAAACTCCGACGGTCATTTACCTTGTTCAAGAGCTTCAGGCACTCGGGCATACCCCGGTTGTTGTCTCGCGCGGCTATGGCGGTGCTCTCCAAGGGCCTGTCTTGGTCGATCCACGCAGCCACACCGCCTCCGATGTCGGCGACGAGCCGCTTTTGCTTGCTGCCTTCTGCTCTGTCGTGGTCTCCAAATCACGCCTCCAGGGCGCTGAGCGTGCCGAGCAAGAAGGCGCAAGCGTCATCCTCTTTGACGACGGTTTTCAGGATCCTTCCGTTCACAAAGACCTTTCCTTTGTGGTTGTTGATGCCAAGCGCGGCTTTGGCAACGGGCGCTGCATTCCTGCAGGGCCTCTTCGCGAACCAGAAGAAATAGGTCTCGCCCGCGCCGACGCCCTCATCACAATCGGCTCAGAGTCCGAGCAAGCAATCTTCGTCACCCGGGAGTCTCCCCCCCGTTTTCATGCCGCCCTCGAACCCCTTCCAATGGGTATGGACTGGGCAGGAACCCGCGTTCTTGCCTTTGCAGGAATCGGCCATCCAGAGAAATTCTTCACGACCTTAAAACACCTCGGGGTCGAGATCATTCACGCGGAGGCTCTGGCCGATCACCAGCCCCTTACATCAGCCCTTATGAACCGCCTGAGCGCCGACGCCAAACGCCACAACGCCCGCCTCGTCACCACAGAAAAAGATGCCGTCCGCCTGCCCCAAGCCTTCCGACAGGAGGTGCTGACCCTGCCAGTGCGCCTAAAGGTCACAAACGCATCTGCACTCAAGAGTTTGCTAGAGCAACTGCGTCCCTAGCCCTTCCTCTTTCTAAAAATATCCCGCGGAGCGCGAGGGGCGGGCCCCTCGCTTTGGTTGGGTTGTACTCAGCACAATTCGAAGCAGCTTACCCATCCTCTCCCAGCTTTGGTGAGGGGCGTTTCAAAGCGAGTTCCGCATCTGAAAAAACAAATGGCGAGCGAACACTCGGGACACCATCAAGCTCTATCTGCATCCCACGTGCCTTCACATGTGGATCATCAAAGACCTCCGCCATGTCATTGATCGGCCCAGCAGGGATTCCCTCTGCCTCACAGCCCGCAAGAAGCTCTGCCTTGGTCCGCTTGGCAGTCTCGGCCATCAATAACGCAATCATCGCGGGCCTATTTTCAACTCGGTCCGCGTTGGTCAAATAGTCTGCGTGCTCTTTCATCCAGCCGAGATCCAAGAGATCGCAGAGTCGGCGATACTGCCCGTCATTGCCCGTCGCGATAATGATATGCCCATCGGCACAATCAAAAACCTGATAAGGCGTAAGGTTTGGGTGATAATTGCCTGTCCGGCCGGGGGGTGTGCCCGTGGTCAAATAATTAAGCCCTTGATTGGCCGTCACAGAGACCGCCACATCCAGCAAAGCCATATCAAGATGTTGTCCCCGTCCCGTCCGTTCGCGCTGATAGAGTGCTGCAAGAACACCAGCAACAGAATAGACTCCTGTAAACACATCGGTGATCGCAACACCCGCGCGTTGTGGCTGCCCATCCGGCTCGCCCGTGATCGACATAAGCCCGGACATGCCCTGAATAATATAGTCATATCCCGCGCGGTGCGCATAAGGACCCGTTTGGCCAAAGCCCGTGATCGAGCAATAGATCAGCCGCGGATTGACCTCGGCAAGGCTTGCATAGTCGAGCCCATATTTGGCCAAGCCTCCAAGCTTGAAATTCTCGATCAGGATGTCCGCATCCTTCACAAGCTCACGCACCTGCGCCTGCCCCTCAGGCGTGCGAAAGTCGATTACAACGCTCGACTTCCCACGATTACAGGAGTGGAAATACGAGGCCGATTTATCCTCGTCACGCTCCACAAATGGAGGCCCCCACTGACGTGTGTCGTCGCCTTGAGGCGCTTCAACCTTGATGACATCTGCACCAAGGTCTGCAAGCGTTTGCCCTGCCCAAGGCCCCGCCAAAATCCGCGCGAGCTCAATGACCTTGAGTCCTTCCAGAGGTGCGCTCATAACTCAGTTACCGAGCTGCGCGTCGATCACTTCACGTAGCTTGGCGTAGTTGTTGCCCGCCACACGATCCTGACCAATGATAAATGATGGTGTCGAGTCAATCCCGTCAGCTTCAACATTCGCCTGATACCAAGAAATCAGACTTTGCGCCTTGTCCTGATCCTCAAGGCAGGCGTCAATCGTGTCTGACGACAGGCCGGCAACACGCGCTATTTTGCGCAGGCCGTCTGCCATTTGCACAGGATCACCGCCGCCCATCCAGTCGCGCTGGCCTTTATAAATCAGGTCCGTGATCCCGAAGAACTTCTCTTCCCCGCCGCAACGCGCAACCATAGACGCCCAGAGCGCAGCACGGTCAAAATATACCTCGCGGTAGGTAAAGTGGACCTTGCCTGTATCGATGTAGTTCGCCTTCAGCTCCTTGAAGCCCTCGCGGTGAAAAGCTCCACAATGCGAGCACGTAAACGACGCATACTCGACAACCTTCACAGGCGCGTCTGGGTTGCCCAAGGTCATTTCAGTGATCTCGGACACCGCAGCGTCACTCGTTTCCGCTACAGTTTCCGTCTCTGCCTCGGCTTGAGCTTGCGGCGCGACTTCGACTTGCTTGGCGCCACCGCCGCTCATCGCGAAGAAGGCGGCACCACCGCCAAGGATTGCAACCAGTGCAATAATAAGAATGTTGCGGTTCATAAAAAATCTCTCTTCTAGCGTTTGTGTTTGGATAAAACGTTTTGGCCCAGCGCTTCAAGGGCCAGCCGCAAACTCTCGTTGCCGATATCTGCGGCTCGCGCCCTCACCTCTTGCACAACAGCAGGGTCGGGAGCCTTTGGCGCAACCTTGATTTTCCGATGCTCAAAATCTACCCGCCCCTCGGCAAAGCCCGTCGCATGGGTTTGGGTGATCCGAATACTAGAGATCGCATTATAGCCGTAAACTGCATTCACCTTCTCGCGCAGCTTGGCCTTTTGCATCTCAAGAACAGGCGCATTCGCCCCCGTCGTGAGCAAACACAAGGTCGCGCCAAAGCCGCCTTTGCCGTAGCTCATTTCGACAGGGCGGCTAATGCTGGCAATATCTGGGCCAGCAATCTCTTCCCAATGGGTCAAAAGTCGCGATACCGCAAAACCACGCTGTTGGGACACAGCGTTGATACGCTCTCCCATCAGGTTCGCCGCGCGCTTAAAGCCGCGGTTCCGCTTGGTTTGGCTTGCATCTTTATTCATCAACGCCATGTTACCTGCGCAAAGGCTCCTTGGACAGAGCGATTGGTAAACAGGGAATAAACAATGCGTGACACGGCGAAGGCCTCAGATCTGCTCGACTGGTATGACACGCACGCGCGCACCCTGCCGTGGCGCACAAGCCCATCTGACAGAGCCGCTGGCATCATGCCTGATCCCTACGCAGTTTGGCTCTCCGAAATTATGCTCCAGCAGACAACTGTCGCTGCCGTCAAATCTTATTTCACGCGCTTTCTGTTGCTTTGGCCTACGGTTGAGGCGCTCGCCGCCGCGCGCGATGAAGACGTTATGGCGGAATGGGCTGGCCTTGGGTACTACGCCCGCGCGCGCAACCTGCTGAAATGTGCACGCGCCGTCACAGAGTTAGGCGGCTTCCCCCAAACACGCGCCGAGCTTGAGGCCCTTCCTGGAATTGGTCCCTATACGTCTGCGGCTATTTCCTCGATCGCCTATGATCATCCAGAAACCGTGCTGGACGGCAATGTTGAGCGCGTGATGTCGCGGCTTTACACTGTGTTAGAGCCGCTTCCTGATAGCAAAGAGACGCTCCGCGCCCATGCCGCTGGTCTGACGCCTGACCAGCGCGCAGGCGATTATGCCCAAGCAGTTATGGACCTCGGCGCAACACTCTGCACGCCCAAATCCCCCGCTTGCGGCATCTGCCCGTGGCGTGCGCCCTGCACGGCCCGCGCCGAAGGAATCGCCGATACCTTACCCCGCAAGCGCCCCAAAGCGGCCAAGCCCACACGTCTCGGTATCGCCTACATCGCGCGTCGCGAAGATGGCGCTTGGTTGATGGAGCGCCGCCCCGACAAAGGCCTCCTCGGCGGGATGCTCGGTTGGCCCGGAGCCGCTTGGGGCGATGAGCGCGTCGCCGCGCCGCCCCTTGAAGCCGACTGGCAAAAGGTCAACGCCGAAGCGCTTCACACCTTCACACACTTTCACTTGCGCCTTGATATCCATATCGCAATTCTGCCCCAAGACGTCGAAATCGAGGGGCTAGAATTCGTGCCCAAGCACAGCTTTTCACCCAAGGCCCTGCCCACTGTCATGCGAAAGGCATTTGACCTCGCGCAAAGCGCGTTCAACACTGCCTCGCAATAATTCTGCCAATTGTCCTGAGTAAAGGTTCGTCAAATGCTCAATGCCCAACAAGTCGCTAGTCTCAGCCGCGCCCTGCCATTCTGGCTTTCGTTGACGCTCATTCCGCTTGCCTGGATCGGAGCGTTTTATGGCGGTTGGACAGTCGCTCTCCTGCCACTGGCGACATGGTATCTGTTCTCTGGTCTTGACGCCGTCCTTGGCCTCAACACAGAAAATGCAGACCCTAACATTGGCGAAGAACATCTGGCGGCCTACTCTCTCATCACCAAAATCTGGATCCCCCTCCAGTTTATCACACTCTTCGGTCTGCTTTATTATGTCCCCCGCGCTGAGCACCTCGAGGCGCTCGAAACCGTCGTACTGTTCTTTGGTGTCGGTGTGATTACAGGCACAGTCGGGATCAACTACAGCCACGAGCTGATGCATCAGAAAAACAAGTTCGAGCGCTGGCTTGGTGATATCCTTCTCTCAATGGTGCTCTACTCGCACTTTCGAACAGAGCACCTGCTTGTGCATCACCGCTACGTCGGGACACCGCGCGACGCTGTAACGGCACGCTACAACGAGGGGTTTTACCGCTATTTCCCCCGTGTGCTTCGCGAGGGCCTAAGCTCTGCGTTCAAAGCCGAAAAAGAAATGCTCGCCCGCAAGGATCTGCCGTGGAGCGATACTTCCAATCCCTTCTTCCGCTATTGGGCGCTACAAGCCGCGATGCTGGTTCTGGCGCTCATTGTCGGCGGTTGGATGGGTCTCGCGCTGTTTCTGTGGCAAGCTTTTTCCGCTGTCTGGCAGCTTGAGCTTGTAAACTACATCGAACACTACGGCCTGACACGCAAACATCTCGGCGACGGCAAATACGAGCACGTGATGCCTCACCACAGCTGGAACGCAGCGCACAAGGCCTCAAACTGGCTTCTGATAAATCTTCAGCGCCACTCCGATCACCACTACAAGCCAGACCGCCGCTTCCCGCTCTTGCAAAACTATGACGCGGCGCAAGCACCACAGCTGCCTTATGGCTACCCGCTGATGACAATGGCCGCGATGGTTCCACCGCTTTGGCGCAAGAAAATGAACCCACGCGTGCGCAAATGGCGCGAAATGTACTACCCCGAAATCACCGAGTGGAAGCCTTATAACAAGGCGACAAACCCGATGCCGCGCTAGGCCTCATTTTGCGGAAGATGTCCTGTCTTCACATAGATCAAACAGCCCTCATCCGACCACGGCGCGTGCTTTGAAAGGTGGGGGCTTCTGATCCAGCTTCCAGCAGGATAGCGACCATGCTCATCCTGAAATGTCCCCTCAAGCACAAATATCTCTTCGCCGCCCCAATGCGCATGCTGGTTAAACTGTGTGCCCGCCGCCCAGCGCACCAAAGCAACGTTCTCACTCGCACAAGAATGTAGGGGCAAAACAGACAGCCCCTCAACCATACCGGGGCGAAACGCGGCCGCGCGCGTATCAATCGCAAATTGCTCTTGGTCGTCGGCATCAAACTGATGCAGCTTCACAAGGATCGTGCAGCCCTCTTTTGTGTGCGGCTTATGGCTCGTCCCGATCGGGTTCCGCACATATGTACCAGCAGGGTAATCGCCCGTCTCATCCGAAAAGACGCCCTCAAGAACAAGAAACTCTTCGCCGCCGCCATGGGTATGTGTGTCAAACTGCGAGTCAGGCGCAAAACGCACAATCGTCGTCGCCCGCGCCACTTCGTCGCCGATGCGATCAAGCATCATCCGTTCGACACCGGCCGCAGGCGAAGATACCCACTCATAGTCCTCAGGACGCACAACCACCCGCTGTGAAAAATCCGCGTTAATATGCATCATGTCTCTCCTCAAAAGGCTTTGGCCATAGCTACCCTTCGGATGCGCCAAGGGGAATAGGTCCGCCCCGTCACATTCCCGTCAGCGCTATTTTTTACCCTTCTTCTTTGGCTGCTTCGCAATGCGCCCAAAGGTTCTGTCTCTCGCGCGCCGCGGGCTCAGGCTTTCTGAGTTAAAAGCGTCTTCCGCGACAAGCTTTTTCCAGCGCTCCAAGCGCGCCTCGCCAATCTCACCCGCCGCAAGCGCGCTCTTGATAGCACAGCCCGGCTCACTCTCGTGCATACAGTCCCGAAAGCGACACTGCGTGCTCAACTCTTGCAAATCAGCAAACAATTCGCCGAGCCCCGACGCCGCATCAGTAAGCTGCACCTCTCTCATGCCAGGCGTGTCCAGCACGGTGCAGCCGCTCACCAGCAAGTGGAGCTGGCGGCTCGTTGTGGTGTGCCGCCCCCGTGCATCGCCCTCTCGGATACCTTGGGTCTTGATCTCCTGACCGCCTGACAAAGTGTTGGTCAGCGTCGACTTCCCCACACCTGACGACCCGATGAAAGCAACGGTCTTACCAGGTTTGCACCATTCGGCCAGTCTCTCGCGTGGCTCCTCGCCGCGCCCGTCAATTGCGAGCACAGGCACATCTGCCGAGATTGAGCGCGCTTGGCTAAGGTAGCTTTCGACATCCTCCGCGAGATCAGCCTTGGTCAGCAAAATAACTGGCGAAGCCTTATCTTCAAGCGCAAGCGCAACATAGCGCTCCAACCGCGCAATGTTGAAATCATCGTTGCAAGACGTAACAATAAAGGTGGTATCAAGGTTCGCACCGATCAGCTGTACCTGCCGCTCAGGCCCCGGCGCGCGCCGCTTAATCAGGTTCTTGCGTTCAAGAACCACGCTCTCGGCAGGCTCTTCAGCATTCAACAATATCCAGTCACCCACCGTAGCATCAGGCCGCGGCGGAAGGATCGTGTCGATCCCCTCTCCCACGACATGATGACCGCTGCGATGCACTTCCGTCACTCTGACAGGCGGTGTCTCAGCCATCACGGACGCATCAGCTTGCTCTGCAAAGAACGGCCCCCACCCCAACTTTTGCAAAAGCGAAAGAGGCGCATTCTTTGGCCGCAAAGCCTCTGAGTCGTCGTGGGTCATTAAGGTGTGCTTTCCAATAGTGTTGCCGCCCAGTCTATATCAAAATACCGACAAAAAAAGGCCCCGCCTCTGGAGGAGGACGGGGCTTCAGTTAAAGTGCCGTGGAGTCAGGCCACAGGCACCGGCGGTGTTCGGATAAAGACAGAGCTCACCCGCTGGCTCAAATCTGAGCCATGATTTCGGGTGAATTCTCGTTTCAATTTAGTTGCGCATCTCGGCGCGGATCTGTTGGCGGAACAGTTCGATGGGAACTTGCTTGCCGTCTCGCTTGATGCTCCAGTAGGTCCAGCCGTTGCAGCTTGGTGCGCCTTCAAGATGCGCGCCCACTTGGTGAATAGATCCCTTGATATCGTCGCCGATCAGAGTGCCGTCAGCACGCACTTTCGCCTTGTGGCGGCCATTAAGGGAGTAAAGCTCTTCGCCTGGGCGCAGCATTCCACGCTCCACAAGCTGACCAAAAGGCACGCGTGGCTCGCTGCGTTTGCTCACGCTCACTTCAAGCGCTTCCTTGTCAAACTTACGCACATTGGCGATCCGTTTTTCAGCAACCTTGCGGTAGGCTTCTTCGCGTTCGATCCCGATAAACTCGCGACCCAGCATCTTGGCAACTGCGCCGGTTGTACCTGTGCCAAAGAACGGGTCCAAAACCACATCACCAACATTGGTCGAGCCAACCATCACACGGTGCAGAAGTGCTTCTGGTTTCTGTGTTGGGTGGGCCTTGTCGCCATTGTCGTCCTTAAGACGCTCGCCACCGTTGCAGATCGGAATAACCCAATCAGAACGCATCTGAATACCTTCGTTCAAAGCTTTCAGAGCTTCGTAATTGAAAGTGTATTTGCTTGTTTCGGTTTTACCCGCCCAAATCATTGTCTCATGTGCGTTGGTAAAGCGCTTGCCACGAAAGTTCGGCATAGGGTTTGACTTGCGCCACACCACATCATTGAGGATCCAGAACCCTTGGTTCTGAAGTTCGGCACCCATGCGGAAGACGTTGTGATAAGAGCCAATCACCCAGATCGCGCCATTCGGCTTCAGCAGGCGTCGTGCCGCAGCGAGCCATTCGCGTGTAAATTTGTCATAAACTTTGAAGCTGTCAAACTGGTCCCAGTGGTCATCCACCGCATCCACTTTTGAATTGTCAGGGCGATGCAAGTCGCCCTTGAGCTGCAAGTTATAGGGCGGGTCAGCAAAGATCAGATCAATGCTCTCCGCAGGGAGCGCGTTCATACGCTCAATGCAGTCTCCGTCCAAAATGGTGTTCAAAGGAAGCGACACCGCGCTCTTTGCGTTCGTTTTCGTTTTCATTTTTCTGCCTCATACACGGTGCGTTTTGCACTCATTGGTTGAGGCCTAAGATGAGTCATTGACGATTCGCGGTCAATTTCTTTTTTGAATCAGTCACTTACATTTTTTTGTTGATACAAGATATTGTGCACTGGTTTGAACGAACGTCTATGGTGTGGGGTCACACCAAGATTTTGCAGCGCCAGTCTGTGACTTTTTGATGGATATCCGGCGTTTGTTTCCCAGCCGTAGCCCGGATACTGTTGCGCCAGTGCCGACATGACATAGTCTCGCCTGATTTTGGCCACAATCGAAGCAGCAGAAATGCTCACTGATTTGCTATCCCCCTTCACAATCGCCTCTGCCGAGACGGTGAGGCCCTTTGGAATGAGGTTTCCATCAATCAAACAATGGTCAGGCGGTGTCAAAAGGCCCGCGACGGCACGCTCCATCGCAAGATGCGAAGCACGCAAAATGTTGAGCTGGTCAATTTCTTCCACGCTCGCACTCGCCACGCTCACCTCGGCACAAGACAAAATCGCCTCCGCCAAACTTTCCCGCCGCTTGGCGCTCAGTTTCTTACTGTCGTTGAGCCCTTCGGGGATACGCGACATATCAAGCACAACTGCACAGGCTGTCACTGGACCCGCCAGTGGTCCACGGCCCACCTCGTCAACACCCGCAATACGGGCAAATCCACGGGCCATTGCCGCGCGCTCATAAGAAAAATCTGGGCCTGTCATTCTGCCAGATGACAGAGAGAGCAGGCCCAGATCAAGCAGGTATTATCCGTTCAGGCGGTATCCGTTCCGCTTCAGGCAGCCCGCCTGATAGCCCGTGCGCACACCACGTGGCCCCTTCACTCTGATCTCACAAGCGCGTGGAAGGCTCTCGGACCAGCGATAATTGTTCTGCAAACAACGCCCGTTCATATAGCGCAGCGTGTCACGGCGCGTCTGAACCGTGGTCAGACACCGCTGCGGCAAAGTCATTTTGCGAACACGCTGGGGCAAAGGCTTCGGATCTACTTGGACATGCCGACGCACACCATGACCATGTTGGTTCTGTGGTTTGGCATGATAACTGTGTTGATCACGGCGGTCGTCATTGCGATCACTGATCGCCTTCCCAAGCAACACAAGCGCCGCAATCCCAGCAATAGCGCGTGCAGTATCCCGATCGTCTGCACGGGCGGGTGCCGCGCTCAATGAAGCAGCAACAAGCGCACTCAACGCAATCGAAGCAATAAATTTACGTGACATTAGAACATCTCCTTTCGGTTTCAGGGCGGCACGCACTCTCTTGTGCAAACCAGCGATGAAGCCAAAATCAGAAATCCCCCAAAGACAGGCAATAACAGCCCACTGCTATCAGATAGCATCTGCCCCAAGGGCGCATGGATATTGAATATCAATCCCAAAACGCGCAGTCTGATCGCATGAAAAACATCATACTTATATCCGCTGCTCTCGCGCTCCTCTCCTCCCCGCTTCACGCGGCCGATTGCTATGCCGACTACAAGGCCAAGCAAGACAACCCGCTTAAGCTTCACTATGGCGTCGCCCAAATCACAGGCGCCTGCACCGCAGCCTCCGCCCGTTCCCAGCTTACGCCACGCCTTGCCAAAGGCGGATGGGTGTTGCTCAATGTTGTTTCGGTGTTTGACGCCAGCGGCCTTAATGAGAGGAAAGAGAGTGCAGGACCCTTCTATCTCCGCTTCTGAGCGTATGAGTAATCCAAACCGCACCGTCTTTATCGGGATCGCGGCAATCGTCGCAATCTTGCTCATCGCCGCCGTCGTGCTGTTCTTCACGCTCCCCGATGCTGGCGCTTTCAACGCGCGAGTTGAGCAGCTCTTTGTCGAAAATGACAACTTGAGCACGCAAGCAGAAATCAAATTGCTCGAAATTCTGGCCCAGTCCGGTACAGCCTTCTCAGACACGCTCTCAAGCTACCGAATGGTGATTTTTGTGTTGCTTGTTTTCGCCGCCGCAATGCTTATCGCCGCGTTCGTCTTTCTCATGATGCTCGCCGCCTTCAGCCGCCGCATGGCCACCATTGAGCGCTCAGGGATTCAGGTTAATTCACTCCTCATCAGTCGTGAAGAAAACACCGTCTATCTGAACAACATGGGGTTCAAGCTCACAGGCGCCGCTATGGAAACCCTAAGTGTCCTCGCCGAAGCCCGTATGGATGACGATGTGCTCAACGGCGCTGAAATAGAGGCCGTCATCTCAGGTCGCCTCGCCTCAGATTGCGACGAAGCGGCAGGCGCCACTCGTATCAAGCGTTTGCGCGACACATTGGGCAATCAGCTTGTCTCAGAACTGCTGATCAAAAACATTGCCCGTCGTGGCTATATCCTCAGCATAGACAAAAGCGTGATCCAAGTGCTCTAGCCCCCGAAAGAGCTGTTTTCTTTTTCTTTCCAAAAGTATCCCAGGGGGTGCGGGGGACTGGTCCCCCGCTTCAATCGGGTTTTCGCAACGCGAAAATCCGAAATCAAATCGCCGCGCGTAGATTTGCCATGAGCGCAGTCAAGTTCTTCACATAAAGCTCGCCCTGCAAACGTCCTTCAGCATCAAACTCATTGTAGCTTGCCGCAACTGTCACTTCGGGACCGGCAACAATTTTGGGCTGAAAGGGTGTCATGCAGCTGTGCAACATAACAAGCCCACGGTCGCCACCAGAGCGCCCCGCTGCTGATGACATCAGCGCAACAGGCTTGCCCGCCCATGCGCTGCCCTCCACACGGCTCACCCAATCCAGCGCATTCTTCAAAACGCCAGAAAGGCCACGGTTATACTCCGGTGTCGAAATCACGACAGCATCCGCCTCAGAAATCTGTGCCGCAAGCTTTTGCACAGCAGCAGGCACGCCTTCAGCCGCTTCCAGATCGCCGTCATAAAGTGGCAGATTGAGGTCAGCGAGTGTAAGCTTTGCATCGCCCATAAGCCGCGCCGCTTCTTGCAGCAGCAAGGTGTTGGTTGAGCCTTTGCGCAGAGCGCCAGAAAGTCCGAGAAGTTTTACATGAGCCATTGTGGCCTCCATTTATGAAGTCCCCTCGCTCCTAAACTGACGGCGCTCCCACAGCAATTCTCACAAGCGCACAGCCCCTGTGCAAAAAAGAAAAGGCCCCACCGTTTCTGGCAGGGCCGGTTCATGTCGATGTCACGAAAGTTATACGCTTGGCGTAATCACAATCTCCACACGACGGTTCAGTTGACGGCCTTCTGGCGTCAAGTTCGTCGCCAAAGGCATGTCTTCGCCGCGGCCCACGGCCTGCATGCGGAAGCTGTTCACACCTTCACTCGCCAAGATAGCCGTAACCGCCTGTGCGCGGCGTAAGCTAAGGCTCTGATTATAGCCTGCGTCGCCCGTGTTATCGGTATGCCCAACCACTTGCACAGTTGACTCGCCATAGGTGTTGAGGCTGCTCGCCACAGCGCGAATATCGCTTGTAAGGTCAGGGCGCAGGCTCGCACTGTCTGTCGCAAACAAAATATCCTGCGGCATCGTCACAATCAGGCGCTCGCCCGTATTCACAATCTTCGCATCATTGCCAAGCTTGGCCCGCAAATCCCGCTCTTGCTGATCGAGCGCTGCACCCGTCAGCCCGCCAAGACCTGCTCCGACAATTGCGCCACGAAAGGCGCCTTTCTTGCCGTCACTTTGGGTCAGTCCGCCAATAAGCGCCCCTGCGGCCGCCCCGATCAGCGCACCTTCCTTGGCTTTGCGGTTCGGATCATCAGGATTTACAAGTCCCGGGTCAGTACACCCTGCAAGCAATACCATCGCGCTCACAGCGCTCACGCTAATAAATTTTGAAATTATCTTCATATCTGCCTCGTCTTTTTTGCCACACACTCTGTGGCTTGTGTGCTATATATACGCCTTGCCACCGCCCACAAAGAAGCAACACTCGCGTGATCGGCAGCAATTCGCCCATCCGCTCACGCCTCTTCGCGCGCAGACTCCCAAGCAAGCAGTGCACGTTTCACAGGCAAGCCCCAGTGATAGCCTCCCAGCGCCCCTGATTTTCGAAGCGCACGGTGACACGGGATCAACCAGCTCACAGGGTTGCGTCCCACAGCCGTACCAACCGCCCGCACAGCCCTAGGATGTCCAATCGCCCCAGCAATCTCGCTGTATGTGGTCACATGGCCCGAAGGGACTTGCAACAAAGCCTCCCATACCTTGATCTGAAAGGGCGCCCCGATAAGGTGCAGTGCCGTTTCGCCGCTTTGCTCCTGTCCCGCCTTAACCCAGCCATGAAGCGCAGCTGGTTTCTCTACAAATCCCGCCTTTGGCCAGCGCTGCGCCAAGTCCTCAAAGCAAGCCTCACGGCCCATCTCTTCGGCAAATCCCATGCCGCAAATTCCGCGCTTTGTGCCCATCACAAGCGTTTCGCCAAAGGGTGTATCAAACCAGCCATAGTTCACAGTCAGTCCCGCCCCCTTCTTGGCAAACTCCCCGGGGCTCATTGCTTCCCAACGCAGAAAAAGGTCGTGCAGCCGGCCGCCGCCTGACAGTCCAACAGATTGCGCTGTTTCAAGCGTGGTAAACCGCTCGTTCAACATCCGCTTCGCCTGCCCAAGCTGCAAATACTGCTGATAGCGCTTGGGAGAGACACCCACCCATGCGGAAAAGACCCTTTGAAAATGTGCCGTACTCATCTGCATCTCACCCGCCAGAGCCTCAAGCGAAAGCGGCACCTCAGACGCGTCAATCGCCTCCAAAGCACGGCGCATAAGTTGGTAATGATAGCGCCCTTCGGGCTGATCCATCTTCATCATATGTCTCCTTAGCTGATACCCTAGCCTCCAGAACGCCCCCCCGCGACCCGTTTCCTGCGCAAATCAATATCTTGCCTGTCGCCCCTCTCGCGGGCATACCTTCCCCATGGCCAAGCAACTCAATTATCAAACGCTCCGAGAGATTTTCACCCGCTTTCACGCAGCAGATCCCGCCCCCGTGGGCGAGCTCGATCATGTGAATGTCTATACCCTTGTCGTCGCCGTGGCGCTCTCCGCCCAAGCCACAGATGTAGGCGTGAACAAAGCCACAAAAGAACTGTTCAAAATTGCCGATACACCTGAAAAAATGCTGGCTCTGGGCGAAGAGGGTCTGATTGAGCACATCAAGACAATCGGCCTCTTCCGTAACAAAGCCAAAAACGTCATCAAGCTCAGCCGTATCTTGGTTGAGGACTATGGCGGCGAAGTCCCCAATTCCCGCGCAGCGCTTGTCTCGCTCCCAGGCGTGGGCCGCAAGACAGCCAATGTCGTGCTGAATATGTGGTGGCGTATGCCTGCGCAGGCCGTTGATACGCATATCTTCCGTGTCGGCAACCGCTCGGGGATTTGCCCTGGCAAAGATGTCGACGCAGTCGAGCGCGCAATCGAAGACAATATACCCGCGGACTTTCAGCTCCACGCACATCACTGGCTTATCCTGCATGGCCGCTACCATTGCAAAGCGCGCAAGCCGCTTTGCGCCACCTGTATCATCCGCGATCTCTGTGAATTTGAGGAAAAGAACCTATGAAAAAGTATCAAGTCGTCGGCATCGGCAACGCAGTCGTTGATGTGATCACCCAATCAACCGACACTTTCCTTGCAGAGATGGGGATCGCAAAAGGCATCATGCAGCTGGTCGAGACTCAGCGCTCAGAAGAGCTCTTTTCTGCAATGGACGAGCGCGTCCAGACTCCGGGCGGCTCGGTTGCCAATACAATCGCAGGCATCGGCAGTCTTGGCCTCGCCACCGGCTTCATAGGCCGCGTGCGCGACGATGAGCTAGGCCACTTCTACGCTGACGCGATGACACGCGAAGGCATCGACTTCGTAAATGCTCCCGTCGCAGGGGGCGAGCTGCCCACCTCACGCTCAATGATTTTTGTTTCCCCCGATGGCGAACGCTCGATGAACACCTATCTCGGTATTTCAGCCGAGCTTGGCCCCGATGACGTTGATGAAAGCGTTGCCGCTGGCGCTGAGGTTGTGTTCCTTGAGGGCTATCTCTTTGACAAAGACAAAGGCAAAGACGCCTTCATCCGTACAGCCCGCGCCTGCCGTGCCGCTGGCGGCAAAGCAGGTATCGCAATTTCCGATCCCTTCTGCGTCGAGCGCCACCGCGCCGATTTCGTCAGCCTCATCGAGAACGAAATGGACTTCGTCATCGGCAACGAAGCCGAAATTCGCTCGCTCTATCAGGACAATGATCTCGAGGCCGATCTCGCCCGCGTCGCCGCCGCATGTCCGCTTGTCGTCTGCACCCGTTCGGGCGATGGCGTCAGCATCATGCATGAAGGCAAGCGCACCGATATCCCCGTTACAAAGATCGTCCCCGTTGATGCCACAGGCGCAGGCGACCAGTTTGCCGCTGGCTTCCTCTTCGGCCTCGTTTCGGGCCGCGATATGGAAACATGTGGCCGTATGGGCAATGTCTGCGCCGCCGAGGTGATCAGCCACATCGGCCCGCGTCCCGAAGTCGACATGAAGGCGCTGTTCGCCGAGCACGGCCTGCTCTAAAGCCTCACGGGGCTGCAAGCACCAAATCAAGCAGCCCCGCAAACTCTTTGCTGTCCAAAGCATCAAACCGAAGACATAGCGCCCTGATTTTCTCAGCGCGCGCACGGCCCAAAACGGGGTCAGCAAACATATGGAATTTGTCGCGCATCTCGTCTTCACTCAAAGGCGCGTCCACATCGCCCCTCGCCGAGCGCGGCTCCGCCTCATACCGTGCGCCGTCTTTGGTAATAATCGTCACAGCCGCCCAGCGCTTCTCCACCGAACGCGCCGTCATCTCCGCATCGTCAATAAGTTCTGTCGCTTCACTCACGCGGATGATGTCTTGGTCTGCAAGAACAGCCGCGTCCATCTCACGCGCGCCAAACCCGCCACGCACAATCATCGTCGCAACAGGAAAGGCAATCGAATATGCGAGCTCGTCAATGCTCGCGGGCCTATGTCCCGCCAGCCGCGTGGCATAGTGAAACGTGCGAATTTCAACCCGCTCCACATCGGCGTGGTGCAGCCCGTTTTCCTCCATCAAAGCCTGCGCCGCATCCATTGAAGGGTGCGCCCAGCGGCAACACGGAAACTTCTTGTAATGCGTGTCCGCGAGTGTCATCCACTCAGAGCCTAAGCCAGCCCAAAATGCTGCCGCCTCCTCACTTTCACAAGTCAGCGCAGGTGCGCCCGTGAAGCCGTCCATCGCTAAATATCCAGCCGTCACACCACTGGGCGCGCCCCAGCCCACACCGTCGCGCAGCATGGTTGGAAAGTCGATACAGCGCATCATCTGGCTTCTTGGCCCGTGATATTCACCGATCCCAGCCGCGTGCCGCACACGTTCGTCATCAAGCCCAAGCATCCGTGCCACAGCCACAGCCACGCCCACGGCGGTCCAACTTCCCGAGGTGTGATAATCAGGGCAAGTGGCGTGCTGTGCCTTGCCCGCGCGCGTGCTCACCTCATATCCAATCGCCAGCCAGAGCAGAAAGTCTGCCCCTGTCACGGCACGCCCCTCAGCCCGCATAGCATCAGCAACCGCCAGCAAAGCAGGGAAAACCGCGCTGCCCACATGGCCCTTGTTCGGCGTCGTCCCGTCATGCGCATCGACACTATCAACGGTAAATCCACCAGCCATAGCCGCGCCCACCGGGCTCACAACTCGCCCATCCATCAGCATGCGTGCAGCACCCGCACTGCCAGCGCCAAAGAGACGAACAGTGCTCTTGCGGGCCGCCTCAGCCATATCAGTTGTCGCACCAATCGCGGCCACACCCATCGTGTCGGCAAAGCTCACCCTGAGCAAAGCGCGCATCGCCTCGGGCACATCTTCATATGTCAGCCCCGTGGCAAACTCATGCATCGCTTTTGTCATGAAAAACTCCCCCGCCTTTCAGCGAGAGAGTGACAGAGCTAGCACGTTTGAGAAGCCCTAAAATGTGGCGTCAGTCACCAAGCTTGGCATGAACCTCATCAAGATCAATCTCGCCAATCGGCATCTTGTTGGACGGGTCGTTGAAATCATACTTAAACAGCTCAAAGTCGCGTTTGAAAATCTCGTAGACCAGATGCATCGACATATCGTCAAAATAGTCTTCAACATTGTGCAGCCGCTTCGGCCCATGGCCTTCACTCTCGTTGAAGCGCGGGATTTTCTTAAGACTGACCTTATGAGGCGTCTCTATGGCGTCGAGTACTTTTTGCATCCCGTCGTTGAACTGTTCGGTCCAAAAAATGTTGTCATAACGCCCGCCATTGGCCACAAATGTGCCCACATGTCCCGACATCGCACTCCAGTGAATGTCCGGGTCCATCGGGCGCCGCCATCTGATGGTATCCCGTGCAAAGAGCAAAAAGCGCCGGAAGCTCTTAATCTGGTCAAACTCTTCCTTACCATCGTCGCCACCCACTTCGATCCCGTATTTCTGGATCAGAAGGGGCACAAGGTTGCCCCGATAGCGGCGGCCATTGCGCTGAATCCCACAAATTTTGTCAAAAAAGCTAGAAAGAATGCGCGTGTAAGGGTTTCGCACACAAGTAAACGCATATGAATTATGAGTTTTCACATTGGCGTTGATCAGCCCCTGGCTTTCTTCGCGCGCCCATTTGTGCAAACCGTCTGTTGCATCATGGATATCACCATCAAAAAACGCGCCGTGGTCAGAATAATACATGATCTGGCCGATGGTCGAGCACGCACACTTTGGTACCACGCGGTACACTACGCTCTCACTTTCGGTCATCCACGTTCCGGGAAAGCCCATATTTCGCCTCCTAAAGCTGCGTTGCGCAGCGGTACTCGTTATTTTTAATCGCAAAAAAGCAAATATTTCGTGTTTATTCAACTGCACTTCATCTTTATCAAGTAAACAGTGTGTCTAACTAGGGGTAAATGTTTCGAAAATGGCAAAAATAGCTTTCATCCTTCTTTGCCATAAAGACCCAGAGGCCATCATCAAGCAGGCCGAGCGCCTCACGGCTGTGGGCGACTATATGTCGATCCACTTTGATGCGCGCGCCAACCCAGACCATTTCGAAATGATAAAATCCGCGCTTGAGGGCAATCCAAACGTAGCCTTCGCCAAAAAGCGGATCAAATGCGGTTGGGGCGAATGGTCCTTGGTCCAAGCCACGCTCTACGCCGTCGAAGCCGCTGTTGACGCTTTCCCACGCGCCACGCATTTCTACATGCTCTCTGGCGATTGCATGGCCATCAAATCTGCCGAATACGCCCATGAGTTCCTTGATCGTGCCGATGTCGACTATGTCGAGAGCTTTGATTATTTTGACAGTGACTGGATCAAGACTGGCATGAAAGAAGAGCGGCTCATCTATCGCCACTTCTTCAACGAGCGGACCCAGAAGCGCCGCTTTTACGCCGCCTTCAATTTTCAGCGCAAACTCGGCCTCACCCGCAAAATCCCAGAAGATCTCCAGATCCAAATCGGCAGCCAGTGGTGGTGTCTGCGCCGCCGTACTGTCGAATGGATCCTTGATTTCACAAAAAAGCGCCGCGACGTCATGCGCTTTTTCAAGACCACGTGGATTCCCGACGAGACATTTTTCCAGACGCTGGTCCGCCACCTCGTCCCCGAAGACGAAATCCAGACCCGCACGCTCACCTTCCTTATGTTCACCGACTATGGCCTGCCAGTCACGTTTTACAACGATCACTACGATCTTCTGCTCAGTCAGGACTATATCTTCGCCCGCAAGATCAGCCCCGAGGCCAAAGAGCTCAAGCGCCGCCTCGGCCTGCTTTACGCAACCCGCGGATGGGATTTCAAAATCTCGAATGAAGGCGCATCTCTCTTCAAGTTCCTGACAGGACGGGGCCGTATTGGCCGCCGCTTCGGCCTGCGCTTTTGGGAGAACGAAGGCTCCCTTGGCCGCGAGCGCGAAATGCTGATCGTCGTCTGCAAAAAATGGCACGTCGCCAAACGGCTTGTGGAGCGTATCCGAAAGATGACCAATGTGCCTTGCATCGAGTATCTCTTCAACGAAGAAGGAACGGCCCTTCCAGACCTTGGCGGCATCCAGTCCACAATGGGCAAGCGTCACCGCCACCGCCGCGCGCTGGTGCGTATGTTGTTTGACTACTACGAAACCGACCAGCTTGTCGTTTGCATTGATCCGAGCAATCTCGACCTCTTGCAAGACTTCTGCGCCGACCGCTCCAAAACGCGCCTTCTCGAAATCGAGTGCCGCTTCTCTGACGAATACCTGACAGGTCACGCAAAGCGCGTTGGCCTTGCTGGCGAAAAAACCCCTAAGGAAACGCTAGAGCGCCTGCTTCCCACAATCCGTGCAGATATGGTTCACGAAAGCGACGAGCTGCGCGACGCCAATTTCGATGGTCACTTCCGTATCCGCGAAACCGAGAGCATCGAGGCCAATGCCGCAGCCCTCGCCCAATTCCTCGCGGCCACGCCCGAGAAAGCTTATGAAATTGCCAATATTGACTATCTCTTTGCCGATTGATCAGGCCGCGCGCTCGCCTTATAGTATCGCCAACATCACGCGCGGTAAGGACAAAGCAACATGACAACCCAAGCACCAGAAACCAAGCTCGTCGACAGCTACCGCGTGGCCTGTGACGGCGGCGAAGGCGGCCACCCCCGCGTATGGCTCCAAATTCCGGGTGAGCACGGCTGGGTCGAATGCCCCTATTGCGATTGCAAATATGTGCACAAAGACTTTGAAGGCAAAGTCTAAACAACAACACATTCCGCAAGAAACGGGTCGCCCACGGGCGGCCTTTTTGTTTGTGCGTTCCAAAGAGAGGCGCGCATGATCAATTTTTGCAGATTGCCCCTAGCCGAAGACTTCGCCCTTTAAGCGCAGCCCGCTTCGTGGCAAACCTTAGGGGCATCCAAGGGGAGACACGCGCATGACATTCGGCAAAGGCTGCCACCTTCATCTGATCGACGGCTCCGCCTTCATCTTCCGCGCCTATCACGCGCTGCCCCCGCTCACGCGCAAGTCCGATGGCCTGCCCATCGGCGCGGTCGCGGGCTTTTGCAACATGCTCCACCGCTATGTTGAGGGCAACACAGGCCCAGATGCGCCCACACATGTCGCCGTAATCTTTGACAAAGGCTCCCATACCTTCCGCAACGATATGTATGACCTCTACAAAGCCAACCGCGAGGCCATGCCCGAAGACTTGCGCCCGCAAATGCCGCTCACCCGCCGCGCAACCGAAGCGTTCAACATCGCCTGCAAAGAGCTAGAAGGCTATGAAGCGGACGACATGATTGCCACGCTGTCTGTACAAGCCCGCGAAGCTGGCGGCCGTGTGACCATTATCTCCTCTGACAAAGATCTGATGCAGCTGGTCGGCGGCGGTGTCGAAATGCTAGACGCAATGAAAAACCGCCGCATCGACCGCGACGGCGTGCATGAGAAGTTTGGGGTTTATCCCGAGCGCGTTGTCGATGTTCAGGCACTCGCAGGCGATTCTGTTGATAACGTTCCCGGCGCGCCCGGCATCGGTATCAAGACCGCCGCGCTCCTGATAAATGAATACGGAACCCTCGAAGAGCTCCTCAACCGCGCCGGCGAAATCAAACAGCCCAAACGCCGCGAAACACTGATCGAGCACCGCGCCCAGATCGAGCTTTCCAAACGCCTCGTGCAGCTTGATTGCGAAACACCGCTCGACTTTGGCCTTGATGATCTTGAAGTCAAAGACCCTGACCCAGACACGCTCCTGAGCTTCCTCGCCGAAATGGAGTTTCGCACGCTGTCCAAGCGCATCGCCGACCAGCTCGGCGCCGAAGCACCAGAGATCGTTGAGCCCGACGCGCCTAGCGCCCCCGCAGGCACACCCGAGGCGCCCGATTTTGGCGAAGCAACCTATGAGAAGGTCAGCACAGCAGAAGAACTGGAGCGCTGGATCGCCCTCGCCCGCGCGCGCGGCTACGTCGCCGTGGATACCGAAACCACAGGCCTAGACGAAATGCGCGCCGATCTTGTTGGGGTCTCGCTCTGCGTTGAGGCAGGTCACGCCTGCTATATTCCACTGGCCCACAAAGAGGGCGAAGAAGGTCAGCTCTTTGGCTCTGACGAATTGACAGAAGGCCAAATTGGGCTGGAACAGTGCCTATCCCTGATCAAGCCATTGCTCGAAGATCCGTCCGTAATGAAAATCGGGCAGAACATGAAATACGACGCCAAGATGCTCAAGCGCTACGGCATCGATATCGCACCGATTGATGACACCATGCTCATGTCCTACGCCCTGCACGCAGGCGAACACAATCACGGCATGGACGCTCTCTCAGAGCGCTACTTGGGCCACAACCCCATCCCCATCAAATCACTCCTCGGCGGCGGCAAATCCGCAATCACATTTGACCGTGTCGGGATCGACGACGCCGTGAAATACGCATCCGAAGACGCTGACATCACCCTGCGCCTCTGGCAAATCTTCAAGCCACAGCTTCATGCGCAAAAAGTCACGTCTGTCTACGAACGTCTCGAGCGCCCGCTTGTGCCTGTGCTGGCGCAAATGGAAATGCACGGCATCAAGGTCGACCGCGACACGCTCAGCCGCATGTCCAACGCCTTCGCACAGAAAATGGCGGGACTTGAGGCAGAGATTCACGAGCTCGCAGGGCGCAGCTTCAATGTCGGCAGCCCAAAGCAGCTTGGTGAAATCCTGTTTGACGAAATGGGCATCGAAGGCGGCAAGAAGGGCAAGACAGGCGCCTACGCCACGGGCGCAGATATCCTAGAGGAGCTCGCAACAGAACACGAGCTTCCTGCACGCGTTCTCGATTGGCGCCAGCTCTCCAAGCTAAAAAGCACCTACACAGACGCGCTACAGGACCATATCAACCCCGAAACAGGCCGCGTCCACACCTCCTATCTGCAGACAGGGGCCACCACAGGCCGCCTCGCCTCCTCCGATCCAAACCTACAGAATATTCCTATTCGCAGCGAGGAAGGCCGCCGCATCCGCGAGGCCTTTGTGGCCGAAGAAGGCAAAACGCTCATCGCGCTCGACTATTCACAAATCGAGCTGCGCATCCTCGCGCATATCGCAGGAATCGACACTCTGAAGCAGGCCTTTAAAGACGGACACGATATTCACGCGATGACCGCCTCGGAAATATTTGATGTACCGCTTGAAGACATGACCCCCGATATCCGCCGACGCGCCAAAGCGATCAACTTCGGTGTGATCTATGGCATCTCGGGCTTCGGCCTCGCGCGCAATCTGCGCATCCCGCGCGGCGAAGCGCAGGGCTTCATCGACCGTTACTTCGAACGCTTTCCAGGTATCCGCGCCTATATGGATGAAACGACCGAGTTTGCAAAAAGTCACGGTTATGTAGAGACGCTTTTTGGCCGCAAAATCCACACACCCGAGATTGCTGCCAAAGGCCCCCGCGCAGGCTTTGCCAAGCGTGCCGCCATCAACGCGCCCATTCAAGGCACAGCCGCCGACATCATCCGCCGCGCCATGATCCGTATGCCAGAGGCGATTGCTGGCTTGCCTGCGAAGATGCTTTTGCAGGTTCATGACGAACTCTTGTTTGAAGTTGAAAATGAGGCCGTTGAGCAAACGATTGCAGTGGCCCGTGAGATTATGGAGAGCGCGGCAGAGCCTGCTGTGAAAATTGACGTGAAGCTGATTGTCGATGCTGGTCAGGGCGCGAACTGGGCCGAGGCGCATTAATCTGTTTCGAATTGTGCTTCGCACAATCCGACCAGCTGGGGGCTTTGCCCCCAGACCCCCAGGATAGTTTTGGAAAGAGGCAGGACTAGGCGCGCTTGGCTGCGTGCTGGCCCGCCCATCTTCCTGTGGCGAGGCACGCTGTGATCAGATAACCGCCTGTGGGCGCTTCCCAGTCAAGCATTTCTCCTGCGGCAAAGACATTGGGTTTGGATTTGAGCATAAGGCCCGCATCCAGCACATCAAAGCGCAGGCCACCTGCAGTCGAGATGGCTTCATCAATCGGCCGTGGACCCGCGTGAATGAGCGGTAGATTTTTCAGCGTTCTAGCAACAGAAACGTCTCTGTCTTTGCCAAACTCGAAGAAAAGAGCGCGCTTCACCGGATCAAGCTTGAGGCGTTTGAGAACATTCGGCAGGCTCTGTTTGCCTGCTTTGGCAAGCCGCGCCTCGACTTCGGCCAAAGATACATCTGGCATCAGATCAAGCCATAGCGCTGCGCCTTCTCGCATGGCTTTGGAAAGTACATATATGCCACCGCCCTCCAAGCCGCGCTTTGAGACAACAAACTCGCCACGGTGTTTTATGCCGCCTGCCCGCAACTCTACCTGCTTCACAGGAGCTCCGAACAGAGGCGCCATATGTGCCGACCAGTTCACAGCAAAGCCCATGTTGGCTGGCTGAAACGGCGCAACAAGATCGGGCATGTCTTGCGCCCACGCGCCATCAGAGCCAAGCCGCGCCCAGCTCGCGCCGCCCATCGCCAAAACAGTCACATCAGGCGTAAGACTGACGCGCCCCTCTGGTGTTTCAAACTCGGCTTCACCGATCCAGCGCCAGCGCGTCTTGAGCTCAACGCCTAGCGCATCAAGCCGCCTGAGCCATGCGCGCAAAAGGGGTGAGGCCTTCATCGCCTTGGGAAAAACCCGTCCCGATGAGCCAGTGAAGACGTCTTGCTCAAGTGCCTCCGCCCAACGCTTCACATCCTCTGGTCCAAAGGCCTCAAGCATTGGCCGAAGCGCCGGAGAGTCATAGGCCGCAACAAAATCCTCGAACGCCTCGTCTTTCGTCAGGTTCAGCCCAGACTTTCCCGCCATGAGAAACTTGCGCGCAGGTGAGGGCTTGGCCTCCGCCACAACAACTTTCAGACCCGCCAGCGCAAGCTCTTCAGCCGCCATCAGCCCCGCAGGCCCCGCTCCTATCACCACGGCTGTTTTCATGATGCACGCTTGTCATGAAGTTCCACAACGCGGTGGGGATAAGGGATTGTGATGTTGTTGTCTTTCAGCGCGTTCCAAATGAGGAAGAGCACATCTGAGGTAAATTTGTTCTCGCCGTCATCCAGCCCATTGACCCAAAACTCAACCGCGAAATCAACGCCAGAGTCGCCAAAGCCGCGCAACTCGCAGTCAGGCGGATAGGGCAACGCAAGCACTTTCGGATGCTTGGCCACTGCCGCTTCAACAATCGCAGGCACAAGATTGATATCGGTGTCATAGCTCACAGAGAAAGGCGCCTCATATCGGTTGGCGCTGCCCGCATCCGAGTAATTGACCACCCGAGTGGTGATAAAGTCTTCGTTGGGTACAACAATCCACCGGCCATCAAACGTCTCTAATATGGCCGCACGCGCCGTCATCTTGACAATCTTGCCCGCCTCTCCGCCGTCAAGTTCGACAAAGTCGCCCACAGTGGCTTGGCCTTCCAACAGAAGGATCACACCCGAGATAAAATTTGATGCGATCTTCTGAAGCCCAAAGCCAAGCCCCACGCCAATCGCGCCACCAATAACAGCAAGCGAAGTAAGTGAGATGCCCATGATGTTCATCAGCAGCAGGAAGGCGACACCAAAAATCATCAGCTCCGCTGTTTTCGCCGCTAAAGTGCGCGTCGCTGCAGGCATTTCTTTTTGCTTTTCGATAAAAGCGTTGGACTGATCATTTGACCAGCGCCCAAACCAAAACAGAAGCGAGCCAGCAATCAGACCCCGCACAACCGACATGAGCGAGAAGCTGATGTTGCCAAGGCTGATCACTGTTGCGCTCAACTTGGCACTCACGACATCAAGCAGCCCGACGGCATAAATCGCCATGACGGGGATCAAAACATAGCGCCCCAACAACTTCAGGAAGGGATCGCGCAGAGCCTCATTCACGAATGTGCGCGCTGCAAGAAACAGAAACACCCGCTTACCAAAGGCAATCACAACACCCGAGTCAAAGAGTGAGCGGACCACGCTTTCGCCAACCGCTGTAAAAACATAAGCCAGAAGTGGCAGGATCAGTGGCACAAAGATCAGGAGCCAGCGCCGTCCGCTGGCCAGCATGTTTTGCTGCGCCGAATCGGGCGTCAGTAGCTGCGAAATCTTAGGACGCAGCCGCTTTGTCACGATCACAGCCAGCACATAGGCCAAAATCAACAGACCAAACTGAGACCAAGCCGCTGGGCTCAAGAGCCAGCTCTGCGCTAAAACCCAGCCTTGCTCCGCATAAGTTAACGCGGTTTTGATGATCTCCGGCTGCCCGTCCATCTCTACATCCCTTACCAACTGGGTTACGACTTCGTCTAATGCCCCGTTCGGCCCCACTTTACAACTGAGCAACTCACTATGGATGACATCGCCCCGATCTGTCCGCTCTGCCTCCGCCCGATTCCTGCGGGCGTGCCACAGAGCCGGCATCACCTTATCCCGCGTCTACGAGGTGGCAAAGGCGGCGAAACGGTGCTGCTTCACCAGATTTGCCACAATGAAATCCATGTCAGCTTGAGCGAAACAGAACTCGCACGCAGCTATAACACGCCAGAAGCCCTGCGCGCACATCCACGGCTGGAAAAGTTCATCCGCTGGGTCGCTAAGCGCCCGCCCGATTTCAAATCAAAAACTCCGGGCAAACGCCGCGCGCGCTAAATCATCGCCTTGATGCCTGAAATGATCTCAGGTTTGGCTGCCAGCACATGGTCAGAAATTTCGCGCGCCTGATCCATAAGCGCGTCTGGCGCAACAATGCGATCAATCAGTCCAAAGGCCAGCGCCTCCTCTGCCATGATTTTCTGTCCGCCCATCAAAACAAGCTTGGTCCGCGCAGGGCCAATCAGCGCGCTCATCCGTGCAGGGTCCGACGGCTGCGGCAAAAAGCCAAGCTTCATCACAGGGTAGAAAAACTTTGCGCTCGGCACAGCAAGCCTGATGTCACACGCCAGCGCCATGCCCATAGCACCGCCAGCCAGCGTGCCGTTGAGCGCAGCAATGCTAAGGCCTTCAAAAGCCGCGACAGCGCCAGACAGCCGCTCCCACAAAGGAGATGTTGCAAGTCCTGCGCGCGCCTCATCAAGGTCCGCGCCAGCTGAGAAAACTTTCCCCTCGCCAGTCAGCACAAGCACCCGTGCCTCACCCGCGCCCTCGATGATCTCACAGAGTTCTTCAAGCATAGCTGCTGTCAGAGAATTTGCCTTTTCAGGGCGGTTTAGAGACACAACCCAAAACGTGTCGTCTTTTGTAAGCGTAATCATATCAAGCCCACCGTTTTGCGAAGCCCCTCGTCGCGCAAGGCCAATTCCTGCCCAAGAAACGGGTCCGCTGCGGCGCTGCACATCCAGAGCAGTGTGCGCGCGGGCCATTCCGCAGGAATATGGTCTTCCCAGTTCATTTCACTCACGGGGTTTACGCCGCTCGCCTTGATCTCGCGTTGCATCTGCGTCGCCACGGTTCCGGGCGAAAGGCCCATCACGCGCAGCCCTTTCGCTGCGCCTTCTACATGGGCCGCTTTGGTCATCATCGCCGCACCCGCCTTGGAGGCGCAATAGTGGCTCCAGCCTTCGAGCGCATTATGCGCGGCACCAGAGCTGATGGTGATAATTGTGCCATGACCTTGCTTCAGCATATGAGGCATCGCCGCGCGCATCCCATGATAAACCCCCTTGAGGTTGATATCGATTGCGTCGCCCCATGCCTCTGGGTCACTCTCCGCCAGCATCGCCACAGGCTCAATCACGCCCGCGTTGCCGATCAGGATATCAAGGCTGCCAAACCGCCCAATGGCGTGCTCCACAGCGTCGCGCATATCGCCATATTTAGAGACATCACACGCGATGGACATGGCGTTTTCGCCAATATCGAGCGCGATCTCGTCAATCACCGCCTCACTGCGCGCGGTCAAAACCACATTCGCCCCCTCACGCGCAAAAAGCCGCGCCGTGGCTTCGCCAATCCCGCGGCTCGCGCCCGTGATAAGCACAGTCTTGCCCGTTACATCACTCATGTCATCCTCCTGTTTTCAATTATTGGTAATCTGCTGATATGCTAAGGTCCAGCAGGATCACCTCTTGACCCCGCTCCATGCGCAACGACATTAAGACCAACACATTCCCCGAAAGGTTTTTCCATGTTTACCCGTTCCTTGCTTCTCGGAAGCACCGCTCTCGTCTTCACAGCCACATCCGCTCTCGCTGACCTAAAGGCGCAAGATGTCTGGATGGATTGGAAAGACTACATTCAAGGGTTCGGCTATACTGTCCAAGGATCAGAAGCCACATCAGGCGATACGCTCACAATATCAGGCCTGAAGCTTTCTGTGCCAATCCCTGAACAAAGCGGCAGCGTTGATCTTGGCATGGGCGAAATGTCTTTCTCAAACCTCTCGGACGGCACAGTCGAAATCAGCCTGCCCGACACGTTTCCTATCACCTTCGATGTGGTCTCAGGTGGCGAAACGGAGGTCGCAGGCACACTCAATTATGACACAACGGATCTGTCCATCATCGTCTCGGGCAGTCCCGACGACATGAACTACATTACCACAGCATCGACGCTTGATATGAGCCTTGCCGACCTTATGGTTGAAGGGAAGCCACTCGACATCGGCACAGTGGCCTTCAACATGACGGGCCTCGCAGGCGCTTCCAATATGAAGCTCGGCAATATCCGCAATATCATGCAGTCCTTTTCTGTCGATAAACTGAGCTACACACTAGATATCAATAGTCCCGAAGAAGCTGACGGGCTTGAGGCTTTCAAAATGATCGGCGCGCTCAATGCCTTGTCTTTCAATGGCACAGGCGCATACCCGAACGCTGGCGGTTTTGACGCGCAGGACGTCTCGGCCATGCTGAAAGCTGGCTTCGCGTTTGACGGCGGCTTTGCCTATGCTGACGGTAGCACCACTTTCGAAATCACAGAAAGCGGCGGGCAAACAGTTGGCGTTTCGTCCTCCGAGACAGGCCTCCTCAAGGTAGCAATGAGCGAAGCGGGCCTGCACTACGGCGCCGAGGCTACAGGGCTCAAATCCAACATGACAGGCACCCAAGTTCCATTTCCCATTGAGTTGACCGCTGAAAAAAGCGCCCTCTCTCTGACCATGCCCATCAGCGCATCGGAAAACGCGCAGGACTTTGGCCTCACGGTCCAGCTCGCCAATTTCACCACTTCCGAAATGCTCTGGGCCTTGTTTGACCCGACAGGCCAGCTCCCGCGCGATCCTGCCACGCTTCATCTGGAGCTCTCTGGAAAAGCGACACTCTTGTTCGATATGATGGACCCTGAGAGCATAACAGGCGTTGAAACAGGAGCGCAAAATCCAGGCGAAGTGAACTCTATCGATATCAACGCACTTGAGCTCACCGCAGCAGGCGCATCCCTGACTGGCACAGGCGCGTTTGAGATAGACAACTCTGACACCCAGACATTTTCAGGCATGCCAAAGCCCGTGGGAGCGGTTGATCTGAAGCTCGTCGGCGGCAACGGCCTCATAGACAAGCTCGTCGCCATGGGCCTGCTCCCCGAAGACCAAGCCATGGGCGCGCGCATGATGATGGGCCTCTTTACCATCCCAAGTGGGACACCCGATACCCTGACCTCAAAGATCGAGGTGAATGATCAAGGCCACGTCCTCGCAAACGGCCAGCGCCTGCGCTGACGCACGCTAAAATTGATCCTAACAAGGCTCGCCCCTGTATAGCTTGCAAGAGCAACTGATAGGGGCAAGCAAATGCCTGACAAACCCGTCCTCATTATGGGCAGTGCCCCAAATGTTACCGCCTGCGCCGCTTGGCCAAGCTCGCGCTTTTCAGCCATCGTAGCGATCAACAATGCATGGCAAGTCCGCCCCGATTGGACTCACCATATCGCCCCTGACGATTTTCCTGATGAGCGCGCGCCCAAATCGCTTGAAGCAGGCCAGATGCGGGTGACTTCCTCCACATATGTACCTGCCAACAACCGCTACGGCGGCATTCTCTATGCGGGCGGCACAATGGCCTTCACGGCGGGCTATTGGGCCCTTGCCGCTCTAAAGCCATCTGCCATGGTCTTTGTCGGCTGTGATATGATCTACCCACAAGACAAGCGCACACACTTCTACGGCACGGGCACGGCCGACCCCCTGCGGGATGATATTTCGCTGCGCAATCTTGAGGCAAAATCAGCCCGCCTTATGCTCCACGCCGCCGCCCAAGGCTGCGCCTGCCTGCGCGCCGACACGCTCGAAAGCCGCCTGCTTTTTCCAACTGCAACACCCGCCGCCCTCGAAGAAACGGCCTCTCTGCCAGATGCCAAAGCTTTCAACTCCGTGAAAGCCCAAGAAAAAGAACTCGCCTATCATGTTGCTTCAGGCCGCTACTGGGAAAGTGAAACAGCTTTCTCTCCCGCAAAGCTCGATGCCATCGATGATCTCTGGCTCGCCGCCCTCGCAGCCTGAGAAACGCAGTCGTGACTTGAACGCACCCTGCTTATGGCCCACAACAGTCTCATGAAAAACACGCTTGAAGCTCTCGCCCAATCCGCTCTCGCCGCCGCGCTCAAAGCTGGCGCAGACAGCGCCGATGTGATCACCCTAGAGGGCCGCTCTGTCTCTCTTGATATTCGCCAAGGCAAGCTGGAACAAGCCGAGCGCGCCGAAGGCACAGACCTTGGCCTGCGCGTCATGGTCGGACAACGTCAGGCGATGGTCTCCTCTTCTGACACACGGCCCGAGGCGATCGCCCAAGTCGCCGAGCGCGCCGTCGCCATGGCGCATGAAGCGCCCGAAGATCCCTACATCGGCCTTGCCGCGCGCGAAGAGCTGGCCACATCGTGGGACATCTCCGCATTCGAACTTTATGACAACACACACGAGCCAAGCCCCGAAACGCTCCAAGAAGACGCGCGTCGCGCCGAAGCGGCCGCCCTCGCCAACCCAGGTGTTTCTCAGGTTCAATCTGCCAGCGCGAGCTATTCCCAAACCACAGTCCAGCTCGCCACAAGCACGGGCTTCTCTGGTGGCTACCAACGCTCTTCTCGCTCGCTCTCTTGCGTGGCGATCGCTGGCAAAGGTCTTGGCATGGAGCGCGATTATGATGGCGACGGCCGCATCTTTCAGGCTGATCTGCGCTCCGCTGATGAGATCGGAGCACTCGCTGCCGCCCGTGCCGTCGAGCGGCTCAATCCCAAAAAGCCCAAGACAGGCAGCTACCCGATCCTCTTTGACGAGCGCATCTCAAGCACGCTCGTGGGCCACCTGCTCGCCGCCGTCAACGGCGCTATGGTTGCGCGCGGCTCCTCGTGGCTGCGGGACGCTCTCGGCGAAGAAGTCCTCCCCAAACATCTTTCAATCGTAGAAGACCCGCACCGCCCCCGCACCTCTGCGTCGCGCCCGTTTGATGCCGAGGGTCTGCCCACAGCGCCTCGCCACATCGTCCGCAACGGCGTGCTTGAGGGCTGGACACTTGACCTCGCCAACGCGCGTAAGCTCGGGATGAAAAGCACAGCCAATGCCGCACGAGGCACAGGCAGCGCGCCCTCGCCAAGCGTCTGGAACATTGCTCTCACCCAAGGCACGCAAACACACGCCGAGCTTCTGCGCGACATGGGCACAGGCTTCCTCGTAACCTCGCTGATCGGCTCCACAATCAACCCGAACACAGGCGACTATTCCCGAGGCGCATCGGGCTTCTGGGTCGAAAACGGCGAAATCACCCATGCCGTCAACGAAGTCACCATCGCAGGTAATCTGCGCGATATGCTGCGCACCATCGTCCCTGCCAATGATGCCCGCACACATCTCTCGCGCGTTGTGCCCTCCCTGCTCCTCGAAGGCCTGACTCTTGCAGGATCCTGACCTAGAGCTGCTCATAAAAGCCGCGCAAAGCTCAGGCGAAATCGCCACAGGCTTTGCCATGGACCGCCTCAAAAAGTGGGACAAAGACGAAGGCGCAGGCCCTGTCACAGAAGCAGACCTCGCCGTCAACGCCTACCTAGAAGATACACTCCAGGCCGCACGCCCAGACTATGGCTGGCTGTCTGAAGAAACCGAGGACTCAGAGGCGCGCCTCAAAAAATCGCGCGCTTTCGTAATTGATCCCATAGACGGAACCCGCAGCTTCATTGAGGGCTCAACAACATGGGCGCATTCTATCGCCGTGGTGGAAGACGGCCGGCCCATCGCAGCCGTGGTCTATTTGCCCTTGCGTCAAAAACTCTATTCTGCCGCCCTTGGCCAAGGCGCAACGCTCAATGGTAAAACCATCATGGCGTCCCGGCGCAGCAAACTTGAAGGGTCCGAGCTTCTGGCCGCCCGCCCCGCCTTTGAGCCACATCACTGGAAAAGCGGGCCCCCCGATCTCAAGCGCGCTTACCGCCCATCACTGGCCTACCGCCTCGCACTGGTTGCTGAAGGCCGCTATGATGGGATGCTCACCCTGCGCCGCTCTTGGGAATGGGATATCGCAGCTGGCGCCCTCCTCATCACAGAAGCTGGCGCTCAAGTCAGCGACCGAAAAGGCGCAGACCTGCGCTTTAATAAAAGTGATCCCGCTTCAAACGGAGTTGTCGCCTCAAGCGCAAATATTCACGCCGAGCTGATCAAAGCTCTAGCCTGACCCGTCCTTCTTCTTTTCAAAAATATCCCGGGGAGCGCGAGGGGCTGGCCCCTCGCACCGGTCGGATTTTCGCACAGCGAAAATTCGAGCCTAAATACCCGCCTCGACAATTGCTTTCGCCAACAAAGGCACAGTCTCTTTGTTCAAACCGGCAATATTCATACGGCTGTCAGGGATCATATAAATGCCGTTCTTTTCACGCATGAGTTCAACCATATCTGGCCCTGTTCCAAGCAGAGAAAACATCCCGCGATGTTCACGCAAAAAGTTGAAACGGTCCGAGTTGGTGAGCCGTGCCAGTTCGCCCGCAAGCTGCTCGCGCAGACCGAGCATCCCAAGGCGTACCTCTTCCAGCTCACTCATCCACTCCGCTTTCAGCGCATCATCGTTCAGGATCATGCTGACAAGCCGCGCGCCGTGATCAGGCGGAAAGCTGTAGTTCTGACGGTTGAGAAAGGCGAGGTTCTCCTGCGTTAGCGGCGTTTTGGCAGCGTCTTGAGAGACACACATCAAAAGCCCAGTGCGTTCGCGGTATATCCCGAAATTCTTGGAGCAGCTTGCCGCAATCAAACACTCGGGCACGCTCGACGCAACAAGCCGTGTCGCCGCCGCATCTTCTTCCAGCCCGTCGCCAAAGCCTTGGTACGCAATATCCACCATCGGGATCGCGCCCTTGGCATTCATCACCTCAATAACGGCTCCGAACTGTTCCAAAGTCAGGTTTGCGCCCGTCGGGTTGTGGCAGCAACCGTGCAACAGCACGATATCGCCTGCGCGCAGCCCGTCCAAATCCGCCATCATACCGCCAAAGTCCACAGAGCGTGTCTCTGCGTCAAAGTAGCGATACTGCACACATTCCAGCCCGACATAGTCCAGAATACTGATGTGGTTCGGCCATGTCGGATTGCTCACAAAGACTCGCGCCTCAGGTGTCGCCATCTTGATCATTTCAAACGCCTGCCGCACAGCTCCAGTGCCGCCCGGTGTCGCTGCTGCACCAATTTTTTCGCGCGCCACTGCGTCGCCCAAGACCAGCTTGATCATCGCATCACTATACGCAGGATCACCCACAAGACCGACATAGGCCTTGGTTTCTTGCTCCTCCCAGAGCTTATGCTCTGCCTGCTTGATCGCACGCATCACAGGCGTAACGCCCAGCGCGTTTTTGTAAACACCAACACCAAGATCAATCTTGTTGGGCCGTGGATCAGCCCTAAACTTCGCCATGACTTGCATGATCTTATCAACAGGTTGGTTTTTTAGGTTCGAAAACATCAGGCTTCTCCCGTTTTCACTGGCAGCGTTCCAAACGCGCCCCACTCGGCCCATGAGCCATCATATACTGCGTGGTCTGTCTTGCCGATCCGCTCGAGCGCGAGTGAGAGGATCGCGGCTGTGATCCCCGATCCGCAAGAGGTGATCACAGGCTTGCTGAGGTCGACGCCTGCCGCTTCAAAAACACTGCGCAGCTCGTCTGGTGACTTCAAAGTTTTCTGCTCTGTCAAAAGCTCGCCAAACGGAACGTTCTTTGAATTCGGAATATGCCCGCCGCGTAGCCCCGCGCGTGGCTCTGGCTCTGTCCCCGCAAAGCGTCCGCGCGAGCGCGCGTCAACGATCTCGTAATCGCCAAGTTTGCTCGCCGAAGAGACCTGCGTCACATCCTTCACCAGATGATTTTGAACGCGCACTGTCATATGCCTGTCGCGCACCATCGGCGGAAGGTCTTCGGTATTGCGGCCTTCAGCCACCCACTTGGGCAAGCCACCATCCAGCACAGCGACATTCTCCTGCCCCATGAGCTTAAAAAGCCACCAAACCCGCGGCGCCGAACTCACGCCCACTTGGTCATAAACAACAACCTGATGCCCGTCGCCGACACCCATGGCACGCATCCGGCTCATAAACTTCTCAACCGGAGGAACCATATGCGGCAGCTCGCTACGATGATCGCTGATTTCATCAATATCAAAGAACCGTGCACCTGGAATATGCGCCGCATTATAGCCCGCCACAGCATCAAGCTCGACATGTGGCAAAACCCAGGTTGCATCCAGAATCCTCAGATCAGGATTTTTCAAATGTGCGGCCAGCCACTCTGTGCTCACCAACGTCTTGGGATCATCTTGCGCCATCTTCACCCTCATCTTTCATCTCCCAAATCTCTAGCGCGCAAGGTCAAAAGGAGCAAGGCCGAGCACAGTTTCCTGTACCCGGCCCTCGTTTTGTTTCTCTGAAAAGAGACTTATTTGTTCATCATGTTGCGCACGACACCAACAATCGCCAGCACAGCGCCACCACCAACGCCGCCTCCAGCAACTTGGCCAATGATCGCGCCAATATCGAGGCCTGCCGCTTCGCCAGCAACACCCGCCATGTCAGGCGCGCCCAACATACCAAGGATGGAGCCGCCAAGCCCGCCGCCCACAACGCCCGCCAGCGAGTTGATCAGCGTACCTTGGTTGAGGTTTTTCAACACGCCGCCGGCGACGTTGCCGCCCACAGCACCTGAAATCAAACCGATAATAAGTTCCATACGAAAGTCCTTCCCTACCCTTTAAAATCCAAGCAATTCACTCTGCTTTGGTGGGGGCAGACTAGCGCAAAGACTGAAAATGTCAGAATGGGAAATACCACATCGCTTTCCCATGTTAGGACAGCTCAGTCGCCGTGGCGCAAGAGGCGTTGTTTCTGGCGGCCCCAATCGCGCTTGGCGTCAGAGGCGCGCTTGTCATGGTTTTTCTTACCCTTGGCGATCCCGATCTTGAGCTTCACCATGCCCCGATGGTTGAAATACATCACCAGCGGAACAAGCGTCATACCCTTGCGGTTGGTCGCGCTCCAGAGGTTGGCAAGCTCCTTACGGCTGACCAGAAGTTTACGGCGGCGGCGTTCTTCGTGCTTGAACTGTCGTGCCTGTTTGTAGGGCGCAATATAGCCGTTCACGAGCCAGAGTTCGCCGTCTTCCACAGTCGCGTAGCTTTCGGCAATATTCGAGCCCCCCTCGCGGAGCGACTTCACTTCCGATCCCTCAAGCATGATCCCGCATTCGAGATCATCCTCGATCGCGTAATCATAGCGCGCGCGCCGATTCTCGGCGATCACCTTGTAGTTCGGATCAGATTTTCCATTGCCTTGTGCCATGATCGCCAGATAATCACCTGCGCCGCAAAAGTCGAGAGCGCTTGATGCTCGCTCACAGGATGCGCCTCTACAACGCGCTGGTCCTGCCGATGTCTGAACGCTTTGTTAAAAAAATATTTTAAAGGTTAACGCTGCCAAAATGCCATTTTGCCGGTGCACGGGTTGTGCACGCAGTGTGCACGGGTTTCACCCCCCCAAATCAGGAATTAACCTGACCGTCCGCTGCGTTCACATCTACGATTTCTGCATCGTCGATTTCGGCAACCGCCTCATCCGATTTATCCTCAACCGCACCCACAATCAGCGGCAACATCGCAGCACTCGAAAGGGCCTGCACTTCGCTCTGTGGCGGGCGCTTCCAAGACAGCGTATCAAGTGCCCCGCAATTATCACAAGTCGGCGTCCACTCTGCATGAATATGCTGACAGTTATCACAGACCCACTGAGGCCCGCGCGGTGCGCTCAAAGCTCTGGCAAGCCAGCCTTTGACCACAGTGTCAGACGCTCCCTCACCCCGCTCGACAGCCGCCATGATGGTCAGCGCACGAGCATCAGCCTGTGTCTCCACAAGATCGCCCAGAGCGCGCCGCGCATCAGGGAAGTTTTCAGCCGCAATGTTCAGCTCGGCGAGCAGCATTTTTGTCTCAGGATCGTTCGGATTGGTTTTTGTCAAAGCACGGAAGCGCTTGATACGTTTGTCTGGTGTTTCGTCAGGAACAATTTCAGCAAATGCGCCCGCAAGGTCAGGGTGTGGACGCGCAGCCCAAGCCTTAGAAATAACGCGCGCCGCGTATTTTGGCTTGCCCTGCTCGATATAACTTTTCGCCGCCATAACAGCCGCAGGAATTAGGTCTGGCGAAAGCTTATTGGCCTCAATCGCGCGCTCTTGCCCGTCAATGCCACTGTCCTCAGACAGCACGCCTTTCGCCTCACTCAACGCCAATACCGCATCACGACGCTTATGGACATCACGCGGCAAAGAGCCGTGCTTGAGCTTAGCTTTCAGTGTTTCGCGCGCACCCTTCCAATCAGCCCCTTGAGCCTGAAGTCTAAGGAGCACATCCTGTGTTTCTTCATGTGCGGGCTTAAGGGCAAACGCAGTCTTCGCCAGCGCAAGCGCTTTGTCTGTGTCGCCCGCAGCAAGGCGTTGTTTCATTATACCACGAACGCCAACAAACCGAGTACGATCCTCCCTGAGAAGCCGCTTATAAGCCTCCTCGGCCTTGCCTTTGTCTCCCGCCATTTCCGCAGCTTGCGCTGTCAAAAGATCGGTAAGATCAGGTCGGTCGAGATACTTGTTTGCCCGCGCTGCCTTGGCCATCGCCAGACGCCCTTCACCAGAGGCAAGCGCCAACATTCCATCCGCCAAAGCCTGAAAGCCCTTGCGCTCTCGGTTGCGATCAAAATACCGCGAAATTGCAGTCTCATCCCCATTGAGAAAACGGAATGTCGCCAGCAAAAGGCCCATCAGCTTGAGGAAAAGCCAAACCGCAATGACAAGCAAAACCAAGGCGATCACAGCTTGCAATGGCGTCAGGCTATATTCCTGCCCCGCTATAGCAATACGGATACCGCCCTCCAAGGCAAGCAATTCAAGTGCGCCAAAACTGGCCCCCGCAATAAGGGCAAAAAACAGAAAAATCTTTATCAATGACCAAAGCATGTCTTTACCCTCAATTCGTATTCATCGTCTGGTTCAGCGCCTCAGCAGCCTCTGTTGCAGCTTGCCGCGCTTTCGCCGAATCTAGCCAGTCTTGAAGCGGCGCTTTGGCCTCTTCAGGCAGGCCTTCTGCCTCAGCCATAACATCACCCAAGCGGCCTTCACGCGCCGCAGCTTCCATCCGTGAAAGCACAGCGTCAGGGTCGGTGCCCTCACGTGGCGCAAGCGAACGCGCGCCCAGTTGTGACTTCAAGAAAGCGCCAAAACCGCTGCTCTCGCTGCCCTCTGCGGTTCTTGCCGCTGCCAACGCCTCTCGCGCAGCCTCTGGAAAGTCCGCGCTCAGCCCCGCAACCGTGGGCACACCCGCTGCTTGCGCGACAAGAGCTTCAGGCACATTCACACCCGTCGCACTCAGGCTCTCAATAGCCTCCGCAAAGCCGGAGCCCGTCTCAAGTGATGTCAAAATTTGGCTCATCGCAGAGCGCCGCAAAGCCTCTTGCGCAGTCATCTCTGCGGAGGCCCGCTTGGCTTCCGCTTCAGCCGTCATCGCGCCAATCTCCGCGCGCAACTCATCCATCTCACGCTGATACGCCTCGACCGCGACGGGCGACGCATTGGCGACTGGTGCTTTTTCCAAAGCATCAAGGCGCACACCAAGCTCGGCAATCGCCTCAACAGGTGCTTTCAACGCCGCGATCTCGCCTGCAAGCCCAGAGACCTGCCCACTCACATCGGCAACGCGCGCTTCGAGCGCCTCATTCGCCCCTGCATCGGCCAGCTCGGCTTTCATGGCGGCAATCTCTTGGCTCTGCGCTTCAAGCTTTTGCGCCAATGCTTCCATGGGGTTTTCGCCCTGCGAGGGCAGCCAAGCGGCTGGCAAATTAGGCAATAAGTACAGCGCAGATCCAAATCCGATCCCAGCAGCGACCACGCCACCAAGAACCATCGGAACAAACCCTCCCTTGCGCACAACGGTGGTCTGCGGCGTAAAAGTTTGCGTTTCTTCTAAAGTTGCATCTGGCTCAATCGCCTCTACGATTTCTTCAGACGGCTCTTCCGGAGTCTCGGGCGCGGGCTCTATAGCCTCGACCTCCTCTGCAGGTGTCTCAACGTCTGCCGCCTCGATCACTGCGTCTTCAGTCTCGGGTTTGGCCTCTAAGGTTGGTTTTTTGGTTTTAGTTGTCTTGCGTGCCACGGCGCACGGCCCTCCCGAATCTCACCAAATTTACTATACCAAACTGAGCTTAGACGCCCCTTGCAAGAGCCTCAAGCAATCAAACCTTATCAATAAGCTTCAAGGTCGCGACAACCATACCCTGCGCATCGGGCGTTTCGGCCGTTTCTGCCGCTATAGAAGGCAGTTCCCACGCCGCTTTTGCCGCCTCGCTGATATATGCGGCATATAGCCCATCAAGCCGAAGTGCCTCGGCAGCAAAGGCTCGCACACTGCGCGGCGAAAAGAGCGGCACAACCACAGACCGACTGCTTGCCAGTGCACCTTTTGCAGCCGCACTCAGCCCAATGCTCGGCTGATCATACACAATTACACTTTTCACATGGCCAAACTCCGCCACAAGATCAGCTGTCGCATGGACACCGCGAACCTGCAAAAGGCTACGTTCTTCCTGCCCCAAAACAGGCTTCAAACGCTCAAGATCGGGCGCAATCTGCAAAACATCAAACCCAGCGGTATGAGCACACTCACCTGTCGCAACACCGACACAATATGCCCGCGCGGGTGCGCCACCCGCCGCAATGTAGCCCTTTACCCCGTGCACAGAGCTAAAAATAAGCACTTCTGCCTGCGGCAAGACCTTGGGCTTGAGATACACAATCTCCATAATCGGGCTTATCATTATCTCAAGATCAGGCCGCTCAGCCCAAAGCATCGCCGCAAAGCGCTCCGCCGCTGCACGCGGGCGTGTCAGAAGAACGAGAGGCAAACTTGTTTTAACCATGGCTAAGGTGTTACCTGCAGCAAAGCACCCATGCAATGAAAAGACCCATGCAAAAGACACTGACCCTTCTCGGTATAGAAAGCAGCTGTGACGACACGGCCGCAGCTGTAGTGCGCGGCACATCGGGCGCAGCGTCAGTGCTTTCTTCGGTGGTCGAAGGCCAGACAAGTCTGCATGCCGAATTCGGCGGCGTCGTGCCCGAGATCGCCGCGCGCGCGCATGCCGAAAGGCTCGATGGCTGCGTAGCTCAAGCGCTGTCTCATGCGGGTCTGACACTCGCCGATATTGACGCAATCGCCGTTACAGCTGGCCCTGGCCTCATTGGCGGCGTTATGTCTGGTGTAGCGCTTGCCAAGGGCCTCTCCGCTGGCTCAGGAAAGCCCTTGATTGGCGTCAATCACCTTGCTGGCCATGCACTCACACCACGCCTCACAGACTCGCCAAGTTACCCTTACCTCATGCTGCTGGTTTCAGGCGGACATTGCCAATTTCTCATCGTGCGAAGCCCCCAAGATTTCACCCGCCTCGGCGGCACAATTGATGACGCCCCAGGCGAAGCATTTGACAAAACCGCGCGTCTCCTTGGCTTGCCCCAGCCCGGCGGACCCATTGTCGAAACCGAAGCGTTGAAAGGCGACCCAAAGCGCTTCCGCCTGCCCCGCCCTCTGCTTGACCGCGCAGGATGTGATATGTCTTTTTCTGGACTCAAAACAGCACTTCTGCGCGCACGTGATGCTCTCGTTGCCGAGAAAGACGGGATCACGCGCCAAGACCGCGCTGATCTTTGCGCTGGCTTTCAGGCTGCAGTTAGCGATGTCATGGCGGAAAAGGCTCGTCGCGCCATGGCGCTCTACATTGAGCTTGGCCCTATTCAGCCTGTACTCACCGTCGCAGGCGGTGTTGCCGCCAACAAGAGCATCCGCGCCGCGCTAGAAACTGTTGCCGCAGAATTTGGCGCCCAGTTTCTCAGCCCGCCCCTTGCGCTCTGCACAGACAATGCCGCAATGATCGCCTACGCGGGGCTTGAGCTTTTTGAAATGGGCCAGCAAGATGACCTAACACTTGCCGCACGCCCGCGCTGGCCGCTTGATACAAGTAGCCCTTCAATGCTCGGCTCTGGCAAGAAAGGAGCCAAAGCATGATCACCATTCTAGGCGCAGGCGCTTTTGGCACATCCTTGGCGATCTCGCTCGCGCGCACAGGCCAGCCTGTGACCCTTTGGGCGCGCAACGGCGGGGCCGATATGCAAGCAAGCCGCCAGAATGCACGCCGACTGCCAAAAGCCCCTTTCCCAGAGAGCCTCACTGTCATTGAAGCGCTGTCAGACATTTCTCATGACGGGCCTGTCATTCTCGCCGTGCCAATGCAGCAGCTGCGGGACTTTTTGACCGAAAACGCAGAGCCCTTAGCAGACCGCACGTTGATCGCTGCCTGCAAAGGCCTTGATCTTAAGACACACTTTGGTCCTGTCGAGACAATCCGCGCATGCCTTCCTCATGCCAACGCAGCTCTTCTTACAGGACCAAGCTTTGCGGCCGATATTGCGCGCGGCCTGCCAACCGCGCTCACACTTGCTTGCGAAACCACACAAATTGGCAAAATATTGCAACTGGCCCTCACGACGCCCAATTTACGGATCTATCGCACCACAGACACAACAGGCGCAGAGCTTGGTGGGGCTTTAAAAAACGTGATCGCTATCGCCTGCGGAGCCTGCATCGGAAAGGGTATGGGCGACAGCGCCCGCGCCGCCTTGATGACTCGTGGCTTCGCCGAAATGCAGCGCTTGGCCCTTCGCCGTGGCGCGCAACCCGACACGCTCACAGGCCTCTCAGGCTTCGGTGATCTCGCTCTCACCTGCACATCTGAGCTCTCGCGCAACTATCGTTTCGGCCTCGCTCTCGGCCGCGAAGAGCCTTTCGATACATCTGTCACAGTCGAAGGCGTGCCCACAGCCAACGCCGTTGTTGCATGGGCCGAAGAACTTCAAATCGACATGCCTATTTGTACAGCCGTTGCAGCCCTCAGCAACGGTGACTATAGCGTTTCCGAAGCTCTACAAACGCTCCTTTCACGCCCACTCAAGGAAGAATAACATGCTCATCGCCCTTATCTGCACCGACAAAAAAGGCGGTCTCGATACCCGCAAAGCCAACCGCGACGCTCACCTTGCCTACATTGCCGAGACAGGCGTTGTCGCCATGGCTGGGCCCCTTCTTGACGAGGCTGGCGAAATGGCCGGTTCCCTCGTGATCCTAGATGTGGCTGATGCCTCCGCCGCACAAAGCTGGGCTGACAATGATCCGTACGCCAAAGCAGGCCTCTTCTCTGATGTACGCATCCAACCTTGGAAAAAAGTAATCGGATAATGCGCTATTGGCTCTTCAAATCAGAGCCCGACACATGGGGCTGGCCTGCCCAAGTCGCCAAGGGCGACGCAGGCGAGGAATGGGACGGTGTGCGCAACTACCAAGCGCGCAACTTCATGCGAGAAATGCGTCTGGGCGATCGTGGTTTCTTCTATCATTCTCAGTCTGACAAAGCTGTTGTCGGAATTGTTGAAGTGATCAAAGAAGCGCACCCGGATAGCAGCACAGACGACCTCCGGTGGGAGTGTGTCGATATCAAAGCGCTGCGCCCCTTTTCGCAGCCCGTCACACTCGCAATGATCAAGTCTGATCCGCGCCTTGCTGAGATGCCGCTTGTCAAAAGTCCGCGTCTTTCGGTGCAGCCCGTTGCCAAAGATGAGTGGGACATCATCTGCGCGATGGGTAAAACGAAAAGCTAAAATGAAAAGAGGGTTCAAGCCGGACAAACTCTGGCTGAACCCTCTTTCTCCCCACGTGCTCCCTAACCACCACACGCGAATATCAATCTGGGTTCGGCCGTACTGACTCGAACAAGTCATGCCTATCGCAAGTTTGGCGCAGACCCAAACTCCAACTGTCTAAAACATAACTCAAATAGATAACGCCCGCCAAATTGGCAGGCGTTATCTTCTCAGGCATATCGGTTTATTTGTAGACAGACTCTTTGCCAAAATGCTTGGTCAGCATGTAATACACCACAGCGCGATACTTGTTGCGCTCTGACTTTCCATAGGTCTCCAAGACAGAGTCGATGCCTTCCATAAGCTTGGGGCTATCCGCCAATCCAAGCTTTTTCATTAAGTAATTCTCTTTCACAGTTTCAAGTTCGCTCACTTGCGTCCCTGCCACTGTAGAAGCGTCATCGTTGTAAATCGCTGGCCCGCACCCAATGGTCACCTTTGTTAAAAGGGCCATATCTGGCGTCATGCCGCATTTGTTTTTCAGATCATCCGCGTACTTCGCGATCAAATCGTCTCTCTTACCCATCGTAATCTCCCACCAGTTATTTTCACCACAGTCTCAGGGCCCCGATCAGGGCGCTGCAAAAAGCCTAGCGCGCCTCTCGCTTATAAAAAAGAAAAATCTGGGGGAAAGGCAGCCCTGTGTTCCCCTGCAGTTCTCGTTCCGAGCACATCTTGATTTCAAAACGTTCCCTCACCATCTCAATTCCAAGACGCGTAAAAGTTTGTCTTTTTTGATAGGGTCACAGATGAAAAAGAAGGTTTATACCAAACCAGACAGCGCCTCCCTCACAATGCCTTGCGGGAACAAAGTTGACCTCGCTCGCCCTCGCAGCGACGGTATCATGACAGATCAAGAGCTTGCATTCTGCCGCGCCAAAGGCGTGTCTCTCGCCTATGATCCTGTACAGATCGGATGGATTTCCGCTTTGGCAGAAGACGACTTTTCGCCCATATTCCGCAAAAACGAGCGCACCCCGCGCAACGCGGTCGCCTATAAGCCTCAGGTTAATGCCCTCCACCCTCAATACCGCCTCAGACCATGGACGAGTGGTGATTTGCCCGTCTACATGTCCCTCCTCGATGATCCTGACGTCTGGACCTACATGACAGAGGAATACCCAGATCCACTCACAGAAGAAGAGGCCGCAGCTTTAATCGAGCTGTCCAATGCGAGCAATCATCATCAGGTGTTTGCGGTGTTGCGCAATACCAAACCAGTGGGACAAGTGCGCCTGCTGTTTGATGTCGATCCGCTCAATCCTGCCACAGCAGAAATCAGTTATTGGCTTGGCCGTAAACACTGGGGAAAGGGTATTGGCTCCGACATTGTTCGCCTCTTCACAAAGCGCTGCTTTGCAGACAACATCGGGATCACCAAGCTGATCGCTCGTGTCCATCGCGACAACGGCGCCTCAAGCGCGATCCTTACAAAGGCGGGTTATCTGCTCCAAGGCCATGACCCGAAAGACCAAGGCTGGACCCTTTTCGCCAAGCATCGCACCACATAAAAAAGCCCCACGAGGCTCAAGGCGTCGCGGGGCATAATTGTCTCGGTCTGCAGCGTTTAGTAGCGGTAGTGCTCGGGCTTGAACGGCCCTTCTGTGCTCACACCAATATAATCAGCTTGCTCTTTGTCGAGTTTTGAAAGCTTCACGCCGATACGATCGAGATGCAGACGCGCAACCTTTTCGTCCAGATGCTTGGGCAAAATGTAGACACCGGGCTGATACTCTTCGCCTTTCAGCCAAAGTTCCATTTGCGCCAAAACTTGGTTTGTGAACGAAGCAGACATCACAAACGAAGGATGTCCCGTCGCATTGCCAAGATTCAAAAGGCGGCCCTCAGACAGGAGGATCAAGCGGTTACCATTGGGCATTTCGATCATATCGACCTGCTCTTTGATATTGGTCCACTTGTGGTTCTTCAGGCTGGCGACTTGAATCTCGTTATCGAAGTGACCGATGTTCCCGACAATCGCCATGTCCTTCATTTCGCGCATATGCTCGATGCGGATCACGTCTTTGTTGCCTGTTGTTGTCACAAAGATATCAGCAGTCGCCACAACATCTTCCAATGTCGTCACCTGATAGCCGTCCATGGCAGCTTGAAGCGCACAGATCGGATCAACTTCCGTCACAATCACACGCGCACCAGCGCCGCTCAGGCTTGCCGCAGAGCCTTTGCCAACGTCGCCATAACCCATAACAACCGCGACTTTACCCGCCATCATCGTGTCGGTCGCGCGGCGGATACCGTCAACAAGGCTCTCTTTACAGCCGTATTTGTTATCAAACTTTGACTTGGTCACAGAGTCGTTCACGTTGATCGCAGGGAAAGGCAGCTGGCCTTTTTTGTGCAGATCATAGAGGCGGTGAACGCCGGTTGTTGTCTCTTCCGAAACGCCTTTAATCGCATCACGTGTTTTGGCAAACCAGCCTGGTGTTTCGGCCATGCGCTTCTTGATTTGCGCCTTGATCACTTCTTCTTCTTCAGACGTTGGAACCGCAAGCACATCTTCGCCCGCTTCCATACGTGCGCCGAGCAGCACATAAAGTGTCGCGTCGCCGCCATCATCGAGGATCATATTCGCGCCCTCGGGGAACATGAACGAGCGGTCAAGATAGTCCCAATGCTCCTCAAGTGACTGGCCCTTGATCGCAAACACAGGCACACCAGATTGTGCAATAGCGGCTGCCGCGTGGTCTTGTGTTGAGAAAATATTGCATGATGCCCAGCGGACATCCGCGCCAAGTTCGACCAGCGTTTCAATCAAAACCGCGGTTTGAATTGTCATATGAAGTGAGCCGACAATACGCGCGCCCTTGAGCGGCTTGTCTTCGCCATACTCCTTGCGCAGAGCCATAAGCCCCGGCATCTCAGTTTCTGCAATATTGAGCTCTTTGCGGCCGAAGTCCGCAAGCGCGATGTCTTTTACAATATAGTCGTTGGACATAGGGATACCTGTATTAAGCCAATTTGGCTTGGCGGTATCACTTTATCCAAAATTGCGCAATCTTGCGCAGACCTCAGCTGGTCTGTCCTGACACTTTTGTGAGCGCGGATTGGCCTTGCCAGTCTGTTCCTGTGGCCAAAATGCAAGACTGCCCTGATGTGTCAGTGCTAATCACTGTAAATGTACCTGTCTCAGGCGAAGCCCATACTTCGACAACAGCTGCTTCGCCATGAAGCCCGCCGCCTGCAAGGTTCTCGTGATAATCGCCTTTGAGACGCTCCACCATCACATCCCGTGTGGTGCAGCTGTCCGCATATGCTGGAAGCGACGTCAGGATCGCTGCACAGCCCAGAAAAAGCGCAAACATGCGCCGCGTGTAAATTCGCTCGATCATGCCAAGCTCCTCGATGCTACTCTCAATGTTAGGCCTATTGATTGGCCCTTTGGGTCAGTTTTTCCCGACCACATCCTTACAATACGAATTAAATGTGGCAAGAAAAGGGCGCAGTCATACACAGGGGTCGAAAAATGGCAAAATCCGCACCAAAACAAGCCCGCGCTTGGCAGCGTATGCTCTCAGGCCGCAGGCTTGATCTGCTTGATCCCACTCCGATGGACATCGAAATCGAAGATATCGCTCACGGCCTCGCCTTTGTTGCGCGCTGGAATGGCCAGACTCAGGGTGATTTCGCCTATTCCGTCGCCGAGCATTCCCTGCTTGTCGAGGCGCTCTTTGCTCGGATCGTGCCCGCCGCCGAGCCCAAGTGGAAGCTCGCAGCCCTCCTGCATGACGCTCCTGAATATGTGATCGGAGACATGATCTCCCCTGTAAAAAACGCTGTTGGCCCCGGCTATGAGGAACTTGACGAGCGCCTCACGGCCGCCATTCACATTCGCTTCGGCATGCCTGCCAAAACGCCACCACTCATCAAAAAACAGATCAAAAAGGCCGACAGGCTGTCAGCGTGGCTTGAGGCAACTCAAATCGCAGGCTTTTCAGTGGCAGAATCCGACAAACTTTTCGGAAAGCCTGACCCCGCTCTCCTTGAAGGCCTCAGTATTTCTTTGCGCCCGCCCGTTGAGGTCCGCGAAGATTTCACGGCGCGGCACAAAATGCTGCTTGCCGAGATCGGTTGATGCACATTCGCCCTGCCAGCGCTGTCGATGCCCGTAGTCTTTCCGAGCTGCTCAACGAGATCATTGCTTTGGGAGGTACAACCGCACTTAAAACGCTCACAAAGGCGGATATGATCTCATGGATCGTCTCTAATCCTGCCGAATATGCCTTTTTAATAGCCGAAGACGAGCGCGGCGAGGCCCTTGGCTTCCAAGCCATTGGTCCACGAAAGACCTTGCCGCCCGAAGCCTGCGACATCGCAACATTCACTCGTTCTGGAAAGGCACAGCTCGGCATAGGGTCGGCCCTCTTCTCCGCCACAGAAAAAAAAGCTAAAGCCCTCGGCTATCACTGGATCAACGCAACCATCTTGAACCAAAACACTGGTGGGCAGGCCTATTACCAGTCTCGAGGATTTGAGCCCTATAAGCACACGTCAGAGCGTGTTTTTATGCGCTTTCCCCTGCACTGATAAGGTCCAGCTCGGCCTCTGTGAGTGGCCCCCAAGCAACGCCTCGCTTGATAAACCCGTGCCGCTTCAGGAGCCTGCCAATCATTTCAAAGTCAAGCGCACTGATCGCGCGCTTCTTGCCAAGGCTTACTTCTGCACCTTCCGAAAGAGCGTTAATCGTGAGTGGCTTGGCGCCCATAAACGCAGCCATATGCCGCCTAAGAGAGCGGCTCGCCACGCGCTCGCGCCGCAGGATAACAGCGGCCTTCTGCTCCGCCCGCGCCACCATCGCAAACAAATGAAGCGCCGACCCATCAAGCGCCACAACCCGTTGCGCCGCCTTGTAGCGGGCGATCTGCTCCTCCAGCCCGTGTTCTTCTGGCCAGAAGACAGTATAGCCCGCCTCCTCCATCCGCGCATCCAGCAGCTCTTCGCCAAGAAAACCGCCCTTGTCTACGGGTTGAAGCGAGCGCGAGATAAACAAATCTCTCGGCCCCTCAGCTGCAACATCTCGGGCAAACTCTGCGGCGACATAGCGTCGGAATACACGCGTACCAGAAGCAATTTTTCCAAGACCAAAGCCCTGCCCCGGAACAACAAGCGCCTCGATATCCGTGACTGCGCTTACGACACGCACAGGGACATCTCCAATCAAAAGGCGCAGATAGTCCCGTGCAAAAGGGAGCAGCTCGGCCTGCCCCCGGGTTACAAAAACAATCCCCTCAATCTCGTCACGGTATTTTCGCACTGCCCAAAGCCGAGCAATGCTTTGCATCTGGAAATGTCCAAAATGGTGGTAAAGCACCCCGCCCCAAAGCCACTTGCCCGCAAGCTGCGCCTCGGCTTCTGCTGGCAGGCTCGGGGCATAGGTGATCAATTCATCGCGCCGCCATGTCGCGGCCATAGGCAAGAGAGCGCCCTCGCTGTCAAAAACACCTGTGTAAAGAATACGGCCATCAAGCTCTTGCGGCGGCACAACGCGCGCACGCTCGTACTCTCGCACAGACTGGGACCAGCCGCCCTTGGGGCTTGGCGGATCTATCGCCTCAGCGCTCACCTATTTGGGGCTGCGCTTGGCCAGAATGCGTTGAAGCGTGCGGCGGTGCATATTCAGCCGCCGTGCAGTTTCGCTCACATTGCGGTCACACAACTCATACACTCGCTGGATATGCTCCCAGCGCACACGGTCCGCACTCATCGGATTTTCGGGCGGTGGCGGCAATTCTCCACCATTGGCCAAAAGCGCATTTGTTATATCGCGCGCGTCTGCAGGCTTGCTCAGGTAATCGGTCGCGCCGATCTTTACAGCCGCCACAGCCGTGGCAATCGCACCATAGCCTGTCAGCACAACAACGCGGCTATCGGGGCGCTTCTCGCGGATCACTTCAACCACATCGAGGCCGTTTCCGTCCTCTAGGCGCAAGTCACAGACTGCATAAGCAGGGGGGCGCGCAGTCGCGATCGCTTTTCCAGCAACAACAGACCCAGCGGTCTCGACTTCAAACCCGCGCTTTTCCATGGCCTTGGCCAAACGGCGCAAAAACGGCTCGTCATCATCAACAAGCAACAGGGATTTGTCTTCCCCGATATCAAGAGGCTCTTCCGACACGTGGCAACACTCCCCCATTTGCGCTGAAACAAGTCTTAGCTTGCCCCTTGCCCGCCGTCAAACAAACCTACTGTCACTTTACAGCTTATCCACAAAGCACTGCACCCGATCAGCCATTTGCTCAGGACTTTCATCGCGCTTAAAAAAGTCGATAAAGCCCTGCTCTGGCGTCACAAGGTAGGTGAAGGTAGAGTGGTCCACGAGATAAAACTCGTCGCCTTCTTCTGGGTCTTGCTTCTTGAAATAGGTGCGATACGCCATACTTGCCGCCTTTACCTGCTCAGCAGAGCCCGTCAGGCCGAGCATTTCAGGGTGCATCACATCAGTAAATTCGGCCAATGACTCAGGCGTGTCTCGCTCAGGATCAATCGAAATAAACGCCGTGCCAACATCATATCCGCGCTCTTCTAGGAGCACGGCCGCTTCGCCGTTGCGAGAGGTGTCGAGTGGGCAGACATCTGGGCAGAACGTATAACCAAAATAAAGCAGCGTCGGCTTCGTGATAACGTCTTTATCCGTTACGGTCTTGCCCGTCTCGTCCACAAGCTCGAATGGCCCACCAATTGCAGATGTACCGCCCGCGACAGCACCAATGCGGCATTCCGCAAATTTGTCGCCCGAACCACCTGCAAAATATGTGTATCCAAAGGTTCCAATCAGGAGGGCTCCAGCGGCTGCGGCCGCTCCAATCGCCAAATTCCGTGACATAGGTCTTCCTTTCTTGCTGCATTCTTAGCATGCTCGCGTTTCTACTCTCTCATTTAGGCGGCCAAACACAACATGCAATCGGACAATACGCCTCAACCATCCCCCGCCTATCCACTGCCTGAGGGCTTGCGCCGCGGAAGCTATATTCGCTTGCGGACAATCATCTGGCTCAGATGGGCCGCCGTCTTTGGCCAACTCGCCGCGCTTTTTGTGGCAGAGAGCTATTATAACCTGCGCCTTGAAGTTAGCCTGTTTTATCTCGTGATCGGGGCCTCGGTGCTGGCAAACCTGATTGCAATGTTTGTGTTCCCTCAAAACCGCCGCCTTTCGGAGCCGGAAAACTTCTTTATGGTTCTGTTTGATTTGTTGCAGCTCGGCGCACTGCTTTTTCTTGCAGGCGGACTAAACAATCCGTTTTCCGTTCTAATTGTCGGGCCCGTCGCCGTCTCGGCCGCGGTGCTCTCCACGCGAAGCACAATCACACTCGGGCTAATCACTGTCCTGATAGCCTCTGTCCTCAGCCAGTTCTATTACCCCCTGCGCACAGACCAAGGCTACATATTGCGGATTCCCGAGATATTCATCTTCGGCACCTGGGCCGCCGTAATCATCGCGGTAACCTTTCTGGGCGTCTACGTCCGTCGCATTGCGCTGGATGCCAATGCCATGTCGGAGGCCTTTCAGGCAGCACAGCTCGCCCTCTCCCGCGAACAAAAATTGACAGACCTTGGCGGAGTTGTCGCCGCTGCCGCGCATGAGCTCGGCACCCCTCTGGCGACAATCAAGCTCACCAGCTCCGAGTTGCTCGACGAGTTCCCTGAAGGCAGCGAGCTACGCGAAGACATCCAACTGATCGTAGACCAAACCGATAGGTGTCGCGACATTCTGCGCTCAATGGGACGCGCTGGCAAAGACGACATCTACATGCGCCAAGCCCCCGTCACCACTGTGGTCCAAGATGCGGCCAGCCCACACATCGGCCGCGGGCGCGATATTCATTTCCACGAAGAAAGCGCCGACGGAACACCTCAACCCGAAATTTACCGCAAGCCTGAAATTATCCATGGCCTGCGCAACCTCGTCCAGAATGCTGTCGACTTTTCACGCACAAATGTCTGGGTCGAAACGATTTGGAGCGCCGATAGCATCACCGTCAGAATTCAGGACGACGGCGGCGGCTTCCCGCCTGGAATGATCGGGCGCATCGGAGATCCTTTCATGCGGCGGCGCACCAACGCACAAGATCGCGCCCGCAAAACCGCTTACGAAGGCATGGGCCTTGGTCTGTTTATTGCCAAGACATTGTTGGAGCGGTCCGGCGCAGAACTCAACTTTGCCAACGGCCCAAACCACAGCCAGCAAACAGACTCAGAGTCACACCGTTCGGGCGCACTTGTTATTGTGCGCTGGAAAAATGACGATATCGCAATTGACAAAAGCGAGGGCCGCACACCTCTCGGCGCCAATCGACCAATCGAGATTTAAATAAAGTTAACTATTATTTAAGAAAATTTACGCCAAGATAAGGCACGTATTGGGAATGTAACGATGTTGTTGGAAACTATAGATATACTTGTGGTCCTCATTGCAGGCTTGGTTACAGCCGCAGTTATCTTTTCAAGCATTTGTCTTGGAAATCTTTTTTTCAAGCCAAAGGTTTCGCTCCCGTCCCGCTATGCTGAGAGTCCTTGGATGCGCTTTTCTGGCCAGTCCTGTATCTCCGCCAGCCGCACTGCACTCGAGATTGTACAAATCGAAGAGGCACAATCGATCGTGTGGGAGCAAGCCCGCGATGCCCTAAAAGTCCGCTTTGCCGATCTGCCTAGGATATTGCCAGATCCGTCTGATGAAACCGCCCAAGAGAGTTATGCCTCCAGGTTCCCAGATGACAGCGGCATGCTGCACATCGATGGAGACGGAGAAGCCCTTACCATTACAATCACAGACGAGGCGCCGCTCAGCCCCGTCGACAAACACCGCGAGTTGTCGCACCGCGCCGAGCTCGAAACACGCGAAAACGCAGTAGACAAACTCACACACCCGATGTGGGCCATGTCAAAAGGCCAAGTCATCTGGTCCAACAAAGCCTTTCGCACGCTCCAAAGGGCAAAAGCCAGCACAGGCAGTGAAATCAAAGAAGTCTTTCATTTTGACACGCTGCGCGCTTTGAGCGGTCAGAGCCAAAGAGTTTCTATATCAGTTGGATCTTCTCAAAGCGAAGCACACTGGTTTGATATCTCGAGCGTGGAAGTCTCCGAGGATGTACTCTTGAACTGCGCCGTCAATGTTGACGGGCTGATCGCTGCCGAGACCGCCCAACGCAAATTCGTTCAGACGCTCGCCAAGACATTTGCCCAGCTTTCGACAGGTCTCGCCATTTTTGATCGTGATAGGCGTCTCGTACTCTTCAATCCCGCGCTGATTGATCTGACATCACTTCCGCCTCACTTCCTCTCGGCCCAGCCCAATTTGCAGAGCTTCTTTGACCGCCTCCGCGACAACAGGATCATGCCCGAGCCTAAAGACTATTCCTCTTGGCGCCGCCAAATCGCCGATCTCGTGGTAAAGTCCTCTGACGGCCGCTATCAAGAGACATGGCGCTTGCCCAATGGCCTCACCTACCGCATCGTGGGTCGCCCCCATCCCGACGGCGCCATCGCGATCTTGATCGAGGACATAAGCGTTGAGGTCTCTCTCACCCAACGGTTCAAAGGCCAGCTCGAGCTGCGCAATATTGCCATGGAAGCCATGGAAGATGCTTTGGTATGCTTTGAATCCGATGGGACAATTCTGTTCTGGAGCAGGGCCTTTGCGCGCTTTCTCGGCCTCCCAGATACTGAGCAAGCTGCGAGCTACACTCTTGGAAACATCATTCAGCTCTGGAAAGACAAGCTCGAGCCAGGTGCAATACGCGATACGCTTTCAGCCCGCATGCGCCACGGAAGCGAGCGACAAGGCAGCCTCACCCTTCTCAGTGGCGAAAAACTAGACTACGATCTGCGTGTCCACGAAGGCAATGCAACCATCGTTACCCTGCACACAGCTGCCCTCATGAAGCGTGATCTGCCGCCTACAATCGTTGCAGCAGAAGCGGGCTAAAAGCCCTTGCAGCGCCGTGCTCCAGAGGCCATCTTCGGCCTATGGCGCAATTTGAACATACCGTAGTTTTAGGCAGCGAAAGCGCCACCTCCCACTTTGCAGCGGCCCTTGGTGCGCGTCTTTCTGCGGGGGATACTGTTCTACTCGAGGGCGGCATTGGCGCGGGCAAAACCCACCTCGCCCGCGCATTGATCCTCTCGCGCCTGAGCATCCACGAAGATGTGCCATCGCCGACATTTACCTTGGTACAAACGTACGAGGCAGACAACGGCCTCGAGATTTGGCACGCCGATCTTTACCGCCTGACCGACCCGTCTGAACTTGAAGAGCTTGGACTCACCGAAGCTTTTGAAGAGGCTATCTGCCTCATCGAGTGGCCTGACCGCCTTGGCAGCCTACGCCCCGCCACTTCGCTCACGCTCAGGCTTGACCTAACAGCGCAGGAGGGCGAAAGAGTACTGCATATGTCCGGCCCCGAACGCTGGTCTTTCCTCAAAGAACTGAGCTTCACATGACTGAGCGCTACAATCTTTCCACAGATTTTCTTGCCGCTGCAGGCTGGAGCGACGCGGTACGCGCCCCCCTTGCTGGCGATGCATCCAACCGTCGCTACGAGCGCTTACAGGCCACCGACGGATCTCCCGCTGTCCTGATGGATGCTCCTCCCGAAAAGGGCGAAGACGTTCGTCCGTTCGTGGCCATCGCAGAATATCTTACAAGCCTCGGCCTCTCAGCTCCACACATCCTTGCCGCTGATACTGAGTGTGGCTTTCTGCTCCTTGAAGACCTCGGAGACGATCTTTTCGCCCGCGTCGTGCTCAGTGCGCCAGCACTGGAAACAGAGCTCTACACCGCTGCGACAGATGTGCTCCTAGCCTTACACAGCCATACGCCGCCACAAAGCCTCGCACCCTATGATGCACCCGTAATGGCCGATATGGCCGCGCTCGCTTACCGCTGGTATGGCGCACAAGAGACGGGCAGCATGGCCGCGCAGTCGGACGCATTTCACACCGCCTTTCAGGCCCTTCTAGATGCACATATCCCTGACCAAACAGTGCTGATCCAGCGTGACTATCACGCCGAAAATCTTCTCTGGCTCCCCACGCGCATCGGCCCTGCCCGCGTCGGCCTGCTTGATTTTCAAGATGCGATGCTGGGTCACCCCGCCTATGATCTCGTCTCACTGTTGCAAGATGCTCGACGCGATGTCCCCCCCGCAATCGAACAGAAAATGCTTGCCCACTACATCAACGGAAGCGAGCATGATGAGACAGAATTCCATGCCGCCTATGCCCTTCTTGGCGCACAGCGAAACCTGCGAATTCTCGGCGTCTTTGCGCGGCTCTCGCTCTTGGCGGGCAAGCCTCATTACGTTGATTTCATCCCCCGCGTCTGGGGCTATCTGATACGCGATCTGGAGCACCCTTTGCTGTCAGACATACGCACACAACTTCTCGCCGATTTGCCCGCGCCTTCCGAAGCGCTCCTCACAGAATTGAAGGCCAAATGCGGAACACTCCAAACGCTCTGATGATCTTTGCCGCAGGTTTCGGCACTCGTATGGGCGCGCTCACAGCGCACCAGCCAAAACCGATGGTCAAAGTCGCTGGCAAACCACTGATTGATCATACTCTCGCGCTCGCCGCGCCACTGGGCCTCAAAACGGTCGTCAATCTGCACTACCTCCCGCATATCCTTGAGGAGCACCTCGCAGACAGCGGTGTCACAACGCTTACAGAAGCCCCCGACATCTTGGAAACAGGCGGGGGCTTGCGAAATGCACGAACTCATCTCGGCAGCGGCCCCGCTTTCACGCTCAATTCTGATGCGCTCTGGCGCGGCCCCAATCCACTCAGCGCTTTGCAGGCCGCATGGGACCCAGACAAAATGGATGCGCTCCTCCTCTTGATACCGCGCGAAAATGCGCTCGGTCACAAAGGCATGGGCGACTTTATTCTAAACAAAACAGGCCAAATTACACGCGGCGCAGGCCTTGTTTATTCGGGCGCACAGATCATCAAGCCAGAGTTGACAGAAGAGATCAACGAGCGAGCTTTTTCACTCAATCTTGTTTGGGACAAGCTCCTCGCCTCTGGGCGCCTTTACGGGCTGCCCTATTCTGGCCAGTGGTGCGATGTCGGCTCCCCTGAAGGCATCACACGGGCCGAAAGGATGCTCAATGACACCCCTGTTTAATGGTTCCAAGTTTCCCCAACTGTTCGGCACTCCGCTTGGCGCAGACTTTCCCCGTGCACTTGTTGATGCCCTCCAAACTGCCTATGCCGACAAACCGCCCGAGGCGTTGGCACGCGTACATCTTGTTCTCAACACCCGCCGCATGGCGCGCCGTGTAAGTGAGTTGTTTGACGAGGGCGACGCGCTCCTGCTGCCACGCATCTCACTTATTTCTGACTTCGCCACCCTCGATCCAAACTGCCCGCTGCCCGCGTCAGAGCCAGCCTTGCAGACCAAGCTGGCGCTCTCAGTCCTAATTCGCTCACTGATCGAAGCAGAGACCAAAACAAAAGATCACACAGCCATCGCGCCCCGTGAAGCTGCCTTTGATCTGGCCGAAAGCCTCACTGCACTGATGAGTGAAATGCACGAAGAAGGCGTTGCGCCCGATGCCGTCGCAGCGCTGGATGTCACAGACCAATCAGGCCATTGGGAGCGCGCTCAAGCCTTCCTCAAGATTGTGCAAACTTACGCCTTGAGCCGCGATGGGCTAACAACAGCGCAACGCAGCCGCAAGATCACAGAAGCCCTCGTTGCTCGTTGGTCCGAAAAGCCACCAAATGACCCGATCATCATTGCTGGCTCCACAGGCTCACGTGGCCTCACAGCCGCGCTCATGCGCGCGGTTTCAAAACTGCCACAAGGTGCTGTCGTTCTCCCGGGCTTTGACTTTGCTTTCGCCGCAGATGCTTGGCCGCGTCTCCCTGATGGGGCCATGTCTGAAGATCATCCACAATACCGTTTTCAAGCGCTTCTCGCAGCCCTTGAGCTCGCGCCGAAAGACGTAAAGCAATGGCCTGCAGGTACGGCGCCATCAGAGGCACGCAACAGACTTCTCTCCCTAGCCCTACGCCCCGCACCTGTCACAGATCAGTGGATCGAAAACCGCGCCGAAGCCGCGCTGATCGCTGAAGAAGCGACAAGCGGGATCACACTCCTTGAGGCCAACTCCCAGCGGGACGAAGCTCTCGCCATCGCTCTACGCCTACGCCAAGCGGCAGAAGACGGCCAGCAAGCCGCCCTAATCACCCCTGATCGCGGCCTTTCACGCCAAGTCACAGCGGCACTTGCCCGCTGGAGCATCACGCCTGATGACAGTGCTGGCGAGCCGTTGCATCTCTCCCCCGTCGGTCGTTTTCTGCGTCATGTACAAGAGGTGCTCAGCCCCCGCGCACTTACGGCAGAAGCGCTCATCACACTTCTCAAGCATCCGCTCTGCAACGCGCTCGAAGAGCGCGGCACACACCTGCGATACACCCGCGAGCTTGAGCTCTATATTCGCCGCAAGGGCGTGCCCCAGCCCGACACAGATACGCTTTTGGCCTTCGCTACCGCCCATAAAGACGAAGCCGCGCGCCTCTGGGCCGCTTGGGTGTCCAAAGCGTTTTTTGGCCTCAGTGTGGTGGGCGAGCAGCCTTTGGAGGTGCTCATCAAAACACATCTAGAAACAGCGGAAGCTCTTTCGCGCGGACCCTCAATAGCAGAAACACCGCTCTGGAAAAAAGATGACGGCGAAGAAGCGCAAAAGCTTTTCAACAGCCTGCTCGCCTGCGCCCCTGCTGGCGGTGAGATGACGCATTATGACTACATCAATCTGATTGATTCCTCCCTCTCCTCTGGCGAGGTTCGCCGCAGCGAGGCGACACATTCTGGCGTGCTCATCTGGGGCACACTTGAGGCCCGCGTACAGGGCGTTGATCTCCTTATTCTTGCTGGGCTCAACGAGGGCAGCTGGCCAGAAGCTCCCGCGCCCGACCCTTGGCTCAATCGCGCCATGCGCGCCAAGCTTGGACTGCTTCTGCCTGAGCGGCGAATTGGCCTCTCGGCTCATGACTTTCAGCAAGCAATTGCGGCAAAAGAGGTATGGCTCACTCGAGCCCATAAATCGGATGATGCCGAAACAGTTCCCTCTCGCTGGGTCATTCGCCTGACCAATTTGCTAATAGGTCTTTCTCAAGAACGGGGCGAAAAAGCCCTTAGCGAAATGCGGGCGCGCGCCAAACCTTGGCTCACACGCACCAAGCAAATTGATGCTCCTTTGGCCCTGGTCCCACAAGCCCAGCGCCCCGCGCCAGTGCCCCCTGTGATGAATCGTCCGCGGACGCTCTCAATCACCAAAATTCAAACGCTCATCCGCGATCCATATGCGATTTACGCACGCCATATCCTCAAGCTCAATCCGCTCAATCCCTTGCAAAAAATGCCCGACGCACTCCTACGCGGCACAATTCTGCACACAGTCATGGAAGACTTCATCAAGGCGGCCAGTGCTGACCCGTCACTCCGCAACCGTGCGACCCTCAGCGCACTGGCCCGAGATATCCTTGAACGCGACGTCCCTTGGCCCGCGGCACGCCTCATATGGCGCGCCCGCTTTGAAAAAGTCATAGATAGCCTTCTCAAAGAAGAGGCCGAGCGCGCAAAACACGGACAATTCCTCAAGGCCGAGGCCGAAGGACAGCTCGAATTGAAAGACATCGGCTTCTCTCTCAAGGGCAAGGCCGACAGGTTTGACCTTCTCGATGACCAAACACTCGCGATCTATGATTACAAGACAGGAAAGCCCTCCAGTCCTGACGTGCGCAAGAGTTTTGACAAGCAGCTCCCGCTGACAGCGGCAATGGCTTCTGAGGGAGCCTTCAAAGATATCCCAGCGACAGCCATTGGCAGGATCGGTTACATCGGCCTAGGTTCGGATTGCGGCGAGTTCCTGCTGAAGCCCGAGGAATACGACACAGCAAATATTCTCGCCGAATTCAGACAGCTTATCCTCGCGTTCCTGTCTCCAGACAAAGGTTACCCCTCTCGTCGCGCAGTTCAAAAAGAAAGCTTCACAGGCGACTATGATCACCTCGCCCGCTTCGGCGAATGGAGCAGCACTGACGACCCTGTAAAAGAGGTGCTGACATGAGCGCTCGCCCGAATGACGCAACCATCGCCCAGATTGATGCTGCGCGCCCTGACGCCTCCACATGGCTCTCCGCTAACGCGGGCTCTGGCAAAACCCGCGTGCTCACAGACCGCGTCGCCCGACTTCTGCTTGAGGATGTCGACCCGCAAAATATCCTCTGCCTGACCTACACCAAGGCCGCCGCCTCCGAGATGCAAAATCGCCTGCTCAAGCGCCTAGGCACATGGGCGATGAAGTCTAACACGGAGCTAGAACAAGAGCTGGCCGAGCTTGGAGCAGCCGTTGGTGCTGATCCCAGCTACTACAAAAATGCCCGCCGCCTCTTCGCCAAAGCGATCGAAACACCGGGCGGCCTGCGCATCCAGACGATCCACTCCTTTTGTGCCTCACTGCTCCGTCGCTTTCCGCTTGAAGCTGGCGTCACCCCCCAGTTTACCGAGCTAGATGATCGCTCATCCGCCCAGCTACGCGAGCAAGTCGCCGATGACCTCGCCACCTCATCTGAGGGCAAGCTTCTACTCGATATGATCAGCCACCTCGGTGGCAACGAATTCGAGAAATTTACAGCCAGTATCGTCTCTAATAAGGCGAAATTCGCTCAAGAGCTAACGCGTGCTGACGTTTGCAAAACCTTCAACATCCCCGCTGACCTCACCCAAGACAAGCTTTTGTCCGAAGTCTTCCTCGGCGGAGAGGTGGAGTTGATCGCGCAGATTTTGCCTTTTCTCGCAGCAAGCGAAAAAGTGAGTGACAACCGCGCGCACGACAAACTCGCAACCGTCAAAGGCCCAAGCCTTGGCGCGCTTCTGACGTTCGAGTCAGCCTTCCTCACAAGCAGCGGCAAAAACCCGTTCTCCGCCAAGCTTACGAGCTACGCCACCAATGACACCCGCGAGCTTTATTCGCACCTCGCCCCCCAAATCGAAGCGCTGATCCTGCGTGTCGAGGCCGCACGCCCGCGCCGTGTTGCCCTCGCCGCCGCTCAAAGTACTCTTGCGCTCCACGCCTTCGCTCGGGCCTTCCTTGCGCGCTATGACGCAACCAAACAATCACGTGGCTGGCTCGATTTTGATGACCTCATCCTCAAGACAAAAGCGCTCCTCACAAACCCCCAAGTTGCCGAATGGGTGCTCTATCGCCTTGATGGCGGCATTGATCATATCCTTGTGGATGAAGCCCAAGATACGTCTCCAGAGCAATGGGCGGTGATCGAAGAACTCGCTCGCGAGATCACATCGGGCCAAGGCGCGCAGGCCGAAAAGCCTCGCACCATCTTTGTCGTTGGTGACAAAAAGCAATCGATCTATTCGTTCCAAGGCGCTGACGCGGCCGAGTTTGGGCGGATGCAAAACCTCTTCCAAGACAAACTTTCGCTCCACGAAAAGCCGCTGCATAACCGCAACCTCGCATATTCTTTCCGTTCCGCCTCCGCCATTCTGAACACGGTCGATGCCGTTTTTGAAGAGCAAGACGGCGCAGGTTTTGAAGCAGACGCACGCCATATCGCTTTTCATGAAACAATGCCGGGTCGCGTCGATATCTGGCCAATCGTTGAGAAAAACGACAAGGCAGAAGACCCGCTTTGGTTTGATCCGCTTGATATTCTAACCCCAGATGATCCAGTCTCAGTGCTCGCTGCCAAAATCGCGAGCAGCATCAAGCAGATGATCGACAGCAAGGCGTTAATCCCGACAAAGCATACAGACGGCACATGGCAAGCCCGCCCCATACACGAAGGCGATGTGCTCATTTTGCTCCAGCGTCGCTCTGACCTCTTCCACGAAATCATTCGCGCCTGTAAATTGGTAGGGCTTGAAGTCGCAGGTGCTGACAGGCTGCGCATTGGTGAGCAAATCGCCGTCAAAGATATCACCGCCTTACTCAAGTTTCTTGCAACCCAAGAAGACGATCTCTCACTTGCCGCTGTTCTGCGCTCGCCACTCTTTGGTTGGTCCGAGCAGGAGCTCTTTACGCTGGCTGCAAATCGCAAAGGCTATCTCTGGGAAGCGCTCCGCAGTGAAACAGTGACACATTCCGCAACTCTCGAAATACTCAATGACCTTCGTCGCGTAACCGATTTTTTGCGCCCCTATGATCTCATTGAGCGTATTCTGACGCGCCACAAGGGCCGCCAGAACATCCTCGCACGGCTTGGATACGAAGCCGAAGACGCACTTGACGCCTTTCTCACGCAAGCTCTGAATTACGAACGCGCTTCCGTTCCCTCTCTGACAGGCTTTCTCAGCTGGCTCGAAAGCGACGACCCCGAGATCAAGCGACAGACCGAAGCTGCTGGCAAGCGCATCCGCGTGATGACAGTCCACGGCTCAAAAGGGCTGGAAGCGCCCATCGTCATTATGCCCGACACCGCCGATCGCAAAAATGAGTTCAGAGGTCAAATCGTCGGTGTCGAAGGCACAGCACTCTATAAACAAAGCAAAGACGACGCTCCCGCCGTTCTTCAGGATGCCGTGGATCAGCAGATCGCCGCGCAACAAGCAGAAAGAGAACGGCTGCTTTACGTCTCAATGACGCGAGCCGAAAAATGGCTGATCATCGCCGCGGCGGGCGAAGCCAAGAGCGGTGGCAACAGCTGGTATGAATCAGTCTCTAATGCAGTCCAAAAGCTTCCATTTGAACCAGTGAGCCATGATGGCCAAATTATCCAACGCCTAGAATCAGGCGACTGGACTGCGCTTATAGACCACTCTCAGTCTGACCTGCCCCAAGATGCCCAAATCCCCCTTGAGCCCCAGTTCACGAAGTCCGCACCCGACGGACCCTCACGCCCTCAAACATGTTCTGCCTCAAAACTCCCTGGCGCCAAAGCCCTTGCTGGCAGTGATGGCCTTGATGAGACTTCGGCAATGCGCTTCGGGACAAAGGTTCATTTGCTGCTAGAGCACCTCCCAAGCGTCTCGCCTGCCGAGCGCGCCATGTTGGCCCAAGGCCTGCTGTCCGATTTTGATGAAAAAGAAGAAAACGCAGCAGTTTGCGCAGAAGTAGAGACTGTTTTGTCAAACAAAGATCTAGCGCCTCTCTTTGCAGAAGATGCACTCTCTGAAGTTGCCTTGAGCGCACCCAGCGCCACTTTGGGCAAGCGCTTGCATGGCATTATAGACAAACTCATCCTCTCCGAGGACCGTGTTCTCGCTGTTGACTTCAAGACAAATGCGACCGTCCCAGAAGCCCCGCAAGACACACCTCTTGGTATCCTGCGCCAGATGGGCGCCTACAGCGAAGCCCTTGCCCTCATATACCCCAACCGCAAGATTGAAACGGCCATTCTCTGGACCAAAACGGCCAGTTTGATGACGCTTCCTCAGGATATTGTGATGAAGGCCTATCAGGACACTACATATCTTGACGATCTGCCACCCACTACCTAGGTTCTGACCAAGCGAACCCAATCCCATTAGGAGAGAACCAATGGCCACTGTTGCTGTCACCGACGACACATTCGACGCCGAAGTCAAAAATTCCGATATCCCCGTTGTGGTGGATTTCTGGGCCGAATGGTGCGGCCCCTGCAAACAGATCGGACCGTCACTGGAAGAGCTCTCCGCTGAAATGGAAGGCAAAGTCAAAATCGTGAAAGTCGACGTTGACTCAAATCCAAACTCAGCCGCAGCCATGGGCGTACGCGGCATTCCCGCGCTTTTCGTCTTCAAAGGCGGCGAGCCTGTGGCCAACCTCTCAGGCGCACGCCCGAAGGCACAGCTCCAAAGCTGGATCGAAGACGCGATCTAAACAGCAAGCCAAATTTCTAAAGAAAGCCCCGCCCCAGAGCGGGGTTTTTTATGCAATCCACCCAGCGGTCCGAAAGCGCGATGCGATCTGAGCGTCCGCCTCATCTCGCCCTGCATTGATCGACCTTTCTTGCCAGAACCACCAAAGATATCGCTCAAAATCGGGCCGCATTTCGGCCACCCGTCCAAGCGCCTCTTCAACGCCCAGGTCATGCACATTCGCCGCAATATGGTGAAAATCAATTTTGCCAAAAAGCGCAGCAGGCTTCCCGAAAAAATATCCAAAAAACGCCGCCCCCGAGTTCTGGCTGACAACATAGTCGCACGAAGGCAAATATCGCTCCATCTGCCCCATCACAACAGTCACACGCTCGAACCTGTGCTCAAACTTCTCGAGCGCATCAATGTCGCTGGCAGAATACGGCTCCTTCGGGTGCATCCCGATTACAACAGGCCGCTCACTGTCCGCGTCCAAAACCGCCTCAATCATCTCAAGAGGCGAGGCCGCCTGAAAAGAGCGCCGCTCTGAAATCCGCCCCTGCAGCGGCACATAAACATACCCCTCACGGCTGGAAGCAGCTTCCCCAAACATGCGCTTGCACCAGTTGTTTGCAAACCGCGCCGCCTTGTGGCCGTTCACGGTTTCAGGATCAAACACCGCGCGTGCCACATCCCATTCCCAGCGCTTGTCACTCGCCTCAATCGCCCAAAACGGATAGGCATAAACGCGGCGCATAACGAGCGTATCTGCAGTCATTGGCTCCCACATATGCACCAGTGCGCACCCCGAAAAGGGCTCGTGCCGCTGCGCCTCGTCGGCATAAAAAACATCAAGCCCACCCCTACGGAGCACGCGCTCTACCTTACCCAAAAAGTTATGCTGCCCAGCCTCGGCACTGGCTTTCATCTCAGGCTCAAGAAAGATCGTCACACATTCATTCATGCCAAAGTGCTAGCCCCGCAATCATCTCCAAACAAGCCAAACCTTGTGCTCATGCCTCCAAGCCGCCATATATTCTGACAAGTTGAAGGAGGCACCAATGGCGCAATCAGATTTTCCCGGTTGGCACGGAACGACAATCGTCGCCGTCAAAAAAGATGGAGAAGTCGTCATTGCTGGCGACGGCCAGGTGAGCCTCGGCCAAACCGTCATCAAAGGAACAGCCCGCAAGGTTCGCCGCATTTCCCCGGGCGGGCACGATGTCCTCGTCGGCTTCGCAGGCAGCACTGCTGACGCCTTTACGCTTCTGGAGCGCCTCGAAGCCAAACTCGAAACCACCCCAGGCCAACTTGTCCGCGCCTGTGTCGAGCTCGCCAAAGACTGGCGCACAGACAAATACCTCCAGAAGCTTGAGGCCATGCTTCTCGTTTCTGATGGCCGCGAGCTCTTTGTCATCACGGGCGCTGGCGATGTGCTTGAGCCAGAGCACAATGTCGCCGCGATCGGCTCAGGCGGAAACTTCGCTCTCGCCGCCGCCCGCGCCCAGATGGATACCAATAAATCCGCAGAAGAAGTCGCACGCACAGCCATGGCCATCGCGTCCGATATTTGCGTCTACACAAACGGAAACCTGACCGTAGAAACCATCAAAGGCTAATAGCTTCTTCTTTTCCTAAATATCCTGGGGTGAATTGGCCGAAGGCCAAGAGGGGCAAAGCCCCTGCCACGGGCGGCGCCAAAGGCGGCGCAAACCCTTCTAAAAGCGAGACCCAAAATGACAGACCTAACCCCCCGTGAAATCGTCTCCGAGCTGGACCGCTTCATCATTGGTCAGGCCGATGCCAAGCGCGCAGTCGCCGTGGCGCTGCGCTCTCGTTGGCGGCGCAAGCAACTGTCTGATGATCTGCGCGATGAGGTTTACCCAAAGAATATCCTAATGATCGGCCCGACAGGTGTCGGCAAAACCGAGATTTCTCGCCGCCTCGCCAAGCTGGCCCGCGCGCCCTTTATCAAGGTCGAGGCGACGAAGTTTACGGAGGTCGGCTATGTGGGCCGCGATGTCGAGCAGATCATCCGCGATCTTGTTGATACTGCCATTCTCCAAACCCGCGAACACATGCGTGAAGACGTAAAGGCGCGCGCACATTCCGCCGCGCAAGAGCGCGTGATCACGGCCATCGCCGGCGAAGACGCGCGCGAAGGTACGCGTGAAATGTTCCGTAAAAAGCTCCAATCAGGTGAGCTGGACGATACAATCATCGAGCTTGATATCGCCGATACCTCAAACCCGATGGGCGGTATGTTCGACATCCCTGGCCAGCCTGGCAGCCAGCCCGGCATGATGAACCTCGGCGAGATATTCGGCAAAGCCATGGGCGGACGCACGACCCGCAAAAAGCTTACAGTCGCAGAAAGCTATGGCGTCCTCATTTCAGAGGAAGCTGACAAACTGCTTGATGATGAACAGGTCACAAAAACCGCGCTTGAAAGCGTTGAGCAAAACGGAATTGTCTTTCTCGACGAGATCGACAAAGTCGCAACCCGTCAGGATTCCCGCGGCGGTGATGTCTCCCGCGAGGGTGTCCAGCGTGACCTGCTTCCGCTGATCGAAGGCACAACCGTAAGCACCAAACACGGCGCCATCAAAACAGATCATATCCTTTTCATTGCCTCGGGTGCCTTCCATATCGCAAAGCCCTCCGATCTCTTACCAGAGCTTCAAGGCCGGCTTCCCATTCGTGTGGAACTGCGCGCACTGACCGAGGATGATTTCGTTCGCATTCTCACAGAAACAGACAATGCCCTCACGCTGCAATACTCTGCTCTCATGGCAACAGAAGAAGTCACTGTGACTTTCACAGAAGACGGGATCAAAGCCCTCGCCAAGATCGCCGCCGAGGTAAACGCCACGATCGAAAATATCGGGGCGCGCCGCCTCTACACCGTGCTCGAGCGGGTCTTTGAAGAGCTCAGTTTCTCAGCGCCCGACCGCGCGGGCGACGCCGTCACAGTCGATGCTTCATTCGTAGATAAACACCTTGGCGAACTGCTGAAATCATCTGATTTGTCAGGCTATGTCCTGTAGCGCGCGTATTTACTGCATAAGCCCACGCTAGATCGCAATTCTACCGCATAAAATCGTATATTTATGCTGAACTTTGCGCATTTACCGCATTCCACATAGGCTATCTTCCCTGCCAGCGCACAGGAGAAGTAGCATATGCAGGTCGAAAACTACGTCTATCAGAACATCGCACAGTCTCTCAAAGACCACGGCGTCGAGACAATCTTTGGCCTTATGGGCGACGCCAATCTCTTCATGGTCGACAGCTTTGTCCGCGACTGTTCTGGACGTTTTGTGCCCGCTGCACACGAGGGCAGCTCTGTGCTCATGGCCCTCGCCTATACCCATGTCGCAGATAAAGTCGGTGTCGCCACCGTGACACACGGTCCAGCCCTGACAAACTGCATGACGGCCCTCACAGAAGGTGCCCGCGGTCATATCCCAATGGTCCTCCTTGCTGGCGACACCCCCGTTGCCAACCCCCGTCACCTCCAGAGCATTGATCAGCGCGAGGTCGTCAAAGCGACAGGCGCAGGCTTTGAACAAATGCGCACGCCCGAGACAGTCGCTATGGATGTCGCACGCGCCTTTTACCGCGCCCAAGTGGAGCGACGACCCATTGTGCTCAATATGCCCGCCGATTTCATGTGGCGGGAGGCGGCTCATACGCCCAGCGTTCTAGATGTCTTCACTGCACCGGGCGGTGTTGCCGAAGGCGAAATTCTCGATAACGCCATCGGCATGATCGCCTCCGCGCGCCGCCCGCTTATCCTCGCTGGTGCGGGCGCAGTAAAAGCCCGTGAAGAGATCGTCAAACTGGCTGACCGCCTTGAAGCCCCCCTCGCCACCACGCTCAAAGCCAAGGGCCTTTTCAAAGATCACCCTTACAACATCGATATCTTCGGCACGCTCTCAACACCTGCCGCCTACGAGCTGATTGCCCAGTCCGATTGCATCATTTGCTTCGGCGCGTCCCTGCATGACTTCACGACAGATCAGGGCAAGCTCATGAAAGACAAACGCATCGTTCAGATTGACGTCACGCCCACAGCCATAGGCGGCGGCCTTCACCCAGACGCCGCCCTCGTGGCCGACGCTGGCCTCACCGCAGAGACAATTCTCTACTGGCTGAACGAAGCCGAAATACCCGCGAGCGGCTTCACCCGAGATCTTGATATCGCGAAGCTCACAGAGCACCCGATCGGACCCAACAAGACAGCCGAGGGCTGCGTCAACTATATCCATGCGCTTGAACGCCTCGAAGAAGTGCTTCCCAAAGACCGCCTCCTCGTCACAGACGGAGGCCGCTTCATGACAGAGGTCTGGGTCCGCCTCTCTGTCCAAGGCCCCAAAAGCTTCGTCGCAACGACAAATTTCGGCTCCATCGGCATCGGCCTTCAAGAAGCCATAGGAGCAGGCGTGGCAGCACCCGAAAAACCTGTCGTTATGTTTACAGGCGATGGCGGCTTCATGATGGGTGGCATTAACGAGTTCAACACAGCCGTCCGTCTCGGCCTCGACCTCATCGTGATCGTGGCAAATGACTCCGCCTATGGCGCTGAACATATCCAGTTCATTGACCGTAAAATGGATCCCTCACTGACAGAGTTTCACTGGCCAAGCTTCGCCGAGATCGGGGCCTCGCTTGGAGGCCAAGGCTACACGGTGCGCAACAACGCAGAACTAGAAGAAGCCCTCGCAGCAATCCCAAACCGCACAGGTCCGATGATGATCGAGCTGAAACTCGACCCCCACGACGTCCCACGCATGAGGATCTGATCGCTAGATAATTTCGTCCTCATCAAACAGCGCTGCCTCTTCAAGCTGCGTGGTAATATCGTCCATCGCTGCTTCGGCAACATCCGTTGATTTCACGGCTGCAATATGAAAGAGCGCATCGCCCTCGTGCACCACAGGCATGACGGCGCGGCCCACAATGATCCCACTGTACTTGGTGGCAACCTCGATTTCCCTCTCGCCAAACGGGTCCGCGATCGCAGCGACAATATCACCCTCCTGCACCACATCCCCTTCGGCCTTAAACGTTCTCAAAAGGCCCCCCGCTGGCGCGCGCATCCAGTGGCTGTCAGAGCACACAAGCGAACGCGCTTTTGGCTTGGCGATCCCCGCAGTCGGCAAAAGCCCAACCTCGCTCAAAACGCGCATGATCCCTGCAAGCCCAGCCCGCACGGACATCTCGTCAAAGCGCATCCCCTCGCCCGCCTCGTATAGCAGAACGTCGACACCCTTTTTCTTCGCCTCCTGCCTGAGGCTTCCCTCACGCAAAGCGCTGGTCAGAATAACAGGCGCGCCAAAAACTTGGGCCAATCGCATAGTCTCACGGTTGCTCGCCGAAACGCGCACTTGCGGCAGGTTCACACGGTGTATAGCCGCCGAGTGCAAGTCGATCCCGAGCGAGGAGCGCTCGACAATTTCGCTCATGAAAATATCCGCAAGCCGCGAGGCAAGGGAGCCATGTGGCGAGCCAGGAAAACAGCGGTTGAGGTCGCGCCTGTCGGGCAAATACCGCGAGTGGTTGAGAAAACCAAAGGTGTTCACAATCGGCACAACAAGCAGCGTCCCGCTCAGCTTCTTGAGGTTCTTCGCGCGCAAGAGCCGACGGACAATCTCAACCCCGATCACCTCGTCGCCATGAATCCCGGCGCTGACAAAAACAGTTGGCCCGTCCTTCTTCCCGTGCACCACATGCGCCGAAAGCGTCACAGGCGTGTGGTCTGAAAGCGTGCTGACAGGAATATTCACCGTCCGCCGCTCCCCCGCCAGAACGACTTCCCCCGCAATCTCAAAACCCTGTCGCTTGGTCATAATCTGTCCCTCAAAACCTTCACAAACGGTGTCGCAGGTTTTGAAGTGAAGTCAAATTTTTCGAAGGCTTGTAGAGTGGGTTGTAATGTTGACTCTTTAGTGCGAATCTGAAGTGGTAATCTATCAGGTGATTCGAAATGGACAAAGAAACTGACCTAACTGAACAAATGCAAACTATTGGCATTCTTTGCTCAGAACAGAATGTTCCTTTTTCAAGCACTTTTTCGTTGCAAAGCTCGTCATCAACGCTCGGGTTTTCAATGTATGGCGACTTTACCCCAATAACAGTTAGCTCACGGTCTATACCTATTAATGCCCACTTGGAATGAAGTTGATGCGATCATCTTAGAGCGTGTTTCTAAGGGCGAAAGTGTCGAAAAAGCCTGTGATGAACTTCGAGCAGAGTATTTGAAAAATCTCTCTGACCACGTTTCACGTCCTGTAATAACTTACTACTCAGGGTTTCTGCAAAAACCGCCACATCCAGCCATGTCTATAAATGATTTTGACATGAACGGCTTTATGGCGGTCATTCATAACATAGAATGCGATAAGGGGCTTGATCTTGTGCTCCATACGCCTGGAGGGGGAACCGAAGCCACTCGAGCGTTGGTAGAGTACATCTACAGTAAGTTTGGTAAAGATATTAGAGTAATTGTTCCGCAGCTAGCAATGTCAGCGGGAACAATGATAGCTTGCGCATCTAATGAAATTATAATGGGCAAGCACTCTAGTCTTGGCCCAACAGACCCTCAAGTAAACGGCGTTCCCGCGATGGGAGTAATTTCTGAGATCAAAAAGGCTATAGAGGAAATTCGGTCAGATCCGCTAAAACAAGCACTGTGGCAAGAAGTCTTTCGCCAACTACCGCCAGCATTCATTTCTAGCTGTGAGCGCTCAATTGCCGGAACTCAAAAAATGGTGGAGGCTTGGCTAGCTCAGAATATGTTCGTGGATCGACAAAATCCGACTAAAGTTGCTAAATTAACTCTCGACAAAATTAACAGTTACGAAGACACCACCGAACACGGCCACCACTTCCTTAGGGAGGCATGTATTGAATTCGGACTGAATGTTTCGTCACTGGAAGATGACCAAGACCTGCAAGAGCATGTTCTAAGCTTACACCATGCTTATGTAGCAAGCTTTGCACGGCTTCGTTCATTCAAGTTCATAGAGAACTCTATTGGAGCAAGCTGGAACGTTTCTCTGGATTAACGTTTCAAGCCCCCACCTCCGAACGCACCATTAACTTAAATTCTGTTAACAAATCCCGTTTCGGGCGGTGCACGGGTTGTGCACGCAAAGTGCACGCTTTTCACCCCCCTGGAATCAGCCTGTTTGGCGGGCATTAACCCTTCGGGACGGTGCGTTTACGTTTCGGGGTTTTCTTTCGCGGCGGTTTCCGCAAATGCTGGCGGATGGATACGCTCTCTTTCCTCAGGCTCAACGTCAGATGGCTCGCCGCGGGCGCGCTTCTCACGTTTATGTCGAGCTTCGGGCAGACGTTTTTTATCTCCATCTTTGCGGGTGAAATCCGCGCTGAATTCGGCCTAAGCCACGGAGAATGGGGCGGAATTTATGCACTGGGAACTCTGGCCTCGGCCGTTGTCATGGTCTGGTCTGGCGGGCTGACCGACCGTTTCCGCGTCCGCACGCTCGGCCCCGTTGTGCTCGTCTGCCTCGCTGCTGCCTGCGCCTTTATGGCCACCAATCACGCCGCATGGCTCCTGCCCGCCGTGATCTTTACCCTGCGCATCACAGGTCAGGGCATGAGCAGCCATATCGCTGTCGTCGCCATGGCCCGCTGGTTCACCACCGCCCGCGGCCGCGCCCTCTCCGTTGCAGCCCTTGGTTTTTCAATCGGCGAGGCCGTTCTCCCACTGCTCTTTGTGGCCCTTCTAACAGTCTATGACTGGCGGTTACTCTGGCTTGCCGCTGCCTTGGTCGCTCTTCTTGGTATCCCCATTCTGGTTAGGCTATTGCAACAGGAACGCGCGCCACAATCTATGGCAAAATCAACTCACTCTGTGGGTATGAACGGCCGCCAATGGACACGCAATCAAGCTATGTCTCACTGGCTTTTCTGGGTCATGGTTCCAGCCCTTCTCGGTCCCTCCGCCTTTGGCACCGCACTCATGTTTCACCAAGTGCATTTTTCCGAAATCAAAGAGATATCACATCTCACATTCGTGGCTATGTTCCCGCTCTACACAGCGGTCACAATCGCATCGATGGTTCTTTCAGGTTGGGCGCTTGACCGTATCGGAACACCGCGCCTCATTGTCTTTATGTATCTCCCCGCGGTGCTCGCCTTCCTCGTATTTGGCCTTGGTCAAGGCACAGCGGGCTTGGTACTTGGCTTCGCCCTCTTTGGCCTGACATCAGGCGCAAACTCAACCTTACCAAATGCATTCTGGGCTGAATTCTATGGCACAGCTTCAATCGGTTCCATCAAAGCGATGGCCGCCGCCGTCATGGTGCTTGGCTCAGCCATCGGGCCAGGCCTTACCGGATGGGGGATCGACGCAGGCATCAGCCTTGAGGCCCAGTATGTTGCGGTTGCGGTCTATTTTTCTTGCGCGAGCGCACTCCTCTTTTTCGGCGTGCGCAAAGCCACACAGCTTTTGCCACCACGCGAGGCATGAGCTTGTTTTTATTGGCTCCGGTGACTAAGACAGCATAAGCGGCCAAGAGATGGCCAAGAGATGAGGCCCAATGACCCAACCTGACGATCTACCCATTGTTCGCTCGGCCCGCCGTGTGCTCCAAACTGAGGCAAACGCGATCCTTGAAATGGTCGAAGCCTTGCCCAAAGATTTCGCCGAAGTAGTCGAGTTGATCCTCAAAACAGAGGGCCGCGTGATTATCTCTGGTGTTGGTAAATCTGGTCACATCGGCCGCAAGATTTCTGCAACTCTCGCAAGCACAGGCACACCCTCCTATTTTGTCCATGCCGCCGAGGCGAGCCATGGCGACTTGGGTATGATCACATCGCAAGACATTTGCCTTCTCATCTCAAATTCAGGCGAAACAAACGAACTGCGGGATATCCTTTTGCACACCCGCCGTTTCAATATCCCGATGATCGCGATCAGTTCTAATATGGGCAGCACATTGATGCAGTCAGCCGATTTCAAGCTCAATCTCCCCAACCTGCCTGAAGCCTGCGCCATCGGCATGGCTCCGACAACCTCGACAACGCTCACGCTTGCCTTGGGTGATGCAATCGCCGTGGCTGTCATGGAACAGCGCGGATTTGGCTCGGAAGACTTCCTGAAGAACCATCCAGGGGGCAAGCTCGGCGCACAGCTCTCACGCGTGGCTGATCTGATGCACAAAGGCGAAAAAGTCCCCACAGTGGAAGCAGACACACCCATGTCTGATGTGCTCCTATCGATGACATCAAAAGGTTTTGGTATCACTGGCGTTCTCAAAGGCGGTATTCTTATCGGCGTAATTTCCGATGGCGACTTACGCCGCCATATGGGCAACCTGATGGAAAAAACCGCCGGCGAAATCGCCACGCTAGACCCAGTCACAATAACGCCTGAGCTCTTCGCTGCGCAGGCGCTGGCGCTCCTCAATGAAAAGAAAATCTCCGCCCTCATGGTGGTAGATGAGGCCAAGCGCCCCGTCGGAATCGTCCATATTCACGATCTCTTGCGCGCAGGTGTTGCATGAAAACAGTTGTCCTCATTCCCGCTCGCTATGCTTCGACTCGCTATCCGGGAAAGCCGCTGGCAACCCTTCGCCAAAAAAATGGCAGCGAGAAATCGCTAATCCAGATGAGCTATGAGGCGGCCAGCCAAATCAATGGCGTTTCAGACGTTTATGTCGTCACCGACGATGCGCGTATCCGAGAGGCTTCCGAGGCTTTTGGCGCACAGGTGATAATGACAAGCCCCGAGCGCGAAAACGGAACGGCGCGTGTCGCTGAGGCTGTTGAGGTTGCGCAGCTTGATGCCGATCTCATCGTCAACTTTCAAGGCGATGCGCCGCTGACGCCTCCTTGGTTTGTCGAAGACCTGATCGCAGCCATGAAGGCCGACAAAACTGCGCAAATGGCCACACCCGTCCTGCAATGTGACGCGCAAACCTACGCGATGTTCAAAGAAGATCGCGCCGCTGGCCGCGTTGGTGGCACGACAGCTGTCTTCGGAGCCGAAGGCCGCGCGATCTATTTCTCCAAGGAGGTCTTGCCTTATATCGACGCAGGCAAAGTCCCTTCCGAAAATATCCCCGTCTATCATCACGTCGGCGTCTACGCCTATCGCCCAGAAGCGCTCAAGGCCTATATCAGCTGGCCTGAGTGTCAGCTTGAAAAGCTTGAAGGGCTGGAGCAGCTGCGCTTTCTATACAATGGCGTCGCCGTAAAATGTGTTGAAGTTGAAGCCCGAGGCCGTCTCTTCTGGGAGCTGAACAATCCAGAAGATGTGGCGCGGATTGAAAAGGTATTGGCAGAGCAATGACAAAAATAATCGACATCAATGGCGTAAAGATCGGCGGCAAAGAACCCTTCGCGCTCATCACTGGCCCTTGCCAGCTTGAAAGCTTGGATCACGCCCGCATGATGGCCGAACGCATTGCCGAGGCCTGTGCTCCCACCAAAACAGGCTTCATCTTCAAGGCAAGCTACGACAAAGCCAACCGCTCTTCGATCAGCACAAAGCGTGGTCTTGGAATGGAAGAGGGCCTCACGATCCTCTCCAAAATTCGCGAAGAGTTCGGCTGCCCAATTCTCACAGATGTACATGATGCGCACCAATGTGCGCCTGCCGGCGAGGCTGTCGATGTGATCCAAATTCCTGCCTTCCTCTGCCGCCAGACAGATCTGCTCCTCGCCGCTGGCGAGACGGGTGCAGCTGTAAACGTCAAGAAAGGCCAGTTCCTCGCGCCATGGGATATGGGCAATGTCGCCGAAAAGATCGCCAGCACAGGCAACGAGCGCATCATGCTTTGTGACCGCGGAACAAGCTTTGGCTACAATACTCTGGTTTCTGATTTCCGCGGCCTGCCGATCATGGCCGCCACGGGCTATCCCGTTGTGTTTGATGCAACCCACTCTGTCCAGCAGCCCGGCGGCCAAGGCACAACTTCAGGAGGCCAGCGTGAGTTCGCCCCAGTACTTGCGCGCGCCGCTGTGGCTGTGGGAGTGTCTGCTCTGTTTATTGAAACACATGAAGACCCCGACAATGCCCCAAGCGATGGGCCAAATATGATCCCAATAGAAGAAATGAAGGCGCTTATCGGCAACCTCGCCCGTTACGACAGTATCAGTAAAGAAAGTTAATTTATGAAAGTTACGGCCACCGTTCTCCCCGATGTCCTTCTCATCGAGCCAGCACGGTTTGGTGACAACCGTGGTTTCTTTTCCGAAAGCTGGAACAAAGAGCGTATGGCCGAACACGGGATCAGCGTGGATTTCGTGCAAGACAATCACTCACTCTCATCCGCAGCCGGAACAGTGCGTGGCCTTCACTTTCAAGCCCCGCCCAACGCTCAGGCCAAACTTGTCCGCTGCGGGCGTGGCCTGCTCTTTGATGTCGCCGTTGATATCCGCAAAGGCTCTCCAACCTACGGCCAGTGGGTCGGCGAAGAGCTTAGTTTTGAAAATGGCAAACAGCTTTTCATTCCTGAAGGCTTCGCCCACGGATTCATCACCCGCACACCCGACACCGAGATCATCTACAAGTGCAACGCATACTATGCCCCAGAGTCAGACGGCGCGATACTGTGGAACAGCTGCGGGATCGACTGGGGCTTCAACGGCACTCCAGAATTGAGCGCCAAAGACGCAAACGCGCCCTCCTTCACAAGCTTTGACAGCCCCTTCACATGGGAGGCCACAGCATGAAGCTTCTGGTCACAGGAGGCGCTGGCTTTATCGGCTCAGCCGTTGTCCGCCTCGCCGTCGCGCGCGGCCATGAGGTTGTTAATCTCGACGCGCTGACTTATGCCGCCTGCCTTGAGAATGTCGCAAGTGTCTCCGCCAGTCCGCTCTATTCATTTGAGCAAGCAGACATTCGTGATCTGCCTGCGCTTGAGGCGATCTTTCAGAAACACCAGCCTGACGCAGTGATGCACCTCGCCGCTGAAAGCCATGTTGACCGCAGTATTGACGGCCCTCAAGCCTTTATCGAAACCAACGTCATGGGCACATACAACATGCTGCAAGCCGCGCGGCACTATTGGGAAGGGTGTGGCAAGCCCAAGGCCTTTCGCTTTCACCACATTTCGACAGATGAAGTCTTCGGCTCGCTCGGCGCAACGGGACAATTTACCGAAGAGACTCCTTATGACCCCCGCTCGCCCTATTCAGCTTCAAAGGCCAGCTCAGATCACCTCGTTCGCGCTTGGGCCGAAACATACGGCCTGCCTGTTGTTCTGACGAACTGCTCGAATAACTACGGCCCGTTCCACTTCCCAGAAAAGCTAATCCCCGTGGTGATCCTGAGCGCTCTTGCAGGCAAGCCTATCCCAATTTACGGCAAGGGTGAGAATGTACGCGACTGGCTTTATGTCGAAGACCACGCCGATGCGCTTTTGCTGGTGCTTGAGAAGGGTGCAGTTGGCCGAAGCTATAACATCGGTGGTGAAAACGAACGCAGCAATCTGGAACTTGTGCAAACCATCTGCACAATTCTTGATACGCTCAAGCCCGCGTCTGCTCCCTATGCTGATCTGATCGAATTCGTCACAGACCGCCCGGGTCACGACCTCCGCTACGCGATCGACCCAACACGTATCCGCGAAGAGCTTGGCTGGCGGCCTTCCGTCACTGTCGAAGAGGGTTTAGAAAAAACCGTTCGTTGGTATCTTGAGAATGAAGAATGGTGGCAGCCCCTTCTTGGTCGCGCTGGCGTTGGCGAAAGACTGGGCCGCGCATGAGCATTCTAGTTTTTGGCAAAACGGGTCAGGTTGCTTGCGAGCTGCAACGCCTTCACCCCGAGTTCACATATCTCAGCCGCGAAGAGGCTGACCTTTCAAACCCTGACGCCTGTGGCGAGACGATCCTCGCTGCCAAGCCCAGCGCAGTCATCAACGCCGCCGCCTATACCGCTGTTGACCATGCGGAAGATGAAGAGAGTCTGGCTTATACCATAAACGCAGAGGCCCCCGCCGCCATGGCCAACGCCTGCGCCACTCTTGGTATTCCCCTCGTTCATATCTCGACCGATTATGTCTTTGACGGCAGCGGCGAGATGTCTCGCGCGCCCGACGCGCCAACCGCTCCAATCAATGCTTATGGCCGCACCAAGCTTGCTGGCGAAGAGGCCATCCGCGCAAGCGGCGCACTTCATGCCATTTTGCGCACATCTTGGGTTTTTTCCGCCCACGGCAATAACTTTGTGAAAACAATGCTGCGCCTCTCGGAAACGCGCGAGGCTCTCAGTATTGTCGCAGATCAGATCGGCGGGCCCACACCCGCTTCTGATATCGCTTTAGCCTGCGCAAAAATGGCACAGAACCTCAATAAAAGCGGAACCTACCATATCTCAGGCGCCCCTTCCGTAAGCTGGGCAGATTTTGCGCGCGAAATCTTTGCCCAAGCGGATCGCATTGTAACCGTCACAGCCATCCCCACAAAAGACTACCCAACACCAGCCGCGCGTCCCCTCAATTCTCGTCTGGATTGCGCCTCACTCCTGTCAGATTTCGGGGTTAAACAGCCACAATGGAAAGACGAATTGGCCAAGGTAATAAGAGAGCTGACATGACACAACGCAAAGGCATCATCCTCGCAGGCGGCTCTGGCACGCGCCTCTATCCGATCACTATAGGCATCTCAAAGCAACTCTTGCCGATCTATGACAAGCCAATGATCTACTATCCACTCTCTGTGCTCATGTTTGGTGGCATTCGCGAAATCGCGATCATCACAACACCACAAGACCAAGAACAGTTTCAGCGCACTCTGGGCGACGGGTCACAATGGGGCCTCAGCCTTACCTATATCACACAGCCATCCCCTGACGGGCTGGCGCAAGCCTACTTGCTGGCCGAAGACTTCCTCGATGGTGCGCCTAGCGCTATGGTTCTTGGCGACAATATCTTCTTCGGTCATGGCCTGCCTGAAGTGCTTGCCGCCGCCGATAGCGTCGAAACAGGCGGAACAGTCTTCGGCTACCGCGTCGCTGATCCCGAGCGCTACGGTGTTGTCGATTTTGCCAAAGATGGAACAGTAAAATCGATCGTCGAAAAGCCCAAAAATCCACCATCAAACTACGCAGTAACAGGACTCTACTTCCTCGACGGCTCAGCACCCCAGCGCGCGGCTGAAGTAAAACCTTCCGAGCGTGGCGAGCTTGAAATCACTTCACTTCTGGAGAGCTATCTTCACGATGGCCTCCTCAACGTGCAGCAAATGGGCCGTGGTTATGCTTGGCTTGATACCGGCACACATGGCTCTCTGCTTGATGCAGGAAACTTTGTACGCACGCTGTCAGAGCGCCAAGGCCTTCAAGTCGGCAGCCCCGAAGAGATTGCTTATTCCCGTGGCTGGATCACAGCCGCCGAACTGCAAAGGCGTGCTGAGAGCTTTGCCAAAAACTCTTACGGACAATACCTGCTCAATCTGCTGAAATAGCTCATCGCTGACGGCGCAGATAAACGTAATAAGCACCGCCGCCGCCATGGCGCAAATGCGCCTCGCTGATCTGTAAGACAAGTTGCGCCAAAGGCGGAGTGGTCAGCCACTGCGGCACTTGGTGGCGCAAAACACCGAGCCGCACAGGAATAGGCCCACCATCATCGCGCGGCTTGCCCTTTCCAGTCACAACAAGAAGCAAGCGCTTCTGGTTCTGATAGGCTTTCATAATAAATGCTGTCAGTCTCGGGTGCGCCTGATCTTGTGTCATCCCGTGCAAATCAATTTTAGCATCGGGCTTCAGCTTGCCTTGCTTCAGCTTTCCGTGCGCCTTCTTATCCATCTGGACTGGCGCTTTTTTCACCCGCTCTCGGATATCAGGCAACACATCATGCGCTGGCTGATATGCTTGCGCCCGTGCAGATATTTCAAAGTTTGGCATCGCCTCAACAGCCCGCTTTGGTGCTGGCTTTGATACGCGCAACGCGTCCTTTGTCTTGGTGCGCTTTGGATGCATTGGAACAGCGGTTTCAGCCACTTTCCCCCACAGCTCAAGCTCTTCTCTATGTAACTTGCGACGGCTCATTGCTCGTCCACTGGCAAATATGCATATGCTCGCTGGATCGGCATCAGGACAATCATCCGACCGGGGTCTTTTAGACGCCCAGCCTTAAGCCCTGCTTCGTCACCTGTGCCAAAGAAAATATCAGCCCGCTGCGCACCCTTGATAGCAGAGCCAGTGTCCTGCGCGATCATAAGCTTGCGGATCTTACCCTTACCGTTCTTTTCGACCCAAACAGGAGCACCGAGCGGCGTATACCGCGGGTCAACAGCCACAGTGCGCATCTCCGTTACAGAGCGATTCATCGCACCAAGCGGGCCTTTGTCCGCAGGCACTTCGCTCACCTCTCGGAAGAAAACATAGGAGGGATTGTGGCGTAGCAGCTCGAGCCCGTCGATCGGGTTGCGGCGCACCCAATTCTTGATCACTTGTGCTGAGACTTGGTGCACATTGTAGACCCCCCGCCGTACAAGCTCCCGCCCGATTGAACGATACTCATGACCGTTCTTACCGCCATATCCTACACGGATATACCGCCCATCAGGAAGCTTGATACGCCCCGAGCCCTGCACCTGCAAAAAGAACAGCTCAACCGCATCATCAACCCAAGCAATCTCAAGGCCACGCCCTTTCATAGCGCCAGTTTCTTCCAGCTCTCGACGGCTCAGCCAAGCGCCGTCCCGCGCTTCTGGCGGAAGCTTATAGATTGGAAAGCGAAAGCGCTCTGATCGATACAAATCGCCCTCAAGCTCTGGCTCGAAATAGCCCGTAAAAAGTGCGGGCTTACCATCAGTGATTTGAACAGGGCGAAAGAACAGCTCAAAAAAAGCCTTAGCATTGGTCTGATCCTCTGCTGCTCGGCACAGGCCCTTCCAGTCAGGGGATTTCATATCGCTGCAAGTATTAAGAAAGACAGCCAGCGCCTCAGCGTGGTTGTCCTTTTCCCAGCCATCCAGTTCAGAAAACTCAAGAATACGAATTTCCGTTTCTTCAGCGGCGCTCGTAGCTTCGGTCATGATAAGCCCAGCCGTTATTACCGCTAAAAGAAAACGCTTCATTCACCCGTGGCAACCAAAATCCAGTTTGGATCATTCACACCCATTTCGCGTTCGAATGTCCAAATATCTTTCTGGGTTTTGACTTTGCCCTCTTTACCCTCAACAATCTCGCCTGTCTCGTCCCGCACAACAGATGTCAGCTCGCCAATAAACTTCATGGCAATCTCCGCGGTGCCACTCGCCGCATGAAACTCTGCAGAGTGAATAGACACTTCACGTACACCAATAAACTCGGCTTCTACTTTGAGGCCCTTCTTCTCACGAGCTTCCACAACCTGAGCGAAGACCTCATAGACCTCGTCAGAAATGTAAGGTTTGATCTCGGCCAACTCTCCACGCTCAAAGCCCATCAGGATAAACTCATATGCGCTACGCGCTCCTGATAGAAATCCACCGACTTCAAAAGAAGGCTCTCGCTGCTTCATGTTTGCCAGCGCCTTGGCTGTGTCGCTGCCCTCTTCCGCATGATCTGTGATGTCTTGATCAGGCCCGCCCTCAATCACTTCAAACTTGCGCTTGCGTTCGTCGAGTCCCGCTGGCGGTACATTTGGCGCTTCAAATCCATCGCGCGTGCCTAGAACGCTGCGCAACCGCAGGATCAGAAAAATCGCAATTCCGGCTAGGACAAGCAACTGAAGAATGGGCAAATTCATGTAAACCTCATTAAGTGAGCGTGGCAAATGGCGCTATCAGCACCTATGTAGGTTATGGGCGTGTTCAAGTCTACTACGCCCAATGACAAGCAGGAGATTAAGAAAATGTGGCTTTTAGTGGCGTTTATCGCTGTGCCTCTGATAGAAATAGCCCTTTTTATCCAAGTTGGTGGAGCCATAGGGCTTTGGCCAACGCTCCTAATTGTGGTTCTCACAGCCATGATCGGGACATCACTCCTGCGCAATCAAGGAGCGCTCGCGCTGAATAATCTGCGCAGCTCGTTCAATGACCTACGCGATCCAACAGAGCCTTTAGCCCATGGCGCCATGATCTTGTTTTCTGGCGCCCTTCTGCTGACACCTGGATTTTTCACTGATGCTATCGGTTTTTCCCTGCTTATTCCGGCAGTGCGCCACGCTGTATTTGCCTATGTCCGTCGCCGCGTGACAGTTCAGGGCTTCTCCACTCACCCCGGCCACCAACCTCACCATAATGATCCAAGCGACATCATCGATGGCGACTATCAAGAAGTCGATGAAACAAAGCGCCCAACGCATACCCCATCAGGCTGGACAAAACACTAGGGCATTGAGGCTTCTAAGCCTTCTTGCTAAGTCAGTCGGCAAGAGTTTCAAAAGTCTTTCCAATGGAGAATAACATGGCCGAGAATGGCGCAGCACCAGAAGCACAAGCCGAGACACCCCAAGTTAAAATGAACGTGATCAATCAGTTCATCCGCGACCTGTCATTTGAAAACATCCTCTCCCAAAAGGGCGTCCAAGGCGAAGTCACGCCTGATGTAAACGTTCAGGTCAATCTCGACGCAAAAAAGCGTTCAGCGGAAAATCAGTTTGAAGTTGCGATCAAGCTCGCAATCACGTCTGTGAACAAAGAGAACACAGCTGAAAAGCTCTTCCTCATGGAAATCGACTATGTCGGGATCTTCAGTATTGCGGGCGTTCCAGAAGATCAGCTGCACCCCTTCCTTCTGATCGAGTGTCCGCGCCTGCTCTTCCCGTTCCTGCGCCGCATCGTCTCTGATGTTACTCGCGATGGTGGCTTCCCGCCGCTGAACCTCGAAACAATCGACTTCATGGCGCTTTACCGCAATGAGCTGATGCGCCGTCAGGCTGAAGAAGGCAAAAAACTGGACGCCTAATCAACCAAGCTTTTTCCAAAGTGCGCCGTCGCCCAAGCTTTCTACAAAAGCATCATGGGCGGCGGCTTCTTTTTGGCTGACACGTGAAGGCAAGGGCGTTGGCCGAGGCTGTGGGCGCCAGCGCCCTGAGCTTCCAGTCGTTTCACTCTCATGGTTCGTCGAAAGCGCAAAGTCAGGCTGTTTGCCACCGATCAGCTCAAGATACACTTCCGCAAGAATTTCAGAGTCAAGCAAAGCGCCGTGGAGCGTGCGAGATGAGTTATCAATATTGAAGCGCCGACACAGAGCATCAAGCGAAGCAGGTGAGCCAGGAAATCTTTTGCGCGCAATATCAAGCGTATCAAGCGCCTGACTCATCGGAAGCAGAGGCAAGTTCATCCATTTCAGCTCAGCATTGAGAAACTTCATATCAAATGCCGCGTTGTGAATAACGAGCGTAGAATCCTGCACAAAATCAAGAAACGCCTGACCGATTTGAGCAAACTTAGGTTTATCCGCCAAGAACTCGTCGCCAAGCCCATGAACTTCAAACGCCTCTTGCGGCATCCCGCGCTCAGGATTGATATATTGGTGATAGGTCCGGCCTGTTGGCACGTGGTTGTAAAGCTCAACCGCGCCTATCTCGACAATACGATCGCCCTGCATGGGCTCAAAGCCTGTGGTCTCCGTGTCGAGAACAATTTCACGCATCCGTCAGCCCTGCCCTTATCTCTTTTACAATCGCCTTCACCTGCGCTTCAGCGCCTGCAAGCGTATCCGTCATGACAACATAATCCGCACGCGCACGCTTTTCCACATCTGGCATCTGCTTGGCCTTAATCGCCTCGAATTGCGCCTCCGTCATGGTCCCGCGCTCAAGCACCCGCGCGCGCTGAGTTGTCTCATCCACAGACACAACAACAACAGCGTCCATCATGTCTTCACTACCTTTTTCAAACAGAAGTGGAATATCAAAAACCAGAATGTCGCTTGTCGCAGTTTCAGCAAACTGCGCGCGATCGGCCGCCACCAATGGATGAACAATCTTTTCAATCTCTGCCAAAGCGCTCGCGTCTGTGCTAATAATCTCTTTCAGAACATCCCGCGAAACGGCCCCATGGAGCACAGCTTTCGGAAACGCCGCCTCCATGGGCCCAACAGCCAACCCGCCCACACCATAAAGCCGGTGAACAGCCGCATCTGCATCCCAGACGGCGCAGCCTTCAGCGGCAAAAATCTTCGCCGTGGTCGATTTGCCCATGCCAATGGAGCCTGTCAGCCCGAGACGATACGCCATTAACGCAACACAGCCGCACGGGTTTCGTCGGTCACTTGTGGCCGCACGCCAAACCAGCGTTCAAATGCTGGCACAGCCTGATGTAAAAGCATTCCAAGACCGTCAACAGTGACACAGCCTGCTTCATTCGCTTCATTGAGCAAATGAGTCATCAAAGGCGCATAGACGAGATCCGTGACCAAAGTCCCTTTTTGCAATCCATCAAGCGGGACTCTGAGGGGCGGCTTTCCCACCATTCCAAGAGATGTGGTATTGATAACTGTTGCTGCCTCTTCAAGCATATTTCCCGCCTGAACCCAGTCGACCACCCGCAAACGCTTACCAAAATCGGTCTTAAGCTTTTCCGCGCGGGCCTTTGTGCGGTTTGAAATTAGAATCTCAGGAACCCCCACTTCGACGAGCGCTGCTATAACGGCTCGCGCCGCGCCACCAGCCCCAAGGATAGCCGCAGGCCCTGCCTTCGGATCCCAATCAGGCGCTTTCTGTCGCAAGTTCTGAATGAACCCATAACTATCCGTGTTGTCAGCATGAATCTTCCCATCTTTGCGGAAAATAAGTGTGTTCGCCGAGCCGATAAGCGCTGCACGATCTGTCACCAGATCAGCAAAATCCATCACCTTTTCTTTGTAAGGCACAGTCACGTTCACCCCGACAAATCCCATTTTGGGTAGGGTTTTAACAATATGTTCAAGGTCTTCCTGTGCCACATCAATTGGAATGTAATGCCCAGCAATTCCAAGCGTTTTTAGCCAATGAGTGTGCAAGGCGGGCGATTTTGAGTGCGCGATTGGCGAGCCAATAACACCCGCCAGAGGAATTCTGTTTAAACTCATGCCTTAAGGTCTCCCGAGGCTGTCAGGTAATTAATCATTTCTATCAGCGGTAAGCCAAGGATCGTAAAATAATCCCCTTCGATACGGCTAAAAAGCCGTACGCCCTCTTCTTCAAGCTTATAGCCCCCGACGGAGCTTTGAAGACTGGGCCAATTCCGTTCAACATATTCATTAAGATATGAGTCCGAAATGTCGCGCATATAAAGCCGCACCTGGCCGACATGTCGCCACAACGGCTCAAGCTCATGATAAACGACAACAGCAGACAGCAAGCAGTGGCGTTTACCGCGCAGCGCTTTCAGCTGTTCTTTGGCCTCATCTGGCGTTTGTGGCTTCGATAGGATTTGCCCGTCAAAATCGAGTACTTGGTCGCACCCGATCACCAGCTTGTCTGGATGCTTCCCACCGATCTTACGTGCTTTGGTCTCAGCAAGAGCATCCGCAATATCTCGTGGCGTTGCTTTTTCTGCTTGAAGAGCGATTTTAATCATCTCTTCATCAACGCGTGGCACAATCGCTTCAAACGCAATTCCTGCATTCGAAAGCATCTGCCCACGTATCGCCGAGCCCGAAGCCAGAACGATCTGACGCGCCATGTGGATAACTCCTGTAATACTTAACGAGTAATTAATGCACAAAAGGGAGCACAATCAACGCCACCCTCAAAATTGAGGAAAACTACCGTGTCTCACGAAGTTTAGCTGACTCTCCTGACAGGTGGAAAAGGATAACTGCCAAATCAAATTGGGCTACTCTTTCTGTCATTCATACACAGATTCTCCACAGGCATTTTTTTAATATTCTATTTGTAAATATTAACGTTAACAGATGTTTAGTGGTTTTATCGTGCCTGAAAAATTCCAAAGCTGTAGAATATATACACATCTGAGTAACCTTATGGATAACTCAATAATCCACAGATTTTGGCCACACTACATAATCATCAACCTTTCTTTCTTTTATATTTATTATTAAGGGGTCAACGAAAGGGTGGTGAATATGTCTGATCTTTTATCTGATCTGTATCCGTGGACCAAATCGCTCCATATCATGTCCGTTATGGCGTGGATGGCTGGGCTGTTCTATTTGCCTCGGCTCTTTGTTCATCACACGGAACAAACCTCAGCAGGCGATGAAAAAGACACCCTCTTTCAAATGATGGAGCTCAAGCTATTTAAGCTCATCATGAATCCTTCCATGATCTCAACATGGGTCTTTGGCCTCTGCCTCGTTTTCACGCCGGGAATAGTTGATTGGTCCTCCGTATGGCCTTGGACGAAAGCAATCAGTGTTTTGGCAATGACTTGGTTTCATCATTGGCTTGGCTTGCGCCGCAAAGATTTTGTCAGCGGTAGCAATACCCGTACTGGCCGTACCTATCGCATGATGAACGAGCTGCCGACGGTTCTGATGATTGTTATTGTTCTTTCCGTGGTCGTTAAGTTCTAATTTATTGACTCATTCGCCCCTCAAGCGTATCTGATGCACAAGCCTGCCCGTTCTGGGAGCACAGGTAATCCCATTCTCAATTCTATGAAGCGCCGCATTCGCGGGCGTAGAGGCCATTCCTATGACAGACGAGACCCAAGAGCAGCTCCACCTTGCCGAACTTAAGGCAATGCACCCTAAAGAGCTTGTCACAATGGCTGAAGAGCTCGAAATCGAAAACGCCACAACGATGCGCAAGGGCGAGATTATGTTCTCGATCCTTAAAGAGCGCGCCGAAGAGGGCTGGATGATCGGCGGTGAAGGCGTCCTAGAAGTGCTCCAAGACGGTTTCGGCTTCTTGCGCGCGCCTGAGGCAAACTACCTGCCAGGGCCTGATGATATTTATGTATCGCCAGAAATTCTGCGTAAGTTTTCTCTGCGCACGGGTGACACAATCGAAGGTCATTTGAAGCAACCCGAAGATAACGAGCGTTATTTCGCCCTCACTCACGTCACCAAGATTAACTTTGAAGAGCCTGAGAAGGCCCGTCACAAGATCGCCTTTGACAACCTGACGCCGCTCTATCCTGATGAGCGCCTGAAAATGGAAATCGAAGACCCGACAATCAAGGATCGGTCCGCGCGCATCATTGATCTCGTCGCTCCCATCGGGAAAGGCCAGCGGTCGCTTATTGTTGCTCCGCCTCGCACTGGTAAAACTGTTCTGCTCCAGAATATCGCCCACAGCATCGAAAAGAACCACCCTGAGTGTTATCTCATCGTTCTCTTGATAGATGAGCGCCCAGAAGAAGTGACGGACATGCAGCGCTCCGTAAAAGGCGAGGTTGTCTCCTCGACATTCGATGAACCAGCGACCCGTCACGTGGCCGTCTCCGAAATGGTCATCGAAAAGGCCAAGCGCCTCGTTGAGCACAAACGAGACGTTGTCATTCTGCTCGATTCAATCACGCGCCTTGGCCGTGCCTTCAACACGACTGTTCCATCGTCAGGTAAGGTTCTTACAGGCGGTGTCGACGCCAACGCCCTGCAACGCCCCAAGCGCTTCTTTGGCGCAGCGCGTAACATCGAAGAAGGTGGCTCGCTGACAATCATCGCAACCGCCCTTATCGACACAGGCTCGCGCATGGATGAGGTCATCTTTGAAGAGTTCAAAGGCACGGGTAACTCCGAGATTGTGCTTGATCGCAAAGTTGCAGACAAGCGCGTGTTCCCTGCGATGGATATCCTCAAGTCAGGCACCCGGAAAGAAGAACTCTTGGTCGACTCAAAAGACCTTCAGAAGACCTTCGTTCTGCGCCGTATCCTCAATCCGATGGGCACAACAGACGCTATCGAGTTCTTGCTGGGCAAGCTCAAGCAAACCAAGACAAATGGCGAATTCTTCGACTCCATGAACACGTAAAACCTGTTCAAAATCAACGGGTTATGAAAAATGAGCACTATTTTTGCCCAAGCCTCTGCGGCTGGTAAAGCTGGCGTTGCAGTGGTTCGAATTTCCGGACCAAAAGCCTTTTCGGCTGCGTCCCAGCTTTGCGGCTCCCTCCCCGCGCCGCGACAAGCGGCATTGCGGCGTCTCAGGTCTGCGCCCGGAGAGGTGCTAGATGAGGCCTTGGTGTTGTGCTTCTCGGAAAAAGCCAGCTTCACGGGCGAGGAGACAGTTGAGTTTCAGACACATGGGTCTGTCGCGGTTGTAAACGCACTGCTCGCTGAGCTTGGGACGGTTGATGGCCTTCGGCTTGCCGAGCCTGGTGAATTCACACGTCGAGCTTTGGCCAATGGGCGACTTGATCTTGCCCAAGTTGAAGGTCTTGCAGATCTTATCGCCTCCGAGACTGAGGCACAGCGGCAGCAAGCCCTGCGCTTGTTTTCTGGTGGTTTAGGCGATCTCGCTGCCCATTGGCGTGAGCGTCTGATCCGCGCAAGTGCGCTGCTCACCGTCACAATAGATTTCGCTGATGAAGAAGTTCCAGTCGATGTATCCCCTGAAGTGCTGGAACTTATTGCTGAGGTCCAGACAGCCATGCAGGCTCAGGTCGATGGGTTTGGTGCTGCGGAGCGTATTCGTACTGGCTACGAAGTTGCTATCGTTGGTCCGCCCAACGTTGGAAAATCCACATTGCTCAATGCACTTGCTGGACGCGATGCAGCGATTACGTCCGAGATAGCTGGTACGACACGAGATGTCATAGAAGTTCGAATGGAGTTGGCGGGTCTTCCAGTTACCTTGCTTGATACAGCTGGGTTGCGTGAAACTGACGATACAATTGAAAAGATTGGCGTTGCCCGCGCTCTTGAGCGAGCGAAGGCCGCTGATTTGCGCGTTTTTCTAATAGAATCAAATAGTAAGCCAGAACTTGACCCTGCCCCAGATGATATCGTGATTGCGTCGAAGGCCGATCTTTCAGGCGATAAGTTTGGGGCGGTGTCTGGTAAAACAGGGGCTGGAGTTGCGCAGCTCGTTGAGCAAATTGGCGCTAAGTTGTCTTCCAAGACCGCAAAGGCGGGCCTGGCGACACGCGCGCGCCACAAAGAAGCGATGGAGCGGTGCTTGGTTTCGCTTGCGGAGGCGTCCAACCGTGTTGCTTTGGGGCCTGAATTCACAGATATTGCTTCCGAAGAGCTACGCATCTCTCTTGAAGCATTGAACATGTTGATTGGCCGCGTTGATATCGAGAATGTTCTCGATGAGGTGTTTTCCAGCTTTTGCTTGGGCAAGTAGGGAGTGTTTCACGTGAAACATTTTGATGTGATCGTCGTTGGTGGAGGACACGCTGGGACCGAAGCTGCCCATGCGGCAGCGCGGATGGGCGTCCAAACCGCGTTGGTGACTTTGCGACAGCGCGATATTGGCGTTATGTCATGCAACCCAGCTATGGGCGGACTTGGAAAAGGCCATTTGGTTCGCGAAATCGATGCCATGGATGGCGTCATGGGGCGTATGTCTGACAAGGGCGGGATTCAATTCCGCCTCCTAAATCGTCGCAAGGGCCCTGCCGTTCAAGGCCCCCGTGCTCAGCAAGATCGCCAGCTTTATCAAAAGTCGATGCTGCAAGAGACGCTATCTCGTGAAAACCTCACGATTGTTGAGGGTGAAACCGTCGACTTTCTCATGGACGGTCAACGTGTAGCAGGTGTTGTTCTGGCGGATGGTTCTGAAATATCTGCACATGAAGTCATCCTAACGACAGGGACATTTCTTCGAGGACTCATTCACATTGGAGATGTTTCTTATTCCGGCGGCCGCATGGGTGACAAACCTTCGATAAAGCTAGCGGAACGTATGGACGCATTTGCGCTGCCAAAGGGGCGCTTAAAAACAGGGACACCCCCTCGTCTTGATGGACGCACGATAAACTGGGACGCGCTCGAGATGCAGCCCGGTGACGAAGACCCAGCAATGTTTTCCTTTATGTCGACGAGTCCTGAAGCGCGTCAGATTTCCTGCGGAATCACTCATACGAACGAGCGCACGCATGAAATTATCGCTGCAAATCTTGAGCGTTCTGCAATGTACGGCGGTCACATTGAAGGCGTTGGGCCTCGGTATTGCCCTTCTATTGAAGATAAAATTGTACGTTTTGCTGACAAGTCATCTCACCAGATTTTCCTTGAACCAGAAGGGCTTACGGATCACACGGTCTATCCAAACGGGATTTCAACCTCCCTGCCCGAGGATGTGCAGCACGACTATGTTCACTCAATTTTTGGTCTTGAGCAGGCAAAGATCACCCAGCCTGGTTACGCTATTGAGTACGACTATATCGACCCACGCGCTTTGACGCTTGAGTTACGAGTTAAATCGGTCGAAGGCTTGTTTCTTGCGGGCCAGATCAACGGAACGACAGGATATGAAGAGGCTGCTGCGCAAGGTTTGGTTGCTGGTCTAAATGCGGCGAGAGCTGTGTTGGGCAAAGATGCCGTTTCGTTCAGTCGCTCACAGAGCTACATTGGCGTGATGATTGATGATCTTGTAACGCGGGGCGTCACAGAGCCCTATCGGATGTTTACATCTCGCGCTGAGTTTAGGCTGTCGTTGCGGGCTGATAATGCAGACCAACGCCTCACTCCGCTCGCAAAGTCTCTTGGATGTGTTTCCGACGGTAGGTCGCGTGCATTCGATCGGAAGATGGAAGCATTGGAATCTGGTAAGAAGATGCTGGATTCTAAGCTTTATTCGGCAACAGATCTTAAGAAAGTCGGCATCCAACTCAAGCAAGATGGTACAAAGAGAACGGCGTACCAATTGCTGTCTTTCCCCGAGATCGGCTTTGAAGATCTTGTGGCTGTGAACGGTCAGCTTTCAGAGATTGATGAGAACACACGTGATCAACTTTCAAAGGACGCTCTGTATACCAATTACATAGAGCGTCAGCAACGCGACGTCGATGCAATGAAGAGAGACGAAAATCTTCTTATTTCTCAAGACTTTGACTACCAGCCTCTTGATGGGCTTTCCAATGAGCTGAAAGCAAAATTGCAAGCCGCACGTCCGCAAAACCTAGCGCAGGCGGCACGTGTAGACGGTATGACGCCCGCAGCGATAACGCTCCTCCTCGCAAAGTTGCGTCAGGCACAGAAAGAGAAGTCAGCATGAAAGGCTTAGAGAGTGTTTCACGTGAAACATTGGCGAAACTTCAGGTTTATGCTGATACTCTTATCAAGTGGAATCCAAAGATAAACCTGGTGGCAAAGTCGACCATTGACGATCTTTGGGATCGTCACATTATCGATTCTCTCCAGATAATGCGGCATATCCCAGAAGGCCCCCAACATATTGTAGACATAGGTAGTGGCGGTGGGTTTCCAGGGCTTGTGTTGGCGATAGCCAGTTCAGAGGCCCGCCCTGAAGCTTTGATCACAATGATTGAAAGCGATCAAAGAAAATCAGCGTTTCTTCGGACCGTTCTGCGAGAAACGGGCGTATCGGCGACAGTTTTGACCGAGCGCATCGAGAAAGCACCGGCGCAAAGCGCCGATGTTCTCACAGCACGCGCGTTGGCTGACTTATCACTGTTACTGGAATTTGCAGAGCAACATTTGAAAAAAGAGGGCACAGCCTTCTTTTTAAAAGGTAAAAACTGGCGAACTGAGCTTCAAAAGGCCCAAGAAGTCTGGCAGTTTGATTACGAAGAGGTCACAAGTGAGACCAATGTTGAAGCGGTTCTGTTAGTTATCAAAGGAATTGAACGTGTCTGATCTTTCTAGGCCGCCTGCAGCTAAGATAATTGCCATTGCAAATCAAAAAGGTGGCGTTGGGAAGACGACCACTGCCATTAATTTGGCCGCTGCTCTTGCAGAAGCTAAGAAAAACATTCTTTTGGTTGATCTGGACCCGCAGGGCAACGCCTCCACTGGCCTCGGAATTGATCGTGAGAATAGAGACTTCACTACTTATGATCTTCTTTTGGAAGATACGCCGCTCAATCAAATCATTCAGTCAACAGAAACAAAGCGGGTAAGTATCGTTCCTGCTACGGTTGATTTGAGCTCAGCAGATATTGAGCTTTATACCAATGAAAAGCGCAATCATCTACTTCGAGATGCCCTCAAGCAGCCCGATATTGATGGATTTGCATTCGACTATATTCTCGTGGATTGCCCGCCGTCGCTCAATCTCCTGACAGTAAACGCTATGGTTGCGGCTGACTCTGTTCTGGTCCCACTTCAAAGCGAGTTTTTCGCGCTCGAGGGCCTTTCGCAGCTTATGTTAACAATTCGAGAAATGCGTGAAGTGGCCAACCCCAACCTCCGGATTGAGGGTATTGTCTTGACGATGTATGACAGTCGCAACAACCTGTCTCAGCAGGTGGAAGCTGATGCGCGCGATAATCTGGGCGATCTTGTCTTCAAAACGGTTATTCCGCGCAACGTTCGGGTGAGCGAAGCGCCGTCGTTTGCGATGCCTGTTCTGAGTTATGATCCGACGTCGAAGGGCGCTATGGCCTATCGTGCGCTTGGAAAAGAAGTGATTAAAAACAACGCTGTAAAGAAGCGCTAGGAGAGCAAGATGGTCGATAAGAAAAGCAAATCTCGCGGGCTTGGTCGTGGGCTCTCGGCTCTTATGGCGGAAGTACAAAGCGAAGCTGAGTCACCAGCAACTACGCCGCGCCGTTCAGATCTGATGATCCCGATTGAGCAAGTAAAGCCAAACCCTGAACAGCCCCGCCGTCACTTTGACAATGAGGCTTTGATTGATCTTGCGGAATCTATCCGCGAAAAAGGGGTTATCCAGCCCATTATTGTGCGCCCTTATCCTGGGCAGGATGGCGTTTATCAGATTGTGGCTGGCGAGCGCCGCTGGCGGGCTTCCCAAAAGGCTCAACTACATCAAGTCCCTGTTATCATTAGAGAATTTGATGATATCGAGGTTCTCGAGGTCGCTATTATTGAAAATATCCAGCGCGCCGATCTTAACCCCGTTGAGGAAGCGACGGGGTACCGTCAGCTGATAGATAAGTTTGGTCATACTCAAGAGAAGCTAGCCCAAGCATTGGGCAAAAGCCGAAGCCACATCGCAAACCAGATGCGATTGCTGTCTTTGCCGGACGAAGTTTTGGCGCTGCTCAATAAGGGCGAGCTGACAGCTGGGCACGCGCGGGCTTTGATCACTGCGGAAAACCCGGCTTTGTTAGCGCGAGAGATTGTGAAGAAGGGTCTCTCTGTCCGCGGAGCCGAGCAGCTTGTGAAGAAAGAAAGCGCCCCCGCGCCCAAACCACGAACTGCGCGTAAGCTCGACAAAGATGCTGATACGCTTGCCCTTGAGGCCGATCTTTCAGCGGCGCTTGGAATGAAAGTGAGTTTGAATCACTCCGCTGGCGGCGAGTCTGGACAAATCACGATCCGCTATGAAACGCTCGATGAGCTTGATGGTCTTTGCGCAAAGTTGAGTTGATCAGTTTGGGCGAGACCAGATAAACAAAAGCACACATCCAAGCGTCAGGGCTTGTATGGCGAGCAGCGTAAGCTTTAGTCCGATCAGAACAGAAAGCATGAAAACCGCCACAATGGAGACGGTTGCCATGCGTTTTGCGCGTAATGAAATGGCGCCACGCTCGCGCCAGTCCATGATCGATGGGCCAAACTTTGGATGCGTAACGAGCCAGTTGTGAAGCCGTTCTGAAGAGCGAGCAAAACAGAAGGCGGCCAGCAAGAGAAATGGAACTGTTGGTACGAGCGGCAGAACCACACCCACAAAGCCAGCACTAAGCGACAACACCCCAAATATCAGCCAAACAATACGCATTTAATCTTCCAGCAGCTTGTTTAGAACTGAATTTAGCACAAAGCGGCCCTTCTCGCTCGCGATAAGCCTGTCCCCGACTTGCGCCACCATGCCGAGCTCTAGCAGCTCCGCGAGTGCGCTTGGCTTTAGCTTACGTTGTGCAAGGGCCTCATAGCGGCTGAGGCTAACTCCTTCAGACAGGCGCATCCCCATCAACAAAAGCTCTGTCGCTTCGTCTTCATGTGTCAAGATTTCGCGTAGCTTGTCACCTGTTCCGCGCTCTGCTGCCTCGAGCCAAGCGTTAGGTTGGCGATATGCTTCTGTGGCGCAGCGCGTATCCGTCGGGGTGATGCGGCCATGTGCTCCTGGCCCAATTCCGACGTAGTCTCCATAGCGCCAATAGATCAGATTGTGCCTACATTCGGCGCCCGAGCGGGCATGGTTCGAAACTTCGTAGGCAGATAGGCCAGCCTGACCACAAACATCTTGAGTGATTTCATACATCTCTGCTGCATCGTCATCGTCGGGCAGATCTCGCAGTTTTCCTGCGTTGTATCTGTCGCCAAAAGCGGTGCCTTGCTCAATGGTGAGCTGATAGAGCGAAAGATGCTCCACAGCGAGCGCCAAGGCTTCGTTTAGCTCCGCACGCCACGCCTCGGGTGTTTGCCCTTGTCGCGCGTAAATCAGATCAAAGCTGACGTTCTCAAAAGTGTTGCGTGCAATTTGAAAGGCGGCTTGTGCTTCTTTAACGTTGTGTATTCGCCCCAAGCGCCGCAAATCAGGATCGTTCAGCGCCTGAACACCCATAGAAATGCGGCTAACGCCTCCCTCTTGATAGGCCTGAAATCTCCCTGCTTCGACCGAGCCGGGGTTTGCCTCAAGCGTCACTTCCAAATCATTGGCCACAGGCCATGTGGCTTTGATTTTGTCGATGACCCCCGCAACAACATCGGGGTTCATCAAGCTTGGCGTACCGCCGCCAAAAAAAACGCTAGAGACAACGCGCCCAGGAAGCTCTCTCCCGTAGCGTTCAATTTCTGAAAGATAGGCTCTAAACCAGCGCAACTGGTCGATTTCGCGCACAACATGACTGTTGAAGTCGCAGTAAGGGCATTTGGCCTCACAAAACGGCCAATGCACATAAATGCCGAAGCCGCCATGTTCCCAATCGCTACTCAAAGCAGCGCTTCACAAGCTTATCAAAAGCATCCTGCCGATGGCTCATTGCGTTCTTTTCTGCGGGGTCCATTTCCCCGAAGGTTTCGCTTTTGCCCAAGGGCTGAAACATGGGGTCAAATCCAAAGCCATCTACGCCGCGCAGGGGCCAGACAACCTCTCCCTTTACCTCACCTTCAAAGATTTCGTCGTGCCCGTCAGGCCAAGCAAGGCAAAGTGTCGCCTTAAAAGCCGCGGTACGTGGAAATGGTGCCATCTTGGTGTCAAGCAAGGTCCAGACCTTTTCCATCGCCATACCAAAGTCGCGCCCGTTTGGCGTTTCGGCCCAGTCGGCAGTGTAAACACCAGGTGCACCGCCAAGTGCATCCACAACTATTCCACTGTCGTCTGACAAAGCGGGTAGGCCCGTCGCCTTCGCGGCAAAATGCGCTTTGATCCGCGCGTTGCCGACAAAAGTATCTTCGGTTTCATCTGGCTCTTCCAGTCCATGCTCCGCCGCCGAGCTGACCTTGACGCCAAAAGTCGCAAGAAGCTCGGCGATTTCACGTAGCTTGCCTTTGTTGTGGCTCGCAATAACCAGATGGTCTCCGTCAAACTTACGCACTGGTCGCTGCCTTCTGAAGCGCGACAAGTTCGCTCACGCCTTTTTCGGCGAGGTCCATAAGCTCGTTCATTTGTGCACGGCTAAAGACTTGGCCTTCCGCAGACATTTGAACTTCGATCAGCTTTTTGGAACCTGTCATAATGAAGTTTCCGTCAACACCAGCTTCGCTGTCTTCTGGATAATCCAGATCGAGGACAGATTGGCCTGCATAGATCCCGCAAGATACAGCTGCCACAGGGTCAATCAGCGGATCGGTGATCACAGCGCCTGTTTTCATCAGTTTGTTCACTGCCAGCTTCAGAGCAACCCAACCGCCCGTGATCGCAGCACAGCGCGTGCCGCCGTCAGCTTGGATAACGTCACAGTCAATTGTGATCTGGCGTTCACCAAGTGCAACACGGTCAACACCCGCGCGCAACGAGCGTCCAATCAAGCGTTGGATTTCTACGGTGCGTCCGCCTTGCTTTCCTGCTGTCGCTTCACGGCGCATACGGCTTGTGGTTGAGCGTGGAAGCATCCCGTATTCTGCGGTGACCCATCCGAGGCCTGAGCCTTTTACAAATGGCGGTACACGTTCTTCCAGTGTCGCGGTGCAAAGAACATGTGTGTCCCCGACCTTGATCATGCAAGAGCCTTCCGCATGTTTCGTTACATTTGTCTCGATGGTTACATCGCGCATTTGGTCTAGGCTTCGGCCTGAAGGTCGCATTACAAAATCCTTTTGTTGTTCCCGTTGGGATACAAGGCTCAACCCCCATAACACAAGCCCGATTGACCTTTCGGAGCGCGTGGTTCTTAAATGCTGCGCGAGGAAAGCCCAAATGAGTGACAATTCACAGCTTCTATCCGAAATGAACGATCGTACGCGCGAAGTCTTTCGACGCGTCGTGCAGGGTTATCTGGATTCAGGTGATCCTGTCGGTTCGCGCACCCTCACCCGCACGATGAGCGAAAAGGTGAGCGCAGCAACCGTGCGCAACGTTATGTCTGATCTTGAGTTCATGGGCCTTCTTGGCAGCCCTCATACAAGTGCTGGCCGCATTCCAACGCAGCAAGGCTTGCGCATGTTTGTTGACGGCCTTCTCGAAGTGAATGAGCTTGAGACAAATGACCGGCAGCGCATTGATGAAACAATGGGTCGCAACTCTGGCGATGTGGGCGGCCTACTTGACCGCGTCGGCGCCGCGCTTTCGGGTGTTACACAGGGTGCATCGCTCGTTCTTGCGCCAAAGCATGAAGCAGCGATCAAACATATCGAGTTTGTCCCACTTGCTGCGGATCGTGCACTTGTTGTTCTGGTCTTCTCCGATGGCCATGTTGAAAACCGTGTCTTCAATCCGCCCTTGGGCGCGACCCCAAGCTCAATGCGCGAAGCGGCAAACTTTCTCAATGCGCTCGCGGAGGGAAAGACTCTCACAGAGCTTGGCACAACCATCCGCCGCGAAATCGACAACCGCCGCCAAGAGATCGACGTTCTGGCGCGCCAGCTGGTCGATAGTGGCCTCGCGGTTTGGGAAGGCCAAGGTGAAAGCTACGAACGCTTGATTGTCCGTGGCCGTTCCAATTTGATTGCTGAGTCTGAAACAGAGGGGTTTGAGCGCATTAAAACCCTGTTTGATGACCTTGAGCGCAAGCGAGATATCGTCGAATTCCTCCAACTCACCGAAGAAGGTGAGGGTGTACGCATTTTTATTGGCTCAGAGAACAAACTTTTTTCACTTTCGGGTTCCTCTTTGGTTGTCTCTCCATATATGAACGCTGATCGAAAGATTATCGGCGCTGTTGGCGTCATAGGGCCCACGAGGCTGAACTATGGCCGCATTGTTCCGATAGTCGATTATACAGCGCAGTTGGTTGGCAAGCTTATATCCAACCGAAGTTAAAGGTGACGACATGGCAGATCGCAGAGAAGACGATTTCCTGGATGATATCGAGCAGGCCGAGCTGGACGAAATGTCCGAAGAGCTCTCCGAGCCGCTCCCTGAAGAATACGAGCTTGATGAGCTTCGCGCCGAGCGTGACGCGCTCAAAGACAAGTTCATGCGCGCTTTGGCCGATGCCGAAAACGCGCGCAAGCGTGGCGACAAAATGCGCCGCGATGCCGAGCAATACGGTGGTTCAAAGCTCGCGCGTGATATGCTTCCAGTCTATGACAACATGAAGCGCGCCCTTGAAGCCGCCACAGAAGAGCAGCGCGCAGGTGCCGCCGCCCTCATCGAGGGGATCGAGCTGACAATGCGCGAGCTTCTCAACGTTTTCAAAAAGCACGGTATGACAATCATCGCGCCGCAAGTTGGTGACAAGTTTGATCCAAACATCCACGAAGCGATGTTTGAAGCCCCCGTCCCCGGTACAAACGCGGGTGATATCATTCAGGTTTCAACAGAGGGCTTCATGCTGCACGATCGTCTCTTGCGTCCGTCGCAAGTTGGCGTGTCGTCTATGCCCAAGTCCTAAGCAGTAATTCGGGGCCGCCCTGCGGCCTCGACAGTCACCAGGCCTTCGACAAAAATCTCGCGTGCTTCTGCTTCACTGCGGCGCAGCTCTCTTGTCGCTGACGTTTCTATGTCGTCTGCTCCCGCATCTTTTGCTGCCTGAATAACAGTGGCGCGCAGCCAGTCTTCGGCGGCCTTTAGCGCGGGTTCAAGCTCAGTGAAGTCTTCTGGCCCGGTCGACGCATGAAGGCGGTAAAGCCCCTCTGATGGGCTGGTCACAGACAGGCTCCGCCGCATCGTTACTCGCCCGACAACCGCACCTAGCGCATTCGCCACGCCCGCATGCTCTGGCAGGATCATCTCACAGCCGAGCTTGCCGCCCACATCAGGATAATATGTGCTCGCCGAAGCCCCTAGGCCAACAACTGGCACATTTACTTTCGCAGTCAACGCAATAAGCCCGCTGTGTCCAAGGAGCGCGGCACGCAGCAATTCATGCCGTGCGAGCCTTGCTGGCTCAGCTTCAAACGTTTCGGCCTCCTCGGCAAAAACAGTCTCTAACAAGGCCAAACTCGTCTGTTCTGTCATCTGATCAAGGATCAGCCTTGCCAGCGTTTCGGGCTCTCTGGCCAGTCGCTCCCCGTCACCCTTACGGCGACGGCAGAACAACTCAAGCGCAAGATGCGCCGCCTCTGCGTCCCAGCTGTCGAGCAACCCAAGCACATGGCTCGCGTCCGAGGGCGTCACCCCAGAAACTTGAACAATCCCCCGCTCCACAAGTCGGCGGATGCTTTGCGTCTCAATACGCGTACGCACCACCTTGCTCAGTGGCATCACGCCCTCAACCCGTTCCAAAACGGCCTCATCGCGGGGTGCAAGTCCCGCATGGCTCACGCCATCCACCCGCTTAATGAACTTCCCGTCAAACTCGCTTGGCGCAGGCGCTCGCAACTGCGCTTCCATCGTGCTTTTGACAAGCTCTGGCGCATCAAGCGCAATCAGACTCACGGGCAAGACCCGCCTTGGTCCAAGTGTCAGCCCGCCCTTAAGCCCCTCGGTGATAAAGTGCACTTCGCTGTCACCGCCGAGTCCACTCGTCCGCATTGCTACGGCCTCAACCATGGTGCGATAGGGCCCCACGCGCGCACCCTCTGGGTCAATCTTGGGCCGTCCGTCGCGCAAAAGCGCAATGTCGGTTGTTGTGCCGCCAATATCACTGACCAGCGCTTCCTGTGCGCCCGTCATCCATTGCGCGCCGACAATTGAGGCCGCAGGTCCGCTCAGAATTGTCTCGATTGGTTTTTCCCGCGCCTGTGCCGAGGAAATAAGCGCACCATCGCCACGCACAACCATCAATGGCGCAGTGATTCCGAGGTCGCGCAGCCCGTCTTCGGCCCGCACGATCAGTTTGTCGATCATACCGATCAGCCGCGCATTCAGAAGTGCCGTGAGTGCACGCTTTGGCCCGTTGAGTTTGGCAGACAGCTGGTGTGACGCAGAGACAGGCGCACCTGTCGCCTCACGGATCATTTCCATTGCGCGCAGCTCATGGGCGGGGTTTCTGGTGGCAAATTTACTTGCAACCGCGAAGGCAGACACGCCAGAAACAGTCTCTAACCACGCCGAAAGCCCAATTTCATCAAGCGTATGCGCTTCGCCGCCAGCATGGTCGTGACCGCCCGTTAAAACGATCTGTGGATCGCCCTTAAGCGCCTCATTCAGCCCATGCTTGGCAAGGTCGCTTTCAGGAAATCCGATATAGACAAGCCCGACTCGTCCGCCCTGCCCTTCGACAAGTGCGTTGGTCGCTAGAGTGGTCGAGAGCGAAGCAAGACCGATTGTTGATGGGTCGACCCCGGAGGCATCCAGCACCGCCTGCACAGCCTTGCCGATTCCGATGGCTAAGTCATGTCGCGTGGTCAAAGACTTGGCGGAGGCGAGGACTTCTTCCTCGTCGCGCAGCAAAACTGCGTCGGTATATGTTCCGCCTGTGTCCACACCTAGCAAAATAGCCATGTCGCCTCCAAATCCTGTTCGCCCTACGGGTTTAGCGGCTTAGCCCGCTTCGTCCTGCCCGTTTGCGGCGCTTTTCAGTCGCTTGCAGGCCCAGTCCGCCGCGTCACGGACAGTTTCATCGTTGTCATTCAGCAGGTGTTGCGCGCACTTCAGAAGGTTTGTGCTTCCCGAGTTGCCGACTGCATAGAGCACATTGCGCACAAACCTGTTCCGTCCGATCCGTTTGATCGGACTGCCAGAGAATTTTTCGCGAAACTCTGTGTCATTTAGCATTGCCAGTTCTGCCAATGGTGGACTTTGCAGATCATCCCGCGGCTTTAGCCGTATATCTCGGGCATTTTGCGCAAACTTGTTCCAAGGGCAGACAGCAAGGCAGTCGTCGCAGCCATAAATACGGTTGCCAAGAAGCGGGCGCAGCTCTTCGTCGACAGGCCCGTGGTGTTCGATTGTCAGGTAAGAGATACAGCGCCGAGCGTCGAGCTGATATGCCGCAGGAAAGGCCCCAGTCGGGCAAACGTCCAAACAGTTGCGGCAGCTTCCGCAATGATCCTGTTCTGGAGCGTCCTTCAGCAGATCCAGCGTGCTAAAGATAGACCCGATAAAAAACCAGTTGCCAAGCTCACGGCTCACAAGGTTCGTGTGTTTGCCTTGCCATCCAAGCCCTGCGGCTTGCCCCAGCGGTTTTTCAGGCACAGGTGCTGTATCTACAAAAACCTTCACTTCGCCACCCGCCTCCGCGATCAGCCAGCGGGCCAAACGCTTCAGCCCTTTTTTGACGAGGTCGTGATAATCCTTGTTTTGGGCATAAACAGAGACTGTTCCGGCCTCTTTTCGGGTCAGCGCCTCTAGTGGGTCCTCCTCAGGCGTATAGCTGACGGCCAGCATGATCACAGAGCGCGCCTCAGGCCAGAGCGCTGCAGGATTTCCGCGCCAATGGGTCCGCTCGGCGAGCCAGCCCATTTGTCCATGATATCCCTTTTCAAGGAACGCATCGAGCCGCGCAGGGACGTCAGGCACAGCGTCAGGCGCACAAATCTGGCAGGCGTCAAAGCCCTCGGCCCTCGCCTGTTCGCGCAGCTTATTTGCCAGCGCGTCCATCGGGATCAAAAGTCGAGGTCAGCATAATGTGGAGGGGGCGGAAAGCCTGACACTTGGTCTGCGAGAATAGAGCGGAACGCAGGCCGCGACTTTATCTTTGCATACCAGTCTTTCACTGTCTCGGAGCGGTTCCAGTCTACATCCGAGATATAGTCAAGTGAAGAGAGGTGCGCCGCTGCAGCAAAGTCCGCGAGCGTCATTTCATTGCCCGCAAGCCAGCGCCGCTGCTCCAAAAGCCATGTCATGTAATCCAGATGAAACTTGATCGCTTTCGCGCCAGCTTTCACGTTTTTACTGTCAGGGTAGCCCTGCCCCATGACCTTTTTGTTGACCCGCTCATAGACAAGGTTCGCCGTCACTTCGCTGTGAAACTTGTCATCAAACCAGCCCACAATACGGCGGACTTCATAGCGTGCCTCAGGGGCGCTCGGCATCAAAGAGACTTCGGGGTAGACTTCTTCAAGATACTCGCAAATCGCGGCACTCTCCGAAAGCGTGCGTCCGTCAATCTTCAGAACTGGTACTTTAGCCGCTGGGTTGCGGCGCAAAAAATCGCTGTCCTTTTCCCAATAGCGCTCCTCGATCAACTCGCATTCAATCCGCTTTTCAGCGAGACTCAGCCGCACCTTGCGACAAAACGGAGAGAGAGGAACATGAAATAAAGTGGCCATAACAGATGCTCAAAGATTGGGACTGTTCTTCAATGCAACTTTAGCGGCGAAGTTTCAACTCTCGAAACACTTGGCGCGCCCGTCTCGGCGGATTGTTTCGGCGCCGTCGCGGATCCGAGCGGTACGCTTTCGGATATAGTTTGAAGGCTTGGAGGCCGAGCGGTCCTTTGGAGCTGGCAGGATCGCGGCAAGCCGTGCCGCCTGCAGTGGACTCATCTTGGCGGGCGTCACACCAAAGTAATGCTGCGCGGCTGCTTTCACACCAAAAACACCTTCATCAAATTCCGCGATGTTGAGGTAGACCTCAAGGATACGACGCTTCGGCCAGATCAGCTCCACGAGCGGCGTTAGCACAGCTTCAAGCGCTTTTCGGCTCCAGTTGCGGCCGTGCCAAAGATAAGCATTCTTCACGACTTGCTGTGTGAGCGTCGAGGCGCCTCGCCCTGTCCCGTCCGCGAGCGCCGCACGAATTGCATTCATGTCAAAGCCCCAGTGCGCGCAAAAGTTTGCATCTTCGGCCGCCACAACAGAGCGAAACATCACAGGTGCAATTTCGTCAGCACTTACCCAGCTCTGCTTGATCCCACCGAGACGCGCCGCTTCTTGGCGCATATATATCCCCTGCGGCGGCGCAAAAAAACGGTGTGCCGTGACAGTTACAAGCCCCAAAACCACGACCAACAGACACAGCCTGACAGCCCACCGCTTGAGCCATTTTAGCGGCTGAAAATTGCGCTCTGGCGCTTTGGTCTTGGTCGTTTTTCTCTTCACAATTTACCTATAGTGGTCACGGACCCGTCCGAAAAGCAGCAATCCAAAAGAAAAGGGCGGCCCAACTGTGTGCGCCGCCCCTTCATATGTCTCATGCTCTGTTTATTCAGCAGGTACAGCTTCGCTTTCCGTGGTCAGCGGATGCGCCAGTTTACCAAGCATCTCCTTGGGGCAAATCTGGAGGAAGTTCTGCTTCTCCATGTCCCAATGCAGCAGGATTTCAGCGGCCTTGCGGCTGCCTGTCTCTTCTGCGTGGCGCATGACAAGTCCCTTAAGCTGCTCTTCCCAGTGGCTCACGCTCACAGAGCAAGTCACCAGTGTTTCAAGGTTCATAAGGTCTTGCGCCTTGCCATCGGGGTCATAAACATAAGCCATACCGCCAGTCATCCCTGCGCCAAAGTTAGCGCCAATGCTACCAAGGATGACCGCGATACCGCCTGTCATGTATTCACAGCCGTTGCTTCCACATCCCTCGATCACAACTTTCGCGCCCGAGTTGCGCACAGCAAAGCGTTCGCCTGCGCGACCCGCAGCAAAGAGATGCCCGTCTGTCGCGCCATAGAGCACAGTGTTGCCGATGATGGTGTTCTCGCTGGCTGTCAGTTTGCTCGCCATTGGCGGACGCACAACGATCATACCGCCAGATAGGCCCTTGCCGACATAGTCGTTGGCGTCGCCACTGACTTCAAGCTTGAGGCCAGGCGCCGCAAACGCACCAAGAGACTGGCCCGCGCTGCCTGTAAGTTTCACAGTCAGGTGGTTGTCCTGAAGGCTGTTACGCATCCCGAACTTGCGGACAATGTGGCTTGAGGTGCGCGTACCCACGGTGCGGTGCGTGTTCTGAACCGCGTAAGACAGCTGCATTTTTTCGCCGTCTTCCAAGAAGCGCTGCGCATCTCGCACGATCTCGGCGTCAAGCGTATCAGGCACAGCGTTGCGCGGGCGGTCACGGTCATAAGTGATCGCTTTTGCACCATCGACGGTGATGAGCAGCGGGTTCAAGTCCAGATCATCAAGGTTTTCTGAGCCACGGCTGACTTGGCTCAAAAGATCCGCACGGCCAATGACATCATCAAGACTTTTTGCGCCAATCTCGGCCAAAATCTCACGCACTTCTGTTGCGTAGAAGGTGATGAGATTAACGACCTTATCGGCATTGCCGGTAAATTTGGCGCGCAGATCTTCGTCTTGTGTACAGACGCCGACAGGGCAGGTGTTGCTCTGGCACTGACGCACCATAATACAGCCCATCGCAATCAGAGCAGCGGTCCCGATCCCGTATTCTTCTGCGCCAAGCATCGCCGCCATGACAATGTCACGGCCTGTGCGGAGCCCGCCATCTGTGCGGAGTGTGACACGCTCGCGCAGGTTGTTCATGCTCAGAACTTGGTGTGCTTCGGTCAGGCCCATTTCCCATGGCAGACCCGCAAACTTGATACTGGTTGCTGGGCTCGCACCCGTGCCGCCGTTGTGCCCCGAGATCAGGATCACATCGGCCTTGGCCTTGGCCACACCCGCAGCAATCGTGCCCACACCCGAGCTTGCGACAAGCTTCACAGTCACTTTGCAGCGTGGGTTGATTTGCTTGAGGTCGTAGATCAGCTGAGCAAGATCTTCGATTGAGTAGATGTCGTGGTGTGGCGGTGGACTGATCAGTGTCACGCCCTTTGTTGAGTGCCGCAGCCGTGCGATAAGATCAGTGACCTTCATCCCCGGAAGCTGACCGCCTTCACCAGGCTTGGCGCCTTGTGCAACCTTGATTTCAAGCTCTTCGCACTGGTTGAGGTATTCCGCGGTAACGCCAAAGCGCCCTGACGCCACCTGCTTGATCTTCGCAGATGGATTGTCGCCGTTTGGCTCTGGGTGGAAGTGTGCGGGGTCTTCGCCGCCCTCACCACTGTCAGATTTCGCACCGATACGGTTCATCGCAACGTTGAGTGTCTTGTGAGCCTCTGGTGACAGCGCGCCAAGGCTCATGCCGGGCGTAACAAATCGCTTCCGGATGCTTGTGATGCTTTCAACCTCTTCCAGCGGGATAGATTTACCCAAAGGTTTGATCGCCAGCAAATCGCGCAGGTGGATCGGCGGGTTAGATTGCATCGCTTTGGAATACTTTTTCCACATCTCATATGAAGCGCGGTTACAGGCGCTTTGCATCATATGCATCGTGCTGGCGCCCCAAGCGTGCGTTTCGCCTGATTTACGGGCTTTGTAAAAGCCGCCAATCGGAAGAACATCTGTGCCCGTTGCAAAGCCTTTGGCATGAATAGAGACTGCTTTTTCTTCAATCCCCCGAATACCGATCCCGCTGATACGGCTTGTGAGGCCGGGGAAATATTCGGCACACATCGCACGGCTGAGGCCCACGGCTTCAAAATTCATACCGCCACGATAGGACGAAATCACGCTGATCCCCATCTTCGCCATGATCTTGAGCAAGCCTTGGTCAATCGCCTCGCGATAGCGCGCCATGTTCTCTGTGAGTGTTCCGTCGAGCAAGCCACGACGAATACGGTCGGCCACAGAGTCTTCGGCCAAATATGGGTTTACGGTTGTTGCACCACAGCCGACAAGAACGGCAAAATAATGTGGGTCAATACATTCCGCCGCCCGTACGTTGAGCGAGCAGAACGTCCGCAAGCCTTTGCGCGTCAGCCACGAGTGCACTGCGCTGGTGGCCAAGATCATAGGGATCGCGACACGGTTTTCGTTTTGGTGCTGATCTGTGAGCACAAGATGCCCCGCGCCCGAGCGCACAGCGTCTTCCGCACGCTGACGGATGCTTTCGAGAGCGTCGCGCAGTGCATTTTCGCCAGCGGCTTCTTCAAACGTACAGTCGATCTCCACCAAGTCGGCGTTGAAGTGACGTGTGACTTCGTCCCACTGTGCATTTGCGACAAACGGGCTTTCCAACACAATAATCTCGGTCTGCGCGCTGCTCTGGTCGAGCACGTTCTTGAGGTTCCCAAAGCGCGTCTTGAGGCTCATCACGCGGAATTCGCGCAAGGAGTCGATCGGCGGGTTTGTCACCTGAGAGAAGTTCTGACGGAAGTAGTGGCTCAAGGGGCGATACTGCTTTGAAAGCACCGCACTTGGCGTGTCGTCGCCCATGCTGGCCAGCGCTTCCTTGGCGTCTTCACACATCGGAGCAAGCACTTGCTCTAGCTCTTCCATCGTGTAGCCCGCTGCAATCTGGCGCTTGCGTAGATCTTCGCCCTCAAACATCGGCACTTCAGTGACACCCGCCAGCTCTTCGTCCAGCTCGTTGATCTTGCCGACCCACTCGCCAAAGGGCTGCGCTGCCGCCATTCTGTCTTTGATCTCTTTGTCGTGGAAGAGGCCGCCTTCTTTCATATCCACAGCAATCAGTTGCCCCGGACCAAGCGCGCCTTTTTCAATGACGCCAGCCTCATCAATGGGAACCATTCCCGCTTCGGAACCAGCAATAAGCAAGCCATCGCCCGTCACAACATAACGCATTGGGCGCAGGCCGTTGCGGTCAAGCCCAGCACAGACCCAGCGGCCATCCGTCATCGCAAGAGCGGCAGGGCCGTCCCATGGTTCGATGACAGAGTTGCAATAGCTATACATGTCGCGCCACGCTTCGGGCAGCTCCACAGCCTGCTTGCTCCAGCTTTCAGGGATAAGCATAGTCTTTGCCATTGGCGCATCGCGGCCCGCGCGCACAAGCACTTCAAACACAGCATCAAGCGCCGCAGAGTCCGATGATCCTGGCTGCACAATCGGCTTGATGTCTTCGGCAAGCTCGCCAAAGAAGTTTGACGCCATGCGGATCTCGTGGCTTTTCATCCAGTTGACGTTGCCTTTAAGCGTGTTGATCTCACCGTTGTGCGCCAGCATGCGGAAAGGTTGCGCCAGCCACCATTGCGGGAATGTGTTTGTGGAATAGCGCTGGTGATAGATCGCAAATGCACTCTCAAAGCGCTCATCCATCAAATCAGGATAGAACTCGGCGACTTGCTCAGCCAGCATCATCCCCTTGTAGATCACAGAACGGCACGACAGCGAGCACACATAAAGCCCCTGAATGCCAGCCGCGGTCACGGCCTTCTCGATACGGCGGCGGATTACATAGAGCTCACGCTCAAACTGTTCCTCGTCAACGCCTTTGGAGTTTGAAATAAGGATTTGTTCAATTTCGGGGCGCGTTGCATTTGCCTTTTCGCCCAAGCAGCCGATCTCGACAGGAACGTGCCGCCAGCCGTAGATATAATACCCCAAGCGCAGAACTTCGGTTTCCACAATCGTACGGCAGCGCTCTTGTGCGCCAAAGTCCGTGCGCGGCAAGAATATCTGGCCGACAGCAATGAGCTCGTCCATGCGCGGCTCATGGCCTGTGCGGCGGATCTGGTCATAAAAGAAATTCGCAGGGATCTGGACATGAATGCCCGCGCCGTCGCCGGTCTTGCCGTCCGCGTCCACAGCCCCTCTGTGCCAGATCGCCTTAAGCGCCGCGATGCCGTTTTCCACAACCTTGCGGTTTGGTTTGCCATCAAGTGAAACAACGAGGCCCACGCCGCAAGAAGAGTGCTCTTCCTCTTCGCTATAGAGCCCGTTTTCGGCCATCCACTTGCGCTTAGCTTCTTCTTCACGCACCCAGTTTTCATCATATGTGGTCATGGCTTTAGTCCTCCTCAGGCGCAAACAGCGCAATCGTTTCGTCAGTTGTCAGCCGCTTATGCTGGCCTGCAAGCGCATAGCCTTCAGGGCACATATCGGCAAAAAATTCGGTGGTGAGCGGCGCGCCGCCCGCATTGTCAAACAAACCTGCGGCAAGGTTGATCTCGCCAGTCTCGCGCAGCCCGTACCAAAGCGTCGAGCCGCAGGTCGGACAGAAGCCGCGCTCGGCCCAATCAGAAGAGACAAAGCTCTTGGCTGGTCCGCTCAGGCGGATACTGCCCTCATCGGTCTTCAGAGACATAAACATGCTGCTCGTGTGACGGCGGCACATATCACAGTGACACGCGCGTACAGTTGGCGCTGTCACAGTGGCTCGCACTGTCACGGCGCCGCATAGGCACTGTCCGCTGATGTCTCTCGTTTCAGTCATTCGTCTCGTTTCTCGTCTAAGTCAGTCTAGTTGTCCTATGGGGGTGGCGCACGCACGGGTCACGATTGGCGTTTTGGCGAAAACCCGTTTTAGCGGTGCACGGGTTGTGCACGCAGTGTGCACGCTTTTCACCCCCCTAGAATCACTCCGCCGCGATTTTGTTAACAGCGGCAAATTTTGTTAGGATTGCATCGGCACAGTCGCGTCCGTCGCGGATGGCCCAGACAACAAGCGAGGCACCGCGCACAATATCGCCAATGGCGTAAACGCCTTCCAGCTCTGTCGCGCCCGTTTCGTACTCGGCCTTTACTGTTCCCCAGCGGGTCACTGGAAGCTCGGGCGAGTCCCAGAGTGTTGGCAGGTCTTCCGCCTCAAAGCCAAGGGCCTTGATCACAAGGTCTGCCGCTTCATTATAGTCGGCTCCCTCGATCACTTCAGGGCTCTGACGTCCGCTCACATCAGGTGCGCCAAGGCGCATCTTCTGGACCTTCACGGCGTTCACAGGGTTGCCAACAAAGCCTGCAGGTGCTGCAAGCCATTCAAAAATAACGCCTTCTTCTTCGGCATTGTTCACTTCACGCTGTGAGCCAGGCATGTTGGCGCGGTCACGGCGGTAAAGGCATTTCACGCTTTCCGCGCCTTGACGGATTGCTGTGCGCACACAGTCCATTGCCGTGTCGCCGCCGCCGATGACGACAACTTTTTTGCCCGCTGCGTTCAGTTCACCGCTTTCGTACTCTGGTACAGTGTCGCCAAAGCTGAGGCGATTGGAGGTTGTGAGATAGTCAATCGCGTTGACGATCCCGTCAGCCGCAGCACCTTCTCCACCAAGGTCACGAGTTTTGTAGACGCCCGTTGCGATGATCACAGCGTCATGCTGCCCGCGCAGTGCGCCAAAGGTAATATCGGTGCCAATGTTGCAGTTCAGCTTCATTGTCACGCCGCCCTGCTCAAGCTGGTCAATACGGCGCATAACAACGTCTTTTTCAAGTTTGAACCCAGGGATGCCATAGGTCAGCAGACCGCCGGCGCGGTCATAGCGGTCATAGACAGTGACTTGGATGCCCTGCGCCCGAAGCCGCTCAGCAGCAGCAAGACCACCCGGCCCCGCGCCAATGATGCCCACGCTTTCGGTGCGCTCCTGCGCTGGTGTAACAGGTGTGACCCAGCCGTTTTCCCAAGCGGTGTCGGTGATATATTTCTCGACGGCGCCGATGGTTACAGTGCCGTGGCCGGACTGTTCGATCACACAGTTGCCTTCGCAAAGGCGATCCTGTGGGCAGATACGGCCGCAAATCTCGGGGAAAGTGTTTGTCGCTTGGCTAACCTCATAGGCCTCCTTGAGGCGGCCTGTTGCGGTCAGGTTGAGCCAGTCGGGGATATTGTTGTGCAGTGGGCAGTGGTTCTGACAATAAGGAACACCACACTGGCTACAGCGGCTGGCCTGCTCTTCGGCCTTGGCCTTAGCATATTCTTGATAAATCTCGCCGAAGTCTTGCTTGCGCGCACCCGCCGCCCGCTTCTCAGGCATGTCACGTTCTACAGATACAAATTTCAGCATTGGTTGCTTTGCCACAGCCAAATCTCCCTCTTCTCGTTAAAGCCCTAATAATACACCATCAAAATAAAAGAAAGTCAGTTTTATTGACCTATTGTCAGAAAAGGCCGCGTCAGATTGTCAATTCTGCGAAAAAAGTTGAGATAATAAGTCCGAAACGGACCGATCAAGTATCTTTCCTTTTTCTCACAGCGCGCTATAGCTGCCACAAGACCAAGAAGAGCAGGGGCGCCCATGCCATTTTATCTATTGATTCTCGTCGCGCTGGTACAAGGCATCACAGAGTTCTTGCCCGTTTCTTCCTCGGGGCACCTCATTCTGATTTCTGAGCTGTCCTCTGCCCCCGATCAAGGACAAGCGATAGATGTCGCCGTTCATATCGGGACACTCTTCGCCGTCGTCATCTTCTTCTGGCGAGATGTAGCCATGGGTCTTGCCGGTATCCCCCGTATGCTCACAGGCCGCATAGACACTGCGGGATCAAAGCTCGCGTTCCTCCTGATGATTGCAACGATACCAGCAATCGCATTTGGTCTAGTTTTAAAGCTCACGGGCCTCTCTGATGCCATGCGCTCTATGACGGTAATCGGCTGGACAATGCTATTGTTTGGTCTGTTGCTCTGGTGGGCCGACCAGCGCGGAACAATTGAAAAAACTGAAGCTGACTGGACGACAAGAGACGCCATCAAAATGGGCCTTTGGCAAGCGGTCGCGCTCATTCCCGGGACGTCACGCTCAGGTATCTGTATCACAGCGGGCCGGATGCTTGGCTACTCGCGCCAAGATTCAGCAAAGCTTGCGATGCTTATGTCGATCCCGACAATTGTCGCCAGCGGCGTGCTCCTCGGCGTAGAAGTGATCGCAACAGCGGATGCTCAAGTCGCACGCGATGGCGCTGTCGCCGCGGTCATGTCTTTCGTTGCGGCGCTCTTCGCTTTGAGCATCATGATGCGGCTTCTGCGCAGCATTAGCTTCACACCCTACGTAATTTACCGTGTGGCGCTGGGTATTGTTTTGCTAGTGGTTGCCTATAGCGCTTAAATATTGAGGTTTTTGGCTGAATCGCGGATTGCGTCATACTGCCCAGACGGACGGTAGCGCCAAAGATAGCTCTCGATCACAGCTTCAGGCGCTGTTGCGACAATACCAAGGTCCGCAAAGGTTTTTGCACCCTCCTGAACAACATTGTCTGTCTTGAGCTGCTTTACCTGATCACGTGTGATGAGCCCGTTTCTTGCGATTCCAAATGTCAGGGTTTGCATAAGATCAAGACCCCAAGCCATCATACGCCCAACAAACATCGGAGCATTGAAAACAGGCTTCGTTCTGTGAACTTCCGCAAGGATCACATCAATCCAACCGCGCAGAGTTTTCGTTTCAGGTCCACCAAGCTCATATATGCCACTGGCTTTTCCTTGGACGCCCATCACAGCCGCGTTCGCAACATCCATAACATAGACAGGTTGGAACTTAGTGTTGCCTCCCATCAGCGGAAAGATCGGGCCCATGCGAGACATGCTTGCAAACCGGTTAAAGAACCCATCTTCCTGACCAAAGATAACAGAGGGCCGCAGGATCATCGCGCTGGGGAACTGAGCCAGAATACCAGCTTCGCCCGCGCGCTTAGTGCGGGCGTATTCGCTTAGCTCGTCACGATCGACACCCAATGCAGAGATATGCACGAGGTTCTTTACGCCATGCGCCGCAGCGATCCGGGCCACACGCTCTGCTCCATCGGCCTGGACGGCGTCAAAGTTGTTTTTGCCCGTGCGATCAAACGTGCCAACACAGTTCACGACAGCGTCAGATCCGCGTGTGACCGCTTCGACAGACGCATCATTACGAATGTTGCAGAACACTGGCTCAACTTGCCCAACGGCACCATAGGGACGCACATGCAAGGCTTCGTTCGGACGGCGCACGGCCACTCGAACACGCCAGCCTTTCATAGCGAGCTGCTGCGCTATATAGCGCCCAACAAATCCCGAACCGCCAAAAATGGTGACAAGCTTTGACATAGGGTGGCCTCCGTTTGGCTTAAAACTCGCCTTTTCCTACGCGCGCAAGCGGCTTTGGGCAAGGTGATATGGCGTGTTTGAACGTAAAAGCTTTTGAATCCCGTTGACAGCGCCTTTCCCCAAGCTTAAAGCGCTGCCATCGACACCTGCCCAGGTGGCGGAATGGTAGACGCGCTAGCTTCAGGTGCTAGTGTCTGTATGGACGTGGAGGTTCGAGTCCTCTCCTGGGCACCAATAACCAGTCGTTTCTCTCATAAAACCTAGCAAACGTTGATGTTGTGGCCTGCATGGGACCACTTTCGGGACCGCTTTTGGGACCACTTTGTCGAGTTTGGGGGGTGGTTTGTCAGTCCTGGACGGTCGGTTTGGGTTGCACTTGGTTAGGTTTGGGGAACACAGTCCTGAACATGAATGACGAGATGCCGATAAACCTTCCCCGCTATGTGTTCCGCCGTGCCAATGGCAGCTTCCGGTATAAGCGCAACGTCCCAAAGCACCTGCGGGCGCTGATTGGGAAGGACACGCTGTATCGCCAGCTGGGAGACAGCTACCGTGAGGCCATGCAGGCGCTGCCCTTGGTGCACGCCCGTGTTGAGGCTCTGCTGAATGATGAGACAAACAAGTCTGCCCGAGAGCGGAGTGTTGAGCTCATCCGAGGGGCACTTGGGGATGAGGTGGCAGAGCTTGTGCTTGCAGAGGCTGTACCTGAGTACTCCCCGATTGAAGACGCGCTGAATGACCTTGGCAAAGCGCTGCACAAACAGAAGATGCCTGCGGAGGTGGTGCAGCAGGTCTACTCGGGCCGCTTGAAGCCAGATACCATGACGCTGGAGAAGGCCCTGCAGGAGTATGTGGCCTACAAGTCAGACACACCCAAGGCCGCCAGAGAGATTGGCCAGCGGGTAGAGCGGTTGCGCACAGACATGCAGGCTGTCTTCGGCAAGCAAAAGCTCAAGCACGTAGCTTTGTCAGACATCACCCGACAGGATGCCAATGAGCTACGGGACCACTTGCTGAGTAGGGTCTCTGCCAACAGTGCCGTGAGAATGCTGGGAGTTGTAAGGACAGCCATCAACCATGTGATTGTGGAACACGCGCTGACCATCCCGAATGTGTTCACGAATCTGAAGATCAAAGGGGCAGGGGCCAGCAAGCACGACAGGCTTCCCCTGACAGACAGTCAACTCACCCTCCTTGAACCAGCCTTCTCGGGGGATGCCATAGCCTGGGCTCTGTATGTCACGCTGAGAGATACAGGAGCTAGAGTGTCAGAGGTGTCAGGCATGAGGATCAAAGACTGTGACCTCGTGGCCAAGTGCTTGCACATAAGCCCGACCCCTTGGAGAGGCCTGAAGACCACCAACTCGCAGCGCTCTGTGCCACTCTCAGCAGAGGCTGTGGTAGCGCTCGGCAAGCTCATCCAGAACAACATGCAAGACCCAGAGGCACCGCTGTTTGCCCGCTACGCCAAGGAGCGTGGGGCTGACAGCTGCTCGGCCATGCTCATGAAGCGGCTGCGCACCGTCATCACCGACAAGAAGCTGACCATGCACTCCTTGCGCCACCGCATGAAGGACAAACTGAGGAACACAGGCTGCCCTGAGGCCATCTCGCTCGCCATCCTCGGACACAGCACCAATACAGTCGCTGCCAACTACGGCTCAGGCTATGCGCTGGAGGTCATGCGGGAGCATATGGAGAGGGTGTGGGTGGAGTGATGGTGGAGTGGGCGAGTGGTGCGTCTGAGCGGACCTTCAACCAAAGCGCAGCGAACGGCAGCAACGAGCCCATTTTACCAAATGCTGCGCAATGCACGAATGTAGGCTTAGGTTGCGGTGGGACGGGACTTGTGATAGCGTCACCGTGTGAAATACTTTCGAAACATAACGTCAATGTTGCTCGTAACACTTCTGGTCCTAATGACGGGACTGGGCGGTACAGCACATGCGTTGTCGAATGATTGTGCCAACGGGCATTGCGATGACCACGTGACCATGACCGTTACGGAACACCACGCCGGACACGTTTCGGGGGAAACAACAGATAGCACTACGCGCGGATCGCACGACATGGCGCATGAAGGTTGCAATCCGCTCTTGTGCAATTTTCTCGCGCTCACTTGGGTGTCTTCCGAAGCCGTTTTTGACCAGTCTGAGGCCGCTTTGGCTTGGCAGGTTTCAAGCCACGCGGCGCTAGAAGAACCGGACAACCCGGACAGACCACCTAACCTTTGAAACAGGTTTCCGTCGCCGTTCACGGTTGTGAACGCGTTTTGATGTGCCGCGACGCGCTTGCGGCTTGCCCCTGTTTCACATGGTTAGGATTACCACATGAACCGAAACTATCTCCTAGTTGGCGCATGCGCCGTCGCAGCCGCTGCTGCTTACATCTTATTACGCCCCGCACCTGCCAATGATGTCGTGAATTCTGCACCGCCCGAAGGTAGCGCAATGGTTGCAATCCAGATGCCTCCGATCGACGGAAATGCCGCTATCGGGCAGCGCATATTCGAAAACGCTTGCGTTGCTTGTCACGGCACCAACGCAGTTGGCGTTGAGGGAGCAGGACCGCCGTTGATCCATGTTATCTATGAACCCAGCCACCATGCCGACGAATCCTTTCAGCGCGCTGTCGCGTTAGGCGTCAGAAGCCATCACTGGCGGTTTGGCGACATGCCGCCGGTAGAGGGTCTGACCCGTGGCGATGTCGCCATGGTTGTCGCCTACATCCGCGAAATTCAGCGCGCCAACGGAATTAACTGAGGAACACGTAATGAATAGACTTGCTACATTTGCATTGATCTCGATGCTTGCCACCAGCGCGTTTGCGCATTCCCGCGTGGACACCACGACGCCAGAGAACGGCGCAGTGATGGTCGAAGTTCCGGCTGAAATCAGCTTTAACTTCGCCGCTGATATCCGTTTAACTCGGGTGGACATGACTCATCAGGATCACCCCTCGGTCAGGCTCGATCTTGGCGACCAGACCAGCTTTGACCGGGCGTTCACGCTCCCGCTGCAAGGTATGGGGGAAGGCACCTATCGCATTGAGTGGCGGGGTTTGGGTGTGGATGGGCACGCCATGCAGGGCGAATTCACATTCACGGTGGACTGAGCATGCCGGACTTCTGGGGAATTGCCGCGATCCTTGCGAAGCTGATGCTCTATGTCGGCGTTGCGGGATCAGTCGGGCTTGTGATCATTCGAACCGCCTTTGGAGATCTGGTGTCGCCAATCGGCGATAGGATGCGGGTACAGGCTGTTGTACTGTCAGGATTGGCGCTTACTGCGTCTGTCCTTGGCTTCATGCTGCGTGGTGCCGCCCTGACGGGCGGGGCTGATGGTATGACCGATCCTGAAATGCTGGGTCTATTGTGGCAGACACCGGTCGGCGATGTTCTGGTTTATCGGATTGCCGGGGCGGCATTGATCATCATTGGGGTATTCACACCCCATGTTGGCCAATGGATCGCACTTATCGGGGGGCTGATCGCCCTGTGGTCGTTTGCTCAAATCGGGCATGTCCCCGAGTTGGAGACAACCGGTGTCCGCTTGCTTTTGTTCCTGCACCTTTTGGGCATTGCGTTCTGGATCGGTGTTCTTGGCCCGCTTCGTGCCTTGTCGCGACGGCCAGAGCATATCGCCAGCGCCGCCACCTTAGGGCACCGCTTTGGGCAAGCCGCTGCGGTGATCGTTCCCATGCTGATCTTGGCGGGGCTGCTGTTGGGATGGCTGTTGCTGGGCGATTTGCGGGCGCTGGTAACAACCGGCTACGGACAAACCCTTTTGATTAAGTTGGTGCTTGTCGGCGCAGTCCTGACGCTGGCAGCCGCAAACAAACTCCGCTTCGTCCCCGCCATGCAAGCCGGAGACGATAAAGCCGCGCGCCATCTGGCGCGTTCCATTGAAATTGAAACTGCGGTCATTCTGGTGGTGCTTGCGGCCACCGCGACGCTCACCAGCCTTCTGACCCTTCCGAATTGAGGTATCCAATGAACAGGCGAGACTTCCTGGTCACAACAAGCGCGGCGACATTGTTCCCGCGCATCGCGCTTGCATCGGCACCGGTTGAGTTGGTTGCACAGCCGGTCAATGCACAAATCCTTCCCGAAGGCGAGCCAGCGACCCCGATGCTTGGCTTCAACGGCGGCACACCCGGCCCAGTGCTTCGTGCCCGTCAGGGCGAGGTCTTCGACATCCGTTTCCAGAACCAGATTGGCGAAGGCTCGGCGGTGCATTGGCACGGCCTGCGTATCGACAATGCGATGGATGGCGTGCCGGGGATGACCCAAGATGTTGTCGAAGCGGGCGGTGAATTCGAATACAGCTTTCGTGCCCCCGATGCAGGGACATTCTGGTATCACTCGCACAACCGATCATGGGAACAAGTTGCGAAGGGTCTTTATGGCCCTCTGATCGTTGAGGAACCGACGCCACCCGATGTGGATCACGATCTGATCATCATGATTGATGACTGGCGCATAACCGAAAATGGCGTACTCGCAGACGGCTTCGAAAACATGCGCGATCAGGCGCATCAAGGGCGACTTGGCAACTTTGCCCGCGCGCTTGTTGAACCGGTTACGCCAGTCCGTCGCGGGGATCGCGTGCGGCTGCGGCTGATCAACGTCGCTACAGATCGGATTTTCCCGGTTGAGCTTGAAGGCGTTGAGGGCAAAGTGGTTGCCTTGGACGGCATGCCGATTGTCGACCCACAGGAATTTTCCGGCCTCATTCTCGCCCCGGCCCAACGCGCGGACATCATCGCCGATGTCATCACAGACGCCCCAATCGGCTTTGTGTTTCCGACGCGAGACGGCCCATACCTGTTGGGCGAAATCCCGGTTAAAGGGGCGAACACCACGCGGCAACCATCGGAGATTCCCGCGTTGCCACCCAATGAGGTTACGTCGCCCGACATGGGCAGCGCGGTTTCCCTAACGCTCACCATGGAAGGCGGAGCGATGAGTCGCCGAATGATGCAAGGCATGATGGGTGGGGATATCTGGGCGTTCAACGGCCAATCCGGTCTAACGGATACCCCGCTTCACAGCTTTGAACGCGGTCAAACCGCGCGTATCCGTTTGGTGAACGACACCCGTTTCCCACATGGCATCCATCTGCACGGGCATCACTTCTTTGAAGTAGGGGCTGACGGCAATCTGGGCGCCTTGCGCGACACTACACTTGTGGATGCGGGTGAGACCCGCGACATCGTTTGCGTGTTCGACAACCCCGGCAATTGGTTGCTGCATTGCCACATGCTGGGCCATCAGGCGGCAGGGATGAAGACCTGGGTGGAGGTCGCATGAAACGCGTTCTGATCCTCGCAGCATGTAGCGTCGCGACGGGCGCAATCGCCGGACACGAACTGGACGACCCAGATTTGACCAACGGTCAGTCCCTCTACGCTGAACATTGTGCGTCTTGTCATGGGGCCAATCTTGAAGGGCAACCTGACTGGCGCATGCCTAATGAAAACGGCGTTTTGCCTGCACCGCCCCATGATGAGACCGGACACACGTGGCATCACGACAATCAGCTACTCTTCGAATACACCCAGCTTGGTGGCGAAGAAGCGCTGGCAGCACGCGGAGTAACCGGCTTTGCAAGCGGCATGCCGGAGTTTGGCGGCGCGCTTACCGACGACGATATTTGGGATATTCTGGCTTATATTCGCTCAACTTGGCCGGAGCGGGTTCAGGAAATCCAAGCCGGTCGCAATCCACCGCATGACTAAGAATGGCGGTCTTCTCTCTGAGGCGTGGGTGCATAGCTCCCACGCCCGGTTTTGACCAGTAATCCTTGATCGGAGAGGTCTTTTAGTGCCCGATAACAGGCTTCTTTGGTCAATCCAATCTGGCTGGCAAACTGCGTGACCGATCCATTCAGCTTGCCCAAGGCCACTGCCAGAAGAACCCGTTCATTTGCGGATTTTATGGCGTGCAGTGTCAATAGCTGGCGGTAGTCCTGGATCTGAATTGCCAATCTTTTTGTGATCCCTTCGGAAAACGCTGTGTCCTCGCGCAGGCGCAACAGAATGGCCTGTTTCGAAATCCGAACAACGTCGGACGGCGCGGAACAAACTGCGTCGCAGTGATAGTGATCCGAATAGATGGATGCCTCGGCAAACAGGTCGCCAGCCCGCGCGTTGTGGATCGTGACGGCATTTCCGGATTCTGTCACTCGGGTAAGGCAGACGTTGCCCGACTTGACGAAGAAAATTCCCATCGTCGGATCACCCTGCCGGAACACATGGTCGCCCTGGGCGCAACGCAGGCGTGACAGAGAGTTTACGTCCAACGCGTCAAACGGAGGTGGTAACATGTGATTTCAATCATAATCTGTTTCACCTCCGGAGTGTACCAAATCACCAATCCCAATTGCAAGAATGGACATCTCATGATCAGATCAACGCTCTGCGCCATCGTCGCGCTTTCGGCATTTCCTGCCGCCGCGCAACATGCCCACAATAGCTCAGGCGGACCGGTTGAGACGGGGCAGTCCGCCTTCGCCGCTATCGCTGAAATCGTCCAAATTCTGTCCGACGATCCAGACACCGATTGGAGCAAGGTCAACATTCAAGCATTGCGCGATCACCTTGTAGATATGGAGTTGGTCACGACAGAGGCGAACGTTCGGGCGCAAAGTGAAGGCCGGATCGTCGAATTCAACGTTACCGGCGAAGGCGATGTAGCTGATGCCATTGGACGCATGGTACTCGCGCATTCACCCATGCTGGAAATGGCATCCGAATGGACAGTGACCGCCGAACCGTTCACGAATGGTGCGGCCATGCGCATCGAAGTCGATACCGATCCGGAGTTTGCCCGCGTCCTCGGCCTAGGGTTCTTCGGGATCATGACAATCGGCGCGCACCATCAGGCACACCACTTGCAGATGGCGATGGGCACAGATCCGCACCACTGATACCTTGTCGAAAAGCCGTCGTTCGTACTTGCGCAGCGAATTCACCCTTCGTCCCGCTCCTTACCTGTTCAGGCACGGCGCAGCGAATATCAGCTTCCGACTGATGTCGGCAAGAACAGCGACATTAGAAAAATCAGGCAGGCATTCCATCTGCTTTCGGAAGATTGGGGTCCATCTTATCCCACGGCTGTGCGCTGCTGACGTAAATGTCACGGCTTGGCGTGTACCAGCTCGGATCATCCAGGCTCCCCGCAAACAGGATCATAGCCCCTTCACTTGCATTGTTGATCAGGAACAGCGGAGACCCACAGTCAGAACAGAAGCCGCGAAGCATGGCATGGCCGCGATCAGCTCGGCGCTCGAACCACTTCGGTTCCCCTTTTTCGAGCTTGAAATCTGCCTGTTTCACCAGGACAGCCGGAAAATATGCACTTCCAGTTGCCTGCTGGCAATCACGGCAATGGCAATTCCCCATGTAGCGGGCGACACCTTCGGACCTGTATCGAATTGCTCCGCAAGCGCATCCACCGGTGAACTGTTCTGGCAACATAAGTATTCCTCCCAAGTGTACCTTAGGAAAGTGAACTTATTTCGCAACACCCTTAAGGTCCTGCATGGCTTTACTGGGAAAACGGTCCTTGGATCAACGGCGGTAAAGGGCAGGTTTGTCCCGCGTTGTGTGAATTCATGCACGGTGCGGCGAAAGTCCGTTTTCCGCCTTTTACACCTTGGGCACAGCACCAACACAGTCGCCGCCAACTACGGCTCAGGCTACGCGCTGGAGGTCATGCGAGAGCACCTGGAGAAGGTGTGGCAATGACAGAGCCACAGGATATTTTTTGCGGCAAAACGGAAGAGCAGGCTGAAGTGTTTTGCGACACTGTAAGCCTAAGGCGTTAAAGGCAAAAAGAAAGCCGACATTTATGAATAATACATAGCTGTATTGTTTGTTTTTGGGATCAGAAAAAACAGGTGTTTGGAGCTCCCAAACCCTTATGATTTATATATTACATATTACGACTTATCCCTTAATCCTTACCCTTTGAACCTTATCCATTACCCCACCTCAGGTTAGCGCCTGGGGTGCTTTTGTATTGAGAAAGATGATTACCAACATGACCAAATATTTTGACCAAAAGCTCTCACAGGACGCGCTGGAAACCTATCAGGGTTACAGTCTGCAGGTCTTTACCTCGGGCCGCTTCAAGTTGTCCTTCCACATCACCCATGCACAGCGTGTCGAGTATTACGGCGAGTGTCCCAAGCGATACCGTACCGCATATGAAAACCAACACAGCAGAAGCCATCAGAACATGGCTGAGCACTTTGAGATTGTGGCAGATGTCTTGGCGGCGTCTCCGCATTCCCTTGTGCACCGTGTGCATCTGAAGGGTGACAACAATGCTACGGCTGACAACGCCCATATTGTTACGGACACTGACGCTTCTACCTGCCATGTGATCCTCAGCAGTCTGCATCATCAATGGCATCTACCTGATGAGGTGATCCAGGCTTTGCTGTCAGCGTCAGGCCCCAGAAAAGGCGCAGCTTCTTGCTTCAATGAATATATGCCCAGTTACGAGCACGACTGGCAGGATATAGAATTTGAGATGACTGATTGGCATAAGGGCTACCGGTCTCCCTGCAAAGCTCAGGCAAACAATGGCTTCCATGCAGTGCCACACCATGACGATGATATGTTCTAGGAACATAGCCCTAACTGTATGCAGCGGTGGGGGTTTTTGCGTTATAAGGCAGTTAGCGAGTTGTGGTGGAATTTTGCTTTGTGCAACGTATGGTCGCAACAAAGGATAAATGCTGCATGCCCAAGAATGACAAAAAAAACTCCAGCCTTGTCGATCTTGACGATAACATCGTTCGCGATGCGATCCAAAAGACCCTTGGCCGCCAATACACTGACGAAGAAATCGAGAATATGGCCCTAGATTTGGCCAGTGAAAGCCCTGAGTTTCTGGAGCTGGAGCGGATTTATGAGCAAGGCTTGGGAAGTTATCCCTTTGCGGATCATGAAGTCTTTGTTCCTGTTGATGAGGAGGGTGACGCAATCATCCCCTCGGATATTGAGGTTCTGAAGTATTTGTCATCGCAATTTGTGCGCCGGGAAATGGTGTTCTTTGAGCTGGGCAAGCTAGATAAATCCATAACGCGTGCAGACCTTGCGATGGTTGTGTTCGCTAGGGTGCGAGCAAGCTTTCCAAGCTTTGAAATTGGGCCTGAAAAGCTCAAGGCACTGATGGATGCGCTCACAAATAACCCCACTGCAGAGCCTGGTATGACAATTCCTGTCTGGAACGGCGTGGTGGAATCTGTTCCTGGTAAGACTGCAAGGTTGACGTTTGATGGTGGGATGTATGCCGTGAACGCGTGGATCGAGCCTGCGTTTCGCAAATTACGCAACATAGAACCAAACATGAAAGTCTTTGACCGCTTCCTCAACTTCATCTTCAAAAACACCTCTGAAAAAGAAGTGTTTCTTGATTGGCTTTCGTGGTGCTTGCAAAACGAAGTGGACAAACCGTCCTGGGCAATATTTCTGTTCTCTGAACGTCATGGAACAGGGAAATCAACACTTGCTTCCATTGTGAAGCAGCTTTTTGGCGAAGAGAATTCCTCAGAACAGCAAGGCATTAAGCCGATTATCGATAGGTTCAATAAGCCAATCTTGTTGAAGAAACTGATTTATGCGGAGGAGGTAAAAGTTGCGCAGAACTCTGATGATGGGAACAAGCTGAAAACTTTGATCTCTGAACGTCAAACGATGGCTGAGGGCAAAAACAAAGATATTGAGCCGATAGACCATAGATGTTGCTTCATATTGACGACGAACCACAAACCCATTTGGCTCGAAGCTGGTGATCGTCGATTTTACATCATCCACTTGGATCACGAAGGTTATGCTGCTGGTGGCGCTGCATATGATGATTTTGTGAAGCTGGTTGCTGAAGTAAAGGATGCTTATGCGTCTGATAAGGGCATTGCTGAATTGTATCGGGCCCTGTTGCGTCGACCTCAAGCTGAGAATTTCAATCCATATTCGTTGAATGTGAATGAGCTGGCCACGGAGGTCATGCGAGAAATAAGTGCATTGGCACCTGACGTTGTTGAAGAAATGCTTGGGGAGTTCCTGGAGGAACATAAAATAAGGTTCGTCCCCGTAAGATATGCAAACAAGCTGCTTTCGTATTTTGCGCATCGCAATCCGAATGCTGCGAAATACAGCTTTGACCGTCTGGGCTGGAAAAAGAAAAAGTTCGCTTGGGGCGGGCAGGGATCAGCACACGCGTTTTACCACCCCGATGCTCATCCAGAGCGAGGTATGCTCCAAACGGTTCACTACAAGCAGAGCATTGAAGCTCACCTGAATGAGGTGCTTGCTCCAGCTTTGGAAGAAATTGGCTTTGGTATCAAATATGAATATCTAGACCGCGACATGAAAAAGCCCGTCGATGATGTCCCCTTTTGAACAAAGCGTGGATGCGTGGCTTTCCTCAATGGAAGTGCGATTGCGTGGCTTCGTCCGAGGTGATTTGTTCTTGATTGCTCAAACGCCTGACAAGGAGTGGTGGGCGCAGGTGATTGATGATGCAACGGTTACAGCTGTTCTGATCAAAGATCTCCTTGCTGAGGCAAAACTCTCGGTTGGAGGTTGTCTGGAAGCCTCTCAAGGAAGATCAAAGCGTATCTCTGTGAAGGGAAAACAGGTTTACGCCTACCAACTGATATACTGGGCAGGAAATGCGTTGATACCGAGCAGCGAAGATGTTGTGCGCCACAAGTGTCACAATCGCCGCTGCATCAACCCGCTGCACCTGACGCATGGGACGCAGCTGGACAACGTGAACGACACGCGGGATCGATAAAGGCACACCTTTTATGAGTTGAAAGTGCCTGGAGAGTTGGAGAGTTCACTCCTAGAGCGCTGATATTGTGTCATAATCTACTCTCCAGGGAGGCGCGTGCGCTTGGAGAGTTGCTGGCGAGTTGCGGTGCTGCTTTGGCGAGTTGGGCTGTGAGAGACACCCCGCAAAAACTGAGGAGTTCCTCGCATCTATGGTGATCACAATCATCATGGAGACCGATCATGTTTACGACCTTTACGGCCCTTGTTCTTGCAGGGGGTGGGCTTCGGCTTGTCCTGGAGTGGCAGCTGAAGCGACGCTGGGACATCTCACTGGCAGTGCCCCAGGCTCTAGCGGGGGCGCTTGTTGTTCTGGCGGGACTGCCTGAGTTCCTCAAGCCCTTTCACTTCTCAGTGCCACTGAGCCTCACCCTTGGCTTGTTGCTGCCTGACCTTCTGCTGAGGAGGGGCTGAGATGAATAAGCATACACTACCCATCACGCCAGGCTGCACAGTGCTGATCGCTGGCTTTGACGACATCCCAGAGCATGCGTTCCTGGTGGAGGAGGTCTTTGAGGATCTCATCACCGGGGTCGCCCAGACAGGACCTCTCTCTGGGGAGTACGGAGAACCAGACATTGCGTTGGTTCTTCGGGTGCTCACAGCACCAACCTAACCCCAGAGCAAAGCAGGCCAAAACAGAGCGCGTCAGGGAAGGGCTTAGTCCCTGCTCTTCCTTGGCGCTGCTCACAAAATCTCACCCTCAACACACAACCGGGGCAATTGCCCCAGAAAGGAGACGTCATGTCGCCACAGATCAAATACGCCTACAAGAGGCACAATACCTGGATCTACCGCAGGGTCTACCCCAAACCCCTGCAACCTCTCTTCGGCACTGCGCTCAAGCAATCCCTCAAGACAGGGGATGCCCGTGAGGCCAAGCTGCGTGTGGCTGAGCTCAACCAAACCTTTACAACTCTCATCAAGGAGGCTCAGGCCCATGCCGCTGCTACCCCTCTCACCGTTACTCCCCCTGATATCCCCACTGCTGCCCAAGCTCCTCGACTGGGGGTTACTCGCCCTCGATATCAGCGTGCTCGTCTTGTGGGCGATGGGCTGGTAGCGGAGCTGGCCCAAGCCTACCTGACAGAAGCCTCTGAGCGCCTCCGTCCAGGCAGTTACAAGTCGGTGCGCTTTGCGCTGTCACTGCTGACATCGCATTTGGGGCACCAGCAGGTAGGAGCGCTGACCCAAGCACAAGGCAAGGAGGTGCTCGGCCATATCACCCAGCTCTCTCCCAACGTGCGCAAGTACAGGGAGGGGAAGAAGGCTGGCCTGGCTGAGCTTGCAACGCTCTCCCAGGAGAACGAGAGCACCACGCTGGCACCCCAGACACAGGCACGTATCCTGAAGCAGATGTCCCAGTTCCTTGACTGGTGTGTTGGGGAAGGGGAGCTGCAGACAAACCCCTGGGAGGTCATCAAGGTCAAAGACAGGCCAGAGGTAAATCCGCATGGTATGTTGGGTGATGAGCAGGTGCGTATCCTCCTCAGCGCCAAGGACAGGGTGCTGCACAGTGCTCTGCTCTTCGGGCTGCTCACAGGTATGCGCTCCGGTGAGATCTGCGGGCTCATGGCGGAGGATGTCACAGCCAAGGGCAACCTCGGCCGCTTCATCAGCATCAAGCCCAACAGGGTCCGCTTGCTGAAGTCCAAGGCAGCAGAGCGGGAGGTGCCTCTGCATGGGGTGCTGGAGCAGCTGCTGGATAATGTGCTGCCAACGTCAGGAAGGCTCTTCCCGCAGCTCAGCGTGGACAGGGTGGTCAAACGCTATGCGTACCTGCGCAGGCGTCACCCTGAGCTCAGCGGCACGGTGTTCCACTCCACCCGCAAGTGGTTCATCACCCAGTGTGAGCGCACTGGCGTCCCCGAGCACTTCACTGCAAGCCTCGTCGGGCATCACTCCGCAAGGTCCGCCAATAAGCTGACCTACGGGCTGTACTCCGCGGGGATCAGTGATGACCAGAAGCGGGAGATCGTGGACGGGGTGAGGCTGCCAGACTGGGAGGGCACATCATGAGCTGCCTCCATACAGAAGACCCGAGCCTAATCCCTGACATCGAGGCCTTCGAGGAGCGGGCTGCCATCGTACAGTATGATGGGGGGCTGACACTTGATGAGGCAGAAGACCTTGCCGCTCAGGGCCAAGGCTTTGGCAGTGTCGCAGACTACTGGCGCTGGCTGGCCACCTACGTCGTCAATCGAGGGCTAGCCAAGGCTAACCAAAAATAACCCCCGTCCGGCGGCTCATTGCGAGTGGTCGGGCGGGGAAATGGCGACTGATTTTTTTTCGGGAGCAGAATTGAGCTGGTGAGAATATTGGTGTCAATCGGAGTGAACGCAAGAAAACCCCAAAGTGACAAATGCTGCGCCATGCACATTTCTACAGGAATGGCGGAATGCAGACATTCGCTGCGATTTGTTCCGAGGTCTGCTTTGCGGACAAAGCGCTCTTTCGCTGCAGGTACGCCAATGGCCGTTTTCGGAATAACACCTTCGGCGAACAGGCCACAGCTGTCGTATCTGTAGTCCACAAAAAAACGATGGCTCCCTTGCATGATTACAAGTTTGTCTTTTCCGGCCGTTCGGTGCGCAAAAGCTGGCTTTCGCCGTTGGCACCGCTCATGCCGCCGGGTCATGAAATGAAACATAAACCTGCCGCCGACCACGCAAACTCCCGCTTGCTCTGAACCACCGGACCCGTTCACGCAACCATTTTTGCGGAATTGTCTACGGGCCCCTTTGATCGCTTAAAGAACACGTAATACAGCACCGGTGCGGCAACCATCGTCAGCAGGGATGCGAAGGCTAGTCCGCCCATAATGGTTGCGGCCATGGACTGGAAAAAAGCATCCCAAAGAAGCGGCAACATGCCGAGGATCGTCGTTGCCGCCGCAAGAAACACCGGCCGCAAGCGCGATGTCGAAGCGGTTACAATGGCGTCTTCCAGTGGCATGTCGGGGTCGGCCTTTCGTGTGAGGTCGATCTCTTCGACCAGCACGATCCCATTTTTGATCAACATGCCGGACAGCGACAAGAGGCCAAGAAGCGCGGTGAAGGTGAATGGCAAACCAGTGCCCAACAGTGCAAGGCTAACCCCGTTGACCGACATTGGCACCAATAGCCAGATGATAAGCGGCTGACGCAGAGCGTTGAACAGAAGAACGGTGATGAGCACCATAATGATAATGCTCATCGGGAGCTGGGAGCCGAGAGAGGCCTGCGCATCAGTTGAGCTTTCGTATTCGCCCCCCCATTCCATCGTATACCCATCCGGAATGGACATATCTTCAATGGTGGCGCGCACTTCGGCCAGAACTCCGGCTGCCGTCAGGTTGCGGGGGATATCGGCACCAACAGTGATGACATTCGCGCGGTCACGGCGAAATACCAACGTATCCTGCGGCTCGAACCTGAACCCGTCGATCGCCTGCGCCATCGGCACCAAAGTATCGTTGCTTTCGGAATAGATGACGTGGTCCATCAGCGACAGGCCCGCATCCGGCGCGGTGCGCAGAATGATCGGGATTTGGCGGTCGCCCTCACGAAACACGCCAGCCGCGGTGCCTTCGGTGGCGAACTGCAAGATGCTGGTGATGTCGGAGCGTGAAATGCCGGACTCCTGAGCACGGTCTCCGGCATAGATCGGGCGCAGCACCAGTTCTTTTTCACGCCAGTCATAACGGGGGGATATAATGTTGGGGGACGCGGCACTCAGCCGCTCAACGGCTTCGTCCGCCAGATCACGCAGGACCGCCGGATCAGCGCCGGAAAACCGCACTTCGATCGGGGCACCGCCACCGGGGCCGAATGCCAGACGTTTGACGCGGAATTCACCCTGCGGAACTGCTTCCACTGCAAAGGCCTCCAGCTCGTCCATTTCGGACTGGATCACGTCCAGCGTGGTGACGCGGACGATCAGGTGGCCATAGCTGGGGTTGGGGTCTTCGCTGTCGTAAGTCAGCATGAAACGCGACGCGCCCATACCGGAATAGGACGTCACGGCGATCACGTCGTCGCGTTCAACCAGCCAATTCTCCAGCGTTTGCATGTCGCTGGACGTCTGATCGATGCCGGCGCCTTGGGGCAGTTTATAGTTCACGAAATAGAGCGGCGTGTTGCTGTCAGGAAAGAACTGCTGCTTGATTTGGCCAAACATGGCATAACAAACCACCGTCGTGCCGATAAGTCCGACAAGAACCAGCCAGCGCAGTTTGAGGCTGGCACGCAGCAGACTGGCATAGCCGCGGAAGATGGCACCATCGTAGCCGCCGCTCGCGCCCTTTTCACCTTGGCGGAAAAAGTAGTGGCCCAGCAGCGGGGTAACGGTGATTGCCAGAACCCACGACGACATCAGCGAAATGGCAATGACGGCAAATAAAGAGAACAGGAATTCGCCCGTCGCATCGGGACTCAGGCCGATCCCGGCAAAGGCCATGATGCCGATGACCGTGGCCCCGAGAAGTGGGATTTGCGTCTTGCTGGCTGCCTCGGTCGAGGCTTCACGGGATGTCTGGCCGCGCTGCATATTGATCTGCATGCCTTCTGCGACGACGATGGCGTTATCCACCAGCATCCCCATCGCGATGATCAACGCGCCAAGCGAGATGCGTTCCATTTCAATGGAGCCAAGCGCCATGAAGAACAAAGTGCCGACGACGGTGAGTAATAGTGTTACCCCGACAACCACAGCCGCCCGCCAACCCATGAAAACGGCGAGCACGATGATCACGATGGCTACCGACATGGCGAGGTTCACAAGAAAGGAGTTCGAGGCTTCCTCGACGACGACGTGTTGTTGGTAGATGGGTTCGATCGTAATACCGACGGGGATGGATTGTTTTAGCAGTTCCAGTCTTGCGTCGACGGCATGGCCAACTTCGACGATGTTTTCTGTCGAAAGGCCCGCAACGCCAAGACTGAACGCTTCAACTCCATTGTGGCGGAGAATCAGATCGGGGTTGTCTTCGCGTCCACGGTAAACATCTGCGAAATCTGACAGGTTCACGATCTGCCCGCCAACACCAACGGAAAGCGCCGCAATGGCTGAAACACTGTCAGACCCGTCAGGGCGTTGAATAAGTGTGCGGCCTTCGGCGTCCTGAATAGACCCGCCTTCGACAATTTCATCGGCGTTGGCCAGCGCGGCCTGCATCATGGCAGGCGGAATGCCTAGCGATGTGGACAGCGCCAGATCGGGCTCAACATAGATGCGTTCGTTTGGTGCGCCGGAAATCACCGCATCGGCGACGCCCTCAACCGAGAGCACCTCTCGCCGTAAGAAATCAGCCAGATTATTGATTTCACGATCACTGAAGCCGGGCGCGGTGATCGCATAGTAGAGTCCATAAACATCGCCGAAACTGTCATTGACATAGGGCGCGGTTGCCCCGCTTGGTAACGCGGCCTCACTGACCCGATTGCGAAGTTTTGTCCAAATACTTGGCAGCTCGCTGCCGTCGTAATGATCTTCCATCTCCACGGTGATCCACGACAGCGCCGGTTGGTTCATGGTTTCGATCAGCTTGACCTCACCCATCTTTTGAATGGCTGATTCAATAGGCTCGGACACTTCCGTCGCGACTTCTTCTGCAGAGGCGCCGGGATATTGTGTGACAACAATAGCCACTTTGATCGTAAACGCAGGGTCTTCGAGCCGCCCGAGCGATGAGAACCCCCAGATGCCACCCAACAGACACATCAGGATTACGATCCAAGTGTAGATCGGATTAACAATAGAGAAACGAGCAACATCCATGATCGGCCCTTAGCCCCCGAAACCGGTGAAACGGCGTACGTCTTGGCCATCGACAAGTGTAGATGCGCCAACGGCGACAATCTCTTGCCCGACCTCTAGTCCGGACAGGATTTCGACCTCACCACTCTCGGTGGCAGCAATCTCAACGGGCGTATGTGTGACTGTGCCCTCGATGCCGCCCGTCGGAATGAACACCATAACGCTGGTGCTACCGTCATTGCCGATGACAATCGCGGACGCCGGAACGAGTATCGGGGCATCGTCGGCGAACAAGCTAGCCGTGACCTTGACTGACGATCCGGGCCAGACGGTCAAATCATTCTTTGGCGCCATGCCAAGCGTGATTGAATAGGTTTGGCCGACCGCAGCCGTTTCTGCGTTCACTTCCTTTACCGCGAGGGGGTACCGGTTCGGATTACCCGTAAACTCGGCGTAAATCTCGATGTTTGGGTCGCGGCCCGCTTGTTGAAACAAGGTCTCGGGCACTTCGATTTCGATCCGCAGATCGGACATGTCATGCAACCGCACAACCGGCATTCCGGCGCTCGTGGTTGAAAAATTCGGCACCAGACGTGAAGCGACCAGTGCCTCGAAAGGCGCGTGCAAGGTGGCTTGTTCCAGCGCGCGTTCAGCATTGCGCATCGCAACGCTGGCTAGTTCGACTTGCGTTTCGGCGTCCTGAACTGCGGTCTGGCTCACGGCGCTGCCTTCCAGTTGGCGATACCGGTCCAATGTGCGATTGGCCTGATCGCTATTAAGGCGGGCCTCTTCCAGGGCCAGCTCGAACGGGACAAGATCAAGGCTGGCAACCAAACCGCCTTTGGGCACATCAGCGCCTTCATCCACCGGGAAATCAATGATTTGCCCCGAAACCTGAAAGGCCAAATCCACGGTTTCCCGTGCGACGACATGGCCGAAGAAAGTACGGCTGAGACCAGACCCCGAGGCTTCAACGGTTTCAATTTTCACAATGGATGTCTGCGCTTCGCTTTGATGTGGCAACGCCAAGACAAAAGCGGTCGCAATACCTTGCACCACCAGCTTCAACCGTTTCATTTTGACCCTTTCATACCGCAACAGATGACTGGGCTTGGTTCCCGAGTTCAAAAACTAAACTAATCAGTTCAATCCAGCTCAGCAACCATGGATTTGGGCTTTGGGGATAAAGCCGTGTCATTTAGGCCATATGCCTTTTGATCCGCGTGGCTCGGCGACTTCTTTGGTTCTGTTTCGGGTGCAACGCGTTGGGACAACCGTCTGATCACAATTCTATCAAAACAGTCGTTTGTCCTTGAGGCAGCATCGGTCAAAATGGGCTCTTTCCAGACCTTCGCCGCAACAGGCGCGAACGGCTGCTAAGGGCCGGAAGCAGACCTGCCAACCCGCCCAGCTTTGGGTGCAAGCCACAAATCGTCACTCTGACTTAATGTATAAATGGGACCGCTTTCGGGACCACTTCTGAGTTGTGCGCTGACGCTAAGTCCCTGCAAAGCAACAACAATCGCCGAAGTTTGACGTCCTCTCCTGGGCACCAGTCTTACCCCTATATCTCCAAGAATTCATTCATAATAACTGATTATATCGGAATACGGGACCATTATCGGGACCGCTTTCGGGACCACTTGGTCGAGATTGGCGCGCAAAGTGTCACAGATAAGCGGTCGAGATAGGCTTGCACTGGCGAGTATTGTTTCCATACTGAGAACAGAATGGATAACCCAATCACAAAGCTTCCCAAATACGTCTTCCGCCGGTCCAATGGTTCGTACCGGTATAAGCGTAACGTGCCTAAGGCGCTGCGTCAGGTCATCCCCAAGGCCACAGTCTACCGTCAGCTGGGAGAGAGCTACGATGAAGCGATCAGACGCCTGCCTGTTGTCCATGCAGAAATCGAAGCCCTGTTCGATCAAGAACGCAAGACGCCAGATAGCAAGAGAGCCACAGGTCTTGTCCGAGAGCGGCTGGGAGAGTGGCATGCCAATGCCTTCGCTGAGGGGGTGGTGGATCCTGAGTGGGACATCATGGATGACTTCGTTGAACTTGCTGAGGACCTGGAGGGCAGGGCACCGACAGCTGTGACGGGGCAGATTGCCAGTGCGAGGGTGAGTAAGGAGCCAATGACGCTGCAAAAGGTGCTGGAAGAGTACAGGGCCTATAAAAGCCAAGACAGTGCAGCAGACCGCTCCCTCCACACCCGCATCGAGCGTCTGCGCAAAGACCTCGTAATGGTGCTGGGCAAGAACCGTGTTGAGTGGACACCCTTGGCTGAGATCACCCGGGCAGATGCCAATGCCATGAGAGACGTCTTGCTCCTGAGAATGGCCCCAAACTCCGTCCTGCGCACCTTGGGTGTGATCAAGGCAGCTATCAACCACGTGATCATCGAACATGACCTTGACCAGCGCAATGTCTTCCAGGGCATCAAGATCAAGGGGGCAGGGGCGAGCAGGGAGGACCGCTTGCCCATGACTGACAACCACGTTGCCACCCTGTTGCCAGAGTATGCGAGTAACCCCACAGCCTATGTGCTCTTCATGACGCTGGCAGATACAGGGGCGCGGCTGGCAGAGATCACAGGGCTAGAGGCTAAGGATGTAGATCTTGAGAGGTCCATTCTGCATATCCAGTCCAATGATCGCCGTGGCCTCAAGACCAAGACCTCTGCAAGAAGCATCCCGCTGTCCTAGAGAGCTACAGAATGCCTTAGGCGGCATAAGGGTGGGCTCTCGGATGCCGACGCCATCTTCCCACAGTATGCCTGCCCCCGTGGCAGCGATGCGGCCTCTGCCATGATGATGAAGCGGCTGAGGAGACAGATCAGCGACAAGAAGATCACGATGCATAGCCTCCGCCACCGCATGAAAGACAAGCTGAGGAACACTGGTTGCCCTGAGGCCATCTCGCTGGCCATCCTGGGGCATAGTACCAATACAGTGGCATCCAACTATGGCTCAGGCTACGCGTTGGACATCATGCGAGAGCACATGGAACAACTGTGGTCCTAGGTTGAGAATAAACAATCAAGGCAAATTGGGGAGCCATCTTGGGCAAGTACCTCAGTCCCTAAGCCTAAGAGATTGAACCGTAAAAGAAACCCGACATTAAAGAACAATTGATGTTGTTTGTTCTTCCCCTCACTTGGGTGTTGGGGTCCCCCCAAACCCTTATGTATTACGTATTACATATTAAGCATTACGCCTTATCCATTACGTTTTAACCCTTACACCTTACCTATTAACCCCTACGCCTCAGGATGACCTCCTGGGGTGTTTTTGTATTGAGAACTTTTTCTATGACAATGAAGCACTATGACCAAAACCTCGCCCCCGAGGCGCTAGAGCGCTACCAAGGCTACAGCCTACAGGTGTTCACCTCGGGGCGCATTAAGCTGGCCTTCCACCACAGCCATACAGACCGGGTGGAATACTATGCAGACTGCCCCAAGCGGCACAGGGAAGCCTATACGAGACAGGTAAAACGCAGCGCCACAGCTCTGCCTGAGCACTACGCCGTGACAGAGGCCCTCCTGAACGCTTCCCCCGCCACCCTGACCTACCGTGTCCACCTCAAGCGGGACAACAACGCCACAGCGGACAATGCCCACGTGATCCTGGAGACAGAGACAGACACCTGCCATGTGGCCCTCAATGACCTGCACCACCAGTGGGTCCTTCCACCTACTGTCTGTCAGGCACTGCTGGCCCGCTCTGGTCCTCGCAAGGGAGCCGCTGCCTGCTTCAATGAATATCTCCAAGCCTATGACCATGACTGGCAGGACGCCACCTTCACCCCCGCAGACTATCGCGAGGGGTATCGAGCGCCCAAATTTGGGTATTCTGGCATGCTCAATTCCGATGAAAACAATGATCACATTTTCTGAGCATTGAGTGAACAATTGCCCCAAAAAACACAAAAACTAAGTAACTGATATTATGAGATAAAATAATACCCGCCGTTAAAGCAAGTATAACAGCATTTTGCTGCTCTTACTTTCACCTCCCAAAAAACACCTCAAAGAACAGGAAATTACCATGACAAAATCACCCCTTACACCCGACCTGACCGTAGAGTTCGCTGATGTCTTCGCCCTGTACCCAGCAGAGATGCATGAGCATGTGACTACCGCGCTGCGCCATGAAGGAGCAAGCGTTGCCGAGGGGACCACCTCTTTGCAAACCCTGCGAGAGATGATCGAAGACTTCGCCAAACTTCACGAGGAAACTGTTGCACATCAACGCCGGGCGCAGACACTGATCTTGGGCATCCAGGAGCTCATCGCCAATGGAACGATCAACCAATCAAGATTTGTAACTGAACTGAGTGCAGAGATCGAGCTGGGAGAGGCAAGTGCACTTTATCGCTTCATTGGCTTGCAAGACCTTAGCAGCCCGCTTGATGCTGCAGTAAGCTTTCTGGCGTGGAACCATGCTCGCGCCCTCAGTGAGCTTGAGAATGAGTTCGACGTGAACCTTGACGGGTTCCGTGATCCAGAAGCCGCAGATCTTTTTGGCACTACAGAAAGCGAACTGTCCCTCGTAGGTTGGTCGGTCTTCAAAGACTAATCGCCCCCTCAATTTTACCCTCAACTCAGCCAGCGTGATCGTTGTGATTGCGCTGGTTAGGAGAAACCTATGTCTCAACACCTACCAGATCCAACACCATCACAGACGCGGAGCCTAGTGCTTCTGGAGCAAGAAATAGCTTCAGGAGTGGTATGGCACCCGGCAACGAAACCTGATCAGCCTTCAAGCGAGAAGGGGAGCACGAAAGACAAGTATGCTCAACTGATGCAGACTGTCGCAAGCTGGTACCTACAAATGGACGGCAAGTTTGTGGACACGCTGGACAAAGTGTCTCGCCATAGTATGGCGGAGATTGACAAGCTCGTACCAATCCGTGTTGCAGAGGCCTTCCCGGATGATCGCCTAGCCCGCGATAATGCACATAAACTTGCAGCATCAGCGATTTTTGGAACCAGTGCCGATCCTCGAATGGCGTTCGGTGTGTACTCAGGTAAGGCTTACCCAATGCCAGCCAATCCTTCACCTCGTCTCTTCCGTAGCAATATGTGGGATATCAACACATGGCAGGCCCCCAGCTATCGTGAGCTGACGCCCTCAGTGAATTACAACAGTGAACCCTGTGCCTTCTCTGAAATGCTGGCCTTTGCAGTGTCCACCCAGGCGGAACGTAATACCTTGCTGGATTGGTTGTCTTGGAACCTCCAAAATGAGCACCTAAAGCCTACATGGTCGATTTTGTTGTACTCGGAGAGTAAAGGCACGGGGAAATCGACGATTGGTGAGGTCTGTGCCGCTTTATTTGGCGCACAAAATACGGCTCCAGTAAATGGGATATCGAAACTGACCCAACGTTTTGCAGCGGACGTTTTGAGTAAAAAGTTCGTCTTGGCTGAGGAGGTGCACATCTCCAGTCATACGACGGAAGGAAATGCCCTCAAGGATCTTATCACGAACCGTACTGTGTCTGTGGAACCCAAGTATCAGCCCGTGGTGACCATACCTCAGACATCGTGCTTCCTGTTTACTACGAACCATAAACCCTTGTGGTTGGAAGGAGGAGAACGCCGGTATTACATCATCGATATGGATCATGACGGTCAAGCCCAGGGTGCACGTAACGATGAGTTTGTAGAGATCGTTGGCCGTGTAAAAACCCAGATCAACAGCCCCCAAGGTGTCCGAGATCTGTATGAACGGTTAATGCAACGCAGCCAAGCGCCCTCATTTGACCCCAACAACATGCGGTTTGCGGATAATGCGACGCCAATCATGCGAGAGCTGCAGGCAACATCTGGGAACGAGGGCGATGAAGTGCTTGCCTCGCTGCTCGCCGAGTATAGAGTGTCAATTATCCCAAGCGAAGACTTCCCAGAACTGATACGTCACCTACGGTTGCGTAACGCTAATGCGCTGCGCAATGCTCTGTCTCGGCTTGGGTGGGAGCCAGATAGAGTTCGGTTTGGCGGTAAGCAGCACAGGGTTTTGCGTAAAACCGGTCTGAAGATTGAACATGGTCGTGTGCGCGATGCCGCTATGGCCAGTACCTACCACTCAGCTGCAGAACCGTCGGGATATGTCTGGTTTGATATAAAGTTCTATATCCACAGGACATGGAAGACTTTGCGTGAAGACCGTCTGGTCAAAACCCTTAAATCGACAGATCCATACTCAGCTCGGGACTGTATACCGTTCGACAACTCTGAGGGAAACTACGGTCCCTTTGCGAGTAGCAAGTCACACCTTCGTATCCAAGCGCGAGAGCAACATGAATTGCAGTCAACTGACAGTGCCTTCCAAAGGCTATGAGCAATATGGATGACTGGATAACACTGGGAGTACAAACAGCTACAACGCAATGGTGGCTAGAGACACGCAGGCACCATGAGGTAGAGTTGGGTCACAGAGTAGATGAACTGATAAAACAAGGCGTGAAAGCTGCGAACGGATGCATCGAACTTGGAAGCCCGGACTGCCCCGCACGCCTGCAATGGCGCAAACGGCGTCTGAGGGTGTATGAATTGGTAGCCTGGAGTGAAGCAAATGAAGTGCCGACACGTGGGCAAGTTGTAAGACATTTGTGCAATAACCGTGCTTGTATCAACCCTGAGCACCTTGCGATAGGAACTCAAGCGCAAAACCTCTTCGACGAGCGTCAGGCTAAGTCCAAGCGCCACAAGTGGTCACACCCATAAGAGTTTGTCGCTGTCTTGCTGTCTCACTGTCTCAGGAGGTGGGATGGCTCAGGTTTTACTGAGGTCTGCAGTGAGACAGTGGCATGGAGAAGCGGTGTCTCATCAGACAGGGTTGTCTCACCGTTAGCCTCACCCCCCGAGAAACTGAGGAAGCGAGCGCATCTATGGTGATCACAATCATCATGGAGACCGATCATGCTTACGACCTTCACGACCCTTGCGCTGGCAGGGGGCGTCCTTCGTCTTGTGTTGCAGTGGCAGCTGCAGCAACGCTGGGATGTTACCTTGTCTGTGCCACAGTCCTTAGCGGGGGCTCTTGTGGTGCTGGCAGGCTTACCGAGTATGCTGCAGCCGTTCCCGTTCCCGGTGCCCTTGGGGCTTGCCCTGGGCTTGCTGCTGCCTGACCTTTTGCTGCGGAGGGGCTGAGATGACAGAACGCGCACCTCACATCACCCCTGGCTGCACTGTTCTGATCGCAGCGTTTGACGACGTCCCCGAACATAGCTTCCTTGTCGAGGAGGTCTATGAGGACTGCATCACGGGGATAGCCCAGACAGGCCCCCTCGCGGGCACGTACGGAGAACCTGACCTCAGCTTGGTCATCAGGGTTCTGCAGCAGGCTCCCCGCTAACCACCAGAGAGACCGTGTCAGGGATGGGCTTAGTCCCTGACGCGCGTTGTTCTGCATCACAAAACCCCACCCCATTACTCAAACCAGGGCAATTGCCCCAGAAAGGAGACGTCATGTCGCCACAGATAAAGTACGCCTATAAGGCCCACAACACGTGGGTTTACCGCAGGACCTACCCCAAGGCCCTCCAATCCCTCCTAGGCTCAGTCCTCAAGCGCTCCCTCAAGACAGCAGATGCCACCCAAGCTAAGGCACGGGTCGCAGAGCTGAACACAACCTTCCACACCATCACCCAAGAGGCAGAGGGAACTGCTCTGGCTATGCTCTCCAGTGATAATGACAGTGGAATGTCTGCAGTCATGCCCAGTGGGAGGACCAGTGAGACGCCCACTGTTACCACTGCCTCCACTCCTAAAAGCCCTAGACTGGCTGTGGCTGTTCCTCGCTATCAGCGGGCTCTGTTGCTGGGGGAGCGGTTGGTAGCGGAGCTGGCCCAGGACTACCTTGAAGAGGCCTCTGCGCGTTTGCGCCCTGGCAGCTACAAGTCCGTGCGCTTTGCTCTGGAGCTGCTGACCTCTCATCTGGGTGGGCGTCCTATCGCTGACGTGTCCTTGAGCCACGGCAAGGAGGTTCTGGGATATGTCACCCAGCTCTCTCCCAATGTGCGCAAGTACAGGGACGGCAAAGAAGCTGGCTTGGCTGAGCTCGCGGCACTCTCCCAAGCGCATGAAGGTACGACCCTAACGCCCCAGACCCAGGCGCGTATCCTCAAACAGATGCAGCAGTTCCTTGACTGGTGTGTGGGACAAGAAGAGCTGGAGACAAACCCTTGGGACAGGCTCAAGGTCAGGGACAGGCCAGAGGTTCATCCCCACGGGATGCTGGGTGATGCGCAGGTGAGCATTCTCCTCAATGCCAAGGACAGGGTGCTGCACAACGCACTTCTCTTCGGGCTCCTCACCGGCATGCGCTCGGGGGAGATCTGCGGGCTCATGGCGGAGGACATCACAGCGAAGGGCAACCTGGGCCGCTTCATCCAGATCAGGCCCAACGCCGTCCGTCTGCTGAAGTCCAAAGCTGCAGAGCGGGAGGTGCCGCTTCATGGCATTCTTGAGGGGTTGTTGGATACCACACTACCAAAGTCTGGCAGGCTGTTCCCACAGCTTAGCGTGGATCGCATCGTCAAGCGCTATGCCTATCTGCGCCGACGTCACCCAGAGCTACGTGGCACGGTGTTTCACAGCACCCGCAAGTGGTTCATCACCCAGTGTGAGCGTACAGGCGTCCCTGAGCACTACACCGCAACGCTCGTGGGGCATCATTCCGCACGCTCCGCCAACAAGCTCACCTATGGGCTCTACTCAGCAGGCATAAGTGATGCCCAGAAGAGGGAGATTGTGGATGGGGTACGTCTGCCTGTCTCGGAGGGCACATCATGATCCGCACCCCAACAGCAGATCCCCGACTGATCCCTAACATCGAGGCCTTCGAGGAACGTGCCGCCATTGCTGAGTTCGACGGTAGGCTCATACGCCTCCAAGCTGAGAACCTAGCCGCAGGACAGCAGGGCTTTAGGTCTGCTGGGCAGTATTGGCGGTGGCTAACGGCCTAGGTCAGCACCCGTCGGCTCGGTTAGGGTACACACACAGCAACCCCCCGTCCGGTTCCTAATTAAAAGGGGGTTGGGTGGGGGCTAGGCAAACGTTTTTGGTTTTGTTGTTGGCGATGAGTGCAGGCTAGACGATTGAACTGCCAAGGTAGTAGTGAGTAGGAGATGGAAGCAGACGTTCGCTACAGATCGTCTTGAGGTCCGCCATGCGGGGCAAACTCGGCTTTCGCTGCAGCTGAGCAAATAAGGGATTTCAATAACGTTCAAGAAACTGTGTTTTTTGAACTCTTTAGGCTTGCACTCATAACCTTAGCCCCAGTTCCAGATCACACCCTTTGACTGGGCATTTACCATTTCGACTCAAAATGACCGTTCTACGCGGATCACGATGACGATATCTGGTTTTTCCTCTGCACTCGCAAGGTCTTGTGGAAGCGTGAGCAGTTTCTCGTTCCAATGCCCAAGATAATGAACCTCCTCAAAAGTAGCGTCGATGTAGGGCGCTATAGCATCTGTGAAGGAATCACCAATAACCCAAACAGTCTGTTTAGATAGTGAAGAGCTATTCATCACAATCTCGGCCCGTCCAAAGGATGTTTCTGGTTGGTTCGTTAGGGGCTTGGTTTCCAGATCAGGCTCGCTGGCCCATTTTATTTGCCAACTATCACCTGCGGTCGTAGGAAAGTCCTCAAGCTCGGAGATCTTGATTAAATCACCTGAGTATGGCGTATCGATTTCGAAGGATACGTCAGGAACGGGCCAGCCCAAGCGGTTTGCCAAAACCGAGAAAGCCAGAAACGCTCCCTTATCGTTCCAGTGGGTGTCTGTTCTGTAATATAAGAATCCAGCGCTTTTTTTGTTGCGCAGCAAGTCTTCTACTGGATCAACTACAGTCAGGTCAGCAATGCCTTCCAATCGCTCGGTGAAATATGTGACGTAGCGCCTCGCAGAAGGGTGGATCTGATTGGGGAGATATTCTGGATAGAGTGTCGATTTATTGGGGCCAATCAACAATACAACCGCAGTATTTTCTGCCTTTGCGGCTTCAACTACGTCTGCAAGAGTATTTGTTTCTCGCTCAATGTTTGCTTGAACAGGGGGGGAGGTAAGCTTAGTTTTTGCGACTGTGTTGTTGTAGGCGTTCCCCAAAAACAGCCACCCTTCCTGACCCTGATACCATCGGGATGATGAGCCATAAATGTGTCCAGCATTCGGTCGTTTGATTAGAAGCTTTTCCAGAGTGTGCGAATCCGAAAAGTCTATTCGACTAATCAACAGGCCAACCACACCTACGAAAATCATCGCTCCTGTCAAACCAATTGTCTTCAAGTGAACGTTTTGGCGTCCAAATCGCAAAGGCGTTTCAACAAACCTGACCGTAAGCCAGGCAAGAAGAATCGCCAAGAATACCGCAATAATGCGTGCATCCCGATGCGGAAGTTCACCACTTTCAAAAATCTGGAGAAACGACAAAATTGGCCAGTGCCAAAGATAAAGTGGGTAGCTAATCAACCCGAACCAGACCGCAACTGGGTTCATCATAAAGATTCGATTAACCCACGCATTTGCTCCTGCTGCTATGATAAGAATGGTGCCGCAAACTGGAATAAGGGCCCAAGTGGATGGGAACGGTACGTTTGAGTTGATCTCTACGAAGCCGTAGATTAAAAGGGCTCCCCCCGCTAAAGCCATAGCGTTTTCGCTACAGGCTATCTGTCCACGTTCAAACGATAATGGGCTCATCTGCCCAATACATTTGTCGACGCATATCTTGGCACGATCAATTACATCGCTTTTATAGAGCATCAGCCAGGCAAGCGCACTGCCGCTCAACATTTCCCAAAATCGTCCGAAGGGCCAAAAGAAAACCTCGGTTGGGTTCGAATCCACGGAGCGCAAATTGAAATAAAAAGACGCTACTGCAATCATCACTGTGATCCAGATAAGACTAAAACACTGCCGCCACGCGAGCCATAGAACGACTGGCCAAAGAAGATAAAACTGCTCCTCAACGGCCAGGCTCCACAAGTGAAGCATGGGTTTCGTATCTGCTGCGGTATCGAAGTAGCCGCTTTCGTCCACAAGTATGAAATTGACGATAAAGGCAGCGCCACTGGCAACATGCTTTCCAAGTTGTTGAAACTCTTCTGATATCAGGGCGAACCAACCAAAAATTAGAGAGCAGGCCATCACAACAATGAGGGCTGGAAAAATCCGCCGTATGCGTCTTTGAAAGAAGTCGAGAAAAGAGAACTTGTCTTGTTCAAGGCTTGTAAAGATGTGGGCAGTGATCAGATAGCCGCTAATAACGAAAAACACATCAACCCCAGTAAAGCCACCCTTCAAGCTCGCAGGAAAGGCGTGATATAAAACAACCGAAAGTACGGCATATGCTCTAAGTCCGTCTATTTCAGCTCTGTAAGGAGTCTTAGTAGATTCTAATGAAGACAAGCCGTTCTCCGTGTTTTTTTCCGCAGTAGACGTTTCGCAGTTTTCTGCCAACCCATTGGCTCATTTAAGCCTGCTAATTGTTTTTTGTCGATTGGGCTTGACCTTCCCCCCCGAAACTTCCCTCGTTTTAATGTAGAGTTTGCTCAACCATTGAAGGAGCAAACAAATGCGACAGAGTTGTTTTACCGAAGCCCAAATAATCGGAATGATCAAAGAACAGGAAGCTGGGATGTCGACGGTAGAGATGTGCCGCAGGCATGGCCTGAGCCCGGCGTCGTTCTACAAGTTCAAAGCCAAGTATGGTGGCATGAACGTTTCTGGCACTCACCGCCTTAAGTCGCTGGAGGATAAGAACGCAAAGCTGAAGCGCTTGCTGTCGGATATGATGCTCGACAACGTTGTTCTCAGGGATTTGCTTGGAAAGAGCTGACGACACCGAGTGTGCGACGGGCTCCGGCACGCAAGGCAATGCTAGATCATGATATCTGGCAACGCCGGGCGTGCAGGCTTGTCGGTGTCGATCCCAAGACTGTCCGGCGCGATCAGCCGCCAGACAATCCAGAAGTTCGCGAAGAGATGAAGGCAATTGCCAGTAAGCGACGTCGGTTTGGCTACCGGCGGATCGGCGTGCTGCTGGAGCACAAAGGCATGATCATGAACCACAAGAAGCTTTATCGTCTTTACACTGAGGAAAAGCTGGGTGTCAGGCGACAAAGAGGCCGTAAACGAGCGCGAGGATCAAGAGCTCCGATGCCAGTCGCGTTACGCCCAGGCGAGCGTTGGTCGCTGGACAGTGTGTCCGACACGTTTTGTGCATCACGCAAGTTCCGCATGCTGGCTGTGAATGATGATTGCTGTCGCGAGAACCTGTGCCTCATGGCTGATACAAGAATCTCAGGTGCGAGGGTGGCACGCGAGCTGGATGCGCTTGTGCGGATTTATAGCAAGCCATCCTGCATCGTCAGTGATAATGGCACAGAGTTCACAAGTCGTGCGATTTTGAAATGGGCCGGGGATAACAAAGTTGATTGGCATTACATCGATCCGGGCAAACCACAGCAAAACGCGTTCATCGAAAGCTTCAATGGCAGTCTGCGTGACGAGCTGTTAAATGAAGAAATCTTCGATACGTTAGATGATGCCCGAAGGACGTTGGCGTTATGGCGATACGATTATAATAACGTCAAACCGTACTCATCTCTGAGCAACCAAACACCCGCTGAGGTGCGTCAAGCGCTTGAGCAATTTGAGGGCTCCACGCACGACGCGCTTGCCCAAAACGAAACCGAAGATTTCCGCCACGATTGAAAGAGAAGATTGCTATTTCTGTGAGCCTTTTCATTTACTGCCGCCTATATTGGCGTCTTTCAGCGGGTATGCCTGCCTGTGTTTATATTTTTAGCTAGTGTCCGTCGTCAGAGTGTACCGCCATCTACGCGCATATCTGCAGTTAATACGAATGGGCCTCGTCTTTTGTGAGGCTTCGCAAAGCTAGCCAGCTTGTCAGTCAATTCTCGCTATACTTCGTTCATCACATCTCGGCTCTCTTTTAGCTCAGCCTTGCATCTTCTGTTCTATTCAAACAATAAAAAAGTATACTGTCCAAGTTCACTAATCTGAAAGTCTCGTTGATGAAAACACTCCATAAGGCGCTGACAAAGCTATGGCTGCGAAAGTACAGAAAAAAGCAAATCCAACCATCTGTGAGAGCAGTTTTCTTAGGCGATAATGTCAGCACTAAAATAATACTAGAGGGATTATACGAGAGATTTGAATTGGAGGCATTAGAAAACACCCTATTTCCGCTTCTGGATGATAACTCTAATTGCTTAGATATTGGTGCTAATATTGGAAATCATGCTTGCGTATTCGCTAAGTACTTTAAAAACGTTTACGCTTTCGAGCCTAACCCTCAGACACGATGTGTCCTTAATGCAAATACGATTGGAAGAAACATAAAGGTTTTCGATTGTGGTCTGTCTGATAATGACGGGAAAGCTTATTTCCAACAAGATTTTGTTAATTTGGGTGGGTCTCGCATCGTTGAGGACGGTAACTTAGCTGATTTTTCAATAGATGTCAGAACACTTGACGATGTTATTGTTAAAGAAGGCATCAGCTCTGTTTCGTTTGTGAAGATCGACGTGGAAGGGCATGAGGCGAAAGTACTTCAAGGAGGACGACAGTTTTTTGAAAGCCAAAAACCGATAATTGGAATGGAGGCATTTTTCAAAGATACTCCTGCGCTTGGCGCTGAGATACATCAGATATTAATGTCAATGGGATATCAACACTTCTACACGCTAAGCCCAAAAACCTACCTCTCTCACCTTATGATTGCAAATATGCCTGGCTTTTTGTGTTCATTAGCTTGTGCAATTTTACCTGAAAGAGTCATGAAAACGCTTGAGTTAAAGGAAATCCAAACGATTTTGGGCTCAAACCACCAAGTACTCGTTTGCTCTCATTATAAACTCAATATTTCGTGACGGGTGAAAGGCCTAGCCAATGCAATGCGCTCCACATAAAAACCGTCCAGAAGGCGAAATCATGATAAAAGCCTACGTGATCAATCTTGATCGCTCGCCTGACAGGTACAAGCAATGTCAGCAATCCTTTTTGCATTACCCCTTGGAGCTAACTAGAGTTTCTGCTGTAGACGGTGCTGACATGGATATCTGTCAGGAAGATTTGGACAAGTTACGCCCGCTTCATGGAAGACCATTTCAGGCAGGTGAACTTGGTTGCTATCACAGTCACCTAAAGGCTTTGAAGCAGTTTGTTGCTAGCCAGGAGGCGTTTGCCATCGTATTGGAGGATGACGCATGTGCTACAATTAATCTGCGGCAATTACCTGAGTTGATTAGAATGATTTCTGGTGAAGATTTCGGAGCCAGTTGTATAATCAACTTGGCAAACCCACCACGCAAGTACTTTAAGAGGTTATGCGGCATCGAGACGGGCGTTCCTATTGTAAGAACATTCCGGTTTCCAATATCAGGAATGGGCATTCTCTGGTCTAAGTTTGCTGCAAGCGAGTTTCTTCGTTTACACAGTGAGCCAATATTGCCAGTGGACTGTGCGTTTCGAGAACTAAATAGAACACATAAAAACGGGTATGGAGTTATGGAGCGCTTCATTCAAGGTAGCCCAGGCTTGCAAAGTGAAATAGGTGAGTTCGGCAATCGCAACAGACGATCCATTACGCAAGGCTGGCGCTTGAAGGCGTGGCGGTTCAAGCATGATTTGGAAGCAGGAAGGCAATATTTGTTCGGATAATTAATGTTTGACTTCTGGAGCGCTGGATCTGTTTTGTTAAGAGTCTGGGCGTTGTTGCATGGAGCATGAAGAGGTCGGAACGCGCCCTACCCGAGACGGATTTCAGGCGGTAGGTTCGAACTTGGTGCGGCCAAGTGCGGTCATCCGGTTAAGGTTCCGGACGCCAATCTTGGCCTCTGTTTTCTGATTTTCGAAGCTTCGCGCCTTGAGCTTGTGCCCGACTACGGCCTTCCAGCGGCCCATCTGCGTCTCAATACGGCTGCGCTGATTGTAGCCGGATGACTTCTGCCAAGCCATCCGACCATGCGCTTCGATTTCGGCAATGTGTCGGTCCCGAATGCTTGGGTTTTGAGCCGCGTCAGGGCTCAAGATTGCGTTCTTGGGTGGTGGGATCGTGACTTCAATTAACGCACCGAAGCGGTCGGTCAGAGCCTTAACCGTTGGCTCGCCATCGTATGCACCGTCCGCGATAAATATCTCAACTGGGCCATCGATCTGATCCAGCAGGCTTGGCAGGGCTGTTGGGTCGCCAATGTCATCCGTGGTCAAATCGGAACAGACGATTTGGCCACTAACAAGATCAAGACCAAGGTGCAGCTTGCGCCAAGAGCGTCGTTTGCCCTTGGTTTTATGCTTTTCCTCCAGCCATTCACCCTCGCCAAAGATCTTTAGCCCGGTGCTGTCCACAACCAGTTGAACGGGTTTGGCGCTCTTGGAGGCTGTTTTGGGAGGCAAGCTCAGCCCATTGCCTCTGCGTGACATGGTTGTGAAATGCGGCACTGTGATATCAACGCCCATCAGCTTGGCAATGGAGCGCATCAAGCCTTGTGTCTGCCGCAGTGGCTGCTTGAAAACCATGCGAAGTGTCAGACACATCTCAATCGCCAAATCAGAAAAGACAGGCTGGCCACCAGGTGTCGTGCGCGGTGGAGCCGACCACACCGCAAGCGCGTCATTGCTGATCCAAACCGTCAGATCGCCACGCTGCCGCAGGCTTTCGTCGTACTCGCCGCAGTTGGTCACCCGACGCTTTTGCTTCGGGATCTTGGCGCGACGATCAGCGTTGAATTTGTGCGGCATTTATAGCACCCTCAAGAAGACAGGCCACAACCGATACCAGTGGGGTAAGGGTCCATGCAACAACGCTATAAATAGTGTTGTATCTATTCATCTATGGCGAGCTCTTCATTTTTGAGAATGCCTAAAACACAAAGTGTATCTGGTTCTTCAACTGTTTGACTCTCTGTGGATCTTCTTTTTACCAATCTGTGACGGTTCCAGCTGCGAAGTTTTCTTACCACTCCATTTTGTGAGCTTTTAAAGTTCATTCCAATAAATTTCAAAATTTCTTTCCCTGAGGTAAGTAGTTCGTGACAAACGTTGTTCCTATTATGCCAGCTTATTGGCATAAACACTTGAGGGTAAAAGATCATCACTCAATGAAGGTATCTAGGTGGATGTTGAAGAAAATAGATTATTTGCGGCGCAAGTTGAAGCAAGGTTTACGAGATTTTGTAATGGGCCCTTACTATGTGTTGGAAGGGCAGTGTTTTCTTGTGCCAAAATCCGCACCGGTTGGCGCTCGGCGGGGATTATCCCAGTGCAGGTATGAAGCGCCTGAAAGGCGGCTTCTCCGAAAATTCCTTCCAACAGATATGCCAGTTATTGAGTTAGGGGGTTCTTACGGTATAGTAAGCAACGTAATTCGGCGACACATTTCCCCGGATCAACTGCATGTGATCATCGAGGCTAACGCAGATTTGTTGCCGATTTGTGCCCACAATGTTTTCTTGGCAGGTTCTTTCGAAACTGTTGAATTTATGAATGTAGCAATTGGTTATAGTTGTGATGGCTACCTCCAATTTGAGGTTAGCAATAGCCACCATGGGAATAAGATTTCGACTTCGAAAATTGAAGATGTACCCACTAGGATGGTAAAGGCTATGAGCCTTAGTGATTTAACAAAAAAGTATGTTTGTAAATCTGAATACAGCCTTGTGTGTGACATTGAAGGAGCAGAGCTTGAAATGCTGAGACGGGATGGAGGCGCCTTGAAAAAGTGTAAATGCCTCATACTCGAAACTCACCCTTCGGTATTTTCAGAGATGGGATCTTCCGTTGAAGAAGTTATGGATCTTATTGCCGCAGCAGGCTTAAAAATTGTTGCTCGAGATCAAGATGTCTTGGTTGCGCTACGGGATTAAAGCAATGCTAACGTAGGGAGCAGGCGGATGAATTTTGTCGGTTCCTTAAAGAATAGGAATAGGCTGCCATGCAAATTAAAATCAATCGCCTGACCATCCTTTCTTGTCATTCAATACTAGACCAGGTTGCGGAAGATATTGCCAAGGGAATTGCAGTAGATGCTTTGCCTGACAAGGACATCGTCGTTTGTATAGGTGCTCACAAAAGGTTCAGAGGACTCAGGCAAAAAGCAGGCTTCAAAATTTGTGTGCAGACAGAGCATTTTCTGGATGCACGAGGCCAAGCTCTCTGGAGAAAGCCACGATGGTTCAGGATGCTTACCAACCTTCTGATTTGTGATCTGATGCTTGATTTGAGTATCTATAACAAAAAAGTATATCGATGGCTCCCAAGAGCGCTGAAAAACAAGATCGTTTTTGGAGCCAAAATTTTCCCGTCAGCTCCAGTCCAGCATGTAGAAGGCAATGGAACAGCAGTGTTCTTCGGTACAGTAAATGCCAGACGGACAAAGCTTATCGGGGCGTCTGAAGCTTATGTCACCCTAGACGAAGGACTATTTAGCGCAGCTTTGGACGACAAAATTGCGAACGCTTCTGCCGTTTTGAATGTGCACTTTTCCACAGGGGTCTACACGGAATACCCCAGATTGTTGTCGGCATACCTTGCTGGAAAGCCTTTAGTATCAGAGACATTAAGTCCTGATTTGGAGGAAGGTAGGCATTACATTGCCCTCGGTGGACAGATGAACACTGAATCTTTCGCCAAGATCTTCGCGAACTTTAGTACTGAATTTGCAGCCCATAATCGCTTTACTGACTTTTTGGTCAGCTATGCCAAGTGATCTGGTTCTGCTAGTGGCAGAGTTATTGACTATACATTTTCAGGAAGCTTGAACATATGATCGAAGTTGCAATTTTCTCTTATAATCGACATTTTTATTTGAAGAATGCGCTTCACTCGGTTCAACGCAACGTCTCAGATGTACGCGTGCGCATTTACGATGATGGAAGCGATCAGTCTGAAATGAAAAAATTCCTGGCTGAAAACTCTGATCTTGTGGGTGCCCGCTTAAAGGGTCTGGATAGCAAGCACGGTGGTTTGTATACAAATATGCAAAGTGCGCTAGATGAAGCGCAGGAAGACTATCTCCTCTTGATGCAAGACGATACACAGATTGTACGCAAAATGGAGCGAGAGGACCTTGAGGCGATTAATCGAGCCTTTGAGGTATTTCCCACAGCGGCGTTCCTGTCTGTAATGTTCTTGAAGGGCGAAAAAAAGCGACGTTACAAAAGAGTATTGCGCGCGGATGGTGAAAACCAATTGTATCGCTCTAAGTCACTCGAAGACGGTGTTGTTCAAAGTTACTACGATGTGGTTTTATGCAACGTGCCACGCTTAAGGGCTGCGGGCTGGAAGTTTGAAAACACAGAAGTTGCAAACATGAAGAAGGCGCGCGAACTATTTGGTGAAATGCCAATCATGCGAAACCCTTTGATGTTTTTCTGTCCAGAGGTGCCCTTTTTTCGAGATCGAAGGCAATCACTGGCCGCACGGATCATAGCAAAACGCCGCAAAGAAAACCCAATTTTCCATGATATGACAGCCGAAGCTGTTGCAAAGCTTAAGGGGCGAGCCTTAGGCGTATTTCCGTATGCAGAAGATTGGCTGAACCCGACACTTCAGGGGTTGCGGAGACCTTTTGTCTTCAAAGATGTGAAGGCGAACTTATGGTTGAACCTTCTTTATGCGATCGAAACGAAGCTGTTGGGCCGATAGAAAGAAGAAGTGATATGCTTTTCTGGTGTAGAGATTTTGGTTGGTTGCGAGGACCGCTTTCGGGACCATTTTACCTTGTAGGCCCCTCCGTAAGTCCCTAAGATTACATAAAAATCTGCGAAGGTGGAGTTCTTCTCCTGGGCACCATTCCTTCGCAACTTAGAGGAATGAAATGAAAAATCATCTATATAAAAACGATCTTCCCGATGGCCTTGATCTTGGTCCTATTGTTGCGATTGATTGTGAAACTATGGGCTTGCACCCGCATCGTGACAGGCTTTGTGTTGTTCAGATGTCTTCCGGTGATGGGCATGCTCATCTTGTTCAGGTTGCTCAAGGCCAGACAACAGCGCCCAATCTTTGTGCTATGCTCACTGATCCCAACGTTCTCAAGCTTTTCCATTTTGGTCGTTTTGACATCGCCGCTCTGCAAAATACCTTTGGCGCCCTGACAGCGCCGGTTTATTGCACCAAAATCGCAAGCCGCCTTGTCCGCACATATACAGACCGACATGGTCTCAAAAACCTGCTCCAAGAGCTGCTGAATGAAGATATTTCCAAGCAGCAACAAAGCTCTGACTGGGGCGCCGACACGCTCACCAAGGCGCAGATCGACTATGCGGCCTCCGATGTTCTTCATCTGCACAAGCTGCGGGACAAGCTTGATGTGATGCTAGCCCGCGAAGGCCGTGACGAGCTCGCACAAGCGTGTTTCCGCTTCTTACCCACGCGTGCCTTGCTTGATCTGGAAGGTTGGCCAGAAACAGATATCTTCGCCCACGCGTAATAGGGCGAAGATCAGATGCAAAGCCGGATCGACAGGCACACAAGACTGGTTGCATGGGCAAAGATTACACTTCCCATCGTAGCCCTTGCGATGCTGTCGACGCTGTTTTTGCTCTCGAAAAGCGTTGATCCTATCGCGACGATCCCTTTTTCAGAAAGCGATCTCGCAGATCGGACGCAAAGCCAGCAGATATCGCAGCCTGAGGTTTTCGGCGTAACGCCGCGCGGTGATCTGATCTCATTGCGAGCGGCTCTTGCGCGTCAGAATGCGGAAGACAGTGCGCTTATGGAGGCGCATGAGGTTTCGGCAAAAATTAAGCTAACATCTGGCCAAACCGTTGATATATCGGCAGTCGAAGCGCTTCATAGCTCTGCGCAAAATATCGTGACTTTGTCTGGCAGTGTTTTTGCTCAGACAAGTACTGGCTATACTTTTCATGCAAATGAACTCGCGATGAGCCTATTTGACTTGCGCGCTGACAGTATCGGAGTTGTGACGGGCGAAGGGCCAGGCTTTACTGTTGCGGCAGGGCAAATGACGCTTGAGATACCCGAAGGGGAAAGCGATGCGCATATTTTGCTAAAAAACGGCGTGAAGCTGGTGTATACACCCGTGAAAGAAAAGGAATAGATCTGTGCGCTTTGATTTTCTCATTGTCAGCTCTCTTTGCGCTGCACTTGCCAGCCCTGCTGTCTCTCAAGGCGCAAACATTGCCTTTGGGAATATCAAGCAAGACACAAACGCCCCAGTTGAAGTTTCGGCGAACGTCATGGACATCAACCAGAACACAGGCTCTGCCGTGCTCTCGGGCAATGTGTTGATCGGGCAGGGGGCCATGCGCCTCTCTGCTGCCTCGGTGAGTATTGTTTATAACTCAGACCGTTCTCAAATCGCACAGATGAAGGCATCGGGTGGTGTAACGCTGGTAAGTGGTGAGGACGCCGCCGAAGCAGCACAAGCCGAGTATAATGTGACATCTGGTATGATTGTGCTCTCTGGCAATGTTCTTCTTGTTCAGGGCCAAACCGCTATTACAGCTGATAGAATGCGCGTTGATACAACCGCGGGTACTGCCAAGATGGAAGGCCGTGTGAAGACGGTGCTCAATGTCAAAAACTAGTGTTCCCAATCTTTTTGTTGCCGAAGGTGCGTCTGGTCTTGAGGTGCGCAATCTGCGCAAAAGCTACAAGCGTCGTCCAGTGATCCGTGATGTTTCACTTTCGCTCAAACGTGGCGAAGTCGTTGCGTTGCTTGGCCCCAATGGATCAGGCAAAACGACAACATTTTACGCAGTGGCGGGGCTTGTGCAGGCCGAAGGCGGCCATGTTATGCTCGATGGCATCGATGTCACAGACCTTCCCATGTACCGCCGCGCGCGGCTTGGGATCGGCTATCTACCCCAAGAAATGTCAATTTTTAGAGGGCTTTCTGTTGAAGATAATATCGCAGCTGTCCTTGAAGTTGTGGAGCCTGACAGACGCGAACGTGCGAAAAAACTCGAAGAACTGCTATCTGAGTTTTCTATAGAGCATTTGCGTCGTGCGCCTGCGATGGCTTTGTCAGGCGGTGAGCGGCGGCGTGTAGAAATAGCGCGCTGCCTTGCTGCTGATCCTGCCTATCTTTTACTTGATGAGCCTTTTGCGGGCGTTGATCCGATCTCAGTGAACGACATCCGCTCCCTTGTGGCTGATCTCAAAACGCGTGGAATCGGTGTCTTGATTACAGATCACAATGTCCGAGAAACTCTCGAAATCGTAGACCGTGCCTATATTTTGCATGATGGAACCGTGCTCATGTCGGGTAAACCAAGCGAAGTTGTGGAAAACGAGAACGTCCGTCGGGTCTATCTTGGCGATAGCTTCCGTATCTCCTGAATTTTGGCAACAATTCGCTCTTTCAGTTGACAAGCCCCCGTCCTAGGGCCTCAAATGGGCTATGGGATCTTGTTTTCTCACTGGACAAAATAGCGTGACCTGCATTTTTTGCAGCGGCTCTGTTCAAACCAAAAACAATCCCTATTTCAATATGATAACTGTCTCACCCTTGGGCGCGTTAGCGCCCTTGGAGCGGGGCAATTCAACCAAGTAAAGGAGAGAAGATGCGCTACCAAATCAGCGGAAAGCAAATCGACATCGGGGAGGCACTACAAACCCATGTGAAAGAAGAGCTTGGGGCTGCCGTCGCAAAATATGCCGAACGGCCCACCGAAGCGCTCGTTGTTTTCTCCAAAAGTGGTCATGAGTTTAACTGTGAATCCACTGTGCATCTTTCGACAGGTCTCACGGCATCGGCCAAAGCGAGCGCCAGTGAGATTTATGCCGCGTTCGACGGCTGCTGTGAGAAAATGGAGAAGCAACTGAGGCGTTATAAGCGTCGCCTGAAGGACCACCATAAAGATCGAGTGGAACCGGTTGAACTTTTCGGAGCGTCCTCGTATATCCTCGCCTCTGATCACGAAAGTCAGGATTCGGAGCCCGAAACGCTTCAGCCTATGATCATCGCAGAGATGGAAACAAAAATACCATCGCTCTCCGTTGGTGAAGCTGTTATGCAGATGGAACTTGCAGGGTCTCCTGTTCTGATTTTTCGTAACGAGAGTAAAGACGGGCTAAACGTCGTGTATCGCCGCGAAGATGGCAATATCGGTTGGATAGACCCAGGTAAATAACAGGCGCATTTTATCGCGTCTGTGGAGCAGTAGACGAACGATGCAAATGTCCTCTTTACTCAAGCCCGAGGCAGTCAGGGTTTTATCCTCTGCCTCGAGCAAAAAGCGCCTGTTGCAAGAGCTGGGCGAAACGGCTGGATCCGTCTATGGCATAGATCCTGTCGTCGCGGTTCGGGCCCTTCAAGAGCGTGAAAACCTAGGACCAACTGGTGTTGGAAATGGTGTTGCACTGCCCCACGCCCACGTAGACGGTCTTGAAAAAGTCGTTGGCGTGTTTGTCGTGCTCGAAAAGCCGATTGATTTTGATGCTGTTGATAAGCTCCCTGTAGATTTGGCATTTGCTCTCTTCGCGCCGAGCGATGCGGGTGTTGAGCACCTCAAGGCCTTGGCCAAAGTTTCTCGTGCGCTGCGCGATGGAGCTCGCTGTGGCAAGCTGCGTTCCAACAAAAATGTCAGCACACTCTATACAATTATTACCGAAGATGTGAGCAAGCTGGTCGCTTAAAGATCAACGCCAGCTTCCGAAGCCAAAAATCAAATAGTCGCGTTGATAAGCGTCAGCGACTAGCGCTTCAATTTCGTCGTCATAGATTTGGGCAAGTGTATAAGGCGTGTCTTCCTGAGGCGTAGGCAGGCTTGCTTCATGCGCCACACCCACCTGCATAGCAAGCGCCGGTAAATACGCCTCGAATTCATCTTCGCGCAGCACAAAGTCAGGCAGCGCAAAGTTACCCATGCCCTGCAATATCCCCGCCTGACTGCCCCATGCCGCGTCAGCGCGCACAGCGGTCTGGTCTGACAGGTTCGCTTTGACAAACCCTAAAAACGCAACGAAGGCCGTGCGATGGTCTTCGAGGCTCCAGCTCGCGTCTGGGCCGTCCTTCGGGATCGGCAGCTTGTGCACGCGTCGCAATGTCCGCCTGATCTCAGAGTAGCACTTCGGGCCCTTGTTCAATATCCGCTCACAAAATGCGCGGTGCGCGCGTGGGGCAGGGTGGCGGACCACACTAAAACTTCGGTGGCCTGTATTGGTGCGCATCCATTGGCGCAGTGTTTTCTGGCTAAAGCCGCTTTGAAGCTCGGTCTCATTCACTCCGTCAAGCGCCGCCATCCACGGCAATACCTCGTCTTCAGGAGCAGAGCGCACGGGCAAAAACAAGAGAGGCGTCTTCGCGCAAGCCACGTAGCTTGGCACAGCCGCACCGCGCCGCGCCTCAAAATTCGGCGTACGTCCTAGTCCAAAGTGGTCTGTTTTTGCGAGAGAGGCTTCCATCTCCTCAAAGTTTGCGACTTTCTTAGACAGCGGCTCTGGGTTCTGTCGCTTGAGATTGCGGTCAAGTCGCTCAAGTTTATCTGGCTGCTCAAGGTAGGCGGCCAGACCGTTCATGACATCGACATCTTGCAAGTCCTCATAAGCCACATAAAATGCCGTCTGCCCCGTGGTCTGTAGCGCCTTCATCAATTTGAGTTGAAATGCCTGCAGCGCTTCGAGATGTGCGCCAAACTCCCTTGCATCAAAGACGGCCTTGGCATCTTTGCGCTTGGCGACATTGGTGAGCTTCCATTGCCCCGTTTCCTGCGCGATTTTCCAGCTCACATAGCTTTCGACAGGGTTGCGTGTCAGAATGATCTTGGCGCAGAGCGGATCGTTTAAAATGTCGTTCAACACCCGTGGTTCGTGGTCGTGGAAAAAGCGAAAGCCAGCCAAGCCTTGCGCATTTTTGACAGCCTCAATCAAAACATGAGGCTCGCGGTTGCGTGCTTCTTCACTCACGCCAAGGCAATCTTCGCGGTTGGGATAGCCAATGAAATGTGGATTGAACGCTTCGCCCAAACAGCTGAGGGCAGGGAAGCTGTTAATATTGGCTTCTAGAAAGTTCGAGCCTGTGCGCATCTCTGCAAAGACAACAAAATAATCAAACCGTTTGCTCATAACGCTACTTTTTTACCAAATAAGGTTTCGGGGTGGGCTGCTGCACGCCGACAGGATTCCCGACAACAGGGAAATCTCCCATCAGATAGGGGTGCATGCCTTGGTTCTTCAGGTTCTGCAAAAATTGTCCAAATCCCGTCAGATCGTTCATTTTCGGCGCCTCTGCCAAACGCCGAAGTGATTTAAAGCCGATCTCGTCGATTACGGTTTGCAAATGCTCCATCGGGTTTTCGATGAAGTCTGCCATGGTCCAGATCCGTATCCGCGCCTTGGAATGAGGCGAACGCAACACATCCAAAAATTCGCTTTCGATTTTCTGCAGCTCGGCCGCTTCGGTGCGCAGCTCGCTAAAATTTTTGTTTGAGCGAAATAGGGGCACAGCCCAAGCGCCACTGATCACAGATATCTGGGCGTTTGGATCAGCCGCCATAAGCCATGTTAGGTCTTGGTTATCTGCAGGTCCAAACTGGAAGCACTGTCGTTCTCCGCGCGTGTTCCATATCAGACTGGTGAGGAAAGCGCGCGGATTGTAGTCACGTACCTCTGCGCTATCGCTCAACGCACCATTAACGACGCCTTGTTCGCCCGAATAATGCGCCTTGTCCGGTGCAAAAAGATGCCCGTGTACTTTTGCACCCGTTGCCTTGCCAAACCAGGGCTCAAACTCTTCAAACAAATCTGAAAAGCCTTGAAGTACAGAATACTGCCCTGAAGTCGTTCCATTTTCCCAGCCATGATTGGGGAAGCGGCTGTGCATGTAGAGGCCGGGTCGCCCGCGTGTTCGACGGTCGACTGCTTTGGCAAAAATGCGGTCAATTTTGCCAGGGTTTGGTTCTGTGCGGTTCGCGGGGCTGTCTTTTACAGACAGGAACACCTCGTACAAGCGGTTCGCATGGGGCCAGATCTTGCGCGCAACAAAGCAATCGGAGCGGCGTAAAAGCTGCAAGTGATCGTCGTAAAAAATATGTGGTTTGCCCTGAAAATCAAACTTCGAAAGTGTTAAAGAGCGGCTTTCGATCTTTTGGCTACGTTGACGGGCCAATGTCTGAAAATAGCTCTCATCAGGGATCCAAACTCGCTTAAAATAGCGATCATATAACTTGCGGTCTGGGTCTTCCAGAATGCTTGAAAGCGTCTGGCGTGTCAGACACCACCACTGGCTCCCCATATGTGGGGTGATCCCGTTGGGCATCTTGCGGCTAAACCTGAGCCGTCGCTGAAGTTTGACATAACCATCAAACAAAATGCGGTGGCGTTTCCAGCTGAAGGGAAACCGCAGGGTAAAGCGTTCTTCGTCAAGCCCACCGACTGTCCAAGGGACATCGGCAGTTGTTGCACTTTCGATGAAGTCTGTGTTGGGCCGCTCAGCCAGATAGTCAATCAGCTCTTCCACAGGGCGCAAGGGAAGACAGGAGCCGCTAGCAAGATAAACGTGGCGGACATCTGGAAAGTTCTCCAGCATCTGCTCGCTCGCTTCTTGAGTCGCTGCGACAATACCCCATGTGCCCCACTCACAGCGATGACGGTTGGAAAATCGTATATCCTGCAGGTCTGACAGTTTTGTCTTAAAGGTGGCGAAGGCCTTGCGGGAAACGGCTTCATCTACGTGAATGACAACAGGGCAGCCCGCGGCGTTCCAATGCCGTGCAACCTGTTCAGCCCGCTCAAAGGCCGTGTGCACCAGCATGATGATGCCAACGCCGCTCATGCCCAGTTCCCTTTTGACATCAGGCCAAGAATTTCAAGCTGTCGCCAGTTGATGTATTTTTCGCTCCACTTGCACCAAAGGTCTGGGTTGTCCTTGAGGCTTTCGGCATAGGCGCGGTATTCTACGCTTGCGGAGTAATGCTGCCGCCGTTCAAGCTCTTCGGCGGCCTTCTGAGTGAAGGTGTCGAGGAATTTTGTGTGCAGCAGCACGCCACTGGCTTTCTCCCCGCCCCATTCGTCATAAACGAGGTTCAAACCGCGTGGCAGCAACATATGGGTCGAGCTGACATAGGTATATTTGCGATCCCACTTCACCAGAGGGATTTTGTTGAGCGCTGGGGCTTTCTCTGGCTTGTCCTTGAAGAACGTCCGCGCGCGTGGGCCGCCTTGTATCCATAGGTTGCCGAACTTCTTGTTCTTGTTGATCATGTAGTTCCCAGCGTCAAACCAGCTGGTGATCTCAAGTGGATTTTGCCCCTCTCGGTAAGGCTGCGCATCGATGCGCCCCTTCGGATACATATCCAGAAGCATGGCGCTAAAGCTCTTAATTGAGCTCGCATCAAGCCAATCGGTCAGCGCTCGGATGGGCCGTGTGTCACAGAATGGATAAACCAGAAACTCATCTGGATCGACAACAAGCGCCCAATGCCCATGCGCATGTTTCATTTGGAGCCAGTTAAGCCAATCTACGCCAAAGCGAGAGCGTTTATAACTTTTGTCGGTGTGCCAGACAGAAACATCAGGCTGCTCCATCAAATATTCCAGCGAGCCATCGCCGCTGTCATTGTCGACAATGAAGAAGTGATCAACGCCTTGGTCGCGATAATATTTGAGAAAATAAGGCAGCCGGATCTTCTCGTTGCGCATGGTGGTGAAACAGAGAATATCATCCTGCTTCACTTGCGCGCTTCGGTCTGACATCGCTCTAAGCTCGCGGCGTTTACGAAACGCGCGAATACGCCAACGTCGGCGTTGCAACCTTAAGCGATATGACTGGACCAAGCCCAACTGCTACCTCACCTCACTGGTTAAAAACGTAACTGGGTGTCACTCTCTCACGTCTCACTTAAGACGAGGTTGAAATGCGCATCCCATGTCGGCGGGGTGAAGGCTTCTTTTTTAGGCCTTTGTCCTGTCCGCCTGCTCTCAGCCAACGACAATACTCTTCTGACCCAAAGATAGCTGTCATTCACACTTGCGTAAACGGGAATATCCCCAAGAAGCTCCTTATAAACAGGCAGCTCGGTGCAAATTACAGGAACACCCCGCGCCGCTGCTTCCAAAACAGGAAGCCCATAGCCTTCCGCAAGGCTGGGGAAGACAATTCCAGCAGCCTCATCGAGCAAGGCAGAAATTGCCCCGTCGCTCAGTCCAGAAAGTTCGTGGATAAACCGTCCCTTGAGCCGTGAATTCTCTAGGCGGAAGAAACATTCGTCGTTCTTCCAGCCTCTCTGCCCACAGATCAGAAGTTGTGGCATATCTTGGGGTGGAACCTGTTTTTCCATCTGTTCCCAGACATCGATCAACAGGAGATGGTTTTTGCGTGGTTCAATCGTGCCAACACAAAGAAAATAAGGCTCCTCAAACGGCAGTCCTTTTGGAAGTGCAGTTTTGTCTGGCTCCGCCATATCCACCCCAAGATGCGCAACCATGCCTTGTGGCACACGCCCGATCTTGGCCAATTGCAATTCCGTCGCCGTTTGTGTGGCGCGCGAATTATAGATCACAAGGTCCGCTTTTGCGGAAACACGCCCCAAGAAAAGCTTGAAGCGTTCCACTGATCCATCACGCTGAAAATGTGGGAGATCCAGTGGAATTGTGTCATGCACAAACACGACAATTTTGCCACCGCGCAGTGCTTTTACGCCCATCGTTACATAGTCGGTTAGGTTGCTATGGCCTGTGTTGAAATAGGCCGTTCTGTCAGGCAAATGTCGCTTGAGCATCCGTCCCAAGCCGCGTCGTGTGCATCGCGCAACAGCAAGCTTTCGGGCATCTGTCAAAGCACGCTGAAGCTCTGGCGGTAATTTGGAAAAGATTTTGGCCAAGCGGCTCGCAGGACCCCAAGATATATCACCGTCAATCTTGGCAGCGAGTTTTTGCATCCCGCTTTCATCCAATAGCAAAAAGCCGAGTGGCGTGCGGATCAGCCCGAAAGCAGGGACATTGCTAGTGATCAGCGCGTCGAGGTAAGCGCGCTCTACTCTGTCAACGCCCGTTAAGACCCTTCCTGCGCGGCTGAGAAGTCGCGACAGGTCCAAAAGTCGTGCCGAGGGGCGCTCACTTTTCATAATGCCCGCTCTGATGCCACATCCACGCATCAGCCACCATTTCTTCGAGGTTCGAGCGCTGGGGGCGCCAGCCAAGTTCTTCTTCAGCACGCTTTGATCCAGAAACAAGCTTGGTGCAGTCCCCCGCGCGTCGCGGCCCTTCGGTGCAAGGCACAGGCTTCCCGGTGACTTCAGCTGCGCGATCCATAACCTCACGCACGGAAAACCCTGCGCCAGTGCCGAGATTGAACACGCGGCTTCCTTTGCCCTCGGCAAGCCACTTCAGGCCCAAAACATGTGCATCGACCAGATCGCAGACATGCACATAGTCGCGTATGCAGGTTCCGTCTGGCGTGTCGTAATCTGTCCCAAAGATCGTCAGCGCCGCGCGCTTCCCGTCAATTGCATCAAGGATCAGCGGGATAAGGTGGGTCTCAGGTTGGTGGTACTCGCCCACGTCGCCCTCTGGGTCCGCCCCTGCCACATTAAAGTAGCGAAAAATAACACTCTCGATCCCGTCACTGGCGCCAAAGTCGCTCAACATATCCTCAATCGCGCGCTTGCTAGCGCCATAGGCGTTGATGGGTAGCTGCGCGCTCTGCTCATTGAGGACAACATTGTCTTGGTCGCCGTATGTGGCACAAGTTGAGCTAAAGACAAACCGCTTACAGCCCGCTGCTGCTGCGGCCTCGATCAGGTTAAGAGAGCCTCCAGCGTTGTTGAGCCAGTATTTCCCTGGAATTTGCATGCTCTCGCCCACTTGGCTCAGCGCTGCAAAATGCATCACTGCCACAGGCCGGTAGGCGGCAAACACTTCATCAAGCCGTGCACGATCCAAGAGATCACCGCGCTCAAACGGACCAAACTTCACAGCGTCTTCCCAGCCTGTAACAAGGCTGTCAAATGTAACTGGGTTGAAGCCAGCCGCCCTCAAAGCTTTGCAGGCGTGCGAGCCAATATAGCCCGCGCCACCTGTGACAAGTACGTTATCCAAAGTTCACCTCGGCTGTTATTCTGCCGCTTTTCGGGTGTCGTTCACCACGTGCTGCAGGTATCCCATCAAATCGTCGCGCAGCTCTGGGCGGTCGAGCCCAAAAGACACGGTCGCCTGAAGAAAGCCTGATTTAGACCCGCAGTCAAACCGCTGACCCTGAAAACGGTAGCCATAGACGGGGCGACCTTCTTGGATTTCGTCGGCGATCCCGTCGGTCAGTTGGATTTCTCCGCCCGCGCCCGATTTCTTTTTGTTGAGATTTCTCAGAACATCTGGAGTCAGGATATAGCGGCCAATCACAGCAAGATTTGATGGAGCCTTATCGACGTCAGGCTTTTCAACCATGCCTTTCACACTCACACGTGCGCCCATATCTTCGGCTACATCCAGAATACCGTAAGCGCTTGTTTGCGACTGAGGCACTTCCATTGCCGCGACCATACACCCGGGGTTCTCTTCATAAGCTTCTACCATTTGCTGCAAGCAAGGCTTTTCTGCCGCGATAACATCGTCTGGTAGGATTACAGCAAAAGGTTCGTTAGAGATAAGTCGGCGCGCACACCATACCGCATGACCAAGACCAAGTGCCTTGTGCTGGCGGATATAGGCGATCGCACCACTTTCCATGTTTGTGGATTGCAAAATTTCGAGAAGTTCGTCTTTGCCCTTTTTGCGCAGCGTTTGCTCAAGCTGTGGGGCTTCATCGAAATAATCTTCAAGCGCGCCTTTGCCTCGCGAGGTGACAAAGATAAATTCTTTGATCCCAGCGGCGCGCGCTTCGTCAATTGCATATTGGATAAGCGGTCGGTCCACCAAGGTCATAATTTCCTTGGGAACAGACTTTGTAGCAGGGAGAAAACGCGTCCCCAGTCCCGCTACAGGAAAAATAGCTTTTGTAATTTTTTTCTTCATGGCCCCAACTCTTCAATATACTGCGCGTCTTTTGGTGCGCGCCATTAGGCCGAACCATGACACAAAAACATGACAAGATGTATAGCTTGGTTTTTAAAAAAGAAATAATAAGCCCATTTTTTCCATAATGTGGCGAATTTGTTAACATTTAAAGTTCAGCCGCGAGCCAGCCTGACACGCTCCTGTTCACGCCTGACACGGGATCGTAGTCGGTTGAGTTGAAACAGTGGCTCATCGCGTGTCGCCCTGCCAAATAGCCCGCCGCTTTGCTCCCAATAGCCTGCCACATCATAGCGAACATGGTGAAAACGGGTGTTCCAGGAGAAGAGATAGAGCGAGACATTCGCCCCCTGTGCTGCAAGTTGTGCGGCTTTCTTACGAAGCTTTTTGCCTTGCCAAAAGCGTCCAGCTACAGTCACGCCGCCACTGCGATCTGGCAAAAAAGGCTTGAAATCAGACGGATGATGTAACGTATCCGGATATTGCCCAAAAGCGCGTACGGCTCCTGCCTCAAATCCGGCCTCAAGGCTCTGCATAACGCCCGCCGCTTCGCTCTCGCTCATAAGGTCGCGGCTCACTTGGTCAGCCAGCCGTTCTGCCTGTTCCTCAACCATCTCAGAACAGCGTGGTTCAAGCGGATGTCCGTTCTTACGAAGCAAGAGTACAGTGCTTGCTCCTACATCAAACAAGTCTGTTACCGTCCTGTCGGCCTTGCGTCGTGTGCTGGCCTTGTAGGCGTGGTGGACTTCAGCGCTGGGGCATAGCGCGGTCTTGTGGTGCGTACCCCCTATCCGCAAGTTGAGATCGGTTTCATCCAGATAAAAGTGGAACCCTTCATCAAACCCACCGAGCGCTACAAGAACATCACGCCGCACAGCCATGTTCGTGCCCTCGGTCTTCACAGCAAAACCAGCCTTTGTTTGGGGGATAAACGAATTGCTGTTTTCGGCGGCAAGCGTCTCCGTCCGCCCAGCGCCGTCCACTTGCCGAGCAGTCCATTGAAACGAAATGCCGTTGCGCCCACGCACATACCCGCCCGTGCAGATCACTTCAGGCAGTTTAAATCCTGACACCAGATGATGCAGCCATAACGGTTCAGCCGCTGCATCATCATCAATAAACGCAATGATCTCGCCTGCTGCCTCGGCCACGCCTTTGTTGCGTGCGGCGGCAATATTAGGCTCTTCAAAGGCCACAAGCTTGATGCGCCCTGCGTAGGGGCTTTCGCCGACATAAGCACAGGCGGCCAGATCGGCGACAACAACAATCTCAAAGGGCTGATATGCTACGCCCGCCAGCGCCGAAAGACACCACAAAAGGCTCTCGGGCCGACCGTGGCTTACAATCACAACGCTGACGGAAGGCGCTGACATATCAGGGAGTTTTCAGCTCTACAGCAGGCGAGTATGCTATGAAAAACGGGTTCGCATACCCTTCCTTACCGTAGACAAGTGGGTCATGTGTCGCAAAAACAACGACTTTGCCGCCGGCACCATGAAGCACAGCGTGGCCTGCCGCAGTATCCCACTCCATCGTTCGGCCAACGCGCGGGTAAATGTCGGCCTCGCCCGTCGCCACAAGACAGAACTTCAGGCTTGAGCCCGCGCTCTTGCTGTCCTGAACGGCGTATTTGTTGATGTAGTCGTCCGTTGCCTGATCGCGATGCGACTTTGACGCAACAACCATAAGGGCCGAATTGTCGCTCTCGGCCACGCGGATCGCCCGTGTGGTGCCCGCATGTGTCTTTTCAAACGGCCCGTCTTCTTCAACAGCGCTGCCGTCCGCAAGCGTATAAAACATCCGCTCTTTTGCGGGTGCATAAACAACTCCACGGGTCGGCACACCATTTTCTACATAAGCGATATTCACAGTAAAATCGCCTCGGCGATGTACAAATTCCTTGGTTCCGTCCAGGGGATCAACAATTAGAAAGGTGTCAGCCTGCATGTCGTGTGTTGCCGCCTGTTCTTCAGTGATCAAAAGCACATCAGGAAAAGCAGCGCGCAGACCCGCTGAGATAATAGCATCTGCGGCTTCGTCAGCCTCTGTGACTGGGCTGTCATCAGACTTTGACTTTACCTCAAAGTCGTCACGACCATAGATTTCCATAATCTTGTCACCCGCAACAAGCGCAAGCTCGCGCATCACGTGGGTCAGCTTTTCGTAGTCCATTTGCTTCAGTCCTTCACTCTTTATGCCTCAGATCACGGTTTTGTTGCTTAGGCCGCTCAGGCCCTTTATGGTATGTGTGTAACGGTTCGGCAAGAATTGGCGCGTAAAACAAACCGCGTAAGTCAGGGTAGCGAGTAGATGTTTCAGGTAAGGCGGCGTAGGTCGACGATCACATCGGCCCTCATTATCTTTGAGTTGATCTACCATTCGGTGGTTCATTCCATTCGCTCTTCGCACGGCAACGCGATTATGTCGCTTGTGACAAACCTTATGCAAATGGCGATTATGGTACTGGCGTTTTACGTCATGTTCTCGCTTCTTGGATTGCGCGGTGCAGCCTTGCGTGGCGACTTTCTCGTTTACATCATGACAGGCATCTTCCTTTACATGACCCATGTTAAGGCCGTTGGGGCAGTCTCTGGCTCTGCGGGTCCGTCCTCGCCTATGATGCTTCATGCCCCGATGAACACGATCGTTTCGATTGCCTCCTCTGCGCTGTCGTCACTCTATCTGCAGATCCTTTCGGCATTCGTTATTCTCTTTGGCTATTACATGGCGGTTCAATCTTTCACGATTGATCGCCCCATCGCGGCAATGGGCATGCTGCTGCTTGCATGGTTCACAGGCTGCGCCGTCGGGATGGTACTTCTCGCGATTAAGCCGTGGTTTCCGGGTTTCGTCGCGGCCTTCACACTGATTTACCAACGCGCCAATATGATTGCCTCGGGCAAGATGTTTGTTGCCAATACGCTGCCCGGCTACATGCTCGCGATGTTTGACTGGAACCCGCTCTTTCACATCATTGATCAGTCGCGCGGTTTTGCTTTCATCAATTACAATCCGCGCTACACGCATTGGGAGTACGCTTTTGTGATCGGGCTTGTCCTGATCATGGTTGGCCTCATGGGTGAGTTCTATACCCGCCGCCACGCCAGTATCTCTTGGAGCGCACGTCGCTAGCGTACAACCCGCATCGTCACATTGATCCGCCCGCCACCAGGCAAAAGTGTACTTGAGCCGAAGCGGATCTTGTCAACACCATGATGCGCGAGCCGCGCTGCGCCGCTGAGCAAAAGGACATCTCCAGAGCGTAACCATTGTGATGTTGTCTTGCCGCCCCGTTCAACACCACCAATACGAAACAGTCCCTCGTCCCCAAGGCTAACAGAGACAACTGGCTGGCCAAAGTCTGCTTCATCCTTGTCCTGATGAAGGCCCATGCGCGCTCCCTCGCCGTAAAAATTGATCAGCGCACATTCGGGCGTCCGCGCGTCTGGTGCGATGGCCTTCCAGATTGTCAGCAGGCTCTCGGGAATGTCGGGCCAAGCCGTTCCGCGCGGATGACGCCCTTCATAGCGGTAGCCCCGCCTGTCAGTGATCCATCCAAACTTACCCGCGGCAGTCATCCGGACGCTCATTTTTTGCCCTCGCGGTGTTTCTGGCGCATAGAGCGGCGCCGCGCGCGCAATTTGTCGGATATCGTCGAGCAAGCTTTCCTGAGCGCTTCGAGTAAGCGCTTCGCTATAAAATAAAGCCCCATTCAGGTCGATCTTATGAGCCAGATTTACCACGCTTCCATCTTTCTGGGCTAAAAGCTCCTAAATTTGCTGATTCTTCACCGTCTCGGCGCTTGCAGGGGCATTTTGTGCTCCTTATATACCCTCCGAAGCGTTTGATCAGGATCCCCCTGTTCAAACTAACATATCGGGGGCAGATGCCGTAACGGGTCTGACCTCGCAACATCGCCTTAACGTAGAAGGGATCGAAAAATGTCAAAAGTCATTGGTATTGACCTCGGCACAACAAACTCATGTATCGCCATCATGGACGGCTCTGCTGCCCGCGTGATCGAAAACTCCGAAGGCGCGCGCACAACGCCGTCGATCGTTGCTTTCACAGAAGACGAGCGCCTCGTCGGCCAGTCCGCAAAGCGCCAAGCTGTGACCAACCCAGAAAACACCGTCTTTGGTGTCAAGCGTCTCATCGGCCGCCGATTTGATGACGCGGACCTCGCAAAAGACAAAAAGCACATGCCCTTCAATGTTGTGAATGGCGGCAATGGCGACGCGTGGATCGAAGCGCGCGGCGAGAAGTATTCGCCCAGCCAGATTTCTGCCTTCATCCTTGGCAAAATGAAAGAAACGGCTGAGAGCTATCTTGGCGAAGAAGTGAAGCAGGCGGTTATCACCGTTCCCGCTTACTTCAACGATGCTCAGCGCCAAGCGACAAAAGACGCCGGCAAAATCGCTGGTCTCGAAGTCCTGCGCATCATCAACGAGCCAACAGCGGCTGCGCTGGCCTATGGCCTCGACAAAAAAGAAACCCAAACCATCGCGGTTTATGACCTCGGCGGCGGTACATTTGACGTGACCATCCTCGAAATCGACGATGGCCTCTTTGAAGTTAAGTCCACCAACGGCGACACATTCCTCGGCGGTGAAGACTTTGACATGCGCATCGTTGCTTACCTTGCGGACCAGTTCCAAAAGGAAAACGGTGTTGACCTGACCAAAGACAAAATGGCCCTCCAGCGTCTCAAAGAAGCCGCTGAGAAAGCCAAGATCGAACTGTCCAGCTCGTCACAAACCGAGATCAACCAGCCCTTTATCTCTATGGGCAAAGACGGCTCGCCGTTGCACATGGTTATGAAGCTGACGCGTGCGAAACTTGAAAGCCTCGTCTCTGACCTGATCAAAAACTCGCTGAAGCCTTGTGCCGCAGCGCTTAAAGATGCGGGCCTCTCCACAAGCGATATCGACGAAGTCGTTCTCGTTGGTGGTATGACGCGTATGCCAAAGGTCATCGAAGAAGTAACAAAATTCTTCGGTAAAGAGCCCCACAAAGGCGTGAATCCTGATGAAGTTGTTGCCATGGGCGCGGCCATTCAGGCGGGCGTTCTTCAGGGCGACGTCAAAGACGTTGTTTTGCTTGACGTAACGCCTCTCTCGCTCGGCATTGAAACGCTCGGTGGTGTCTTCACCCGTCTGATCGACCGCAACACAACGATCCCGACGAAGAAGTCGCAAATCTTCTCAACAGCAGAAGATAACCAAAATGCAGTGACAATTCGTGTTTTCCAAGGCGAGCGTGAAATGGCATCTGACAACAAGATGCTCGGTCAGTTCAACCTTGAGAACATTCCGCCAGCTCCCCGTGGCCTGCCGCAGATCGAAGTTACATTTGACATCGACGCCAACGGTATCGTTTCGGTTGGCGCGGCTGATAAAGGCACAGGCAAAGAGCAGAAAATCACCATTCAAGCCTCAGGCGGCCTCTCAGACGCCGACATTGAGAAAATGGTGAAGGACGCAGAAGAGAACGCCGAAGCCGATAAGGACCGTCGCGAGCTTGTGGAAGCGCGCAACCAAGCCGAGAGCCTTATCCACTCGACAGAAAAGTCAGTGGAAGAGCACTCCGACAAGGTTGATCCAACCACAGTCGAAGTTATCGAACTGTCCATTGCTGCTCTGCGCGATGATCTCGAAAAAGAGGACATCACTGCAGACAAGCTTAAGGCTGGTATCCAGAACGTCACAGAGTCAGCCATGAAGCTGGGCGAAGCGATCTACAAGGCACAGGCAGAGGCGGGCGATGATATGCCTAACGCTGCCGACGAGGGCGGAATTGACGATGATATCGTCGATGCTGACTTCGAAGATCTTGGCGACGAAAAGCGCAGCTAAGCGCCTTAGGAAGCTTGGTAAGGGCCGGTCCGCGCGCCGGGTCGGCCTTCGCCGTTTCCAGAAAGGGTAATGACCCATGGCTAAACGCGATTATTATGAAGTGCTGGGCATCTCAAAAGGTGCCTCGGCGGATGAAATTAAAAAAGCCTATCGTACCAAAGCGAAAGAGCTTCATCCCGACCGCAACACCGATGATCCAGACTTGGAAGCTCAGTTCAAAGAAGCGGGCGAGGCTTACGAAGTCTTGAAGGACGCCGACAAAAAGGCAGCCTACGACCGTTATGGTCATGCAGCCTTTGAAGGCGGCATGGGCGGCGGGCGTCAGGGCGGCGGATACGGCGGCCAGCAAGGTGACTTCTCTTCTGCATTCTCTGATGTGTTTGATGATCTCTTTGGAGACTTCATGGGTGGTCAGCGCGGCGGGGGGCGTCAGCGCGCCGCGCGCGGTGCAGACTTGCGATACAATCTGCGCGTCTCCCTTGAAGATGCGTTCTCTGGCTTACAAAAAACCATCAATGTGCCAACATCTGTCGCTTGCGATGGCTGCAGCGGAACAGGTGCCGAAGGCGGCGCCGAGCCAACAACGTGCCCGACCTGTTCAGGCATGGGTAAGGTTCGTGCCCAGCAGGGTTTCTTCACGGTCGAGCGTACGTGCCCGACCTGCTCAGGCCTCGGTCAGACCATCAAGAACCCTTGTGGAAAATGTCATGGCCAAGGCCGTGTCGAGAAAGACCGCTCTCTTGCTGTCAATATCCCCGCAGGTGTTGAGACAGGTACGCGCATTCGCCTTGCAGGCGAAGGCGAAGCTGGGATGCGTGGCGGACCAACGGGCGACCTCTATATTTTCATAGAAGTCGAAGCACATAAAATATTCGAGCGGGAAGGGGTCAATCTCTTCTGTCGCGTTCCCGTGAGCATGGCAGCCGCCGCGCTTGGCGGTGATATTGAAGTGCCCACAATTGATGGGGGCCGCTCGCGTGTCAAAATCCCTTCAGGCTCTCAGTCTGGTCGGCAGATGCGTCTGCGCGCCAAGGGCATGCCTGCACTGCGCGGCGGCGGTTCGGGCGATATGTTCATTGAGCTGGCTGTCGAGACTCCCGTCAACTTGACGAGCAAGCAAAAAGAGCTGCTCAAAGAGTTTGAAGCGCTGTCAGAAGACAATAATCCCGAGAGCAAGAGCTTCTTTAAGTCGGTCAAAGGCTTCTGGGATTCGATGAAGGGCTAAGTCTCGAATCATTCTGATCTAAAGGGCGTGCCGTTGGGTGCGCCCTTTCTTTTTGGTTAACGAGGACCGTACGCAGCTGTAACACCTGATCTTTTTGGCTGTTTTGAAAAGGCGGTGCACGGGTTGTGCACGCATTGTGCACGCTTTTCACCCCCCAAATTTTCTCAAATCGAATCATTAACCTTTTCAAAATTAACCACTTATTCACCCTGCTCAGGCAGGCTTTTCTCATGTCACAGCGCCACCAGTTTTCTGAAGCTTCACTACCGCTCTTTGAGAGCGATGAAGTGGTGATTTCTCAAGCGATTCCAGAGGGTAAGCTTCCGTCCTATATCGCAGATCATCGCCAGCGGCTTCGTGCCCGCTTTCTGTCTGGCGGGGCGGATGCGATGCCTGATTATGAGCTTCTCGAGCTTCTTCTCTTCCGCGCCATCCCGCGCCGTGACGTAAAGCCACTCACACGAGATTTACTAAATAAATTCAATGATTTCAACGGTGTAATAACCGCGTCGCCCGAGCGTTTGTTGGAAGTTAAAGGGGTCGGTGAGGCCGTTATCTGCGAGTTAAAAATCGTTGCCGCAACTGCGCAGCGCCTTGCCCGCTCCCGCGTCCTCCAACGCCCGGTTGTGTCCAGCTGGGAGGCCCTAATCGACTACTGCCATACCGCCATGGCCCACCGCGACACAGAGCAGTTCCGCGTATTGTTCCTCGATCGTAAAAACACTCTCATCGCTGACGAAAAACAGGGCTCTGGAACGGTTGATCATGTCCCTGTTTATCCTCGTGAGGTTGTAAAACGCGCTCTAGAATTAAATGCTAGTGCACTGATTTTAGTACATAATCACCCGTCAGGTGATCCGACACCGTCGCCTGAAGATATTTCAATGACAGCCCAAATTGAGCGTGCAGCACAGGCTCTTGGAATCACACTTCATGACCACTTGATTGTAGGAAAATCAACCGAGCTGAGCTTCCGCGCGGCTGGTCTGATTTAGCGGATCCAAACCTCGACACGGCGGTTCACTTGGCGCCCCCATTCGGTATCATCACAGGCCATAGGCATCGCTTCACCATACGCCTGAACGCTTACGTCGAGCTGAGTAAAATCTGCCGTTTCCGCGGCTTTCTCGATCGCATTCTTCACAACTTCGGCCCGCCGGCGAGAGATTTCCAGATTGGCTGCGGCGGGGCCTTTGCCATCACTAAAGCCAATAAAAACAAGGCTTTTTCCGTCGTATATCCCTGCTTCCAAAGCGCTGGCCAGCTGCTCCACATTCGATCGAGATTGCGCATCAAGCCTCACAGATCCAGTCTCGAAACGAAAGGATGTTGTCAGTCTTCGCATCTTGCGTAACGTGCCAATCATGACACGCGTTGTCTCCAAAGTGATTTCTTCTCCAGTGACTGAAATGGCGTTGGCCAAACGATCGCCCTGAAAGTCGATAGATATTTCTTCAGGCGCCTGATCAACAAACCCAGCGCGACGTATCACCAGCTGCGCAGCCGGACTGCGAGTATAGCTCAAAAATTCGCGCATGATCTTGGGCAGACGTCTTGCAGGAAGGTATAAAAACAAGGGGGTTGTGAGAGGGTAGTCTTCTGTTTTGACATTGCGACGTGTTGGCCTCAAAGAGCGGCCACAGGGCCCTGTGAGTGTAAGGATCTTGGTGTCCAGTGTCGCTGAACGCCCGACAAGCCCGATCCCGAAAGGGTCGATAGACACGCGCTGTGACAGATCAAAGTTATCAGTTGAAAACCGTGTTTCGCTTCCAGATGTTTGGTTTTCTTTGAGCAGAAGCCGCTGCAAAGCTACCGCCCCCGAACCTGTTTCAATGTCTCGCAGATAGGGCGTAATCGCGGCCTCTTGCGGACCGAGCTCTTTCCAATTGTTGAGCTTCCCTGAATATATTTCAGAAAGCTCCAGAACGCTGATGTCTTCAACTGGGTTTTGATTTGAAACGATCGCCACCAACGCATCAAGAGCCAAAACTCGGGCGCGGCCAAGTTGAGTCATATCTCCCATGCCGGCTTCTCGGGCGAGTTTGCGTTCCGTCGTGCTTATTTCACGCGTCGACATTACGATATCGGTTTGGTCTGCAAGGAGGTCTGCGAAACCTTCACCACTGGAGCTAATGTTAAAAAAGAAGCGAGCCAGTGTGGTCTCATCCGGTTTCTTAGAGAGGGTGATGCTAAACTTTTCTTCACTTTGGCCTTCGCGCTCAGTCTTGAATCCGTTCTTCGCTGCGAAAGCTTCGATCAAGGCAGGCAACAGAAGACTTCCGATTTCAGCCGCACCTGAAATGTCTACTTCTGCAACAAAGGCGCTCAAATTTGGACAGCCTGGGCCAGCACAGTCCACACCCGATCCGTCAACAGTCAGCTCGCCATAGTCCGTTTCAACGCGGTAAAACTGCCCGTCAAAGCCCAAGAGGTTCCCGTTGATTTGAACAGACTTGTCACGAGATGTGAGTGTCACATCCTGAGCAATGAGTGATTGCACAGAGCTAAAAATGAAAAGTGCGGCGATATACGCCGCACGTTTAATACTCATCAAAAGAGCCTCTCAACGTGACGGTCAGTTGAAAGCTACCTTCATGTCATTGACGAGCTTTTTCAACATTAGAAAGTCACCAACGGCGTCACAAGTGGGCATAGACATGTCCAAAGTCTGAACCGCGATCTTTTCGCCACGGCTTGTCTGAAGCGTTTGGGCTTCAATGTCTTTGTCGCAGTTGCTTGCAGTAATCTCGATATCCACGCTGAGAGCGATATCACCGATCTCCTTCGCCATACCAGAGGGGAAGGTATAGATCTGGGCAACGAGCGGGTTCTCGAGGCTGCTGTCACCAAGTTGGATTAAGAAGCCACCATGCCCGGTCACGCCATCCACGATATCACCTGGGCGTTCGCTCCAGATGTGGCGGGGATCGCCATACTCAGCGCCAAATTCACGTGCATGGAGCCCGATACCCGAATTGCCCTGCATCTGAACCACTGCGCGGTCATAAGAGAAAATCTCCTCTACCGTCACATTGGCCACAGCGCCCGCGCCGCCAGCTAGCGAAGCGATAAACACGGCTGTTTCGTTCAAAGCGGGAACAGTTGTGCTGAACATACCAGTTCCGTCTGTGACGTCTGAAAACATCATACCGTTGTGGTGTATCACCACGCGTTCGTTTGGAGCGCAGGGGGCAGACAGTTCCAGATCCACAAGCGCGGCTGCGATCGGTGTCCCTGATAGCGTCACTTTACAAGTCTCGCTTGTCAGGGGCTGCTGTGTGCCTTGTGAGGTTGCCAAAGAGCTGTCCAGAGAGGCTGTCACAAGCGTTGCTTCATCTGCCGCTGTCAACTTAATGTCTGAGATCGCGACGGGCAAAGGCATAGCTTGCACATCAGCTGCGCTAGCATGATTTGTCGCGGACGTGATTTGCATGATCTGCCCTGTTAGCAAGATCGTAGCCAGTGTTGCGCCAGCAATTCCATATCTCTTATAGTCGGGCATAGCTGCCTCCGCCGTAAAGGTTCGGAGACAGTTTCGTTAAAAATTTGGGCACTCTTAGGGCAAAAGCACGGAGTCATTCAGGCGTTTCTGTGGTGGCTTTAGACGCGCCCATGACAGTGCTTGAACTTCTTGCCAGACCCACAAGGGCATTCTTCGTTGCGTCCGGGGTTGCCCCATGTGTTGGGGTCGTTCTCGACAAAGCCTTCTGCGGGGGCAGTGGCGAGCTCGCTAGCTTTGTCTTGCGGCATGCTGCTTTGTTCACGCTCTCGCATCATCGCAAGAGCCTGCTGTTGCTCTTCTTCTGAAAGCGGGCGTACAAGGCCAAGCTGCTGTGTGACGTCTTCACGCAAGCTGTCGAGCATGCCTTCAAAAAGTTGGAAGGCCTCGTTCTTATACTCATTGAGAGGATCGCGCTGTGCATACCCACGGAAGCTCACTACAGAGCGCAGATGCTCGAGCGTTAGCAAGTGTTCACGCCATTTCTTATCTATTGTCTGCAGCAAGACCTGCTTCTCAATCATCCGCATGGTTTCAGGGCCGAAGTGAGCGGCCTTTGAAGCCATAAACTCGTCGCTGGCTTTTTCGAGCCGCTCGGTGATCTCTTCGTCGTCCACCCCTTCCTCTGCGGCCCAATCGATCACTGGGACATCAATACCTAATTTTTCAATACAGGCGGCATAGAGGCCCTCTGTGTCCCATTGGTCGGCGTAGGTTTTGGGCGGCATGTATTCATCAACAAGATCATCAATAACTTGATTGCGCATGTCTTGGGTGATCGCTGAAAGATCAGCCGCCTCCATGATGTCACGGCGCTGTCTAAAGATCACTTTGCGCTGTTCGTTCATGACATCATCGAACTTGAGAAGTTGTTTGCGGATGTCAAAGTTACGGCCTTCAACTTTGGCTTGTGCGCGCTCAAGTGACTTGTTGACCCAAGGGTGCACAATCGCTTCGCCTTCTTTCATGCCAAGCGTCGAAAGGACTTTATCAAGTCGTTCCGAGCCAAAGATGCGCATCAGATCGTCTTCAAGGCTAAGATAGAACGATGAGCGCCCTGGGTCGCCTTGGCGGCCCGAGCGGCCACGCAGTTGGTTGTCGATACGGCGGCTTTCGTGGCGCTCTGTGGCCAAGACGAACAAGCCGCCTGCGTCTTTGACTTTTTGCTCCCAATCTTTGTGATCGGCTTCAATTTTTGCGCGAACTTCTTCGTTGTCATCCTCAGGGGAGGCAGCGATGGCCTCCATGATCTTGAATTCAACGTTGCCACCAAGTTTGATGTCAGTTCCGCGGCCGGCCATATTGGTCGCGATTGTGACGGCCCCAAGCTTGCCTGCATCAGCTACAATTTGTGCTTCCTGCTCGTGTTGGCGCGCGTTCAAGACATTATGCTTCACGCCCTCTTTGGTCAGCATCTCACTCAGGAACTCAGACTTTTCAATCGAGGTCGTGCCCACAAGAATGGGCTGGCCTTTGGCATTGGATTCTTTGATCGTCTCAACAATGGCGGCGTACTTTTCCTGCGCCGTCCGGTAGACCGCATCGTCATCATCTATCCGTGCAATGGGCTTGTTTGTCGGAACTTCGACAACGCCAAGTCCATAGATTTCCATGAATTCTTCGGCTTCTGTTGTGGCGGTTCCGGTCATGCCAGCAAGTTTGTCATAGAGACGGAAGTAGTTTTGGAAGGTTACCTGAGCCAGAGTTACGTTTTCGGGCTGAATATTGCAGCCTTCCTTCGCTTCGATTGCTTGATGAAGCCCCTCTGAAAGGCGCCGGCCCGCCATCATGCGGCCCGTAAACTCGTCAATCAAAACAACATCGCCGTTGCGGACGATATAGTCTTTGTCTCTGATGAAAAGCTTGTGAGCACGTAGGCCCTGATTGACGTGATGCACAATTGTTGTGCTCTCAGGGTCGTAAAGACTCTGCTCTTCTTCCAATACTCCGCGCTGGCGTAGCAGCTGCTCGAGGAACTCGTTACCTTCGTCAGAGAAGGTCACATTGCGAGTTTTCTCATCGAGGCTATAGTGCTCTTCGGTCAGCTCAGGAATGAGTTTATCGATCTCGATATAGAGCTCCGAGCGGTCTTCTGAAGGGCCAGAAATGATCAGCGGTGTGCGCGCTTCGTCAATCAGGATCGAGTCCACTTCGTCGACGACGGCGAAGTGGTGGACCTTTTGATTGATTTGCTTCAGCTCTGATTTCATATTGTCGCGCAGGTAGTCAAAGCCGAGTTCGTTGTTGGTCGCATAAGTGATGTCTGAAGCGTAGGCTTCTGATTTTTCACTTTCGGGCTGCTGTGGGTAGATTACGCCTGTCGTCATGCCAAGCGCGCTAAAAACATTGCTCATCCACTCGGCGTCACGGCGAGCGAGGTAATCATTTACTGTGACAACATGTACGCCCTTGCCCGTGAGTGCGTTAAGATATGCGGGGAATGTCGCAACGAGCGTTTTTCCCTCACCAGTCTTCATTTCCGAGATGTTACCTTGGTGCAAAAAGATACCACCCATGAGCTGAACATCAAAGGCACGCAAGCCCAAGGCTCTCTTGGCGGCCTCACGGCAGTTGGCGAAGGCTTCAGGCAAGAGATCATCAAGACTTTCGCCGTCAGCGACGCGCCTTTTGAATTCGGCTGTTTTTGCGATAATCTGCTCATCGCTGAGTGACTCAAAAGAAGGCTCAAGCGCATTGATTTTGTCAATCAGCGGTTTTGTCGCCTTAACCTTGCGGTCGTTTGCCGTGCCAAAAACTTTTTTGGCCAGTGATCCAAGTCCAAGCATGTTTAGTCCGATCCGCTCATTTTATCTCGTCGCAAGACATTTGCTTGCTCCGGTTATATGCGCGTCCTACAACGGCGTGGAACAGATAGCGTGTCTTGGCCTTAAGGCGATGTAAGGGTCGGCTCTCGCAGTGTCAACGCCGCGCGCGATACGCGAATGAAACAAAGGGAATATGATGTCTAAACACTTCAAGATTATGTCACTGGTTTTGGCGAGCGCTTTTGCTTCTAGTTATGCTTACGCTGACGATACTGCTCCAAACTCTGGCACGGTCGTCGCGACAGTGAATGGAACGGAAATAACACTGGGCCATATGGCCGCTGCACGCAGTGGGCTCCCAGAGCAGTATTTACAGCTTCCCGATGACGTACTCTTCAAGGCGATTTTGGATCAATTGGTCAATCAGACCATCCTTGCAAACCGTTTTGAAGGCGATGCACCTGCACCAGTCCAGCGCCGCCTTGAAAACGAACGACGCTCTCTTATAGCATCAACGGTTATTGAGCAGATAGTTGAAGAGAAGCTCACAGACGATGCGCTAAAAGCCGCCTATGATGCAAAATACGCTGAGGCCACGCCCGACAAAGAGTTCAAGGCTGCTCACATTCTTGTGGAGACGGAAGAGGACGCGAAAAAGATAGTTGAAGAACTGGCTGCAGGCGCGGATTTCACCGAGCTCGCAAAAGAGCGTTCTACGGGGCCTTCTGGGCCAAATGGTGGTGATCTTGGCTGGTTTGGTAAAGGTATGATGGTGCCTGCGTTTGAAGAAGCCGTTGCGGGAATGGAAGACGGTGCAATCTCGAACCCTGTTCAAACGCAGTTTGGCTGGCATGTCATTAAACTGAACGAAACGCGGCTCTCAGATGTCCCTCCGTTTGACGAAGTGAGAGCTGAGCTCGAGAGCGAGCTTTTCAACACTGTGATCGAAGATGAAGTAGAGCGCTTAAAGAAGCTTGGCAGTATTGAGCAAGTTTCCGAAGGAGAGATTGACCCAGCCGTCTTGAAAGAAGACACGCTGCTTACGGAGTAAAGGCTCATGGCCAAGATTACCAAAGTATCGCCACTCGCGCCTGCGCACTTCCCTGTGCTTCCTGTCATTAAGGGCGTGAGCTTTGCTACTGCCGCGGCAGGGGTAAAGTACGCGGGCCGCACGGATGTCATGCTTGCGGTGCTCTGCGAGGACACAACGGTTGCTGGTGTTTACACGCGCTCTTCGACCCGCTCGGCGGCAGTGCTTGATTGTCAGGCGAAAACTGGGGACGAAGCGAGTGGTCAAGCAGCGATCATTGTAAACTCGGGGAACTCCAACGCCTTCACTGGCGCTGTTGGCATACAGTCGGTTCAGGCAATTACGTCTGCAGCTGCAGCCGCACTTGATATGGACGCCAACCGTGTTTTTACGTCCTCGACAGGCGTGATTGGTGAGCGCTTGCCACATGACAAGATCGTGTCTGCTCTAGAAGGGCTCAAGAGCAACTTGTCAGAGGTAAATATAGCCGACGCTGCGAAAGCCATTATGACAACTGACACATTCCCAAAGGGAGCATGTGCCAGCTTTGACGTGGCGGGCAAGACGGTTAATATCGCTGGGATTGCCAAGGGATCAGGCATGATCGCGCCTGATATGGCGACGATGTTGGTCTATATTTTTACTGACGCTGCCATAGGCCAATCTGATTTGCAGACTGTATTGGATGAGCTGACTGGCCCAACATTTAACTCGATCACTGTAGACAGCGACACCTCAACATCTGACACACTTCTCTTATGCGCCACTGGCAAAAGTGGCGTCTCCGTTGGGCGTGAAAATGTACAGTTTAGAGAGGCTCTTCGTGATGTAATGCTCGATTTGGCGCATCAGGTTGTTAAAGACGGCGAGGGCGCAACGAAGTTTGTAGAGATCCGCGTAACGGGTGCGCAAACTGAGCAAGACGCCCATATGCACGCTATGGCGATCGCAAATTCGCCTTTGGTAAAAACGGCGATTGCTGGTGAAGATCCAAACTGGGGGCGTATCGTCATGGCTATTGGAAAATCAGGTGCCTTTGCTGATCGGGACAAGCTTTCGATTTGGTTTGGAGACGTGCTTGTCGCCAAGGATGGTTGGGTTAACCCTGACTACCGCGAAGAAGACGCGGCTGCTTTGATGAAACTACCTGAGATCGTAGTTAGGGTTGATCTTGGGCTTGGCCAAAGCGCTAAAACAGTTTGGACCTGTGACTTGACGCACGGCTACATTGAGATCAACGCGGACTACCGATCATGAAAGTAGTGCTCGTTTCTGCTGTCGCTCTTTTAGACAAAGACAACCGTGTTCTTTTGGCTCAACGACCAAAAGGAAAGTCTATGGAAGGCCTTTGGGAGTTTCCTGGGGGCAAGGTTGAGCCTGGAGAAAGTCCGGAAGGTGCACTAGTGCGCGAACTTCACGAAGAGCTCGGGATTGAAACATGGAACAGTTGCCTCGCACCGCTCACTTTCGCCTCACATAGCTATGATGATTTTCACCTATTGATGCCTCTTTTTGCCTGCCGAAAGTGGAACGGGATTGTATCCCCAAGGGAAGGCCAGGCGCTTGCTTGGGTGCATGCAGAGAAGCTGAAAGATTATCCAATGCCTGCTGCGGATATCCCTTTGATCCCTATTTTACGCGACTGGTTGTGAATTAACACATAATTTACTTTTTTTGAGTGATCTGATGCGGTATCCAAGAGCACAAATATCTTGGAGGATATGCTATGCGGACAATTATTGTTGCTAGCGGTGTATATGTTCAGGGTTGTTTTGTTCGCATGCTTGAAAACGGGCGTGCTATCATTCGGGTTGGAAACATAGAGTATACTGGCGACCTTGTAACTTCTGATCGACACGAAAAAAGGCTGGCAGGGTAACCTACCAGCCTTTTTCATTTAGCTTTCGGGCGAAATCAATCTAGGTTGCGTTCAATCTCTTCGCGCTCAAAGATTTCGATCACATCGCCAGCACGAATGTCGTCATATGCCTCGAAGGCCATCCCGCACTCTTGTCCTGACTGGACTTCGGCCACTTCGTCTTTGAAGCGCTTAAGTGTCTTGAGCGTACCCTCGTGAATAACAACGTTGTCGCGGAGCAGACGTACTCCAGCGCTCCGACGTGCGACGCCTTCGGTCACAAGACAGCCAGCCACTTTGCCAACGCCAGTAACTTTAAACACTTCACGAATTTCAGCATATCCGATGAATTTCTCGCGAATTTCGGCAGATAGCAGGCCGCTCGCTGCTTTCTTCACATCGTCTACAAGATCATAGATGACAGAATAGTAGCGAATTTCGACACCCTTCTGGTTTGCACTGTTACGCGCAGGCGCATTGGCCCGAACGTTGAAGCCAAACACAGGTGCGCCGGAGGCTTCAGCAAGGCTGACGTCGCTTTCTGTGATTGCGCCAACACCAGAGTGCAGAACGCGAACGCGAACTTCGTCATTTCCGATTTTTTCCATCGCTTGCACGATAGCTTCAGCAGAACCTTGTACATCGGCTTTCATAACGATTGGCATTTCGGTGACGTTTTTGTCATCCTTTGCTTTCGCCATCAGCTGCTCAAGTGTCGTCGCAGCGCCTGCTGCAGCACGCTTCTCTTTGGCTGCACTCTCACGATACTCAGCAATCTCGCGGGCCTGTGCCTCTGAACTTACTACGTTGAGTACATCGCCAGCTTCTGGTGTGCCATTCAGGCCAAGAACCTCTACAGGCACAGATGGACCAGCTTCTTGTACGCGCTCGCCCTTGTCGTTGATCAAGGCACGAACTTTACCGAACTGCTCACCAACGACAAAGATATCGCCTTGGCGGAGTGTTCCTTTTTGAACCAGAACAGTTGCAACAGGACCTCGTCCAACATCAAGTTGTGCCTCAATAACGGCTCCTTCTGCAGCCCGATCTGGGTTTGCTTTCAGCTCCAGAATTTCGGCTTGAAGGGCAATGGCATCGAGCAGCTCATCAAGGCCTTGTCCTGTGATTGCCGACACTTCTACGTCTTGAACATCACCAGACATGGCTTCAACAACAACTTCGTGCTGTAGCAAGTCAGTGCGTACCTTGGTCGGGTTTGCAGCGGGTTTGTCGATTTTGTTGATTGCAACAATCATCGGTACCTTAGCCGCTTTGGCGTGGTTGATCGCTTCGATAGTCTGAGGCATCACCGCATCATCGGCTGCAACAACAAGAACAACAATATCCGTAACTTGCGCGCCGCGCGAACGCATAGAGGTAAAGGCAGCGTGACCTGGTGTGTCCAGGAACGACAAGACCGCACCACTTTCTGTTGTGACCTGATAGGCACCGATGTGTTGCGTGATCCCACCAGCTTCGCCAGCAACCACTTTTGCGTCGCGGATAGCGTCAAGAAGTGATGTCTTGCCGTGGTCCACGTGACCCATGATCGTAATGACGGGAGGACGTGGTTTAAGGTCTTCCGCGTTTTCCGGCACCTCTTTAATCACATCTTCAACATCAGATGCTGAAACACGTGTCATTTTGTGGCCAAATTCTTCGATGATCAACTCAGCCGTGTCGGCATCAATGGTCTGGTTCTGAGTAACCATCATACCCATATTCATCAGGGCCTTAACAACATCAGCAACACGCTCTGCCATACGGTTGGCGAGTTCGCTTACGACAATTGCTTCGGGCAACTGAACTTCACGGACGATTTTCTCACGCTCAACGTTTTGACCCATCGCTTTTTGGCGAGCGCGCTCTTGTTGACGTTTCATTGCAGCCATTGAGCGCTGTCGTCCGCCCTCACCGCCAGAAAGCGCCTGATTGAGAGTGAGCTTACCGCTACGGCGGCCTTCGTCGCCCCGAGCCTTATTGGCTTTGCTGCGATCATCGCGATCGTTAGTTTCGACTTTGCGACGGTCTGCCATTGGCTTGGCCGCTGTACGGCTCGCGCCTGCGTCTGCATCGGGTGCAGGTGCAGCAGCCGCGCGCTTTGCAGCTTCTTCCGTTTCGCGAAGCTTGCGCGCATCGTCTTCTGCTTTGGCGCGTGCGCGCTCTTCACGCTCTTTTTCTTCGCGTTCTTTTTCTTCGGCTTCTGCCCGACGACGCATACGCTCTTCTTCGCGCTGCTTTTCTTCAGCTGCGCGCTGTTCTTCTTCGTCTGATTCACGCGCTTTTGCAGCCTGAACAGCTTTCAGCCGACGCTCCATCTCCGCATCGGTTATGCCGCCAGGCCTGTTGCTTGAAGCAGCAGAAGATTTGTTTCCGCCAGCGCCCGCACCCGATGTCGCGACACTGGGTTTGGGTACGACAACGCGTTTGCGCTTCGTTTCTACCACCACATTCTTGGTGCGCCCGTGGCTAAAGCTTTGCTTTACGTTGCCAGACCGCGGACCGCCGCGGAGACCAAGTGTCTTTTTGCCGTCGCTATCGCTCATTCGATATACTCATCCTTTCATGCGCCCGTCGGGCGCGGTGGGCCGAAAGCCCTCTAGTCTTGTTGCTTCCTCTATAACACGAGATGCCAAACCTCCAGCATCTAAGGCCGCATGAACTGCGAATTCTCGCCCAAAGGCGGCCCCTAGCTCGTGTCGTGCGAGGCATTCAAATGTTTTTCCATCGCCCCAAAGCCGAATCTTTGACTTTTCGCGTGGTGAGCCATCGCTTGCTTGAAACAGAATGCGTGCGCGTTCGCTCGTCGTCCAGTCTTTAACTTTTGTAGAGCCTGTAACCGCTCCACCAGATTTACGTGACAAGCCGAGCAGGCTAATCACGCGCTTCAGAAGCACATTCTCAACAAACTCAACCAAGTTATCAGGTACTTTAACTTGCTCTTTTGCCGAGCGGCTGAAGAGGTTTTTCTTGGTAGCTAGAGTGAGCGCCTCTTTATTGGCGCTCACCCAAATACCACGACCAGGCAGTTTACCTGCAACGTCAAAGGCCAAGGTCTGATCTGGTCCGACAACAAATCTAAGAAGCTCCGATTTGGGGCGCAGCTCTCCAGTTGCAATGCATTTGCGCACTGCATCTAGTGAGTCTTTCCCTATGATCTCGGCGTCTGTTGTCATCAATACCCTGACTTATTCCGCGTCTTCTTCTTCGACGTCGTGGTCTGCAGTTTCGAGTTCAGCTGGATCAATCCAGCCAAGTTGAATGCGGGCTGACATCACGAGGTCTTGAGCTTCTTCAAGAGTGATGCCGAAGGGCTCCAAGATGCCGTCATCTTTGACGCGTTCGCCTTCAACACTTGTCCAGCCACCGGCCAGTTCCCAGTCAGCGCAGGTTGCGAAGTCTTCGAGCGTTTTTACATCGTCCTTTGCCAGAGCTTCCAGCATTTGAGGAGACATCTCACCAAATTCCGCCAAACTGTCTTCTAGACCGAGCGAGCGAGCATTCTCCATTGCAGCTTTTGCATCGGCTTCAAGTATATCGCGCGCACGTGCCTGAAGTTCGTTGGCTGTGTCATCGTCGACGCCTTCGATAACCAAAAGCTCGTCAACCTCAACATAGGCGACTTCTTCAAGTGTGGTGAAGCCTTCTGAAACGAGCAGTTGTGCAAAGAATTCATCAAGGTCCAGTTTGTCCATGAACAGTTTCGTGCGAAGCTCAAACTCACGCTGGCGGCGCTCGGATTCGTCCGCTTCTGTCATGATTTCGATCTCAAGGCCTGTCAGCTGTGAAGCGAGACGGACGTTTTGACCGCGGCGGCCAATCGCAAGGCTCAACTGCTCATCTGGAACAACGACTTCGATACGCTCGGCTTCTTCATCCAGAACAACTTTAGAAACTTCTGCGGGCTGCAGGGCGTTCACAAGGAAGGTCGGTACATCTTCGTTCCAAGGAATGATGTCGATTTTTTCGCCTTGCAGCTCGTTTACAACAGCCTGAACACGGCTGCCGCGCATACCGACGCAGGCGCCAACAGGATCGATGCTATTGTCATAAGAAATAACAGCAATCTTAGCGCGCGAACCTGGGTCGCGAGCAACAGCTTTGATCTCGATGATACCTTCGTAGATTTCTGGCACTTCCATTTTGAAGAGCTCAGCCATGAATTCCGGCGCTGTGCGGCTCAAGAAGATCTGTGGGCCACGTGCTTCGCGGCGTACATCCTTGATGAAGCAGCGAATGCGGTCGTTCGGACGGTAGCTTTCACGACCAATCTTTTCATTGCGGCGCAAGATGGCCTCTCCGCTGCCAACATCAACAATAACGTTGCCATATTCTTCGCGCTTTACAACGCCGTTGATGATTGTGCCTGCACGGTCCTTGAACTGCTCAAATTGGCGATCACGCTCAGCTTCGCGAACTTTCTGAAGAATAACCTGCTTTGCGCTTTGCGCGGCAATCCGGCCCATCTCGACGGGGGGCACTTCTTCAACAAATGTATCGCCAACCTTTGGATCATCGAGGTAAAGCTTGGCCTGCTCGACGGTCATTTCCGCCTGATAGTTTTCCAGCTCTGCTTCGTCTACGACGGTGCGGACGCGTGTAAATGTGGCTTTGCCTGTCTTGCGGTCAATCGCAACGCGAATGTCCATTTCAGCGCCGTAGCGGCTTTTGGCTGCGCGTGCGAGACTCTCTTCCATGGCTTCGATAACAAGCACAGGGTCGATCATTTTTTCGCGGGCTACGGCCTCTGCGGTTTGCAAAAGCTCTAGCTGGTTGGCGGATGTGATTGCCATTTACTCGTCCTCCTCAGACTCAGGCGATTCTTCAATATCTACTTCTCCGCCGTCCGCATATGCGCCAGCGGCTTTTCGTTGTCTCAGCATTTCTTTGATTAGTTCGTCGGTCATGACGAGCTTGGCTTCTACAAGCCATTCGAATTTAAGCCCAATCGTGCCTTGATCAATGGTGAGCAAAACCTCGTCACCTTCAACGCCAGCAAGCTCACCACGAAAGCGCTTTTGCCCGTCGATCATTTCACCGGTTTCGACTTTGGCCTCGAAGCCTTCAAAAGTTTCAAAGTCTTTGAGGCGGGTCAGTGGGCGATCGATACCAGGGCTAGAAACCTCAAGCGTATAGGCATCTGACAGTGGATCTTCGACGTCGAGCAAAGCGCTAACAGCGTTGGAGATGGCGGCGCAGTCATCGACCTCAATACCGCCTTCAGGACGCTCAGCCATTATCTGTAGTGTTTCAACTTCACCACTTAGCAGGCGAATGCGCACAAGCTCATAACCCAAGTCTTCAATGACGGGGGTTACGATTTCGGCCAAACGTTTGTCTCTGGCGGATTTAGCAATCAGGTTCGACATTTTTCTCTTTGCTCAAACAAAAAAGCGGGCCGTGCGGCCCGCTGTATAATTCGGTGGTGCGCTGGTAGTCAGCACGCCGCTGTTGAGCAGGTGTGTAGTCGCAATGCTCAAAGGATGCAAGGCCGAATCGATTAGGCTTGAAGTGCGATATCGTCCATGATCTCTGCCAATGCCGCGCTGATCCTCGGCTCGGAGAGAGCATGTCCCGACAGGCCCACGATTTGGAGTTCGGCTTTTTCCATGGCCGTGGCCAGTTCATGCGCTGAAACGGGCGGACAAATCATATCAAATCGGCCCTGAACAATCCGAGTTGGAATATGTGAAATTGTTGCGCTGTTCTCCAATATGAAATTGTCACTCTCGAGGAATAGCCGATTGTGAAAGTAGTGGTTTTCCAAGCGCGCAAAAGCGCGGCAGAACGCGTCATTGGGGATGTAGAAGTTGCCCTCAGACTGTATCGACGCGAGCGTGTTTTCCCATGCTGTCCAAGCTTGTGCACACTTTAAGGCTTCGGCATCGTCCGTTCCAAAGAGTCGCTTGTTATAGGCGCTGACCAAATCATTGTGTTCTGCCTTGGGAATCGGGTCGAGAAAGCGCTCCCATATATCGGGCCAAAAGGCTCCAGCTCCACCACCATAAAACCAGTCAAGTTCGGTTTGGCGTCCAAGAAAAACGCCGCGTAGTGTCATTGACCTAACTGGTTCTGGATGGGTGATAGCATAAATGAGGGAAAGTGTGGCGCCCCAGCTTCCGCCAAAAACGTGCCATGAAGTGATCTGGAGTTCATTGCGGATTGTTTCAATGTCTCGAACCAAATCCCAAGTTGTGTTGTTTTCGACCGATGCGAAAGGTTTTGAGCGTCCGCACCCGCGCTGATCAAATAGTATGATACGGTAATGCCGAGGATTGAAAAATCGCCGCATCGCTGGGCTGCACCCACCGCCAGGACCACCATGAAGAACCACGACGGGAACGCCGGTAGGATTGCCTGACTGCTCAACATAGAGCATATGGCCGTCACCTGCGTCGATCATCCGCCTGTCAAAGGGTTCAATTGAGGGATACAGTCGCGCACGAACGTTTTTTTCATCTACAGATTCGTGCATGTCGTATCTTTCCAGACGCATCAGAGAAATTTGAGGGCCCGACTATGCAAAACCAGACCAGAACAGTTGATCCAGCCGAGCTCGCCAAGTTTGAGGCGATGGCTGCCGAATGGTGGGACCCAAACGGCAAGTTTCGCCCTTTGCACCTGATGAACCCGTGCCGGCTTGATTATATTACGAAGCAAATTGCAGCGGAGTTCAATCGCAATCTGGCTGAACCTATGCCGTTCAAAGGTCTTCGGATTATTGATATCGGTTGTGGTGGAGGGCTTTTGAGCGAGCCACTTACACGCCTAGGGGCCGATGTCTTGGGCGCGGATGCCGCAGAAAAGAATATCAAAGTTGCAAAGCTACATGCCGAGCAGGACGGCCTTAAGATAGATTATCGGGCTGTTACGGCAGAGGCTTTGGCGGATGCAGGAGAGCGGTTTGATGTTGTGGTGAATATGGAGGTTGTTGAGCATGTTGCTGATCCGCAGGACTACCTGATGGAATGCTCAAATCTGCTGAAGCCAGGGGGGCTGCACATCTGTTCAACTATCAACCGCAATGCAAAGAGTTTTACGATGGCCATCATTGGTGCAGAATATGTCATGCGTTGGCTGCCCAAAGGTACGCATGAGTGGAATAAGTTCATTTCGCCTGATGAGCTTTTTGAGTTTATCGAAAAAGCTGGAATGCAGCCAATTGATCGAAAAGGGTTTGTGTTTAATCCGATCAGTTGGAGCTGGAAGATTTCTGATCGTGATTTGAGCGTTAACTATGTAACCGCTGCTAAAAAGCCTGCTTAATCACTCACCGCTCTCTAGCTTTAGGCGCATCTCACGCAAAACGGGAATTGCCGCACGAATATCGTCGGCGCCTTTCTCATCTACAAGTGTCCTGATGATTGGCTCGATTGCCGAAAGCGCGGCATCCCGCGCTTGTCTGCCAGCCGGGCTGATAGCAACCATTTTGCGGCGCGCGTCATCCCAATCTGGGCGGATGTGCACATATCCCGCCCACTCAAGCTTGTTGAGAGTGTTGGTCATCGCACCTTTGGTGACATGGAATACCTTCGCCAGTTGGGCGGGCGTTTTCTCGGAATTGGTATATGCTAAATGGGTCAGGACAGAGAAATGCGAAATCTCCATTCCTGCAGGTAGAATGCGTGTGAGTTTGTTTCTCAATAGCTGATCTGTGGCCAAAATTTCGCTGACCAGCGTGATTGCCAAAGAGCTTTGTTTATTGTTCATTGCGGCCCCTCAAACACACTGGATTGCGTTAGGGATGCAACGCGCGAACGCGCTTTGGAAACTTCGCCGAGATCGATGTCAAAACAAGTAACACCTGGCTCAACGCCCGCATCGACAAGCACTTCTCCCCAAGGGGACACAACGAGAGAGTGCCCATAGGTGCGCCTCTCTTTCCCATCTTTCGTATAGTGCAAGCCTGTCTGCGCGGGGGCCAAAATATAAGCGCCGTTTTCAATCGCACGGGCACGCAAGAGTGCATGCCAATGTGCTTGGCCTGTTGTCTGCGCAAAGGCAGCGGGAACAGTTAATATCTCAGCGCCAGCTTGTGCCAGCGCGCGATACAGATGTGGAAAACGAACATCGTAGCAGACAGATAGGCCAACAATGCCAAAATCTGTTTTGGCTAGAACTGCTTTTGTTCCACGCTCGTAGGTTGCGCTTTCCCGGTAGCTTTCGGTTTCTGAAATATCGACATCAAACATATGAATTTTATCATACTTCGCGACAACTTTTCCCATCCGATCAATCAGAAAAGATCGGTTCGCAAACTTTCCTTCGACAGCTTCACTTTTCACCCCCAAAGACCCAATAAGAATAGACACTTCATGAGTCTCTGCGAGAGTCTTCATTCGTGCTAAAAATGGGTCGTTCTGTTCGAAATGAAGAACGTCTAAAAGCGTGGCCTTTGAAGCTGCAATGCAATTTGAAACTTCGGGAGTCAGAATGAATTTAGCACCGCATTCAACTGCCTCAATCACGAAAGCCTCACATGCAAGCAAGTTGGCATGTGGATCGGGTGTCGAGGTGAGCTGAACCAGTGCGACTTTCATCAGGCTTTCCCTAATGCTCCGTCAAGCTTTCCAGAGCTTTCAAGCGCGTAGAGGTCGTCGCATCCGCCGATTCCGATCCCATCGATAAAGATTTGCGGTACAGTGCGCGCACCATTGGCGCGCTCAATCATTTCTGGTTTGAGTTTTGGGTCCGTCAGAATGTTGTATTCAGTATAGTCTACGCCCTTGCTATCCAAAAGACGTTTGGCAGCATGGCAAAACCCGCAAAGTGGGGAAGTGTAGATTTCAATATTTTTCATTTGGCCCTCAAAGATCAGTGTTGAGGCGGAACTTAATCATTCTTTGCTGCACGTGCCAGAAAAACCACCCGCACACTCGCAACATCGTTTTTAAGACAGGCCTCAGTCGCAGCACTAAGGGTCGCTCCCGTGGTCATTACGTCGTCTACAAGTACGATGTGGCGGCCTCGCGTTTGAATTTCCATTTTGGAATTGAAGCTGATTGCATTTTGAAGCCAGAGTTCACGCTCTTCTCGATCGAGTCCAAAAAGCGGTGGTGTACGCTTGGTGCGCTTCAGCAATGAAGGAGCATGCTCAAATTTACCTATTCGTGAGAGGCTCTGTGACAGAAGCTCTGATTGATTATATTTACGCTTGAGGAGGCGTGTCCAATGAAGCGGGACAGGCGCGATAATAGGGTTTTCGGGCAATATCGGTTGCAGTGTCTTCATCAGCCAAGGTCCCGCAGCCGTGGCGATTTCAGCACGATCTGCATATTTAAGTTCCCAAACAAGCTTCTTTGCGCCGTCTCTATATAGGAAGGTTGCGCGTGCGGCTTTCCATTTTCGTGGCGTATGGAGACAATCGTCGCAAAGCTCTTCATCGCTTGATGGGCCAGGCAGCGGGCAGCCACAACCGTTGCACACAAGGCCTGCTATGAAATGTGATGCAAGCCAGCATTTGCTACAGAGACCAACTTGACCTTCGATATTTGTGCCGCAGCTTAAACATGCGCTTGGGTAAACTGTGTGAACTAGTGTTTGTATCCCTGACCGCCAGCCCATATTCCTAAACCATGACATCTCGTGACCTACACACAGACCGCGCCGCCTTGAAGCGCCAACGCCAACGCGCATTCCCTGGCGAGGCGGCTTTTGTGCATGAGGCAGCGATTGATGAGATGGAGTATCGGCTAACCTTGGTTAACAGAACGTTTACCAAGCCACTACTGATCTCAGGTACCCCGACAATCTGGCAGTCAGCCTTTCCAAATTTCACCCCTATTGCCGACGAAGAAACATTGGATTGCAAACCCCAGTTCAATGATCTGGTTTTACACGCTATGTCGCTCCATTGGGCCAACGACGTGGTTGGACAGCTTATTCAGGCGCGCAATGCGTTGATACCAGATGGGCTGTTCATTGGGTGTATGTTTGGCGGAAGCACCCTGAATGAGCTTCGCAAATGTTTAAGCGAAGCTGAGATCGCGCTGACAGGCGGCCTTAGCCCGCGTGTTGCAATGTGTGCCGAGATTCGTGATCTCGGACAATTGATGCAGAGAGCGGGATTTGCACTTCCTGTTGCGGATAAAATCACACTTACAGCAAGCTATGACAGCATTTTTCATCTGTCTCACGACTTAAGGCGTATGGGGGAGGTAAATGCGCTGGCTTTGCGCAAGCGTACCTTTGAAAAAAGAGAGTTGTTCCGCCTTGCCGATGAGATTTACAAAGAGCACTTCTCTGATGACAATGGCCGTATCATTGCGACCTTCGAAATTGTCTTTCTCACAGGCTGGGCGCCGCATAAAAGCCAGCAAAAACCGCTCAGACCTGGCTCTGCTCAAGCTCGTTTGGCGGACGCTTTAAAGACTAATGAGCTTAAATTTCCTGACCCTGACGTACATATAAAGAACGGTGACACCTAGATGCAAAAGCCAAAACAAGCAGACTTCGATGCAAGCCATTTGCCCGTAGAGCACCCCGCGGTTAAGAAACCAAAGATTGGTGTCTTGATGGCGAATTTGGGTACGCCAGACAATTACGACTACTGGTCGATGCGGAGGTATCTCAACGAGTTTTTGTCTGATCGCCGGGTGATCGATTACGCTCCGTGGAAGTGGCAGCCGCTGTTGCAGCTTATCATCTTAACCAAGCGACCGTTTGCGAGCGGTGCAGCCTACAAATCAATCTGGAATGAAGCTGAGGGCGAGAGCCCATTGATGACGATTACAAAAGAGCAGACAGCTGCTGTGCGTGAACGGATTGAGGCAGAGTATGGCGGGGAGGTCATGGTGGATTTCTGCATGCGCTATGGCAATCCCTCGACAGACAGCAAGGTTGCTGAGATGATTGCTGCCGGCTGCGACCGCGTGTTGTTTTTCTCGCTTTATCCGCAATATGCGGGTGCAACGATGGCGACAGCCAATGACCAGTTCTTTCGTGCAATGATGAAAGAGAAGTGGCAGCCTTCGATACGCACTGTTGCGCGCTATTTTGATGATACCCGTTATATTGATGCCTTGGCGCGCTCGATTGAAGCATCCGTGGCGGAAATGGACGAGCGCCCGGAAACACTTGTGGTGTCTTATCACGGCATGCCAAAGCGCTATTTGCTTCAGGGCGATCCGTACCATTGCCAGTGTCAAAAAACGACGCGGCTTTTGCGCGAGCGGCTTGGCTGGAGTGACATCGAAATTGTAACAACCTTCCAGTCAGTCTTTGGTCCGGAAGAATGGCTCAAGCCTTACACCGTAAAAGAAGTGGCGCGCCTCGCAGAAGAAGAGGGTAAGCGGCGTATAGCCGTTGTAGCGCCAGCATTTTCGGCTGATTGCATCGAAACGCTTGAGGAAATCAATGAAGAGATCAAGGAAGCCTTCGAGGAAGCTGGCGGCGAAGTCTTTCACTATATCCCTTGCCTGAACGCAGGCGAAGAGCATGTCACGTTTCTTACGGATCTTATCAAAGAGAATATACAGGGCTGGTAAAACAAAAAACGGCAGCCCGAGGGCTGCCGTTTTGCTTTTTCCCGAAGGAAAAAATTAGTTTGCTACTGCTGCCGCAACTGCGATCAGAAGAAGGAGTGGGATAGCCATGCCACCTGAAGAACCAGCTGCTTCTTCGACGATAACTGGTGCTTCGATGATTGGGTCTGACATGTTGCCAGCTGAAGCTGCAGAAGCTGCGGCTACAAATGCTGTCGCGATAACGAGTTTCTTCATTTTTTCCTCCAGAATTTGAACGCGTGAACTAAGCACGGTCCAATACTTGTTTCGTAGTTCAGTCTTAATCAGTATAATAAGGGCTTTGCAAACCTAATGTAGCGCTTTGCCGCTCAACTCCGTCCGCGTATCGTCAAATTAGCAACACTTGCGTGCCAACTTTTGTCAAATCGAAGAGTTCGGCGATATGTTCGTTGTAAAGTCCAATACAACCGTTCGATGATCGACGACCAATTTTTCGCGTGTCGTGTGTTCCGTGGATGCGATAATAGGTCCACGACAAGTAGAGCGCGTGTGTTCCAAGAGGGTTATCAGGACCGGGCCCTACGAACTCTGGCCACTCCGGGTTGCGCTCCCGCATAGAAGGCGTAGGTCGCCAGCTGGGTCCCTCAACCTTTTGTACAATTGCCGTTCGGCCAAGGCGCGTAAGGTCTTCTGTGAGCGGGACGCTGGTCGGATAAAGTTTGTAGATTGATTGATTTTCAGACCAATAATGCAAGGCTCTTGACGTCGTATCTACAAGGCATGCCCCATTTTTTAAGTTGTCAAAATAGGGCTCCCAGCTCAGTGAGCGGAAGCTTGAAATATTGCGGCGTACCACTTCGCTCAAATCCCGCTCGACTTCAACGGTTTCTGCGCCGTTTACGCTGGTTGTTTGCGACAAAGCAGGTGTAGCCAAAAGGGCTGTTGAACCCGTTAAAAAACCACGGCGGTTCATTGAACTATTAAAATTTGACATCGGACGTCTCCGGTAACGTTTTCAAAGCCGTATATATGGTTCTTGAGCCTCAGTCGCAAATCAAACCTTTGTAATAGGCGGTTTTGATCAGAACGGGATTTGCGTGAGCCGAGAAACCCCGCTAAAGCAAAACAGCAAAATCTTTTCGAAAGGGTTGTTATGCGCTTTATTGGTTCTATTCTGGTTGCAGCTGTTTTGTTGACCGCGTGTACAGCAGGCACGACAACGCCGCAAATGGGGGCTGACGGCAAGCCGTTGCCCAAACTTTACCGTATCTCCAACCATGCCACGAATAAGATTCAATTTCGAATTCTTGATTCGGTGAATTCTCTCCGTCAGGCTGCCGGTACTTCTGAAGTTGCTATGAATGCGCAGCTGATTGCCGCTGCGGAGACACATTCTCGTGATATGTCAGCGCAAAACCGACCTTGGCACTTTGGGTCTGATGGCTCTTCTCCCATCGACCGCGTCCTCCGGCTTGGGTACTCTGGGCCATTACTAGGAGAGCTTATTTCCGAAACTTATGAAACTGAGCTTGAAACGCTTGGGGCATGGATGGAAAAGCCTGATACGCGTGCAATTCTGCTAGACAAGCGAGCAACCAATATGGGCTTCGCATGGTATCAGGAAAGCACAGGCAAGATCTGGTGGACGCTGATCATGGGCGGCTAAGTGCCCCAGTATTTGCAGACAAAAAGGTTTGTGAGCCTACTGCTTGATCAGAATAGGCGTACCATTTTTGACCATTGAATAGATTTCTTCCATTTGCCGGTCAGTCACCGCAATGCATCCAGCCGTCCAATCGCGTTTGCCGTCTCTATATTTCTTGGGACGACCATGGATAAAAATATCGCCTCCCGGGCTTTTGCCAAGCGCACGCGCACGGGCGATATCGTCGACGTTCGGATATGAAATACCGATAGAGAGATGGAACTCACTGTTCGGGTTTCGACGATTGATGATGTATTGGCCTTCAGGTGTTCGCCCGTCGCCCTCAATACTTTTGTGCCCTCGAGGGCTAAAGCCGAGGTGAACATTGTAGGACTTGAGTACACGGGTCCCGTTCAAAAGATACAGTTTACGGGCGTCTTTTTCGACGAGGACTTGTGTGACTGCCGGCCCAGTATAGCTTTTGAATTTGGATGAAGAGCATCCAGCCATCAACAAAATTGATAAGAGAACTCCCAAGAGTTTTACCGCACGCATATTTTTGCTCGCATTTGCCTACAGTGGTTATTTACCAACCTTCCTTAAATGCTGCACTCTTTTTTGCTTAATCTAGTTGGTATTTTTCCAAAAACTGCTTCTTTGACGCGTTATAGCAGGACAGCAGCGCCGAAATTTCAATTTGATTGGCTGCTCGCTCTCCTTGGCGGCATTTCTCCGCAAAATCTTCAAATCCGAGATTGAGGGCGCTTCCCTTTAGAAAATGCATGCTTGCGGGCAGTTCGGCGACGGGCTTGTCAGTCAGGGTTGCAAGCTCTTCCTCGACCTCTTGAAGAAAAACTTCAACAATTTCACCAAAATCATCTACCCCGATGTCCTCGCGTAGCTCGTCTGCTTTGTTCCAGTTGATCATGGTGGCCAAACCCTTTTGTGCCAAGACACGTTACCGACTGGAAGTTAAGAGAAAGCAAAAAGACCTGTAAAAAGAGACTAGATATCTTCACTTCGGCTTAAGGCGATATGGCTAGTTTGCTGCGGAAGCGGTGTGCTGAACATGCCCAGGGTAAGAAATGCAAAGCAGCAGGCATCATATCGAAGCGGGACAGATCGACAGCAATCTTGTGCTTGTCGTTGATGATAGCCGTTTGCAACGCAGTATTCTGCGCGCCAGCCTAAAAAAATGGGGCTATCGCGTGGCTGAGGTCTCTAGCGGTGATGAGGCTCTGGACTTCTGCGAGAACAAACAGCCTGACCTTGTGATCAGCGATTGGATGATGCCTGGGATGGATGGCATTGAGTTTTGTCGTCGTTTCAAGGCGCTTGATACCGAGCGATTTGGCTACTTCATCCTTCTTACATCCAAAAGTGACAAGTCGGAAATCGCGCAGGGGCTCGATGCAGGAGCCGATGACTTTCTGACAAAGCCTGTGAGTTCTGCCGAGTTGCGCGCGCGCTTGGTGGCGGGCGAACGTATTCTCAACATGGAGCGAGAACTTACACGTAAAAATGAACTTGTAGAAAGCACATTGGGCGAGCTGAAATTGCTTTATGACAAGATCGATAGTGATTTGATCGAAGCGAAACAGCTTCAACAGTCTTTGGTGCGAGAGCGGTTTAAAGACTTTGGCACAGCCGCAATTTCACTGATGTTGCAGTCCAGTGGGCATGTGGGAGGTGATCTTGTCGGATACTTCCCCATCAACGATCAAGAAATTGGACTTTTTGCGATCGATGTCTCCGGACATGGCATTAGCTCGGCGCTTATGACAGCGCGGCTTGCGGGCTATATGTCGGCGGCCTCCAAGGACCAGAACATCGCGATTGAAAAGGGGCCTGATGGCACGTTCTACCCCATTGCTCCAAGTGAAGTGATCGCAAGGCTCAACAACCTCGTGCAGAGCGAGATGACGACTGAGCACTATTTTACCTTGGTTTACGCAACTGTGCATTTGCAGACTGGGAAAATAACGGCGGCGCAGGCAGGCCACCCGTATCCCTTGGTGCAGCGCAAGAATGGTGATGTGGAGGCTGTTGGTACCGGGGGGTTGCCTGTGGGGTTGGTACCTGATGCACGCTATGAGCAATTTGACGTCAGGCTTCAGAAAGGTGATCGGATGATTATTTTCTCTGATGGTGTGCCTGAATGCATGAGCGAGACTGGCGCCTTTTTTGACGATGAAAACCTAGTGAACTTTATGCGCGACTGGAAGAGAAAGCGTGGGCCAAACTTTCTTGATGGCCTCTTGTTTGAACTGGATAGATTCGCGGGAAGTAGGGACTTCTCTGACGATATTTCGGCTATTCTGCTAGAGTTTGAGGGCAATTCAGTCTGATCTCATGGCTTGCACCTATGTGTTTGCGCTATTAGGTGCAGAGCGAACAGACAGATTGGTAAAGCCCGATGGAAAACGCGACACATGTAAACTGGGATGAAAAGATCCTGCCTTTTGAATTGCGGGTCTCTGACAGTCGCGGACGGATCGTGCGCTTGGATCAGACCGTCAATGACATTCTGGCCCAGCACAACTACCCCAAACAAGTTGAGTCCCTTATTTCTGAAATGGTTGTTATTACAGCTCTCTTGGGAAGTATGATTGAACCAAGGTGGAAGTTGTCTCTGCAAGTTCAGACTGATGGGCCTGTGCGCATGATTGCTACAGATTATTTTGCGCCATCTGATACCGACAAAACTGCCAGCATCCGCGCCTATGCGAGCTATGATGCAACGCGCATCACAGACGGCAAGCCGTTTGATCAGCTTGGCAAAGGTTATTTTGCTGTACTCGTCGATCAGGGACAGGGGACAAAGCCTTATCAGGCGCTTTCGCCTCTTGAAGGAAGCTCAATCGCAGAGGCAGCCGAGGCTTATTTCGCGGCTTCAGAGCAGATCGCAACCAAGCTCGTTGTTGAGCACGGTGAGACCTATATGAAAGACGTTGGCACGCAGTGGCGGGCGGCGGGTATGCTTTTGCAGCACTTGCCCAAATCACTAAAGAGCGAAGGCGGCAATCCTGACAGCGAAAAAGAACTGCGAGAGCATGCTCTGCGCAAGGATGAAGATTGGAATAGGGTCAATATCCTTCTCAAGACTGTCGAAAGTCTTGAGCTGCTTGGCCCTTATGTTTCGCCACCAGAGCTTGTCTGGCGGCTGTTCAATGAAGAAGAACCAGCTGTTTATGACGCGCGCACTGTGAAATTTGGTTGTACCTGTTCGGAGGAGCGCGTGCGTCAGAGCCTCTCGATTTACGGTGTTAAAGACATTGAAAAGATGACAACTGAAGACGGCAAGGTGACCGCTGACTGCCAATTCTGTAGCCGTCACTTTGAACTTGATCCTGCAACAGTTGGCCTTGAGGCCAAGTAGCGCTTTGGAGCAGATAACGCAGATCAAGGCCGCGCTGATAAAGGCGGGGCGAGTCTCATCTGACTATGATCTGAATCCCGATGTGATCCCCGTGGAGCAAGGGATCAAAAGTCCTGCTGCGGTCCTGATCGCTTTGATGGAGCGTGACGGTTTGCTTTCGGTGATTTTGACCAAGCGAGCTCAGCATTTGCGCCATCACCCAGGACAGATTGCTTTCCCGGGTGGGAAGGTTGAGTCCGATGATGCCTCTGCAGAAGCCGCCAGTTTGCGCGAGGCATATGAAGAGATTGGCTTGCCGCCTGAGAATGTGGAGATATTTGGGGGGTTGCCCGAACATCTTACTGTGACGGGTTTTACTGTTCAGCCAATCCTCGGATTTGTGCATCGGCCTTTCACACCCGTTTTGGATGAAGGCGAAGTGGAGGAGATCATTTATGCGCCTCTCTCGCACCTAATTGATCCGACGAAATATTCTGTCCAGAGGCGGCAGTTTCGTGGGACATATCGAAAATACTATACGGTTCCCTATGGTCCGCATTACATTTGGGGGGCGACAGCGCGCATGACGCTGGGCTTGGCGGAGCGGATTTCAGGGTGACACAGGTATCAGGCATATGGCTTGAAGATCGGGCGGCACAAACGCTTTTGGGAGCGCTTGAAGCGGAGAGCTATCAAGCGTATTTCGTTGGTGGCTGTGTGCGAAATGCTCTGCTTGGCCTGCCCGTAAAAGATCTTGATGTCGCAACGAGTGCAAGGCCCGAAGTTGTGATTAAGCTCGCGAAAGAGCTGGGTTTCAAGCCTGTGCCCACAGGGCTTGAACATGGAACGGTGACTGTTGTTGGCAAGGGTTCAGTCCTTGAAGTAACAACTTTCCGCAAAGATATAGAGACGGATGGGCGCCACGCTGTCGTTGCGTTTTCTGACCGACTCGAGGACGATGCGGCGCGGCGCGATTTTCGTATGAATGCGCTATATGCCGACCGAAGTGGAACTGTGACGGACCCAACAGGCGGCGTGGCAGATATTGAAGCGCGAAAGATTTGCTTTGTTGGGGCTCCTGATCAGCGGATCAGAGAAGACTACCTGCGTATTGTGCGGCTCTTTCGGTTTGCGGCGCAGTTGGGCTTTGGCGCTGAGGGGATCGATCCGCTTGCGGCACAGGCTGCGGCGCGGCTGAGTTATGGGCTGCGGCATGTTTCTATTGAGCGGCAGACTTCCGAAATATTGAAGCTGCTTGGGGCAGATGAGTTGATGGCTACGCTCAGCTTGATGCAAGAGACAGGCGTATTGGCGCGAATTTTGAGAGGCGTGAGCTTGCCTGTTTTGCAGCGCTTCGTCGACTTTGGCGAGAGTGAGCCTGTGGCACGGTTGGCGGCGCTTCTGGTGTTTTCGGGGGAGATGCCATTGCGGCTTTCCAAGAAAGAGCAGCGCTTGTTTGATGCACTGCGCAGTTTTGCTTGGAGCACTCAGAGCGGCGAGGAACTGGCTTATCAGACTGATGCGCTAACTGCCAGAAAAGCCGTTTTTTTGCGGGCGGCACTGGCGGGTGGTGTAGCTGATGTTTCGGGCCTAGAGGCAGCAGCAGAACAACATTTACCACTGGCAGCAAAAGACCTTCCACATTTGTCTGGCAAGGCGCTGGGGGACGCTCTCAAGCACGCAGAGAAGGTGTGGATTGCCTCAGGGTTTACCCTCTCCAAAGAACAGCTTTTAGACGAGAAATGATGAAAGCACTTCGTCGTTCGTGATATCGCGCGCGCTGAAGCCTTTGTCGTTGGCGAGACGCATAAGGCGTTCGAAACTCTCAGGAGTGTCGGTCTCGATCCCGATCAGTACGGAGCCGAAGTTGCGCGCTGATTTCTTGAGATATTCAAAGCGCGTGATGTCATCATGTGGGCCAAGAAAGCCGAGAAAATCCTTCAGCGCACCAGGACGCTGCGGCATGCGCAAGATGAAGTATTTCTTGAGACCTGAATAGCGCTGGGCGCGTTCTTTGACTTCGGGCAAGCGTTCAAAGTCAAAGTTGCTACCCGAGACGATACAAACGACTGTTTTGCCCTTTATCTCCGCGCGCATATCTTTGAGAGCATCGATGGTAAGCGCTCCTGCTGGCTCAAGCACAACGCCTTCAATATTGAGCATTTCGATCAGGGTCGTGCAAAGCCTGTCTTCGCTGATTTGCAAATGAACTTCGTCTTTGTAGGGGCGCAGCTTTTCAAAAGTAAGCTGGCCTATCTCAGCGACGGCAGCACCGTCTACGAAGGAGTCAACACGCGCCAAGGGTACTGGTTTGCCTGCCTCTTGCGCGGCGGCGAGACATGCACCGCCAGATGGCTCAATAAAAGCGTAGTGTGTTTCACCGCCAAAGTAGGATGTCACGCCTGCAGAAAGGCCTCCGCCGCCCACGGGCAGCACGATCAGATCAGGGGCTTGGCCGAGCTGCTCTTCGATTTCGGCGGCCACTGTGGACTGACCCATGATCACGTCTTCGGCGTCGAACGGGGGCAGGAAGATACCATGCTCAGCCTCGCAATAGGCCTTGGCTGCGGCGAGGGTTTCGTCAAAATAGTCGCCCACCAGCTTGATCTCAATGAGGTCACCCCCAAAGGTCTTTGTCTTCATTATTTTTTGGCTAGGCGTTGTGACTGGCATAAAAATACGACCACGAACGCCAAGGTATTTGCACATGAAAGCAACGCCTTGAGCGTGGTTGCCAGCGCTTGCGCAGACGAAAAGCGGCGAGGTCTCGCGGCCCTTCATCGCGTTGGTCATGGCGTTGAAAGCGCCCCGAATTTTATAAGAGCGCACAGGGGTCAGGTCTTCGCGCTTGAGCAGGATATCGGCCTCATAGATTTCAGACAAATGCGCATTGCGCTGAAGCGGGGTGGCTTCAAAGACTTCGCGCAGGCGGGCTGCGATCTGGCGGGAGGCGGTTTTTATATTATCCATCTGTTTTTATTCTACCACGAAGGCCAGCAAAGCAAGGGGCTGCGCTTGCGGAGCGGCGCAAAAAGCGCTACCTCGCGGCAAACGAGACAAGAGGAAAGTATGATGTCGGCTCCCAAAAAAGTTGTCCTTGCGTATTCTGGTGGTCTGGACACCTCCATCATTCTCAAGTGGCTTGAGACAGAATATGGCTGTGAGGTCGTGACCTTTACGGCCGATCTGGGCCAAGGCGAAGAGCTGGAGCCTGCCCGCGCCAAAGCCGAGCTTATGGGTGTGAAAGACATCTATATAGAAGATGTGCGCGAAGAGTTTGTGCGAGATTTCGTCTTCCCGATGTTCCGCGCGAACGCTGTTTATGAAGGCCTTTACTTGCTTGGAACCTCGATCGCACGGCCGCTTATTTCCAAGCGCCTTGTCGAGATTGCTGAAGAAGTTGGTGCCGATGCTGTGGCCCACGGGGCAACGGGCAAGGGCAATGACCAAGTGCGTTTTGAGCTTGCTTGCTATGCACTTAATCCCGACATCAAGGTGATCGCGCCTTGGCGGGAATGGGATTTGACCAGCCGCACCAAGCTTATTGATTTTGCTGAGAAAAACCAGATCCCGATAGCCAAGGACAAGCGTGGGGAAGCGCCTTTCTCTGTCGATGCGAACCTCTTGCACACCTCCAGCGAAGGCAAGGTTCTGGAAGACCCAGCCGAGATGGCGCCTGACTATGTTTACCAGCGCACGGTGAGCCCAGAGGATGCGCCGAACGAGGCGGAATACATCGAAGTGGGCTTTGAGCGCGGCGATGCTGTGAGCATCAATGGAGAAGCGATGAGCCCTGCCACAATCCTGACGAAGCTCAACGAGCTGGGCGGGAAGCACGGGATCGGGCGTCTCGACTTTGTTGAGAACCGCTTTGTTGGTATGAAATCCCGCGGAATTTACGAGACACCTGGCGGGACTGTTTTGCTGGAAGCGCACCGTGGTATTGAGCAGATTACGCTTGATAGCGGCGCGGGGCATCTGAAGGACAGTCTGATGCCGCGCTATGCGGAGCTGATTTATAACGGCTTCTGGTACAGCCCTGAGCGTGAAATGCTGCAAGCGGCGATAGACAAGAGCCAAGAGCATGTGACGGGTACTGTGAAGCTGAAGCTTTACAAAGGGTCTGCTACATGTGTCGGCCGCTGGTCAGACCACTCGCTTTATTCGGAAGCGCATGTGACGTTCGAAGACGATGCGGGGGCGTATGATCAGAAGGATGCGGCTGGATTTATCCAGTTGAATGCTTTGCGCCTGAAGCTTCTGGCGGCGCGGAATCGTCGGCTGAAGTAATCCTGCCGAAGGGCTAAAAACCAAACAAAATCAAGCGGGTCCGTGCAGTATAGCATGGGCCCGCTTTGTATTTGTGACCCCTGCGTTTTTCAGGGTTAACGTCTCAAGATATGCCTGATTCTAGGGGGGTGATATGCGTGCACAACCCGTGCACACCCCGTGCACCGCCTGAAACGGGTTTGCGTTAAGGGAAAATTAGTTAATGCAGCGTGCGCTTGTCGCAAGGTTAAGGGAGCGAACGCTTCTGGGGCGCGCCATACTGCTGAAAAAGATGTGGGGATTGGATATGAATGAAATCGCGGAGGGACTTTCAAGAGGTCTGGAAGGCAAGAGCTTTGAGGGCTCTTTGAAGTTTGATTGTGGTACAGAGGGGGTGATCATCCTGCGAGATGGAGGGGTCACAACCGAGGATGGGCCAACGGACTGTACCCTTAAGATCAGCAAGGAGAACCTTGGCAAACTTCTCACTGGAAAGCTGAACGCGATGACAGGTGTGATGACGGGGAAGCTGAAAGTCTCTGGAGATATGTCTGTGGCGATGCGGCTGGCAAAGCTTCTTTAGGTCTCGCATTTTGGCTTTGCGAAAACCCGACCCATTGAGGGGGACCAGCCCCACTCAAACTCCCTATGGGATATTTCTGGAAAGAAGAGGTAGGCTTTGATCAGGCTGTGAGAGCGCGAGCTTGGCGGAAGGAGAGCAGGCGCTTGCCGTCTTCATCCCAGAGGTGCATGCGGACGGAGGCGAGGCTTTCGCGGATTGTCATGCGGTTTATCTCTCCGAGCTCGGCATTTTCGCGCAGCACTTCTGGCAAGCGATAGAACGGAATGCGCGCGTAGAGATGATGCACATGGTGGATCGCAATATTGGCGCTGAACCAGTTGAGCCATGACGGGAGGATATAGTGCGAGCTACCGTAAAGCGCGGCATCGTGCAAATCCCAGTTTTCGTCGTGGTCCCATGTTGTTTCTTCGAACTGATGCTGGACGTAGAAGAGCCACATGCCTGCCGTCGCTGCAAGGAGCGTTGAGGGCACGAAAATCAACAGGATTGGGGCCCAGCCGCCAAAATAGTAGATCGTTCCGAGAACAGCCAAAAGCGCAAGATTGGTAAGCATGGCGGACACCCAGTATTTGGGTGTCTTTGTCAGGCCGACTGGGAAGCGTTGCTGAATGAAAAAGAGATAGGCGGGCACAAAGCCGAAGAGGAAGAACGGGTTCCGATAGGCGCGGTATTGAAGCTTCCAGAGCGGTGAGAGGGCCTGATATTCGGCAACTGTCAGGGTGACGATGTCGCCGATGCCACGCTTTTCGAGATTGCCGTGTGAAGAATGGTGAATCGCATGGGTGCGACGCCAGACATCATAGGGTGTCAGTGTGACGACACCGAGGACGCGGCCAACCCAATCGCTTGCTGTTCGATTTTTGAAAAGCGAGCCGTGGCCGCAGTCATGCTGAATTGTGAAGAGGCGCAGTAGGAACATAGAGATTGGCACCGAGAGCGCCAATGTGAGCCAGTAACTCACCGAGAGCGATACCCATGCCGCTGCCCAAAGGGCGAGGAAGGGTACAGCCGTGATCAAAAGCTCAAAGTTGCTGCGCGCGGGATTGGGCTCGCGGAATTTTGCGAGGGTGCTGACCCATTCTTTGGCGGATTTGACTGTTTTGGTCTGCTCGGTCGGGAAGGCGGATGCGATGTTCATACGTCTCTGTCTTAATTTTTTCTTTGCAAACACATAAAGCAACGAGGGCATGAGGGAAGGGGGAATATGACTTTTTTGGCAAACCTGCGCTAAAAGGTAGCTTTTTGGGGCTGAATTTTGACTCGCTTATGGCTTTAGGGCGCAAGTTTATGGGCGGCGAGGCGCTCGTAGATGGGCAGGGCTTTTGCGAGAAGCTCTTGCTGAGCCTCTGTTTCCAGGACGGGCAGTGGCCCTTCGGGGCCGGCGAAGCCTGTGGAGCTGTGCACTGCATTGTACCAATGGGCGGCCCAGACGCCATCGGAGGGGTGGCCGCCTTTGGGCCAGCTCAGCATCGCGGGATCAAAGGAGAGATCGAGCGCGGTGCAGAGTTTTGTGAGCATCGGTTCAGGCTCTTCACGGATATCTGCGCTGTCGATGACAAGGGGGGTATGGCTCTCGGCGCGGAGCATCTCGAAGAGTTCGAGCTGTTGGGAGAAGCCGATATCAGCGAGGCCGAAGTCTTCATATTTTGCGCCGAAGCTGGCGATTACGCGGGCCGGGTGACGGATCAGAAAGACGTTTTTGACAGTGTTCATCCAGTCGCGCGGCACCGAGGGCAGCATGTGTTGGCACATGTGCTTTTGGTAGAAGTGCTTTGATATGGGGTTTGTTAGAGACTGTATAACCTGATCTGCATCTTGGGGCTGGGAGGCGAGAACCTCCTCGCGCATTGGGTGTGCGAGACCCGTTTCACGCAGGTAATGGGCGTAGAAGGGCTCATCGACCACGGCGAAATCGGCGCGGTTGCCGAAGCTGTACATGAGCGCGGTCGATAGATTCCGTGGGCCGGACCACATTGCGATTTTGGTCATGCGCGGGCCTCAATCAGTGCTTTGTAGAGCGCACGGATGCGTTTTGTTACGGGGCCCATTTCCCCTGTCCCGATCTGGCGTCCGTCTATCTCGCTGACGGGGGTTTGTGCGCCGAATGTGCCTGTGAGGAAGGCTTCATCTGCGCCGTAGGTATCGACAAGCGAATAATTGCGCTCATAAACTGGGATGCCATCAGCGCGGCAAACATCAATCACCTTCTGGCGGGTGATTCCGTTCATGCAATAGTCGCCTGTACTGGTCCAGACGGCGCCTTTACGCACGATGAAAAAATTGCAGGCGTTGGTTGTGTTTACGAAGCCGTGGACATCAAGCATCAGCGCCTCGTCGGCGCCTGCCTTTTCAGCGGCGATGCAGGCGAGAATGCAGTTGAGCTTGGAATGGGAGTTGAGCTTTGGGTCCTGTGTCATCGGCAGGCCGCGGATGTGAGGGACCGTGGCGAGGCGGATGGGACGCGGGATTTTGGGCTGGGAGTGCTCCATGATGATTGTGATGGTGGGGCCTTGGCGGCTGAGTGAGGGGTGTTGGAAGGGACGCGTTTTGACCCCCCGAGTGACCATGAGGCGCGCATGGGCGTCTGTTGTCATATCATTTGCGGATTGTGTCTCTAACAGGGCCGAATAGAGCTCATCACGGGTCATGCCGATATCAAGATCAATCGCTTTGGCGGCCTCAAAGAGCCTGTCAAAATGTTCATCCCAGAAGGCCCATTGACCGTTGTAGAGGCGCAAGCCTTCCCATACGCCATCGCCGAGCATGAAACCGCTGTCATAGACAGACACAAGCGCCTCGGCCTTGGGGACGCAGCGGCCGTTGAGCCAAATCTGGAGGTCTTCGTTGCGTGCATCTTCTTCGGCGGCGTGGGTTGTTATTTTGTCACTCATGTTTCGACCTCTCACGTTTCGGGGATCAGTAGTAACCTCTCTGTGAGGCCTGTCTACAGGGGAGTTTTTACGCGCTAGAATGAGGGGACGTTTAGCAGGAGTGAAAGCTATGATGTGCTGTGTGAGAGAAATGAAGGCCTTGATGCTGGCGGTGTTGATTGCGCTGGCGCTGATGATGCAAGCCATCATGGCTGAGGCAGGTCCGCGCGAGGAGATTGTTGTCGCTGGTGGCTGTTTCTGGTGTGTGGAGTCTGACTTTGAGGGGGTTCCCGGTGTGATTGCTGCGGTCTCAGGCTTTGCCGGTGGGAAATCGACAAACCCGACTTACAAGGATCACACAGGACATTATGAGGTTGTGAAGATCACTTTTGATGCGGGAAAGATCAGCCGTGACGAGATTTTGCACAAGTTCATGCGCTCGATTGATCCGACGGATGATGGCGGGCAGTTTTGTGACCGAGGGCCTGCGTATAAGACAGCGCTGTTTTATAACGGCACAGATCAGCGGGTGGCCGCTGAGCAGGCTGTGAGCGCGGCGGGTCAGGACTTGGGGCGCAAAATCGTTACTAAGATTTTGCCGCTGAGCGGCTTTTACCCAGCCGAGGACTATCATCAGGATTATTATAAGAGCTCTGATATTGTCCTGACGCGGGCGGGTCCGAAGAGCAAGGCAAGTGCGTATAAGTTTTATCGCAAGGCCTGTGGTCGTGACGCAAAGGTGAAGGCTCTCTGGGGCGGTGCAGCGCCGTTTGCGGGGTAGGTTGCGCCGCGTATTGGTGGTGAGGCGGCTTTGCCCCATCAGTTTCAAAAGCCGAGGGCTTTTGAAACCTCTCCCCTAGGATATTTCTAGAACGAGGAAGAGTCAGCTAGGCTTGAGCCTTTAGGAAGCTGTCGACTGCGGAGCGAGAGGGGATGGCGTCAGCTGTCCCTCTTTTTGTGACTTTGAGGGCAGAGGCGGCGGCGGCGCAGCGCAAGGCGTCTTGCAGGCTTTGGCCTTCCTGCAGGGCGGCGGCGAGATAGCCTGTGAAAGTATCGCCTGCGCCTGTTGTGTCTAGCGCTTGCACGGGGAAGGCCGAGAAGCGCTGTTTGCCTTTGGATGTCAGGGCGTAGCCGCCTTTTGAGCCTTCGGTTACCACGATCGTTTCGGGGGAAAGATCGGCTGTGCTTTTGGCCTCAGACAGTTGTTTCATTTCGACAGCATTGAGAATGAGAATATCGGTCAGCGGCAGGAGCGCGGCTGTTGCCGCGGCATTGAAGGGCGCGGCGGCGTAGAGCACTTTGAGGCCAAGACTGCGCGCGAGTGTGGCGGCCTCAAAAGCAAGGTTGGTCTCGTTTTGGAGAAGCAGCATATCGCCGCGCTTTGCGCTAAGCAGAGCGGTTTTGAGCTGTGTCAGAGACTGCTGCATGTTGGCACCAGGGAAAACGACGATAGCGTTTTCGCCCTTTGGGTCCACATTGATAATCGCGTGGGCTGTTGGGGCGGTGACCTCGGAGATATGCGTGGTGTCGACGCCGAGCGCTTTGAGGCGGGAGACGGCCCATGCACCATCGGGGCCGACTGCGCCGATATGCACCACACGCGCACCAGCTTGGGCCGCGGCGACCGACTGGTTTGCGCCCTTGCCGCCGAGGCCTGTGCTGTGGCTCTCGGCGAGGATGGTTTCGCCCGGCGCGGGGAGGTGAGGAACCTCGTAGAAGTGGTCGAGGTTGATCGAGCCGAGGCAGAAGAGCGTCATGGTTTACCCGACTTTGCAGGCGGCGAGCACGGCCATGTTCAGGATGTCATTGACTGTCGAGACAGTGGAACAAATCTGGATGCTTTCGTCGATGCCCGCAAGAATGGGGCCAATAACTGTTGCGCCGGCCATTTCCTGCATCAGCTTTGTACTGATGGAGGCGGAGTGACGCGCAGGAACGACGAGGATATTGGCGGGACCTGTGAGGCGCGAGAAGGGGTAGCTTTTTTGCGCCTGAGCATTCAGCGCGACATCGACTGTCATCTCGCCCTCATACTCGAAATCAGCGCCGCGGGCTTCAAGAACGCTTGGTGCCTTGTGCATCTTCTCGGCGCGCTCGGAGCGCGGGTAGCCGAATGTGGAGAAGCTGACGAATGCGACGCGGGGCTCAAGGCCCAAGTGGCGTGCGACATCGGCTGAGCGCTCGGCGATTGTGGCGAGGTCTTGCTCGTCAGGCCATTCGTGGACGAGCGTATCGCCAACGAGAACAATGCGGCCTTTGTGAAGCAGTGCCGTGACGCCCACTGCGCCTGCTTCGGCGCTTGCGTCAAACACCATGTTGATGCGTTGCATTACGTGTGCCGACTTGCGGGTAGCACCTGTGATGAGGCCTTCGCCATGACCATGGGCCAGCATAAGCGCTGCGAACACGTGACGGTCGCGCGCAGCGAGGCGGTGCACATCGTGGCGGTCAAACCCTTGACGCTGGAGGCGCTTGTAGAGGAAGGCCTTGTATTCGGCCAAGTGGGGCGAATTGGCGGCGTTGACGATTTCGAGCTCGCCAACAGCATCGGCCATGCCTTCGGCAGTGAGCTTGGTTTTTACATCATCCTCGCGGCCTACGACGAGGGCACGGCCCATGCCAGAGCGTTGATACTGGACGGCGGCGCGCAGCACGCGGGGATCATCGCCTTCGGCGAAGATCATTGTCGCCTGATTTTGACGGGCGCGGGCGTTGAGGCTGCGCAGGATGCTGGCTGTCGGGTCCATCCGCGATTTGAGGGAGGCCTCATAGGCGTCCATATCAATGATCGGGCGGCGGGCGACGCCTGTGTCCATACCTGCCTTGGCGACGGCGGGAGGGATCACATAAATCAGGCGCGGATCAAACGGTGTCGGGATGATGTAGTCGCGCCCGAAGCTGAGCTTTTTGCCATAGGCCATTGCGACTTCGTCAGGGACATCCTCGCGCGCCAGTTTGGCCAGCGCTTCGGCGCAGGCGATTTTCATTTCGTCGTTGATGGCGCGAGCGTGGATATCGAGCGCGCCGCGGAAGAGATAGGGGAAGCCGAGGACGTTGTTCACTTGATTGGGATAATCCGAGCGGCCTGTGGCGACGATCACGTCTTCGCGCACGGCATGGGCCTCTTCGGGTGTGATCTCGGGGTCAGGATTGGCCATGGCGAAGATCACGGCGTTTTTGCCCATGGAGGCGACCATCTCTTGCGTGACCGCGCCTTTGGCGGAGACGCCAAGGAAGACATCGGCGCCATCCATGGCTTCTGCGAGTGTGCGCGCAGGCGTGTTGGCGGCGTGAGCCGATTTCCACTGGTTCATGCCTTCGGTGCGGCCCTGATAGATCACGCCTTTGGTATCGCAAAGGATGCAGTTGTCGTGCTTTGCGCCCATGACTTTGATCAGTTCGATACAAGCGATGCCTGCTGCGCCAGCGCCGTTAACGACGATTTTGACGTCTTCGATTTTCTTGCCGGAAATTTGCAGGGCGTTGAGAAGCCCAGCTGCGCAGATCACGGCTGTGCCGTGTTGGTCGTCGTGGAAGACGGGGATATCCATCTGCTCTTTGAGAGTTTGCTCGATGATGAAGCATTCGGGCGCTTTGATGTCTTCGAGGTTGATGCCGCCGAATGTCGGGCCCATCAGGCGCACGGCGTTGATAAACTCGTCGGGGTCTTCTGTATCAAGCTCAAGATCGATTGAGTTGACATCAGCAAAGCGTTTGAAGAGTACGGCCTTGCCCTCCATCACGGGCTTGGAGCCGAGCGCGCCCAGATTGCCAAGGCCGAGGACGGCCGTACCGTTGGAGATCACGGCGACGAGATTGCCTTTGTTGGTGTAGTCATAGGCGAGCTCTGGATTGGCGGCGATGTCTTCGCAAGGGACGGCAACGCCCGGAGAGTAGGCAAGAGAAAGATCCCGCTGTGTTGTCATGGGGACAGTTGCCTGCACCTCCCATTTGCCAGGTGTTGGCTCAAGGTGAAAGGCAAGGGCGTCTTCGCGGGAGATCTTCTGCTTGGTCATTTTTGGCCTGATTCAATACTGGTTTAATAAGGGGTCGGGCAGTCATAGCCTTTGTCGGCGCTTCTCTCAAACGATTTCAGACTTTCGGCTTTCGCGCGGTCGCTTGGCAGATTAGTTTGGCCCCAACCATTCGGGGGGATGAGCCTGTGAGCGCTGCCAAGCCAACTGTGACGCCAATGATGGCGCAGTATCTTGAGATTAAGGGGAATTACCCCGAGGCGCTCTTGTTTTATCGCATGGGCGACTTTTACGAGATGTTCTTTGACGATGCTGTGGCAGCGTCGGAAGCGCTGGATATTGCGCTGACCAAGCGAGGCAAACACGACGGCGAGGATATTGCCATGTGCGGTGTGCCCCATCATGCGGCTGAGAACTACCTTTTGACGCTTATTCGCAAGGGCTTTCGTGTGGCTGTTTGTGAACAGTTGGAAAGTCCCGAAGAGGCCAAGAAGCGCGGCTATAAATCAGTTGTGCGGCGGGATGTTGTGCGGCTTGTCACGCCGGGCACGCTGACAGAAGACAGCCTTTTGGAGGCGCGCCGCAACAACTTTTTGGCGGCGTATATCGAGATTCGCGATGTGGCAGGGCTGGCTTGGCTTGATATGTCCACAGGTGACTTTCGGGTTATGGAGCTATCGCGCGTGCGGCTGGGGCCAGAGCTTGCGCGGCTTTCACCGAGTGAAATTGTTTTTGCGGATGCACAGTTTAACGAGCTTGCGCCGCTGGCTGAGGAACAAGGCGTCGCTGTGAGCGAACTGGGCAAGGCCAGCTTTGACAGCGAGGGGGCTCAGAAGCGGCTCTGTACCTTTTTTGAAGTCGAGACCTTGGACGCTTTTGGCCAATTTTCACGCGCTGAAGTTTCGGCGCTGGGGGCTGTGCTTGATTATCTGGAGATCACCCAGAAGGGGAAGCTGCCGCTTTTGGCAGCACCCGTGCGCGAAGTGGCGGGACGGGTTATGCAGATTGATGCGGCCACGCGGCGCAATCTTGAGCTGACGCGCTCTATGCAGGGTGCGCGCGCTGGCTCGCTTCTGGGGGCGATTGACCGCACGTTGACAGCGCAGGGCGCGCGGCTTTTGGAGCGGCGGGTTAGCTCGCCCTCTTGTGACGTGGCCGAGATTTCTGCGCGTCTGGATGCTGTGAGTGTTGGGCTGGCTGATACAGGGTTTCTGGCGGACACTCGTGACAGCTTGCGCCATGTGCCAGATATGGAGCGCGCGCTTTCAAGGCTTGGGCTAGAGCGCGGCGGGCCGAGAGACTTGGCGAGTATTCGCAACGGTCTTGGGAAAGCGGGTGATATAGGCTCTAATATGGCCAAACTTGAGCTGCCCACGCTTTTGAGAGAAGCAGGCCAAAAGCTTTTGGGGCATGATGCACTCGTTGATCTGCTTGATGCGGCGCTTGTGGCGGAGCCGCCTTTGTTTGCCCGCGATGGCGGGTTTGTGGCAGCCGGCTATGACGAAGAGCTCGACGCCAGCCGCGCCTTGCGCGACGAGGGACGCGGCGTGATTGCTAAGATGCAGGCGGACTATGCCGCTGACACGGGGATTGCGGCGCTCAAGATCAAGCACAACAATGTGCTTGGGTATTTCATCGAGGTGACGGCGACCCATGCGGAGAAAATGTTGGGCGCGCCACTTAACGAACGCTTCAAACACCGCCAAACCACCGCCAATCAGGTGCGCTTTACCACGCCTGAATTGAACGAGATGGAAACACGAATACTCAATGCGGGCGGACGCGCGACCGAGATTGAGCTGCGGATTTTTGGCGAGCTGCGCGGTGCCATTCTGGCGGAGCAGGAGGCTGTCTTTGCGGCCACGGGGGCGCTGGCCGAAATCGACCTTGCCCTTGGGCTTGCCAGCATCGCGCGGGAAGAAGATTGGGCACGGCCCTCCGTTGACATGAGCCATGCGCTTGAGATCAGCCAAGGGCGCCACCCCGTTGTGGAGCAGGCTTTGCGGCGGCAGGGTAGCACAAGCTTTGTCCCGAATGACTGCGTGTTGGCTGAAGACGACCAGCTTTGGCTTCTGACGGGACCGAACATGGCGGGTAAGTCGACCTTTCTACGCCAGAATGCGCTGATTGCTGTGCTGGCACAGATGGGAAGCTATGTGCCTGCGGTGGCGGCACGTGTGGGGATTGTGAGCCAGCTTTTCAGCCGTGTGGGCGCGAGTGATGATCTGGCACGGGGGCGCTCGACTTTTATGGTCGAGATGGTGGAAACCGCCGCGATCCTCAATCAGGCGGATGAACGTGCGCTTGTTATTCTCGACGAGATTGGGCGCGGCACGGCGACGTATGATGGCCTCTCGATTGCTTGGGCCACGCTGGAGCACTTGCACGAGAGCAACCACTGCCGCGCGCTTTTTGCGACGCACTATCATGAAATGACCCAGCTGTCTGACAAGCTTGAGCGCTGCTCCAACGCCACTGTCATGGTGAAAGAGTGGGAGGGCGATATCATCTTCTTGCATGAGGTGCGCAAAGGTGTCGCGGACCGCTCTTATGGGGTGCAGGTTGCCAAGTTGGCTGGTCTGCCCGAGAGCGTGATTGCGCGGGCGCGTGTTGTGCTTGACGCGTTGGAGAAGGGCGAGCGGGAAGGCTCTGCAAAGGCCGTTATTGACGATTTGCCATTGTTTAGTGCCACACCTGCGCCCGCACCAGTAAAGGCCAAGGAGAGTGAAGTGGAAGGCGCTTTGGCCGACGTCTTCCCCGACGAGCTGACGCCGCGCGAGGCGCTGGCTGTGCTTTACGAGCTGAAGGCAAAGATGGCTAAGTGATCTGCTTGAGATCATCCAGAAGCGCATTTGACATGGCTTCAGCATGATCAAGCCGCGCTTGGGGCATGTTTGGGTGCTCGACTTTGATTAGGGCTTCAAAGCAGATGAAGTAGGGCAAGAAGCCGTTTTCTTCTTGGTCGGAAAACTCAAAGCGCTTTGTGAAGGCTTCAAAGGCGGCGGCGTCGACACCGAAGCGGCGTGAGCCTGAGGGAAGCATGCCGCGGCGGGCCATATGAACGAGCGCACGGGCGATGTCTTTGTAGAGTGGGGCGTGATTGGTTGCGCCAAGATCAATCGCGGTGACGGTCTGGCCATCCCAGAAGAGATTGTTGAGATGAAAGTCGCCATGGGCGAGCGCCACGCGCCATTCGGGAAAGTCGATCTGGCGGTACAGTTTTTTCATTTTTTGAAACACGCGGGATTCGACGTTGCGCAGGCTGTCGTGCGGCTGTTTTTCGGCGGCTTTCTCGGCCCAGCTGCGCCACGGGCGTCGATTGGGGGCGCGCCACTCTTCGGTTGGCGCAGTAAATTTGCGCAGCCAGTCGGCGGAGCGCGCTATGGGGGCGGAGCGTTCCTCCGACGGTAGACGCCAGAGCGCTGTCAGCAGGCCTTCGCCTTTGGCCAGCGCCGTAATGGTTAGGCCAGCTTCGGGAGCGTGAAAGAGAGGCTCCTGAACGGTGAGCGGAGCCGTATTCATATAAGCCCAGGCGCGGGCGAGTTCATCCCATTCTTTTGTGGTTGTCGCTTGCGCCTCGGCGGAGAGCGTAAGGCGGAACACAGCGTCTTGGCCCTGAAAGCTGCCTTGAAACACGGCGTGACGGCTTGGTACGAGGTGAAGCGCAGGGCCGATGCTGTAGACGCGGCCTTGAAGGGCCGTGGATGCGACATGAGTGAGCCTGTCCAAAGCGGCGCGGGCCTCTTCGGGGAAAAGCTCAATGTTACTCGTCTCAACCACTGTCATAGGGAGAGCATATGCGCGGGCGGTTGTGAATTGAACCCTAAACGAAGCGCCTGTATGGTCGGGAAAATTGAGCTGGAGAGACGCATGAGCGAGACACCTGTTACCGAGATGAGCTTTGAGGCGGCGATGGCCGAACTTGAGAAAGTTGTGGGCCAGCTTGAGCGGGGTGATGTGCCACTGGATGACTCTATCAAGCTTTATGAGCGCGGCGCGCTTTTGAAGAAGCATTGCGAAGGTAAGCTGAAGGACGCAGAAGAAAAAGTCGCCGCGATTACGCTGGATGGCGAAGGCAATCCGACAGGGACGAAGCCGCTTGACGTTGATTGAACCACTGGGCTTTGAGGCGGCGTTGACGCGGGCGCAGAGCCTGATGCAGCAAGCGCCTGAAGCGTTTTTTGAAGAGGCCCGTTCGCGGCCTGAGGCCGAGCTGCTCGAAGCGATGCGCTATGCGCTGGAGGGCGGGAAGGCCCTGCGGGCTTTTCTTGTGATCGAATCGGCGCGGCTGCACGGGCAGGGGCTTGAAGCTGCGACACGTGCGGGGCTGGCTGTGGAGTGTATCCATGCCTATTCGCTGATCCATGATGATCTGCCGTGCATGGACGACGATGACCTGCGCCGTGGTAAGCCCACGGTGCACAAGAAATGGAACGAGCACACTGCCGTTTTGGCGGGGGACGCTTTGCAAGCCAAGGGCTTTGAGCTGCTCGCGAGCGAGGATATGCCCAATGCGCTCCCGCTGTTGCGGGGGCTGGCTGAGGCGAGTGGTCATGGCGGGATGGTTGGCGGCCAGATGATGGATATTGCGGCGGAAACCAGTGAGATGCCGCTGACTCTGGCCGAGATCAAGGCTGTTCAGAACGGCAAGACAGGCGCGCTGATCCGTTGGTCAGCGACGGCTGGCGCTGTGATGGCGGGCGCTGATTGTGCTGGATTAGAGACCTATGGCGACAGGCTTGGGCTTGCCTTCCAGATTGCTGATGACATTCTTGATGTAGAAGGTGATGCGCAAGAAACGGGCAAGGCCGTGGGCAAGGATGAAGAGGCTGGCAAGGCGACATTTGTCTCGCTTCTGGGGCTTGATGCGGCAAAACGCCAAGCGGCAAGCCTTGTGGAAGAGGCCTGTGAGGCCTTATCTGTTTATAAAGACAATGCTGATTGCTTGCGAGAGGCTGCGCGCTTCGTTATCTCGCGGCGCAAATGAGTGTTCCCTTGAAAGGGTGATTATGACCGACCGCCCCAAGACCCCGCTGCTAGATAAAGTGGCCAGCCCCGCTGATATGAAGCGGCTGAGCGATGGCGAACTCGTTACGCTGGCTGGAGAGCTGCGCGCCGAGACGATTTCGGCGGTGAGTGAAACGGGCGGACATTTGGGCGCCGGTTTGGGTGTGATTGAACTGACCGTGGCGCTGCATGCTGTTTTTGATGCGCCCAAAGACAAGATTATCTGGGATGTTTCGCATCAGTCTTACCCTCACAAGATCCTAACAGGGCGGCGGGACCGTATCCGCACTTTGCGCAAGCGTGGCGGCCTGAGCGGATTTACCAAGCGTTCTGAGAGCCCATATGATTGCTTCGGGGCGGCACATAGCTCCACTTCGATCAGCGCTGCGCTGGGCTTTGCTGTGGCGCGCGACTTGGGCGGAAACTGCCCCGAAGGACTGGGCGATGCGATTGCCGTTATCGGCGATGGCGCGATGAGCGCGGGCATGGCTTTTGAGGCGATGAACAACGCTGGGCATTTGGGCAAGCGGCTGATTGTGATCCTGAATGACAACGAGATGAGTATTGCGCCGCCTGTGGGCGCGCTTTCGAGTTATCTGAGCCGTTTGTATGCCGAGGAGCCTTTTCAGGAACTCAAGGCTGCGGCCAAGGGCGCGGTCAGTCTGATGCCACCGTTCTTTCAAGAGGGGGCGAAGCGGGCCAAGGAAATGCTCAAGGGTATGACCGTGGGCGGCACGCTTTTTGAAGAGCTGGGCTTTAGCTATATCGGGCCGATTGATGGCCATGACATGGACCAGCTGCTGCCGCTTCTGCGCACTGTGAAGGCGCGCGCAACGGGGCCTATCCTTATTCATGCGATCACCAAAAAGGGTAAGGGCTATGCCCCCGCCGAGGCGCGCGACGACAAGGGCCACGCGACGGCGAAGTTTGATGTGATCACTGGGAAGCAAGTGAAAACGCCGAGCAATGCACCGAGCTATACGGCTGTGTTTGGTGATGAGCTGGTTGCGCTTGCGGCAGAAGACGACAAGATCTGCGCTGTCACGGCGGCGATGCCGAGCGGCACTGGGCTTGACTTGATGGCCGAACGTTACCCCAGCCGCTGCTTTGATGTGAGCATTGCAGAGCAGCATGGTGTCACTTTTTGCGCGGCTTTGGCGGCGGGCGGGATGAAGCCGTTTTGCACGATGTATTCGACGTTCCTTCAGCGCGGGTACGACCAGATTGTGCATGATGTGGCGTTGCAGAACCTGCCTGTACGCTTTGCGATTGACCGTGCAGGGCTTGTTGGCGCCGATGGGGCGACGCATGCGGGGAGCTATGACATCGCGTATCTCGCGAACCTGCCCAATATGGTTGTGATGGCGGCGTCTGACGAGGCGGAGCTGAAGCATATGGTCGTTACGGCAGCGAGCTATGATGCGGGGCCTATTGCCTTCAGGTATCCGCGCGGCGAGGGCGTTGGCGTAGAGCTGCCGGCGCGCGGCGTTGCGCTTGAGATCGGTAAGGGCCGTGTTGTGCGTGAGGGCGCGCGCGTGGCGCTTTTGAGCTTTGGCACGCGGCTGGCCGAGGCCGAGAAAGCCGCCGAACAGCTGGCCGCGAAGGGGATTACTCCGACTGTCGCAGACGCGCGGTTTGCGAAGCCTTTGGATAAAGAGATGATCTTGCGGCTGGCACGTGAACATGAAGTTCTGATCACGCTGGAAGAGGGCGCTGTGGGCGGGTTTGGCTCGCATGTGGCGCAGCTTCTGGCCGAGGAAGGCGCTTTTGACGCGGGGCTCAAGTTCCGCTCTATGGTCTTGCCTGACTGGTTTATTGACCAAGGATCGCCTTCAGAAATGTATGCCGAGGCAGGGCTAGAGGCCGCGGACATCGTCACGAAAGTGCTCGATGTGCTTGGGGTTGCTCAGGTGAAGGGGCAGCGGGCTTAGACTAAAACAGAGTGTAGTGTGTATGACGATTCCTAATTATCAAGTTTTGATGTTACCTGTCCTGAAGCTCATTGCCACAGGGCATGAAACAATCCCAAGCTGCCTCGAGCCGCTGCGAAGCGAGTTTGCGATTTCAGAAAACGAGTTTGAAGAGCTGTTGCCGAGTGGCAAACAAACCGTCTTGGCAAACCGCGCGCATTGGGCGCGAAACTATATGTCGCAAGCTGGATTGGTTGAGCCGATCAAGCGGGGGCATTACCGGCTCACCCAAGAGGGGGAAGCGTTGCTAGCGAACCCGCCTCAAGGGCTGAACGCTGATTACTTAAAACGATATGACCGGTTTCTTGAGTTTTTGCAGCGGTCTTCGACGACACAAAACGACAATTCAAACGACGCTAAAAATGCTGACAGCAAGAGTGAAGCGTCGACGCCAGAAGACTTAATGGCGAAGAGCCACCGTGAAATTGAAGCGCTGTTGAGGAACGATTTGCTGGAGGCGGTGCTCTCTGTTTCTCCTGCGCGATTTGAACAGCTGATTGTCGATCTGCTGGTAGCTATGGGCTACGGCGGTGGGGACTCTTCCATGGGAAAGAGTATCGGTAAATCGGGAGATGGCGGGATTGACGGGGTGATCAATGAAGACGCTCTGGGGCTTGATGCCGTTTATGTTCAGGCCAAGCGCTATGATCCTTCAAACAAGGTTGGTCGGCCTGATATCCAGAAGTTTGTCGGCTCTCTCACAGGCGAAAGCGCAACGAAGGGCGTGTTTGTTACGACCTCGGCGTTTTCTCGCGAAGCGCAGGATTATATCAGCCGTGTTCAACAACGGATTGTTTTGATCGACGGTGAAATGCTGGCCAGACTGATGATCCAGCACGGTGTCGGCGTGAGGGCGCGGGCGCAATATGTCATCCGCTCGATAGATGAAGACTATTTCCCAGAAAGAGAAACCTAACCTTTCCGCTCGCCGCCCAAAGCATCCAGCTTTTTATCAATCGCATCGAGGCGTGCTTTGACGTCGTCGCGGTAGGCGTCGGTGTTGGCGATGTCTTCGGTGTGGTGGGCGTCTTGCATGGAGTTGACCACGAGGCCGACGAGCAAGTTGACCACTGCGAAAGTTGTCACGAGGATGAATGGCAGGAAGAAGGCCCATGCGTAGGGGTAGATTTCCATCACGGGGCGTACGATCCCCATGGACCAGCTTTCGAGCGTCATGATCTGAAAGAGTGTGTAAGCGGATGCCCCGAGCGAGCCGAACCACTGCGGGAAGGCATCGGCGAAGAGTTTTGTGGCGATGACGGCGCCGATGTAGAAGATCAGGCCCATCAGCATGAAGTCCGAGCCCATCCCGGGCATTGCCGTGATGAGGCCTTCGACCACGCGGCGTAGAGACGGGGCGACCGAGATCACACGGAGCACCCGCAGGATGCGCAGGGCGCGCATTGCGGAGAAGCCTTGGCCCGCAGGGATAAGCGAAATGGCGATGATCACAAAGTCGAATATGTTCCAACCCGAGCGGAAAAAGCGGGGGCCGTGGGCGACGAGCTTGGCGAGCAGTTCGACCACGAAGATGGTCAGGCAGAGCGTATCAAGCGTTTTGATCAGCCCGCTATAGTTTGCCATGGCGCTTTGGGATGTCTCCAAGCCGAGGATGATCGCGTTAAAGATGATTACGGCTGTAATGATCGTTGCGGTTCTTGGGTGATCGACGAGTTTGGCGAGCGTTGCGCGCAGGGACATATGGGCCTCGAAAGCTAGGGTTTAGAGTTAGGTAGGGGCTGGGGCGCGAAAGGCAAGTTTATTTGCGCGTTTCGGCCGCGAGGACAGCCTGAAGGCCAGACTTATAGTCGGGGTAATGGAGTGTCACGCCGAGGTCATTCTTGATGCGTTCATTTGCGACGCGTTTGCTTTCGCCATAAAAGCTGCGCGCCATGGGGGAAAGTTCGGCGTCTTCAAAGCGCACCTCTGGCGGCGGGGCCATACCAAGACGCTCAGCGGCATAGGCGAGGACGTCTTGCGGAGGCGCTGGCATATCATCGCAGACATTATAGGCCGCGCCCGCGTTCGGGCTTTTGATCGATGCGAGAAGCACTTGGGCGATATCGTCCACATGGGTGCGTGAGAAGACTTGGCCTTCCTTGATGATCCGTCTGGCTGTGCCATTGCGGATTTTTTCAAATGGGCCGCGATGGGGACCATATATTCCTGCGAGGCGGAAGATGTGGAGCGGCAGACCTGTCCCGCGCCACTGGTTTTCGGCTTCGACGCGCATCAGGCCACGCCGGCTGCTTGGCGTGAGCGGGGTCTCTTCTGTGACCCAGCCTCCTGCGTGGTCGCCATATACGCCAGTTGTTGAGAGATAGCCGACCCATTCTAGATTGGGCGCATATTGGCGTAGTTTAGAACCGTATTTCGCTAAGAAGGGGTCGCCGTTCTCAGAGGGTGAAACGGAGATCAGCAGGTGTGTTGCCTCGGACAACGCGTCCGTCAGATCGCCTTCGGGGAAGATCAACGGGATAACGCCAAGGGACTGTATCGCGGCGAATTTCTCGGGCGAGCGGGTTGTCCCGAAGAGCTTCCAGCCCTTGGGGGAAAGGCGTCCAGCGAGGGCGTTGGCCGAGTAGCCTTGGCCTATGGTGAGGAGTGTTTTTGTCATGGCGTTGCCGCTGTTTTGCCCGCGAGTTTGCGTGCGGCGCGCATGTTGCGGAAGATGGCGATGGAATAGAGCACAAGCGCCATCCAGATCATTGGGAAGGCAATCATCCGCGCGCCGCCGAAGGGCTCTTTGAATACAAAGACGCCGATGAGGAAGATCATCGTGGGAGCGATGTATTGCAAAATTGCTATTGTGCTGAGGCGCAAGAGCTTGGCGCCGTTGGCGTAGATGAGAAGCGGCACGGCGGTGACCACGCCGCAGCCGAGGAGAAGCCATGTATCATAGGCGCTGCCGAGGAAGTTTCCTGTTGGGCCAAGCCAGATAAGATAGGCTATCGCAGGCGGTGTGAGGATCATTACTTCAAGCAGAAAGCCTTGATTGGGCCCGATGGGGAGCGACTTCTTCGCCAGCGCATAAAAGCCCCATGTGACGAAGAGTGCGATCGCGACCCACGGGAGCTTGCCTGCTTCAAGGGTAAGGATCACCACGGCGGCAAAGGCGAGGGCAAGAGCGGCAAGCTGAAGTTTGTTGAGCCGCTCGCCGAGCAGGACCGCACCGAGGAAGACGGAGAAGAGCGGGTTGATGTAGTACCCAAGTGCTGCGTCTAGGGCGTGTCCTGATGTGATTGCCCAGACGTAGAAGCCCCAGTTGATCGAGATCAGCGCGGCAGTGACGCAGCCCATAGCCAGCATTTTGGGCGTTGTGAGAGCGGTTTTGATATCGCCTGTGCGCCCAAGAATTATGAGCAGGGTTGCGGCGATGGGGAGAGACCAGATCACCCGATGCGCGACCACTTCGGCAGGGGGAATATGGCTGAGCAATTTCATGTAGAGGGGCAGGAATCCCCAAAGCACGTAGGCTGTGAGCGCAAAGGCGAGGCCTTGGGGTGTGTCGCGGTTCTCTGGCATGTGGCGCTCCTCTTCTCTGAATGACTAGGCTGTTTTGATGGGGAGGGCTAGTCCCGTGACGCAACGCTTTGGTTTCGAATTGTGCTTTGCACAATCCGACTGCGGCGAGGGGCTTTGCCCCTCGCGCTCCCCAGGATACTTGAAGAAAGAGGAAGAGCTAGGCGCGCACGTTCTCTGATTTGGGATCATACATCGGCTTGAGAGAGGCCGTTGCTTTGACGCGAGTTCCTTTGATATCGATTTCATAGGAGCTTGCCAGAACCTCAGTGGCAGATTGACCTTCGCAGGGAACGTAGCCAAGGCCGACGGCTGCGCCGAGAGTGTGGCCGTAGCCGCCTGAGCTTAGGTAGCCGACAATTTCGCCATCACGCAGGATCGGCTCGTTATGGTAGAGGAGTGGCTGGCTGTCTTGTAAAAGGAACTGCACCATGCGCGCCTTGGGGCCGCTTTCCTTGCGGGCGGCGACGGCGGCCTTGCCTATGAAATCGGGTTTGGAGAGATCAACTGCGAAGCTGAGGCCTGCATCGACGACATTGTCCTCGGAGGTGATATCGTGACCGAAGTGGCGGAAGGCTTTCTCGATACGGCAGCTGTCCATTGTGTGCATGCCACAGAGCTTGAGGCCGAGGGGCTGGCCAGCGGCATGGAGCGTTTCGAAGGCGTGGCTTGCCATGTCTGTGCTTACATAGATCTCCCAACCAAGCTCTCCCACATATGAGACGCGGTGGGCCCGAGCGAGGCCCATGCCAAGCTCGATCTCCTGTGCGGTGCCAAAGGGGTTGGCCTCGTTTGAGAAGTCGTTTGGCGAGACAGCTTGCAGGAGCGCCCGCGCGTTGGGGCCCATAACGGCGAGGACACCTTCGCCTGCTGTGACATCGGTGATGACAGCTATGTTAGAGCCGAGATTGCGGCGTAGCCATGTTTCATCAGCGAGGCGCGTGGCAGCGGGGGTAACCACGAGATAGGCTGTTTCACTGAGGCGCGTGACTGTAACGTCGGCCTCAATGCCACCCTTCGCATTGAGGAACTGTGTGTAGACAATCTTGCCTGTGGGCACGGACATATTTGCGCCGCAGACGTTGTTGAGGAAGCGCTCCGCATCGGGGCCTTCGACGCGCAGTTTGCCGAAGGACGACATATCATACATGCCGATGTTTTCGCGGATGGCGGCGTGTTCGGCGGCGCGGTTTTCAAACCAGTTCTGACGCTGCCATGTGTATTCGTATTCTGCCTTCTGCCCCTCATTGGCGAACCAGTTGGCGCGCTCCCAGCCCGCGAGCTCGCCCATGACGGCGCCGTTTGCGAGAAGTTTGTCATGGAAGGGTGTGCGGCGTATGCCGCGAGCGGTGTCTTTCTGACGAAAGGGGAAGTGATCGGCATAGAGGAGGCCGAGGGCCTCTTTGGACCGCTCGAAGAGGTAGTGTTTGTTGCCTTGGAAGGGCTGCATGCGGGAGATATCGACATCGCCGAGATCAAACGGCTTTGCGCCTGTGTCCATCCATGCTGCGAGGGCCATACCCGCGCCGCCAGCGGACTGGATCCCAATTGAGTTGAAGCCAGCGGCGACCCAGACGTTATCCATATTTGGTGCGAGGCCGAGGTGATAGGCGTTATCAGGAGTGAAGCTTTCGGGCCCGTTGAAGAAGGTATGGATGCCGGCTTCGCCGAGCATGGGCATACGGTTGACGGCCTTTTCGAGAATCGGCTCGAAATGATCGAAATCTTCTTGAAGCTGGTCGAACTCGAAGCTCTCGGAGATGCCCTCCATGCCCCAAGGTTTGGCGCGCGGCTCGAAGGCGCCGAGCATCAGCTTGCCAGCGTCTTCTTTGTAATAGGCGCATTCATCGGGGACGCGCAGAACGGGCAGCTGTGTGAGGCCAGTGATGGGCTCGGAAACGATATAGAAGTGCTCGCAAGCGTGAAGGGGGACATTTACGCCTGCCATACGCCCGACATCGTGGCCCCACATACCTGCGCAGTTGACGATCATATCGGTCTCTATTTCGCCTGATGTGCCATCTTCGCCTTGCCAGTTGACGGATGTCACGCGGCGGCCATTTTTGACAATATCAGTGACTTTGACGCGCTCTTGCACGGTTGCGCCACGTTGGCGCGCGCCTTTGGCGAGGGCGAGGGCAATGTTGGCTGGGTCTCCCTGACCATCAAGGGGGAGGTAAACGCCGCCTGTGACACCTTCGATGTTGAGATGTTCGTAGCGTTGTTTAATTTCGGACGGCGAAATTTCTTCGACCTCAACACCGAAAGCGCGGGCCATGGCGGCGGAGCGGTGCAGCTCTTCGAGGCGCTCGCCTGTGAGGGCTGCTGTGATGGAGCCGACGCGCTTAAAGCCGGTGGCGACGCCTGTTTCTTCCTCAAGGTTGCCGTAAAGCTCTTGGGAGTATTTCGCGAGCTTGGTCATATTGGCCGTGGCGCGTAGCTGAGCAATTAGGCCTGCGGCATGCCATGTTGTGCCTGAGGTGAGCTGCTTGCGCTCAAGCAGAACCACATCTTTCCAGCCAAGTTTTGTTAAGTGATAGGCGACGGAGCAACCGACGATGCCGCCGCCAATGATAACGACGCGGGCTTTTGAGGGGAGAGTGGGCATTTGGGTGACTCCATGGATGATGGGGCTTGGCTTGGCGGAGCGGCGGGGGCCAGCCCCGCACCCCCGGGATATTTTTGGAAAGAGGACGTTAGATGATGGTGTGGCCTTCGGCTTTGAGTTGGGTGGCGAGTTCGGTGATGTGCTCGGGGCCGACTTCGCAGCAGCCGCCCACGATGGTTGCGCCTTGGGTGATCCAATGCATGACGAAGGCGGCGTATTCTTTTGGGCCGAGGTCTTTGCGTTGTTCTAATGCGTCGACTGTCGGGGCTGCTTTTAGGAAGCCCTCGGAGATACGCGTGAATCCATTGGCATAGGCGCCGAAGGGCAGGCCCATGGGCGCGATGAGATCGAGCGCTGCAGCGATGGCTTCGGGGCGGGAGCAGTTCACCAACAACGCGGCAGGGGCAAACTCTGAAACAAGCTGGGCAAGATCGGAAACAGATTCGCCTGAGCGCAGCTTGGTTCCGTCATCATCATCGACTGTGATGGCGAGCCAGACGGGCTTCTCTGATGTGGCGCAACCCATAAGCGCGCCGCGTGCGGCGTGCACGGAGGAGACCGTTTCGATCAGGAAGAGATCGGCGCTGGGCGCGAGGCGCTCCATGTTGATACGGTAGGCTTCAGCGGCCTCGTCAAGCGGGATCGTGATATCAGGGCGATAGCTTGCGCCGAGGGGGCCCAAAGAGGCGGCGATCCGACCAGATCCGAAAGCGGCGCGCGCGGCCACGGCCTCGGCGGCGGCGGTGTCGAGAAGATGGGGGTGTTCGTTTGCGAGGCCGACGCGTTCGAGCCTGTCAGGCCATATCGCATAGCTGTTCATCGTGGCGATGGTTGCGCCTGCGTTGAAGTAGTCAAGATGCACAGCGCGCACGACTTCGGGCTGCTCCATCATTACGGATGTGGACCAGAGCGGAGTGGCGCGGCTGCCAGAGCGTTTGACGATTTCCTGTCCGATGGAGCCGTCGAGGAGCGTTATGTTTGTCATGCGCGCAGTCTTTCGTTGCTGGCGTCCCAGAGGGGGGCGTCTTCTTGCACCACAGCTTTGTAGCGCGTGCCGTAGATTTCGACTTCGAGTTCTGTGCCAGCTTGGGCAAGATCGGCTCTGACCATGCCCAAGGCGATGGATTTGCCGATGCGGTAGCCCCAGCCGCCTGAGGTTGTTTCGCCGACGATCGCGCCGCCCGAGTAGATGCAGGACATATAGGGCGCGTCTGTATCGCCAGCTTCAACCAGAAGTGTGACGAAGCGCTTTTTGCTGCCTTGCTGCTTTTCGGCCAGAAGCGCCGCTTTGCCGGGGAAGTCCTGAGGCTTGTCGAGCTTCACGAAGCGCTCAAGGCCGCCTTCAAAGAGGGAGTAATCTGTGGAGAGGTCACCCTTCCAAGCGCGGTAGCCTTTCTCAAGGCGTAGAGAATTGAGCGCCCACATGCCGAAGGGCTTGGCGCCTGCTGCGATGATGGCCTCGTAGATTGCGGGGAGGGCGGCATTTGTGGCGTGGACTTCCCAGCCGAGCTCACCTGCGAAAGAGACACGGGCGAGTGCACAGGGCTGGCCTGCGACTGTGGCCGACTGGTGAGAGAGCCATGGCAGAGAGAGGTCTGCTTCTGTTCCGATGTCTTCAAAGAGCGCGCGAGATTGCGGGCCTGTGACGATGAGGGTTCCGAACTCAGTGGAGTGGTCGGTGAGACTGAGGCCCTCGGGGAGGCGTGCGCGCAGAAGCTCAAAGTCATGCCACTGGGCTGTGGCGGCTGTGATAAGTGTAAAGCTGTCCTCGTCGTGGCGAACGCAGCTCATTTCGGTGAGGATGCGTCCGCGAGTGTCAGCGAAATACATCAGATTCATGCGGCCGATTTTAGGCAGGGCGCCAGTGATCTGGCTACGCAAGAACTCTGCTGCGCCTGTGCCAGAGAGATTGAAGCGGGAGAAGCCCGGGAGATCAAGGACGCCAACATGATCGCGCACTGCTTCACATTCTTCGCGGATGCGCTGCTCCCATGGGCCAGAGCGGGCCCATGTGTGCGTTGCTTCTTCGGAGGTATCGTCACCGTCCTGAGCGAACCAATTGGCGCGCTCCCAGCCGTTGTAGTCGCCCATCTGTCCGCCGAGGGCTTTGACGCGTGCGTGGACGGCAGACAGCTTGCGGTCGGGGGCGGCGGGCCAGCGATGCCACGGGAAGTGCATGGCGTATTCGTTGCCGTAGACTTCCATGCCTTTCGCCACGCAGTAGTCGTGATCTGTGTAGTCGGTGTAGCGGCGCGGATCGACGGCCCACATATCCCATTCTGTTGCACCATCGACGATCCATTCGGCCATGACCTTGCCAGCACCGCCGCCTTGGGCGATGCCGAAGGTAAAGACACAGGCCTCGAAGGCATTATCAACGCCCGGCATAGGGCCGATCAGTGGGAGGCCATCGGGGGCATAAGGGATCGGGCCGTTGATGACGCTTGAGACACCTGTTGTGGCCATAAGTGGCACACGCTCCATGGCATCTGTGACGATATCCTCGATGCGGTCGAGGTCTTCCTGCCAAAGTTGGAAGGAGAAATCATCGGGCATCTCTGCGTCGCCGCCTTCCCAGTGGGCTTTGCAATTTGGCTCATAGGGGCCGAGATTGTAGCCGCCTTTTTCTTGGCGCAGGTAGTATGAGACGTCTACATCGCGGATGAGGGGAAGCTTTTTGCCGTGCTCTTCGGACCATGCGACCACTTCGGGGATCTGTTCTGTCAGCAGATACTGGTGCTCCATCACCATCATCGGAACAGTACGTCCGCCATAGGGCTTGAACCACTCGCCAACGCGCTGGGCGTAATAGCCTGCGGCGTTGACCACATAGTCGGCGGCGATATCGCCTTTTTCAGTGTGGACGATCCAGCTTTTGTCCGCCTGCTGGGTGACGCCTGTGGCGGGGCAGAAGCGAAGGATTTTCTGGCCCATGTCGCGCGCGCCCTTGGCGAGGGCTTGAGTGAGCTGGGCGGGGTCAATATCGCCGTCTGTCGGATCGTAGAGCACACCTGCGAGATCGTGGGTTTCAAGGAAAGGGTAGTGTTCTTTGGCCTCCTCGGGCGTCCAGATTTCCATGGCGATGCCTTGGTAGCGGCCCATGGAAGCCGCGCGTTCAAACTCTTGCATGCGCTCTTTGGTATGGGCGAGGCGAATGGAGCCTGATTGGTGATAATTCATTGGGTAATCGACCTCTGCTCCGAGGCGGGCGTAGAGCTCTGTCGAGTAGCGCTGCATGTTCATGATCGACCACGAGGTGCTAAATGTTGGCACGTTGCCTGCGGCGTGCCATGTGCTGCCTGCGGTCAGTTCGTTCTTCTCTAGGAGCACACAATCTGTCCAGCCTTTGAGACCGAGGTGATACAGAACAGAGCAGCCTACAACGCCGCCACCGATGACGACCACACGGGCTTTTGTTGGAATATCGGACATGGTGTTTACTCCCAGATGAGGCGCGCAGCTAAGCCGCCGAAGACGATAGATGTGATTTTGTTGAGCGTTCCGCCCATACGAATGATGCGGTGGCCTGCAAGGCCAGCGGCGATGCCATAGGTGCTGTTGATGACGAGGCCTGAGGCGTTGAAGATGAGCCCTAGGATAAAGATTTGCTGCCAGATTGGACCCGCTTCGGGACGGGTGAACTGGGGCAGGAAGGCGACAATGAAGAGCGCGACTTTAGGGTTGAGCAGGTTTGTCAGGTAGCCGCGCTTGAGGGCCGAGACGAGGCGGGATGCGCCGCGTGCTTTCTCTAGCTCGGGTGGCGCGCGCCATGTTTTGACGGCCAGTATGATCAGATAGGCAGCGCCGAGGTAGCGGATGATATCATAGGCGTGCGGTACGGCCATGAGTGCCGCGGAGATGCCAACGACTGCGAAGAAGACATGTGTGAGGCCACCAAGGGTAATGCCTGTGGCCGCGGCAACGCCTGCGCGCGGGCCGCCTGAAATACCTGAAGCCATGGAGAAGGCGACATCGGAGCCAGGCGTGATATTGAGCAGGATACCGGCGCCTGTGAAGGTCAGGATGAGGGCGGTGTCCATTGCAAAAAGAGTCTCAAACAAAGCTTAAGTCCTCCCTGATGTGGCGCCAAGGGCGAGGCCATAGGCGATAAAGCAGAGGCCCATTGCGCGGCGAAACCAGACGTTGAAGACGGCTCCAAGGGCGAGCTTTCCAAGGCCTGCGCCGAGCGCTGTGTAGGTGCAATAGCTCAAGGTTGTGAGGCTGAGCGCAGTGGGTACGATCAGCCACATTTGAGCGGCAATCGGAGTGTTCGGGTCTACGAACTGGCTGAAGGCGGCAAAGTAGCCTGCGACAGATTTTGGATTGATTGTGGCGATGAGAAAGGCGCGGGTGAAGAGCGAGCGGCCCGCGTGCTTGCCTGCCTTGATCGGCAAATGTGCGGTCAGTATTGCGCGCAAGCCGAGGTAGACGAGAAACCCTGCGCCTGCATATTTGAGGATGAGAAAGGCTGTTGGCGACGCCGCTAGAAGCGCTGTTATGCCAAAGCCTGACAGTGTGAGAAAGAGCGAGGCTTGGCAGAGGATTGCTGCGACTGCTGGTAAGGCGCGGACAAATCCAAGACTCATGCCTGACTGAATACAATTGACAGCATTGGGGCCCGGTGTTGTGACAAACACCAGCCAGAAAAGTGCGAATATGGTCCAGGCTTCGAAGCTCATTTCACGGCGCCTTAGTACACGGGTGGTGCAATAACCCAGATGACCACTGCGGGGTGGTCATAGGGGTTGATCCACTCGAACGGTTCGCCGCGGATGCGGAAACTGTCGCCGGGATGGATTGTGAAACGTTTGCCGCTGATGACAAGATCAAGCTTGCCAGAGATCAGATAGCCGACCTCTTGCGTTGGGCGGGTCACCTCTTCGCCAATGCGGGAGTGAGGCTGGAAGGTAGAATGGACCATCTCAAAATCGTCAGTGAGGTCGGGGGAGAGGAGCTCTTCGACAAGCCCCGCCTCGCCAGAGCCTATGGGGCGACGGGCACCGTTGCGTACCACATACCCGGCCTCATGCGTGGGAGCTGGAGCGTGGCTGAACAGCATTGAAACAGAGACGCCGAGCGTACGCGCCATATGGCGCAGATCGGTGATTGAGGGCTCGGACAAGTCACGCTCCACTTGGCTGAGCCAGCCGACAGAACGGCCCAGCGTTTCGGCCATATCTGTCAGGGTCAGACCTCGCGCCTTTCGCAAGGCGCGCAGATCGGCCCCGAGAGTTTGCGAAGAGGTGGCGGCCTGGTTCATTTGATTCCCGTGAAATTTGCGTAACAATTTTCACGATGCATCAAGAGAATGAAATTTCAAAGCGTTTTTTCACGCGATCCCAACGGGTCAAATTGTCTGAAGCCCAATCGGAAATTGGCTCACTGTGAAAAAACGCTCGCCAGTATCGTTGTCAGGGCTTGCGCATCTTCTTTTATAAAGGCTGCGGGCTGATCGCTATCGATATCCAAGACAGCGATGACATCTCCTGCGGCATTGAACACAGGCAACACCAGTTCGGAACTGGTGCTAGATGCACACGCGATATGGCCCTCGAAGGCCTCGACATCGTCAACAAGTTGCACCTCTCTTGTGCGCGCTGCGGCACCGCAGACACCACGCGAAAAGGGGATTTGCAGGCAGCCATGACCGCCTTGATACGGCCCAATTTTGAGCAGGTTCGGCTCTGTGACGCGGTAAAAACCTGTCCAGTCGAAGCGGTCATCTGCGTGATGAAGCTCGCAAACCAGTGTGGCCATCAAGGCGACCTCGTCTGTTTCGCCCTCTGTGAGAGAGTGAATTGTCTTGGCGAGGGTGTCGTAGTTTACACGCATGGATTTGCCTTTTGGGAGAGCAGAGCCGGGGCGCTGCCCCAGACCCCGGGATATTTTTGGAAAGAGAAAGGTTTAGACGCGTTCGATTGCAATTGCTGTGCCTTCGCCACCACCGATGCAGATTGCGGCAACGCCGCGTTTGAGACCGCGTTTTTCCAAGGCGTTGAGAAGCGTAACAATGATGCGCGTGCCTGAAGCGCCGATCGGGTGACCGAGGGCGCAAGCGCCGCCGTTGACGTTGATCTTGTCGCGGGTGATGCCCATGTCTTGCATGAAGGCCATCGGGACCACAGCGAAGGCTTCGTTGACTTCCCAGAGATCTACGTCCTCCACGCTCCAGCCGATGTTTTTGAGGAGTTTTTGCGCCGCGGGAATTGGTGCGGTGGCGAACCATCCGGGAGCTTGGGCATGACTGGCATGGCCAATGATCTGCGCTCGGACAGTGAGGCCTTGGGCTTTTGCGGCCTCTTCGGAGGCGAGGACAAGTGCGGCCGCGCCATCGGAGATCGAAGAGGCATTGGCAGCGGTGACTGTGCCACCCTCACGAAAGGCGGGTTTTAGCGTGGGGATCTTTTCGGGGCGCGCTTTTGCGGGTTGTTCGTCCTCAGTGATAATAACCTCGCCCTTGCGTGTTGTCAGGGTGACGGGGGCAACTTCGCCATCAAAGGCTCCAGAGCGGATTGCTTCAAGGGCGCCGTTGAGAGAGCCGATGGCATAGTCGTCCTGCGAGGCGCGGGTGAACTGGTATTTTTCAGCGCAGTCTTCGGCGAATGTACCCATGAGGCGGCCCTTGTCATAGGCGTCTTCCAACCCGTCGAGGAACATATGATCAATCACCTTCTGGTGCCCGATCCGTGCGCCTGACCGCATTTTTTCGAGAAGATAGGGCGCATTTGACATAGATTCCATGCCGCCGGTGATCACTGTGTCTGTGTTGCCGAGGGCGATCTGGTCAAAGCCCATCATTGTGGTTTTCATGCCTGAGCCACACATTTTGTTGACAGTTGTGGCGGGAACATCCTCGCCCAAGCCGCCTGCAAAGCCAGCCTGACGAGCAGGGGCCTGACCTTGGCCTGCGGGTAGAACGCAGCCCATGAGCAGCTCATCAACTGTGTTTGCGCCAGCGTTTGCGAGCGCTGCGCGGATGGCGGCGCCGCCGAGTGTTGAGGCGGGAACGCCATCAAAAACACCTTGAAAGCCGCCCATGGGCGTGCGGGCTGCACCTGCGATCATCACTTTTTTCATGGGGAGTCCTCCTGAGTTGTTCCTTCATTACCGAATAGAAAGGTTTGCCGTCTAGTCTTGTCACTCAAGGGCGTATTTCTACGGTAACGGAGAGAATTATGGAGTTTAGCTGCACTGAAGCGGGCGATGTACTGATTGTAAGGGTGATGGCGGAGCGTATTGATGCGGCTGCCGCTCTTAAGTTTAAGGATGCCCTGCGCGAGTTGACGGGGGCGGCAAGCCATGTGGCGCTTGATCTGCGGGATGTTCAGTTTGTGGATTCGAGCGGGCTGGGCGCGATCGTGGCTGTGATGAAACTTATGGGGACGACGCGGCGGCTTGATCTTGCGGGGCTGACACCGACTGTTGATAAAGTGTTTCGGCTGACACGGATGGATTCTATTTTTACGATCCATGGCAGTGTGGACGATATTCCGAAGCTCTATCAGGCGGGTTAATCGCCGATTGAGGAAGTGCAGAAGATGCGCGAGTCTGACCAAAATCCGAAGTCACTGAAGCTTGATTTTCCAAGCTGCGAATTTGAAGTGCGGAAGGCTTTGAAGCAATTGGCCTGCGCACTTGAAGAGCTGGGTGTCGGGGCGGATGTGATTGGGTCAGCTGAAGTTGTACTGGGCGAGGTGCTCAACAACATTGTCGAACATGCTTACGGGAGCTCTGCGCAAGGGCGTATTGTGATGACCCTGACGTTGCGGGCGGCGGACCTGCGCTTTTTGGTCGTTGATGAAGGGCGGGCTTTGCCTATGAAAGAGCTGCCTCACGGCACCTTGCCAAGGCTTGATGGGCCGCTGGAAGGCCTGCCGGAGGGCGGCTTTGGCTGGTATCTGGTGCGCAAGTTGGCCACGGATCTGACCTATCAGCGCAAAGCTGGCCACAATGAGCTGGGCTTCTCTATCCTGCGTTGAGGATTTCAGGGTTGTTGCTCTATGAATCGAGAAAACTTGAAAATGACATATTCAGCCCGAAGATTCGCCTGATTCAACTGTCATAACCCTCTTTGTAGCTGCATATAGCTTCCCTCGGCGCTGTGCGTTAATAGCCCCCACCCAGTGTGCGGCGCCGAGGCCTTACCTTTCTGACGTATCGTTCTGATGAATCCGCATTGGCTTTGGTCTTTGCGGAGCATAGTCTTTTCTGTGAAGCGAAACAGGATGGACGAGATATGCGCGATTTTCATTTTCCGGGGCGTTCTCCCGTATTGGCCCAGAACGGCATGTGCGCGACCTCGCACCCTTTGGCGGCGAAAGTTGCTGTTGATATTATGGAGCGCGGCGGCAACGCTATGGATGCTGCGATTGCTGGTGCGGTTCTGCTTGGAATTTGCGAACCGCAGATGACAGGGATCGGTGGTGACTGCTTTGTCTTGTTTCAGGACAAGGACGGCGGAGCCATTCGCGCGCTTAACGGGTCGGGCTGTGCGCCCGCAGGCGCGGACCTTTCGGCGCTGAAGGCGCGGGGGGAGACTACTGTGCCGCTGAACGGACCTGAGGCTGTCACAATCCCCACGGCAATGGACGCATTTTGCCGCCTTTCGGAAGATTACGGAAAGATCGGGATCGATGCTATTCTTGCGCCGACGATCCGCTATGCCGACGAGGGCGTGCCTGTCGCGGCGCGGGTGGCGTTTGACTGGCCAGAAGCCGGCAAAGCGCTTCAGGGGCACGGACGAACGCATTATATGATTGATGGCAAGCCTGGCGAAGTCGGCCAGATGTTTCGCTCGCCTGCGCAGGCTGAGGCGCTGCGGCGTGTTGCGAAAGAGGGGCGAAAGGGCTTTTATGAAGGCGAAGTTGCTGAAGACATGGTCGCGGCCCTGAAGGCGCTTGGCGGCGTTCACGAGCTGAGCGATTTTGCCAATGCGACAAGCTTTTACACCGAACCTGTTGGAAGCCATTATAAGGGTGCAGACCTTCTGGAGCACCCGCCGAACGGACAGGGTGCAACGGCCAACTTGATGCTCAATATCCTGAGCCATTTTGATCTGGCGAGCATGGAGCCGTTTGGTGCGATGCGAGCGCATATTGAAGCGGAGGCGACGAAGCTCGCTTATGATGCGCGCAACCGCTTTATTGCCGACCCTGATGTCTCCAAGCGCGTAGAGCATATGCTGAGTATGGAGACGGCGACAAAGTTGGCTGCGCTGATTGATCCGAAGCGCGCGATGGCTGCGGCTGCGCCAATCAGTGAGGCGGTCCATAAGGATACTGTATATATCACTGTAGTAGATAAAGACCGCATGGCTGTGAGCTTTATCTATTCTATTTTCCATGGATTTGGCTCTGGTATTGCCTCTGAAAAATTCGGGATTTTGCTGCAAAATCGTGGTGCAGGATTTACTCTGGATGAAAGCCATCCGAACGTTTACGGCGCAGGTAAGCGGCCGATGCATACAATTATTCCTGGAATGTTGGCTGAAAATGGCCGCGCGACGATGCCTTTTGGTGTGATGGGCGGGCAGTATCAGTCATGTGGTCATGCGCGGTTTGTCACGAATATGACTGATTTCGGTATGGATGCGCAGAGCGCGATTGATGCACCGCGGTGTTTTTCGGATGCGGGCGAGCTAAAAGTTGAGAAGGGCTATAGTGAGGCTGTGCGTGCCGAGCTTGCCGACATGGGACATAAGGTTGTTGTGCCTGACGGACCGCTCGGCGGGGCGCAGGCTATTCGCATCAGAAACGATGGCGTGCTGGAAGGCGCGTCTGATCCGCGCAAAGACGGCGCGGCGCTGGGGTATTGAGCATGGCAATTACACCTGTGAAAGAGCTCGTGATGCGGGCGAAAGAAGAGATTGAAACGCTGAGCCGCGACGAAGTTTGGCGGCTGGCGGAAGCGGGAGAGGCGCTTGTCGTGGATATTCGGGATCCGCGTGAGCTTGAGCGGGAGGGACGCTTTCCTGGCGCGATGCATGCGCCGCGGGGGATGTTGGAATTCTGGTTTGATCCTGCGAGCCCCTACCACAAAGAGGCTTTTGCCACCGACAAGAAGATCATCCTGTTTTGTGCTGGGGCATGGCGCTCGGCTTTAGCGGCGAAAGCTCTAAAGGACATGGGCGGCGAGAATATTGCCGAGATGGATGGTGGCTTTGGCGCGTGGAAGAAGGACGGGCGGCCTGTGGAATAGCGGTTTCGAATTGTGCTGCGCACAATCCGACCGTGGCGGGGGACGCTGTCCCCCGCACCCCCTGGGATATTTTTAAAAAGAAGAAGAGTGTGCGGGTAGGAATTCCAGCTCAGTTCAGTTGGAACTGGAGCGGGTATTGGCCATCTTGGAAGGGGCCGAAGAGATCAGGAATGTCGGGATGATCGACCGGCTCGCCTGAATAGTCTGCGACGAGGTTTTGTTCGGAGACATAGGCCACGTAGTAGCTCTGATCATTTTCGGCGAGGAGATGATAAAAGGGCTGCTCCTTTTGGGGGCGGCTGTCCTCGGGGATTGCTTCATACCATTCGTCAGTGTTTGAAAACTGCGGATCCACGTCAAAGACAACCCCTCGGAAAGGGTGCTTCTTGTGGCGGACGACTTGTCCGAGGTGGTATTTGGCGCGTTTGCGTATCATCATGAGTTTAGCCCCTACCCGAGCAGCTTAACGCTTTCAATGGGGGCTTGTCTATTTCTGAGCGTGAAAATGATGGAAACACTCTGTGACGCTCTCGCCTACAGTTCGATGCATCTGGGGGTGGTTTGCGCGCAGAAAAGCGCTTGCGCCACGGAAATTTGATTTAGGTTTTGGCCATGATGCGCTATGCTTTGAAAAAATAAGCAAGCGAGGGGCAGATGAGCAGAATCCTTTGCGCATTTCTAATTGTGGCAACGCTGGCGGCCTGTGGTCGTGGCGCAGGAACGAGCGCGCCAAGGCAGCTCGATAACGCATGTGCCCTGTTGAAAGAGCGCCCAACCTATTACAAAGCCTTCAAGGCGACCGAGCGCAAATGGGGCGTGCCTGTGCATGTGCAGATGGCCACCATTTACCAAGAAAGCAAATTCAAGTCAGACGCGCGCACGCCGTTTCAGTATACGCTTGGAGTGATCCCTGTTGGACGACAGTCGAGCGCTTTTGGCTATTCGCAAGCACTTGATGCGACCTGGAAGGAATACCAACGCAAAGAAGGCAAACGCATGGCGCGGCGGAATAATATCCGCGATGCGAGTGACTTCATGGGCTACTATATGAACATCAGTCGGGAGCGGAACGGTATCTCGCTTCATGATGCGCGAAATCAGTATCTGGCCTACCATGACGGGCATACAGGCTATGCCCGAGGAACCTATCGTCAAAAGGCTTGGTTGATGCGGGTGGCTGGAGAAGTTGGCCAGCGCTCAGAGATGTATAAAGCCCAATTGGCGAGCTGTAGGCGCTTTCGTTGAGCTATTGACGCGGTAGCTAGCGCCCGCCGCGTTTCTTCGTATTGGCATCGATATCAAACAGGGCGTTGGGCAGAGAGCCGCCTTTTGCGAGCTCGCCGAGCACAACTGTTGTGCTTGAGCCGCTGTCGTCATTGATGACCCATTGGCGCAGCTCTACGGGGCTTCCTGTAAATTTAAGCTGGATATTGCCGTACTCAGGGTGTGCAGGGTCTTGCGCCGTGATCACTGTGGCTGTGCCATCAAAGCTGTGGCCTGTCACCATATTGGCGCTTGCGAGATCTACTGTGCGCGCGAGGATGATTGAGAGGGGCGTTTTGGCCAAGGGGTAACTTTCAGGGCCCTGGTTTGTCTTTGGGTCAAAGATGGCCACGGTGTTGGCGCTGGCCAGCACGAGGGTTTCTTCGGGGGGGTTATACTCGAAGCGGATCTTGCCAGGGCGTTTGATGTAGATCGTGCCTGTGGAGATTGTGCCATCGTCATTGATCTGGGTGAAGGCGCCTTTGGCTGTTTTCATCGCGTTGAGATATTGCGAGAGCGCGTTGAGTGAAAGCTTTTCCGCGGCGGCGGGGGCTGCGAGGGTAAGGGCCAGAACAGGCGCGAGAAAAATGTGTTTGAGTTTCATAACCAATACCTAAGTGTTCAGGGGCTTCGTTGCACCAGTGACTTGGGGGTAAAATACGAAAACACCAGTTGTTAAGCGATAACAAACTGGTGTTTCGATAATTTTAAGGGCGAAAGACCGCTTAGTGCTGTTCTGGCACAAGAATTTCGCGTTTGCCGACGTGGTTCGCGCCCGAGATGATGCCTTCGTCTTCCATCTGTTCGACGAGCTTGGCGGCTTTGTTGTAGCCGATCGAGAGCTTGCGCTGGATGTAGGATGTGGAGCACTTGCGATCTTTGATGACGATGGCGACGGCTGTATCGTAAAGCGCGTCTTCACCATCGGTGTTGCCGCCAAGGCCGAGGACTGCGTCGATATCGCTTGCGTTGTCATCAGGCGGGCCTTGGACAACACCTGAGACATATTCGGGCGGGCCGAAAGCCTTCAAGTGATTGACGATTTCTTCGACTTCTTCATCGGAGACAAAGGGGCCGTGGCAGCGTGTGATCTTGGCGCCGCCTGCCATATAGAGCATGTCGCCCATGCCGAGGAGTTGTTCGGCGCCCATTTCGCCAAGGATTGTGCGGCTGTCGATTTTACTCGTCACTTGGAAGCTGATCCGTGTGGGGAAGTTGGCTTTGATTGTGCCTGTGATGACGTCGACCGAGGGGCGCTGTGTGGCCATGATGATATGAATGCCAGACGCGCGCGCCATTTGAGCGAGGCGCTGGATGCAGGCTTCGATCTCTTTGCCTGCGACCATCATAAGGTCGGCCATTTCGTCGACGATGACGACGATATAGGGCATTTTCTCAGGCTGCATTTCCTCTGTTTCAAACACTGGCTCGCCTGTGTCGTCGTCGAAGCCGGTCTGGACGGTCCGCGAGAACATCTCGCCTTTGGCCAGAGCATCGGCCACGCGGGAGTTGTAGCCGTCGATGTTGCGCACGCCCATTTTGGACATTTTGCGGTAGCGCTCTTCCATCTCGCCAACTGTCCACTTGAGAGCAACCACGGCTTTCTTCGGGTCGGTCACAACGGGGGAGAGCAGGTGCGGGATGCCGTCATATACGGAGAGTTCGAGCATTTTGGGGTCGATCATGATCATGCGGCACTCTTCAGGCGTGAGCTTGTAGAGAAGCGAGAGGATCATCGTGTTGATAGCGACAGATTTACCTGAGCCAGTTGTACCCGCGATAAGCAGGTGAGGCATCTTGGCGAGGTTGGCGACGATGGGATCACCGCCGATGTCTTTGCCAAGTGCTAGGGGCAGTTTGTGGTTCCCGTCGCCGTATTCGCGGCCAGAGAGGATCTCGCGGAAGCCGACCATCTCGCGGTTGTCATTGGGGAGTTCGATACCGATGACGGAGCGTCCGGGGACAGTAGAAACACGCGCGGAAAGAGCGGCCATGGAACGGGCGATATCATCGGCGAGGCCGATCACACGAGAGGCTTTCAAGCCTGGCGCAGGCTCTAGCTCATACATTGTGACAACAGGGCCAGGACGGACCGAGACGATCTCGCCTTTGACGCCGTAGTCATCGAGTACGGACTCGAGCATACGGGCGTTGGCCTCTAGGGCTTCATCGGAGAGATGGAAACGTTCGATTTTGACCGGATCGGCGAGAAGCGAAAGCGGAGGAAGCTCGTAGGCGGGGCGCTTGTCTTCGAATTTGAATGTCGGCTGGGCCTCGGCTTTGGCACGCGTGCTGGTTTGAACCGGTTTTTTGACAGCGTGTTGAACGACCTTCTTTGGTTCAGCAGTCGGGATTGAATAGGCGCGCGGTGCGGCGGGCACTTCTTCTGGTGCGAATGTCTCGTCGATAACCGCTTCGTCGGCGTAGTCGTCGAAAATATTAGCCTCGGACGCTTCAAAGGCTTCGGGCTCTGGCGCGTAGGCTGCTGTGAGCTGCGGCTCTGGCGGCAGGCTTGGGATGCCTCCACCTGTCAGTGGGGGCTCGGCACGCAAGTGGGCTGGCGTTGTGTCAAGCACAAGAGGCACGGGGCCGTGGCCACGGCCTTTGGTAAGGGGGGCAGCGATGGCCGATTGGATTGTTGGACTTTGGCGCACGCGTGATTTGATCACATCAGCGATCTTGGCTTTAATGCGGTCGTCCGATGGGGCAGGGGGCTCGCCATGAGAAAATTGTGGTGCGGTTTCGACAAGCTCTTGTTCGGGCATAGGCTCTGCGCGGCGAATAAGATTGGGCATAAGTGCGCGCAGGCCTGTCTTCTCGGCGGGCTCCACTGTGAGCGGTGGCTCGTCATGGTGGGCATAGGCGGCAGGCGCGCGTGGCAGAACCTCAAGGCTCTGGGCATCTTGCAGGGCTGTCCATTCGGCGGCTTCGGCGCGGGCGATGGCGCGTTGCTCACGGCGGGCGCGGTTGCGCTCTTGCATTGTTTGGGCAGCAGTCATCGCGCCTGTTGCTGTTTTGCCCAGAACTTTCATGGCGGTGGCATAGGCAATGATCGTTCCGATCAGGAGGAACCGACCGATGTAGCGAAGCTCAGGCCGTGTGAACCCGAGGATAAACGCGCCAAATGCGATCATCGCTGCGCCGAGAATAAGAGAGAGCACTTTGAGGCCAAAGCTTGCACCGACGGGCAGCAGGCCGAGGAGGCTGCCAAGAACAGTGTCGCCGAAGAGGCCGCCAAGGCCGAAAGAATGTGTCCATGTTTCGCCTGGTACGAGGGTAGAAGCATAGACGGAGAGAAGCGCAAGCCAGATTGGTGCGAAGATCAAGCGGCCGATGGCGCGGTCTGCTCCGAAGTGGAGGGCGAAACGAAGGCCCCAAGCAAGGAGCGCGGCTGCGATGCCCCAGCTTCCCCATCCGATGATCATAAAGAGAGGTGCAGCGATGGCTGCTCCGATGCCACCCATCCAGTTTTGGACCGGAGCGTCTGTGGCAGAGAGCCAAGAAGGGTCGTTGGGATTGTAGGAGGCAACCATAGCGGCGGCCGCCAGAGCTACGATGACAAGCGCAATGCCAATCAGCTCTTTGCCGCGTTTTTCGATGGCTTCTGCCATTTTGCTATCGAGAAGCGGATCGCGTCCACGTGTCTGGTATGCCATTTTCCCTCGTCCTCAGCTTTGTAAGCAGCTTTTGAGGCGGAGGAGCCCCTGCTGCATTTCTTCTTTTGGGGCCACCATGGCGACCCTGATGTAATTCTGTCCTGGATTACGGCCTTCGGCGTCGCGGCTCAGGTAGGCTCCGGGGAGCACACGCACGCCTGTCTCGCGCCAGAGCTTGAGCGCAGCAGTTTCGCCGTCTTCCACTGGAAGCCAAAGGAAAAAACCACCTTCGGGGCCTTGATAGCCATCGAAATCAGCCATGACCTTGTCCGCAATGGTGTATTTTTCCTGATAGAGCTTACGGTTCTCTATCACATGTTCTTCATCGGCCCAGACGCGTGCGGCTACGGCCTGAAGCGGCGTCGGGAGTGGTGCACCAGCGTAGTTCCGCAGCTGCTTTAGGCGTGCGATAGTTTGCGGCCCGCCTGCAACAAAGCCTGAGCGTAGGCCAGGTAAGTTGGATCGTTTGGAAAGCGAATGAAAGATCACCACGCGTTCAGGGTGTGCGCCCATCTCGGTGGCGACATCCAGCGCGCTGGGGGGCGGATCATTTCGATAAATTTCCGAGTAGCATTCATCAGCAAAGATCTGGAAATCAAACTGCTCCGCCAAGGCGATCAGCTCGCGCAGGTAAGCGCGACTGGCGATTGCGCCCTGCGGATTGGAGGGAGAACAGATAAAGGCAGCAGCTGTTTTCTTGAGAATATCAGTGGGCAGGCCAGAGAAGTCAGGCAGGAAGCCAGTACTCTCTGTCGCATTTGCGAAGATTGGTCGTGCTCCGACAGAGGCTGCACCAACGGCATAGACTTGATAAAAGGGGTTCGGCATCAGGATATTGGGCGTATCGCCCTGCACCTTCTCAGGCACGAGCGCCATGCAGGCGTTGTAGAGGCCTTCACGGGTTCCATTGAGAGCCAAGATTTGCGTATCAGCGGCGGCCGTTATGGAGAAGCGGCTCTTGAGCCAGCCTGAAATGGCTGTAAGCAGGGCTTCGCTGCCGTCATTGGGGGGGTAGCTGTTGAAGCCTTTGATGTGCGCGGCCAGCTCTTCGCCGACCCAAGTGGGGAAGGGGTGCTTTGGCTCGCCGATGGTCATATGCACGGTTTCGCCGCCTGCAGGATGGTGATCCAACAGGGCGCGCAAACGCGGGAACGCATAGGCCGGAAGGTTCGAAAACCGCTCGGGAAACATATCAATACTGCCTCAAAGTCGGGGTCATTAGCGCCCCGTTTGAAATCAAATTACTCAAGCAAGCTCGCTTCGTCCAGAAAAACTGTGTGGATTCAGGCAGTTTGTGGCATTTATAGCGCCCCATGCGAGGTTTGAACTGCCAATAGGCTATCCGTTGACGCCTTCGCGGGACGCTGGCGGCGCTTTTCTATCATGCCGCAGCTCAGGTGCTTGACAGGACTTTCTCAGCAGCAGCGGCCACGCGGAGGAGCTTTTCTTCCTCAAAAGCTGCGCCCATGAACAGAATTCCGCAGCTCGGCGTGTCTGTTGGCAGGGTTATCGCAGGCAGACCGAGGAGGTTGCCGATCCGCGTGTTACGAAGGGAGAGCAGGTTTTCTGAGATGTAATAGTCGCTATCTGTCATTAGGCGCTCGGCGTCGGGCGGCAAAATGGGTGCGCTGGGCAGGAGGACGGCGTCATATCCGGCGACGCGCGTGGCCCATTTCGAGCGTGCTGCGTCAATGGCTTGCCACGCGGCGACATAATCGGCGGCGGCATGGCCTGCGCCAGAGCGGAAGCGCGCGAGAATTTCGGGGAACATTTTGTCTGGTGCAGCGTCAATGACTTCTTTCCAGGTGCCGTAGGCCTCGGATGTGAAGAGGATCGGCGAGAGTGGCATGACTTCGGCGACTTCGGGGGCCTCAATGTGTTCGATCGTTGCGCCTGCGGCTTTGAGGCGCGCAATCGCGCTGTCAAAGGCGGCTTTGGGCGCGTCCCGAACATCATCAGGGGCGATGGTGTCAAGGATGGCGAGGCGCAGACCCTTTGCTGAGACGCCTTTAAGATCGGCGGCTTGTCCACCTTCGAGCGCGGCGAGCATGAGGGCAGCGTCTTCCACTGTGCGGCAGAGCGGGCCGATTGTGTCAAACTTTTCGCAGAGCGGCACAACGCCTGTGAGGGGGATGCGGGTGGCCGTTGTTTTGAGGCCGACAAGATCGTTCCATGCCGCAGGGATGCGCACGCTTCCGCCCGTATCTGAGCCAATACCACAAGGAGCCAGAGCAAAGGCAACCGAGGCCGCAGCGCCAGAGGAAGATCCGCCTGCAACAGCGGCGTGATCGTTTACACAAGGGGGCGTTTCGGTCACGGGGTTGAGACCAAGGCCAGAGAAGGCCAGCTCGCTCATATGGGTTTTGCCGAGGCAAACGAGGCCCGATTGAGTAGCGTTTTGAAGCACCCATGCGTCGCTATCTGGCACGCGGTCTTTGAGGAGGGCGGAGCCCGCTTCTGTGGCTGTACCCGCCGTATCAAATAGGTCTTTCCAGCTTACGGGAACGCCATCAAGCGGGCCGCGGCGTAAGCCTGCTTTGGCACGCTCGGAGGCGGCCTTTGCTTCGGCTCTGGCGCGCTCTTCTGTGAGGCGGGCATAGATGCGTGTGCCGAAGGGGTGGGCCTTGATGGCGGAGAGATATTTTTCTGTAAGGTCAATGGGATCAATCTCGCCTGCGGCGATACCACGGCCCAGATCGGCCATGCTCATTGTGAGCCATTTTTCCATTTTACATCCCTTTTCGCTGCGTTCAAAACCACGGTAGCGGCGTTCTGTTGCATGGACAATCCCGCAGGCTCAGGCATAGTGAAACACATGACATATGACAGTGATATCGCAATCGTAGGCGGCGGGCTAAACGGCCCCGTATTGGCGCTGGCTTTGGCCGCGCGGGGGCGGCGTGTGAGCATCATTGATGCGCAGCCTGAAACAGTACGTGCGAATGCAGCGTTTGATGGGCGAGCCTATGCTTTGGCCTTCGCTTCGATCCGGCTTTTGCAGCGTTTGGGCCTTTGGAATAAGGTGTCTGAGCACGCGCAGCCTATGAACGAGATCAAGGCAAGCGATGGCCGCGCAGGGCAAGGACCAGCGCCGTTTTTCCTGCATTTCGAGCGTGGTGAGCTGGAAGAAGGCCCTATGGGCCATATGCTTGAAGACCGCTACCTGCGACGCGCGTTGCTTGAGGCGGTGGCGGCGCATCAGGGGATCGAAACCATCGAGGGAAAGGTTGTTTCCCAAGAGGTGAATGATAGCGGTGCGTGGCTGACTTTGGCCTCTGGCGATGTACATTCTACACGGCTGATTGTTGGGGCGGACGGACGTGCATCAGGCACGGCTGAGCGCGCACGAATCAGGCGTACGGGCTGGGAGTATGGCCAAACGGCTCTTGTCTGCGCGATTGCCCATGAAAAACCGCATAATGGCATTGCGCATCAATTTTTTATGCCTGAGGGGCCGTTGGCTATTTTGCCGCTTCCGGGAAACCGCAGCTCTATTGTCTGGTCAGAGCGTTCGGAGCGGGCGAATGGCATCAACGATCTAAGTGATTCAGACTATCTTGAAGTGCTGCGCCCGCGCTTTGGGGACTTCCTCGGGGAGATCAAACTGGACGGCAAGCGCTTTGCCTATCCGCTCAAGTTGACCATTGCGAATTCCTTTATAGAGCAAAGGCTTGCGCTTGTTGGTGATGCGGCGCACGGGATGCATCCGATTGCGGGGCAGGGGCTCAATGCGGGACTCCGCGATGTGGCGGCGCTGGCGCATGTGATCGAGCACGCAGAGCAGCGCGGCGAGGACTTTGCCAGCCAGCTTGTGCTGGAGCGCTATCAAAGCTGGCGGAGGTTTGACACGGCGACTTTGGCGGCGACGACAGATCTAACCAACAAGCTGTTTTCAAATGATAATCCGATCCTCAGAGCGGGGCGCGACCTTGGCATGGGGCTGATCAATGCGATGCCCGGTGTGAAACGCGGATTTATGCGCGAAGCGGCAGGTTTGAACGGCGATTTGCCCGACCTCATGCAATTGTGATCTCCAAAGGTTAACGTGTTTTGAACCCTCTCCCAGGAGGGGGGTGAAAAGCGTGCACAATGCGTGCACAACCCGTGCACCGACAAAACAGGATTTTGCTGCAGCGCGCAGGTGTTGACGCTGCGTGCGGTGGGTTTGGGGGATGTTAGAGGCTGGCTTGGCAGATTGCCGTTTTCCGAGCGCGGTATGCGCAGTTACGCCTCGAGCTTGCGCGCTTCATCAAACAGCATCACAGGGATGCCATCGCGGATAGGGTAAGCAAGGTTTGCGGAGGCGCTGATCAGCTCTTGGGCCTCGGCGTCATATTCGAGCCGCCCTTGGGAGACGGGGCAAACGAGGGCTTCAAGCATGTGGCGGTCGAACGTCGGTGTTTCGGTCATTGGAGAATATCCTCGCCATCGCCGCCGCTGTGCAGGGCGAATTCGATCAGGGTCACGAGGGTTTCGCGACGGGTGGAAAGAGAGGGTGCTTCGAGCAGCGCCTGTTTGTCCTCGGGGGAGAAATCAAGCAGCATGGAGAGGGAGTTGACGAGGAGTTCGTCATCAGCCTCTTGCAGGGTTTCCCAGTCTGTATTGAGGCCCTTGGCGGAGAAGAACCGCTCGAGCAGTGCGAGGAATTTGGCACGGTCAAAAACGGGGTCGTGCTCTTCGGGGCCCATATCTTTTTCAAAACCATCCCAGCTCACTTCAGCACGACGGTAGGGCGCGAAGCCCTCGACTTGGGAAGAGATGCGGTACCGCGATATGCCCGTGAGGGTGATCATGTAGCGGCCATCATCTGTTTCGTTGAACTGTGTGATGCGACCAGCGCAGCCGATTGTCATCAGCGCATCATCGGCGCTGTGTGGGCCTGTGTCGGGTTGGATCATTCCGATGAGACGTTCGGGCGTTTTGAGCGCGTCATCAAGCATGGTGAGGTAACGCGGTTCAAAGATATGCAGCGGCATATTGGAGCGCGGCAAGAGCAGCGCACCAGGAAGCGGAAAGATGGGAATGACGCTGGGCAGATCTTTAAATTTGCGCATGTTTTTCCTCAGATCAGGATCATGGAGCCGAGCTTGCGGCGGCCTGCCAACGCGATTGGGTCTTGTGGCGGGAGGGCGTCAAACAGTGTGAAGAGCTGGGCTTTGGCGGCGCCATCGTTCCACTCGCGGTCGCGGCGGAAGAGCTCAAGCAACTGGGCGACGGCTTCGGCCATATCACCCGCGCCTTGCAGTGCATTGGCGTAGTCAAAGCGCGCTTGGTGATCATCGGGGTTTGCCTCGGATGCGGCCTGAAGCTCTGCGACGGGGCCAGCATTTGCGGCTTGTTTTGCAAGCTCAAGCTGGGCATGAGCGGCCTCAAGTTCGGGCGCTGCACTGATTTCGGCGGGCGCACCGTTGAGAGTTGCTTCTGCGCCCGAGAGATCGTCGAGTGCGATATAGGCGCGGACGAGGCCACCGTAGGCTGCGGCGTGATTTGGCTCTTCTTCGAGGATCGCCGCGAAAGTCTGTGCTGCGTCGGCTGCTGCGCCTTCGGCGAGCATATCTTCGGCAGCAGCGACGGCATCATCAAGCCCACCTGAGGCATCACCGCCCGCGGCATCGACGACTTTCTTCACGAAAGCGTCAAGCTCCGACTGGGGCACGGCGCCTTGGAACATATCCACGGGGCGGCCTTGGTAGAAGCCGACAACTGTGGGGATCGATTGGATCGGGAGACCCTGCTGGGCGAGCATCTGGGCGAGGCGCTGCTCTTGATCAACATCGACCTTGGCCATTTTGACCGCGCCCTTGGCTTTGGTCACGGCGCCTTCAAGCATCGGGCCAAGGGTCTTGCAGGGGCCACACCATGGCGCCCAGAAGTCGACGATCACCGGGGTCTCCATCGAGGCTTCAACCACGTCTTTCATGAAGGTGGCTTCTGTGACGTCAAAGATCAGATTTTCTGTTGCGGCGGGCTGTGAAAGATTGAGGTCCATCGGGGACTCCTTTGGAAGATGTGTTGCCCTTTATGTGAGGGATGCGCGCCGCGCTTGCAAGGGGCGGGCGCGGTTAGATATCAAACGTGGCGAAGACTGGCGCGTGATCCGAGGGCTGGGTCCAGCCGCGGGCGGCGCGCAGTACGCGGGAGGAATGAGCGGCGCTTGAGATGTCGGGGGTGGCCCAGACGTGATCAAGGCGGCGGCCTTTGTCGGCGTCGTCCCAGTCTTTGGCGCGGTAGGACCACCACGAATAGAGCAGACCCTCAGGGAGATCCTGACGGGTGATGTCGACCCATTTGCCTGCGTCTTGCGTCTGCGCGAGGGCTTCGACTTCGATGGGGGTGTGGGAGACGACTTTGAGGAGTTTCTTGTGGTCCCAGACGTCGTCTTCGCGGGGGGCGATGTTGAGATCGCCCACGAGGATCGATTTTTGAGGGGCTGCGGCATGGAACGCGTCGCGCATCTCGGTGAGGTAGTCGAGCTTTTGGCCGAACTTCTCGTTCACTTCGCGGTCGGCGACATCGCCGCCAGCGGGGACGTAGAAGTTATGAACTGTGACGCCGTTGTCTAGCTTGCCCGCGATATGGCGGGCGTGGCCGAGGCTTGCGTAATCTTCGGCGCCCGCTTCGACCATGGGGATTTTGGAGAGGATCGCGACGCCGTTGTAGCCCTTCTGGCCGCGTGCGACCATGTGGGTATAGCCGAGCGCTTTGAAGCCATCGAGGGGGATTTTATCAACAGGGCTTTTGCACTCTTGCAGACAGAGAACATCGGGGGCTTCTTCAGAGAGCAGCTTGAGCACCAGAGGTTCGCGCAGGCGCACGGAGTTGATGTTCCAAGTGGCGAGTGTGAATGACATGTGGTGCTCCTGACTGAAAGAGCCTTTGATCTAACACAACATGCATGGGCAGGGAATCGACTATTGCTTGTGATGCTTCGCAGAATAGACAGGAATACACTTATGGCTAAAGGACCGCCCGCACATCCCGAAATGCGGCATTATGTAAACAGGAGTGGCTGGCTGCGTGCGGCTGTTTTGGGGGCGAATGACGGGATTGTCTCCACTTCGGCGTTGATTGTCGGAGTGGCTGCAGCGGAGCCTGAAGTGAAGACAGTGTTTTTGGCGGGCTTTGCGGGGCTGGTGGCTGGGGCGATGTCGATGTCGGCGGGCGAGTATGTTTCGGTGTCGTCGCAATCAGATATCGAAAAGGCTGATATTGCGCGTGAAATCAAGTCTCTAGAGCAAAACCCCGAGACCGAAATCAACGAGCTTGTTCAAATTTATGAAGAGCGCGGGCTTTCGGAGGGGACGGCGCGGACTGTTGCGCTGGAGCTGACCGAGCATGACGCGTTGGGCGCGCATGTGCGGGATGAGCTGGGCTTGTCAGAGGTGCTTTCGGCGCGGCCCTTTGAGGCGGCTTTGGCTTCGGGAATGACCTTTTCTGTTGCGGCGGCTGTGCCTCTTGTGGCGGCCGTGCTTGCGCCAGCAGGTTCTATTATAACAGTGGTGCTGGCTGTGACGGTGCTTGCTCTTATTGTTTTGGGCGCACTGGGGGCCTATGCGGGCGGCGCTCCAAAGGGGCCAGCCATGCTGCGGGTTGTGGTCTGGGGTATATTTGCCATGGCTGTGAGCGCGTTATTGGGGCGGCTTTTTGGGGTGGTTGTTTAGGGTTTGAAGCTTCTCACTGAGTGGTTGAGCGATAAGCGGCGGGATGGGCTGGTCACTTGAACCTGTATCAAATAGCCGTGTCTTGCCTATGGTCCATGTGTCTCTTTTACATTTCTGGACGGTCAACCAGCTGTCCTCATGCGTGAGACCACCTGCGAGACAAAGCTCGGAAATGGGGCACTTGAACGTTTTCATGTGAGCAAGAACAACCGAGGCCGAGAGGCGAGGCAAGCGGGTGGCGTGTTGCGTATTGAAGTGAGGGTTTAAACAAAAAAAGGCCGAGCGCGGGGCTCGGCCAAAGTCCAACAGGGAGGTGCATATGATAGACCGCATATGCGACGGTATACTTAACTTGTATTGGCAACTTTGAGATGCATCTTTGATGCAGATCAAGTCACTTTATTTTTCAAGCGACGAGGCGGTAGCCTCCTGACTCAGTGACCAGAAGCCTTGCATTGGAGGGGTCTGGCTCGATTTTCTGGCGCAGGCGGTAGATGTGTGTCTCTAGCGTATGGGTTGTAACCCCTGCGTTGTAGCCCCAGACCTCGTGAAGCAGCACATCGCGCGCGACGACGCCGTCTGTGGAGCGATAGAGGAACTTGAGGATGTTTGTTTCTTTCTCGGTTAGGCGAATCTTTTTCTCATCTTCAGTGATCAGCATCTTCATTGAGGGCTTGAAGGTATATGGCCCGAGCGTGAACACCGCGTCTTCGCTTTGCTCATGCTGGCGCAGCTGGGCACGGATACGCGCAAGCAGGACCGGAAACTTGAACGGTTTGGTGACGTAATCATTGGCGCCCGCATCTAGACCGAGAATTGTGTCAGCGTCGCTATCGTGGCCTGTGAGCATAAGCACAGGCGCTTTGACACCTTGTTTGCGCATCAGGCGGCAGAGTTCGCGGCCGTCGGTGTCGGGGAGGCCGACATCGAGGATGATCAGATCATAGAGGCCTTCTTTGGTCTTTTGCATGGCAGTTGCGCCGCTGTCGGCCTCGAAGACATCAAAGTCTTCGGTCATGACAAGTTGTTCACTCAACGCTTCGCGCAGGTCATCATCATCGTCGACGAGCAGGATTTTTCTGAGTTGCGCCATGAGGGCCTCCTATCGGGTTGTGCCTACTAGAAATAGGGCAGATCACGGCGCTGGCAAGTTTTGTAGCAAGGTTTCACGCGCTCGTGTTGCACAGGCTGTTTTTGTTTCAGTTCTGCAATTTTTTGGCCTAAGGATGTGCCATGAATTTAGGCCCTGACATAAACGAGACCTTGGCACGCGCGCGGGCAGACCTGCGTATTGGTGTGCCTGTGGTCCTTTTGAGCGCTGATGGCGCGGCGCTTGTGATGGCGGCAGAGACTGCCGAGAGCGCGCGGCTTGAGGCGATGCGCGCGCGGGGGCTGACCCCTGTGTTGGCGATTACGGCGCGCCGCGCGGAGACGCTGAAGGCGCGGTGTTATGACGGCGATATGGCGCGAATTGTGCTGCCTGACGGTGCAGATTTACGCTGGGTCTTGGCAGTCGCGGACCCGAAAGACGACCTAGCGAACCCGATGAAAGGGCCGCTTCAGAGCGCGCGCGAGGGCGGGGCGCAGCTTCACCGGCTTTCACTCATGCTCTGTAAGGCGGCGCGGCTTTTGCCTGCGGCTTTGGTGGCAGATCTAGCGGATGCTGAGGCGTTTGCGGCTGCGGAACGGCTGACTGTGGTGGATGCGGTGGCGGCGGCGCAGGCGATGGACGCGAGCGCGGCTTTGCAGGAGATTGTTGCAGCGCGTGTGCCTATTGAGGTGGCGGAAAACACGCGACTGCATGTGTTTCGTCCTGAGGACGGCAGCGAAGAGCATTATGCCATTGAGATTGGGCGGCCCGACCGAGCGCTACCTGTGCTGACGCGGCTGCATTCGGCGTGCTTTACGGGCGATCTTATGGGCTCGCTCAAATGCGATTGTGGCCCACAGCTGCGCGGTGCTTTGGCGCAGATGGGTGCTGAGGGCGCAGGTATTTTGCTTTATCTCAACCAAGAGGGGCGTGGGATTGGTCTTGCCAACAAAATGCGCGCTTATAGTTTGCAGGACCAAGGCTTTGATACGGTTGAGGCCAATCACCGCCTTGGTTTTGAAGACGACGAGCGCGACTTTCGGGTGGGCAGTGCTATTCTGAAAGAGCTTGGCTTTGGTGCGATCAGGCTGATGACGAACAACCCAGCCAAGATATCCATGATGGAAAAGACGGGTGTGAAAGTGGTCGAGCGTGTACCGCTTGTTGTGGGTGAAAACGCGCATAACCACGGCTACCTTAAGGTGAAGGCGGCGAAATCGGGGCATTTGCTTTGAGTGTTGCTGATCTTGTTCTGACTCCGACGGGGCTGCGCTTTTTGGGGCGGAGGTTTCCTTGTGTGATTGGCAAAGGTGGAATTTCTGCGGCCAAGCGTGAGGGTGATGGGGCGACGCCCACGGGGGCGCATCGGCTTGTCGGGATGTTGTATCGTCCTGATCGCCTTGTGCAGCCGCGGGTCTGGGCGGAGCCGATCGGGCCGCGCGACCTATGGTCGGACGAGAGCGGAGACGCTTCTTATAATCTGCCTGTGCGTGCGCCTTACGGCGGCAGCCACGAGCGACTGCGGCGAGCCGATCCGCTTTATGACCTTGTGATTGTGACGGATTGGAACTGGCCCGAGGCCGAAGCAGGCAAAGGCTCGGCTATTTTTTTGCACCAGTGGCGGCGCGGCGGATATCCGACCGAAGGCTGTGTTGCGTTTGCGCGCGCGGATTTGCACTGGATTGCGGCGCGGATTGAGATTGGCACGCGGCTGATTGTCCGCTGAGAGATGCTGTCTCACAGACCTCCCTCCCTGGGATATTTCTGGAGCGAAAAAGGAAGACCCTTTTGACTTAATCTTTAGGGGTATTTCTTGCTGACCTTCGCTTTGGCCAAAGTTTTGCTGCCTTTTTTGGCTGTGGCAGTCCATTCGTAGGTATGGGAGCCAGAGGGTGGGCAGGGGCTTTTATATTTGAAAGTCCCTTCGGGGATGGTTCCATCGGCTGTCATTTTGACTTTGCCACCACCGTGGTTGTAGCCGGGGACATTAAGGTCTTTGAGGCGGATCTGGACTTGAGTTGTCCCTGCGGGGATACCTTTGAGCGTAAAGGCAGGGTTGCCGACTGTATTGGGGCTACCCGTGGTGCAGGAGGGAATATTGCCCCAGCCTTTGAAGCTGAGCTGCATGTCTGCTTGAGCTGTTGTTGCAGCGGTGAGTGTGAGGGCGGTGAAAAGGGCGATGCGCTTCATACTGGTCTCCTGTTGAACATGAGAGCGAGATTAGCGGAAAATTAGGATTTTTGGGAGAGCATAAAGGCGAGGCCACCAAAGAGGAGGCCCCAGACGGCACCGCTGAGCCCAAAGAGGCTGACGCCTGAGGCGGTTGTGAGAAATGTAATGGCGGCGGCTTCGCGAGACTTTGCATCGGCGAGGGCGACGCTTGCAGAGTTGGCGAAGACGCCAAGAAGCGCAATGCCTGCGAGCACTTCCAGTGTTTTGGGTGGTGCGGCAGCGGCAAAGGAGATGATGAGGGCTGCGAAGAGGCCGAAGAGGCAGTAAAACACCCCACCCATGACTGCAGACCAGAAACGCAAGGCTTTGTCGGGATGTGAGTCCGCGCCTGCGCAGAGCGAGGATGTGATAGCTGCAAGACATGTCTGGAGGGCGCCGAAGGGAGCGGAGAGGATGCTGGCGATGCCGACTGCGGAGAGGAAGAAGGCGGGGCGCGGCGCATAACCTTCTCCCTTGAGAACGGCCATACCCGGGCTGTTCTGGGTGGCCATTGTGATGATGAAGAGCGGCAGCGCGAGGCCAAGGACGCTGGCGAGGCTAAAGGCGGGGAGGACTATGACAGGCTGAGTCAAAAAGTGATTTGGCGGCGAGAATGCACCACCCCAAAGTGTCAGCCCGACGGCCATAAGCACGGCTGCGGGCACGGCGAAGAGACGCGACAGTTTGCCGACCACAAACCATGTGAGCAGGATGGGGGCGGCAGTATAGGGCGCATCGGCCAAGGCAAGAAAGGGGCGCGCGCAGAGGGTTATAAGGACGCCAGCAAGCAGCGCATGAGCGAGCGGAAGAGGAACATTTGCCGCGAGCTGCCGCAGGGGGCGATAGAGCCCTGCGAGCACTGTGAGCGCGCCAGCAATTAGAAAGGCGCCGACGGCTTCGGCAAAACCGCCCGCGGGCGCGAGAGAGACGGCGAGGAAGGCGGCGCCGGGTGTGGACCACGCAACGGAGGAGGGCTGCCGCGTGACGAGACTGATGACAATGGCTGTGAGGCCCATAGAGAGCGAGGCGGCCATAAGGCCCGAGCTGGCCTCTGCGGGGCTGGCGCCCATCGCGGCGAGGCCCTGAAGGACGATGGGAAAGGAACTGAAGAAACCGACAATGGCGACAACGAGCCCTGTGGAAACAGTTTGAAGCGGGGGAATGCTCACAGTTCGTAGGCTCGAGCGCCGAAAATGGCGGAGCCGACGCGAACATGTGTTGCACCCAGCGCGATGGCGCTTTCGAAGTCGCCGCTCATGCCCATCGAGAGGCCTGAAAGGCCGTTTCGAGCCGCGATTTTGGCGAGGAGGGCGAAGTGTAAACTGGGCTCTTCATCGACTGGCGGGATGCACATAAGGCCCGAAATTGGCAAGTCGTTGCGCGCGCATTCGGCGAGAAAGCTTTCAGCGTCTTTCGGTCTCAAACCAGCCTTTTGCGGCTCTTCGCCTGTGTTGATCTGAACGAAGAGTTCAGGGCATTTACCTGTCTCTTGAGCGAGGCGGGCGAAGGCCGTTATGAGCTTCGGTCTGTCGAGAGTGTGGATGGCGTCGAAGAGCTCGAAAGCTTGGCGCGCCTTGTTGGTTTGCAGAGGGCCGATGAGGTGCACTTTGGTGTCTGGAAAGCTCTCGCGGAAGGTGGGCCATTTGCCTGCAGCTTCTTGAACGCGGTTCTCGCCAAAGAGGCGGTGCCCCTCTTTGAGGACGGCCTCGACGCGCGCATCGGGCTGGACTTTGGAGACGGCGATCAGCTCGACGCTGCCTGCTGCGCGACCTGCCTTGGCCTCGGCTTTGGCGATACGGGCGGATATTTCTGAGAGGGACATGGGGCGCGCTCCTGTGGGGCCAATTTGTGCAAAGAATTTGAGTCAAATAACAACAGGAGCGGGCAAAAGAAAAGGGCAGGCGCGAGGCCTGCCCTTAACTATAGATTGGTCAGCTTCTAAGATTAGAAGTTGAAGCGTACACCGAAGTCAGCAACGGTCTGGCCGCTGAAGTTCGACGCTACACCACCGCGGAGCGATGTGCCGCCGCCGAGGCTGTGGTTGAAGTCGATGCCGTAGCTGTCGTCAGCCATGTTTGACTGTGACGCGTAGTAAGCTTCAACGTTTGTCGCTGCGCCAACATCCATGCCTGCTGAGAGTACGAAACGGTCAACGTTTGCGCCTGTTTCAGCATATGCGAGGCCAAGCGATACTGGGCCGACTGTGCCGCCAACTGTCGCTGTGATCTCTGTGTCTGTGGCTGCTGATGAGTCTTGCAGACCCAGAGCAACTGTCCAGCCGCTGAACGTGTATGCGCCGTAGGCGGCGATACGATCGTTTGTGTCTGAAGCAGAGATGTGTGCTGTGAAGTCACCCATTGAGTACATAACTTCGATGCCGTTGGCACCTGATGAACCCAGACCGCCTGATGAGTAAGCGTCTGCGCCGCCTACACCGTAAACAGTGTAATCATAGCCGAGACCTGTGAGGCCGAGGTCGATTGGGTACTGGCCTGGCATGCTTTCGAAAGCGCCCCAGATGTTGCCAACGCCAACTTCAAGACCGCCTGATTTGGCGTAGAAGCGTGCACCGTTTGTTGCGCCCTGCTGGCCTTCGCCTTGCTGGATGCGAACCATTGCGCCGAATGTAACGCCAGCATCTGATTCAGCGTTTGCATCGATAACGATGCGAAGACGTGATGTGATGTCTGTTGAAGACGCGCCAGCTGCGCCAGCTGCGGTAGGTGCAACGCCAGCTGTTTCAGCTGCGAGAGCTGTTTCGGCGGTTGCGAGTGTAGCCGCTGCTGCTGCCGCTGCTGTTACTGCTGCCGCTTGAGCAGCAGCAGTCGCCGCTGTCAGAACTGCTGCGTCAGCTGCTGCTGCTGCTGTAGCTGCTGTGTCGCGTGCTGTAAGAGCTGCGCCGTAGCCAGCTGATGCTGGTGTGCCAGCTGTCGCTGCTGTTGCTGCTGTTGAACCTGTGTATGCGATACCAAAACGGCCATAGCCGCTGAACGTTACATCAGCTGCGGCAACAGAAGCTGTTGCGACGAGAGCTGTGGTAGCGAAAAGACTACTGTTAGCGCCGTATTAGTAAAGTGGGAATATTGTATGCAACCACGTTGCTAGAAATCTCTCCAGCGACATGACCTATAAACAAGCCAAACTGCCAACATTTCTGGCAGAAGGAGCACCTATGATATCTTTCTTCAGTCGCCCTGTCGGCCCCTATACCGACAAGAGTAGCACAGGAGTCAAACTGACCCTAAACCAGTTCTTTGATGATTTGTATTTTCCCCACGCCAAAGCGACCAAAAAACAGTCTCATCACGACTGGAGCATCTACAACAAACACATGCGCGAGAAGCTCGGTCGCTACCAACTGGACGAAATCCTGAACCCGATCATGGACGTTTGGGTCCGTGAACAAGTCATTGCGGGCTATCAGCGCAGCACGGTTAACAAGCACATACACTTGCTTAACAGAATGTTGAGCCTTGCCCGCCACTGGGGGTACCTCCCTGCGCACAATCCTCAGCAGGAAAATATCAAGCGCCTTTCTGTTGGCGATCATACACAACGCTTCCTGAGTGCTGACGAGATCGAGCGCCTTCTCGCCGCTTGCCGCGCCAATCAGCACCCTTTTCTTTACCTCTTTGTGCGGTTTCTTCTGCTGACAGGTGCACGCAAAGGCGAAGCGCGCATGGCGGTCTGGTCCCATATCGACTTTGACAAAAGAATTTGGACAGTGCCGCGTTCCAAAAACGGCCGTTCGCGGCGGATCGTGCTCTCCACGGCCGCAATCGAAGTTTTGACAGATATTCGCAAGAAGTCTGATGAAATGATGCTGCCAAGCGAGGCCGACAACTATCTGTTCACAAACCCGATGACGCGCACAGCCTATCAAAGCTTCTATGCCTCATGGTTTGTGGCGCGTGATAAAGCAGGCCTCAAAGATTTGCGCATTCATGATCTGCGACACACCTTTGCCAGCTTGCTCATCAACAAAGGAGTCAGCCTCTACGAGGTCCAAACGCTTCTTGGCCACAGCTCGGTGCAAATGACACAACGCTACGCGCACCTTGCGCCTGATCTCTTGCAAAACCGTACCGAAATCGTTGGCGGTATCGTTGGAGGCGGCCATTTTTAGGCCTAAACAGAAAACGGGTGGCGCTCCATGCGCCGCCCGTCCCAAAGCTTTGGGGCTGACACCCACGACACAAAACGCTATCCCATCTCCTAGCGGCCCCGTGGCTCAACTGGATAGAGCAGCCCCCTCCTAAGGGGCAGGTTACAGGTTCGAATCCTGTCGGGGTCGCCAATTTTATACATTAATATCAATAATTTAATAAATTTCTGGCTTAGGGCGTATGATTAAAATATGCCAAAAATGCCATGCACAAAACATATACAAAAAATTGTGTTAAATATCCTATCTGCATGATATCTTGAACTTAATTCTGGATTTGTTGGAGAGTGCGGATGGGGATCATCGACCGAGACTATGAGGACTTAAGGGGTGATGGCCGGATTGTCCTTTTTCTTCGAGAAGGCAAGAACCCAAAGTATAATGTTCGCTTAAAGGTGCCTAATGCTGCGGGTTATAAATTTGTATCGACCAAGACACCTGACCGAAACGAAGCTGTTCGTATAGCCATGAACCTCTACGACGAACTGTATCATCATGTGAGTGTTGGGGGATCGATTAAATCCAACACCTTTGCCGATGTTTTCAAGGAGTGGAAAAAATCACGCTCCAACGCCTATCTAAAGGCAGATACCAATGATCGGTCCGTTGAGTATGTCGCAACTTATGCGCTCGATTATTTCGGCAAGATTCGCATAGATCAAATATCAGCGAAAGAGTTCCACAACTATTGGGATTGGCGAAAGGTCAATTTCAAGCGCAAGAAGCCAACTCACGACACGCTGAACCGTGAGCGTAACGCAATCCAAAGCCTTATGAAGTTTGCTTTGCATCGAGGGTATGCCACAAAGCCATTTACTATCCCCAAGCTCGATACCAAAGGGATCAGTCGAAGACCTACTTTTACTCTCGCTGAGTGGAAAAAAATCACCACCGGGATGCGCAAGTGGGTAAAGGAGGGAAAATCCAATGGGCATTGGCGAGAACGATTTGTCCTACAGCAATATGTATTACTGCTCAGCAATAGCGGCATACGCATCGGCGAAATGCGGAACGTGACTTGGGATGACATCTCATCGATGGAAGCCGATACAGGCAAGCTTGTCATTATCAGAGTGAACGGGAAAACTGGCATACGGGAGGTAGTATGTAACCCGGGTAGCGAAGTGTTCTTACGTAGAATTTACGACCTACGAAAATCTCAGCTTGAGGATACAGATCCACCGCTTCATGAAGCAATATTCATTAACCCAAAAACATCGATACCAATCACTTCGTTTAAAGTAGGGTTCAATTCCATGTTGAGGTATTGTGAGATACCAATTGCAAAAGAAGGTATGAATAGAACCATATATTCGCTTCGACATTTCTACGGAACGCAGCGACTTCGGGGGAACATCAATCCCTATATTCTCGCCAAGAATATGGGAACGTCTGTTGAAATGATCGAAAAGTTTTATGGTCATATTTTGACCCCTGACATTGTTTCGTCCATCAAGAAAGCTTCGAACCAAAGTTCATCAAAAAATTTAAAAGGGTCGTATCCCTTTTAAAGTTGGACAAAAGTAGCATCAACTGTTGTCCTAAATTTAATCGTCCATTGCTGGTATTGTAATTACAGAAAATCAATAATGGAGAAGAAAATGAATTTTGAAGATCAAAAAATTATCAATTTAGAAAATGAAGTTTTTGAGAAATTAGGTGAGGCTTTAGATCTCATGAAAAAACGCTCAGACGTGCGGCTACAGCTGGCTAATAAAGATGGAATGCCAGATGAATTGTTTAAAGATTTCCAAACAATTCAAACTGAACGGTTCAAAGAAATACGCAATTTTTTAGTGGCTGAATATTTTGTGCGCTTTCACAACGAAATTCATTTTGATAGCGCAAATACTCTTGCGGTGATTGAGACCCAAATTTCTTGCCGTTTTGACGAAGCTAGGCGAATTGAAAATCTGAAAAGATTTGGTGAAGAATTCTTTACTGAAGAAATTCCAGCGCAGCTTTCTAGTGAGACCAATCAAGCAGCTTAACTTTAGCCTAAATGATTATTAGAAAAGGACCCCGAAAAGGGTCCTTTTTTTCATTTTATTTGCACTTTTTTAGGATCGTGATGCCAAACTCTTATAAATAACTGTGTCAGACAAAGACATTACATATTTGGACGTCAAACCTGTTGAGCAACCGAGCGACTTGAATGGAGCCGGGTGCAGATAATCTCAGTATAGGACCCACCAAGGCAACTTGGGCATTACGACAGCAAAGGCGGATGGCTGTTAAAACATTCCCGTCACGATGAAGGCGCTGCAACACTGTAACCTTCGATGATTGATCAAAGTCGTCCCATTGGCTGATCAATTATACCGCTGGCTTGAAGCAGAGCATAAAAGGAGACCGGCCAACCGCCCTTTCCCGATTTTTACGGGTTGCTCCAATGGGATGTGAACGAAGGCGATAGACACAAGCCCTTGGACATGCCTCACCTGTCGGAAGGTGAAGTGTGTCCAATAACAATTCCACAATAATACATAATCAAAAAAGACGTTAATATTTGATAACAAAAACATTAGATTGAATGATCCAACGGATCATTCGTCCCGAAGGGACAGATAAATAATCTAAAATAAATAACCTTAATATTTACAAGATTTATTAACCAAGGAGATCAATATGAACCAAGAAATATTTCTTATGAACTTTAGGATCCCATCAGGACTCAAAATGCAATTTGAAGAAACCTGTCACCAATTAAGGAGCAATATGACGGCTGAAATGAACAGGATGATTAGAGACTTCATTAAGGCATCTAAAGAAGACCTTTATGAGCCATTAGATTGGTTTTCTGACGATGGTGGCAATCATGATATCTGAACAATTAAATCCTAAGAGTAAACCTGAACTCATCAGGACCTTACAAAGGCAAAGGATAACCCAAATTGAGGTTATTGAACCTTATGATTCATCAAGAGCTGATGAATTAATCAAGACTGCTAAACACATGTCTAATCGCTCTGGTCAGGTTTCAATAATCCTATTGAGGACTACATGAAAAGTTTTAAAAATTTTATGGCTGAGCAGCAGGACCTTGATGAAGCCGTTGTTAGGAAAGGCGCTGTTGCGGCTTATGCCCTTCAAGGACGCAAGAACGGAAATAATGCTGTTCGAAGTTATAACAAGGCAAAGCAGACCTTGAAAACATCAGTTAACAGTTCAACTCTGGATCAGAAGGCGGATAAATTGTTAAGTGCAATTATGCACTTACTCGATGGGCTCGTTGCAACACGAAAACAAATTGGTAGTGTGTCCTCACAAGTTACATCATCTAAGGTAATCTAATGAAACAACCTCAAATCAAATCTAATAGACAGTTATACCGACTTTGGTTTGAGTTTTTGAAAATGGCCCATAAGGAGGATGATCTAACTAATGATTTGAAGGCATCGTCCCCCTTCTATGCGAATTGGGGCGATGTGCGAAATTGGAAGTTTGACCCTTGGTGGCAAGACCATAAGCAGTTATTCGGGCAGACATATGTCAAAGAAGTTGAGCGGATCACATCTGCTGATAATGTGCTTTATATAGCAATCCCTCTTAATCAGCCGGCTTCTCGGACAATTGTCGACGTAAAAGCCTTGATCGAAGATAAGCAAAGGGTTCGTCTCATTGAACAGGGGATTGATCCTGATTCTGTAAAGTCGCTCAGTGCCGCATTTGGTCAATATAGCTTTACGCAAGGCGTCGAGATCAGGGGTAAGGTTCTTTATGAAATCCAGCTGATCTATGGGATCTGGCAAGAGTTGGGTAAGCCTGCTGTGAATACGGCATTCGTCACAGAAATCGTAAATCGACTGAAATCACGTTCCAGATCAAAGTGGACGCCGTATTTGCTCCAGACTAACCCTATGCCCGACAAAAAAGGAAACCTCCGCTATGACGAAGGGCAAATTCGTCAAGTGCGGAGGTATTTAAAGAAGGGTTACGCTGTTTGCAAAGCTGTTTCTAGTGGTGAGTTTCCTGGGAAAACTCGGCTGTAGATACCTTCGTGATTTCCCCAACGCATGGATCCACATCATAACCTTGTTCATACAACGCTGAAACCAACAGATTAACTCGACCATCAAAATATTCATCGATTGGGTCTGGTTGGCACAAGACGTATTTCACAAAGTTATGTAGATCCGAAAAGCTTAGGTCTAAGATGTCTTGCTCCAATGGTGGTGTCTCATACGACGGATCTATTAGCTGTTGATATCTAGCGTAAAGTTTGTCGTCATTTTCTTTACGATCTCTCAACAATGTTGATCGCTCAAGCGGTGTATTACAATCTTTGAACTCTTGGTTAAGCAGCGCGTATTGTTGCATCAGTTCGTTATTTGCCTCCGAAATTGTTCGGCAAAGTGAAGGATAATCGAAGTCCATTTGTCGCCATGCTTCGTCGGGAAAAATGGTCATTTCAAAAATTGGAAAATCTGGATAATCCGAAAAATATACTTTTTGGTCTTCGACGATGATTTCGAAATTTGTTGACTTGGTAATTTCTGTATTTTGAAAGGTCATATCTATCTCCTTTTAATTAACCTCTAGGTATTCAGAATACTCCGGCAACTGTTCGAAATTTAGGACGAACGTAGCTTCAAGATTTGTCCGCAATCACTGATGATCTAATAGATATTTGATAATCAGTCCGTATAAGCCATTGATCTGAATCTGCTAATTTTTTCCATCCAGCCGTGTACGATAATCACTAATTATATTATTATTTTTCAGTAACTTAATATAATGAGAGATATGGTATGGCTTTAGGAAAACAGGCGAAAATCCTTACAAAAGTACAAGTGAACTCAGTAACCGCTTTTCTTCTATCAAGGAGACACGGGCTTCGAGATCAGACGGTATTTTTACTATCGGTCAGAGCAGGACTTCGAGCAAAAGAGATCGCTAATTTGAAATGGGCTATGGTGGTAGATGCAGACGGGCAGATGGGTAATGCCATTCATCTGACTGATATTGCCTCTAAGGGTAAATCAGGACGAGTTGTTCCACTGAATAAACAGCTTCACGCCAATCTGGTCCAAATGCTTTCAATTGCGAAAGAGCGGAGAGGTTTCCCATTAGAGACAGCCTATGTGATCACCACTGAAAGATCAGATCATACTTCGCCTCAAGCTGTCGTGAATATGTTTAAGCGTTGGTATCATGACCTGGGGTTGCTAGGTTGCTCATCGCACTCTGGGCGTAGAACATTCATAACGAATGCAGCACGCAAAATAAGCACCGTGGGTGGCTCAATCCGAGATGTACAGATGTTGGCAGGCCATTCATCATTAGCCGTCACACAGCGTTATATCGAAGGTGATAGCGAAGCGAGGCGGAAGATCGTGGATTTGGTATGATTTAATGGCCCAACTTACCCTTCCCATATCAAATACTCAGGCCACCAGCTTCCGTCCTCAGTTTGGAAAATCGTTTCACAACACATAATGTTTACTTGGGACAGCATTCACTGCGCGTGGTGAAACGGCACTAATATATGTCACATGTAACTTTCCAGAAATCCGACTATCTTAGCAACTGAAATGCCGTCTTCAGCATCGCGCAAGTCGTCTTCATGAAGATCATACATATTCTTTAGAATAAATATAATTTGGTCAACAATCGAATCTTTATAGTTAAAGTCGAAATCTTCTTGAACTTTTAGTGCAGGGCCTCGACCTGATTGCGTATTGATGATGTCATTAACCATGTACATATTAAAGAAGAGATTTAGTACGTTCCCTAATTGTAGATCATCTCCTGCGGCAATTTCCTTTTCAATCATCACTATTTGCAAGTCAGCCAGTTTTGCTATCAATGGATCCATCTTTTTTTCTTCGAAATCAGCAGTGATATTTTCCTCAACAAAATATTCAAGTATCTGTCTTACAGCCCTATCAAAATCCATCGATCTTTTTTCAACTTCTTGCTCAAAGTCTAGTGCTGGAAGTAAAAACCGCGCATCTTCTATTTTGCGAGATACGATCAACAACTGCCAAAGCTCACCGTCTTTAAGGTTCTCCACCAAGGCCAAAATCTTGGTGTTTAGTACCTCTACCGCCTCGTCGGACAGATCACCTATTTTTGAGCCAACCTCTATCAATTTCTCTGCACTCAAGTTGCAAAAGTCATCAATAGTATCAATTTTGTGTCCGTCCGTACTGACTGTCTCCAATATGGCGGCGACTACTTTCATTGGGCGAGAAGTCTGAATATTCATGATCGATCTCCACTGACGAATATAAAAAGGAAGCAATAAAATGATCCTGCTTTTGATAGCAATTTTGTAAGGTGCGGTTGCTCGTGAGACATCCAATTTGTTGATTATAGCTTTTCTCTGAGAACCTCGTAAGTTGTCTTTCCATTGTGCGCGCCGTGCGGTCTGTGGAAGTTGTAAAAGCGTTCCCATTCA